>Ga0316600_10000018_pt1 | contig 197461 bp, 188 predicted proteins | sample OWC_soil_day5_CT_FD_207652 | JGI IMG/M metagenome (GOLD analysis project Ga0316600, IMG submission 207652) | Wetland soil microbial communities from Old Woman Creek delta, Ohio, United States - OWC_soil_day5_CT | ecosystem: Environmental > Terrestrial > Soil > Wetlands | place: USA: Ohio... | reverse complement strand
GGGGCTGCTCCTAGTACGAGAGGACCGGAGTGGACGAACCTCTGGTGTACCGGTTGTCACGCCAGTGGCATTGCCGGGTAGCTAAGTTCGGAAGAGATAACCGCTGAAAGCATCTAAGCGGGAAACTCGCCTTAAGATGAGACTTCCCGGAGACTTGATCTCCCTAAAGGGTCGTTCGAGACCAGGACGTTGATAGGTCAGGTGTGGAAGCGCAGTAATGCGTTAAGCTAACTGATACTAATTGCCCGTGCGGCTTGTCCCTATAACATTGATTGTTATAGTTTAAGTTTTAGCGTAATGCCTATGCATCACGCCCGCCAAATAAGTAATACCATTTACTTCTTTCAGATTGAGTTGTTTGCCTAAACCGCAAACAACACGACAAGTTATGCCTGATGACCATAGAGAGTTGGTACCACCCCTTCCCATCCCGAACAGGACCGTGAAACGACTTCTCGCCGATGATAGTGCTGAAACCAGTGTGAAAGTAGGTTATCGTCAGGCTCTTATCCTGAAAACCCCCTCAAGCTTACCGCTTCGAGGGGGTTTTTGCTTTTCCATAAGGCTTAGCTCCTTTTCGCCCTCCTGCGGTTGACCCGCATCAAGCTGCAACATGTTTTTGTCATTGACAATCTTCAGCATGACACCCGCTTGTTTTGCCTGTTTTTCTCGTTGACTGTGATCTGTGGTCTCGTGTCGGACTTGTTTCTGCAGGCAACAATTTCAGCGTGAAATTGTGGAGAATGCCCCATGGATAATCTTTTGGACAAGTTGCGCACCCTGAACATTGGTGCCAAGCTTTCTGCCATCGCTTTCGTACTCATTTCTCTGGTTTTGGGGATAGGCATATGGACTATCAGTGAAACAATGGCGAGTTTGCTCGAGAAGCGATCGCTGGACGAACTGCAGGCGAAAAATAAGGCGGTGGTTGACATGATTGACGTGTTCAATGCGGATCTCAAGCGCGAAGCGAGCCGCTCGATCACGGTTTTCGAAGGTTACTACCCAGGAAAATTCACATTAGACCCCGGTGTCGCAATCAATGTCGCAGGCAAATCAACACCGGCACTGAAAAACGGTGGAGCTGCAGTCAATCTTGATCACTCGATTCCTGATCGCTTTACTGCCCGAAGCAAAATCGCTGCTACTGTTTTTGTTAAAACAGGCAAGGATTTACTACGAGTCGCTACCTCGCTTAAAAATGACAAAGGGGATCGTGCATTTGGCACGATTCTTGAGCATGGGCATCCTGCATATGCGCAACTGATGGCCGGAGAGCAATACAATGGCCCTGCAACTCTGTTCAATCGCAAATATTTTACGCAATATATCCCGATACGAGAGAGTGGACAGGTGATCGGCGCCTTGTTCATTGGAATTGATTTCACCGAAGATGTCAAAGCTATCAAGGACAGGATAAAAACGCTGAAGATTGGCGATAGTGGCTATTTTTACGCGCTTGACGCAAGCGATGGCAAGCAGCTGGGCGACCTTGTCGTGCATCCAACGCGAGAGGGCGCTAACATTCTGATGGATAAATCTGCAGACAGCCGCGAGTACATCAAAGAGATTCTGAGCAAAAAAAATGGTGAGATACAGTATGCCTCGCTTGACGACACCACGGCTAGCGGGCGCGCAAGAATAGCGGCATTCAGCCATTTCAAGGACTGGAACTGGGTGATTGTCGGTGGCACGTATACCGACGAGATAACGGGGGCGGTAACCAGGATGCGCAATGGATTGGTAATTGGCGGTTTTGTAGCGATAGTCCTGCTGGCTGGGATGTTATATCTGGTGATGCGACGATCGCTGTCCCGGCCGTTGGGAGAAGCAACACAGTTCGCCAGACAGCTTGCGGGCGGTGATCTCACGGTAAGAATCGAAACAAAACGCAAGGATGAAGTTGGGCAGTTGCTCCATGCGATGAATAACATCAGTCAAGGATTGACCAATGTTGTTTCAGGCGTGCGCAATGGCGCAGAAACAATAGCCGCCGCATCGCGTGAAATCGCGACAGGCAACCAGGACTTGTCCAGTCGAACGGAACAGCAAGCCAGTTCGTTGCAAGAGACCGCGTCATCCATGGAGCAGGTCACATCCACCATCAGGCAAAATGCAGACAACGCCAAGCAGGCGAATCAGCTGGCGGTTGTTGCTTCCAACGTGGCAGCGAAGGGGGGAGACGTCGTGTCCAAAGTCGTGGAGAGGATGGGGGCAATCAATCAGTCATCGCAAAAGATCGCCGATATTATTGGTGTGATTGATGGCATTGCGTTTCAGACGAACATTCTGGCGCTGAATGCTGCCGTTGAAGCTGCGCGCGCGGGCGAGCAGGGCAAGGGATTTGCAGTTGTTGCATCAGAAGTTCGCGCGTTAGCACAACGCAGTGCCACGGCCGCCCGCGAAATCAAGGAGTTGATAGAAGAATCGGTCATCACCGTTGCCGACGGCGGCAAACTGGTGGAGGATGCTGGTGCGACGATGACAGAGGTCGTGACCAGCATCAAGCGTGTGCATGACTTGATGAATGAAATTGCGATGGCTAACATGGAGCAGAGTGAAGGGATAGAACAAATCAATCGTGCCATCGTCCAAATGGATCAGGTGACGCAGCAGAATGCTGCTTTGGTGGAAGAAGCGGCCGCTTCCGCTGAAGCGATGCGCATCCAGACGGATGAGATGGTCAAGAGGGTTGGTATCTTCAAACTGGCGGCAGCGTAATTCCACATTGACGGCAGATACTCGCATCGTTACTTGCGCTGCGAGTACCTGCCGACTTTTTGTGTCTACGAATCACCGAGGAATCTACTTCGAACCACGATTTCACACGAGACGAAACAGTTTTCTGCACGAATGTGTTGACAAGGCGCTGAAGTAAGGACATAATCTTGGATTCCTTGCGGAGGGGTGGCCGAGTGGTTAATGGCAGCAGACTGTAAATCTGCCCTCTTACGAGTACGCTGGTTCGAATCCAGCCCCCTCCACCAAGTGAATGGTTGTGGTTGAAGTGTCGCCTAGGCGGGTGTAGCTCAATGGTAGAGCTGAAGCCTTCCAAGCTTATGACGAGGGTTCGATTCCCTTCACCCGCTCCAAGTTTTTATGGGTGTGAGTTTTTTGCTCATGCTCAAGCGCCCTTGTAGCTCAGTGGTAGAGCACTCCCTTGGTAAGGGAGAGGTCGCGTGTTCAATCCACGCCAAGGGCACCATGTTTTTGTCGGCGGGTCGTTTGTGTGCCTGGCATTCTTATCAAATCGTTAGGAGTTGAAAATGGCAAAGAGCAAGTTTGAGCGGACGAAGCCGCACGTGAATGTGGGTACGATTGGTCACGTTGACCACGGCAAGACCACGCTGACCGCGGCAATCGCGACGGTGCTGTCGAGGAAGTTTGGTGGTGAGGCGAAGGCCTACGATCAGATTGATGCGGCGCCGGAAGAAAAAGCGCGTGGCATCACGATTAACACCGCCCACGTGGAATATGAAACGGCAACGCGCCACTACGCACACGTGGACTGCCCGGGTCACGCCGACTACATCAAAAACATGATCACCGGCGCAGCGCAGATGGACGGCGCGATTCTGGTCTGCTCCGCAGCTGATGGCCCGATGCCGCAAACGCGCGAGCACATCCTGCTGGCGCGTCAGGTTGGTGTGCCGTACATCATCGTGTTCCTGAACAAATGCGACATGGTAGACGACGCCGAACTGCTCGAGCTGGTCGAAATGGAAGTACGCGAACTGCTGTCGCGCTACGAATTCCCGGGCGACGATCTGCCGATCATCAAGGGTTCGGCCAAGCTGGCGCTGGAAGGCGACGCTGGTCCGCTGGGCGAGCAGGCAATCATGGCGCTGGCCGACGCGCTGGACAGCTACATCCCGACGCCGGAGCGCGCAGTGGATGGCGCCTTCCTGATGCCGGTAGAAGACGTATTCTCGATCTCCGGTCGTGGCACCGTGGTAACGGGTCGCGTCGAGCGCGGCATCATCAAGGTTGGCGAAGAAATTGAAATCGTCGGTATCAAGGACACCGTCAAGACCACCTGCACGGGCGTGGAAATGTTCCGCAAACTGCTGGATCAAGGTCAGGCAGGTGACAACGTTGGCGTGCTGCTGCGTGGCACCAAGCGTGAAGAAGTCGAGCGTGGTCAGGTTCTGGCCAAGCCGGGCTCGATCAAGCCGCACAGCCACTTCACGGGTGAGATCTACGTTCTGTCGAAAGACGAAGGTGGTCGTCACACGCCGTTCTTCAACAACTACCGTCCGCAATTCTACTTCCGCACGACGGACGTAACGGGCTCGATCGAGCTGCCGAAGGACAAGGAAATGGTGATGCCGGGCGACAACGTCTCGATCACGGTCAAGCTGATTTGCCCGATCGCGATGGAAGAAGGCCTGCGTTTCGCGATTCGCGAAGGTGGTCGTACCGTCGGTGCCGGCGTTGTGGCAAAGATCATCGAATAACGGTATCATTCTATTCTTTGGCGCTGGGTTGTTGCTCGGCGCCAAAGGCTATTTTTGTAATCCAGCTTAGTTACAGGGGCGTAGCTCAATTGGCAGAGCGTCGGTCTCCAAAACCGAAGGTTGGGGGTTCGATGCCCTCCGCCCCTGCCACCACTTAAGTCAAGGCGCTGAGGGTGAATCTGTATGTCAAATCAATCCGCACAAACCGCCGGCACTTCAAACGATAAGTTGAAAGTAATTCTTGCAGTTGTTGCTGCGACTGCGGGTGTTGTGCTTTTTTATTTCTTGTCGGACAAATCGATGGCTGTGCGGGCGGGTGCGCTGGTTGTTGGTCTGGCTGTTGCTGCTGGTTTGGTCTGGTTTTCATCGGTCGGTCGCGGGTTTGCTGAATTTGCAAGCGAATCTGTGCGCGAAACCAAAAAAGTGGTTTGGCCGCAGCGCAAGGATGCAATGCGGATCACCGCAGTTGTGTTCGCGTTTGTTCTTGTCATGGCGGTGTTCCTTTGGGGGGCTGACAAGGTGCTTGAGTTTGTGCTGTATGACGTGATCCTTGGTTGGAAAAAATAATGGGCGAGCATACGGAAAATTCAGGGGCTGGTGTGCAAAATGCGCCAGCCGAAACTGCGTCTAGCAACAAGCGGTGGTATGTGGTTCATGCTTATTCCGGCATGGAGAAGAGCGTGCGCCGTGCCTTGCTGGATCGCGTTGAGCGCGCTGGTATGCAGGACATGTTCGGGCAGATTCTTGTTCCCACCGAAGAGGTGGTTGAGGTCAAGGGTGGTCAGAAATCCGTGACCGAGCGGCGCTTCTTCCCGGGCTATATTTTGGTCGAAATGGAAATGACCGACGATACCTGGCATCTGGTCAAGAATACCAATAAGGTGACGGGTTTTATTGGCGGAAAGTCGAACAAGCCGACGCCGGTTCCTGCGCGTGAAATCGAAAAGATCATGCAGCAGATGCAGGATGGTGTGGAGAAACCGCGTCCCAAAGTGCTGTATGAGGTGGGTGAACTGGTGCGCATCAAGGATGGTCCGTTCTCCGATTTCAATGGCAATGTGGAAGAAGTTAATTACGAGAAATCGCGAGTGCGCGTTTCAGTCACGATTTTCGGGCGCGCAACGCCGGTCGAGCTGGAATTTGGTCAGGTCGAAAAGGTTTGATTTTGTGGTGGCGCCATCTGGAGCGTCGCATCAAATGCGGAATCCAGCAAGAGGAGCCTCGGCTTTGAAAAAGCGGGGCGTTACTACTCATTAATGTAGGAAAGTAAAATGGCAAAGAAAATTACGGGTTTTATCAAGCTGCAAGTTGCGGCTGGTAAAGCAAACCCATCCCCTCCGATCGGGCCTGCGCTGGGTCAGCGTGGTCTGAACATCATGGAATTCTGCAAGGCATTCAACGCTCAGACTCAGAACTTCGAGCCGGGCATGCCGATTCCGGTGGTCATCACGGCGTTTGCGGACAAGTCTTTCACTTTCGTGATGAAGACGCCGCCGGCTACCTTCCTGATCAAGAAAGCTGCAGGTATTCAAAAAGGTTCTTCCAAGCCGCATTCGGACAAGGTTGGCAAGATTTCTCGCGCTCAGGCTGAAGAAATCGCCAAGGTAAAAATGCCGGATCTGACGGCTGCAGACATGGATGCAGCTGTGCGTACCATCGCCGGTTCTGCTCGTTCTATCGGCATTACGGTGGAGGGTTAATCATGGCTAAATTATCCAAGCGCGCAAAGGCAATGCAGGACAAGATTGACCGCAGCAAGGTTTATCCGTTCGAAGGTGCGATGGCGATCGTGCGCGAATGCGCAACGGCCAAGTTCAATGAGTCCATCGACGTCGCGGTACAACTGGGTGTTGACCCGCGTAAATCCGATCAGGTTGTTCGTGGTTCGGTGGTCATGCCGGCGGGTACCGGCAAGACCGTTCGTGTTGCGGTGTTTGCTACCGGTGACAAGGCTGAGCAGGCAAAGGCCGCAGGTGCGGACATCGTCGGCATGGAAGATCTGGCGGAGCAAGTGAAGGCAGGCAACATGCCGTTCGATATCGTGATCGCTTCGCCGGACACGATGCGTATTGTTGGTACGCTCGGGCAGATTCTCGGCCCACGCGGTCTGATGCCGAATCCGAAGGTTGGCACCGTAACGCCGGATGTCGCTGGCGCTGTCAAGAACGCCAAGGCTGGTCAGGTGCAATATCGTACCGATCGCGCCGGTATCATCCACGCAACGATTGGTCGCAAGTCGTTTACCGACGAAGCACTCAAGTCGAACCTGGTAGCGTTGATCGATGCACTGAACAAGGCCAAGCCGGCAAGCAGCAAAGGTCTGTACCTGCGCAAAGTTTCGCTCTCATCGACGATGGGGGCAGGCGTGCGTGTTGATCAGGCGACGCTGAACGACTGAAGTTAATGGAATCAAGACCTCGCGCCGGAAGGTGCGGGGCAGAGCTTTGGGCTGGATCTGGCCGTTAATCGGGCGGATTCAGGCAATCAAAGACCGTTGGGCCAAGTTCACATAGTGGGCGGGGGTAAATGCAGATCATGCACCCAGCGCAGATGGTGAGCCCAGACAGTTTTGCAGTTTAATCGCCGGCATGCTGGCACTGAACTCCTAACGTTGGACACCGTGTTCGAACCGATGCGAGGCATTCGCCCGAATCCGAGCATCATAATTGGAGGTTGACCGTGGGTCTCAATCTGAATGACAAAAAGGCCGTCGTCGCTGAAATCTCTGCCAAAGTCGCAGCAGCTCAGACGATCGTTCTGGCCGAATACCGTGGCATCCAGGTCGGTGACTTGACACAACTCCGCGCCAAGGCGCGTGCCCAGGGCGTGTATCTGCGTGTGTTGAAAAACACGCTTGCACGTCGCGCTGTCGAGGGTACTGCGTTTGCTGGCCTTGCCTCCGAAATGACTGGTCCGCTGATCTATTCGATCTCCGAGGACGCTGTTGCCGCAGCCAAAGTCGTCAGCGACTTTGCCAAAAGCAACGACAAACTGGTCATCAAGGCAGGCAACTATGCAGGCAAGCCGCTGGATAAGGCTGGTGTAGCTGCATTGGCCAACATCCCGAGCCGTGAAGTTCTGCTGGCCCAGTTGCTGGGTATCATGCAGGCACCGGTTTCTGCATTTGCGCGCGGACTCGCTGCTCTGGCAGCAAAGAAAGAAGCCGAAGCTGCATAAGCTTCGCACTTTCTGTGTGAGTACCGATCAGGTGATTTAATCGAATCAAACTTAGGAGTTTCAAATGGCAATTAGCAAAGAAGACATTCTGGAAGCCGTAGGCGCGATGAGCGTCATGGATCTGAATGAGCTGGTAAAAGCATTCGAAGAAAAATTTGGCGTTTCCGCTGCGGCAATGGCTGTAGCTGCTCCGGCTGGCGGCGCTGCTGCTGGCGGCGCTGCTGCTGAAGAGCAAACCGAATTCACGCTGGTTCTGGCTGAAATCGGCGCGAACAAGGTTGGCGTCATCAAGGCTGTCCGCGAAATCACGGGCCTCGGTCTGAAGGAAGCCAAGGACATGGTTGATGCAGCACCGAAGCCAGTCAAGGAAGGTCTGTCGAAGGCAGATGCAGAAGCTGCGAAGAAGAAACTGGAAGAAGCTGGCGCGAAAGCCGATCTCAAGTAATTTCGGCTTGCCAGAGCTACTTAGTAGCGTTGGAGTCAAAGTGCCGAACCATCCTGCAGGGGACGGTTCGGCCTTGGCTCCTTTGTCGTTTCACGAGAATTTGTTTTTGACTGAATTTTTGTGTGGTTTTGCAGCCACATTTTCGACGGAAGCAAGGGTCGCAACTTGAGGGTTCGAAGTCGTTGTTGATGCGGTTTGCATCGACGAATCCTGAATTTTCTATCCTTCCTGTCACTCACGGAGTGTCCATGCACTACTCATTTACTGAGAAGAAACGCATTCGCAAATCCTTCGCGAAGCGCGCAAATGTTCATCATGTCCCATTCCTGCTGGCTACCCAGCTTGAATCCTATTATGGTTTTCTGCAAGCTGAAAAGGTTCCCTCGCAGCGCAAAAACGAAGGTTTGCAGTCCGCATTCTCTTCGATATTTCCGATTGTTTCACACAACGGATTCGCGCGGCTTGAGTTCATTTCCTATGTCCTTGGCGAGCCGCCGTTCGATGTCAAGGAGTGCCAACAGCGCGGCCTGACTTATGCCTCCCCCCTGCGCGCCAGGGTAAGGCTGGTGATTCTTGACAAGGAATCGCCGACCAAACCCGTGGTCAAGGAAATGAAGGAGCAGGAAGTTTACATGGGCGAACTGCCCCTGATGACGACCACAGGTTCTTTCGTGATCAACGGCACCGAACGCGTGATTGTGTCCCAGCTGCACCGCTCGCCGGGCGTGTTCTTCGAGCACGATCGCGGCAAGACGCATTCGTCCGGCAAGCTGCTGTTCTCGGCTCGCATCATTCCGTATCGCGGTTCCTGGCTGGATTTCGAATTCGACCCGAAAGATATTCTGTTCTTCCGCGTTGATCGCCGCCGCAAGATGCCAGTCACGATCCTGCTGAAAGCCATTGGCATGACCAATGAGCAGATTCTCGAACACTTCTTCGTGTTTGACGATTTCGCGCTTCGCGCCGACGGCGCAGAAATGCAATTCGTGCCTGAGCGCATGCGTGGCGAAGTGGCCCGTTTCGACATCGCCGACAAGGATGGCAAAGTGCTGGTCAGCAAGGACAAGCGCATCAATGCGCGCAACGTGCGCGACATTCAGGCCGCTGGCATCGAGCGCATTTCGGTGCCGGAAGATTATCTGCTTGGCCGCGTGCTGGCGAAGAATATCGTCGATGCCGATACGGGCGAAATCGTGGCCAAGGCGAACGATGAGCTAACCGAAGAGTTGCTGGCGAAACTGCGTCAGGCAGACATTGCCGAAATCCAGACGTTGTACACCAACGAACTGGATCAGGGCCCGTACATTTCGCAAACCCTGCGCACAGATGAAACCGTTGACCAGATGGCAGCAAGAATCGCCATCTATCGCATGATGCGCCCGGGCGAACCGCCGACCGAGGAATCGGTGGAGGCGCTGTTCAACGGCCTGTTCTACAGCGAGGAGCGTTACGACCTGTCTGCAGTTGGCCGTATGAAATTCAATAGCCGAATTGGCGTGCCGGAACTGACTGGCGCCATGACGCTGTCGAATGACGATATCCTAGCGGTTATCAAGATTCTGGTCGAACTGCGCAATGGTCGCGGCGAAGTGGATGACATCGACCACCTTGGTAACCGTCGCGTGCGCTGCGTCGGCGAACTGGCGGAAAACCAGTTCCGCGCCGGTCTCGTGCGCGTTGAGCGCGCGGTCAAGGAGCGGCTTGGCCAGGCAGAAGCGGACAACCTGATGCCGCACGACCTGATCAATTCCAAGCCGATCTCGGCCGCGATTCGCGAATTCTTCGGCTCGTCGCAGTTGTCGCAGTTCATGGATCAGACCAATCCGCTGTCGGAGATCACGCACAAGCGCCGCGTTTCCGCACTCGGCCCGGGCGGCCTGACGCGTGAACGCGCCGGCTTCGAGGTGCGCGACGTGCATCCGACGCACTATGGCCGCGTATGCCCGATTGAAACGCCGGAAGGCCCGAACATCGGCCTGATCAACTCGCTCGCGCTGTATGCGCGCCTGAACGAATACGGCTTCCTGGAAACGCCGTATCGCAAGGTGGTCGATTGCAAGATCACCGATCAGATCGATTACCTGTCCGCGATCGAAGAAGGTCGCTACATCATCGCGCAGGCGAATGCGACCATCGACAAGGACGGCAAGCTGTCCGACGAGCTGGTTTCCGCGCGTGAAGCGGGCGAAACCATTCTGGTATCGCCGGAGCGCGTGCAGTACATGGACGTTGCGCCGGGCCAGATTGTGTCGGTGGCAGCGTCGCTGATTCCGTTCCTTGAGCACGATGACGCGAACCGCGCGCTGATGGGCGCGAACATGCAGCGTCAGGCGGTGCCTTGCCTGCGTCCGGAAAAAGCTTTTGTCGGCACCGGTATCGAACGCACGGTGGCTGTCGACTCCGGCACGACAGTGCAGGCGCTGCGCGGCGGCGTGGTTGACTACATCGACGCCGGCAGGGTCGTGATTCGCGTGAATGACGACGAAGCAGCGGCAGGTGAAGTCGGTGTCGATATCTACAACCTGATCAAGTACACCCGCTCGAACCAGAACACCAATATCAACCAGCGCCCGATCGTCAAGATTGGTGACCGTGTTGAACGTGGCGACGTGATTGCTGACGGCGCTTCGACCGACTTCGGCGAACTGGCGCTGGGGCAGAACATGCTGGTCGCGTTCATGCCGTGGAATGGCCTGAACTTCGAGGACTCGATCCTGATTTCGGAGAACGTGGTCAAGGACGACCGCTACACGTCGATCCACATCGAGGAACTGTCGGTCGTCGCACGCGACACCAAACTGGGCGCGGAAGAAATCACGCGCGACATTTCCAATCTGGCGGAAAACCAGTTGGCGCGCCTGGACGAATCCGGCATCGTTTATATCGGTGCCGAAGTCGAAGCAGGCGACGTGCTGGTCGGCAAGGTCACGCCGCGTGGCGAAACCCAGCTGACGCCGGAAGAAAAGCTGCTGCGTGCGATTTTCGGCGAGAAGGCATCCGACGTGAAAGATACGTCGCTGCGCGTTCCGTCCGGCATGGTCGGCACGGTCATCGACGTGCAGGTGTTCACGCGCGAGGGTCTGGTGCGCGACAAGCGCGCGCAACAGATTATCGACGACGAACTCAAGCGCTATCGCCTGGATTTGAATGACCAGTTGCGTATCGTCGAAGGCGATGCATTCCAGCGTCTGGAACGGCTGCTGCTCGATAAGACCGTGAATGGCGGTCCGAAGAAGCTGGCGAAGGGCGCGAAAATCACGAAGGAATATCTGGACGATCTGGAAAAATTCCACTGGTTCGATATCCGTCCGTCGGACGAGGAAACGGCGACCGCGCTGGAAGCGATCAAAGAATCGATTGCCGAGAAGCGCCATCAGTTCGACCTCGCGTTCGAAGAGAAACGCAAGAAGCTGACGCAAGGTGATGAGCTGCAGCCGGGCGTGCAAAAGATGGTTAAGGTTTACCTGGCCGTCAAGCGCCGCTTGCAGTCGGGTGACAAGATGGCGGGCCGCCACGGCAACAAAGGTGTGGTGTCGCGCATCGTGCCGGTCGAGGACATGCCGTACATGGCCGATGGCACGCCGGCGGACGTGGTGCTGAATCCGCTCGGCGTTCCGTCGCGGATGAACGTTGGCCAGATTCTCGAAACTCATCTGGGCTGGGCAGCGAAGGGTCTTGGCTTGCGCATTGGCGAAATGCTGAACGCACAGGCGAAGGTGGTGGATTTGCGCAAGTTCCTGAACACCATCTACAACGAATCCGGCAAGCAGGAAGAAATCGACAAGATGTCCGATGCCGAAATCGTCGAACTGGCCAGGAACCTGAAGAATGGCGTGCCGTTTGCGACGCCGGTGTTCGATGGCGCGGACGAGGAAGAAATTCGTCGCATGCTCGACATCGCGTATCCGGACGACATCGCCAACCATCTGGGCATGACGCCGTCGAAGAACCAGGTCACGATGTTTGATGGCCGCACCGGCGAAGCGTTCGAGCGCAAGGTTACCGTTGGCTACATGCACATGCTGAAGCTGCACCATCTGGTTGACGACAAGATGCACGCGCGTTCAACCGGTCCGTACTCGCTCGTTACCCAGCAGCCGCTGGGCGGGAAGGCACAGTTTGGTGGTCAGCGCTTCGGCGAGATGGAAGTCTGGGCGCTGGAAGCATATGGCGCATCTTATGTGCTGCAGGAAATGTTGACCGTGAAGTCGGACGACGTTAATGGCCGCACGAAGGTGTACGAAAACCTTGTCAAGGGTGACCATGTGATCGACGCGGGCATGCCTGAGTCGTTCAATGTTCTGGTCAAGGAAATTCGTTCGCTCGGTATCGATATCGATCTGGAACGCAACTAGGATTTTGTCATCGATGGCGACCTGTCCGCGTGCAGGCAAGAGCAGGCAGGCGCCGCAAGTGACCGAAATGTCACCCTTGAAATGGAGTGAAAAATGAAAGCATTGCTCGATCTCTTCAAGCAAGTTCAACAAAGCGAATCATTCGACGCGATCAAGATTGGTCTGGCGTCGCCGGAAAAAATCCGTTCGTGGTCATACGGCGAAGTGAAAAAGCCGGAAACCATCAACTACCGCACGTTCAAGCCTGAGCGCGACGGCCTGTTCTGCGCCAAGATCTTTGGCCCGATCAAGGATTACGAGTGCTTGTGCGGCAAGTACAAGCGCCTGAAGCATCGTGGCGTGATCTGTGAAAAATGCGGCGTCGAAGTCACGCTGGCGAAAGTTCGCCGCGAGCGCATGGGCCACATCGAGCTGGCATCGCCGGCGGCGCACATCTGGTTTTTGAAATCGCTGCCGTCGCGTCTGGGCATGGTGCTCGACATGACGCTGCGCGACATCGAGCGCGTTTTGTATTTTGAAGCATATGTAGTTACCGATCCGGGCATGACGCCGCTGAAGAAGTGCCAGATCATGTCGGAAGAAGATTACTCGGCCAAATTCGACGAATATGGCGATGATTTCACCGCCTTCATGGGCGCGGAAGGCATCCGCGAACTGCTGAAATCGATCGATATCAACCGCGAAGCCGAGCAGTTGCGCACCGAACTGCGTGAATCGAAATCGGAAGCGAAGATCAAGAAATACGCCAAGCGCCTGAAAGTGCTGGAAGCGTTCCAGCGTTCTGGCATCAAGCCGGAATGGATGATCATGGAAGTGCTGCCGGTGCTGCCGCCGGAACTGCGCCCGCTGGTGCCGCTCGATGGCGGCCGTTTCGCGACTTCCGATCTGAACGATCTGTATCGCCGCGTGATCAACCGCAACAACCGCCTGAAGCGCCTGCTGGAACTGCGCGCGCCGGAGATCATCACGCGCAACGAAAAGCGCATGCTGCAGGAAGCAGTCGATTCACTGCTGGACAACGGTCGCCGCGGCAAGGCGATGACCGGCGCCAACAAGCGTCCGCTGAAGTCGCTGGCCGAAATGATCAAGGGCAAGGGCGGCCGTTTCCGCCAGAACTTGCTGGGCAAGCGCGTCGACTATTCGGGCCGTTCGGTCATCGTGGTCGGCCCGCAGCTCAAACTGCATCAGTGCGGTCTGCCGAAGCTGATGGCGCTGGAACTGTTCAAGCCGTTCATTTTCAACAAGCTGGAACTGATGGGCCTGGCCAATACGATCAAGGCTGCGAAGCGGCTGGTCGAGATGCAGGAAGGCGTGGTGTGGGATATTCTGGAAGAAGTCATCCGCGAACATCCGGTGATGCTCAACCGCGCGCCGACGCTGCACCGCCTTGGCATCCAGGCGTTCGAGCCGGTGCTGATTGAAGGCAAGGCTATTCAGTTGCATCCGCTGGTGTGCGCGGCGTTCAACGCCGACTTCGACGGCGACCAGATGGCGGTCCACGTGCCGCTGTCGATCGAAGCGCAGCTCGAAGCGCGCGCGCTGATGCTGGCGTCCAACAACGTGCTGTTCCCGTCGAACGGCGAGCCGTCGATCGTGCCGTCACAGGACATCGTTCTGGGTCTGTATTACGCCTCGCGCGAAAAGATCAACGGCAAGGGCGAAGGCATGATGTTCCCGGACGTGTCCGAGGTGATTCGCGCCTATGACACCAAAGAAGTCGAACTGGCCAGCCGCATCACGGTGCGCATCAAGGAATACGTTCGGGGCGAAAACGACGAATTCGTGCAAACGATCAAGCGTTACGAAACGACGGTCGGCCGCGCGATTCTGTCGGAAATCCTGCCGCAGGGGCTGCCGTTCTCGGTGCTGAACACGCCGCTGAAAAAGAAGGAAATCTCCAAGCTGATCAACACGTCGTTCCGCAAGTGCGGTTTGCGCGCAACCGTGGTGTTTGCCGACCAGCTGATGCAGTCCGGCTTCCGCCTGGCAACGCGCGCCGGCATGTCGATCTGTATCGACGACATGCTGGTACCGACGCAGAAATCGCCGCTGATTGCCACCGCCGAGCAGGAAGTGAAGCAGATCGAGCAGCAGTATGCTTCCGGTCTGGTGACTGCGGGCGAACGCTACAACAAGGTGGTCGATATCTGGGGCAAGACCGGTGACGACGTTGGCAAGGCGATGATGGATCAGCTCAAGGTCGAGCCGGTCACCAAGCGCGACGGCACGCAAGGCACGCAGGAATCGTTCAACGCGATTTACATGATGGCCGACTCCGGCGCCCGCGGTTCCGCGGCGCAGATTCGCCAGCTGGCCGGCATGCGCGGCCTGATGGCGAAGCCGGACGGTTCGATTATCGAAACGCCGATTACCGCGAACTTCCGCGAAGGCCTGAACGTTCTGCAGTACTTCATTTCGACCCATGGCGCACGTAAAGGTCTGGCCGATACCGCGCTGAAGACGGCGAACTCCGGTTACCTGACCCGCCGTCTGGTGGACGTGACGCAAGATCTGGTCGTGATCGAAGACGATTGCGGCACCAGCAATGGCGCGCTGATGAAGGCGCTGGTCGAAGGCGGCGAAATCATCGAGCCGCTGCGCGACCGTATCCTCGGCCGCGTGGCTGCTGCCGACGTGGTCAACCCGGAAACGCAGGCAACCCTGTACGAAGCCGGTTCGCTGCTGAACGAAGACATGGTCGAGGAAATCGAGCGTCTTGGCATCGACGAAGTCAAGATCCGCACCCCGCTGACCTGCGAAACGCGCTACGGCATGTGCGCCAAGTGCTACGGCCGCGACCTCGGCCGCGGCTCGCTGGTGAACGTCGGCGAAGCTGTCGGCGTGATTGCGGCGCAGTCGATCGGTGAGCCGGGCACGCAGCTCACGATGCGTACCTTCCACATCGGTGGCGCGGCTTCGCGTTCCGCGGTGGCATCGAGCGTCGATGCGAAATCGAACGGTACCATTCGATTCTCGCCGACGATGCGCTACGTCACCAACGACAAGGGCGACCAGATCGTCATTTCGCGTTCCGGCGAAGTGCTGATCACCGACGACAACGGCCGCGAGCGCGAGCGTCACAAGGTGCCTTACGGCGCGACGCTGTCGGTGCATGATGGTCTCGGCATCAAGGCTGGCAAATCGCTTGCGACATGGGATCCGCTGACGCGCCCGATCATCAGCGAATACGCCGGCACGGTGCGATTCGAAAACGTCGAGGAAGGCGTGACGGTGGCACGGCAGATCGACGAAGTCACCGGCCTGTCCACGCTGGTGGTCATCGACGCGAAACGTCGCGGCTCGGCCACCAAGTCGGTCCGTCCGCAGGTCAAGCTGCTGAACGAGCAGGGCGAGGAAGTCAAGATCGCCGGCACCGAACATGCAGTGACCATCGGCTTCCAGGTCGGCGCGCTGCTGATGGTCAAGGATGGCGAGAAGGTTTCCGTCGGCGAAGTGCTGGCGCGTATCCCGACCGAATCGCAGAAAACCCGTGACATTACCGGCGGTCTGCCGCGTGTGGCCGAACTGTTCGAAGCGCGTTCGCCGAAGGATGCAGGCATGCTGGCCGACGTCACCGGTACGGTTGCGTTCGGCAAGGAAACCAAGGGCAAGCAGCGTCTGGAAATCACCGATATGGATGGTAACAAACACGAGTTCCTGATCACCAAGGACAAGCAGGTGCTGGTGCATGACGGTCAGGTGGTGAACAAGGGCGAGATGATTGTCGATGGTCCGGCTGATCCGCAGGATATTCTGCGCCTGCTGGGCATTGAGGCGCTGGCGCGCTACATCGTGGACGAGGTGCAGGACGTTTACCGTCTGCAGGGCGTGAAGATCAACGACAAGCACATCGAAGTGATCGTGCGTCAGATGCTGCGCCGCGTGCAGGTGGACGATCCGGGCGATACCTGCTACATCACTGGCGAACAGGTAGAGCGCTCCGAGCTGCTGGACGAAAACGACCGCGTGATTGCACAGGGCAAGCTGCCGGCAACCTACGACAACGTGCTGCTGGGCATCACCAAGGCCTCGCTGTCGACCGACTCGTTCATCTCGGCCGCGTCGTTCCAGGAAACCACGCGCGTGCTGACCGAAGCGGCGATCATGGGCAAGCGGGACAACCTGCGCGGCCTGAAGGAAAACGTCATCGTTGGCCGCCTGATTCCGGCGGGTACCGGTCTGGCCGTCCATCGCGCCCGCAAGCAGAAGGGCGTGTGGGAGCAGGAAGAGCGCGCGGCATTGCTGGAAGCCGAAAAGCAGGCGCAGATTGCGCTGATGCAATCTGAACTGGAGGCGGTGGATTCATCTTCTTCCGGCGAAGAACCGAACGCCGAAGCCTAAGCCACGAGCAACTGGCGAGCGTCAAACAAAAACGGCACCACGGGCAACCGCGGTGCCGTTTTTTTATGCTTCATCGGCCTGCTGTTCCGATGGTGGCTGAAAATGATAGGGGTATAAAGCCAAATCATATCGTTGGGCCACGATTCTGGTGGCTGTTTCTAAATACTGGCTGGAGTATATTTTTGGGCTTACTGACCAGTTATTCATTTCGGTCAGTAATTTTTGCCTAATTGGACGAAATTGGCGGCGGGGCCAGTTATTTTCGACAGGGTGGCGGTATAGCCATCTCGCGCAACCAGCAATTGCGCGAGATGCCGTCATTGAGGTCGCGCCGTATCGGGCGGTTGAAACCCGGCAAACAATTGGACGGCGTCCGCACGCGCTGCACGGTGCTGTCATTCCGCGCAGGCAGTCATGGCGCGGCAATGTGGCGCAGAACCGTGTAGCCGGTGGTGGCAGGCAGGGGCGCGACCGTTATTTGTCCTGCGACAGCGGCTTGCCGCGGTCGATCACTTCGCGGCAGTCGCCCTTGAAGCTTGAACGGTCGTAATTCGACCAGCCGTGGCTGTCCACGTAGCGGCGGTGGCGCCTGAGTTTGGCGCTGAAAATACTGCGATCCAGCCGTTCGCCCTGGTATTGCACGTTCGCCATGTCCAGCAGCGAATGGAAGATGTTTTCCGTCGAGAGTTTCGATTTTCGGTGCCGGTGCAGCTGCGCGATTTTTCCCGGATGGGTGGCCTTGTACTGGTCTGAATACCAGACGACCGCCGGAATGTGGAAGTCGTATTTGGTATTGTGGCCGTGGAACGCCAGCGTGCAGCTGCCGTCGTACAGCACTTGCCCGTGGTCGGCCACGTACAGCATCGATGTCATCACGCCGGCCGATTTCAGCTTGCCGATGACTTGCGCCAGGAACCAGTCGGCATACAGGATCGAGTTGTCGTAGCTGTTGTTCAACTGCTGCTTGATGTTCAAATCGGTGTAATCGGGCTTGCTGACGCCGGACAGCGACGGCTGCCATTGCTCGAATTCAGGCGGATGCCGATGGCTGTAATTCCAGTGGTTGCCCAGCGTGTGCAGCACGATCAGTTTTTTCGGCGCCGGGTCCTTCATTGCAATCTGCATCGGTTCAAGCAGCACTTGGTCGTAATTTGATTCGTCGGTGTAGCCGCCCAGGTTCAGGAACTGGATGACGTCGGCTTCCTTGGCAAAAGCGGAAATCGGCGTGTCATACTGGCCGAACGAGATCTGGTTCGACAGCCAGTAAGTCTTGAAACCTGCTTCCTTGAATGCGGTTAGCACGGACTTTTCGGAAAAGCCTGATTTCAGGCTTTGTCGCGCCGGCTTGCGGGTGATGATGACAGGCACCGACTGGCGCGTGGCCGAGACCGGGGTAATGAGGTCCTGCAGGCTGATCAGGTTGTTTTCCCTGGACAGCAGCGGATTGGTCTTGCGGCTGTAGCCATTCAATTCCCACCGGTCGTACCGGCTCGATTCGCCGATGACGAGCACCACCACCTGCGGCACATCATTGGTCACGGTCTGGAAGGTGTCGAATTTGAAATCGTTGTTCTTGCTCGCCAGATCGGCCAGATATTGCCGTTCGTTCCATAAATCGTACACACTGAGCGACAGGCCAAACGGCCAGGTGCCGGAAAACACATCCCGATCGAGCGGAAGCTGTGCCCATAGCGGCAATTTCGGCAGGCCGAGCTGGTTCGCCTGTTCGGTTGCGCTGGCCGATGGCTCAGCTTCTTCTTCCGGTTCTTCATCCGCGGCCACTGTGTTTTCAGCGACCGTCGAGGCGGGCGGTTCTTCCAGCCCAAAAGCGTAGCCGTAGCCCCAGACGCCTAGCCCAACTGCAAGAATCGCGATCGCCACCCAGCGCGAGATTTTGTCGTTCCAGTCGAAAATATGCGTTCGGCGTGCCATTTTCCAGGTCAGCCACCACCAGCAGATCAGCAACGGCATGATGGCCAGCAGCAGCCAGATTTTCTTGCCCAGGAATTCTATCGTTTCCGACGGGCTTGTTTCGACGATGATGCCCAGATGATGGGCGGTAATCCCCTGGCCGTAAAAAACATACAGGTAAATGCAGACCGGAAAGCTCAGGAAGGCTGGCAACAGCAGCCAGTGAAAGCGTGCCGGCTTGCGGAATACGGCCCAGACCGTCAGCCAGGCAAAAAACTCGATCCCCAGCACTTGCAGCGGTTTTTCAACGCTCTTGCCCAGCAGCAGCGGAAAGAACGGCACTGCCGACAGCAATAAATAGCTCGACAGAATCAGCAGGTTCGGAATGTTCAGTAAAGCAGGCATCGACAGAAAACAGATACGACTGCACGGGAATGGCAGTTACGGGTACAATAACAACCCACTCGGGATGGGCATGACAGGGCTTTGCAAAATGCAGGCCGGCGAAATGTTGCGCGACAGGCATCTCGCCCAAAAGAAGGATTCTACCGCAACTGCTGGTTGACGGCACGGAATATTGCGGCTAGAATATTATGTTCTCGATATTCGGCCTTGCATTTGTGTTATTGCGGGCCGTTTAGCTCATGAGCTAGCAGTAAGGTCTGGAGCCCGGGCGGTGATGTCCGGGAATATTTCTTTAATTGTCGTAATTTTGCTGGATTAGATCGATGCCAACCATCAATCAATTGATTCGCCATCCGCGCGAATCCGTCACCGTGAAGAGCAAATCGCCTGCGCTGGAGAATTGTCCCCAGAAGCGTGGCGTTTGCACTCGCGTGTACACCACCACGCCGAAGAAGCCGAACTCGGCGCTGCGTAAGGTTGCCAAGGTTCGCCTGACCAATGGTTTTGAAGTTATTTCGTACATCGGTGGTGAAGGCCATAACCTGCAGGAACACAGTGTCGTGCTGCTGCGCGGCGGTCGTGTGAAAGACTTGCCGGGTGTGCGTTACCACATGGTTCGCGGTTCGCTGGATACGCAGGGTGTCAAGGACCGCAAACAGGCGCGTTCCAAGTACGGTGCCAAGCGTGCCAAGGCTGGTGCGGCCAAGAAGTAATCTGTTGTGCTGCATGACGCCGTCATGCGGCAGGAGTCGGTCAAATGGCCGAGTAAGTGGGTTGCTGTGATGGCGCCCGTGAGTGCGGAAGTGGTGCGCTCAACTGAAGAGTAAAAGAAAGGAATTGAAATGCCACGTCGTCGTGAAGTTCCCAAGCGCGAGATTCTGCCTGATCCGAAGTTCGGCAGTGTCGATGTCGCCAAGTTTGTTAACATGCTGATGCTGTCCGGCAAGAAGTCGGTAGCGGAGAGCATCATTTATGGTGCTTTTGATCAGATTCAGGAAAAGTCTGGCAAGGATCCGCTGGAAGTGTTCATTGCTGCGGTCAACAACTGCAAGCCGATGGTTGAGGTAAAATCCCGCCGCGTTGGTGGTGCCAACTATCAGGTGCCGGTCGAAGTGCGTCCGGTTCGCCGTCAGGCGCTGGCAATGCGCTGGCTGCGTGAAGCGGCCAACAAGCGCAGCGAAAAATCGATGCCGCAACGTCTGGCCGGTGAGTTGCTGGAAGCGGCGGAGAGCCGCGGTGGTGCAATGAAGAAACGCGATGAGGTGCATCGCATGGCAGAAGCGAACAGGGCGTTCTCGCACTTCCGCTTCTAATGGGCTGGATGGACTTCCGCGCAAACTGGGTAGTCCATCCGCAATATATATCTACGAAGCCGAGCGCATTTTCAAAAATGACGCTCGGTTTGTGCATTAACAAGGTTTAGGATTAATTATGGCTCGCAAGACCCCCATTGACCGTTACCGCAATATTGGCATTTCGGCGCATATCGACGCAGGCAAGACGACCACGACCGAGCGTATCCTGTATTACACCGGCGTGAACCACAAGATTGGCGAGGTGCACGATGGCGCCGCGACGATGGACTGGATGGAGCAGGAGCAAGAGCGCGGTATTACCATTACTTCCGCAGCGACCACCTGCTTCTGGAAGGGCATGGCCAGCAATTTCCCGGAACATCACATCAACATCATCGATACCCCGGGCCACGTTGACTTCACGATCGAGGTTGAGCGTTCGATGCGCGTGCTCGACGGTGCCTGCATGGTGTATTGCGCAGTTGGTGGCGTGCAGCCGCAATCGGAAACGGTGTGGCGCCAGGCCAACAAGTACAAAGTGCCGCGTCTGGCGTTCGTCAACAAGATGGACCGCACCGGCGCGAACTTCTTCAAGGTTTACGATCAGATGCGCGCGCGTCTGAAGGCCAACCCGATCCCGTTGCAAATCCCGATTGGCGCCGAAGATAATTTTGAAGGTGTGGTTGACCTGGTCAAGATGAAGGCGATCTACTGGGATGACGCTTCCCAGGGTGTGAAATTCGAATACCGCGACATTCCGGCTAACCTGGTTGAGCAGGCGAAGGAGTGGCGCGAAAAGATGGTTGAGTCTGCGGCCGAGTCGTCAGAAGAGATGATGAACAAGTATCTCGAAGAAGGCGATCTGTCCGAAGAAGATATCAAGATCGGTTTGCGTCAGCGTACCATCGCGAGCGAGATCGTGCCGATGATGTGCGGAACTGCGTTCAAGAACAAGGGTGTGCAGGCAATGCTCGATGGCGTGATTGAATATCTGCCGTCACCGATCGACATTCCGCCGGTTGCTGGCGTGGGTGAAGACGAGCAACCGCTGGAGCGCAAGGCCGAGGATGACGAGAAGTTCTCCGCGTTGGCATTCAAGATCATGACTGACCCGTTCGTAGGTCAACTGATTTTCTTCCGTGTCTATTCCGGTACCGTCAAGTCTGGCGACACCGTGTTCAACCCGGTCAAGGGCAAGCGAGAGCGTTTGGGCCGCATTCTGCAGATGCATGCCAACCAGCGCGAAGAAATCAAGGAAGTGAACGCTGGCGACATCGCTGCCGCGGTGGGGCTGAAAGAAGCGACTACTGGCGATACGCTGTGCGATCCGAACTCGGTTATCACGCTGGAACGCATGGTGTTCCCGGAGCCGGTTATTTCGCAGGCGGTTGAGCCGAAGACCAAGGCTGATCAGGAAAAAATGGGCCTGGCGCTGAACCGTCTGGCGCAGGAAGATCCGTCGTTCCGTGTCAAGACCGATGAGGAATCCGGGCAGACCATCATTTCCGGCATGGGCGAATTGCACCTGGAAATTATCGTTGACCGCATGCGCCGTGAATTCAACGTCGAAGCGACTGTCGGCAAACCGCAGGTTGCTTACCGTGAAACCATCCGCAAGACTTGCGAAGAGATGGAAGGCAAGTTCGTCAAGCAGTCCGGCGGTCGCGGTCAGTACGGCCACGTCGTCATCAAGCTCGAGCCGCAGGATCCGGGCAAGGGTTTCGAATTCATCGATGCGATCAAGGGTGGCGTGGTGCCGCGCGAGTACATTCCGGCGGTCGAGAAGGGCATCCGCGACACGCTGACTTCGGGCGTGATGGCTGGCTATCCGGTGGTTGACGTCAAGGTTACGCTGTTCTTCGGTTCGTACCACGACGTGGACTCGAATGAAAATGCGTTCCGCATGGCTGGTTCGATGGCGTTCAAGGATGCTTGTCGCAAGGCCGACCCGGTCATCCTCGAGCCGATGATGTCGGTCGAAGTTGAAACGCCGGAAGACTACGCCGGCAACGTGATGGGTGACCTGTCGTCCCGCCGTGGCATGGTTCAGGGCATGGACGAAATCGCCGGCGGCGGCGGCAAGATCATCAAGGCAGAGGTTCCGCTATCCGAAATGTTCGGCTACTCGACCACGCTGCGATCGATGAGCCAGGGCCGTGCAACGTACACGATGGAATTCAAGCACTACTCAGAAGCACCGCGGAACGTGATCGAGGCGATCGTAAGTTCCAAGGCCAAGTAATCAAAACTAGTTGGATTTTTCAATTAATCGTTCTTTTTGAAGGAAAAACAAAATGGCAAAGAGCAAGTTTGAGCGGACGAAGCCGCACGTGAATGTGGGTACGATTGGTCACGTTGACCACGGCAAGACCACGCTGACCGCGGCAATCGCGACGGTGCTGTCGAGGAAGTTTGGTGGTGAGGCGAAGGCCTACGATCAGATTGATGCGGCGCCGGAAGAAAAAGCGCGTGGCATCACGATTAACACCGCCCACGTGGAATATGAAACGGCAACGCGCCACTACGCACACGTGGACTGCCCGGGTCACGCCGACTACATCAAAAACATGATCACCGGCGCAGCGCAGATGGACGGCGCGATTCTGGTCTGCTCCGCAGCTGATGGCCCGATGCCGCAAACGCGCGAGCACATCCTGCTGGCGCGTCAGGTTGGTGTGCCGTACATCATCGTGTTCCTGAACAAATGCGACATGGTAGACGACGCCGAACTGCTCGAGCTGGTCGAAATGGAAGTACGCGAACTGCTGTCGCGCTACGAATTCCCGGGCGACGATCTGCCGATCATCAAGGGTTCGGCCAAGCTGGCGCTGGAAGGCGACGCTGGTCCGCTGGGCGAGCAGGCAATCATGGCGCTGGCCGACGCGCTGGACAGCTACATCCCGACGCCGGAGCGCGCAGTGGATGGCGCCTTCCTGATGCCGGTAGAAGACGTATTCTCGATCTCCGGTCGTGGCACCGTGGTAACGGGTCGCGTCGAGCGCGGCATCATCAAGGTTGGCGAAGAAATTGAAATCGTCGGTATCAAGGACACCGTCAAGACCACCTGCACGGGCGTGGAAATGTTCCGCAAACTGCTGGATCAAGGTCAGGCAGGTGACAACGTTGGCGTGCTGCTGCGTGGCACCAAGCGTGAAGAAGTCGAGCGTGGTCAGGTTCTGGCCAAGCCGGGCTCGATCAAGCCGCACAGCCACTTCACGGGTGAGATCTACGTTCTGTCGAAAGACGAAGGTGGTCGTCACACGCCGTTCTTCAACAACTACCGTCCGCAATTCTACTTCCGCACGACGGACGTAACGGGCTCGATCGAGCTGCCGAAGGACAAGGAAATGGTGATGCCGGGCGACAACGTCTCGATCACGGTCAAGCTGATTTGCCCGATCGCGATGGAAGAAGGTCTGCGTTTCGCGATTCGCGAAGGTGGCCGTACCGTCGGCGCCGGCGTTGTGGCAAAGATCATCGAGTAATTGAAGTTTCGCCTGGGCTTGGCCCAAACTTAAAAATTGCTGCGGGCGACGTCCGTCCGCAGCCTGTTCTTTTTAAAGGTAATCATGCAAAACCAAAAAATTCGTATCCGCCTGAAGGCGTTTGACTACAAACTGATTGACCAGTCCGCGCTGGAAATCATCGAAACGGCAAAGCGTACCGGCGCAGTGGTCAAGGGCCCGGTTCCTCTGCCGACGCGCATTCAGCGATTCGACGTTTTGCGTTCGCCGCACGTCAACAAGACTTCGCGCGATCAGTTCGAGATTCGCACCCATCAGCGCCTGATGGATATCATCGACCCGACCGACAAAACGGTTGATGCGCTGATGAAGCTGGATCTGCCGGCTGGCGTTGATGTTGAAATTAAGTTGCAGTAATTGCGCATGCAGGCAAAAATAGCCTGTTGTGTAAAAAGAAAATCCGGGATATAATCCCCGGCTTATGTGTGGGCGGTAATTTTTTACCGCTTGCGCTTTATTAAAAATGTCAGCCCTGCCCAATCGTAGGCAGGAATGGAGAATAAAATGAGCCTAGGCCTTATTGGTCGCAAGGTTGGAATGATGCGCATCTTCACGGATGACGGTGATACGATTCCCGTGACCGTGGTTGACGTGTCCAACAACCGTGTGGCGCAAGTCAAGACTTCTGAAACGGATGGTTATGCCGCCGTTCAGGTCGCATTCGGTCAACGTCGCGCTTCGCGCGTGAACAAGGCTGCCGCTGGTCACTTTGCGAAAGCGGGTGTCGAGGCAGGGACCGTTCTGAAAGAATTCCGTGTTGATGCAAGCAAAGCTGCCGAAATGAAGGCTGGCGATGTGGTTGCTGCCACCTTGTTCGAGGTTGGTCAGAAGATCGACGTTCAGGGTGTATCCATTGGTAAGGGTTACGCTGGTACCATCAAGCGTCACAATTTCGCTTCCGGTCGTGCGACGCACGGTAACTCCCGTTCGCACAACGTTCCGGGTTCGATTGGTATGAACCAGGATCCGGGTCGCGTTTTCCCGGGTAAGCGCATGACGGGTCACATGGGTGACGTAACGCGCACGGTGCAGAATCTGGAAATTGCTCGTATTGATGGCGAGCGTCAGTTGCTGCTGGTTAAGGGTGCTGTGCCTGGTGCTAAGAATGGCCAGGTCATTGTGCGTCCTGCCGTCAAGGCAAAAATTGCGAAAGGGGGCTAACACATGGAACTCAAGCTCCTGAACGAGGCGGGTGAAGCATCCGCAAACGTGACTGCGCCGGACACGGTTTTTGGCCGTGACTACAACGAGGCGTTGATTCACCAGGTTGTCGTTGCATATCAGGCGAATGCGCGCAGCGGTAACCGCAAGCAGAAAGATCGCGAAGAGGTTCATCATACGACCAAGAAGCCGTGGCGCCAGAAGGGTACTGGTCGTGCGCGTGCTGGTTCGTCGGCTTCTCCGCTGTGGCGCGGAGGTGGTCGCGTATTCCCGAATACGCCGGATGAAAATTTCAGTCACAAGGTCAACAAGAAGATGTACCGCGCTGGCGTTTGCTCGATTCTGTCGCAGCTGGCGCGTGAAGGTCGTCTGAAGGTTGTTGAGAATTTTGCGGTTGATATGCCGAAGACCAAGGTGCTGGCGCAGAAACTGAAGGGCATGGGTCTGGAGTCGGTGATGGTGATTACCGATGATGTCAGCGAAAACCTGTTCCTGGCTTCCCGCAATCTGCCGAACGTGCTGGTGGTCGAGCCGCGCAATGCTGATCCTGTTTCCTTGATTTATTACAAGGACGTTTTGATCACCAAGGCGGCACTGGCGAAGATTGAGGAGATGCTGGCATGAATGCAATTGTCAAACATAGCGAAGAGCGCTTGATGAAAGTGTTGCTGGCGCCGGTAATTTCCGAAAAGGCGACCTTTGTGGCCGAGAAGAACGAGCAGGTTGTTTTCCGTGTACTGCCGGATGCAACCAAGCCGGAAATCAAGGCTGCTGTCGAAATGCTGTTCAAGGTCGAGGTCAAGTCGGTGCAGGTGGCCAACCGTATGGGCAAGAGCAAGCGCACGGTTCGTGGCGTTGGTCGTCGAAACAACAGCAGGCATGCGTTTGTGTGCCTGAAGCCGGGCCAGGAAATCAATTTCGTCGAGGAGGCTAAATAATGGCACTCGTTAAAATGAAACCGACGTCCCCGGGACGTCGCGGCATGGTAAAGGTCGTCAATCCCGATCTTTACAAAGGTCGCCCTCTCGCGAGCCTGGTCGAGAAGAAATCGAAATCAGCCGGTCGCAACAATGACGGCCGCATCACCACCCGTCACATCGGTGGTGGTCACAAGCACCACTATCGCGTGATTGATTTCCGTCGCAACAAGGATGGCATTCCGGCGAAGGTTGAGCGCATCGAATACGATCCGAACCGCACGGCGCACATTGCGTTGCTGTGCTATGCCGATGGTGAGCGTCAGTACATCATTTCGCCGAAGGGTGTGTCAGTGGGCGACAAGCTGATGAGCGGCTCCGAGGCGCCGATCAAGGCTGGCAACTGTCTGCCGATTCGCAACATTCCGGTCGGCACGACGATCCACTGCGTGGAAATGCTGCCGGGCAAGGGCGCGCAGATTGCGCGTACCGCAGGTGCTGGCGTAGTTCTGATGGCGCGTGAAGGTACCTATGCGCAAGTACGCCTGCGTTCCGGCGAGGTGCGCAGGGTGCACATCGAATGCCGTGCAACGATTGGTGAAGTTGGCAATGGCGAACAGAATCTGCGCAAGATCGGCAAGGCTGGTGCGATGCGCTGGCGTGGTGTCCGTCCGACGGTGCGTGGCGTGGTCATGAATCCGGTTGATCACCCGCATGGTGGTGGTGAAGGCCGGACTTCCGGTGGCCGTCATCCGGTATCGCCGTGGGGCCAGAAGACCAAGGGCTTGAAGACGCGCAGCAACAAGCGCACGACTTCAATGATTGTCTCGCGCCGTGGCAAGAAATAAGGGGTAACACATGACACGTTCATTGAAAAAAGGGCCTTTCTGTGATGCCCACCTGGTGAAAAAAGTTGAGACTGCTCAGGCGACCAAAGACAAGCGGCCTATCAAGACCTGGTCTCGTCGCTCGACCATCATGCCTGATTTTATTGGTTTGACGATTGCAGTCCATAACGGCAGGCAGCATGTGCCGGTCTATGTTTCCGAGAACATGGTTGGTCACAAGCTGGGCGAATTTGCGCTGACGCGCACGTTCAAAGGCCATGCCGCAGATAAGAAGGCTAAGAAATAAGGTCCAATGATGGAAACTAAAGCTACTCTCCGTGGAGTGCGTCTGTCAGCGCAGAAAGGGCGCCTGGTTGCCGATCAGATTCGCGGCAAGAAAGTTGATCAGGCTCTCAATATTCTGGCATTCAGCCCCAAAAAAGGTGCAGGCATCATCAAGCGCGTGCTTGAGTCTGCGATTGCGAATGCCGAGCATAACGACGGTGCTGACATCGACGAATTGAAGGTGTCGTCCATCATGGTTGAAAAGGGCATGGTGTTGAAGCGTTCTTCAGCCCGCGCCAAGGGCCGTGGTGACCGTATTTCCAAACAAACCTGTCACATTTTCGTGACTGTCGGCAATTAAGGAGTCACGATGGGACAGAAAATTCATCCGACAGGGTTCCGCCTTGCAGTTGCACGTAACTGGGCATCGCGCTGGTACGCCGGCAATGGCAATTTTGCCTCGATGCTGAATGAGGATCTGCAAGCGCGCGCATACCTGAAAAAGAAGCTGAAAAATGCTTCCGTTGGCCGCGTTGTTATCGAGCGTCCGGCAAAAAATGCACGCTTCACCATTTTCAGCTCGCGTCCGGGCGTGGTGATTGGCAAGAAGGGCGAGGACATCGAAGTGCTGAAGTCCGACCTGACCAAGATCATGGGCGTGCCGGTGCATGTCAATATCGAGGAAATCCGCAAGCCGGAAGTCGATGCGCAACTGATTGCCGATTCGATCACCCAGCAGCTGGAAAAGCGGATCATGTTCCGCCGCGCGATGCGTCGTTCGATGCAAAACGCGATGCGCTTGGGTGCGCAGGGCATCAAGATCATGTCGTCCGGTCGTCTGAACGGGATCGAGATTGCACGTACCGAGTGGTATCGCGAAGGTCGTGTACCGCTGCACACGCTGCGTGCCGACATTGATTACGGCTTCAGCGAAGCTTCCACGACCTACGGCATCATCGGTGTCAAGGTGTGGGTATACAAGGGCGACCGCTTGGCAGATGGCGAGGCGCCGAATGTCGAAACGGTGGTGGAAGACGAGAAGAAACGCCGTGGTCCGCGTCGCGATGATGGCCGCCCGGCTGGTCGTGGTCGTGCAAAGCGTGACGCACAGGGCGCACCTTCCTCGGCTGCACCGGCGTCGGTAGCAAAGCGCGTTCGCACACGCAAACCGGAAGCTGCTGCAGATGACGCTGCTGCCGCGCCGGCTGAGAAAGCAGGAGAATAATTATGCTGCAACCATCTCGCAGAAAGTATCGCAAGGAACAAAAAGGTCGCAATACCGGCATTTCGCATGAGAGCGGCACTTCGGTTGCGTTTGGCAATTTCGGCCTGAAGGCTGTCGAGCGCGGCCGCATTACTGCGCGCCAGATCGAAGCTGCTCGTCGTGCAATGACCCGTCATATCCGTCGTGGCGGCCGCATCTGGATCCGGATTTTTCCGGACAAGCCGATTTCCGAAAAACCGGCTGAAGTTCGTATGGGTAACGGCAAGGGCAATCCGGAGTACTATGTCGCCGAAATCCGTCCGGGCAAGGTGCTGTACGAAATGGACGGTGTAAATGAGGCGCTGGCGCGCGAAGCGTTTCGTCTGGCTGCGGCAAAACTGCCGCTGCAGACCACCTTTGTCTTGCGTCAGGTTGGACAATAATAGGAGCGAACATGAAAGCATCTGAACTCCGCGGTATGGATCAGGCTGCGCTGGACAAGGAACTGAAAGATCTGCTGAAGGCTCAATTCGGCCTTCGCATGCAGATTGCCACGCAGCAGCTGAGCAATACCTCGCAACTGAAAAAAGTGCGTCGTGATATCGCCCGCGTAAAAACGGTTATGAACTCGAAGGAAGCTGGACGATGAACGATCAACAGAAACAATCGCTGAAGCGCACGCTGATTGGCAAGGTCGTGTCTGACAAAATGGACAAGACGGTGACCGTGCTGATCGAGCGCCACGTGAAACATCCGCTGTACGGAAAAATCATCATGCGTTCGAACAAGTACCATGCGCACGATGAAGCGAACCAGGCCAAGATGGGTGATACGGTCGAGATCCAAGAGGGTCGTCCGATTTCTAAAACCAAGGCATGGACCGTGACGCGTGTGATTCAGGTTGCACAGATTGTATAAATCTGTTGCAAACTTGATTTTTTGATGGCATAATAGCCAGCTTGTTCTATACATGTAGCTATTTGTGCTTTGGGCGGCATCGCGTCGTGTGATGCCGCGTCAGGTGCGGTAGCGGAAACTCCACCCTGCCGGCGGCTTGGGAATTCCCGGGCTGCCAACGGAACCAAAACTGATCGTCGAGCTGCGTTGCAGTGGTGCGAATCAAGTTGGGAAAGAAAAAATTATGATTCAAACTGAAAGCCGTCTAAAAGTGGCCGATAACACTGGTGCGCGCGAAGTGCTGTGCATCAAGGTGTTGGGTGGCTCTAAGCGTCGCTATGCGAGCATTGGTGACGTCATCAAGGTTGCAGTCAAGCAGGCTGCTCCGCGTGGTCGTGTGAAGAAGGGCGAGATTTATAACGCTGTGGTCGTTCGTACGGCCAAGGGTGTTCGTCGCCAGGATGGTTCGCTTGTCAAATTCGATGGCAATGCGGCTGTGTTGCTGAATAACAAGCTTGAGCCGATTGGCACGCGCATTTTTGGCCCGGTGACGCGCGAGTTGCGTACTGAGCGGTTCATGAAGATTGTGTCGCTTGCGCCGGAAGTCCTGTAAGAGGGGTAGCAATGGATAAGATTCGAAAAAATGACGATGTAATCGTGCTGGCTGGCAAGGATAAGGGCAAGCGTGGCAAGGTTGAGCGTCGTGTGAGTGCGGATTACGTGGTTGTCGAGGGCGTGAATGTCGCCAAGAAAGCGACCAGGCCTAATCCCATGACTGGGGTAACGGGGGGTATCGTGGATAAGACGATGCCGATTCATGTGTCGAATGTCGCTTTGTACAATGCGGCAACCGGCAAGGCAGATCGCGCTGGGTTCAAGGTGGTCGACGGCGAGAAAGTCCGCGTCTACAAATCCACTGGCGAAGTTGTTAAGGTGTAAGAGATCATGGCTCGACTCCAGCAATTTTACAAAGAAAAAATCGTGGCTGACTTGATGACGAAATTTTCGTACAAGTCAACGATGGAAGTGCCGCGCATTACCAAGATCACCCTTAACATGGGTTTGTCCGAGGCTGTTGCGGACAAGAAGGTGATTGAGAACGCGGTCGGTGACCTGACAAAAATCGCCAGCCAGAAGCCGGTTGTGACCAAGGCTCGCAAGTCGATTGCGGGTTTCAAGATTCGTGAAGGCTATCCGATTGGTTGCATGGTAACGCTGCGTGGTGCTCGCATGTACGAGTTCCTCGATCGTTTCATCACCATCGCGCTGCCGCGTGTGCGTGACTTCCGTGGCATCTCCGGGCGTTCGTTCGATGGTCGTGGCAATTACAACATCGGTGTTCGGGAGCAAATTATTTTCCCGGAAATCGAGTACGACAAGATTGACGCGTTGCGTGGTATGAATATCAGCATCACGACGACTGCGAAGACCGACGATGAGTCCAAGGCGCTCCTCGCCGCATTTAAATTTCCGTTTAGAAATTGAGGACGACATGGCAAAACTGTCGCTGATTAACCGTGAGAAAAAGCGCGCTGACCTGGCCAAGAAGTATGCCGGCAAGCGTAACGACCTGAAGGCCATTATCAATGACCAGGGCAAGTCCGAGGAAGAGCGCTATGAAGCGCGCCTGAAGTTGCAGGCGCTGCCACGTAACGCCAACCCGACTCGCCAGCGGAACCGGTGTGCAATTACCGGCCGTCCGCGCGGTACCTACCGCAAGTTTGGCCTCGGTCGTATCAAACTCCGTGAATTTGCCATGAGTGGCGAGATTCCCGGAATTGTTAAAGCTAGCTGGTAATAGGAGTAGTTACTATGAGCATGAGTGATCCTATCGCCGATATGCTGACTCGCATCCGCAATGCACAGGGCGTACAGAAGAACGCCGTGGCGATGCCGTCGTCCAATGTGAAAGTTGCGATTGCGCAAGTTCTGAAAGACGAAGGTTATATTGAGGATTTCGCTGTCAGCAAGGCGGATGGCAAGGCTGAATTGAAAATCGGTCTGAAGTATTACGATCGCCGTCCGGTCATCGAGCGCCTCGAGCGCGTATCGAAGCCGGGTCTGCGTGTGTACAAAGGCCGTGACGAATTGCCGAATGTGATGAATGGGCTGGGTGTTGCGATTATTTCGACCCCCAAAGGTGTAATGACTGACCGCAAAGCGCGCGCAACCGGTGTCGGTGGCGAAGTGATTTGCTACGTTGCATAAGGAGCCCGAAATGTCACGTGTAGCAAAAATGCCGATTGCACTGCCGAGTGGAGCTGAGGCTGCCATTACCGCAGAGCAGATTACTGTAAAAGGCCCGCTGGGTTCGATCAAGCAGGCGCTGAATGGGTTGGTCAAAATTGCCAACGACAATGGTTCGCTCAAGTTTGAGCCGGCCAATGACAGCCGTGAAGCAAATGCGATGTCCGGAACCATGCGTGCCCTGGTCAACAACATGGTGCATGGCGTAACCAAGGGTTTCGAGCGCAGGCTGACGCTGGTTGGCGTCGGTTATCGTGCCCAGGCCCAGGGCGACAAGCTGAACCTGTCGCTGGGTTTCTCGCATCCGGTGGTTCACCAGATGCCTGCAGGCGTTACCTGTGAAACCCCGTCGCAAACCGAGATTGTGATCAAGGGTGTCGACAAACAAAGCGTTGGTCAGGTCGCAGCAGAAGTTCGTGCTTACCGCAGCCCGGAGCCGTACAAAGGCAAGGGCGTCCGTTATTCGGACGAGGTGGTTAAGTTGAAAGAAACCAAGAAGAAGTAATAGGGGCTGACGATGAACAAAAAAGAATCACGTCTGCGCCGCGGACGTCAAACGCGAGCAAAGATTGCCGAGCTGAAGGCAACCCGTTTGTCCGTGCATCGTACCAACATGCATATTTACGCAAACGTCATTGCGCCGGATGCCACTATTCTGGCGACGTGCTCCTCGCTCGAGGCGGAAGTGCGTCAGGAACTCGCTGGCCAGACCGGCAAGGGCGGCAACGTTGCTGCGGCAACGTTGGTTGGCAAAAAAGTAGCCGAAAAGGCGCTGAAGGCAGGGATCACCGAAGTTGCATTCGATCGTTCCGGCTTCCGCTATCACGGTCGTGTTAAGGCACTGGCAGAAGCCGCGCGTGAAGCCGGCCTGAAGTTTTAAGGAAGATTCATCATGGCAAAAATGCAACAGAAAATGCAGGGTGACAAGCCGGATGATGGTTTGCGCGAGAAGATGATTTCGATCAACCGCGTCACCAAGGTGGTCAAGGGCGGTCGTATCATGGGCTTTGCTGCGTTGACCGTTGTTGGTGATGGCGATGGCCGCATCGGCATGGGCAAGGGCAAATCGAAAGAAGTGCCGGTTGCTGTACAAAAAGCAATGGAAGAAGCTCGCCGCAATATGATCAAGGTGCCGCTCAAGAGTGGCACGCTGCATCATACGATTACCGGCAAGCATGGCGCATCGAAGGTTCTGCTGAATCCTGCCAAGGACGGTACCGGCGTGATCGCAGGTGGTGCAATGCGCGCGATTTTTGAAGTCATGGGCGTGCACAACGTCGTGGCGAAGTCTTTCGGTTCGAACAACCCGTACAACCTGGTTCGTGCGACGCTGAATGCCTTTACTGCAATGAATGCTCCGTCCGAGATCGCAGCCAAGCGCGGCAAGACGGTCGAAGAAATTCTGGGTTGAGGTGCAGATCATGTCGAAGACAGTGAAAGTCAAATTGGTAAAGAGCTTGATCGGTACGCGTGACTCCCACCGCAGCACTGTGCGCGGTCTGGGTTTGCGTAGGCTGAATTCCGTTTCCGAACTGGAAGACACGCCTGCGGTGCGCGGCATGATCAACAAGGTGTCGTATCTCGTCAAAGTGATTTCGTAAGTCGGTGACTTTCGGACAGGAATAATCATGGAATTGAACACTATTCAGCCGGCCATTGGCGCCAAGCACGCAAAGCGTCGCGTTGGTCGCGGCATTGGTTCCGGCCTGGGCAAGACTTCCGGCCGTGGTCATAAGGGCCAGAAATCCCGTGCAGGCGGTTTTCACAAGGTAGGTTTCGAAGGCGGTCAGATGCCTTTGCAACGTCGTCTGCCGAAGCGTGGCTTCAAGTCGCTGGCGACTGATTTCCGCGCAGAAATCAGGCTGTCGGATCTGGACAAGCTGCCGGTAACGGATGTTGATGTGCTGACGCTGAAACAGGCGGGCGTGGTATCGGTACTGGTGCGCGATGTTCGCATCATCAAGTCCGGCCAAGTGACGAAGGCAATCAACCTCAAGGGCGTGGTTGCGACGAAGGGTGCGAAGGAAGCCATTGAGGCTGCCGGCGGATCGGTTGCGTAACGAAAATACGGAGCAATAATTGGCCACTTCACCACAACCCCAAAAGAATTCAGGTTCTGGGTTTCCCTGGGGACGTTTGTGGTTCCTGCTTGGTGCTCTGGTGGTATACCGGGTCGGGGCTCACATCCCGGTTCCGGGTATCGACCCGAATCAGCTAGCCATGCTGTTCAAGCAGAACCAGGGCGGCATATTGGGTATGTTCAATATGTTCTCCGGTGGTGCGCTGTCGCGTTTTACCGTATTTGCGCTTGGCATCATGCCGTACATTTCGGCCTCGATTATCATGCAGATGCTGGCGGTAGTTTCTCCGCAGCTTGAAGCGATGAAGAAAGAGGGCGAAGCCGGACGGCGCAAGATTACGCAGTATACGCGTTACGGCACGCTGTTTCTGGCGGCGTTTCAGGGTTTGGGCATTGCCGTGGCTCTGGAATCACAGCCGGGCTTGGTGATTGATCCGGGCATGACGTTCCGTTTTACCGCGGTAGTTTCGCTGGTGACTGGTACGATGTTTCTGATGTGGCTGGGCGAGCAGATTACCGAGCGCGGTCTTGGCAATGGTATTTCGATCATCATTTTCGCCGGTATCGCGGCTGGCTTGCCAAATGCGATGGGTGGCTTGCTTGAGCTGGTTCGCACCGGTTCGATGAACACGCTGGTGGCAATTGTGATATGTGCCATCGTAGTAGTTGTGACCTATCTGGTCGTTTTCATTGAGAGCGGTCAGCGCAAGATTCTGGTCAACTATGCGAAACGTCAGATTGGTAACAAGGTTTATGGCGGTCAGTCCAGCCATTTGCCGCTGAAGTTGAACATGTCGGGTGTGATTCCGCCGATTTTCGCATCGTCGATCATCCTGTTTCCGGCGACGATCACTGGGTGGTTTACGTCGGGTGCAGATACCAGCAGCGTGTTGGTGCGTTTTCTGAAGGATCTGGCGGCTTCGCTGGCGCCTGGTGAGCCGATGCACGCACTGCTGTATGCGATTGCGATCATTTTCTTCTGCTTCTTTTACACCGCGCTGGTGTTCAACAGCAGGGAAACGGCGGACAACCTGAAGAAAAGCGGCGCATTTGTGCCGGGTATTCGCCCTGGCGAACAGACGAGCAGATATATTGACCGCATCCTGATGCGCCTGACGCTGTCGGGTGCGGTTTATGTGACGCTGGTGTGTTTGCTGCCGGAGTTTCTGGTTGCCCGGTGGAAGGTGCCGTTCTATTTCGGTGGCACGTCGCTGCTGATTATTGTGGTCGTAACGATGGACTTCCTGGAGCAAGTAAACAATTACGTTATGTCGCACCAGTATGATTCGTTGTTGCGCAAGTCGAATTTCAAGGGCGGCGGTTTCCCGCAGCGTTAAGCTGACGGCGCGTTAACTGACAGCAAAACGAATGGCAAAAGACGACATTATTCAGATGCAGGGCGAGGTGCTGGAAAACCTTCCGAATGCAACATTCAGGGTCAAGCTGGAAAACGGTCATGTAGTACTTGGTCATATTTCCGGGAAAATGAGGATGAACTACATCCGCATCCTGCCGGGTGACAAGGTGACTGTGGAACTGACGCCCTATGACCTGAGTCGTGCGCGGATTGTTTTCCGCACCAAGTGAATTAATGAAGCAGTAATTAGAGAGGCAAGAAATGAAAGTTCAAGCATCCGTAAAGCGGGTTTGCCGCAATTGCAAAATCATCAAGCGCAAAGGCGTTGTTCGTGTCATCTGCACCGAACTGCGTCACAAGCAGCGCCAAGGTTAATTAACGTTATTGATTGAGGAATAACGAATGGCACGTATAGCAGGGGTTAATATCCCAAATCATCAGCACACAGTTATTGGCTTGACCGCCATCTATGGCATTGGCCGTACTCGCGCCCAGCAGATCTGCGAGGCGAGCGGTGTGGAAACCAGCAAGAAGGTCAAGGATCTGGACGACAGCGAGCTGGAGAAAATCCGCGACGAAATCGCGAAATTCATCATCGAAGGTGATTTGCGCCGCGAAGTTTCGATGAGCATCAAGCGACTGATGGACTTGGGCTGCTATCGTGGTCTGCGTCATCGCCGCGGTCTGCCGGTGCGCGGTCAGCGCACGCGCACGAATGCACGCACCCGCAAGGGCCCGCGTAAAGCTGCGCAGTCACTGAAGAAATAATGCAAACGCTCAGTTTGACTGGTTGTTGGATTCAAGGATACTAAAATGGCAAAAGCACAAAATAACGCATCGGCGCGTGTACGCAAGAAAGTCAAGAAGAATGTGGCCGAAGGCATTGCACACGTTCATGCATCGTTTAATAACACGATCATCACGATCACCGATCGCCAGGGCAATGCACTGTCGTGGGCAACTTCCGGTGGCGCAGGCTTCAAGGGTTCGCGCAAATCGACCCCGTTTGCTGCACAGGTGGCTGCCGAAGCAGCTGGCCGTGTCGCTGTTGAGTGCGGCGTGAAGAACCTTGAAGTTCAGATCAAGGGCCCGGGCCCGGGTCGTGAATCCGCTGTTCGCGCTCTGAATGCACTGGGCATCCGCATCACGCAGATCCAGGACATCACGCCGGTACCGCATAACGGTTGCCGCCCGCCGAAGCGCCGTCGCATCTGATTCGCACGAATCTCTGTTTTCTCCCGCCATTGCAGAATGGCGGGTTTTTTCTTAAGACCACCGTTCGGACTTCGGGTTCGAACTTGCGCTCGACAACCGGCCATCAAGCCGGAATGCTAGGGGCGTTAAATTAGTAAAGGAAAGTAACGTGGCACGTTATATCGGACCAAAAGCAAAACTCGCCCGCCGTGAAGGCACTGATCTGTTCCTGAAGAGCGCGCGCCGCTCGCTGGATTCCAAGTGCAAGCTGGACGTCAAGCCTGGACAGCACGGCATCAAATCCGGTGCTCGCACCTCCGACTACGGCAACCAGCTGCGCGAAAAGCAGAAGGTCAAGCGCATGTACGGTGTGCTGGAGCGCCAGTTCCGCCGCTATTTCGCACAGGCGGAAAGCCGCAAGGGCAACACCGGCGACAACCTGCTGCAATTGCTGGAATCGCGCCTGGACAATGTTGTCTACCGCATGGGTTTCGGCTCCACCCGCGCTGAAGCGCGTCAGCTGGTCAGCCACAAGGCGCTGATGGTGAACGGCCAGGTCGTCAACATCCCGTCCTACAAGGTCAAGGCAAACGACGTTGTTGCCATCCGCGAAAAAGCACAAAAGCAGGCACGTATCGCAGAATCGCTGTCGCTGGCCGAGCAAATCGGTATGGCACCGTGGGTTGCCGTCGACGCGAAGAAAATGGAAGGCACGTTCAAGCGCCTGCCAGATCGCAGCGAATTTGCAAGCGATGTGAACGAATCGCTGATCATCGAATTGTATTCGCGTTAATGCAGTAATCCGACCCGCCTGAACAGGCGGGTTTTTTCTCATGTATCCATCAGCCTTATCGGTGTAACGAGCCGAGGGTATTGAAAAGGACTACCAACATGCAAAACACTTTCCTCAAGCCGCGCATCATCAATGTTGAAGCGTTGGGACAAGGCCACACCAAGGTCGAAATGGAGCCGTTCGAGCGCGGCTACGGCCACACGCTGGGCAATGCGCTGCGCCGTGTGCTGCTGTCGTCGATGACAGGCTATGCGCCGACCGAAGTGACCATCGCTGGCGTCGTGCACGAATATTCGACGCTGGATGGCGTGCAGGAAGACGTGGTCGATCTGCTGCTGAACCTGAAGGGCGTGGTGTTCAAGCTGCACAACCGTGATTCGGTCAACCTGACGCTGAAAAAGGAAGGTTCCGGCCCGGTGCTGGCTTCCGACATCGAACTGCCGCACGACGTTGAACTGATCAATCCGGAACACGTGATTGCGAACCTGACCGAGAACGGCAAGCTGGACATGCAGATCAAGGTCGAGAAGGGCCGCGGCTATGTGCCGGGCAATGTTCGCCGCCTGCTGGAAGATACCAACAAGACCATCGGCCGCATCATTCTGGACGCATCGTTCTCGCCGGTTCGCCGCGTATCGTACTCGGTCGAATCCGCGCGCGTCGAGCAGCGTACCGACTTGGACCGCCTGATCCTGAACATCGAAACCAACGGCGTGATTTCGGCTGAAGAAGCGATTCGCCAGTCGGCGCGCGTGCTGGTCGATCAACTGAGCGTATTCGCATCGCTGGAAGGCACGGAAGCGGCGACCGAAGCGGCTGCGCATGCACCGGCAGTCGATCCGACGCTGCTGCGTCCGGTCGATGATCTCGAACTCACGGTGCGTTCGGCGAACTGCCTGAAGGCCGAGAACATCTACTACATCGGTGATCTGATCCAGCGCAGCGAAAATGAACTGCTGAAAACGCCGAATCTTGGCCGCAAGTCGCTGAACGAAATCAAGGAAGTCCTTGCTTCGCGCGGCCTCACGCTCGGCATGAAGCTGGACAACTGGCCGCCGGCTGGTCTGGAGAAGTAATCGCGGTTGGATTGCGGGCCGAAAAATGCGCCAAACGTTTTGAGCGGCGCCATTTTTCGGCTATCATGCGAACCTCGTTTTTTAATTTAATACCGGTCCGCGTTTCCAGTGCCGAAAGCACCAGGAAAACGATAGAAGAGCTGGAACAAAACCAAAAGTAAAGGAAATATCATGCGTCATCGTCACGGTCTCCGTAAACTGAACCGCACCTCGTCGCATCGCCTCGCGATGCTGCGCAACATGACTGTATCGCTGCTCAAGCACGAAGCGATCAAAACCACGCTGCCGAAAGCAAAAGAACTGCGCCGCGTGGTCGAACCGATCATCACGCTGGGCAAGACCGACAACCTGTCGAACAAACGTCTGGCGTTCAACCGCCTGCGCGATCGCGACATCGTGGTCAAGCTGTTCGCCGAAATCGGCCCGCGCTATGCCAACCGCAACGGCGGCTACCTGCGCATCCTGAAGATGGGTTTCCGTCAGGGCGACAATGCGCCGATGGCGTACGTCGAGCTGCTCGACCGTCCGGAAGTGGCAGAGGCAGTCGAGGCTGAATAAGCCAGCCTGATACGGCACAACCGAAAGCCAGCGCATGCGCTGGCTTTTGTCGTTTTTGGCCCGTGCGAAAAGTCAAACCGGCACGCGTTGCGCACCGTAAAATGGGAACGCAGGCGGCACCGATAGCCGCATACACGGATAACCAGCACGGGAGGAAAGCATGAAACCGGAACTGAAAACCTTGTGGCAAGGCCCTGTGCCGCGCGCGCTGGTGGAGGATATGATTCCCGAACGGCTGCGCGTGCTGGTGCTGGCGCCACATCCGGACGATTTCGACGCGATTGGCGTCACGCTGCGTTTTCTGGCCGAGAATGGCAACCCGATCCACGCGGCTGTGGTGCAGACCGGCAGCGGGGTCGAGGATTCCTACCTGCCGGGTGCGACGCTGGCGCAAAAGGCTGCGCTGCGCGAAAAGGAACAGCGCGCCAGCCTGCGTTTTTTCGGGCTGCCGGAAGAAAAGCTGACCTTCCTCGATCTGGAACGCGATGCTACCGACCAACTGAAGGATAGTGCAGCCAATTTCGGTGCCATCAGCGCCTTCATCATCGACTGCCTGCCGGACATCATCTTCCTGCCGCACGGCAATGACAGCAACAATGCTCACCGCGTGATGTGCTCACTTGCGCGGCAGGCGGCGCTGCGTCATGGGCGGCCGGTGGCGCTGTTCATGAACCGCGATGCGAAAACGGTCGGCATGCGCACCGATCTGTACCTGCCGTTTGGCGATGAAATGGCCGAATGGAAGGCGCAACTGCTGCGCTTTCACGACAGCCAGCAGCAGCGCAATCTGGCGGTGCGCGGCCACGGCTTCGACGAGCGGGTGCTGATGCTCAACCGCCAGATAGCGGCCGAGCTGAAGCTGGAAGCGCGCTACGCCGAGGCCTTCGAGCTGGAATTCTACAACCTCGGTTGAGGGTGGCGTTTAAGTGCCTTTCAGATTTATTGGCTCACGCATCATCCCCACGCCGTCGCTGCAGCGCAGGCTGGGGCATAGTGTCGTTAGCACGGTGTCAATCTGACTGAAAGCCGCTGGATGCCAATTCGAGCCAGCCCTGGCGCGCCTGCATTGCGCTCTGGCTGTACTCAGGCTTGCATCGGCGGGCTGACGCCACAGTGCAAGCATAAATGACTCCGCTGACAATTCCGTTCAATAAAGCGAAAATAACTGACTGAAATGAACTGCGGGTCAGTAAGGTTGGAAAATATACTGCTGCCAGTATGTAAAAATAGCCTCAAAAACAGTGGCCCAGTGGCTTGATTCGGCTATATACCCCATCAATGTTAAGTGATGCCGCAGCGCAAGGAGCTGCGGCCGCGCAAAACAAAACCCCGGCACTGCGCCGGGGTTGCCGTAACCTGATGCTGAACTGCTGCCTATCGGCCGCCGTAGCCCGATATTTCCGCCAGCAAGTCTTTCCTGATGGCGTCCGGATTGATTTGTACGCCGAGCGACGTGTTGCAGCGTGGGCAGTTGAGCGAAATGCACTTCCACGATCTGCCACCATAACCACAGCCACCTACCTCCCTTACGGTAACGCCAGTCACAACTTCCTCGCACCTCGGACACTTGGTAGTCATACCGCCCCCCGGTAATGGTTGTTTGGAATTCAACTATAACCGAAACGTTTGGTACGTTCGTTATTTTTTCTCAATTGCAGTCAAATTGACGCCATTTTTCGTGAATCTGCCTGATGCGTGCGGTGGTTCAGGCTGGCAGCAATAAAACGCAACTGGCGGGAACGTTACAGCGCCTGAATGTGGGCCGCGTCGAACACTCCGGCCTGGTAATCGCTGAACGCCTGCTCGATCTGCTGCGCGGTATTCATCACGAACGGGCCGCGCTGGACGATCGGCTCGTTCAGCGGCTGGCCGGCGACGATCAGCAGTCGGGCATCGCTTCGCGCCAGCACGCGGACCGAATCGCCGCCATCGTTGGACAGGATGGCCAGATTGTGATCCGGCACGGCTGTGTCGCCGATGTCCACGGTGCCGCGGTAAGTGTAGGTGAACGCGTTGTGGCCCGGATTCAGCGCCTGCACGAACTGGCTGCCCTGCGGCAGGTGCACATCGAGCAATAGCGGTTCAGTGTGCGGCCGCTGTACCGCGCCGGCTGTGCCGTGGCTTTCGCCCGCGATGACGCGCACCAGCACGCCTTCGCCGGTGGTGAATTCTGGAATCGCGGCCGACGGGATGTCGCGGTAGCTGGGAGCGAGCATCTTGTTTGCAGCCGGCAGGTTGAGCCACAGTTGAAAGCCTTCCATCAAGCCCTGCTCCTGCTCCGGCAGTTCGGAATGAATTAGCCCGCTGCCGGCCGTCATCCACTGCGCGCCTCCGGGGCCGAGCAAACCTTCGTGCCCGGTGCTGTCGCGGTGCCGCATCCGGCCGGCCAGCATGTAAGTGACCGTTTCAAAGCCACGGTGCGGATGGTCGGGAAAGCCGCCGATGTAATCGTCCGGATTGTCGTTGCGAAACGCATCCAGCATCAGGAACGGATCGAGTCGCCGCTGCAGGTTTTGCGTCAGCACGCGCGTCAGGCGCACGCCGGCGCCGTCCGAGGTCTGGATGCCCTGAACCAGCCGTTCGACCGTTCTTTCATGCTGAGCGGGTTTGGATGTGGCGTCATTCATGATTTCATGCTCCTGTCCAATGTTCCGGCTTGGCGATACGGACGGCCTGCTGACGTTGCCTACTCTCGCCGCCAATGCCGTTAGACCACCAACTCGGCAATCTGTTTTTCCGCCTGTTCGAAAACCTGGTCGGCCAGTCCGCTCATCGCCAGCCCTTCGGCATAGATGAATTCGATCTCGGTCATGCCCAGAAAGCCGAGCGCGGTTTTCAGGTACGGCACTTGCGAATCGGCCGGCGTGTCGCGGTACAGACCGCCGCGCGCCAGCGCGACATACACCTTCTTGCCAGTGAGCAAGCCTTCGGGGCCGTTTTCGCCATAGCGGAAGGTGACGCCGGCGCGATAGATGGCATCAATCCACGATTTGAGCTGCACCGGCACGCCGAGGTTGTACATCGGTACGCCAAGCACGAGCGCATCCACCGATTGCAGTTGCTCGATCAGCGCATCATCCTGCGCCACCCGCGCCGTCTGTTCCGGCGTGCGTTGCTCCGCCGGCGTGAACAGCGCGTTCAGCGCCGGTTCATCCAGCACCGGATGCGGCTCGCTGGCCAGATCGCGCACGGTGATTGTGGCATGCGGATATTTTTCCGTCAGGCGTTCGGCGATGCGGCTTGCCAGGCGGGTCGAATTGGAACCGGAGGAACGGGCGCTGGAATTGATTTGCAGGATGTTCATGGTGGATGCTTTCAGTTGGTTGGAATCGGTGTCGGTCATCGTGCTGACCATGATTTGAGTATATTGATTGATGAATCAGAACAGAAGACGTTCAAGTGGGTTATATTGTTCCAAAAATGGAATAATTCCTTACAATGAGCCTGGATGCCAACGACCTGATACTGTTTGCCAGCGTGATCGATGCCGGCAGTTTTTCGCGCGCGGCTGAAACCACCGGCTGGCCGAAATCGACGCTGTCGCGCCGCATCACGCAGCTAGAAACGCGGCTGGGCGAGCGTTTGCTGTTGCGCAGCACGCGCAAATTGACGATCACCGAATTCGGCGAGCGGATACTCGATCACGCCCGGCGGCTACAGGAAGAAACCGAGGCGGCCGAGGCGATGGTGCTGCACCGGCAGCAGCGGCCGCGTGGTCTGTTGCGGGTGTCGATGCCGCCGGATTTTGCCGATCTGGAATTGACCGCCTTGCTGCTGCGGTTTGCCACCGCTTGCCCCGAAGTGCGGGTCGAGCTGGATTTGTCGCCACGGCGGGTCGATCTGGTGGCTGAACGGTTTGATCTTGCGCTCAGGGTGGCCAGCAGTCTGCCGGACGACAGCACGCTGGTGGCGAGGAAATTGTGCGATCTGCGGATTCATCTGTATGCCAGCCCGGCCTACCTGAAACGCTACGGCGAACCGCAAACGCCGGCGGAACTGCTGCAGCATGTCTGCTTGCGGCTGGTTAGCAGCGGCGGCGAAGCGATGCCGTGGCGTCTTTCATCCGCTTCCGGCCAGTGGGAAGGCATGCCGGTCGGGCCACTGTCATCCAATTCGCTTGGCTTGCAGCGCGATCTGGCGGTGCACGGCATGGGCATCGTCGGCCTGGCGGATCGGTTTGCCGACAAAGCGGTGGCACAGGGCTACCTGCGACGGGTATTGCCCGAATGGGAATTGCCGACGGTGACAATCTGGTGCGTCACGCCCGGCAGGCGTTTGCTGCCGACCAGAACCTCGGCCTTCATCGAGATGCTGATGTCGGAGTTGGCGAACGAGCCTTAGCCGTTGGCGGCGGCATTTCCGGCGCCAGCCGCGCGGCGCTTGTTCCGCTGCGCTGCATGGCGCTGGCGGTTCTAGCCGGCCAGCTTTTGCGCGATGCGGGCGACATGAGCGCCCTGGAAGCGCGCGGCCGCCAGTTCGTTTTCGCTCGGCATGCGCTCGCCTTGTCCGCCGACGATGGTCGATGCGCCGTAAGGGGAGCCGCCAGTAATTTCCGTCACGCCCATCTGTCCGGCAAAGGAATAGGGCAGGCCGACAATGACCATGCCGTGATGCAGCAGGGTGGTGTGAAAGCTTAGGATGGTCGATTCCTGTCCGCCATGCTGGGTGGCGGAACTGGTGAACACGCTGCCCACCTTGCCGATCAGCTTGCCTGCTGCCCACAGCCCGCCGGTCGCATCCAGAAACTGGCGCATCTGGCCGCACATGTTGCCGAAGCGCGTGGGCGTGCCGAACAGGATGGCGTCGGCGCCGGCCAGATCCTCGACCGACACCAGCGGCACATGTTCCATGCTTTTTTGCGCCTCGAGCGCGCCCATCTTGCCGAGAATGTGGGCCGACAGGGTTTCGGGAACGCGTTTTACAACCGCTTCGCAGCCGGGAATTTCGCGCACGCCGGCGGCTACCGCTTCAGCCATCCGGTAGATGTGTCCGTACATGCTGTAATAAACAATCAGGGCTTTCATGCTTGTCCTCGCATAAAAAGGGAATGGGTTCCCTGCGGACGATAACAGCCGGCAAGCACCGGGTTTTGATATAAGGCAAGCAGCAAGTGTCTAGCGGGCTGAAGTGCATTCAGCGCATCAGCAGATAGCATTCTTCCTTTGCTGGTGGCGCAGACGGGGCTGGCGCAAGAGCGTTTTGCGGTCTTGCGTTAACGATAATTGGCGCCGTTGTTCATGTCGAACACTTCGCCATTGATGTAGGCGGGAGCGTCGGTTGCCAGCCAGCACACCGTGCGCGCGACTTCTTCGGCCGTGCAGAAACGCTGGTTGATAGTGACCGCCTTCAGGCGGGCTTTTCGCTCTTCCGGCGCATTTTTCATCATCTCGGTTTCGACCGGGCCCGGGGCGACGGTATTGGCGATGACGCCTTGCGCGCCGAAGCTTCTGGCGAGCGAGCGCATCGCGTTGGCAAGCCCGGCTTTCGATATGCCGTACCAGATATCGGGATGCCCGATCTGTCCGGCGATCGAACCGAGGCTAACGATGCGCCCGCCGCCGTTGTCCGCCATTTGTGTGGCCAGATGGATGCTGAGGCGCACGGCGTTGATCAGGTTAAGGTTGAGCGAGTGGTGGATTTCCTCCAGCCGGTAATCGCGCGCGCTCTTGGTATTCATCTGGCCGGCGTTGTTGATCAGCACATCCACCGGGCCGATTTGCTCAAGCACTTCGAGCGATTGTTCGTAATCGGCGATGTCGGCGATCCAGGATACCGTTCTGGCAGGCGGTGATTCAATGCGCGTGCGCGACAGCACATGCACGTCGAACCCTTTCGCTGCCAGCATGTTTGAAATTTCGAGTCCGATGCCTCGGCTGCCGCCGGTCACAATTGCTTTCATGATGTGAGGCTCGCCGGTGGCGAGCGCTGAGCAAAAAGCCAGTCTAAACCTTTCTGCTTCGTCAGCCAATGCTCACGTGTGTGGCGCAGGCGGCTTAGTCAGTGCCAGGAGCTACTGCTAGCAGCGCGACGATTTCCTCGCCCCAGCTTTCCAGCCGCTTGCTGCCGATGCCGGCAATTGCGCCCAGTTGTTCGATGCTGGCGGGTTTGGCGCGGGCGATGTCGCGCAGGGTGGCATCCTGCAGGATCACGTAGGCCGGCAAGTTGCGCGCACGTGCCGTTTCCAGCCGCCACCAGCGCAGCCGCTCGAACAGCGCCTGCTCGCCGCGGTCGAGCGAGCTTTCCGCGAACGCGGATTTGCTGGCGGATTTCTGCTTGAACGGCTTGCGGAATTCGCGCAGTTGCACCGTCTGTTCGCCGCGCAGCACCGCGCGCGCGTTTTCGGTCAGTTTCAGCGCCTGAAACGCATCGTAGTCGACTTCGGCCAGCCCGAGCGCCAGCGTCTGGCGCAGGATCGCGCGCCATTCGGCCGCGCTGCGGTCGGCGCCGATGCCGAAGGTCGAGAGCAGATCGTGCTGCCACTGGCGCACCTTGTCGTTTTCCAGCCCGCGCAAGACGTCGATCACATGCGCGGCGCCGAAATGCTGGCCGGTGCGGTAAATGGCCGACAGCAGCTTTTGCACCGCCACCGTGCCATCGAACGAGCGCGGCGCTTCGCGGCAGGTGTCGCAATTGCCGCAAGGCGCGGAAGGCTGGCCGAAATAATCCAGCAACTGTACCCGGCGGCAGCCGACCGTTTCGCACAGCGCCAGCATCGCGTTCAGCTTGTCGCGCTGCACGCGCTTGAACGTCTCGTCGGCTTCCGATTCGTCGATCATCCGCCGCTGCTGCACCACGTCCTGCAGGCCGTAAGTCATCCACGCATCGGCCGGTTCGCCGTCGCGCCCGGCGCGGCCGGTTTCCTGATAATAGGCTTCGATGCTGCGTGGCAGATCCAGATGGGCGACGAAGCGCACGTCCGGCTTGTCGATCCCCATGCCGAACGCGACCGTGGCGACCATCACCAGCCCGTCCTCGCGCAGGAAGCGCGCCTGATGCGCGGCGCGCTGCTCGTGCGCCATGCCGGCGTGGTACGGCAGCGCGGCTATGCCGTGCGCGTTCAGGAATTCGGCCGTTTCCTCCACCCGTTTGCGCGACAGGCAATAGACGATGCCGGCGTCGCCGCTGTGTTCGATATTGATGAAATCCAGCAACTGCTGGCGCGCATTGTTCTTTTCCACGATGCGGTAGCCGATGTTTGGCCGGTCGAACGAATCGACGAACTGGCGCGCGTCGTCCAGTTGCAATTGATGCACGATCTCGGCCCGCGTTTGCGGGTCGGCGGTCGCGGTCAGCGCGATTCGCGGCACGTCGGGGAAACGCTCGTGCAGCAGCGACAGCCGGATGTATTCCGGCCGGAAATCGTGCCCCCATTGCGATACGCAGTGCGCCTCGTCGATGGCGAACAGCGCGATTTTCGATGCCTGCAGCAGTTCCAGGCAGCGCGGTGTGGCCAACCGCTCGGGCGCGATGTAGACCAGATCCAGCTCGCCCCGGCGCAGTGCGCGCTCGACCGCATTCGCCTCGTCCCACGACTGGCTCGAATTCAGGAACGCGGCGCGCACGCCGGCCTGCGCCAGCGCATCGACCTGATCCTGCATCAGCGCAATCAGCGGCGAGATCACCACGCCGACGCCGTCGCGCAGCATGGCCGGAATCTGGTAGCACAGCGATTTGCCGCCGCCGGTCGGCATCAGCACCAGCGCGTCGCCGCCGCCCGCCACCTGCGTCACGATCTCGGCCTGCCGGCCACGGAAGGCGGGGTAGCCGAAAACGGTTTGCAGCAGGTGTTGTGCGCGCTGAAGGGGAGAGGTCATGAGTCGGACGGAATGCAGGGATTTGTTAGGCGGCTGGCGGCGCTCAGCGGGATGCGGGCAGGGGTGAGTTGTGCATACTGATGGGGGTATTTTTTTAAGCCCCCTGTTTTGTCTGGCGAAAACGAATGATTTTGTTGCATACCCCTGGGAAAAACAGGATTTTCAGGCCGTTGGCAGCATTTTGGCGCCAAAATAACTGACCAAAATGACTTTTCGGTCAATAAGCCTGAAAAATATACTCCAGCCAGTATTTAAAAACAGCCAGCAAAAACGTGGCCCGGCATATGGTTTTTGCTATATACCCCCGGTTTTGCTCACACGGCAATCGGTGCCGCAATCGCCGGGTGCGGGTCGTATTCGGCGATCTCGAAGTCATCGTAGCGGTAGTCGAAAATCGAATCCGGCTGGCGCTTGATCACCAGCTGCGGCAGCGGCCTCGGTTCGCGCGCCAGTTGCCGCTTCGCCTGTTCGACGTGGTTCAGGTACAGGTGCAGATCGCCGATCGAATGCACGATCTCGCCCGGCTCCAGCCCGCATTGCTGCGCCACCATGTGCGTCAGCAGCGCCACCGAGGCGCCGTTGAACGGGATGCCGAGAAAGACATCGCCGGAACGCTGCGTCAGCATGCAGCTCAGCTTGCCGTTCGCGACCCAGAACTGGTACATCACGTGGCACGGCGGCAGCGCCATCCGGCCTTCCAGTGCATTCTGCACCGGCGATTTGCGCTCGTCCGGCAGCACCGCCACGTTCCAGGCGTTGATGATGTGACGGCGGCTGTTCGGATTGGCGCGGATGCTTTTGATCACTTCCGCCACCTGATCGATGGTTTCGCCGTGTTCGCCTTTCCATGCACGCCACTGCGCGCCGTACACCGGCCCGAGTTCGCCTTCGGGTGTGGCCCATTCGTCCCAGATCGAGACACCGTTGTCGTTCAGGTAGCGGATGTTGGTGCCGCCCTGCAGGAACCACAGCAGCTCATGGAAAATCGAGCGCACGTGCAGCTTCTTGGTCGTCAGCAGCGGAAAGCCGGTGCTCAGGTCGTGGCGGTACATGCGGCCGAACACCGACAGCGTGCCGGTGCCGGTGCGGTCGCCTTTTTCGACGCCGTTATCGAGGATGTCTTGCAGCAGGGCGAGGTATTGCGCTTCCATGGTGGTTCTTCAGCGGTGAAGACAGGATTGTAGCGCATCTGCTTCCGCGCCCGGACGTTTCCTTAGCGCCAGATACTGCGCCGGCGCGCCCGCCTTGCCAGCCACCACGCCAGCAGCAGCGACAGCATCGTCAGCGAAATGACGATTGCGTTGCCATACAGGATGTACGGCGTTGCGCCGGTGTAGCCCTGCACTTGCGCCGCCAGCGTGCCGCGTGCGTAGGCCGGCAGTTTTGCGCTGACGCTGCCGTCCGGTGCGATCACGGCCGTCATGCCGGTGTTGGTCGAGCGCAGCATCGGGCGGCCGGTTTCGATGGCGCGCATCTGCGAAATCTGCAAATGCTGCGGCAGCGCGATCGTGTCGCCGAACCAGGCGATGTTGGACGTGTTTAGCAATACGGTCGGCTGCGGTTGGCCAGCGTAATGGGTGGCGGCAATTTGCTCGGCGATTTCCTCGCCGAACAGGTCTTCGTAGCAGATGTTCGGCAGCACCCGCTGATCCTTGACCGCGAATGCCGGCTGCACCAGCGGGCCGCGTGAAAAATCGCCCAGCGGGATGTGCATCAGGTTGACGAACCAGCGGAAGCCAGGCGGTACGAATTCGCCGAACGGCACCAGATGATGCTTGTCGTAGCGGTAGGCCTCTTTTCGCCCGGGGGCGAAGCCGATCATGCTGTTGGTGTAATCGTCACGGTCGTCGTACAGCGGGATGCCGAGCAGCAGGTGGCTGCCGGTCTTGCGCGAAAACTCGGTCAGCTTGGCCAGGTAGTTAGGCGGCAGCCGTTGCGGCATCACCGGGATGGCGGTTTCCGGCGTGGCGATCAAATCGGCCGGTGCCTCGGTCAGCATCGCGTGGTTCAGCGCCAGCATCGCGTCGATCTGCTTGCGTTCAAACTTCATTTCCTGCGGCACGTTAGTCTGCAGCAGCCGCACGGCGATCGGCTGGCCGTGCGGTTCGGTCCAGTGCACCTGCTGCAGGAAAAAGCCGGCGACGAACAGCGCGCAGGCTAGCAACAGCGCCAGAATCCGGCCGCGCGTCTGGCGGAATGGCAGGAAGGCGATGCAGCCGGCGGCGATCGCGCACAGCCAGCCGATGCCATAGACGCCGCCTACCGGCGCGAAACCCGCCAGCGGGCTGCTGGTGTGCGCATAGCCGGATACGAGCCACGGAAAGCCGCTGAACAGCCAGCCACGCAGCCATTCGCCCAGCGTCCAGCAGGCCGGAAAAATCAGCAGCGCGCCGATGACGGCTGGCGACGACAGCCGTTGCCGCAGCCATGCTCCCAGGCTGAGCGCAATCGCAGCGAAGGCGCCCAGTCCGAGTGCAAACAGCAGCACTGCCAGCGCGGCTAGCCATGCGGCCATGCCGCCGTAGCGGTGCATGCTGACGAACAGCCAGTAAAGTCCGCAGATCGCGCAGCCGAAGCCGTAAGCCCAGCCGATGAGCGCGCTCTTGCGGATTGACTGCGCGCGCAGCACCATGTGAAACACGAGCGCCAGGGCAAGAATCTGGATTGGCCACCAGCCCCAGGGCGCGAAGGCCAGCACGGTGGCAGCGCCAGCCACTGCCGACAGCAGCAGGGCGGGCAGGACGTGACGGCGGGAGTTCACGATTTCTCGGCAGGAATCAGGTTTCGACGGCGGCGGTTTCGGTTACCGACGGCAGTGTTTTTTCGACCAGCAGCACGTGAATCTGGCGTGCGTCGGCGCGCTGCACTTCGAACCGCAACTGGCCGATATCGAACTTGTCGCCCTTGTGCGGCATGCGTCCGAGATGGTTCGCCACCAGGCCGCCGATGGTATCGACATCCTCATCCTTCAGTTCAACGCCCAGCGTCTGATTGAACTGTTCCAGCTCGGTCAGCGCACGCACGCGCCAGCGCGGGCCGAAATTGCCGGGCCGTACCGACAGGATGTTGTCCTCGGCTTCATCGAAATCGTATTCATCCTCGATGTCGCCGACGATCTGCTCCAGCACGTCCTCAATAGTGATTAGGCCGGCGATGCCGCCGTATTCATCCACCACCAGTGCGATATGGTTGCGGTTGCTGCGGAAATCGCGCAGCAGCACGTTCAGTCTTTTGGATTCGGGGATGAACACCGCCGGGCGCAGCATGTCGCGCACGTCGAAGGTTTCATCCACATGCAGATGCAGCAGGTCTTTCGCCAGCAGGATGCCGATCACCTTGTCGCGGTCGCCTTCAATCACGGGATAGCGCGAGTGCTCGGCTTCGACTGCTTCCGGCATCCATTCATCGAACGGCTTGTTGATGTCGATGACCGACATTTGCGCCCGCGGCACCATCACGTCGCGCGCGCACAGGTCGGACACCTGGAACACGCCTTCGATCATTGACAGCGAATCGGCGTCGATCAGGTTGCGTTCATGCGCTTCCTGCAGAATTTCCAGCAGTTCGGCCCGGTTTTCCGGTTCAGGCGAAATCAGCGCGGACAGCCGTTCGAGCAGCGAAGGCTTGGCTTCACTAGGGTGGTCAGGCATGGGCGATAACCCGGAGTGGTGAGGCCTTATAGCATACACGAAAAGGCAACTTAAACGGCGGATTTGCGACTGATTCGCATCAATCCTGGCCGCCAAATACCGTTTGGGGCAGGGTATGTGTCCCAGAATGCCGGTTCGTCCGGCACTCTGGCGATTGACAGCAAACTGTCGCCAGTATTTTTTAGGCTCGTCAGCCGCTGTCGCTGGCCTATTTTTCTGCGTAAGGATTGTCGAAGCCGAGCCGGGCCAGAATTTCCGTTTCCAGCGCTTCCATCTCGTCCGCTTCTTCGTCGGTTTCGTGCTCGTAGCCTTGCGCGTGCAGCACGCCATGCACGATCAGGTGCGCCGCGTGCGCTTCAAGCGTCTTGTCCTGTTCGGCCGCTTCGGCCAGCAGCACGTCGCTGCACAGGATGATGTCGGCGATCACCAGTTCATTGTCGTACGGGAAGGTCAGCACATTGGTGGCGTAATCCTTGCCGCGGTAATCGCGGTTCAGTTCGCGTCCTTCCTCCGCGTTGACGAAGCGCAGCGTCAGTTGCGCTGGCGCCAGGAGCGCCGCCTGCACCCAGCGCCGTAGCAGCGGTCGCGGCAGAACGTCCTTCAGCCGTTCATCCGCATACTGCACCGACAGCGAGAGCTTATGATTTGTTGCCATGTTTTTCCGCCGCTTCGTATGCATCGACAATGCGCGCCACCAGCGGATGGCGCACCACGTCGGCGCTGGTGAATTGTGAGAATGCAATGCCGCGCACGTCCTGCAGCACCTTGACGGCATCGATCAGGCCGCTTTTCTGGCCGCGCTGCAAGTCGATCTGCGTCACGTCGCCGGTCACCACCGCCTTGCTGCCGAAGCCGATGCGGGTCAGAAACATCTTCATCTGCTCCGGCGTGGTGTTTTGCGCCTCGTCCAGAATCACGAACGCATGGTTCAGCGTGCGGCCGCGCATGTAGGCCAGCGGCGCGATTTCGATCGCCTGCTTCTCGAACATTTTTTGCGTCTTTTCGAAGCCGAGCAAGTCGTACAGCGCGTCGTACAGCGGGCGCAGATATGGATCGACCTTCTGCGCCAGATCGCCGGGCAAAAAGCCGAGCCGTTCGCCCGCTTCGACCGCCGGGCGCGTGAGCACGATGCGCTGCACCGCGTCACGTTCGAGCGCATCGACCGCGCACGCGACCGCGAGGTAGGTCTTGCCGGTGCCGGCCGGGCCGACGCCGAAGGTGATGTCGTGTTCCAGTATCGCTTTGAGGTAAGCGGTCTGGCGCGGCGTGCGGCCGCGCAAATCACTGCGGCGGGTTTTCAGCACCGGGCTGGTGAGTTCGGATTCGACCAGGTCGCTGGCTGGCATGCCGGCGGCGAGATTCGCATCGACCGCGCGCTGCTCGACCAGCGCGAGCTGGATGTCGTCCACCGAAATCGGCTTGTCGGCCAGCGCATAAAATTCGTCCAGCACATCGATCGCGCGCAATGCCGCCTCGCCGCTGACGTGGAATTTGTCTGCGCGCCGTGTGATGGTCACGTCCAGCGCGGCCGAAATCTGGCGCAGGTTTTCATCCAGCGGCCCGCACAGGTGCGCCAGCCGGGTGTTGTCGAGCGGCTGCGGGAGGAATTGCAGTGTCTGCTTGGCGGATTTGGGTTTCAAGGTATCTGGCCTGAGGTATGAGGGTTAGGCGGCAAGCATGAAAGTATGCCTAATGCTACCAGAGCGATCGCTGTCATTCCAGCGCAGGCTGGCATCCAGCGCCGTTGCTGTTTGCGTTGCACGACGACAGCCGGGCGAGAGGCAAGCATGTGAACGATTACACCAGTTCGCCGCGCACCGAATGCGCGTAGGCTTCGGTGATGTGCACGTGCACGAATTGCCCGATCAGCGAAGCGGCGCCGGCAAAGTTCACCACGCGGTTGTTGTCGGCGCGGCCCTGCAGATCGTTCGGATCCTTTTTTGCCGGGCCTTCGACCAGCACGCGCTGAATCGAACCGACCATCTGTTCGCAAAACTGGTGGTAATTCGCTTCCAGCTTCGCCTGCAGTCGCTGCAGGCGTTCGCGCTTCACTTCCAGCGGCGTGTCGTCGTGCAGTTCGGCCGCCGGCGTGCCAGGGCGCGGGCTGTAGAGGAAGCTGAAGCTGCTGTCGTGGCCAATATCGTCGACCAGTTTCATCATCGCTTCGAAATCGGCCTCGGTTTCACCGGGGAAGCCGACGATGAAGTCGCTGGAGACCGAAATGTCTGGCCGCACTGCGCGCACCTTGCGGATGATCGACTTGTATTCGAGTGCGGTATAGCCGCGTTTCATCGCCGCCAGCACGCGGTCGGAACCGTGCTGCGCCGGCAGGTAGAGCTGGTTCGCCAGTTTCGGCACTTTCGCATAGACGTCAATCAGCCGCTGCGTGAATTCGCGCGGGTGGCTGGTGACGAAGCGGATGCGCTCGATGCCGTCGAATTCGGCCACGACTTCCAGCAGCAGCGCAAAATCGGCCATCTCGCCATCGGCCATCGCGCCGCGGTAGGCGTTCACGTTTTGCCCCAGCAGCGTGATTTCCTTCACTCCTTGCGCCACCAGTCCGGCCACCTCATCCAGCACGTCATCGAACCGGCGCGACACTTCCTCGCCGCGGGTGTACGGCACGATGCAGTAGCTGCAATACTTGCTGCAGCCTTCCATGATTGAGACAAAGGCGGTTGCGCCGTCAACCTTGGCTGGTGGCAGGTGATCAAATTTTTCGATTTCGGCGAAGCGGGTGTCAATTTGCGCCTCGCCCTTTTCGCGTCGGTCGCGAATCATCTGCGGCAGCCGGTGCAGCGTTTGCGGGCCGAACACCAGATCGACATACGGCGCACGGTCGATAATTGCTGCGCCTTCCTGCGATGCGACGCAGCCGCCGACGCCAATTACCAGCCCCGGTTTTTGCAGCTTCAGTTCGCGGATGCGGCCGAGTTCGGAAAATACTTTTTCCTGCGCCTTTTCGCGCACCGAACAGGTGTTGATCAGCACCACGTCGGCTTCTTCAGGTTTGTCTGTGCGCACGAAGCCGTCGCTGGCGTTGAGCAGGTCCGCCATTCTGTCCGAGTCGTACTCGTTCATCTGGCAGCCATAGGTTTTGATGAATACTTTTTTCTGCATGCGGTTTACTGCGTGGTTCCGGTGGTCGAGGTCGTGGTGGTGGTTGTAGTAGTGGTGGTTGACGTGCTGGTGGATGACGTTGAACTGGATGAGGACGAGGCATTGGCCAGCGCTTTCTGCGCTTCTTCTTCCGTCAGAATCCAGATGCGATCAACATCTCCGGTCAGGCTCTCGGTGTATTTTCCCAGAAATTTGCTGCCTGTCAGCGAAGCCGGCACTTGAATCAGGTTGTTCGTGTTCCAGATGCGCAGCGCAGCAGATACTGAGCGCGCGGTGCCGTTGATGGCGACGGTCGGATAGTTTTCCAGCGACACGGTGCCGAGTTTCGTGTTCGGCGGAAACATGCGTTCATATGCCATCGCGGAAAGCGCAGTCAGCGCCAGCAACAGGCCGGCCAGGAGTTTTCTGGTTTGCATGGACAGGGAAGGTAAGGATGGTGAAACCCAGCCTGCCAGTGTAGCGGAAATCGTGCCGCTTTGCCAAAAACGGCCTTTTTTGTTGCCCCGTCTTTTGCGCCATTCTGGTGCGTCGTGCGTTTCATTCGCGCCTCGCTGGTGCGTATCGCCTGCATTTTCACTTCGCTGTTGTTGGCACGTCATCTGCTTAAGGATTGAAACAACCATAACCCATGCAGCCAGAGACCCATGTATCTCATCCTTAAGTACGAAGGCCAATATCCGCCAGAAGTATGGGCTGACACCGGCGCGGAGCGGATCGCGCGCACGCTGTGGCGTTTTCATATTGCCGGCGGCATCGGGCTGGATCAGCTGCTGGGACGGCTGGCGGCGGTGACCGACAGCCAGACATTGAGGGATACCCTGGCGCTGAAGGTGGCCAGCCAGAGCAGTTCGCTGGCGTTGGAGGCATTGGAATCGGCGATGCCATTCAATGCGATGTATGCGCGTTATCGCTATCCATGGATGCTGGGGCCATTGGAGGAGCGGCTGGAAATTCATTTCCAGCCGGTGGTTGACATGCAATCCGGTGGGCAGATTTTTGCCTACGAGGCGCTTTGCCGTCTGCGCGATCCATCCGGTTCGCTGCTTTCAGGCTCGCAGGCTTTCACGCTGGCGCATCAGCTTCGGCGGCGGGACGACATGGACATCGCCTGCCAGTTGCTGGCACTCAAACGCAAGGCGGAGGAAATACCGGCCGGTGTGCCGTTGTTCCTGAACGTGATGCCGACCACGCTGCTGCACGGTAGCTGGGCTGCGCAATGCATCGAGTGGTTACACGCATTCGGCATCGAGCCGCGTGATGTGATTGTCGAGGTGGTTGAGAGCGAGCGGGTCGATGCAGCCATGCTGTCGGCGCGTTGCGAAGCGCTGCGCGCGGCCGGCTTGCGCATTGCGCTGGATGACATGGGCGCAGGTTTCAATGGGTTGGCAACATTGGCGATGGTACGCGCCGATTTCATCAAGATTGACCGCGCGCTGGTGCATGAGGCGCAAGGCAGCCGGGTGCGCGGCGTGCTGCTTGATGCGCTGGTATCGATGTCGGAACGGCTGGGCGCGGCGGTGATCGCCGAAGGTTTGGAACGAGCTGAAGACATCGGGTTTTGTCGCAGCATGGGAATTGGCCTGGGGCAGGGCAATTTCTTTTCCCCGCCGCAACCTGATGTGCATGCGCATCAGATATCGATGCCGGAACTGGACGATGCCTGGCGCGCGCGGCCGCAGGATCGCTTCCGCTTGAACGATCTGGTCGAGCCGGGCCGCAGTATCGAATTGCATTCGTCGATCGATGATGCGCGACAGATGTTCGAGGACAATCCTTCATTGCCGTGGCTGGTGGTGCTCGATCAGGGCTATCCGCTTGGTTTGCTGGCGCGTGGGCAGGTGATGCAGCGCAGCGCGCGCAAGATAGGCATGGCTTGCGAACCGATCAAGCGCGTGGTGTCGAACACCATCAGCCTGAGTTCGCTTGCAAGATCGCTCTACCTGACTCGTGACGGTATTGATCCCTGGGTTGTGACTGGTTCGGATGGGCAGTATGTCGGTACCGTGCAGCCGATGAATCTGGTGGCGCAGATTCTGACTCACCGCGAGCATGGCACCAATTTGCACCCGCTGTCGCAATTGCCGACCGGGCCAAGCCTGCGCCAGAGCATCGAGAAGCGGCTGGCTGGTTCAAGGAGGATGAAGCTGGTCTATATCGACCTTGATCACTTCAAGGCGTTCAATGACCGCTATGGTTTCATTCGCGGTGATGCGATGATTCGCACACTGGCGGAAATTCTGCGCCATGTATTTGCCGGCAAGCCGAACCAGATGCTAGGCCATATCGGCGGCGACGATTTCATCCTGATTCTTGATGAGCAGGGTGAAAGCGCCGACGAACTGGTTTCGGTACTGGAAACGGCTATTGTGCAGTTTCACTCGCTGGCGTTTCATCTGTACGATGTGGAAGATATCCAGCGCGGTTATTTCACGACCGAAGGCGGGCAGCAGCATCCAATCGCCAGCGTTTCGGTGGCGGTGGTTAATGGCAGCACCGGAGAATTGCTCAATAGTCTGATGGCGGCCGAGCGGGCGGCCTATCTGAAAAAACTGGGCAAGGCCGAGTGGGGCAGCGTCATCGTGCTCGAAAACACGCCGCATCAAGTGCGTCCGGTGAAAACTTTGGGCGACCTGGATGCATGGCGGGCAAACGCATTTGCTGCACTGGCGGTGCTGGCGCGGCACGAGCGCGGAAAAGATCCGCATTGTCTGGATGCGGCCTTCCGCGCATTTCCGTTTTTTGAAATGGTGTTCGAGCTGGATGCGCAAGGGCAGCAGCGGTATCCGAACTGGATCAATCCGCAGATGTACGGCCGCATCCGCGCCGGTGGCGTCGGCGTCGATCGCAGCCAGCTCGACTACTATACCGAAGTGATGCGGACCGGCACGCCCTATGTTTCACCGATTTATCTATCCTCTGCATCCGAGGATTTCTGTTTAACGGTGGCAAGTCCATTAAATGATGCTGCCGGCCGCATCAATGGCGTGCTGGTCGCCGATCTCAACCTGTCGTCAATGGCCGCGCTGATAGACCGGCGCGCCGTGACGGCCAACTGATTTGCTGCCCAAGATCAGTTGGTAATTGGCCGGTTCTGGCCGAAATTACGGTAGGGACAGATCCTGCCGTTCGCCCTGTTCGTAAATCACGTTTGCGCGACCGACCAGCAGCGGGTCCATCGCGCCAATGTTGTCCGGGTCCTTGCCGTTGTAGGAGAACTTGTGCAGCACGTAGCGCATCGCATTCAGGCGTGCCCGCTTTTTGCAATCCGACTTGACCACGGTCCACGGTGCTTCAGTGATGTCGGTGTGATAAAACATCGCTTCCTTGGCGTTGGTGTAGTCTTCCCACTTATCGAGCGAAGCCAGGTCGATTGGCGACAGTTTCCACTGTTTCAGTGGGTGTGATTTCCTTTCCTTGAATCGTTCCCGTTGCTCCTGCTGGCTGACGGAAAACCAGAACTTGATCAGGTGGATGCCGCTGCGCACTAGGTTGCGCTCGAATTGTGGGCATTGGCGCATGAATTCGTCATACTCATCCTGCGAGCAGAATCCCATCACGCGTTCGACTCCGGCGCGGTTGTACCACGAGCGGTCAAACAGCACCAGTTCGCCGGTTGATGGCAGATGCTGGATGTAACGCTGGAAATACCACTGGCCGCGTTCGATGTCAGACGGTTTTTGCAGTGCAACGACTTGCGCGCCGCGCGGGTTCATGTGTTCCATGAAGCGGCGGATGGTTCCCCCTTTGCCAGCGGCATCGCGGCCTTCAAACAGGATGATTACCCGCTGGCCAGTTTCCTTGATCCATGCCTGCAGTTTCAGCAGCTCCATCTGCAGCATGTATTTCTGCTTTTCATACGTCTTGCGCAGCATCCGGTTCTTGTATGGATAGCCGCCATTGCGCCAGTCGTCCGCAAGCTCGTCATCGGGCTTGATGTTCATCAGGTTGCGGTTGAAATTGTGCTTCAGGAAGGTTTCATGCAGCCGCGCGACATCGTTCTTGGATGCTCCCGGCATGACGGCATCCAGCGTGCGGATGATGTTCTTGATCTTGTTTTTGGGCGAGGGCGTAGCGTCGCTCGTTTCGGCCGGCGCATTTTCCGGCGCCGCATCGGCGCTTTTGATGGAAACCAGTTGTGCCGGGGCCTGGGCGTCGGCCGGGGAAGGGTCCGTGCTGAAGGGATCTTGTTGTCGAGTAGCCATGATCACGTTGCGGTATTTCGGGGGGAGTTGGTGGTGGGGTCGATGCGGCTTATCTAGGGCGGCATGCGACACAGCGTACATGCCAGTGTAACAAACGTGTCACATGATGAAAAGATGCATGCCATTGATGTTCGACGTGATTTCGGGCTTGAATGTGACATCAAAACGGGCATACACTCGTTCTGGCGCATCGTGCCGGCTGGCTGTGCCGGGGCCGTGTGATGCAGTGGCATTCACCACATGATTGGAGAATAGATTATGCACAAGGTTATTCAATCGCCGGGAAAATACATCCAGGGCGCGGGCGTGATCGGACAGATTGGTCAGCATGCAGGTCAACTGGCGGGCAAATTCATTGCCATCGCAGACCGGCTGGTGCTGGGGCTGGTTAGCCAGCCTTTGGCGGACAGTTTTGCCGCCAGCCAGATCGGCGTCGTGATCGAAACGTTTGGCGGCGAATGCAGCCAGAATGAAATTGCTCGCTTGCGCGAGATCGTCAGCCGCGAGAAATGCAGCGGGGTTATCGGCATCGGCGGCGGCAAGACGCTCGATACGGCGAAGGCGGTCGCTTATCACGCCAGGCTGCCGGTCGTGATCGTGCCGACCATCGCCTCCACCGATGCGCCGTGCAGCGCGCTGTCGGTGATTTATACCGATGATGGCCAGTTCGAATCGTATCTGCTGCTGCCGCGCAATCCGGATGTGGTGCTGGTCGATACCGGAATCGTCGCGGCGGCGCCGGCAAGGCTGCTGGCGGCCGGCATTGGCGATGCGCTGTCAACCTACTTCGAGGCGAGGGCATGCAGCCAGAGCCATTCGGTCACGATGGCTGGCGGCGAATCGACGCAATCGGCCTTGAGCCTGGCGCGCCTGTGCTACGACACGCTGCTGGCGGATGGCCACAAGGCGATGCTGGCGGTTGGCAGCAAGGTCGTGACCGAAGCGGTCGAACGCGTAGTCGAGGCGAACACTTACCTCAGCGGTGTCGGCTTTGAAAGCGGTGGGCTGGCGGCGGCGCATGCGATCCACAACGGGCTGACGGTGCTGCCCGATGCGCATCATTTCTATCATGGCGAGAAAGTGGCATTCGGCACTCTGGTGCAACTGATGCTGGAAAATGCGCCGACATCCGAACTCGACACGGTATGCCAGCTGTGCACGCAGGTCGGCCTGCCGATCACGCTGGCGCAACTGGATATCGACCAAGACATCGAGCAAAAAATGAAGCTGGTGGCGCAGGCCGCGTGCGCGGACGGAGAAACCATCCACAACATGCCATTCAAGGTGACGCCGGAGAAGGTGTACGCGGCGCTGATTGCGGCGGATCGGTATGGGGCGGATTATATCGAGGAGAAGTGTTGACGATGCTTGGCGTGCCGTTAATATGCACGAGTTTCCCGCCATTTAAAAAGGCTTGCATTTTTGCAAGCCTTTGGCATTCTTTGCGAAGAAAGTTTACATGCTTACTTGGTTTGTACGCCTTCTTTCTGATGTTGTGACGAACGGGGACCGTACAGAATTCCATTTGGACGAGCCGCGCTTAAAAGGCGATTGCTTGTGTGGCCTGCGATGACATGTCCTTGTTCTAGGGAAGTTTCAAGAACCTGTTTTACCACAGCTTTGATTAGCACTCCTGCCAAGCCGCCGCCGCCGCTATCGCCTTCGGCGCTTGATGCCGTGGCAGCACCAGACCAGAGGGTTTTCCCTGTGCGGAGATCGACGATTTTTGCTGCTGCTGTCACGCGCGTTTCACTCGATATGACGATGTACTTCGTGCCGTAATCCTTAATGTTAATGTAGAGTGCCGCATCAGCACCAAAAATTTCGCGCAGTTTTTTGACTGGTACATCATGAATGTCGTTTGGCGATGTCAAGCCATTTTGCTTGAAGGTTTCATCAACCAAGGTTACGGGAAAAACGTAGTAACCAGATTCAGCTAGCGGCTGTGTTACTTGAGACATCATGCTGTAAGTTCCATTGACGTCTGGTGAATTGTTGATTGGTGGCAGAACCAAAATTGACGCAGGGCGCGCTTCTTTGAATGCAGTGTAGTCGTATTGTTGTCGAGTCGTCGCGCAGCCTCCGATGATTGTCGTAGCAGCGGCAAGTGCGGCCAAACGTAGTGTGACGGGATAGTTGATTTTCATGGGGTCGCTTTAGATTTTTGGTTTTTTTTCAGGAGAAAATCCAGATATGACGTGCATTCAGGAAACTGCTGTTTTTCTGCTTCTAGATGCCGTTCGAATTTATCGGTTTGTCCTGCCTGCCCATACAACATGCCAAGATGTGCTTGCAATCCAGGTGGAACTGGTTTTCCGTTTGCTTTTGCGTCTTCGCGAATTTTTTCAAGGCGCTGAATGCTGTCTTCAGTTCCCTTTTCGTTCTTGAAATATGCATATTGCTGAGTCTGGAAATCTCCCCAGTAATAGAGAGATTGCTGTTTCGTTGCACAACTGGATAGCAGAAGCACGGTGAGACCAGCAGTCAGCAGGCGAGCATGTTTGTAGTATTTGTAAGTCATTTCGTCCTCAGGATGTCAGTTACCTAGGCGCCAAGCGCCGGCCTCAATCCCATTGACGAGGCCATCAACAGCTTGGCGCAGCGCGAGATCGAGTACTTTGCCGTTCAGAGTAGAGTCGTAGCCTGCTGTGCTCCCGAAGCCGATAACTTCTCTATTTGATAGCGAGTATTCCCCCGCTCCTTGTGATGAGTACATGACTTCCGATGTTTCGACGTCAATCACGTTCAGCGTGACCTTGGCGTATGCGATCTGTTCCTTGCCGCGCCCAAGAATACCGAACAGTTGATGGTCGCCCACGACTTTGCGGCCAAACTCGGTTACGTCCCCGGTAACCACGTAGCGCGCGCCACGGATCGATTGGCGCTTTCTGGCAATTTGTGCTTCTTGCCTGATTTCAGACATGTTTTCTCGATCAAGTACGGCGAAACGATTAGTTTGCTGGAGGTGAGAAATGAGGATTGTCTTGGCTTGGCTGCCTAAACGGTCAACGCCATCGGAAAAGACACCCCGCATGAAATTGGAGCGGTTGTCGAATTTTCCTACAGAAATTGGCTGACGCGGACCGGTATAAGGGCGAGCTGCTGCTGCTGTTTGCTGTGGTGTGATGACGCGGGATTCTTCTGTTGCTGCTGATGCGTTAAGTGATCCAAGCAATAAAACGGTACAAAATGACACAGTAGCTTTGTTTTTAAGCACGTTATTTTCTCCGGATGTAATGACGGTTTTTACAGCGCCTTGGGAGAATATCACGTTTGTAACAGTCGTCGTTAGACTTTAGGGATGTGGTTTGCAGAGAATTTGTGTTGATGGTGTCGCCCTATATGTCTAGTTTGCGCCGACGGCTTGCGATATGAGCGATTGTTCCAAGTAGCTGCGGGAATTGGCTGGCCATGTGTATCACCCAGCAGCAAAACGGCAATAAAAAAGCCGCTGATCCTTGCGAATCAACGGCTTAGTGTATCTTTGGTGGTGATAGGTGGACTTGAACCACCGACCCCAGCATTATGAGTGCTGTGCTCTAACCAGCTGAGCTATATCACCGAAGCCCTATATTATCTGTCGGTAGCCCCGACTTGTCAAGCGGGATGCGCGGTTTTGTCGCATGGGGCAATAAAGCTGCCTGAATGTGTGCCAGCGCGGTTTGCGCTGCGTCTGGCGCGAGGCAGTCAATCACGATGCGATCCGGCATTGCGCGCAGCCAGGTGAGCTGGCGTTTGGCCAGTTGCCGCGTGGCGGCGATGCCCTTGTCGCGCAGCGTTTTCAGGTCGAACTGGCCGTCGATGTATTCCCATGCCTGCCGGTAGCCGACGCAGCGCATCGACGGCAGGCCGAGGTGCAGGTCGCCGCGCTGGCGCAGGCGTTGCACTTCATCCAGCAGCGCGCCACCGGCCAGCATCGCGTCGAAACGGTCGGCGATGCGCTGATGCAGCACGCTGCGATCCGACGGTTCGAGCGCAATCGGCAGCAGTTCGAACGGCAGTTCCGCTTGCGGTTGCTGTGCCAGCAGTTGCGACATCGGCTGTCTGCTGAGTTCGATGATTTCCAGCGCGCGCTGGATCCGCTGCGCATCGTTCGGTTTCAGCCGTTCTGCCGTTGGTGGATCGAGCTGTGCCAGTTTGGCGTGCATGCCCGGCCAGCCGATTGCAGCCGCTTCGGCGTCCAGCCTGGCGCGGATGGCCGGATCGGCTGGCGGCAGATCGTCTAACCCGTTCATCAGCGACTTGAAATACAGCATCGTGCCGCCGACCAGCAGCGGCAGCTTGCCGCGGCCGATGATGCCCATCACCAGCCGCTGCGCATCGGCGCGGAACTGCGCCGCCGAGTAGGCTTGCGACGGATCAATGATGTCGATCAGGTGATGCGGCACTGCCGCCAGTTCGGCCGCGTTTGGTTTGGCCGTGCCGATGTCCATGCCGCGATACACCAGCGCCGAATCGACCGAGATGATTTCGCACGGGATGTGCTGCGCGATGAGCAGCGCGGCGGCGGTCTTGCCGGAGGCGGTGGGGCCCATGATGGCAACGGCCAGCGGTTTGCGCGCGTGTCCCATCAGGCTGCCTTTTGCTGCCGCAGTTCGGGAAACGCGCGCACGCAAACGAACAGCAGCACGCCATTGACGAGCGAAATGATCGCCAGCGGATAGAGCGAACCGTCGTAGGAGGCGCCGACGATCGAGCCGACGACGAACGCCATCACCATGTACATCCCGCCGGACAGCCCGGCCGCGGTGCCGGCTTGCGTCGGAAATGGCGATACCGCGCCCGCCTGCGATAGCGGCGAATTGATGCCGTGCGCGGCAAAGGTCAGGAACATTGCCGCCACCACGATGCTCCAGTGGTGCAGGCCGGTGAGCACGCAACCGAGAAACAGCAGCCCGGCCGCGAGCGAAGCGGCGGTGCCGATGCGGAATGCCGCGCCGGCGTTCATCCTGCGCAGCAGCCGCTGGCACAGCATCGTTGCCAGCATGTAGCCGAGCGTGCCGAACGAAAAGCAGTAGCCGAACCAGGTGACGGGCAGGTGCAGGATGCGGATCAGCACCATTGATGCGCCGGAAATGAAGGTGAAGATCGAGCCGTAGGATAGCGCGCCGGGCAGCGCATAGGCCCAGAACGCGCGCGCGCCCAGCACTTCGCGGTAGCTGGTCAGCAGGCCGCGGATGTTGGTCGCATCCGGATTCTTGTTGCTGTTGGTTTCCGGCAGACGCAGGAATACCGCCGTCAGCAGGCAGCATGCCACGAGCGCATGAAAAGCAAAGGTGGCGCGCCAGCCGAACCAGACTTCGAAATACGAGCCGACGATCGGCCCCAATAGCGGCGTCAGCGACAGCCACGAACTGGCTTTCACCATCACGCGCATGCCATCTTCCGGCGCATAGGCATCGCGGATGATGGCGCGGCCGATGATGAAGGTCGAGCAGCAGCCGAGCGATTGCAGCAATCGCGCAGCGATCAGCAGCCAGATCGATGGCGCCAGCGCGCACAGCAGGCTGGCGGCCAGATAGAGCGACAGGCCGGCCAGCAGCACCGGCCGGCGGCCGAAACGGTCGGACAGCGGCCCGACCGCCAGTTGCGCCGTGCCGAAGCCGAAGACGAAGATCGAAAGCGTCAGCTGCACCGCCGACGCCGGCACGTCGAAATAGCTGGCAAGGCTCGGCATCGACGCGACATACATGTCGGTCGACAGCGACTGCATCATCAGGAAAATTGAAATCAGCGTCAGCAGTGGCGCCTTTCGAAACGGCAGCAATGGGCGAAGACGGTTGCTCATTGGCCGCGCAGGAAAAGGTTGTCCAGATCGGTGGCGGACAGTTGCACCCAGGTCGGGCGGCCGTGGTTGCACTGGCCGGCGCGTTCGGTCGCTTCCATTTGCCGCAGTAGCGCGTTCATCTCTGGGACCGTCAGGCTGCGGCCGGCGCGCACCGAACCGTGGCAGGCGGCGGTCGCCAGGAGCGCATTGCGTTTTTCGGTCAGGATGCGCGAGTGGTTCAGTTCGCGCAGTTCGCGCAGCAGTTCACGCGCGAGCGCTTCGGCATCGGCATGTTTCAGCGGCGCGGGCAGGGCGCGCACCGCCAGCGTTTCCGGCGACAGCGCGGCGATGTCGAAGCCTAAATCGGCCAGCGTGGCGCGGTGTTCTTCCGCTGTGCCGACCTCGATCGAATCGGCAAAAAACGTGACCGGAATCAGCAGTTCCTGCACCGGCATCACCTGCTGATCGAGCGCGGTTTTCATCTGTTCGTACACGATGCGCTCATGCGCGGCGTGCATGTCCACCAGCACCAGTCCTTTCGCATTTTGCGCCAGGATGTAGATGTTGTGCAGTTGCGCCAGCGCGAAGCCGAGCGGGTGTTCGTCGGGTGTTTCCTGCTCTTGCGGGGCGATGTTTGCCGTCCAGCCCGGCGTGGTGGCTGGGCGCGAGAAAAATGCGCCGTAATCTTCGGTGCGTTGCTCAATGCCGATTGAAGCGCCGAATGAAGCGCCGAAAGAGGAACCAGACGAGGTGCCGAACGCGGAGCTAAACGATGCCTGTTTGGGTTCCGGAATCCATCGGGTCGCAGTCAAATTTGCACTTGAGATTGACGGCAGCGCGGCGGGTGGCATATCGGCCGATGATGCGGCTGTCTGCGCCAGCGCGCGGCTGATGGCGTGGAACACGAACTGGTGCACCGCGCGGCTGTCGCGGAAGCGCACTTCGATTTTCGATGGGTGCACGTTGACATCGACCAGCGCCGGGTTCAGCTCAAGCTGCAGCAGGTAGGCCGGGTAGCGGTCGCCGTGCAGCACGTCCTGATAGGCGGCGCGCACCGCGTGCGTCAGCAGTTTGTCGCGCACGAAGCGGCCATTGACGTAAAAATACTGCGCATCGGCGCGGTTGCGGGCGGCGGTCGGCAGGCCGACGAAGCCTGACAGCCGCAGGCCGTCGTGTTCGTCGCCGGCAGCGTGTTCCAGCGGCAGGCGCGCCTCGGCGAATTCGTCGCCCAGGATTTGCGCGCTGCGCCTGGCCGTTTCGCTCGCGTTCCATTGCGCGGTGGTCTTGCCGTTGTGCGACAGGGTAAAGCTGACATCCGGGCGCGAGAGCGCGATGCGGCGTACGACTTCGGCGCAGTGGCCGTATTCGGTTTGTTCGGATTTCAGGAACTTGCGCCGCGCCGGTGTGTGCGCGTACAGATCCTGCACGTCAACCGTGGTGCCGATGGCGCCGGACGACGGGCTGACCGTGGTCTGGCCGCCTGCATGGCGGATTGCCCATGCGTGCGCCGCGTTGGCGGTGCGCGAAGTCAGCGTGAGGTTGGCCACCGAGGCGATCGACGCCAGCGCCTCGCCGCGAAAACCGAGCGTGGCCACGTTTTCCAGTTCGTCCAGCGAGGCGATTTTCGAGGTTGCGTGCCGCTGCAGTGCCAGCGGCAATTGCTCGTGCGGGATGCCGCGACCGTTGTCGCTGATCGCGGTGCGCTTGACGCCGCCGTTTTCCAGCCGGATGGCGATTTGCGTCGCGCCGGCATCGAGCGCGTTTTCCAGCAATTCCTTGACCACGGCGGCCGGGCGTTCGATCACCTCGCCAGCGGCGATTTGCGAAATCAGTTGATCCGGGAGCGCCAGAATCGGGCGCGGAGAGAAACTTGCATTGACCATGCCGGATTATATCAACCCGGCGCGCGCTTCGTCTGCGGGGAAACAGTCGCTTCGGACGCCGCAATAGGGTAAAGTGGACGGTTACGGCAAATGCGGGTTTGACAAGTTTGCCGCCATGCGGGTTTCCGCTGTTTTTGCGGGAGTATTGGGCCAAAATCATGGGTTCGGCCGCAACTTCCGGGGTGATTTTTGAATACTGCCGCCAGTATAAAAATGGGTGCCAGACACCCGCTGGACGGCGACGGGATGAAAAATGGATTGGATGCAATTCCTCGACATGATTTTGCATGTCGATAAAACGCTCGGCATGGTGATCGCGCAGTACGGCACCTGGGTGTATGTGGTGCTGGCGGCGATCATCTTTTGCGAAACCGGGCTGGTGGTGATGCCGTTCTTGCCGGGCGATTCGCTGCTGTTCATCGCAGGCGCGTTCTGCGCCACCGGCTCGATGGATATCTGGCTGCTGATGGGTTTGCTCACCGTGTGCGCGATTGCTGGCGACACGCTGAATTATTCAATAGGCAAGGCGATCGGCAAAAAAGTGTTTACGCGCAATTACCGCTGGCTGGACAAGAAATCGCTGCTGATCACGCAGGCGTTTTTCGAAAAGCATGGTGGCAAGACCATCGTGATGGCGCGCTTCGTGCCGATCGTGCGCACGTTCGCGCCGTTCGTCGCCGGCGTGTCGGAGATGAACTATGGCCGCTTCCTGCTATATAACGTGTTCGGCGCGCTGCTGTGGGTGGTCGGACTGGTGGTGGCTGGCTATTTCTTCGGCAACATCCCGATCATCCGCGACCATCTGAATACCATCGTGCTGCTGGGCATCGCGGGCGCGACCGTGCCGCTGATTCTGGGCGGGATGTGGAAACTTTTCCGGAAGATTCGGGCATGAAATCCTGGGGCAAAAAAGGGCTTGTGCTGGGGCTGGTGGCGTTGATGCTGACAGCCTGTTCCGACCCGGTGATGGTGTCGCTCGGCGGCGCGCCGACCGACAATGCGCAATCGGTGGCGCGGATACGCGAAGGTTCGATGTTCGTGCGCGGTTTCGACCAGCGCCGGCTGGAGTTGAGTGAAATCCGCAACCCGATCGGCAATTTCGTGTTTGCGGTCACGCCGGGCGCGCATTCGCTGTTGGCGATGAACGTCCAGTCCGGCCATGTGATTCCGACCGAATCAATGCGCTGCTATGTGATTGAGGCGGAGATGAAGGCGGGCGTGATCTACCGCCTGGACGAAGACAAGGGCATGCGGCTGGCGGTGCTCAAGCGCGAGGATAGCGGCGAGCGGGTGGCGGTGGGCGAACTCGTGTCGCAGCAATCGGCCTATTCCGATGTGTGCCGCTGGAAGTAAGCGCCGCGCCGCCGTTGCATTTTTTGAGCGGTGGCGCTTGCCTTGCGCCGGGTTGATTGATGCCTGCCGGTGCGATACCCGTGCCGCCTCTGCCATGCAACGGGAATGGCAGAGGCGCCAGAATAAATGACTGGAAATGACTTTTCGGTCAGTAAGGTCAAAAAAATATACTCTGCCCAGTATTTAAAAACGGCCAGTTAATATGTGGCCCAGCGCCATGTTTTGGTTATATACCCCCTGTTTTCCCGTGACATGTTCGCGGAACTGGATCGCCTGCAGCGTGAAATGCAGCAGGCGTTCGACCTTTCCCCCAGTATTCGCGGGGTGGCGCGCGGCGGCTATCCGGCGCTGAATGTTGGCAGCACGCCCGAATCGGTCGAAATTTTCGCCTTCGCGCCCGGCATCGACCCGGCGACCATCGAAGTCCACATCGAGCGCGGCGTGCTGACGATTGCCGGCGAGCGCAAGAGCGATTTGCCGGGCAAGGATGAAAAAGCCACCGTGCATATCGATGAACGCTTTGCCGGTCGCTTCCGCCGCGTGGTGTCGCTGCCGGATGACGTTGACGGCACCACCGCCGATGCGCATTACCGCGATGGCGTGCTGCACGTCAGTCTCAAGCGCCGCGCCGCCGCCCAGCCGCGCCGCATCACCGTTCAGTAATCGCAGGAGAAAATCATGAGCGAACAAAAAAACGCCGTTGCGCAACCATCCCGCCCGGCCAGCGAAGATCGCGTGATGCTGCCGCCGGTGAACGTGACCGAAGACAGCACCGGCATCACGCTGATGGCCGATCTGCCCGGCGTGCCGAAGGACAAGCTGATGCTGAACATCGAAGCCGATACGCTGACGATAGAAGGGAGCGTCAGTCTCGACATCCCGCCGGGAATGGAGGCGACGCATGCCGAAATCAGCCTGCCGCGTTACCGTCGCGTTTTTTCGCTGTCGAAGGAACTCGATGCGGACAAGATTTCGGCCGAATTCAAGCAGGGCGTGCTGACGCTTCGCATTCCGAAGGCCGAACACGCGCAACCGCGCCGGGTCGAAATCAAGGTTGCCTGATGCTGGATGACCGAGGGCGCTTGGCGGCCCGCATGGCGCTGTCGTGCGGGCCGTGTTTTCAGCCTTCGTTGCCGTAATCGATCTGTGCCAGCATCCGGTCGACATGCACTTTCCAGTGCGGCAGCGCGAGGCCGAGTTTTTCGGTCAGTTTGCTGCAATCGAGGCGCGAGTTGCGCGGCCGCGTGGCCGTGCCCGGGCGATCCCGCCGGTAGTCGGTTGAACGGACGGCGCGGATGCCGTCCAGGCCGAGTTTCATTGTTGCACCGTGCGCCTGCGCCTGCTGCACCACGTAGCAGGCCAGGCCGTACCAGCTGGTCGAACCGGAGGCGGTCAGGTGGTAGAGCCCTTCCGGCAGCGCGTCCGCATGGAACGCGGCCAGCGCCAGCGCGGTCACGTCGGCCACCAGTTCGGCCGAGGTCGGCGCGCCGATCTGGTCTGAAACCACGTCGATGGTTTCCCGTTCCCGCGCCAGTTTCAGGATCGTGCGGATGAAATTCCTGCCATGCGACGAGAACACCCAACTGGTGCGGAAGGTCAGCGCGTGGCAGCCGCCCTGCTGCAGCGCCAGTTCTCCGGCGAGCTTGGTGCGGCCGTAGGCATTCAATGGATTGGGCGCATCCAGTTCGGTATAAGCGGCGGATTGCGTGCCATCGAACACGTAATCGGTCGAATAGTGCACCAGGAGCGAGCCGTTGTAGCGCGCATAGCGCGCCATCGTTTCGACGGCGGTCGCGTTCACTGCGAACGCCGTCGTTTCGTTGCTTTCGGCCGGATCGACCGCAGTGTAGGCGGCGGCATTGACGATGATGTCCGGCGCCTGCGTCTGCAACATCGCCTGCAGGTTGCCAGCCTCGGTGAGGTCGGCCTCGCTGCGCGATGGCGCGACGATGCGGCCGAACGGCGCCAGCGTGCGCTGCAGTTCATGCCCGATTTGTCCGTTGCCGCCAAACAGCAGAATTTTCATCGCACTACCTGTTAAATGTTTTTCTGCCGCGATTATTGCAGTTGCGGCCAGCGCTGTCAGCCTGCCCCGAACACCCATGCATCCATCGCCAGCACACCGCCGTCGATGCCATCGTAAATCCGCTGCGGTTGGGCGTTTTGGCCGGCGGCGCCGAGTGCAAAGAACAGCGGCAGGAAATGCTCGTCGGTCGGGTGCGCGCGCAGCGCATGGGGCGCCTGATTGCGGTAATCGAGCAGCGCCTCATGCTCGTGCAATTTGATGCGCTGCCCCACCCACGACTGGAATTCGATCGCATACGCAACCGGTTGCGGCTGGTGCATGTTCAGCATCCAGTCGCGCAGGTTGTGCGTCATGTGGCCCGAGCCGAGCAGCAGCACGCCTTCGCCGGCCAGCGGCGCCAGCGCGCGGCCGAGTTCGTAATGATGCCGCGCGTCGAGCGCCGGCTGCACCGAAAGCTGCACCACCGGTACATTTGCCTGCGGATACATATGCAGCAGCGGCGACCAGGCGCCGTGGTCGAGTCCGCGTGTGTTGTCAATCGTGGCGCCAAAGCCGGCATCGGCCAGCAGTTTGCGCGCTCGCTGCGCCAGTCCGGCATCGCCGGGCGCAGGATACTGGATGCGGTACAGCGCTTCTGGAAAGCCGGAAAAATCGTGAATCGTTTCCGGTTTTTCCGCGCCGGTCAGCATCGGTTGCCGCGTTTCCCAGTGCGCCGACATCACCAGCACGGCCTTCGGCGGCGGCAATGCCTGTCCCAATTGTTCCCATGCGTGAGCGGCCGCGCCGCGATCGAGCGCATGCATCGGTGAGCCGTGCGAAATGAAGACGGTGGGCAAGCGTTCCATGATTTCCTCCGTTGCTGGTTGCGTTTTTCCTGACGCCGGCATGTTGCCGTTTCTGGATTGGTGGTGAGTTTTCCGGTTGGTTTTCCATTTGGCCGTCGATTGCCAGCGCTGCCGGCGGTAGCCGGAATAAACAGTGTATCCCGCAATGCGTGATCGCTGGAGCCGGATGATTGATGGATGTCATGGAATAGTTCTTTGCACCGTGACCGCTGGCACTGGCGTCGAATCATGCTCGAATCCTGCCGTTTTTCCATCAATCATCGAGTTGGCGGCATGCACGAAGGCCGTTGGCGGTTTGCCGCGTGGCGTTGACAAACATCATGGCTTGCGGACATCACATACGCACAATGGTGACCACGGTAACGTTGGCCCACAACGGAGGAAATCATGGCGATAGGCTTTTACTGCAACCGCGAAGTGGTGATTGCCGAATCCAGAACGAGCGTGCTGGAAGCGGCGCAATTGATGCGAACGCATCATGTCGGCACGCTGGTGGTGGCGGAGAAAGTTGGCGGGATTACGCAACCGAAAGGCATCGTGACCGACCGTGATCTGGTGCTGGGAGTGATGGCGGCCGATCTCAAGCCGGACACGATTCTGGTTTCGGATGTCATGCCAGATTCGCTTTATACGGTGCGCGACGAAGAGAGCGTCAGCGAAACAATGCGCATCATGCGCAGCCACGGCATCCGGCGCATTCTGGTGGTGGACTGGCAGGGCGGGCTGCAGGGAATCGTGTCGGTCGATGATTTGATCGTGCTGCTGGCCGAAGAGATGCAGGAGCTGGCGAAGCTGATTGGACGCGAGCAGGAACGCGAGCGCGCAACGCGCAAGTGACGAACAGATAGCTGCGCGCCCTCATTTCGTGTTGCTGCTGCCTGCCGGCACAGTTTCCCAGCCACCGCCGAGCGCAAGGAACACGGCAATCTGATCGCCGGCCAGCTTGGCGCTCGAAGCTGCCAGCGCGCTTTCATCGCTGGCCAGGGTTCTTTCAGCATCCAGCGCCGTCAGGAAATCCGTGCGGCCGGCGCGATACAGCCTGTTCGCTTGCCGTGACGCGATGGCGCTTTGATCGCGTGCGGCCTTCAGCCTCGCATTCCGATCCAGTTCACGGGCGTAAACCGTCAGTGCATTTTCGGTTTCGCGCAAGGCGTTCAGCACGGTGGCATCAAATTTCGCCAGCGCCGCCTGCGTGCCGGCTTCGGCCTGCGCAATGCGGCTGCGCGCGGTGCTGGTGTTGGGCAAGGTCCATGAGATCAGCGGCCCCAGGCTCCAGCGGAAGGCGTGCGTTTCTCCCAGCTTCGACATCGGGCCGGTACTGCCGGCGGACAAGCCGATGTTGATGCCGGGGTAAAGCTCGGCCGTGGCGACGCCGATGCGCGCGGTGGCGCCAGCGAGCGAACGTTCGGCCTGACGGATGTCCGGTCTTCTGCGCAGCAGTCCGGCGCCATCACTCACCGGGATTGGTTGCGTGAGTTGCGGCGGCTGCCTGCATTGCCCGATGGTGGCGGGCAGTGCGTTCGGCACATCGCCAGTCAGGACGGCCAGTCGGTATAGCGCCCCTTTTTGCTGCGCCTGCAATGGCGGCAGCGCGGCGCGCAGTTTTTCGAATTGCGCTTTGGCCCGGGCGATGTCCAGCGTGGTGCCACGCCCAAGTGCGGTCAAGCGCTCGGTCGCTTGTACGAACTGTCGCTGCAATTCGATCGAACGTTGCGCGATCTCCATCTGTTGCGCTGATGAGCAGGCTTCGGCGTAGGCTTTGGCAGTGTCTGCGGCCACGGTCACGCGGGCGAGATCGTAGGCGGCTTGCGCGGCATCGGTATCTGCGCTGGCCGCTTCGATGCCGCGTGCGATTTTGCCGAACAGGTCGAGCTGGTATGACACGCCGACGCCGCCATCGTGCGACCAGCCATCGGCCAAGCGATGGTTGATGCCTTTGGCTGCGCCCGATGCGCGGCCATAAGACGGTGCGACGCTGAGGCTGACTGCTGGTGTTTCTCCCATCCGCGCTTCTTCCAGCACCGCGCGTGCGCGCGCCAGATTCGCGGATGCCAGTCGCAAATCGGTATTGGCTGCCAGTGCTTTTTCGATCAGACGGTCGAGGGCAGCGGAGTCATAGAGGCGCCACCAATGGGCTGGCAACGGCGAACTGCGGAAAACGGTTTCGCGCGCGGCGGAAAAGGGGGCCTGAGCATCGGTGCGTTTGAACGCTGCATCCTGCGGCAAGACATAATCCGGCCCGACCGTGGTGCAGGCGGCGATATTGGCCACAACGAGGGTGGCGACAACAGTTCTGCCCAGCGGATAACGAAGTGCGTGACGAAACATGGCTTACCCCGGTTGTTTGCCGTTATGGTTTTGGGCGGCGCGTTCGTTCGCGGATTTGACTACGACCGTGACGGTTTGGCCGGCAATGAGCCGAACGTTGTCCGGCACGCGTTCGAGCTTGATGCGCACAGGTATGCGCTGCACCAGCCTCACCCAGTTGAAGGCGGGGTTGATGTTTTGCAGCAGGTTGCTACCGGTGGTGCGTTCGCGGTCGGCAATGCCGCGGGAAACGCTTTCAACGTGCCCTTCCAGCACGGCATCGTCGCTCATCAGCCGGATCGAAACCGGATCGCCATCGTGGATGCCGGACAGCTTGGTTTCTTCGAAATAGCCTTCGATGAAATACGAGTCGCTATCCACCAGCGCCATCACCGGTTTGCCGCTGGTGACATAGGAACCGGCCTGAAGGTCGAGGTTGGTGACCGTGCCATTGACGCCGGCGATGACGCGCGTCCGCTGCAGGTCGAGCTTGGCCTTGTCGCGGTTGACGATGGCTTGCGCCAGCGCGGCGCGCAATTGTTCGACTTTGGACTCTCCCTGTTCGCGAATCTCCGCCGAAACCAGTTCCTTTAGTTCGTGGTTGCGTTTCGCCTCGCGTACCGCCTGTTTCAGCGACGCTTGCGCCGCCAGTTCCGCTGCTTCCGCCTGCCTGAGTGCCAGTTCGAAACGTGCGCGGTCGATTTCAAACATGACCTCGCCAGCCTTCACATGCTGATTGTCGCGCACATTGATTTGCATGACCTGGCCGGTCACGTCGGGCGCGATCTGGATCACGTTCGCCTTGATGCGGCCGTCGCGTGTCCACGGATCGTTTTCATAGTGGTGCCACAGCAGCCAGCCGATGACGACGGCAATGGCAACGGTCGCGCCGGTGATGACATAGCGGCGCAGTTCATTTAGGGAAAAATTGGAAAACATGTTCAGAATCTGCTGAAAGAAAATACGGATATCGACAGGCCAAGCACGATAACGAACAGCGCCAGATCAAACAGCGCCGGATGCCAGATGTGGCGGTAAATTCCACGGCGCGCCAGCCAGAGGCGAACGATGCCTGTGGCGCCGAACGATAGCAGTGACGTCAGGAACAGCCATGGAAAGGACATGCCCAGAAAATTGAATTCACCGATCATGTGAGTTGCTCGTATGGGGTGGTGACGGGTTGGTATGGAATGGCTTGCGGAAACAGGTCGCGCCGGATTCCGGCCAGCGCCGCCACGGCTTCGTTTCGCATCGGGAACGGGCCGGCACCGCAAATCGCGTGCAGCGTCTGGTCGATGGCGGCCAGCAGTTCCTGCTTGCGCGCGGCGAAGTCGTCCGACCGGTGGCGGAAATGATCGGACAGCAGGCCCAGCAAAGGCTGGATCGATACCGTCCTGCGCTCCAGTCGTGCACGCACGCGCAGCAGATGGCTCATGTTCATGCCGACGCGCAAATCCTGCAGCGCGCGTATGGCGGCAATGTCATCGCCCGGCCGCGATGCAGCCAGACGTGGCAGCAGCAGGCTGACGCGATCGACCATCCTGACGGTAACCGCCATCATCGATGGCACTCTGACCGCTTCGGCCAGTTGCACGATTTCATTCCAGGCTGCACGCAGCAAACGCTGTGCCACCCATTCCGCGTTGACCGAACGGAACAGGCTGGTGCATAGCACGGAGATACCGATGCCGATGACCTGGCTGATCTGGCTGTTGATGAACGAAGTCATGTCGGACGTGCCCATGTCGAACATCATCAGGCTGGCCAGCGGCGTGAAGCAGAGCGGCACCGCGTACAGGATGGTGCTTGGTCGCGCCAGGAAGATGCCGCCTGTCAGCAGGAACGGCGCCATCACCAGCATTAGCATTTCAAAGCTGTGCGCGCTCGGCAGCAGCCACAGCAGATAGATGCCGGTGAAGATGCTGGACAGGGCGGTGCAGATCAGCTGGATTTTTAGCGCCGGCACCGGGTTGTCCAGCGTCGAAAAAAATGCGCAGAACATGCCGGCCATCATCGGCGCGGCAAAGCCCAGCGGCCAGCCGGATAGAATCCAGAAGGCCGACGAGGCGCACATCGCCATTGCGGCAGAAAAACCGGACATCAGCGCCAGTCCGCGGTCGGCATGAAGCTCGCGTGTCGGGATGCGGTCAAGCCGTTGCTGTTCGGTGGGAACGATGCCGTCGAGCCCAAGCCGGATTTGCTGGCGTTGGTGAAAGCAGTTTTCACAGGTATCCATCAGCTTGCCCAGATGGGCCAGCAGGTTGACCTCAAGAATTTGAATCCAGGAAGAATTGCCATCCACAGTCGGAGTCATGTCGGCAATTCGGCGGCGCAGCTGGATGGCGCTTTCTGCGGAATTCCCGATGCCGGTGCCGCACCATGCGGCGATGTCCTCCAGCAGCAGTTGCCACGATGGCGGCAGCTTGCCGTCATGGGCCGCGCGCAACATCTCCAGCCGGTCTTCGATGGAAGTCATGAACAGCACGATCGACGACAGCCGATCCTGCAGTACGCGCATGGTATTGGCGGTCCATTTCAGGTTCGAGGTGTCAAACGGCAGATGGGTGGACATCAGGCGCAAATCGGTGATGTCCTGCGCCAGCTTGCGGTGGTTGGCGGCATTTTGCGACGCATTGGTGTGCAGCAGCGCCTGCTGGATCCACGATTGCGCATCCTCCAGCGCCTGATCCATCCGTTTGAGCACGACCGGGCCTATGCTTTGCGGCAGGATCAGCCCGTGAACCAGTGCCGCGCAGCCGACGCCGAGGGAAATTTCCTCCACGCGTGCCAGCGCGGTGTCGAACATCGTGAGCGCATTGAAGGCGGATGTGTCAACCAGCGCGGGAATGCCGATCAGGATCGGGGTATAGCCGGCTAGCATGAAAATATAGGAACGCGGGGTGCGATCCAGCAGCGAGATATAAAGGCAGGTTCCGAGCCATACGGCCAGTGCCAATGTCAGCAGGACAGAATAATTCGCCAGGCGCGGGGTGGCGATGACGGCGAACGCGGCGCCAATCAGCGTTCCCAGAAAACGGTACATCGCTTTCGAACGCACCGCGCCGGATAGCGGTTGCGCCACCACATAGGCGGTCAACAGCGACCAGAACGGGCGCGGCAAGCCGATGCGCATCGCCAGATAGAGCGCCAGCATGCCGGCAGCAAAGCTTTTGGCGGAAAACAGTGCTTCCGCTGTCGTTGGCCACTTCATTGAACGTCAGGCCGAGCGGTTGTCTTCCTTGCGCCTGATCGATTCGTGCAGGGCGTTCAATACCCGTTGGCAGGCTTCGAGATCGGCGATGCTGACGCCTTTGAGCAGGCCGCGCCGGAAGGGAATAAGTGCTTGTTCGATCTGGGCAACCCGTTTTTTTCCTTCACTGGTCAGGCGCAGGATCTTGGCGCGGCGGTCGTTTGGATCTTCGCGCCGTTCCACCAGCCCGCTTTCGGTCAGCTGGTCCATTACCCGCACCAGCGACGATGGTTCCAGCCCCAGGAAATCAGCCACCACACCCGGCCGGGCGCCATCGCCGATGCGGCCGATCATGACGGCTGGCCAGGCCGTGGCTTGCGATAGCCCGAAGTTCGATGCCAGCTTGTCGGCGGCATAGGTATAGGCGCGTGCCACCTGCGTCAGGCTCATGGTGACATGCATCTGGATTTTGTCGAGCTCACTCATGCTTTGCATAAAAATAATTCACATGCGAAATATTAGCACGCGAATTAAGTCTGGGCAAGCGACGGTCAAACGGAAAGCGAATGCTTTGCTGGCGCGAGGAATGGCCGTATTCAAGCCAATTCCGGTTAGAATCAGCGGTTTGATTTCTAGCCTATTGGAGAACAGGAAACAATGTCGGAACTCAGCTTCCCCTTTGACCGGCAGATGCCGGAAGTCGCGGCGACGATGGAAGTCGCCCCCGGCGTGCTGTGGCTGCGGATGCCGCTGCCGTTTGCGCTGAATCATGTGAATTTGTGGCTGCTCAAGGATGGCGACGGCTGGTGCGCGGTCGATACCGGCCTGACGACGGATGCGATCAAGGCTGCGTGGGAAAAGCTGCTGCCGCGGTATCCGCTTTCGCGCCAGATTGTCACGCATTACCATCCGGATCACATTGGCCTGGCCGGCTGGCTGGAGCAAAAGACTGGCGCGCAGATGTGGACCACGCAGGGCGAATATACTGGCGCGCTGTGTTTTGCCGAGGAGGCCGGCAGTTATTGCGTTGATGGCATGATCGAGTTGTTTCGCCACCATGGTCTGGAGCGCAAGCGGCTGGATGCGCTGAAGATGCGCTCAAATGTTTACCGTCAGGGCTTTCCGATCGTTCCGCCGACCTACCATCGCCTGTTCGACAACCAGACATTCAAGGTTGGCGACCACGACTGGCGCGTGATCGTTGGTTACGGTCATGCGATGGAACACATCTCGCTGTATTCAGCATCGCTGAAGGTGCTGATTTCCGGCGACATGCTGCTGCCAAGCATTTCGACCAACATCCCGGTGATTGCTGCCAATCCGCTTGGCAACCCGTTGCAATATTTCCTCGACTCGATCCAGCGCTACCGCGAACTGCCGGAGGATACGCTGGTGCTGCCGTCGCACGGGCGGCCGTTCCGCGGCATCAATGCGCGGGTCGATCAGCTCGAGAAGCACCACGAAAACCGCTGCAACGTGCTGCTGGCGGCGGCGCCAACGCCAAAGACTGCGTGCGAATTGCTGCCGTTCCTTTTCGATCGCGACGTGACCGATACCCACCAGTCGATGTTCGCTATGAGCGAAACCATTGCGCACCTGAACTATCTGGAAGCGCAAGGCAGGCTCAAGCGAGCTGTCGGCGCGGACGATGGTGTTGCGCGTTTTGTCGCCGTCTGATGCTGCTCATCTGAATCAAAAAAAGCCGGGGCAGTTTGTCCCGGCTTTTTTTTGCGTGATTGCGCGGCTGGCTTGCGTGGCCTGCGCATCGGTTGACGCGCGGTTTTATTCTTCTTCGTCCGCCGGCAGGGTCAGACGGCCGGTGTGGTAGTCGTATTCGTACACTTCGCCATAGCGGCCCCATTCGATCGCGACCTTGAGCACGCGCTCGGCTTCGTCTGCCTTGAGATTTTCCTCCAGCAGGTTGAGGAAGGCCGTTTCGGAAATGGCACCGGTCACTTCCGCTTCCAGCGTGCGCCTGATATGCGCCGCCAGCGGCACGTTGGCCAGCAATTGCTTGCCGAAAATTTCCTGCCGTTCCGACTGCTCGGCCTGTGCATAGCGGAAACCGAGCGGCGTAAGCAGCAGGTCGCCCTTTTCGACCTGCGCCAGACCGAGCAGGCCAAGGGCATCGAACGCCGGGAACAGTTTTTCGTCCGGTAATTCGGTTTCTTCAGACAGTTTCGGCAGGTCGGCGCGGCCGTGGAATGGCGCATCCGCCACCCAGTCGAGCACGCCTTCCATCTGAACGATATCGGTATCCGGCAGACGGTAGCTGAATGCTTCGGCCACGGGTACGCCGGCAGCGGCATGCTGCACCGCGCGCATCGTCATCAGGCCGTAAATTTCATCGATCAGCTTGCGCACTTCCGGCGATTCGATGTCGCGTGGACGTGGTAGCGTGATTTTCACTTCATTGCGGATGCGGCCCGGATCACTCGACAGGATGATGATGCGGTCGGCCATCATCACCGCTTCCTCGATGTTGTGCGACACAATCAGGATGCCTTTAGTTGGGATGCGGTCTTCTTCCCATAGTTCGAGGATATCGTCACGCAGCGTCTCGCCGGTCAGTACATCAAGCGCGGAGAACGCTTCATCCATCAGCAGTACGTCCGGGCCGGTCACCAGTGCGCGTGCAATGCCAACCCGCTGGCGCATGCCGCCGGACAATTCGCGCGGCAACGCACCGCCGAAACCGGCCAGACCGATCAATTCCAGCACTTCGTCCGCGCGTTTTTCCCGCTCCTCCGGCAAAACGCCTTGCGCTTCCAGTCCCAGTTCCACATTTTGCTGCACCGTGAGCCACGGAAACAGCGCGAACGACTGGAAAACCATCGCCACATTGGTCACCGGCTCGTAGATGTCCTGCCCGCGATAGCGGACAGAACCCTTGTCGGCCGGAATCAGCCCGGCCAGAATCCGCAGCAGCGTTGATTTGCCAGAGCCGGAGCGGCCGAGCAATGCGACGATCTCGCCTTCGGCCAGTTCGAAATCGACATCTTCGAGCACCATGCGCGAAGTGCCATCCGCCGTCTGGAAGGTTTTTGCAACGTCGTGCAGTTCGATCAATACGTTTTGTTCCATCGTATTATCCTTTCATCAGCGGCGGCTCTCGGCCAGCAAATACAGTTTGCGCCAGAAAAAGCGGTTCAACAACGTGACATAGACGCACATTACGCCGATGCCGAGCGCGATGCGGTGGAAATCGCCGGCATCGGTCATCTGCTTGATGTAGCTGCCAAGACCGTCCGCCATCAGCGACGTGCTGCCCCAAGTGACGTATTCGGCCACGATGCTCGCGTTCCACGAACCGCCGCTGGCAGTGATGGCGCCGGTGATGTAGCTCGGAAAGATGGCCGGCAGGTAAACACGCTTCCATTTCAGCCAGCCTTTCAGGCCGAGATTGTCGGTCGCCAGCCGCAACTCATTCGGAATGGCGGAAGCGCCGGCGACCACGTTGAACAGGATGTACCACTGGGTGCCGAACACCATCAGCGGGCTGAGCCAGATATTCGGTTCCAACTGGTAGGTGACCAGCAGGAACACGACCAGCGGAAACATCAGGTTGACCGGGAATGCGGCCAGGAACTGCGCCACCGCCTGCACGCGCTGTGAATATTGCGGCCGGAATCCGATCCAGACCGCAATTGGGACCCATATCAGCGATGCCAGACCGATCAGCAGCAGCACGCGCAGCAGCGTGATCATGCCAAGCCATACGACGTGCAGCACTTCACGCCAGCCGGCCTTGGCAAAGACAAAGGTCATCAGTTCGTAGCAGGCGAACAGCACCGCGACGATCAGTATCGCATCCCACAGACGCGACCAGATCGGACTGGAAAAACGGGCTTTGCAGGGTTCGGTTGCGTTGTTTTTGTCGAGCGCGAACCAGCCGAGCGCGGCGCTCAGTTTGTTCCAGAAACTGTCGGTCAATGCGCGCACCCAGCGGCTGCGGCGGCCCCAGTTGAGCAGCCACGAATGCTGCGCCGTTTCACCCTGAGTTTCCTCGAAACGGAATTTGTCGGCCCACGCCAGCAGCGGGCGGAAGAACAACTGGTCGTACAGCAGAATGCCGCCCAGCATCGCGCCGATGGCCCAGGCAATCGCGTTGCCGTTCTCCGATTCAATCGCGACCGCAATGTAGGCGCCGATGCCGGGCAATTTGATGTCCTGGTTCGCGACTGAAATGGCTTCCGCCGCGACCAGGAAAAACCAGCCGCCGGACATTGACATCATCATGTTCCACAGCAGGCCTGGCATTGCGAACGGAAGTTCCAGTCGCCAGAAACGCTGCCAGGCGGACAGGCGGAAGATGCGCGACGCCTCGTTTAATTCCGGTGGCACGGTGCGGAACGACTGGTACAGGCTGAATGCCATGTTCCACGCCTGCGAGGTGAAAATTGCGAAAACCGCTGCGCATTCGACGCCGAGCAGATTGCCGGGGAAAAGCGCGATGAATGGCGCGATCGCGATTGCCTGAAAGCCGAGAATCGGCACCGATTGCAGGATGTCGAGCATCGGCACCATGACTTTTTCCGCCGCACGGTATTTGGCCGCGATGGCGGCGAATACGAAGCTGAACAGCAGTGAGAAGAACAGCGCGGTGAACATGCGCAACATCGTGCGCAGCAGGTAATACGGCAGGTTGACCGGGTCGAGGCTGATCGGCGTCGGTTCGCCGACGATGAACGGCCGGCTCATCTGCATTGCGCCGAATGCAATGCCAAGGATGACCGCCAGAATCAGCGGCATCAGGAACCAGTCCCAGCGGTTGGGTGAATGGCTGATGAGCGAGCGACTGACCCGCTGCGAATCAAAGATTCCGAGCATGGCTGCTTCCTTTGCGGGGGATGATGGAGGCGGATGAAAGACGCAGAGCGGATACGCTATCTTCCAGCGCCAGCTTGCGCGATGCAAACGCTGTTTTTGCGGTGCAAAGGCCGGGGAATGCGAATTTTTCTTGCTTGTGATTCATGTCAACATTTTTCGGCTGACAAACAGCCGCCGCGCAGTCTACCGGCCAAATATGTCAGCCGGATGACGCGATGTGATTCAAATGAGGACACAGAAACGACGGGCACAAACCGCCCGGAGATGCCGCACCCCGCCAAATGGCAAGGTGCTGCGGAAGACGCGGACTACCTTGCCGGAGTATTTTCGATACAAGATCGACTGCCGGAACTGTCCATATTGTTGAAACCTGAAAAAGGAATGCCGGCACTTTAGCACCGGGCGAAATGGCTGGCAATAGCGCGACGCCAATTGCCGGACCGGGCGCAACAGTTTGCCCGTGGCGAACAGGATTCCCTGCGTTTTCGCGCAGCATCAGGTTTCATATGCCGCCGCGCTTCCGATATACTCTGGTTGCATACCTGAACTTCCACACTTCATACCATGAAATCGCTCGCGGATTTGCGCAAGAACTACGCCCGGGAATCGCTGAGCCAATCAGCGGTGGATCCCGACCCGATCGTCCAGTTCAAGACCTGGATGAATGAAGCACTCGATGCCGAATTGCCAGAACCGAATGCGATGACGCTGGCCACGGTCGATGCCGAGGGCAAGCCGTCGGCGCGCGTAGTGCTGATCAAAGGGGTGGATGAACGCGGTTTCGTGTTTTTCACCAATTACGACAGCCACAAGGGGCACGACCTTGAGGACAACCCGCGCGCGGCGCTGGTTTTCTACTGGATTGAACTTGAACGGCAGGTGCGCATCGAGGGACGGGTCGAGAAATTGCCGGATGCGGAAAGCGACGAATATTTCGCTTCGCGGCCGCTGGAGTCGCGCATTGGCGCCTGGGCCTCCGAGCAGAGCAAGGAACTTCCAGGCCGCACCACGCTGGTCGCGCGGGCGGCGAAGTTCGCGGCCAAATTCGCGCTGAATCCGCCACGACCACCGCATTGGGGCGGGTATGTGGTCATCCCCGATCTGGTCGAGTTCTGGCAGGGCAGGCCATCGCGGCTGCACGACCGCATCGCCTACGCGCTGCAGCCGGACGGAACTTGGAAAATTTCGCGGCTGTTCCCCTGATTTCCTGTTTCAGCGCACCCAGTCGATGCCGGCATTGATGGCAACGGGAATGCGTTTGCGACCGAATTCATCCGGCTTGTCGTCATAGCGGCCAGCGAGCTGCGCGCCGCAATCCGGGCATTTGCCTTCGGGCGCAAGGCGATAACGGTTGATCTGGAACCAGTCGCGAACAATCAGCGGCGCATGGCATTGCGGGCAGAAGGTGGTGTCGCCGTCCTGGTGGCGCACGTTACCGGTGTAGACGTAATGCAGTCCGGCTTGCTGCGCGATGTTTCTGGCGCGCACCAACGTTGCCGTTGGCGTCGGTGGCACGTCGGCCATGCGGTAATCCGGACGGAAGGCCGAGAAATGCAGCGGCACATCCGGCCCCAGTTCAGTGCGTATCCATTCGGAAAGTGCGGCCAGTTCCTCGTCTGAATCGTTCTTGCCGGGAATCAGCAGCGTGGTGATTTCCAGCCACACATCCGTTTCATGCTTGACGTATTTCAGCGTATCGAGCACCGGCTGCAGGTGCGCGCCGGTGAGCTTGAAATAGAAATCCTCGCTGAAGGCTTTCAGATCGATGTTGGCGGCATCCATTTTGGCGTAGAAATCGCGCCGTGATTGCTCATGCATGTAGCCGGCGGTGACCGCGACCGTCCTGATGCCGAGCGCATGGCAGGCATCGGCCACGTCCATCGCGTATTCGGCGAAGATCACCGGGTCGTTGTAAGTGAAGGCCACGCTTTTGCAATTGTGCCGTCTGGCCGCCTGCGCCACGGCTTCGGGCGATGCTTCATCCAGCAGCCGATCCATGTCTTTCGATTTGCTGATATCCCAGTTCTGGCAGAACTTGCAGGCCAGATTGCAGCCGGTGGTGCCGAACGACAGGATGCTGGAGCCGGGATAGAACTGGTTCAGCGGTTTCTTTTCAATCGGGTCGATGCAAAAGCCGGATGATCGGCCGTAAGTGGTCAGGAGCATCTGTTCGCCGGAACGCATTCGCACGAAGCAGGCGCCGCGCTGGCCATCATTGAGCTTGCAGTCGCGCGGACACAGGTCGCACTGCATCCGGCCATCGTCGGCCCAGTGCCAGTATCTTGCCGGGTAAGGTGCGTTTTCCATCGGCTATTCCTTCCCTCTTTCGTCACATTTTGCGTCATATTTCTCGGCCCATTTGCTGACGCGGTAGCGGTAGATGGCAAGCTCTTCCGACCAGAAATCGCCTGGCAAGCCTGCTTTCTGTTTCAGATGCTTCATGAATTCCGCAGCGGATGGCAGTTGTTCCCACACTTGCGGCAGGAAGGTGCTGCGATGGCGGCCATATTCGATGATCACGCCGTCGACTTCGGGCTGCAATTGTTCCAGCGCGTGCGCTTCGCTGGTGAATTGCAGCGGTTCTTTCGGTGTCAGCAGTGACACTTCGATCTGGATCTGGCTGAATTCGGCCTGCTTCAATGGCGAAAAGCGCGGGTCGCGCAATGCGGCTGCCTGTGCGTTGGCCTTCACGTCGAGCAGTAGCGGACGGTAGGCTTCAAGTGTACCGATGCAACCGCGCAGTTGCTGGTTTTTCCTGAGCGTGACGAAGCACGCGCCCGGTTCAGTCAGCCATGGGGCGGATTCATCGGCATCCGCTGGCTGGCCCAGCGCGGCCGAGATCGACGAGCGTGCTATCGGCAACAGTATCCGGCCGCGATCTTCAGTGTCATCATCCATTGCCGGGTTCCTCGAAAAAGGCGAACGACGCATAGCCGACCACGCGTTGGCGGTCGCCAGCAGTGTCGCCCGAATTGCACTGCGCAATCAGCTGCGGGCGAAGATGATGGCGTTTTGCTGCCAGCAGCAGGCCGTTGATAGGGATTGCGCCGCAGGCTTGCTGATAATCCTGCAGCGGCTGCAGCGACAGGATGTTTTCCGCCGTTGCGCGGTCGATGGCGGTCGCCTGATCGTAAGCCAGAAAATGCGACAGATCGGAACTGATGACAATCAGCGTTTCATCGCCGCCCCACAACCGGTCGAGTACCTCGGCCACTTCGTCGGCGCTGGCATTGCCCACCGCCAGCGGCAGCAATTTGAATTCACCCAGGATGCTTTGCAGAAACGGCAATTGCACTTCGAGCGAATGTTCGGCTGCATGGGTTGCCGCGCTGATGCCAACCTGCGGCAGGTCGGCCAGGCTGGCGATGGCTTCGCGGTCGAGTTCGATCGTGCCCAGCGGCGTGGCGAAGGCGTTTGCGCCCGGCAGCGCCAGTCCGCGTATCGCGACCCGGTGCGCCGGGCCGAGCAGGATGACGCGAGTAATCGTGGCCGCGTATTTCGCCATACTGGCATAAGCGGCGGCGGCCGTGGCGCCGGAATAAATGTAGCCGGCGTGAGGCACAATCAGTGCTTTCGGCCCAGCGACCACAGTCGGACGGGCAGCAGCCAGCATCGCGCGCACGTCGTTGGCCAACGTGGCGGGTTGCGCTGGATAAAAGGTTCCGGCAACAGCGGGTGGGCGGATATTGTGCACGCGGCTTCCCAGGTGTTTGGTCAAGGCCTTATATCGGTGTGAATGGCCGGATTTTAAAGGCATGTGGAATGAGAAAGCTTTGTGAATCGTCAGACAATCGCCTGCATGGCACACACGCTCAGGCGTGCTGCGGCTGGCTTGCTGCGCCACGGTTTGCGTATTGAAAGTGAAAATGGTGGGGTATATAGCCAAAACATGATGCCGGGCCACATTTTTGCTGGCTGTTTTTGGATACTGGATGGAGTATATTTTTTGGCCTTACTGACCGAGTATTCATTTTGGTCAGTTATTTTTGCCTGATGGAGCGAAATTGCCATTCTGGTAATTTTTGGCGTTGTGGCGGCGTTGCAGACAAAAGTGGTTTGGCGGTATCTGCCGTTGCGGCGATAACATATAATCGCTCATTACACGAAAATTTGATGCGCGGTGGCCATTTGCGCCACGGCCGGTTAACAGGAGAGCATATGGCATCGATCAACAAGGTCATCATCGTCGGCAATCTCGGGCGCGACCCGGAAACCCGCTATACCACCGGCGGCGAGGCGATTGCCAACATCGCGGTCGCAACCTCGGATCGTTGGAAGGACAAGGCGACCGGCGAGCAGAAGGAAGCGACCGAATGGCACCGCGTGACCTTCTTTGGCAAGCTGGCGGAAATTGCCGGCCAGTACCTGAAAAAGGGTTCGCAGGTGTATATCGAAGGCAGGTTGCGCACGCGCAAATATACCGACAAGGATGGCGTCGAGCGCTACGCGACCGAAATTATTGCGGATACGATGCAAATGCTCGGCAGCCGGCAAGGGGCTGGCGAACCGATGGATGAGGGCTACAGTCGCCCGCCGGCACGCCAGAATGCGGGCGGAGGAGGTGGGGCTGGTGGGGCTGGCGGCCGTCCGGCGCAGCGTCCGTCGTCGAACCTGTCGGATATCGACGACGATATTCCGTTCTGAGGCGCTTCGGCGTCGGAGAGCAAAAAAACCGGCCTTCGAATCGAGGTCGGTTTTTTTATCTGCGGTCGATTCTTTTGCGGCCGGCATTTGCTTGACGACGGCGCGCGGGACGGCTTGCTGGCGCCGACCAGGCGCCTGGTCGCCACCTTACGCATATCTCTGGCGGGAATCGCGAGCATAAAAAAACGGAACCGCACTGGTTCCGTTTTTACTGCGAGCGAAGACGCTTACAGAATTTCGGTATTTGCCGGTGCAGGCGCAGGCGCCACTACCTTGTTTGGGCTTTCGACGCGGCGTGCGCCGTTGAAACGCTTGCGCCAGTAATCCATCGTCATGCTTTCAACCCTGACCTTGCCGCCGGCGGATGGGGAATGGATGAATTTGTTGTCGCCCAGATAGATGCCGACATGCGAAAAGCCGCGCCTGAGGGTGTTATAGAACACCAGATCGCCCGGTTGCAGATCCTTGGCATCAATGGGTTTGCCAACACGGCTGATTTCGGCCGAAGTACGCGGCAGGTTGGAGCCCCATGCTTCCTTGAAAACCAGACGCACGAAGCCGCTGCAATCCAGACCGCTTTCGACAGTATTGCCGCCGAACCGGTAGTTGATGCCGAGGAACCCCATTGCCTGCATTACCAGATCGGAGGTGCCGTTGCTGAAGCGCTGGAACATTTCATCCAGCGCAGATGGCGAATCGGCTTCTTCCGCGCTCCATGCAGGACTGCTGCCGCACAGCAACGTGGCTGCAATGCACACGCTGGCGACTAGCTGGTGAAATTTTCCGCGCCGTTTGAAATTCATTCTGCCGGTTCTTCCTTTCGGTGGTAATTGAATACTATCCAATCAAGCTGCAAAAACAAAACCTGAAGTGCGGCCGATTATGGCCGCAGTTTGATGTTTTGGCTCTCGCAAGAAAAGTGCCACGGAAATCCTGCCGTGCAAAACGGATCGATTCTCAACCGTACTCCCGGCGCATACTACAACAGCGCGGAACGGTTTGGCAAGCCATGCCGGATCTCGACTCAAGCAGCAAGGCGGATGCAGCGATTGCCATCGTCCTCTACAATACGCGGATGAACAAGGCATTTGTCAGAGAGACCGAGGGCGACGACGGCGAAGAGTTTGCGCTGCCGGCGTTGCCTGCCGGCATGAAAAATTACATTACGCCGGCAGGGCATCAGCGGCTGAAGGATGAACTGCTGCACCTGATTGATACCGAGCGCCCGGAAGTGGTGCGGGTGGTGTCGTGGGCGGCTTCGAACGGCGACCGTTCGGAAAACGGCGATTATATTTATGGCAAACGGCGCTTGCGCGAAATTGACCGCCGCATCCGTTTCCTGATTAAGCGGCTGGATGCGGCCGAAGTGTTCGACCCGAGCGTGCATCATGGTTCCGATCAGATTTTCTTTGGTGCCACCGTCACCTACGAACGGGAGTCGGGCGAGGTGCAGACCGTAACCATCGTCGGTATCGATGAATTCGATCCGTTGAACGGCAAAATCAGCTGGATTTCGCCGATGGCGCGCGCGTTGACCAAGGCGCGCGAAGGCGAGGCGGTGATGCTGAAAACGCCGGCAGCCGTGGAGGAATTGCAGATTCTGGAAGTCTGCTATCCGTCGCCATCATCGGCAGCTGGTTGACAGCCGTCAGCGGGATTCGCTGCAGGCTTGCAGGCGCGACGCCAGAGTTGAAATGCCGCCGCCGTCGGTCACGTTCGCATACCCGCGACGGCTCAGGAGGGCACGCGTCTGTGCCGAGCGGTTACCGGTGCGGCAATACACCAGGATCAGGCTGTCGCTGTTCAAGCCGCCAATGGTGCCGATACCGGCCGCCAACCGTTCCAGCGGGAGGTTGAGTGCGCCGGCGATATGTCCGGTCGCATATTCTTCCGGGGTGCGTACATCGATCAGAACCGATTGTTTCGCTTGGCGGCAGAAATCAGTCTGTGCGTGGCCGGGCCATGTTACCAGCAGCAGCAACAGGGCCAGCAGGATTTTCTGCATCTGCGGTTACTTGCGCTTGGTTGGCTGATCGTCGGAAAAGAATTTTGTTCCGATAAAGCCGACAATTGCGGTGACGAACAGGCCGTTGACCAGCCATTCGCGGATGTTCTCGGCGGTAAATCCCGACGAGATGACACTGCCCGACGTCACAAGCGCGCCAATTGCCAGCGATGCCAGAAAGACTTTCGCCCTCGTCGAATTCATGATTTCCCCCCAGTTGCATTTGGTCGCCGCACTAACGCGGCGGCATCAGTGTAAAAGCGAAGACTATCATATTCATTCAGGCGCAGGCAGTTCCGGCGACATCAGAATCGCTGGTGGTTGTGGGTTCGACGCGAAATTTGTGGGGGTATGTATGAATAATAACCTCCTGAGCCATTTATTTTGAGGGTGTTTAAATATACAGGGGGGGGGAGTATGGTTTTCCGTTCGAGGCGGCCTTCAACGCCTGGACGTGGTTTTTCATGCAATGGAAAAACCTGTTATGCTTTGATTATTAGTACCCATCTCAGCAAGGGAGGCAAACATGGATGCTGCAAGCATTGCCAGTCTGGCGACCACGATGGCTGAAACAGGTGTGAAGCAGGCGGTTGGAACTGCGGTACTCAAAAAGGCACTGGATGCGGAGCAGGCAACGGCACAAGCGTTGCTGCAGGCGCTGCCGCCTGTACCTTCACCGGTCAACCTGCCAGCGCATCTTGGTCAGAATGTAAATACGACCGCGTAACGGACAAACGGCTCTGGGTGGTTTGAAGCCGCCTCACGCCAAATCGAGAAAACGCATCGGTTCGACCTGCCATTTTTCGGCGGCCTCGTGACCGAGGATGCGGTCTGCGCCGCCAGCGCCAAGTGGTTTCGACAGATCCACGATTTTGGGCGTGATGTAGCTATTGGTCTTCGTATTGAAGAACAGTTTGATGGTGGGGGCCAGCAGGTTGTTTTCGTGCGGCTCCATTACCACAGCCAGATGGCCGGACTCCATCTGGACCAGCGTGCCAACCGGATAAATGCCTACGCAGCGGATGAAGGCGTGCACGTGCTGCGGGTTGAAATGGTGCTTGCTCCATTCAAAGATACGGCGTAGCGCATCAGCGGCCGTCATCCCTTTGTGATATACTCGATCGGATGTGATGGCATCGTACACGTCAACAATCGCCGCCATCTGTGCCATGGTGCTGATTTGATCGCCGGGTAGTTTGTCCGGGTAGCCGCTGCCATCCATTCTTTCGTGGTGGTGCAGCGTGATATCGAGCGGTATGTTGCCGATTTCCGGCATTTTCACCAGGATGTCGTAACCATCCTTCGGGTGCCGCTTCATGATGTCGAATTCTTCATCGGTCAGGCGGCCGGGTTTGTTCAACACATAATCCGGTGTTAGCGCCTTGCCGGTGTCATGCAGCAGGCCGCCGATGCCAGCCTGCTGAATGAGCGCCGAATCCATGCCGGTTGAACGGCAGAATGCAACCAGTAGCGCACACACGCTGACTGAATGCAGAAAGGTGTAATCATCGCTGCTCTTGATGCGCAGCAGGCCAATGAGCGCGCCGGAATTGCGCAGGATGGATTCGGTGATTTCCTGTACGACAGGTTCAACCTTGTCGAGTTCGATAGCTTTCCCCAGCCGAGCATCGTGCATCATCGCCATCACCTGCTGCTTGGCCTGATTGCGGATCGATTTTGCGCGATCGAGCTCTTCGGCAAACGAAGTTTTGGGAACGATCAGCGGGCTTTGCTGGGCGATGCTGATGAGCTCATGTTCGATTTGCCGTTCGACCTCTTCCACGGTCGGCGCATCCGCCACATCGAGCCCTTTGCCCGTGTCGATATACACGTCATGGATGCCGGCGTTGAGGATCTTGCGGATTTCCTGCTCGGACGACAGCAGGAAGCGGCTGCGCGCGAACGGATGTGACAGCCAGTCGCAGCTCAAATCGTGAATATACATGCCGACTTTGAGTTGGCTGGAATCGATTTTTTTGATAACGGATTGTGACATCAGTATCAGCTGGCGAATGGACGAGTGTGGCGCGATCTATGGTTCAGATTCTATACGAGCTTGTGGCTTTGTGCTGCACCGCAAGCATGGTGGCTGCGGCTTTGGCTGAAATCCGCGTAAAATGCCTCATTTCCGTCGATCTTTGTTGCATTCCTCCTTCACGCCATGCGCATCCTGATTGTTGAAGACAATGCTGATATCGTGGCAAACCTGTTTGCCTATTTCGAACCACGAGGGCATGTGCTGGACTGCGCGTCGAACGGTTACGGCGGATTGGCGCTGGCAGCCGAGAATGATTATGACGTGATGGTAATCGACCTTGCGCTTCCCGGCCTTGATGGGCTGGAACTGTGCCGCAGGTTGCGCAGCGATCTGGGTAAAGCCACGCCCGTGCTGATGCTGACCGCGCGCGACACGCTGGAAGACAAGGTGGCTGGTTTCGATAGTGGTGCGGATGATTACGTGGTCAAGCCGTTTTCGCTGGTCGAGGTCGAGGTGCGGTTGAAGGCGCTGGCGCGGCGTGCAGGCGGTCTGAGTGCAGGCGGCAGTACGCTCAAATTTGGTGATGTTACGTTCGACATGACCACCTACAAGGCAGAGCGCGCTGGTGTGCCGATGCATCTGACCAAAACCGGATTCAAGTTGCTGGCCTGTCTGATGCGTGATGCGCCGAAGGTCGTTTCGCGCGAGCGCCTCGAGCAGGAAGTCTGGGGGGATGACCGGCCTGACAGTGACGCGCTCAGAACGCATATTCATGCGCTGAGACAGGCGCTGGACAAATCACACTCCTTTGCCATGCTGCGCACCATGCAGGGGATAGGCTATCGTCTGGTGGATCATGATGAAGTGGGGTAGGACGCTGCACCGACGCATCGTCGTCGCGTATTTTCTGCTGGCTTTCTGCGCCAGCATTTTTTTCTTTGGGCTGGCTGCTGTTGCGGTCGAGGGGATTGAAGTCTATCTGGTCGATGAACGGCTCGAGAGTGTCGCGGCATGGGCATCGCCACGGCATGCCGCCAACCTGCCGGTGGAAATGCCTGCCGGCCTCAGTTTCTATCACGAAGAAGCGATCCCGCAATCATTGCGCCACTTGCCGCCGGGCGTTCACGCCATCACCGTCAATGGCGCCGAACTGCAGGTGATGATCGGCAGCGATACGAACGGCAAATTTGCCGTCGTGGACCATATGAGCGAATACGACGAAATCGAACTGGTTGTCTATTCGACCATCGCAGCCGGTTTGTTGGGATTTTTGTTGCTGTCGTTTTTTGCTGGCCGCTACGTTGCGCGCAGCATCGTGGCGCCGATTACGATGCTTGCCACGGCTGTGCGTGACCGTGGCAAGCAGCATCAACTGCCGCTGCTCAGCAATGATGATGAAATGGGCGATTTGGCTCGGGCGTTCGCTGCGCGCACCGAAGAACTGGAACGCGTCCTCAACCGTGAGCGTTTTTTTACTGGCGATGTCAGCCATGAACTGCGCACGCCGCTGACGGTCATCATGGGTGCGGCTGAAATCATTCATGCGCAGGCGCAGGAACAACCGGTGCTGCTGGCTGCATCCGAGCGCATTCTGCGCACTGCGGCCGAAGCGGCCGAGTGCGTAACCGTGCTGCTGTTGCTGGCGCGCGCGCCGGAGTCGATTGATGCGCCCGAAAACAGTATCGCGCGGATCGTGCAGGATGAAGTGGAGCGCAATCGGTTGCTGGTCGGCGGCAAGCCTGTATCACTCGACTTCATCATCGAATCCGATTTTACGGTTTTTGCGCGGCGCGAACTGCTGGTGACGGCGATTGGCAATCTGATTCGCAATGCATGGCAGTACACCGACGAAGGTTCGGTTCTGGTGCGTGTCAGCAATCCTGTGGTGGTAGTTGAAGATACCGGCCCCGGCATTCCGGCAGCGGTGCGCGCCAGGTTGCAAAATGAGCCGTTGTCTTCTTCGCCGGTCGGGTCCGCAGGTTCGGGACTGGGACTGGCGCTGGTGACGCGGATTTGTGAATACCTTGGCGCCAGCCTAAAAGTGATATCGCGTCCTGGTGGCGGAACGAAGCTGGCGATTGAATTCTTAACGGAATCTTGACGTCAGTTTGATGAAAACTTGATGCTTCAGTGGCTAGGATTGCATGTCGTCCGAATGGCGACATCAATTTAGTTACTGGAACCCGCCGTGCGCATTAAAGCAGTTTCTCTCAACCATCCCGCAGTTTTTACCTTCGTCGTTTCGAGCTTCATTGTCGGCGCCTATAACCTTAGTTTTTGGCGTGGATTTACCAGGGCGATTGGTGGTTTTCAGCTAGGCAACATTCCGTTACTGCTGGCAACTTTCGTTATTCTTGCGCTGGTGTTTAATGTCGTGATCACGCTGGTTGCGTTTCGCCCGCTCATCAAGCCGGTGCTGGCGCTACTGCTGTGCGTGACTTCGCTGGCAGCCTATTTCATGGATCAGTACGGAACGGCAATCGATGTGGCGATGATCCAGAACGTGTTCGAAACCAACTCGATGGAGGCGTTCGAACTGATCAGCTGGCGCATGCTGCTGGTATTTTTGCTGTTTGGCGTCCTGCCGTCGGTGTTTGTTTGGCGTACCCGGCTGGAATTTCTGCCGTTGCGGCAGGATTTGATCGTAAAGCTGCTCGTTGTTGCCGGGTCGCTGGTGGTTGCCGTCATGCTGCTGCTGTTTTTTTACAAAAGTTATGCGCCAACTTTTCGCGGGCATCGTGAATTGCGTTTTTTGCTGACGCCGGTGAATTACATCCAGGCGACGAATAGTTTTTTCAAGCGCAAGTTCAGCCACCCGCTGACGGTGGCCCCACTGGGGCAGGATGCGGTCAAAGGGGCATTATGGGATGGGCTGTCGCGGCGGACGGTAACCGTGATCGTGCTTGGCGAAACCGCGCGCGCAATGAATTTCTCGCTCAACGGTTATCAGCGTGAAACGAATCCGCAATTGTCGAAGCAGACGGGGCTGATCAATTTCACCAATGTGCAATCCTGCGGCACGGCGACGGCAGTATCGGTGCCATGCCTGTTTTCGGCGCTGGGACGGGATAACTATACGGAAACCGCAGCGAAAAGTCGCGAGGGGTTGCTCGATGTACTGTCTCATGCTGGTTTCGATGTGCTGTGGCGCAACAACAATTCCGGTTGCAAGGGCGCTTGCGATCGGGTCGAATATGAAGACTGGTCGAAACCGGTGGCGGGCGATCCGCTATGCACCGCCGAAGAATGCTATGACGAACGCATGTTGAAAGGCTTGCCGGATCGGATACGAGCGGCCAAAAAGGACTTGGTCATCGTGCTGCATCAGAAAGGCAGTCATGGCCCAGCTTACTGGAAACGTTATCCTGACGCTTTCAAACGTTTCGGCCCGATATGTGAAACCAATGAGTTGCAGAAATGTCAGTCCGAGTCGATCGTTGCTGCCTACGACAATACGATTTTGTACACGGATCATTTTGTCAGCAAAGTCATCGATCTGCTGCGCAAGGCTGGCAGTGAGGGCAGCATCGACACTTCGCTGATCTATTTTTCCGATCATGGCGAATCATTGGGCGAAAGTGGCATGTACCTGCATGGCGCGCCGTACATGATTTCGCCGATCGAACAGCGTCACGTTCCGTTCATGCTGTGGTTGTCAGACAGTTACCGTTCTCGTTTCCGCATTGAGGCAAGCTGTTTGTCGGCGCGCAGCAACCAGCCGTTCTCGCATGACAACGTATTCCATTCAGTGTTGGGGATGCTGAACGTCAGTACCACGGCCTATAACCCGGCACTCGATATTTTCCAGCCATGCAGCCAGCACAGCACGCCTGACCGGCTACGCACTCCGAGCGGTGGGCGGACATGATTGGCATTTTTTTTCGCAAATTGCGCTCGTCGCGCAGGGCAGCGTTGACGGTGCTGACATTGTCGGCACTGCCGGTGGTGCTACTACTGCTCGGGCGGTTTACCCATCTCGACCTTTGGCTGGCGGATGCGATGTTCGATCCGGTCACTCGCAATTTCCCGTGGCGCGAGCACTGGCTGGCAAACAGGTTCGCCCACGTCTGGCTCAAATTCGCACTGGTGGTGGTTGGCGCGGTGGTGGTGGTTGCCACGATCGCGGATGCATTTCGGCGTTTTTCCTTCTGGTCGGACGATTTTCGTACCAGAATGCGGCTGCTGGCTTGCTCGGCAGCTCTGGTGCCATTGGTCATCGGCGCGCTCAAGCGCTTCAGCGCAACGCATTGCCCGTGGGATGTTGAGCGCTATGGCGGGCAGATGCCTTATTTCCGTTTGCTTGATGCATTGCCCGACGGCATCGTTCCCGGTCATTGCTTTCCGGCCGGGCACGCCAGCAGCGCATTGTGGCTGGTCGCGCTGGCCGTTTTCTGGCTGCCGCATCGACCGCGTATGGCTGGCATGGTCGGTGGTTTGATGCTGTCTTTCGGTTTGCTGCTCGGTTGGCTGCAACAGATGCGCGGCGCGCATTTTCTGTCGCACACTTTATGGTCAATGTGGATTGCGTGCGTCATCGTTGCCATTCTGTATGTCGCGTTCATTCTCCCTAAGGCGGCGCGCGAACAGGTATAATTCCGGCTGTTCGCGGGTGTAGCTCAATGGTAGAGCTGAAGCTTCCCAAGCTTATGACGAGGGTTCGATTCCCTTCACCCGCTCCACTGAATCAACAGTCTGGCGCCGGCGTGGCGCCATTTTTTATCGGGCAAGCGATGAGTGACAGGCCGGTTTCCCAAGCTGATGACAAACCCATGTTTTATGACCCGGAAGATCGGCGCATCCGCAGTTTTGTCACGCGTGCTGGCAGGTTGTCCGGCGCGCAAGAGCGGGCGATTGCAGAACTCGGGCCGCGCTTTTGCCTCCCGTATGCGAAGGAAACGCTCGATTTTGAGCAGGCTTTCGGGCGGCAGGCACCGACGGTGCTGGAAATCGGTTTCGGCATGGGCGAAACCACGGCCACCATCGCCGCCGGCATGCCTCAGACGAATTTCGTTGGGGTCGAAGTTCATACGCCGGGCGTCGGCAGCTTGCTGAAGCTGATCGGCGAACAGAATCTGCACAACCTGCGGCTGATTCAGCACGATGCGTTCGAGGTCGTGACGCACATGATTGCGCCGGAATCGCTGGCTGGCGTGCATGTGTTCTTCCCCGATCCGTGGCACAAGGCACGGCACAACAAGCGGCGTCTGATCCAGTCGCCGTTCGTCGCGCTGCTAGCTTCTCGCATCGCGCCCGGCGGTTATCTGCATTGCGCGACCGACTGGCAGGATTACGCCGAACAGATGCTGGCGGTGCTGTCGGCGGAACCAGCGCTGCAGAACACGGCCCAGGATTATGCCCCGCGCCCGGAATACCGGCCGGTGACCAAGTTCGAGAAGCGCGGCTTGCGGCTTGGGCACGGCGTGTGGGATCTGGTGTTCAGCAAGCGCAGCAACGCGTAAACCTGCTGCAAGACATATCGGAAACGATTTTGCGGTGGTTTGGCTGGTGGCGGGGGCTTAAATATACTGACGCCAGTATCTAAAAACAGCCGCGGAACTTCCGGCCGAATGGCAGTGTTTTGCTATATACACTCGGTTTTTGTTTGCAGCAGGATGTCGAATCCGTGCGCCGGCAACGGCACTGAAAACAGGAATCCCTGGGCGTAATCGCAGCCGATGCTCTTGAGCAGATCGCGCTGTTCCGGCGTTTCGACCCCTTCGGCGATGACCTTCATTCCCAGCGTGTGGGCCATCACGATGATGGCCTCGCACAGGGCCATGTCGTTCGATTCTGGCGCGAGGTTTTGCACGAACGACTGGTCGATCTTGATGTAATCGATATCGAATTTTTTCAGGTAGGCCAGCGACGAGTAGCCTGTGCCGAAGTCGTCAGCCGTGACCTGGATGCCGGCGTCGCGGAAGGCGAGCAGCATGTTGTTGGCGCTTTCGCTCGTATCGAGCAGCATGTTTTCAGTGATTTCGATCGCGATTCCCTGGCCGGGCAGGCCGATCTCGCGCAGATGGGCAATCCAGCTATCGAGCAGGTTGTGGTCATTGCGGAACTGTACCGGCGACATGTTGATGCTGATCTGGAACTCGGGGTTATGGGTTGCGCGCCAGTGCGCCGCCTGCATGGTCGCTTCGCGGAAAACCCAGTTGCCGATTTCGACAATCATCCCGGTTTCTTCGGCCACAGGGATGAAGGCGAGTGGTTCGATCAGGCCGCGCAGCGGATGTTGCCAGCGGATGAGTGCTTCCGCTTTGTGTACTTCGCCTGTGGTCAAATTGACGATCGGCTGGTACTTCAGCAGGAATTGCTGACCATCCAGCACGCTGCGCATGTCGCTGATGAGTCGCATCCTAGATTGCGCCACTTCCTGCATTGATGGGTCGAAGAAATTGCAGCGGTTGCGTCCGTCGTGCTTGGCGGCGTACATCGCCTGATCTGCGTTTTTCAGCAGGTCGTCGATGGCGGTCGCATCCTTCGGATAGAAAGTGACGCCGATACTGGCGGAAATATGAACTTGCTCATCTTTGAGCTGGAATGGTTCAGACAGTCTTTGCAAAATGTCGTGAACGATGCGCTCAACGCTCGTCTGTTCGTGCAATTCGCCCAAGATGATGGTGAATTCGTCCCCGCCGAGCCGGGCCACGACGTCCGACTGGCGCACGCAGGCGCGCAGGCGCTTGGCCGCTTCCTGCAGCAGGATGTCGCCCATGTCGTGGCCGAGCGTATCGTTGACATCCTTGAAATGGTCTAGGTCGAGTAGAACCAGCGCCATCGGCAGATTGGTACGTTTGGCCTTGCGGATTTCGAGTTCGAGCTGGTCGCGAAACATGCTGCGGTTCGACAGGCCGGTCAGCGCATCGAAGTTCGCCTGTTGCCAGATCAGCTTTTCCGATTCTTTCTTCAGCGTGATGTCTGACGTCAGCGCAACGTGATAGCGCACCGAGCCATCGTTGTTGGTGATGGTGTTGATCGTGCGCCAGACCACATATGATTCGCCATTCTTGCGGCGGTTCCAGAATTCGCCTTCCCAGCGGCCGGTCGTTTTCAATGTGGCCCACATCGTGTCGTAAAAACTGGCGTCGTGCTGGCCGGAACTGAGCAGGCGCGGGTTTTTCCCAAGCACATCCTCGGCGGTATAGCCGGTCATTTGTTCGAACGCCGGATTGACGGCAACGATCTTGTTATCGGCATCGGTAACCATGATCGATTCGCTGCTGTTTTGATACACCATCGCCGCCAGCTGCAATCCTTCTTCCGCCTGCTTGCGCTCGGTGATGTCGGAGATGAAGCCATGCCAGAGCGTGCTGCCGTCGGCCAGCAACTCCGGTGCTGCGTTCCCCTGCAGCCAGCGCGTTCCGCGTTCTGGCAGATTGACGCGGAATTCATGCAGCCACGGTTGCATCTTGCGTGCCGATTCTTCGACCGAGAAACGCATCGCGCCGATGTCTTCAGGCATGATGAGGTTGGTCAGAACGCTGGAGTCATCCTTCACTTGCTGCGGCGTCACGCCGAACAGACTGGTGATCCCGCTGCTGACGAAAGGCAGTGTGTGCTGGCCATTGGGATACAACTGGAACTGGAACAGCGCACCGGGTACATGCGCGGTCAGGTTGGCGAGCAGGTGGTGGCTGTCGCGCAGTTCGTTTTCGATTTGCCTGCGCTCGGTGATGTCGCGCGAAATGCCGAGTACGCCGACCAACTGATTTTGTGCCGTCAATACCGGCACCTTGGTCGTTTCCAGCAGCGCCTTGTGGCCGTTGCTGGTGGCGGTAACCCATTCTTCATACCGTTTCGCCTGACCGGAGGTGATGACGTCGCGATCGTGCGAGCGGAACGACTCGGCCTGTATTTCCGGGAAAAAGTCGTGATCAGCTTTGCCCAGAAAAGCATTTTCCGGCATGCCGAAAAAACGCTCAAAAGCATGATTGCACGCCAGATACACGCCTTGTTCATTCTTCATCCAGACCATTTCAGGAATGGTTTGTACCAGACTGCGCAACCGGGCTTCCTTTTCTGCCAGATCAATTCGCGCCGCTTCTTCTTCCATTTGCACGCGAACCATGCGCCACGCGCCTAGGAAGAATAGCGAGAGCAGCACGACGGCACTGCCAGCCAGCCTGGTTTCGAAGGCGGAAATACCGGCGTTGTATTCGGCTTGAGGCAATAGCGAAACGATTTTCCACGAATAGGTGGCGGCATCAGTCGGCAAGTTGCTGGCGGCATTCGTTGTGGCTGCGCCGTTGTTGCTCTTGTGCCATTCTTGCAGCGGATAAACGGTGATATAGGTCCACAGGCCGGTTTCGTCAAGGAATTGCCCGCTTTCACTGCCGCTGATTCGCTGCCAGGCATCTGGATGGCGATGCGCGAGGGTCAGATTGCTGCGGCCAAACATGAAACCGAATTCATCTTCCGGTTGCGTCCCTTTGAGCCAGTAACCATTCTGGTTCAGCAGCCAGTCCGAATGTTGGCCCCAGCGGGTGGTTTGCGTGAACCGTTCCAGCAGGTCGTCGGCGGAATAATTGATCAGAAAAATGCCGCGCCGCTGGCCGTTTTCGTCAAATACCGGCATGCCGAAACGGATGGTCGGCTTGTAGGGAACCTCGATCTGCTCATGTTCGACATTCAGATCCAGTGGCGAAACGTAAATTTCCCCGGCTTCCAGCTTGATTGTTTCATTGAAGAAATACCGGTTGGCCTTGGATTGCAATTCCGGTTGCCAGATGATTTTCGGCCCGGTCTTTTCATAATCGACCCGCAGGCGCTCCATGCCAGACTCGTCGATCCAGCGGATTTTGTCATATACCTGCTTGGAGCGCGAAAACTCAAGCCAGTCGTTGGCCACGCTGATCAGATTGCTGCTCTTAAGGGCATTCAGCAGGCTGCGGTTGCCGGAACGGTTGGCCAGATAAAGCAGATCGCGGCTGATCTCCTGCAATGAACGACTGATCGAAATTGCGCCTGAGAGCACGGTTTCATGTTCCTTGCGAGCCTGTTCTGCATGCATTCTTGTCGCTTCGGCGCGGTGAAGCAGATAAGAACCAACACAGATCAACGCGGCAACCGGGAGAAACAGCAGCAACATCCGGAGCGTGCGGCCGCGATGAGGAGGGGGGAGGGTAACGGGTACAGGAACAGGAACGGTCATGGCTGACTCCGTCGAGCATGAACATATTCCGGTAGACGTGAAAACACTGCGGCAGCGCGCACGAAATGCGCTGCTGACGAGGCGCGGTTATTTGTCAGTGGCTGGCAAAACAAGCGCATGAACGGCCCTCAAGTAGGCAAACAGTGTTTACGTGTTACTTGAAGCTAAGGCACTTTGGCAAAAGGATGCTTGCGAAGGCTCAATCTCCCATGAAAAATTGTTGTCCTGATGCTGAACCGAACGGTGTATGTCGCGAAAGCGATGCTTACTGCTCTGGCGGGACGTAACCTGAAGCGGCATCGGCGCCATCGCCGAAAAAGTGCTTCTCCATCTGCTGCGCCAGATATTTTCTGGCGTTGGCGTCGGCCAGGTTCAGCCGGTATTCATTAACCAGCATTGTTTGCAGCTTGACCCATCCGGCCCATGCTTCCCTGGAAACATTCTCGTAAATTCTCTTGCCAAGTTCGCCCGGATACGGCGGGAAATCGAGCCCTTCGGCTTCCTTGTTCAGCTTGATGCAGTGGACGATGTGTGTCATGAATATCTCCTGCGCCGATGGTTGCCCGCCAGAAGGGAACTACGGCATGGGGTTACAGTTTTTTGGTCAGAACCAGCGATTTACGCTGCCAATTGTACATTCGCTGCCGATCTTTCGGCAGTTCGTCCACGCTGGCATAGACGAAGCCGCGGTTCAGGAACCAGTGGGCGGTTTGCGTCGTCAGGATAAACAGTTTGGTAAAGCCCGCAGCGCGCGCACGGTTTTCCATATGCTTCAGGATGCGCTCGCCATCGCCTTGCTGCTGCACTTCAGGTTTGACGATCAGGCACGCCATTTCGGCCATTTTCTCCGTCGGGAACGGATACAGCGCTGCGCAGCCGAAGATGATGCCGTCATGCTCGATGACCGAGAAATACTCGATCTCTCGTTCTATCAGTTCGCGTCCGCGCTTGACCAGCACGCCGGCCTCTTCCAGCGGCTCAATCAGCTTCAGGATGCCGCCGACGTCTTCGATGGTCGCTTCGCGCAGGCTTTCCAGGTTTTCATAAGTCACCATTGTGCCGACGCCATCGTGCGTGAACAGTTCCAGCAGGGCGGAACCATCCATGGAAAACGGGATCAGATGTATTCGTGGAATGCCCTGATTCGATGCCTTGATGGCGAATTTCAGGTAAAACGCCGAATCAGGCGGCAGGAAGTTCGCGTTCAGCACCGCTTCAGCCTGATGTGAAGACAGCTCGCGGATGTCGGCGCCGCCGGCGTCGGTCATCAGCGGTGTTTCCGTGATGAAAATGAGCTTTTCCGCATGCAGCGCGATGGCGGCGGACACGGCAACATCTTCCATCGTCAGGTTGAATGCTTCGCCAGTCTGTGAAAAACCGAGCGGGGAAAGCAGCACGATGGCGTTGGCGTTCAGGATCGATTCGATGGTTTCATGCGCGATGCGGCGTGTTTTGCCGGTCAGTTCCAGATCGACGCCGTCGATCACGCCCAGCGGGCTGGCGGTGATGAAATTGCCGGAAATGAGGCGGATGGTCGCATGTGCCATCGGCGTGTTCGGCAAGCCCTGACTGAATGCGGCTTCGATATCGAGCCGGATTTCACCGGCGGCTTCCTTCGCGCATTCGAGCGCGGCCGGATCGGTGATGCGGATGCCGTTGTGGAAGCGACATTGCGCGTTGCGCAGCGCCAGTTGTTCAGCCACTTGCGGACGCGAACCGTGCACGACGACGATTTTGATGCCGAGCGCATGCAACAGCGACAGATCGTGCGCCAGCACCGGCAGCACACCGGACATGACCAGTTCCCCCGGGAATGCGACCACGAAGGTTTTGCCGCGGAATGCGTGGATATACGGCGCAACCGAGCGGAACCAGCTGACGAATTGAGTGGGATTTTCCATCAGCGGATTATAATTCGGCCCGCCATGTCAGACACTGAAACTTCCAAAAAAACAACGTTGAACGCCAGTCGGCGCCGGCAACGGCCGCCTGTGCCGGTATTTCGCAACCCGTTGCCGCCGATTATTTATCCGGAAGAACTGCCGGTTTCCGGCCGGCGGGGCGAGATTGCGCAGGCGCTGAAACAAAACCAGGTGATTATCGTCAGCGGCGAAACCGGCTCCGGCAAGACGACGCAATTGCCGAAAATCTGCCTTGAACTCGGGCGCGGCCAGACGGGGCTGATCGGCCACACACAGCCGCGCCGCATTGCCGCTTCTTCGACCGCGAAACGGATCGCGCAGGAACTCGGCACGCCGCTGGGCGAACATGTCGGCTTCAAGGTGCGTTTTACCGACATGCTGGCGAAAGGCGCATCGGTCAAGCTGATGACCGACGGCATCCTGCTGGCGGAATCGCAAACCGATCCGCTGCTGAAGCAGTACGACACCATCATTATCGACGAGGCGCACGAACGCAGCCTGAACATCGATTTTTTGCTGGGCTACCTGAAGCAATTGCTGCCGCGCCGGCCGGATCTGAAGCTGATCATCACCTCGGCCACGATTGATGCCGACCGTTTCGCGCGCCATTTCGGCACGGAAGACAAACCGGCGCCGGTGATCGAAGTATCCGGTCGGCTGTACCCGGTCGAAGTGCGCTACCGGCCGGTCGAGCAGCCGAAAGCGGTTGATGGTGTGCTCAGTCCGGCGCAAAAACAGAAAGAACAGCGCGACCTGATCGACGCGGTGACCGATGCGGTGGATGAACTCGCGCATATGGGGCAGGGCGATGTGCTGGTATTCCTGCCGGGCGAGCGCGAGATTCGCGAGGCGGCCGAAGCCTTGCGCAAGCGCCATCCGCCACATGTAGAAATATTGCCGCTGTTTGCGCGGCTGTCGGCGCAGGAGCAGGAGCGCATCTTCCATCCAACCAATGCGCGCCGCATCGTGCTGGCGACCAACGTCGCCGAAACCTCGCTCACTGTGCCTGGCATTCGCTTCGTGGTCGATACCGGGCTGGCGCGGGTCAAGCGCTACAGCTATCGCAACAAGGTCGAGCAGTTGCAGATCGAGCCGATTTCCCAGGCTTCGGCCAACCAGCGCGCCGGTCGTTGCGGCCGCGTGTCCGCCGGCGTATGCATCCGGCTGTATGACGAGCAGGATTATGCGCTGCGGCAGAAATTCACCGATCCGGAAATCCTGCGTTCGTCGCTGGCATCGGTCATTCTGCGGATGAAATCGCTGCGGCTGGCCGACGTTGAAACCTTCCCGTTCGTCGAGCCGCCGCTGGGGCGGGCTATTGCCGACGGTTATCAGCTGCTGCAGGAACTGGGTGCGCTTGATGACAGCAATGAACTGACCGCGACCGGCCGCCAGTTGGCGAAACTGCCGCTGGACCCGCGCGTTGGCCGGATGATTCTGGCGGCGAAGGAAAATGCCTGCCTGAGCGAAATGCTGATTATCGCTGCGGCGCTGTCGGTGCAGGATCCGCGTGAGCGGCCGATGGAAGCGCAGGAGGCGGCTGATAACGCGCACAAGAAATTTGCCGACCCGCGCTCCGAATTTCAGTCGTATCTCAAAATCTGGAAATGGTTCGAGGAGGCGGTCGAACACAAGAAATCCAACCGCCAGTTGCAGGACAACTGCCGCGCGAATTTCCTGTCGCAACTGCGGCTGCGGGAATGGCGCGACGTGCATTCGCAATTGCTGACCATCGTGCGCGAGCAAGGCTGGCGGCTGAATGAATCGCCGGCTACCTACGATCAGCTGCATATGGCATTGCTGTCCGGTCTGCTGGGCAACATCGGCTTCAAGGCAGAGGATGAGCCGCATTACCTCGGCGCGCGCAGCATCAAGTTCTTCCTCTGGCCGGGTTCGACCCTGGGCAAGAAAGCCGGTCGCTGGGTAATGGCGGCCGAACTGGTCGATACCGCGCGGCTGTATGCGCGCTGCCTGGCGCAAATCCAGCCGGAGTGGCTGGAAAAGGTCGGCGGCCATTTGCTGAAAAAATCGTATGGCGAGCCGCGCTGGGAAAAACGCGGCGCGCAAGTGTCGGCTTACGAGCGGGCGACGCTGTACGGGCTGGTGGTGTACAGCCAGCGGCGGGTCGATTATGCTCGCATCAACCCGGAACATGCGCGCGAGATTTTCATCCGCGATGCGCTGGTCGGCGGTGATTTCGACACCCGCGCGCCGTTTTTTGCCCATAACCAGAAACTGGTGCACGAGATCGAGAAGCTGGAACACAAGTCGCGCCGGGTCGATGTGCTGGTCGATGACGAACTGATCATCGCTTTCTATGACAAGATTCTGCCGCCCGAAATCTGCAATGGTATTTCGTTCGAGAAATGGCACAAGGATGCGAGCGCGAACACGCCGAAGCTGCTGTTTTTGAGCAAGGAAGACCTGATGCGGCACGAGGCGGCTGGCGTCACGTCCGAACTGTTCCCGAAGAAAATGCCGGCGGCCGGGATCGAGATGGCACTGAGCTACCATTTCGAGCCGGGCAGCCCGCGCGATGGCGTGACGCTGGCGGTGCCGCTGTATGCGCTCAATCAGCTCTCAAGCGAGCGCGCCGAATGGCTGGTGCCGGGGATGCTGAAGGAAAAGGTGCATCTGCTGCTGAAATCGCTGCCACAGAAACTGCGCCGCCATTGCGTGCCGCTGCCGAACTATGCCGCCGGTTTTTGCGAGCGGGTGCAGGCCGACGGCCACTACGGCGAAGGCGAATTGCTTGATGCCTTGATCGCCGACCTGCGCGAACAGGCGAACGTGGCGGCGAAACACAGCGACTTCAAGCTGGAAACGCTTCCGGCACACCATTTCATGAATTTCAAGGTGCTCGACGAGCACGGGCGCCAGCTGGACATGGGGCGCAACCTGGCAGCATTGCGGGCGGAACTGGGGGGCGAAGCGCGCCAGAGTTTCCAGCGGCTGGCCGACAAATCGACCCTGCAATCGGCATTTGGCGAACCGGTGCCGGAAGGCGCTTCGGGCGGCAGGCAAAGCCAGCCGGCACAGCCGTCATCCGCTGTGGCGGTCGCGCCAGCCGAGCACGACAACATCACGGCGTGGACTTTCGGCGAGTTGCCGGAACTGCTGGAAATCACCAAAGGCAAGCAGACGCTGGTCGGCTTCCCTGCGCTGATCGACCGAGGCGACCATTGCGAGCTGGAAGTGTTCGACGATCCGGATGTGGCCGGGCGCACGCACCACCTTGGTCTGCGCCGGCTGTTTGCGCTGCAGTTGAAGGAGCAGGTGAAATTCCTGACCAAAAACATTCCCGGTTTGCAGCAGATGGGGATGCAGTACATGGCGCTTGGCACGCAGGAAGAGTTGCGCGACCAGATCATCGACGCAGCGCTGGAGCTGGCGTGCATGCAGCAGCCGTTGCCGGCGGATGCTGACAAGTTCGATGCGCGGCGAGAACAGGCGCGGACGCGGCTCGGCTTGCTGGCGAATCAGGTGGCGCAACTGGCAGCGCAGATTCTGGCCGAATACCATGCGCTGCCGCGCAAGTTGCAGGGGATGAAAGCGCACGCGCAGGCGGTGGCCGACATCCAGTCGCAGGTGCAGGCGCTGATCGGCAAGCGCTTTCTGATCGACAACGACTATGCGCAACTGGCGCACTTCCCGCGTTACCTGAAAGCGGTCAACGTGCGGCTCGACCGGCTGCGCGCCGATCCGGCGCGCGATGCGCGGCTGATGGGCGAATGGCAGCAGATCGCCAGCAAATATCAGCGCGCACTGAAAGAGCGCGGCCGCATGGCCGACCCGAAAATGAAGGAATTCCGCTGGCTGCTGGAAGAACTGCGGGTGTCGCTGTTCGCGCAGGAATTGCGCACGCCGATGCCGGTATCGGTCAAGCGGCTGGAGAAGGTGTGGGAATCGATGCAGCGTTAGCAGCCCGTCAGCCGGCATGGCAGCCGGCTGACGAAGCATGACGCTTACTTGATGCTCAGGAAGACATCGTTGATTTGCTTGCGCACGCCGGCTGGATCGTCTGCCAGCGCTTCCGGAGTGAACAGCGGATCCTTGTCCAGCACGCGCAATTCCATCGACCAGTTGGGGAATTGCTGTTTGCTGGTTTCACCCTCGCCGAGGACCTTGATGTCCTTGTGTCGCTTGTCATTACCCAGCGCGGACACGATTTTATTGATGGCGCTCTTGTCACCCTCATAGCAGTGGATGAAAACGCTACGGTGGAGAACCATCAATCCGGTCACATCGGCTTTGTCGCAGGCCGCTTTCGACTGCTCCTTGATCTTCATGAGTTCGCTGTCGGGCAAAGGCTTGCTGGCAGAACTCGTACAAACAAAGTAATACATGCTGCCTCCTGATGTTGACGGGAGTCGGGCTGACTCTCTGCTCTGTTTGATTCTGGCACAAAATCCCGATTCAATAAACTACCAGGCTGCAGCCTGCTTGCGCTGGCGCAAATGGTCTGGTTCACGCGGCATCATCTGTCTGAATGCGTGTTGATTTGATAATGCTTGTGGGTAAATATGCGTACGGCATCATATTAAATGGGTAATTCGCATCTTATTGCGTCGGCCAAAGCGCCAGCCTTACCATCGGAGCACCTTTCACCACAGGATTGTCCGATGAACCGAAAGTTACTGAAACGTTGCGGCGCAACTTGGGCAGCAGCAGTGCTGCTGTGCCCGCTGGCCGTGAATGCGCAGGATGCGCCGCTGCTGATGGCCGCCGGGAGTTTGCGCGAAGCGATGAACGAGATGGTCAGGGTCTATCAAGCGCAAGGCGGCGGCCGGTTTGCGGTGCAGTACGGGCCATCGGGCCATTTGCGGCAGGCAATCGAATCCGGCCAGCGGGCGGATGTATTCGCATCAGCCGATGTGAAGCATACCGATGCGCTGGCAAGCAGCGGCCGTTTTGGTGCCTCAACGGTTTTTACGCATAACGATCTGTGCGTCATTGCACGGCCGCAATTGGCGCTGGATGAAACCAATTTGCTCGGCAAGCTGACGCAGCCTGCGGTGCGCGTGGCAACCTCGACCCCTGTTTCCGATCCGATGGGCGACTATACCTGGCAGTTTTTCCACCAGGCCGACCGCGCGCAGCCGGGCGCATTTGGCGTGCTTGACCGCAAGGCGCGCAAGCTGTCTGGCGCCACGGCACCCAAGCCGGGTGAAAAACTGCCATATGTGACGGCATTCGAACACGATCAAGCCGATGCCTACGTGATGTATTGCACCAACGCGGTGACGACCAGAAAGTCGCTGCCCGAATTGCACATCGTGCGTATTCCGGCTGCGCTGAACGTGCGCAGCGCCTATGGCATTGCCGCGCATCCGGCGTCGTCCGAGGGGGCGCGCTTCGTGCGCTTTGTGCTGGGTGAACAGGGGCAGCAGATTCTGCGCCGTTACGGCTTCAACTGAAAAATAACCGATGAACGAAAGGAAAGTGTTGATGAAAAACCTGAAACGAAATCTGGTGGCACTGGGCATGATGCTGGCGCTGGCGATGCCGGCGATGGCGCAGAACGTGATCAAGCTCTCGACCACGACCAGCACCGAAAACTCCGGCTTGCTGAAATACCTGCTGCCGGCGTTCGAAGCGAAGACGAAAACCAAAGTGCACGTGATTTCGGTCGGCACCGGCAAGGCGCTGGAACTGGCGAAGAATGGCGATGTTGACGTGACGCTGGTGCATGCGCGCCCGTCCGAGGACAAGTTCGTGGCCGAAGGGCATGGCGTCAACCGTCGCGACGTGATGTATAACGATTTCATCCTCGTCGGTCCGGTCAGCGATCCGGCCGGCATAAAAGGCAGCAAGAGCGTGATTGCTGCGATGCAGAAAATCGCTGCCAGCAAGACGCGCTTCATTTCGCGTGGCGACAATTCCGGCACCGACCAGATGGAACAGGCGTACTGGAAGCAAGCCGGCGTGAAACCGACCGGCGGCGCTTATGTGTCCGCTGGTCTGGGCATGGGCGAGGTGCTGACGATGGCAGCCGAAATGCAGGGCTACACGCTGACCGACCGCGCCACCTACGGCGCTTACCGCGCCAAGACCGGACTGGCGATCGTGATGGAAGGCGATCCGAAGATGTTCAACCCGTACGGCATCATCGCGGTCAACCCGGCGAAGCACAAGGGCATCAACTATCAGGGTGCGATGCAGCTGATCAACTGGATGACGTCGAAGGAAGGTCAGGCAAAGATTGCCGCGTTCAAGGTTGATGGACAGCAACTGTTCTTCCCGTCGGCCAAGTCGAAGCGTTAAGCACGACTGACCAGCCCCAGCCTCGCTGGGGCGACATACCTCCGCGCCCTGCCATGATTGTCCCGCGCGCGTTGGCATCAGGCTTGTCATTCGCCGGCGGCATTGCCGGCGGATTTTGGTGGCAGGCAATGCAGGCTGGAAATAACTGACCCAGTTGTGAGTTTTGGTCATTAAGTCTGAAAAATATACTCCCGCCAGTATTTTAAAATGGCCAGCAAAACTGTGGTCCAGCGCATTGTTTTTGCAATATACCCCCATGAATGTGCTGCGTTTATGGTTGTGGATGGCGGTGTGAGCCATTTTGTGCGGCGCATTGCATGATGCCGGCCGCATGCGGCCGTTTGCATGTGGTTCGTGACGGTGGCGTTGAAATACCTTTTGATTCAATGGCTTGCAGGCGAATCAAAAAAATGGCTTAATTTTGCGCCGAATGCCTCGATTCGGGGGCGATTTTGAGGTGTTTTTGGCGTAAAATTGACAGGGGTTCGCATCACGATGAGCTGATATGGCCGAATCGCATGCGTTTTTAAGCTCATCTCTATTTCGCTGATAAATGACCATCAAGTCCGATAAGTGGATACGCCGCATGGCGGAGCAGCACGGCATGATTGAACCGTTCGAGCCGGGCCAGGTGCGAACGGTGAATGACCAGCGCATCGTTTCCTACGGTTTGTCGTCCTATGGCTACGACATCCGCTGCGCCGACGAATTCAAGATTTTTACCAATATCAACAGCACCATCGTCGATCCGAAGAATTTCGACGAAAACTCGTTTGTCGATGTCAAAAGCGACGTCTGCATCATCCCGCCGAACTCGTTCGCGCTGGCGCGCACGGTCGAATACTTCCGCATCCCGCGCAGCGTGCTGACGGTTTGCCTGGGCAAATCGACCTACGCCCGCTGCGGCATCATCGTCAACGTGACCCCGTTCGAACCGGAATGGGAAGGGTTCGTCACGCTGGAATTCTCCAACACCACGCCGCTGCCGGCGAAGATTTACGCCTGGGAAGGCTGCGCGCAGGTGCTGTTTTTAGAGAGCGATGAAATCTGCGAAACCTCGTACCGGGATCGCGATGGCAAATATCAGGGTCAGAGCGGTGTGACCCTTCCGAAGGCGTGACGAACAGGGCGACAGGAGAACCGACATGCCGATTTTCTACCTTCGTCGCCTGACGGGCAAAGACCGGAACGTCAAATCAAATCTGCATCTTGGCATGTGGCTGGCCTTCATTGCCGGCGCGATGAATGCAGGTGCCTACCTTGCTGTGAGGCAATATACGTCGCACATGACCGGCATCGTGTCTTCGATGGCAGATGGCTTGGCGTTGGGCGACCTCAGAATTGCGCTTGCGGGGCTGGGCGCGCTGGTCAGTTTCATGATTGGCGCCGCCCTGTCCGAAATGCTGATCATGTGGGGGCGCAACCGCAACATGCAAAGCGAATATGCGCTGTGCCTGACGCTGGAAGCGATACTGCTGCTGGCGTTCGGCGTGCTGGGCGAATATTTCCACGACATCATGGGGCTGTTCGTTTCATGCACCGTGATGCTGCTCTGTTTCACCATGGGGCTGCAAAATGCGATCATCACCCGCATCTCGAACGCCTTGATCCGCACGACCCACATGACCGGTATCGTGACCGACATCGGCATTGAGCTTGGGCGCATGTGCTACTGGAATCGCAAGGTCGACAAGGAAGACAAGGCATATGTGCGCGCGAACCGGGACAGGCTCGATTTGTTCGCCATTCTGCTGGCGATGTTTTTTATCGGCGGTGTAACCGGCGCGCAGGGATTCAAGCACATGGGGTTCTGGGCGACGGTTCCGCTGGCGCTGATTCTGATGATTCTGGCGATTGTGCCAGTGGTGGATGATGTAACCACGCACCTGAAACACTGATTTTGATGACAAATGGCTACCATGCCGCAATCGTTTCACTGGCCCGTACGTGTTTATTTTGAAGACACGGATTCGGGCGGGGTGGTGTATTACGCCAACTACCTGAAATTTTTCGAGCGCGCGCGCACTGAATGGCTGCGCGCGGCAGGCGTCAGCCAGCAGGTGCTGATGGAACAGCACTGCATCATGTTCGTCGTGGCTGGCGTCACACTGGATTATCTTGCCCCAGCCCGTTTGGATGACGAATTGAGCGTTACGGTGGTTGCCGAACGCCTTGGTCGCGCGTCGGTACAAGTTGCGCAGCAGGTCTGGCGCGGCGATTTGCTGCTGGCAAGCGGCAATATCCGGGTCGTCTGCGTCGATTCCTTAACCATGAAGCCCAAGCCGGTGCCGGCCGAAGTGCTGGCAAAAATGCGCGCTCAGGTATAGGCTAGCGAGATGTCTTGTCCGAATCCGTCAAACGTACCCATTTCTTTACAGGTTGTTACAACACCTGATGCCTGTGCTGGCAACGCGTATCATTTCTCAGTCCTCATTTCATCCATGCTCCAATGAATGTCTCACACGATCTCTCCTTCGTTTCCCTGATTACCGGCGCATCACTGATTGTGCAGCTGGTGATGGCGCTGCTGCTCGTCGGGTCGTTGATGAGCTGGAATTATATTTTTCGCAAAATGTTTGCCATCCGGCGCGCGCGCCGGCAGACCGACGAGTTCGAGCGCGCGTTCTGGTCCGGCGGCAGCCTGCAGAGCTTGTACCAGAGTGCCAGCAACAGCCGGGACAGCGGCGCGCTGGAGCGGATTTTTGAAGCCGGCATGAGTGAATTCCTGAAGGCGAAAAATTCGCTGGCGGGCAAGCCGAATACCGACCCGACGGCGACGCTCGAAGGTGCTCGCCGCGCAATGCACGCCTCCTATCAGCGGGAAATGGACAGTCTGGAGTCGCATCTGGCATTTTTGGCGTCGGTCGGTTCGGTTTCGCCTTATGTCGGCTTGTTCGGTACTGTCTGGGGCATCATGAATTCGTTCCGCGGGCTGGCCAATGTCCATCAGGCAACGCTGTCGGCGGTCGCGCCGGGCATTGCCGAGGCGCTGGTGGCAACCGCCATCGGCTTGTTCGCGGCGATTCCGGCGGTGGTGGCGTTCAACCGTTATTCGCATGATATCGACCGGCTTTCAATCCGTTTCGAAAGCTTCATCGAAGAATTCTCCAACATCCTGCAACGGCAGTCGCGCTAGGAGGGGAAATGGCCGGATCGCTGCGAGGCGGGCGTACCCGCAAATTCAAGTCCGAAATCAATGTGGTGCCATATATCGACGTGATGCTGGTGCTGCTGGTGATTTTCATGGTGGTCGCGCCGCTGACCACGCCCGGCACGGTCAACCTGCCGACGGCCGAGAAGTCGGCCGAACCGCCGACCGAATACATTCAGGTCTCGCTGCGTGCCGACGCGACTCTTGAAATCGGCATCAAGCAGTCGAAACAGGGCGGCGCCAAAACTGAAACCATGCCGGACCGTCCCGCGCTGCTGAAGAAACTGCGCGCGCTGCATGACGCCAATCCGAAATATGCGGTGCTGATTGCGGCCGACAAGGAAAGCCGTTACGACGACGTGATGCAGCTGGTTTCCGAAGCGAAAAAAGCGGGCATCGAGCGTGTCGGGCTGGCGACCCGCTAGGCTAGCGACGAGGCAATCAGATGACAGACGCCGCGCCGTACTCCATCCCGAAGGAACCCGGTGGCACAAGTTCCGCCGTGCTGGCGGTGGTCGTGCATATGCTGCTGCTGGTCTTCCTGTGGGTCGGGGTATCGTGGCAAAGCCAGGCGCCGGGCGGGGTAGAGGCCGAAGTGTGGGACGTGAAATACCGCGAAGCGGCGCCGAAGGAAGCTGACGAACCGGGGCCGGTATCGATGCAGGAAGCGCCGCAGCCGCAACCGAAGCCGGTTGAACCTGTCAACAAAACCCCGCCTCCGCCCGTTACTAAGGCTGTTGAGAAAGCGCCAGTAGTAAAGCCGGCGCCGAACAAGCCGGATATTGCGCTGGAGCAGGAAAAGAAACGTCAGGCGGAAGCGAAAAAAAAGGCGGACGAGGACAAACGCAAGAAGGAAGCCGAAACCAAGCGTCAGAAGGATGAAGCCGATAAACGCGCCATGCGCGAGAAGGACAAGGCGGACGCTGCGGCCAAGAAGAAACAGGATGAGGCCGACAGGAAGCTGCGCGACAAGATGCGGGCCGAAGACATGCGCCGCCTGACCGGCACGGTCGGCGGGACTGGGCGTGGCGGCACTGGCGGCAAGGGAACGGCGGCGCGCTCGACGGGCGATAACCGGTTCGAGGCCAGCTACGGCGATAAGATCAAGGCAAAGATCAAGTCGAACACCCGTTACGCCGCCCCGGCAGGGGTGAGCGGCAATCCGGCGGTCGAATTCGACGTGGAACTGCTGCCGGACGGCAGTTTGCGGCGACCGCCGCGCAAGGCGAAATCGTCCGGTCTGCCTGGATTTGACGAAGCGGTTTTGCGCGGAATCGAAAAGTCGGTGCCGTTCCCGGCGGACAAATCCGGCCGGGTTCCGGCTGAAGTAAGAGTGAAGTACAACCTGAAAGACTAGCGGAAAATCAAAATGGCCTCCCTGCTGCGTACCTTCGTTTCAGTCACCTTGCTCCTCCTTTCCGTAATGTCGATGCCTGCACAGGCACAGTTGCGGGTCGAAATTTCCGGCGTCGGCGCCAGCCAGATTCCAGTGGCGCTTGCCAGTTTTGCCAATGAATCTATGGCGCCGCAGCAGATGACGGCGATTATCCGGGCTGATCTTGAGCGCAGCGGCTTCTTCAAAATCATCGACACGGGCCGCGTGATCACGGAAGAAACGCCGGTGAACCATGCTGAATGGCGCTCGAAGGGGGCAGACGCGCTGGTGGTTGGCAGCGTGCATCGGCTGTCGGACGGGCGGGTCGAAGTGCGCTACCGCTTGCTCGATACCATCAAGTCTGTTTCGCTGTCCGGCCTGACGCTGACCGGGCAACCGCAGCGCACCCGCCTCTTGGGGCACCAGATTGCTGATGACATTTACGAAAAGCTGACTGGCGTGCGCGGCATCTTTGCAACCCGGATGGCATATGTGACTCGTGCCGGCCGCGAATACCGGCTGGAAGTAGCCGATGCCGATGGCGATTCCGTCCAAGTCGCATTGCGTTCGAACGAACCGATCATTTCACCCGCATGGTCGCCGGACGGCACCAAGGTGGCTTATGTGTCATTCGAGCACAAGAAGCCGGTGGTGATTGTGCAAAATCTCGTTACCCGCCAGCGCACGGTGGTGGCGAACTACAAGGGCAGCAATTCGGCCCCGTCCTGGTCCCCGGATGGTTCACGGATTGCGCTGGCACTGTCGCGTGACGGGCTGACCCAGGTCTATGTGACCAATGCGGACGGCAGCGGTTTGCGACGGCTGACGAATACCTACGGCATCGAAACCGAACCGCGTTTTTCGGCCGATGGAAAGAGCATCTATTTCACCAGCGACCGCAGTGGCGGACCGCAAATCTACCGCATGAGCGTGCACGGCGGCCACGCCGAACGCATCACCTTCAAGGGCAGTTACAACATCAGTCCGCGAGTTTCGCCTGATGGCAAGACGCTGGCGTACATTTCGCGGCGTGAGGGCGGTTTCAATCTGTATGCGCTCGACCTGACCAATGGGCAGGAATTGCGTTTGTCCGATGAAGGGCGGGCAGAATCGCCCAGCTTTTCACCGAACGGGAAATACTTGATGTATGCCACCGGATCCGGTCGTCGCGGCGCGCTTTCGGTGGTTTCTGTTGATGGCCGCGTCAAGCACCGCCTGACCACCCGCGCAGGTGATATCCGCGAGCCTTCCTGGGGCCCGTTCATGAAATAAAACCTTTTTACACGTACCGTGAGGGGAAGATGATGAAACATTTGAAAACTTTGACACTGCTGCTGTCCAGCGTAGCCATTCTGAACGCTTGCAGCTCGACCAAACTCGACGACAAGAAGGCTGGCGACGGTGCTGGCGCTGATGCGCGCAGCGTTTCCACCGTTAACACCGGTTCCGACGCGCTGAATGATCCGAAAGGCGTGCTGGCCAAGCGCAGCGTCTATTTTGGTTTCGACAAGTATGACGTCAACAGCGAAGGCAAGCAGGTTGTCGACGCGCATTCCAAGTACCTGAATGCCAACAAGGGCCGCAAGGTCGTGATCCAGGGAAATACCGACGAACGCGGCGGCAGCGAATACAACCTGGCGCTGGGCCAGAAGCGTGCCGAAGCCGTGCGCAAGTCGATGTCGCTGCTGGGCGTATCCGACGGCCAGATGGAAGCCGTTTCCTTTGGCAAGGAAAAGCCCAAGGCAACGGGCCATGACGAGGCTTCCTGGGCCGAGAACCGCCGTGCAGACATCGTTTATTGATAACGTATGCTGAAGCCATCCCGCCCGGTTCTTGCGGCCGCGATGCTGGCCGCGCTGGTGATCCTGCCTTTGCAGTCCAGGGCAGGGCTTTTCGATGATGACGAGGCGCGCAAGGCGATTCTCGACGTGCGCAACAACAAGGCGGACAAGGCCAGCGTGCTGGAACTGTCAAGCCAGATTGATGCAATGCGCCAGGAAATCGCCAGATTGCGCGGACAGGTCGAAGTGCTGACCAATGACGTTTCCAGCCTGCAGCAGCGGCAGAAGGACTTCTATGTCGATCACGATAACCGTCTGCGCAAGCTGGAGCCGCAGAAGGTGGTCGTCGATGGCAAGGAAGCCGTGATCGAACCGGCCGAGCAGCAGGCATACGATGCGGCGCTGGAAAAGTTCAAGGCGGGAGAATACAAGCCGGCCAGCGCGGCTTTCTCCAACTTTTTGCAGCGTTATCCGAAGTCGGCCTACGCCGCCGCCGCGCAATACTGGCTGGGCAGCGCGTTTTATGCGCAGCGTGATTACCGCAATGCGATCAGCGCGCAATCGCAGGTCGTAAAGCATCATGCGGAGAGTCCGCAGGCGCCGGAAGCGATGCTCAACATAGCCAGTTGCTATCTGGAACTGAAGGACAGGATGACGGCGAAGAAAACGCTGGAACGGCTGATTGCGCGTTACCCGCAATCCGAAGCGGCTAAGACGGCAAAGGAAAGACTGGCGGCGCTGAAGTAATAGCTAGCTGGCAGCGATGCAAAAAGAGGTTTCCTGTTCGCGCAGGAAACCTCTTTTGCTTTATGGTGCGTTAACGTTGCTGGGTGGCGCTATCAGGCAGCGATGGCGGCTGGATACTTGGCCGATGCCGTTTTTTTCGCTTTCGGCTTGCTGACTGGCGCGACCTTGGCGCGTGCCTTTGCGGTTGGCAGGCGGCGCAGCGTCCTGAGGGCGGAAATATCCTTCAGCTCGATGGTTTTTTGATCGACACCTATCAGTTCGGCATCGTTCAGCGCGGACAGCGTGCGACTGACAGTTTCCAGCGTCAGACCAAGATAGCTGCCGATTTCATGCCGCGTCATCCGCAGGTTGAAAATCTTGCTCGAATAGCCCATTTGCGCGAATTTGTCCGACAGCGATACCAGGAAACGTGCCACGCGGCCTTCGGCGCTCAACGTGCCGAGCATGCAGATCATCGACTGTTCGCGCGCCAGTTCGCGGCTCATCACACCATACATCGCGTGTTCAAGTTCGACATGGCTGCGGCTCAGTGCGGCCAGTTTCCTGAATGGCAGCAGGATCAGGTCGCAGTCCGACAGTGCGACCGCTTCCGACGCATAGCATTTGGTGTGGATGCCATCAACGCCCAGCAGATCGGATTTCATTGGGAAACTGAGGACTTGTTCGTTGCCGAGTTCGTCGATCAGCACGGTTTTGAGGAAACCGGAATTCACGATGTACAGCATGTCGAACGGCTGACCGATGGTGTAGATCCGCTGGCCTGCCTTGAATTGCACATGCTGGAACAGGATTTCTTCGTTTGCCACAGAAGAGTTCAGCGCAACCTGAATGCGCAGCAGATCGCAGACTTCTTTCAGATTTGACCAGAGTTTTCCTTGGCGCTGCCTGCCAGCTTCTGCGGCAGACGGTTGTGCAGTCATCGTTTGCGATCCCGAGTGGATTTCAGACATTTTTGCGGAATACATATCAGGCCCCCCTGTTTTTTTGTCGCTGGATATGGAAATGTCTTTGCGCTTTGTCAGTCAACCGGCGTGAACTTTCTCCTTTCTGCCTGCCGATTTCTGCGTTAAATCATGGATGTTTCTTTTCTCGTTTTTGAAATTATCTGGCTTTCGGCGGATCGTGAATATCAGCATGCGCTGAAAATGGGGGTAGGAAAATGAATGCGCATTGTAGGAATATTCCTACATATGGTTGGTTATCCAGCCAGTATCAGCCGCATATTGGCGGCTGTCAGGTGTTTCTGGCGTGGGCGTAGGCGGCCATTTGGGAATCGATTTTTTGCGCCAGTTCTTGCAGTGACGCAGACACAGTGGCCTGAAATGGCGGTGCTGCATCCAGCGACTGCAGCGCGGCTGGCAGGCTGGCGAGTTGCTGGCGCACGTGGGAACGGATTTCATCGAGCGACGGTAGCGGTTGCAGCAGTTTCCCTGCGTGCATGACCGGCTTTAGCAGCGGTTCGCCCGGGAATCGGTCGCCTTCGAGTGCGAGCGTGTCGCCAGCGATCTTGCCGCTGGTATCGAAGATGCGAAATACCTGTTTACGCCCAGGCCAGGTTTCCTTGCCGGGTGAGAGCTTGCGCTTGGGCTGGCCGGCATATTCCTCGATTTTGTACGCACAGTCGAGATAGGGCGCGTCGGCCGAAGTGTTCATTCGCGTGCCGACGCCAAAGGCATCGATTGGCGCCTCGTCCAGCGCCAGTTGCCGCAGTGCGTATTCGTCCAGATTGCCGCTGGCGACGATGCTGATTTTCTGGCAGCCGCCATCATCGAGCGTGCGCCTGACGGAGCGCGCCGTTGCCGCCAGATCGCCGCTGTCTATCCGTACTGCGATAATGCTGCGGCCTTCGGTTTCGAGTTCATGCGCCAGTGCCACCACGTGGCGCGCAGCGATGCTGGTGTCGTAGGTGTCGATCAGCAGCGTGGTGTTGTCCGGGAAAACCCGCGCATATGCGGCAAACGCGGCGTTTTCGCTGTCATGCACCTGCACGAACGAATGCGCCATGGTGCCGAATACCGGGATGCCGAAGCGTGGGGCGGCCAGCGTGGTGGCGGTGCCATCGAAGCCGGCGATATAGCTCGCTCTGGCAGATAGCAGGCCGGCTTCCGCGCCATGCGCGCGCCGCAAGCCGAAATCGATCAGGCGCTTTCCGGGTGCGGCCAGCACGCAGCGCGCCGCCTTCGATGCAACCAGTGTTTGCAGGTGCATCAGGTTCATCAGCCGGCTTTCGACGAACTGCGCTTCACGCAGCGGCGCGGTGATGCGCAGGATGGGCTCGTTGGCGAAAAAAACCGTGCCTTCAGGCATTGCATCGACTTCGCCGGTAAAGCGGAAATCGCGCAGCGAATCGATGAAGGCATGATCGAAACGGCCGCAGGTTCGCAGCCAGGCCAGTTCAACTTCATCGAAACGCAGGGTCGTCAGATAATCGATCGCCTGTTCCAGTCCGGCTGCCATCAGGAAATGGCGATTGTCAGGCAGCTTGCGCATGAACAGTTCGAATACGGCGGTGGCGTTCATTTGCCGCGCAAAATACGCTTGCAGCATCGTCAATTCGTACAGGTCAGTCAGCAGCGCGCTTTCAGCCGGTTTTTCGATCAAGATTGTGGCTCCTGTGAGGTCGTGTGCAGAGTGTAGAAGTGGACCGTCGGTGGCATGTTGAGATGCATCAACGGCTTTCCCGGTTGTGCTTTGTGCATGCCTGGCAGTCCGGTACAGTGTGTCCATTCGTTCAACCAGGGGAATGCGATGCCAGCCATCGGATTGACACCGGAAGATGCGCTATTGATCGTCGATGTGCAAAACGATTTCCTGCCAGGCGGCAGTCTGGCGGTGGCCGGCGGCGAACAGGTGATTCCGGTGCTGAACCGCTATATCGGCATTTTCACGCGCGCATCGCTGCCGGTGATCGCCACGCGCGACTGGCATCCGCGCGACCATTGCTCGTTCGAATTGAATGGTGGCATCTGGCCCGAGCACTGCGTACAGGGAACGAGCGGCGCGGCGTTTGCGGCCAATCTGGCATTACCGGAGTCGGTGATGGTAGTGTCGAAAGATGCATTGCCGTTGCAAAGCACCTATTCTGGCTTCGAACAGACCGATCTGGCGGACAGGTTGCGCGCGATGGGCGTTCGGCGGTTGTTCATCGGCGGAATTGCGACCGATTATTGCGTGCTGCATACTGTGACTGATGCGTTGGCGGCAGGTTTTGCGGTGATGCTGCTGACGGATGCGATTCGCGCAGTCGATCTGCATCCGGACGATGGTGAACTTGCATTGCGCGACATGACCGATTGCGGTGCTCAGCCGATGGTGCTGGGCGATCTTCAGGAAAAGGAATGCAGTGAACGTTAACGTGGAGAAAAACGATCTTGCACGGCAGGCGCGGCTGGTGAATGCGTTGTGCGCTGGCGGCTGTTATCCGCACCCGGCGGCAACGGTGCGGCTGTTCGAAACGCATATTTCATGGGTGTTGCTGGCCGGGCGTTTCGCGTACAAAATCAAGAAGGCGCTCGACCTTGGGTTTCTCGATTTTTCCACGCTCGCCAGACGGAAGTTCTTTTGCGAGGAAGAGATCCGGCTGAACAGCCGTCTGGCGCCGCAAATCTATCTCGATGCGGTGCCAATTGGCGGCAGCATTGATGCACCAGTGATCGGAGCTGAACCGGCAATCGAATATGCGGTGCGGATGCGGCGCTTTTCGGTCGAGGCTGAAATGGATCGGCTGCTGCGGCGCGGCAGGGTGCAGCCCGGACATATCGACAGCTTGGCGCAGGTGCTGGCGCAATTTCATGGAGGCTTGCCATCCGCTTCGCCGGCGTCCGGTTACGGTTTGCCGGCAATCGTGCGCGAACTGGCGTGGCAGAATTTCACCCAGTTGCCGGGTGAGGCAGACGAGTGGTTCGGCCGCGAGGCGTTGCAGGCACTGCGCGCTGCGACCGAAGCCGAATTCGCTGGTTGCGAATCATTGATTGAAGCGCGGCGGCAGCATGGGTTCGTGCGCGAATGCCACGGCGACCTGCATCTGGGCAATATCCTGATCCGTGGCGGCAAGGCGGTGCCGTTCGACGGCATCGAGTTCGAGCCGACGCTGCGCTGGTGCGACATCGTCAGCGACCTTGCGTTTCCGTTCATGGATTTGCAGCATTTCGGCCAGCCGGATTTCGCCTGGCGGCTGATCAACGGCTGGCTGGAAGCGACTGGCGATTTCGACGGGCTGGCGCTGCTGCGTTTTTACGCCTCATACCGCGCGGCGGTGCGCGGCAAGGTGGGCGCGATCCGCGCATCGCAGCCGTCGATGGGTGCGAGCCAGCGCGAGGCGGCGCTGGCGGTGGCGCGTCGCTATTTCCGGCTGGCGGCGAGATTGCTCGAAAAGCCGAAGCCGGCGCTGATCATCACGCACGGCTTGCCGGGCTGCGGCAAGACCACGTTTGCGCAGGCGGCGCTGGAAAAGTTGGGCGCGATTCGCATCCGTTCCGACGTCGAGCGCAAGCGGCTGTTCGGTCTGTCGCCGCTGGCGCGCAGCGAATCGGCCATCGGCAGCGATATGTACAGCCAGGAGGCGACGCGACGCACTTACGGCCGCCTACTGGAACTGGCGCGCGGCCTGATGGCGAACGGTTTTTCCGTGATCGTCGATGCCGCGTTTCTGCGTCATGATGAGCGGGCGCAGTTCCGGCAACTGGCGGACGAATTGCGCGTGCCGTTTGTCATCGCCTCGATCGAAGCCAGCGACCGCGTGCTGCGCGCCCGTATCAAGCAGCGCCAGCGCGAAGGGCGCGACGCTTCCGAAGCGGATGTGACGGTGCTCGATGCATTGCGCGCATCGCAGCAGCCGCTACGTGAGGATGAGCGCGATGCGGCGGTGGTGTTCGCCAACGATGGCGGTACGGATGCGTTCGGCCCGGCCCATCCAGGATGGCAGCGTCTGCGGCCATGAATGTGGTGGCTGAAATGGTGAAAATGATGGGGGTATCAATGTAAAACAAGCTGCTGGGCCACATATTTCATGGTGGTTTAAAAATACAGGGTGGAGTATATTTTTCGGGGCAAAGCCATGAAAATTCACCTGCTAGGCATTCACGAAGCGCTTGCCAGCCTGGGCAGCAGCCAGGACGGATTGAGCCAGGCCGAAGCGGCGCGGCGGCTGAAGGAATATGGTCCGAACCGGGTCGAGGAAGTCGCCGGCGAATCGCTGCTGCTGCGCTTCATCAAGGAATTTACGCACTTTTTCGCGATCATCCTGTGGGTCGCCGCCGGGCTGTGTTTCTTCTCCGAATGGCACGATCCCGATCAGGGATGGAGCAAGGTCGGCTTCGCCATCATCGGCGTGATCGTCATCAACGGCGTGTTCGCATTCTGGCAGGAATGGCGAGTCGAGCGCACGCTGGCGGCGTTAAAAAACCTGCTGCCGCATCAGGCCGACGTGCTGCGCGCCGGCAGCGTGCTGGTGCTGCCGGTCGAGCAACTGGTGCCGGGCGACATCCTGCTGCTGGAAGCGGGCGACAGCATCCCGGCCGACTGCCGGCTGATCGAGGCTTACGGCGTGCGGGCGAACAATGCTAGCGTCACCGGCGAATCGCTGCCGCAGGCGCGCGATGCGGCGCCGGTCGAGCGCAATGGCGAGCTGATCCACGCGTCAAACATCCTGCTGGCCGGTACATCGCTGGTGTCTGGCCAGGCAAAGGCGGTGGTATACGCGACCGGCGCGCATACGGAATTTGGCAAGATTGCCCATCTGACACAAACAGGTATCGAATTGGTTTCGCCGCTGACGATGGAAATGGCGCGGGTATCGCGCATCATCGTGTTCATGGCGATTGCCATCGGCATCGTGTTCTTCATCGCCGGCTGGTTGATTACCGGCATTTCAATCTGGAAGGCGTTCCTGTTCGCGGTCGGTATCATCGTCGCGCTGGTGCCGGAAGGGATGCTGGCGACGCTGACCTTGTCGCTGGTGCTGGGCACGCAGCGGATGGCGAAGCGCAATGTGCTGATCCGCTACCTGCCGTCAGTCGAAACGCTTGGCTCGACCACCGTGATCTGCACCGACAAGACCGGCACGCTGACGCAGAACAGGATGTCGGTAAAGCAGGTTCTGCTGGCGGGTGATGCCGCAACAAGCGAGTTTTCCCGTCTTGCGCAACCGATGCCGAAATCGGCGTGCCATTTCCTGTTGACCGCGATGTTTTGTCACGATCTGCGCAACGGCAACAATGGCGCGTTGTTGGGCGATCCGATGGAAATCGCGCTGGTCGAGATGGCGCAAAAGGGTTTGGCGGATGTTCCGTCGTATCCGAAGCTGCATGAAATTCCGTTCGATACCGACCGACTGCGGCTCTCTACCGTGCAGGCATTGCCTGATGGCGCACACCTGTTTTGCAAAGGCGCGCCGGAAGCGGTGCTGCCGTTGTGTCGCTGGATACAGACCGATGGAGAACTGCGCGAATTGACCGATGCCGAGCGGCAGCGGGCGCGCCGGATGCAGGACGAGATGGGCGGACAGGGCTTGCGCGTGCTGGCGCTGGCGCATCGGCGGCTCGATGCAGGCTGGCAGCAAGACGACCTAGAGCAAGAAATGGTGTTTGCCGGTCTGGTCGGTCTGGAAGACCCACCGCGCCCGGAAGTCCCGGAAGCAATTCGTCTGTGCGGCGATGCCGGCATCCGCGTGATCATGGTGACCGGCGACCATCCGCGTACTGCGGCGGCGATCGCGCGCGAAATCGGCATGACGAAAACCGACAACGTGGTCGTGCTGACAGGCGAGCAATTGCGCACGATTTCCGACATCCAGCTGAGGCTGGCGCTGGATGCCGAGGAAATCATTTTCGCGCGCATCGCCGCCGATCAGAAACGGCGCATTGTCGAGGTGTTGAAGGCCAAGGGGCAGATCGTTGCAGTCACCGGCGATGGCGTGAACGATGCGCCGGCGCTGAAAAGCGCGCACATCGGCATCGCGATGGGTATCACCGGCACCGATGTGGCGAAGGAAGCGGCTGACATGGTGCTGCTGGACGATAATTTCGCCAGCATCGTGAATGCGATCGAGGAAGGGCGCGCGGTGTTCGACAACATACGCAAGTTCCTGACCTACATCCTGACCTCGAACGTGCCGGAACTGGTCCCGTATCTGGCGTTCACGCTGTTCAAGGTGCCGCTGGGCTTGAGCCTGATTCAGGTGCTTCTGATCGATCTCGGCACTGATTCGCTGCCGGCGGTCGGGCTGGGTGCGGAGAAACCTGATCCGCAAATCATGCAGCGACCGCCGCGACCGAAGGATGAGCGGCTGTTCAATCTGAAGCTGGCGCTGCGCGCATTCGTTCTGCTCGGATTGATGGAAGCGCTGGCCGCGATGGCCGTGTTCTTCTTCGTGCTGGGCGGCGGTGGCTGGGAATACGGGCAGGAACTGGCGGCGCATGATCCGTTGTATCTGCAGGCGACTACCGCCTGCCTCGCGGCAGTGGTGGTGATGCAGGTAGTGAACGTGTTCCTTTGCCGCAGCGACAGTCGTTCGGTGTTCGCGCTCGGCTGGTTCAGGAATCCGGTGGTGCTGGCAGGGGTCGCGTTCGAGGTTGCGTTGATCCTGTTTATCGTTTACACGCCATGGGGCCATGCGCTGTTCGACACCGCGCCGATTGCCGCCGACGCATGGCTGTTCGTGTTGCCGTTCGCCTGTGTGATGCTGCTGCTGGACGAGCTGCGAAAGCGGTTTTTGGCCGGAAAACGATGAAAATGGTGGGGTATGTGCCGAAAACTATGGGTTGCGCAGGATATTTCGCTGATGTTTTCATATACAAGGGGTAGTGTATTTTTGGTAAAAATGGCTGACGCCGGCCGGTTTTTCGCATAGCTGGTACATTCGCAGGCATCCTCAACCACTGGGAGAGTTCATCATGAAACAAAGTTTCATCCTCGTGACGGCGCTGCTCGCCTCCACCGTTGCTCAGGCCGCACCGGAAATTTACGTGATCGACAATATGCACACGTACCCGCGCTTCGAATACAGCCACTTCGGTTTTTCTACCCAGCAGAGCCGCTTCGACCAGACCAGCGGCACGATTACCATCGACCGAGTGGCGAAAACCGGCAGCATGGTGGTGCGCATCGATGCGCGCTCGGTGAACACCGGCTCGATACTGAATGAGCACATTCAGGCGGAGGAATTCTTCGACACCAAAAAATATCCTGAAATCACGTTCAGGTCGGACGATTTCCGCTTCGATGGCGAGCGACTGGTCACGGTCAACGGCACGCTGACAATCAAGGGCATCGCCAGGCCGGTGACGCTGACGGTCACGTCGTTTCATTGCATGCTGCATCCGATGGCAAACAAGGATGCGTGCGGCGCGAATGCCACCACGCAGCTGAAACGCTCGGACTTCAATATGGGCAAGTATGCGCCTTACGTCAGCGACGACGTGAAGCTGACGATTTCGGTCGAGGCGATCAAGCCGTAATGTGGTCCGTTCAACCCTGCATCACGTATTTCGTGTTCAGATAGCAGTCGAACGTTTCGGCGCCGCCTTCGCTGCCGATACCGCTGTCCTTGATACCGCCGAACGGCGTTTCGGCCACCACCGCGATCTGGTTCACATACACCAGCCCGGCTTCAATCGCGTTCGAAGCCTTTGTTGCGGTCGAGATCGAGTTGGTGAACACATAGGAGGCCAGCCCATAAGGCAGGCTGTTCGCCTGCCGCAGCACGTCGTCGGTGTCCTTAAAGCGCAGTAGCGGCGCGACCGGGCCGAACGGTTCTTCATGCAGGATGCGCGCGTTCGGCGGCACTTCGGTCAGCACCGTCGGCGCAAAGAAGTGGCCGGGGTGGTCGAGCCGCTTGCCGCCGAGCAGCACGGTCGCGCCGTGCGAGCGCGCGTCATCGACCATCTGCTGCATCCACTCAACCCGCCGTTCATGCACCAGCGGCCCCATCTCGACGCCATCGTCCAGGCCGTTGCCAATCTTGACCGTGCGCATCGTTTCGACAAAGCGGGTCACGAACTGGTCATACACCTTTTCGTGGATGAAAAAGCGCGACGGCGAGATGCAGATTTGGCCGCTGTTGCGCAATTTGTAGCGCGCCAGCATGGCGGCGGTGTGGTCGATATCGGCATCGTCGAACACGATCGCCGGTGCATGCCCGCCCAGTTCCATCGTCATCCGCTTCATTTGTGCGCCAGCCAGCGATGCCAATTGCTTGCCGACTGGCACCGAGCCGGTGAACGATACCTGACGCACGATGGGCGATGCAATCAGGTAGGCGGAAATGTCGGCCGGCACGCCCCAGACCACGTTCAGCACGCCATGCGGCAGGCCAGCATCGTGAAAGGCGCGCGCCATCGCGACGATGCCGCTCGGACATTCTTCCGCCCCCTTGACGATGATGGTGCAGCCCGCGCCCAGCGCCGCGCCGACCTTGCGGATCGCTTGTCCGAGCGGGAAATTCCATGGCGTGAATGCGGCGCAGACGCCGACCGGCTCGCGCAGCACCATCTGCCGCACATTGGGCGAACGCGGCGGAATCAGGCGGCCGTAAATCCGCCGGCCTTCCTCCGCATGCCATTCAAGATGCTCGATTGACGTCTGCACTTCGCTGATCGCTTCGCGCAACGGCTTGCCTTCATCCAGCGTGATGCCGGTCGCGATCTCGATGCGGCGTTCGCGCATCAGCTCGGCTGCGCGGCGCAGGATGCGCGAACGTTCGACTGCTGACGTGTCGCGCCATTGGGAAAAGGCGCGATGCGCCGACAACAGCGCCTGATCGAGATCGGCGCGGGTGGCGTGCGGCAGGTGGCCGAGTGGCTTGAGCGTGGCCGGATTGATGATTTCCTGTTCGATGCGGCCGTTGCCGGTGAGGAATTCGCCGTCGATGTAAAGCGCGAGTTGTTCGTACATGATTTGTTCCGGGAAAAATTTCATCTGTTGGTTCGATGTCTGACGCTGGACGGCTTTCTGTTGCTGCAGGCGCGAGTCTGGCTGCAATTTGTTAGCAACGTTTAAGCTATGATAAATGCAGCCGGTTTTGAACGGGTATTCTAGCGCTGTATCGTTTGTTTTTGAGGTGGTTGCATCGTGTCATTACCCGAAATTCACCAAACTTCGCGCGGCAGTTGTCTGTACAGTGTCTTGCGGATTTTTTTGCCGATTGTGCTGGTATTGGGCATTGTCGCATTCCTGCTATACCGAACGGATATCGTTTGCGCGCAAGTGGATATTGCCGGGCGCGAACTCGAATTCACGCTTCTCACGGTTTGCATCCTGCTGTTATTGACATTGTTCCTTATCGGCAGTTGGCGTTTTGTGCTGGCAAAAACTGAGGGGCGTATTCTTCGCTCCAACCTGGCCCAAAGCGAGGCGCGGCTGAAAAGCCTGTTCCAGACCATTCCGGATCTGATCTGGCTGAAGGATGTCGATGGCCATTACCTCAATTGCAACCCGGCATTCGAACGTTTCTTCGGCAAGAAAGAACCGGAGATTATCGGCCGGACTGATTACGATTTCGTCGATGCCGCGCAGGCAGATGCATTCCGGCAGAACGATCATGCCGCGCTGGTTGCGGAGGAAGCAAGGGTTAATGAGGAATGGATAACCTTTGCCGAAGATGGCAGCAGGGCGTTGCTGGAGACGATCAAGATTCCAGTCAGAACCGATGATGGGCAGATTATTGGCGTGCTTGGCATTGCGCGCGACATTACCCGTCGGCATGAAGCCGAGAAAGAGGCGTCGATGTTCCGGCGTCTGGTCGAGTTTTCCAATGATCCGGTTTACGTTGTCGATCCGGCAGATCGGTCGAGGATGGTGTTCATCAATCAGGCGGCATGCCGGCACTTCGGTGCCAGTCAGGAGGAGATACTGCAATGGCATGTAACTGATTGGAATCCGTCCATTACGCCGGCCGATTTGGCGAAAATCGAGGAACGGTTGAAGCAGGAAGAGGGAATGGTGATCGAAACCGTGCATCGGGTTGCATCGGGTGAATTGGTGCCGGTTGAGGTATCCATTAACCTGCTTTGGCATGAAGGCAAAGCATTTTGCGCTGGCTATATTCGCGACATTAGCGAGCGGAAGCGGGCTGAAGAAGCATTGCGCAAGAGTCATCAGCAGCTCGTTGATCTCACATCCAATATCCCTGGCATTGTCTATCAATACCGTCTGGCGCGTGATGGCAGCTTTTCGTTTCCGTTTGTTGGCAGTACGGTCGAGATAGTAAGCGGTTTGTCGCAAGAATCGATTTACGCCGACCCGGCGCTGCCATTTTCGTTGATGCATCCTGATGACGTTGAGGCGCTGCATGCATCCATTCTTGAATCCATGCAGACACTGCGTTCGTGGCAGCATGAATTTCGCGTCAACCTGCCGAAATACGGCATGCGCTGGCTGCTTGCCATGGCGATGCCGGAAAGGCAGGATGATGGCGCTACGATTTTCCACGGCTTCATTACCGATATTACCAATATGAAGCGCATTGAGGCAGAGTTGCATCAGTCGCGCGAACAGCTGCGGCAGCTGGTTGCATATCAGGACAGGATTCGCGAGGACGAACGCAAGCGGATTGCGCGCGAGATTCATGACGAGCTGGGGCAGCATTTGCTGGCGCTGAAAATCGATGTGTCGATGCTGGCCCAGATTGCAGCCGATCCTTCGCTGTTCGCCGAACGGCTCAAGGAAGTGTTGCAGCATATTGATGTCACGGTAAACAATGTCCGGGCCATCATCAACAATCTTCGCCCGTCGGTGCTCGATCTGGGTCTGTTTGCCGCGCTTGAGTGGCAGGCGAAGGCGTTTCAGCGGCGAAGCGGCATCGAGTGCGAATTGCATGGCAACGAAGATGATTTGCCTGCCGGCGAACACATTGCAACCACCTTGTTCCGCGTGATGCAGGAGGCGCTGACGAACGTTCAGCGGCACGCGAGTGCGACCAGGGTGTCAATCGAACTGAAGCGCGATGGCGATCATCTGGTGATGACGGTAGCCGACAATGGAGTCGGCATCAGCGATGAAGAGCAGTCGGCTGGCGATGGTTTCGGGCTGCTCGGAATCCGTGAGCGCATTGCGATGCTGGGCGGCATCGCAACGGTCGAAAATCGCGGCGGCACCGTGCTGACGATATCACTGCCGGTGGAGCTGCCGAAAACACCGACGATACATTGAGGTTCTTGCCGCCTTTTGGCGACAGGCATTACAATCTCACCGTTCTGGTGCTCGCGGACAGATTCCTGTTCGCGGTTAAACGGGAAACACGGCGCTTTGGGGGATATCCCCATGAGCCAACGTGTGCTGCCCCCGCAACGGTAAGCAAGTGTCGCGCAGGCGACAGTCGGCCTTTCAATACCACTGTGCATGATTCGCATGGGAAGGTGAGGCCGCCGGCTTCGGTTCGAAGCGACTTGCTAGCCCGGATACCGGCCAGATAAGAGGAAGTGCTGCGGACGGGGAACTCCGGAATGGCGATTCATCATCGTTTTCGAATCCCTGTTGCCGCTTTCGTTGAGCCGGGCCAGCGGGGAAGCCGGTCTGGCGCTCATGTTTCGAAAACAATATCATGATTTTTTCCGTTTCTCGTTCGCGCGCGGCGGCATTCGCGCCGCTGGCGCTGGTTGCCGCGCTGTCCGCCATTTTTCATTCTCCCGCCCTTGCTCAAACTGAAGCCGACAAGGCACTGGCGCCGGTGGTCGTGACCGCCTCGCGCTTTGCCAATGATCCGGCGCTGGCGCCGATTGGCGCCACCGTGATTACCGCCGGCGAAATCAGGGGCGCCGGTATCGACAACGTCAACGAAGCGGTGCGCAAGCTCGGCGGAGTGTATGGCCGACCAAGCAGTTATGGCACGCAGGATTACGAACTCGACCTGCGCGGTTTCGGCACCAACAGCAGCCAGAACATGGTGGTGCTGGTCGATGGCATCCGGCTGTCGGAGAATGAACTGACGGCGCCGCTGTTGTCGTCGATTCCGATCGATACGGTCGAGCGGATCGAGATTATCCGGGGCGGCAGCAGCGTGCTGTATGGTGATGGCGCCACCGGCGGCGTGATCCACATCATCACCAGGCGCGGCACGATGACCGGCACGCACGGTTCGGCCACGCTGGAACTCGGCCAGTTCAACCATCGCGAGGCACGCGCATCGGTGATGACCGGCTGGGATGGTTTTTCGCTGGATGCGAGCGCGGGCAAGCTGAAGTCCGACAATTACCGCGACAACAATGCAGTCACGCAGGAAAATTTCAGCGGCGGCGCGCAGTGGACATCGAACGAAGGTCGCGCTGGCGTGCGGGTGGATGTGTCGCGGCAAGATTCGCGCTTCCCCGGCGCGCTGACGCTGGCGCAGTTCAACGCCAATCCGCGTCAGGCCAATACGCCAAACGATTATGCGTCGCTCGACACCAACCGTTTTACCGGCTTCGTCGAGCGCAAGTTAGGTGCGTGGGAAGTTGCGGCGGAACTGTCGCATCGCGAACGCAAGGCGAGCGCGTTGTACGACATGGGCAGCTATGGCACCTCGACACTGAAATACGACACCAGGCAAACGCAATTTTCGCCGCGCCTGCGCAACCTCAACGCCAGCGGCAGCGTGACTAATGAGTTCGTCGCCGGACTGGATTTCGCCCATTGGAGCCGCGTGACCGACAGCGCGTATTCGAAGGCGGACGCGACCCAGAATTCGCGCGCGGTTTACCTGCGCGACGAAGTGAAATGGGGCAATGCGCGCCTCGCTGCCGGCGTGCGGCACGAAAATTTCGACAAGGATTCGGTCGATCCGGTGCCATACACCACCGCCACCTACAACAAGAAGCAATCGCTGAATGCGTGGGAATTGCAGGGCAGCTATGCGGTTGCGCCGCAGGCGACCGTGTTCGCGAAGGCGGGGCGCAGCTATCGCGTGGCGAACGTCGATGAAAATGCGCTGACCGTGCTGGCGAATGAACCGCTAAAGCCGCAGACCTCGAACGATCTGGAGCTGGGCGCGACCGTCGGCGACAAGTCGAAAAAGCTGACGGTGCGCCTGTTCCAGCACCGGTTGCACGATGAAATCTTTTACGACCCGACCGCCGGTTACTATGGTGCGAACGTGAACCTCGACCCGACCCGCCGCCGCGGGATCGAAATCGAAGGCAGCTTGCGGCTGGCGCCGGCGTGGATGCTGAATGCGAATCTGCAGCACGTGCAGGCGACGTTCACCGACGGGCCATACGCCGGGCGCGAGATGGTGATGGTGCCGAAGAATACCGCGTCGGCACGGTTGTCGTGGCTGCCGGGTTCAGGTCAGAGCGCGTCGGTTGGCGCACAATGGGCGAGCGAGCAGCGTTACGGCGGCGATTTCAGCAACAATTGCAGCGCGCGCATTCCGTCGCATCTGACGTTTGATGCACGCTATGCGCAGAAAATCGGCCAGTGGGAATTCGCAATCGTCGGCGCGAACCTGACCAACAAGCATTACTTCAGCAATGCATACGGCTGCCTGTCCGGCATTTATCCGGATGCCGGCCGGCAATTGAAGGTGACGGCGCGTTACGACTTTTGATGCTTGGTCGATAATGCAGCGGCATTCTGTTTGCAAACAGGGTGCCGCACAGGATGTTTTTGGGAGGGCTGCAGCTTGGTGCAAGTAACTGACCGAAATGACAAAATCGTTCAATTAAGCCAATTTGGCGCCCCAAAAATACTGGGTGCAGTATATTTAAACAGCCGCGGAATAAGTGGCGGAACCGATGTGTTTTGATGGATACCCCAGATAAATCGGTAAAAATGGATGATGGAACAGGCAAACGTCACGGTATTGGCCGTGGGCGGGCGGCGCTGATCATCGGTGCGCTGCTGGCGGCGTCGCTCGCGTCGTTGCTGCTCGCCGGTGTCGCAGGTTCGGTCGGCGTGCCACTGGCCGAGCTGGCATCCGGGCTGGTTGACATCCTGCGCGGTGAACCGGTTTCGCTGCCGGCGGTGCTGCTGGAATTGCGGCTGGCGCGGGCGCTGGCCGCGTTCGCTACCGGCGCGGCGCTGGCGCTGGCTGGCGTGATGATGCAGACGCTGTTGCGCAATCCGCTGGCCGATCCGTATGTGCTGGGGGTGTCGAGCGGCGCGTCGGTCGGCGCGCTGGCGGCGATGCTGGTTGCCGGGGCGGCCTGGATGGTCGATGCCGGCGCGTTTGCTGGTGCGGCGGCGATTTCGCTGTTGCTGTATCTGCTGGCGCGGCGTGATCTGCGCGGCGGTCAGGCGGAAGGGCGCGCACCGCTGCTGTTGCTGACCGGCGTGATCCTCGCCGCCGGCTGCAGCGCGCTGGTGACGCTGATGTTGTCGCTGGCGCCGGATACCAGCCTGCGCGGCATGGTGTTCTGGCTGATGGGCGACTTGTCCGGCGCGCAGGCAGCCTGGCTGCCGTGGCTAGTGTTGCTGACATCGCTGGCAATCGCAATGCGCGAAGCGCGACCGATCAACTTGCTGGCATTGCACGATGACGCAGCGGCGACGCTGGGCGTGCGCGTTGGCGCGCTGCGCAAGGGGCTGTTCGTGTGCGCGACGCTGTTGACGGCCAGTGCGGTGACTAGCGCCGGCAGCATCGGTTTTGTCGGTTTGATCGTGCCGCACGGCTGCCGTTTCGCTTTCGGTGCCGATCACCGCGTGCTGCTGCCGGCTGCAACGCTGGCCGGCGGCATCTTTCTGCTGCTGGCCGATATTCTGGCACGCACGCTGCTGGCGCCGCAGCAGTTGCCGGTTGGCGCGGTGACAGCGCTGATCGGTGTGCCGGTATTCCTGTTTCAGTTGCATCAATTGCATCGGAAATGATATGAGCGACAACATGAGCGCCCATTACGATCGCCCTCTGTTCGGTTACCCGATGATCGACACGCAGTCGCTGCAATTGCGCATTGCCGGAAGGACGCTGGTCGATCAGCTCGAATGGCAGGCAAAACCGGGCGAATGCTGGTGCGTGATCGGCCGGAACGGCGCCGGCAAGACCACGCTGCTGCGCACGCTGGCAGGATTGCGCCAGCCGGATGGCGGTCGCGTCCGGATCGATGGTCGTCCGCTACCGCAATGGCCGCCGCTGCAACTGGCGCGGCAGCGTGCCTTCCTGCCGCAGGCGAAAAGCGATGCGTTCGGCTACCGTGCAATCGATACCGTGCTGGCGGCGCGCTATCCGTTCCATGCGGGCAGCCGCTGGGAATCGGACAGCGACCATGAAGCGGCGCTGGCGGCGTTGCAGGCGGTGGGCGCGGCCGGCTTGGCGCAACGCGACGTGCGCACGCTATCCGGTGGCGAGCGCCAGCGGGTGGCGATTGCCTCGTTGCTGGCGCAGGATGCAGCGCTGATGCTGCTGGACGAGCCGGCGAATGCGCTTGATCTGGCGCATCAGGCGAGCACGATGGCGCTGCTGTCCCGCCTGTGCCGCGAACAGCAGAAAACGGTGCTGATGGCGGTGCATGATTTGAATCTGGTGTACGGCATCGCAACCCATGCGCTGCTGCTGATGGGCGACGGGCAATGGCAGGCCGGGCCGGTGGCAGGGGTGATGACAGCCGAACTGCTTGGACGCTGTCTCGGCCATCCGGTTGAACTGGTGCCGCATCATGGCCGCGTGGTGTATGTGGCCGCACCTTGCGCGTGAAAGGGCAGGTGATGAAGCAAAGAACTTTTCTTTTGGCGCTACTGCTGATGCTCAATGTCGCGGCTGATGCGTTTGCTGCGATTGGCGTCAATGACGATCTCAGTCATGCGGTAACGCTGCCGCAGCCGGCAAGGCGCATCATCACGCTGGCGCCGCATACGATGGAACTGGTGCATGCCGCTGGCGGCCTCGGCAACATCGTTGGCCGCGGCAGTTACAGCACTTATCCGCCGGTGGCGCGCGCCATTCCTGTCGTTGGCGACCACAAGCAGATCGACATCGAGCACGTGCTGGCATTGAAGCCCGAGCTGGTGGTTGCATGGCGCTATGGCGTGCCGCAACGCCAGATCGATCAACTGCGCCGGCGCGGCATTGCGGTATTCATCAGCGATCCGAGGAAACTGGACGACATTGCCGACAGCATTGTGCGGTTGGGCAAGCTGCTTGGCCACGAACAGCGCGCGCAGCAACAGGCGGGTGAATTCCGCCGCAAGCTGGCGGCGTTGTCGGCGCGTTTCAGCCAGCGGCCGAAGCTGCGCGTGTTTTACCAGGTGTCCGAACGCCCGCTGTACACGTTAAACGACCGGCACCTGGTTGGCGAGGCGATCCGGCTGTGCGGCGGTACGAACATTTTTGGCGGATTGCCGTCGATTGCGCCACAAGTAGGCATCGAGGCGGTGCTGGCAGCCAATCCACAGGTGATTGTTTCGAACAACGTTGATCCCGGTGGTCGCGGACTGGCATTCTGGCGCAGTTATCCGGTGGTGGACGCGGTGCGCAGAGGCAAGCTGTTCCGGTTGAATCCCGATCTGCTTGACCGGCCAGGGCCGCGCATGGCCGATGGCGTGCAAGCCTTGTGCGAGGCGATGGAACAGGCGCGCTGATTCACGCCGATGCCCGCCCTGGAAGGGAAACGGTCAGCATGGTGCCTTTTTGCCGAGCATTCGTGCCGATTGTGAATTCGCCTCCCAGCGCGCCGATGCGCTCGCGTATCCAGACCAGGCCATAGGCGCCGTCCTTGCATAAATGATCCGGGTGAATGCCGACGCCGTCATCGACCACCTGCATCGTCAAACGGCGGGGAACGCCCGAGAGGGCCACATTGACGCAGTTGGCACTTGCGTGACGGGCGACGTTTTTCAGCGATTCGTGCAGGATGCGGATCATCGGCATCGAATAACCATCATAAGGCGCGTAATCGGTGTCATGCCCATCGACCTGCAGTGTGCAGGCAATCGGGTGGCGTTTTTCAAATTCGCCCACCTTCCATTCAACCGACGCCAGCAAGCCCAGCTTCAGCACCGGCGGATACAGGTTGTTGATGATTTCCCGAACATTGGCCACGGCAACGTCAAGGTGTTCCATCATGATGGCTGCCCTGTGATTGATGCGCGGATGGTTTTTCCTCGTGCGCGCATGCAGCATCGACACGTCAATCTTCAGTGCCAGCAGATTCTGTCCTAGCGTATCGTGTATTTCATTGGCTAGCCGCTGGCGCTCTTCATCGCAGACATACATCAGATAATTGGAAAGGCGGCGCAACTGATCGCTGGAATGGTTTTGCGCATTGACTGTCTGCTGGCAGATATCCAGCTCCAGTTGCAATGGCAATTGCTGTTGCCGACTGGCCGGCGGTACCGTCTTGTCATCGGTAACTGACTTGGAACTGCGTTCGTTCTTCAGTGCATTCATGGCCGATTCCTCGTCTGGTGGTGTTGCTGCCTGCCGAAGTTGTTCTTGCTGGCTGTGACGCACACATTCCGATGGCTGGCGCTCGCTGGATGCAGGCACCTTCGATGTCATGTTGACCGGGATTGGTAAAGCTGCATTGTTTTAGATCAAACCATGTTGGATATTTTGTTTCTAAAATAACAAGTTATCCGTGTATAAAATGTCTGATGTGCGACAATTTCAACACGCACCAAATTGATGCAATATTTCGGCGCAATAATACGGATTGCACAAATTTGGGGCGATTGATGCGGTTGGCACCATTTTGGTGATTTGTTGCTGGTGGAGTGCACCGTAGCGAGTTTGGTGGCTGGCAGGTTTCCCGAACAAAATCAGACAGTTCCGTACGGCGATCGCCGGCCATTGTCCCTGCTGGATACTGGCATGGAAACTGCTTCGAATAGCCGGGTTACGACTGCGCTGGGGTTTGCCCATGCTGTGTGGCGAGTTGGCATAAACGACTACGCATACGTCGGTTCAACATTCATTTGACATTATTCTTGAGGAGATTCGCATGGCAAAAACTGCCGCAGACGTCTTGAAGATGGTGAAAGACAACGAAGTCAAGTTCGTCGATTTTCGCTTTACCGATACCCGGGGCAAGGAGCAGCACGTAAGCGTTCCGGTTTCGCATTTTGATATGGACAAATTCGATTCGGGCCATGCGTTTGACGGTTCCTCGATTGCCGGCTGGAAAGGCATTGAAGCCTCCGACATGCTGCTGATGCCGGATCCGAACACCGCCAACATCGACCCGTTCTTCGAAGAAACGACGCTGTTCATGCAGTGCGACGTTATCGAGCCGTCCGATGGTAAAGGTTACGACCGTGACCCGCGCTCGATCGCGAAGCGCGCCGAATCCTATCTGAAATCGTCCGGCCTGGGTGATACAGCCTATTTCGGTCCGGAGCCGGAATTTTTCGTTTTTGACAGCATTCGCTGGGGCAATGACATGTCCGGCGCTTTCTTCAAGATCGAATCTGAAGAAGGTTCCTGGTCCACCAGTGCCAAGATTGAAGGCGGCAATTCCGGTCATCGTCCGACCGTCAAGGGCGGCTATTTCCCGGTTCCGCCGGTCGATAGCTTCCAGGATATGCGTTCGGAAATGAGCCTGATTCTCGAATCGCTCGGTATTCCGGTTGAGGTTCATCACCACGAAGTGGCTGGCGCAGGTCAAATGGAACTTGGCACCAGGTTTTCGACCCTGGTTGAGCGTGCCGACTGGACTCAGCTGCAGAAATATGTGATCTGGAATGTGGCACACACCTACGGCAAGACAGCGACCTTCATGCCGAAGCCGCTGGTTGGCGACAATGGCTCCGGCATGCATGTGCACCAGTCCGTGTGGAAGAACGGCCAGAACCTGTTCGCGGGCGACGGCTATGCCGGCCTGTCCGATTTCGCGCTGTACTATATCGGCGGCATCATCAAGCACGCACGCGCGCTGAACGCGATCACCAACCCGGGCACGAACTCGTATAAGCGCCTGGTTCCGGGCTTCGAGGCACCGGTGAAGCTGGCCTATTCGGCACGCAACCGCTCGGCTTCGATCCGCATCCCGCACGTTGCGAACCCGAAAGCGCGCCGCATTGAAACCCGCTTCCCGGATCCGTCCGCCAATCCGTACCTGTGTTTCTCCGCGCTGCTGATGGCGGGTCTGGACGGCGTGCAGAACAAGATCCACCCGGGAGAAGCCGCATCGAAAGACCTGTACCACCTGCCGCCGGAAGAAGATGCACTGATCCCGACCGTATGCTCGTCACTGGATCAGGCGCTTGAGGCGCTGGACAAGGATCGCGAATTCCTGACTCGCGGCGGTGTATTCAGCAACACGATGATCGATGCGTATCTCGAACTGAAGATGCAGGAAGTCACGCGTTTCCGCATGGCCGTGCATCCGGTTGAATACGATATGTACTACTCGCTGTAATGACCTGGACGTGTGCACCTTTGGCTTTTCGGTGCACATGTGCTGGTTCTCTCTTGTAGCGGTTCGGCGGAGAGGCTTGCTTCTCCGCCTTTTTTCTTGGCTGATCTGCTGGAATTCAGGTTTGAATTGCTTTCGTTATTGGCATAAACTGGCGAAGGTTCGAACCAGTCTCCCCGAAAATGCCATGAAACGACAGTTTGCAGCACTCCTGTTTTTTACCGCCGTTGCAGGCTGTGCCTGTGCCGCGTCGGATGTTTATCTGTGCGTTGACAAGCAGGGGCGCAAGGAATATCGCAATACCGGCATCACGAAAGGATGCAAGAAGATTGCATTGCCGGGATTGACCACGGTGCCTGCGCCATCGAACAGGCCTGCGCAGGCTGCTGCGCCGAAGAAGGCCAGTTCGCCGGCTAATTTTCCGAAGGTTGACGGCGCAACGCAAAAATCGCGTGACAGTGACCGCAAGCAGATATTGCTGGATGAGCAGCGGACGGAAGAGCAGAAGCTTGCCAACTTGAAAAAGGAATATAACAACGGCGAGCCTGAACGCCAGGGAAATGAAAAGAATTACGCCAAATACCAGGAACGTGTTGGCAAGATGAAGGAAGACATCGAGCGTAGCGAAAAGAACATTGAGGCGCTCAAGCGTGAGATAGGCAATCTGAAGTAGGTCTGTGCGCCCGTGCGGCGCATGCAGGACACAGGCCGCGTGAGCGGCCTTTTTTTTATCCGCTAGCGGGGGAAAACCATTGGATGCACCGCACACGAATTCATTGAGTGGGCTGGATTTGCTGGCGTCGGCGGTCATTTTGCTCGACGGCAGCGGATGTATTCGCCATGTCAATCCGGCGGCGGAGCACATGCTGGACAGTTCGCTCAAGGGGCTGCAGCAGCACAAGTTGTGGTCGCTGTTTGTCAATGGCGAACAGTTGGAGACGGTATTCAATCAGGCAATGGCGCAGGAGTTTTCCGAACTGCGGCTGGATTTGACGCTCGAACGGGCGGGGCGCGAATCGTTGCAGGTCGATTGTCTGGTATCGGTGCTTGATAACCGCGCCACGCCGGTGCTGTTTGAGCTGCGCGAAAATGTGCAGCAGTTGAAGCTGAACCGGGAAGAGCGACTGTTCGACCAAAGTCAGGCGAACAAGGAGCTGATCCGCAATCTCGCGCATGAAATCAAGAACCCTCTGGGCGGAATCCGCGGCGCGGCGCAATTGCTGGAAATGGAATTGCCCGAACGGCATCTGCGCGAATTGCGCGAATATACGCAGGTCATTATCCGCGAAGCTGGCCGGCTGCAGACGCTGGTAGATCGGCTGCTGGCGCCGCACCGGCGGCCGCATATCGTTGGTGACGTCAATATTCACGAAGTGTGCGAGCGCGTGCGCAGCCTGATTGTGGCGGAATTTCCCGATGGCTTGACGATCCGGCGCGATTACGATCTGTCGATTCCGGAATTCCGCGGCGATAAGGAACAGCTAATACAGGCAGTGTTGAACATCGCGCACAATGCGGCCGAGGCGCTGACCGACCGCATTGCCAACGGTGATGCAGAGCTGACTTTCAAGACACGGGTGTCGCGCCAGGTGACGCTGGCGAAAATTCGCTACAGGCTGGCACTGGATTTGCATATCATAGACAACGGCCCGGGCATTCCGCCGGAAATCAGCGAGCGCATCTTTTATCCGCTGGTGTCTGGCAGGGATGGCGGCAGCGGGTTGGGGCTGACGCTGGCGCAGACGTTCATTCAGCAGCATCTCGGCGTGATCGAATGCGAAAGCCGGCCCGGACATACCGATTTCAGAATACGGATACCTTTGCCATAAACATGTGACCATGAGACCAATCTGGATAGTTGACGACGATCAATCGATTCGCTGGGTGCTGGAAAAGGCGCTGGCGCGCGAAAACCTGGCCACGCAGAGTTTTTCGAATGCGCGCGATGCGCTGGCGGCATCGCAGAATGAAATGCCGCAGGTGCTGGTGTCCGATATTCGGATGCCGGGCGGTTCCGGCCTCGAATTGTTGCAGGCGATCAAGGCAAAGTATCCGGAAGTGCCGGTCATCATCATGACCGCATTTTCCGATCTCGATTCCGCCGTGGCCGCTTTTCAGGGCGGGGCGTTCGAATATCTGGCCAAGCCGTTCGACGTCGAAAAGGCGGTCGAACTGATTCAGCGCGCGCTGGAAGAAAGCATGCGCGAAACCAGCGTCGAACAGCGCTCGGCCGATTCGCAGGAAATCCTCGGACAGGCGCCAGCGATGCAGGATGTGTTCCGCGCGATTGGCCGGCTGTCGCAATCAAACGTGACCGTGCTGATTACCGGCGAATCCGGCACCGGCAAGGAACTGGTCGCGCGCGCATTGCACAAGCACAGCCCGCGCTCGGCACAGCCGTTCATTGCGTTGAACACGGCGGCGATTCCGAAGGACTTGCTCGAATCCGAACTGTTCGGCCACGAGCGCGGTGCATTCACCGGCGCGCAGGCAACGAGACGCGGACGTTTCGAACAGGCGGAAGGCGGCACGCTGTTCCTGGATGAAATAGGCGACATGCCGTTCGATTTGCAAACGCGCCTGTTGCGCGTGCTGTCCGATGGTCATTTCTATCGCGTTGGCGGTCATCAACCGCTGAAGGCGAATGTGCGCGTGATAGCGGCGACACACCAGAATCTGGAGCAGCGCGTGAAAGAAGGGCTGTTCCGCGAAGACTTGTATCACCGGCTGAACGTGATCCGGCTGCGCCTGCCGAGCCTGCGCGAGCGGCGCGAAGATATTCCGCTGCTGACGCATCATTTCCTGCTGCAAAGCGCAAAACAGCTTGGCGTTGAAGCGAAGCGGATGTCGGACAGCGCGCTGCAATTTTTGACGGGCCTCGATTTCCCGGGCAATGTGCGCCAGCTGGAAAACCTGTGCAACTGGATTACGGTGATGGCACCGGGGCAGACGGTCGAAATCAGCGATTTGCCGCCTGAATTGCTGCATGGCCATGAGCCGCAGGCATCCGGCACGGATGTGGCCAGTGCGGTGCCGCCAGCGGTATTGGCTTACCCGCAGGCGGGTTCGCGGGGTGAGGGCGACTGGCTGGCACTGCTGGAAGACGAAGCGGCACGCTTGCTGTCAGATGGGCAGGCTGACGTGATGGATGTGCTCAGCCGCCAGTTCGAAACGTCCGTGATCAAGACCGCGCTGAAACACACGCATGGCCGCAAGAACGATGCCGCCGTGCGTCTGGGCATCGGCCGCAACACGATCACGCGCAAGATTCATGAACTCGATATTGCCGGGGCGAAGGAAGATTGAGCAATAGTCTGGCGGCATTCACACCGCTGCGCACTGCGGCTTCAAGCGTTGCCGGATAATCGCTTCGGGTGTAATCGCCGGCAAGGACCAGTTGGTCGATGCCTGTTGAATTATCCGGCCGCGCCAGTAACGGCATGCAGGCGAACGTGGCGCGCCGTTCGGAAACCACTTTCGTCCATTCCGGGGTTGCCAGTTCCGGCCGTTGCAATTCGTTTGCCAGTTGTGCGGCAATTGCGGCCGAAAGCGCCTGCTGGCCGATGGCAATCGCCGCATCCGACACGCTGACTACCACCGCCAGCAATCCCTGCTGCGTTTCGTCGAGCTGGCCGCGATCGAACACGTATTGCCCCCATTTGCCGCAGGCCGGCTCATCCCTTAATGCAAAAAACGGTTGCACCAACCGCACGCCGGCACCGTAGCGCAGATAGCAGGTGGTGATTGCCTCGTGCGCCAGCGCGTTCAGCATGCCGGTGTCGGACAAACCATCAAGCAGTGCGGCGGCATGTGATGCCTGCGTCGCCACCACCACGGCGTCGAACGGCATGCCTTCAATTTGCCAGCCATCGGCATCCTGTTCAATCTTGCGCACGCGCACGCCGCGCAATACGGTGCCGCCACGGTTTTCGATGAACATGGCCGCTTGTTGCGGAAAGAGCGAAGTCAGGTCGAGGCGCGGCAGCAGCATGTCGGACGCCGCGCGCCGCGCGCCCAGGCTATCGCCCAGCACGCGCAAGAAGATTCTGGCTGATGCCCGTTCAGGCGGTGTGTTCAGCGCGGCAATGCACAACGGTTGCCATAACAATTGAATCAGGCGCGGCGTCTGCTCGAACCGCAGCAGCAGTTCGGCCACGCTGCAATCGGCGTTCAACTGCCATTCCATCCAGCGGGCTGCGCTGAAGAAGCGCGCTAGCGCCAGTTTGTCTCCTCGTGCCAGTCCACGCGCCCGCCATAGGGCCAGCAGCAGATGCAGTGGCGCCGGCAGGCGTGGCGCAATGAATTCGATGCCATCAGTGGCTGGCGGATAGCGCATCTGCAACGGCAGCCGCAGCAGTGCGGCATTCGGATCGATGCCGACCTGCCGCAGCATCCGCAGCGTTTCACTGTAGGCGCCAAGCAGGATATGCTGGCCGTTGTCCAGCATCTGTCCGTCGAGTTTAACTTGCCGTGCGCGTCCGCCGAGCGTGCGCGCCGCTTCGAACAGCGTGACCTTGCCGCCGTTGCGCGCCAGTTCGACCGCCGCGGCGCAACCAGCCCAGCCACCGCCGATGACCGCAATGCGCCGCCGCCCGTCAGCCACGGAGAAAAGCCTTTCCTGCGAGCCATAACTTGCGCAGTGGCGTCAGCGACGTGCGCCGATCCAGCACGCGGAAGCCACCGTGTTCGATTTCGACCAGCAGTGCGCGGTAGATGGCAGCCATGATCAGCCCAGGGCGTTGCGCCTTGCGATCCTGCGGTGGCAGCAATGCGAACGCTTCGTCATAGACGGTGTGCGCGCGCTGCGCCTGAAAGCGCATCAGCGATTCGAATTCCGCCGAGTGGCGCGCCTGCAGCAGATCGGCTGCGGTAACGCCGAAGCGTTCCAGTTCATTGGCCGGCAGGTAGATGCGCCCCATGCGCGCATCTTCACCCACGTCGCGGATGATGTTGGTCAATTGGAATGCCAGTCCGAGCTTTTCTGCATACTGTTTTGTTTGTGATTGCGTTGCGCCGAAAATGCTGGAGGACAGGATGCCGACCGCACTGGCAACATGCCAGCAGTAGCGTTCCAGCGCGGCAAAGTCGGCATAGCGCACCTGTGCCAGATCCATCGCCATGCCGTCGATGATCGCATGCAGGTATTCGCCGCCTAATGCATACGGCGCGAGATGCGGCAGCAGCGCGCGGCTAACCGGATGGGTTGGATGGTCCTGCAGCATCAGATCAATTTCATTGCGCCACCAGTCGAGCTTGATGCGCGCAATTGCCGGATCGCTGCATTCATCGACGATATCGTCCACCTCGCGGCAGAACGCATACAGTGCCGTCATTGCGCGACGGCGCTCCGGCGGCAGGAACAGAAAGCTGTAGTAGAAACTGGAACCGCTTTGCACGGTCTTTTGCTGGCAGTACTCGTCGGGCGTCATCGCGCTCAGGACAGGATCGGTCGTTAACCTGCGAATTATCGCGTAAAAGCGGCTTATGGTGTTGCGTGAGCGAAGGGAAGCAACATCAACGGTGGCTTGCACTGGCCGGCGCGCATTCGAATGAAAATAATTGCACGGCAATCCCGCTCAGTTTCTTACGTAGACATTACAAATGCTTACACAAGATGCAAAGATTTACCGCATAACCGGTTGAAAATCACCGTTTCGTCAAGTAATGTTGATACTGTATCATGGCAGCAGGCTGCTGGATGCCTGCTATTGCGATGCCGGGTTGTTTGGTATTCGAGCGTTTGTTTCGGCGTATATTGGCCGAAAGCATGATGACCGCAGACGTCGGGTTGATCGTAGTCAAGCTCTGCCGGGTATTTGCTGTTTATGCTTGTTGCCTGTGGTATTTGAGGCAATCGCCGGGTCTGCTGCACATAAATTAGAAGAGGAGAGTTATGAAAAAACGAGCGAGTTATATGTTCATGCAGTTTCTCGCGCTGCTGTTTGCGGTATCTGTCGCGCACGCGCAGCCTGCGCCGGCACCGGTAGCAGCTTATTCCACGGCGGAACTCGATCAGATGCTGGCGCCGGTCGCTCTATATCCGGATGGCTTGCTGTCGCAGGTACTGATGGCTTCCACTTATCCTTCGGAAGTGGCGGAAGCGGCGGCATGGTCAAGCGCCAACCCCGGTTACAAGGGGGATGCAGCCGTGCGTGCGGCAGAAGGTTACCCGTGGGATATCAGCGTCAAATCGCTGTTGCCGTTCCCGCAGTTGCTGAATACGATGGCTACCAACATGGACTGGACCGAGCGTCTTGGTCTGGCATTCATCAATCAGCAGCAGCAGGTGATGGACGCGATCCAGCGCCTGCGCCACCGCGCGATGGAAGCCGGCTACCTGATGTCAGACAGCCGCATCAAGGTGGTGGTCAAGGATCAGCTGGTTTCGATTTATCCGGTCAAACCGACGGTGGTTTACGTACCGTACTACAACCCGACGGTGGTATATGGCACCTGGCATGAGCCGACATATGCACCTGTTTACTGGGATCCGTGGCCGGGTTATGTTAGCTCGAATCGCGGCTGGGTCTGGGCTGCCGGCACCATAGTCGGTGTTGGTCTGCTGTATGGCGCGTTCGACTGGCATCGCCATCATGTGCGCGAATACCATCACCATCACTACTATGATCGCCACACCAATTTCCGTGACCGGATCCGTGATGGCCGTACCCGCACCTGGGTGCGAGATACGCACAAACCCGTGATTGATCGCAGCACGACCCGCTTTACCAACACCCGCTTTACTGGTGGCAGGCTGACCAATACCCGTACCATCAAGGTCGAGCCGCCGCGTCCTGGCACCACCCGTGTTGCTCCCGGCACGACGCGAGTAGCGCCGGGAACGACCAGGCCTGGTCCAGCCACAACCAGAGTTGCTCCGGGAACGACCAAACCGGGTGTCACCAGAACCGGTCCGGGCGCACCGAGTACTGGCGCAGTTCCTGGCACGACGCGCGTTGCGCCGGGAACGACCAAGCCTGGCGTGACCAGAACCGGCCCGGGCGCACCGAGCACCGGTGCTGCTCCTGGTGTGCGTCGTGGGCCGACGGGAACGCCGGGTTCGCGTTCTGTCAGCGAACGCGGCACCAATCCGCCAGGAGAGGCACGAGGCATTCGCGGCACGCAGCCGGGGCAGGTTCAGCGACAGCAGGTACAACGCCAGCAGCCGCAAGTACAGCGTCCGCAGCCGCAAGTGCAACGTCCGCAGCCACAAGTACAGCGTCAGCAACCGCAACGGCAGCCAGTGCAGCGCACTGCGCCGAACGACAAGAAACGAGATTGATTCGTCCGGCGATCTAGCGCGGATAGCCGGAAACTTGTACCGGCTCAACCCCTTCCCTCAGATATGCGGGAAGGGGTTTTTTTGTTCAAGTTCGCTAAAGGGGATGCTATGACATCCGTCCTGCATTGATGACCATGCCAGCGTATCCTGTCTTGACGATGCCACAGCCTATCGCTTGCTGCATCTGTTCTGCCGCGTTCTGACCCGTGCAATGGCATGGCACGAGGAACTCAGGCTGCCAGTTTTTCATTTCGTCAAAAGTCTGGTCCAGGCGCTGCTGGTTCGCATTCACCAGATGCATTCCGCCAATGATTCCTCGCAGCTTGCGAATGCCGGAAATTTTCCGGATGTATTCGAGGGTGTTGACCAGCCCCGCATGACAGCATCCCAACAGAATGACGAGACCTTCGTCCGTTTCAAACCACATCGACTGATCGTCCTTGATGGAATCGTCTTCCCGGTTGTCAGGGTCGAGGAAAAAGGGGCCGCCGACATCCTCGAACGAAGTGATTCGCGGGACTGGCCCGGTAATGCCGACGCCCGGCAACAGATAATGCGGCGCTTTCAGTTCGTGCAGGCGTTCTGCAGGGATCCGTGCCAGTGCCTGGCGCGATTTTTCTGGCATTCCTATCGAACGAACTGGCGTTCCTGGTTTGCAACTGTAGCGGTCGATATGCGCGCCATGGGCAAGGTACACTTGGGCGGCCTCATTTTCAGCCAGGAAATCGGGCAGGGTGCCCGTGTGGTCGAAATGGCCGTGGCTCAGAACCAGCGCTTCAGCCTGATTCAATTTGATTCCGAGTCTGGCGGTATTGGCCTGCATCGCACCTGTCTGTCCGGTGTCGAACAGGATGTTGTGGTCGCCAACTTCGACCCAGGCGGCAAAACCGTGTTCCGTTTCCAGCCCTTCGGCAGCTTCGTAGTCAACCAGTACCGTAATTTTTACCGGTAGTTTTGTCATGACGGCTCCTTGGAGCAGATGATTCATTATTGGTAGAGATGGATGCATCTGCTTCAAAGCACCATAATGCAGTCTGCCTCAACCAGACCCGAGCGCGGCAGGCCGCCCACCTGGATGGCTGAGCGCGCGGGATAGGGCGCATCGAAATACTCGCCCATGATTTGATTCAGTGCGGTGAAGTTTGCCATATCGGTCAGGTACACGCCCAGGCGGACAACGTGGCTCAAATCGCCGCCGGCAGCAATGCACACCGCACGCAAGTTGCAGAACATCTGATGCGCTTGTGCCGGGAATCCTTGCTGAAGCTCGCCATTGTCCGGGCTAATTCCAAGTTGGCCGGACAAATAGACGGTGTTACCTGCTTTTATTGCTTGAGAATAGGTGCCGACAGCCTGTGGGGCTTGGACGGTATGAATGATTTCTTTGGTCATCGATCTCTCCTGTGGCGCACGGTGGTGGCTCGTCGCTGAGAGCGCGCTGTGCTGTTATTGACATATGACAGTAACATGATACACTAATTTTACCTTGAGCCAAGTAGCAGGACATCATGCGAATATGTTTCCCAGTCCGAAGTTGTGATGACGTAAAGATGGAATTGACCGGGCATTTCGGTGAATCGCCATTCTTTGTCATTTACGATACGCAGCAGCAAAGTCTGGCGGCTTATTCCGACCATGCGCATAGCTGCCGCGGGCCATGCCATTGCCATTTGCCGGCGATGCATCAGCAAAGTTTCGATGCGGTCATCTGCCGCAATATCGGTGCGCGAGCCTTTGCGATGTGCCGCAATAACCGGATTGAAGTCTTTCTGACGCGAGCCGATAATGTTTTGCAAGCTGTTCAGGCATGGAGAGCAAACGCTCTCGCGCATGCGCAGCGAGGCATATGCCATCCGGATATGATCGCACTGCGGCGCGCAGTGAAAGCGGCAAGGAGATAAACATGGTCAGGCCGCGCAAGCAGCGTTTGATCGCCTGCGAAGTGAATGCAACCTATTTCAAGCCGCAAGGCATCCCGTTGCGGGAACTGGAAGAGATTGCACTGGAAATGGATGAAATCGAAGCAATCCGTTTGGCCGATCTGGATGAGTTGTATCAGGCCGATGCGGCATTGCGGATGGGGGTGTCCCGGCCGACGTTCGGGAATATTCTCGCAAGCGCGCACAAGAAAATAGCCAAAGCGCTGCTTGAGGGAAAGGCTTTGCGTATCAGTTCTGGCAGTCTTGACGACGACTAGAGCTTATCCTGTTTTCTTGAAAGGAATGAACATGACGGATCCGATAGTAAAAAATGCAGAAATGCCGAAGGAGGAATCTTCCTGCGGTTGCGGCAACCATTCGCACAATGAGGAGCATGAGTGTTGCGGCAAACAGCACCAGCATGGTAGTGGTGCCGATGAGGCGCACACGTGCGGCTGTGGTGGAGGCGATGGCAAACAAGGGCCGGGTCAGGGGCAGGGCCACGGCGGGCACGGTCATGGACGTGGACATGGAGGTCGCGGGAGATGTTGCGGCGGTCGTGGCAGGGGCATGGGGCACGGCCACCATCATGGCCAGTGCGGCTGCCAGTAACGCCCGTTGCCTGACCGCCAGGCTCAGTGCTGATTCCCTCTGCTGTCTGCGGCTGTTCCCGGGATGTTTCACCGGTGGCCGCAGGCTGCAGGCGGATGCAGGCAACTACCACTGCGATTGACGCCATAAAGCCGTCCGGAGGTAACGATGAAAATAGCCATTCCCGTCGTTGAAGACATGCTCGCTCCCCGCTTTGGCCATTGCACGTCGTTTGCCTTTTTCGATGTCGATGCGGAAAAAAAGGAAGTGCTGGCGCGGCAGGATATGCCTGCGCCGCCACACCGGCCCGATTATTTCCCGAACTGGCTGGCAGAATGCGGGATTCGCCTGGTGATTGCCAGCGGCATGGGCAAGAGGGCGCTGGCGTTATTGCGGCAAAAACAGATCGCCGCCATTGTGGGAGCTGAAATCGGGGTGCCGGAACATTTGGTCGGCGCCTACCTGAACGGTCAGGTCGAAAGCGGTGAAAACCTGTGTGACGGCTGTTACACCGTCAAAATCAAGCTGCCAGCAAAACCGCAGGCTTGACCAGCATGGCGGTTTTGGGGTGTCTTGATTAGGTCGGCCTGGTTGGGAACACAAACCAAGCCACCGGAGCGGAAAAATACTGACGGGAGTATTTGTAACCAGCCGCAGAATATATGGCCTATCGGGGGTGTTTTGGTTTATACCCCCGTTTTTTTGTCAGACAACTTGCGCGATTGCGTCCGCCACACGGTCGATGTTGTGCGAATTCAGTGCAGCGACGCAGATGCGGCCGGTATCGACCGCGTAGATCGAGAATTCATTCCGCAGCCGCGCCACCTGTGCCTGCGACAGGCCGGAATACGAGAACATGCCCTGCTGCCGGACGATGAAATCGAAGCTCTGGCCGGACACCTTCTGTTTCAGCTTGTCGGCCAGCGCATGGCGCATCGCGTGGATGCGTTCGCGCATCGCGCCGAGTTCGTTCTCCCACTTCTGGCGCAGTTCCGGCGTGCCGAGCACGTTCGCCACCACTTGCGCGCCATGCACTGGCGGATTCGAGTAGTTGGTGCGGATGACGCGCTTGAGTTGCGACAGCACGCGTGCCGATTCATCGGCCGAACTGCCGACGATGCTCAGTGCGCCCACGCGCTCGCCATAGAGCGAGAACGACTTGGAGAACGAGTTCGATACGAACAGCGGGCCGCCAGCATCGGCAAAGCGGCGCACCACGCGGCCATCGGTTTCGATGCCGTCGGCAAAGCCCTGATAAGCCATGTCGAGGAACGGGATCAGTTTGCGGCCTATGATGACCGGGATGACTTCGCTCCACTGGTCATCGGTCAGGTCGGCGCCGGTCGGGTTGTGGCAGCAGGCGTGCAGCAGCACGATCGCGCCTTCCGGCATCGCTTTCAGCGCCGCCATCATGCCGTCGAAATTCACGCCGCGGGTGCTGGCGTCGTAGTATGGATAGGTGTTGACCTTGAAGCCGGCCGAGGTAAACAGCGCGCGGTGGTTTTCCCAGCTCGGGTCGCTGATCCAGACTTCGGCATCGGGCGAGAAACGCTTCAGGAAATCCGCGCCGAGTTTCAGCGCGCCGGTGCCGCCGACCGCCTGCGCGGTGACGACGCGTTTTTCCTGCACCACCGCGCTGTCGGCGCCGAACACCAGCGCCTGCACCGTCTGGTCATACGCTGCCAGACCGTCGATCGGAAGGTAGGTGCGCGGCGCGCCCTTGGCGGCCATCATCGCTTCCGCCTGTTGCACGCATTCGAGCAGCGGCACCTTGCCGTTGTCGTCGTAATAGACGCCAACGCCAAGATTGATCTTGTTCGGGTTCTGGTCGGCGTTGAAAGCTTCGGTGATGCCGAGAATCGGGTCGCGGGGCGCCATTTCAATAGCGGCGAATAAGGTGTCAGCAGGCATGATGTTCGTCGTGTTAGGATGATACGTTGGTCGGTGCGCGATGATGGCGAGCATCCGGTCGCTGGATGGCACTCGCCTGCGCCAACCCGTGATATTAACAAAGGTCTGACCCCGATGGCTGATTTATCCGATATTTCGGGCAAAATCGACGAATCGAAATTCGTCGAATTCCCCGATTCCCCGTTCCACCTGTACCAGCTGTTTCCGCCATCCGGCGACCAGCCGGAGGCGATCGACAAGCTGGTCGAGGGCATCGACGACGGGCTGGCGTTCCAGACGCTTCTGGGCGTGACCGGCTCCGGCAAGACCTACACCATGGCCAACGTGATTGCCCGTACCGGCAGGCCGGCGATCGTGTTCGCGCCGAACAAGACGCTGGCGGCGCAGCTGTACAGCGAATTCCGCGAATTCTTCCCGCAGAACGCGGTCGAATACTTCGTCAGCTATTACGATTACTACCAGCCGGAAGCCTATGTGCCGCAGCGCGACCTGTTCATCGAAAAGGATTCGTCGATCAACGACCACATCGAGCAGATGCGGCTGTCGTGCACAAAATCGCTGTTGGAGCGGCGCGACGTGGTGATCGTCGCCACCGTGTCCGCAATTTACGGCATCGGCAATCCGGACGAATACCACCAGATGATCCTGACCCTGCGCCAGGGCGACAAACTCAGTCCGCGCGACGTGATTGCGCGCCTAATCCAGATGCAATACAAACGCAACGAGATGGATTTCGACCGCGGCACCTTCCGCGTGCGCGGCGACGTGATCGACATCTTCCCGGCCGAGCACGCCGAACTGGCGGTGCGGGTCGACCTGTTCGACGACGAGGTGGACAGCATCCAGCTATTCGACCCGCTGACAGGCAAGGTGCGGCAGAAAATTCCGCGCTTCACGCTGTACCCCGGCTCGCATTACGTCACGCCACGTGCGACCGTGCTGAGGGCAATCGAAAGCATCAAGGGCGAACTGCGCGATCGGCTGCAATGGTTCCGTGAACAAAACAAGCTGGTGGAAGAACAGCGGCTCGAGCAGCGTACGCGCTTCGATCTGGAAATGCTGGAACAGGTCGGCTTCACCAAGGGAATCGAAAACTATTCGCGCCACTTGAGCGGCGGCAAGCCGGGCGATCCGCCGCCGACGCTGGTCGATTACCTGCCAAAAGACGCGCTGATGTTCATCGACGAATCACACGTCACCATCGGCCAGTTGAACGGCATGTACAACGGCGACCGCTCGCGCAAGGTGAATCTGGTCGATTATGGCTTCCGCCTGCCGTCAGCGCTGGACAACCGGCCGCTGCGCTTCGACGAATTCGAACACCGGATGCGGCAGATGGTGTTCGTCTCCGCCACGCCGGCCAATTACGAACAGCAGCATGCGGGGCAGGTGGTCGAACAGGTGGTACGGCCGACCGGGCTGGTCGATCCGGAAATCAGCGTGCGACCGGCGGGCACGCAAGTCGATGATCTGATGCAGGAAATCGTCAAGCGCGTGAATGTGAACGAGCGCGTGCTGGTGACCACGCTGACCAAGCGCATGGCGGAGCAGCTGACCGAATTTTTCGCCGACAACGGCATCAAGGTGCGCTACCTGCACAGCGATATCGACACGGTCGAGCGGGTCGAGATCCTGCGCGATTTGCGGCTGGGCACGTTCGACGTGCTGGTCGGCATCAACCTGCTGCGCGAAGGGCTGGACATCCCGGAAGTATCGCTGGTGGCGATTCTGGACGCCGACAAGGAAGGCTTCCTGCGTTCCGAGCGCAGCCTGATCCAGACTATCGGCCGCGCCGCGCGCAACCTGCACGGCACGGCGATTCTGTACGCCGACCGCATCACCGATTCGATGCGGCGCGCGATCGACGAAACCGAACGCCGCCGTGCGAAGCAGGTCGCCTACAACCAGTCGCACGGCATCACGCCGACCAGTATCGTCAAGGAAATCAAGGACTTGATCGACGGCGTGGTCAGCATGGACGAGGCGCGCGACCAGTTGCAGGTGGCGCAGGAAACGGCGAAATACGAAGCGATGACCGAAAAGCAGGTCAGCAAGGAGATCAAGCGGCTGGAGAAGGCGATGCACGAGCATGCGCAAAACCTCGAATTCGAGCAGGCAGCCAGGGCGCGCGATGAACTGAAGCGGTTAAAGGAAATGCTGTTTGGCGCCGCATTGCCGGACAGCGTGACCGCGCTGTGGAAAAAATCCTGACAAAAGCTGTATTTTTGTCAATTTTTGCCGTTATATAAGGACGAACAACCACCGGCAGGAGGTGTTATGTCCATTTCAATTGATACCGCGGTTTCCTCGCAGAAGGTCGAAACCGGCGCCAGCGTGCAGGCCAGCGGCCGCAGCAGTGCGCAAGTGCAGTTGAATGCCTCGATCATGCAGGCATCGCTGGATGTGTCTATTAGCAGCAAAAACGAGCCGCTGGCGTTGCTGTATCGTTCCGCCATCGACCGCCTGAATGAAGTGCTCAAGCCAGAACTGGGTGAAAACGCGATTCAGAATGCGGCCAGCCAGGACAACACACCCGAGGGAACGGCAGGCCGCATCGTGTCGCTTTCAACCGGATTTTTCGAAGCCTACAAGGCGCAGCATCCGGGCGAAGATGGGGCGTCGGTATTGCAGAATTTCATGGATACCATCCGTTCCGGCTTCGAAAAAGGCTACAAGGAAGCGGTTGATATACTCAAGGGCTTGCAGGTGTTCGAAGGCGATATTGCCTCGGGCATCGGCAAAACCTACGATCTGGTGCTGCAAGGCTATGCCGATTTCCAGCAGGCGCAAACGGAGCTGCTGACGAAGGCAAGCCAGACGGCGCAGTCAGGCTCGGAAACGGCCTGACCGTTGCGGGCAATGATGGCGGAGGCTGGGCGATTAACGCAGCACTCCGCCTGCGTTGGCGCTCGCTTTGGCCGCAGGTCGGGCGCGAGTCAAAATAAATGACCGAAGTGGCGTTTTCGGTCAGTAAGGCTAAAAAATATACTCCGGAGCAGTATTTAAAAACAGCCAGCAAAACTGAGGCCCGGCAGCATGTTTTGACTATATACCCCAATCTTTGGCTATATCGTATTCGACGGTGGCAACTTTCAAATAAACGGATGGCGCATATTCGTGCTCGTGATGCCTGCACTGTCATTCCAGCCGCCGTTTCCCCGCGCGCTGCCGGATTCCGGCAGGCGCTGGTGATGGTTATTGCATCGTTTCCGGGCCGGCGACTGGTGGCGACAGCGCCAGTTTCAGCGCGGTCACGGCCGCGTCGCAGCTGGTGTTGCCGGCGGCAGCGCCTTTTTCGTACCAGACGAGCGCCATTTTCGGATTCCTTTCAACTCCCTGGCCATCGCGGTACAGGTTGCCAATCCACTGGTAGGCCGGCAGGAAATTGCTTGCCATTGCGTTGTGCAGCAGTTGCAGCCCGCGTGCGACGTCGGTCTTGCCGTGGCTGCCGGAAACGAGGTAATGGCCGAGGATCGCCATGCTGCGTCCGTCACCCCGGTCAGCCACTTTGGCCAGCCATTCGTGCGCCAGTTCCAGATCCTGCGGCACGTGCTTGCCGAGGAAATAGGCATCCGCAATCTGGTTGCCGGCGTTGTTGTAGCCTTCGTTGAACGATTCTTCCAGTAGCGCAAGGCCGCGTGCCGGGTCGGCTGCGCAGCCTTCGCCCGCCAGCAGCATTAGCCCGACCGAGGCCTTGGCCACGAATACGCCGCCTTCCGCGCCGATGGACAGCAGCCGGAACGCTTCGTCCTTGTCTTCCGGAATGTTGCCGAAGCCGTACAGGTAAATCCAGCCGAGGTTGCAGTGCGAGCGCAGGTCGCCGACGGCAATGCCGCGCCGGTACCAGCTTTCCGCTTCTTGCATGTCCTGCGGCACGCCCAGACCGAGCACGTGCATCTTCCCCATTTGGAAGATCGCGGTCGGATGGCCGGTTTCGGCCAGCGCGCGGATGCGTTCGGCCGCGTGCGTGTAGCCTGTTGGCGCCTGTCCCGAGTTTTCCATCGTTTGCAGCCGCTGCTGCACTTGATCGCGGTACTGCGCCTTTTGCGGGCGGTGGATCAGGTAACAGACAAAATCCGCGCGCGAAGGGCTGTCCTTGATGGCGTCCCACACGATGTCGTCAATTTCGCGGTCGTCGAAAAAATCGGGCCACACGGCCTCGTCGAACATGTCCATGGCATTGTTTTCCTTTTTATGTTTGTGTTTGATTGTGCGCGGCTTGAGTATAGCCCGAGGCACGGCAATCCGCAGCGCCAGACAGCGAGCAAATTCGGTAATGATGCGGTATGCGAACGATCGAATGGTCAGGATTTGCGGTACACCGGGTTGGTGTAGGCTTGCGCGTAGTTGTCTGCGCCTTGCACGTAGACGATGACCCATTTGCTGTCGCTCAGATCGAGTTCGACCGTTTGCCTGAAGCTGTGGCTGTCGGCGAAGCGGATTTCGTCCTTGATCACGCCGTCGGCGACGATCAGCGCGCGGTTGACTGGCTTGTTGCTGACCACGTTGATGCTGACGGGTGTCTTGCGGCTAAATTCCGCGCTATCGCCCGGCGCGGCGCTACCGACGGTGGCAAACAGCAGCGGGCCGGTGGTGATGAAGCTTTTGCCAGCCTTGAGCGCCGCCTGCAGCGCATCCTTGTCGAACTGGCCGCCGGTGTACGCATAGGTGCGCGGCATGCCGACCGTGGTGCCCATGTGTTCGAGGTTGTATTCGACGAAATCCGGATGGTGCAGCATCACGGCCGCTTCAACGCTTTTCAGCCGCGCGGCATGGGCGCGGACCGATGCGCCAATCTGCTGCTGGCTCCAGCCGGTGGTGTCCGGCCATCGCAGCGTGCCGGCCTTTACTTGCGCCGCCAGCGCGTTATAGCTGGCAATCATTCTGCTGGCAAAACGGTCGTGGCAATCGCTGTCGCCGACCGAGGCCAGCCTGTAACCGGCATTCAGCAGTTTGTACCACGCATCCATCGCCTGCTGGGTGCCTTCGATCGGGTTTTGCGTATCGGGATTGCCGGCGGTATCGAAGGTGTACAGCGTTCTGGGCAGGCCGTTGCCGCTGTTCCAGATTTCGGTGGTATCGACCAGCGCCAGGATGCTGGCCGCATGCGCGACCCAGTCGAGCGAACTGGAGATGAAGCTGGTGCCATCCTGCAGATCGCCAATGCCTTGCTGCTCCCAGGTCGCGCCGCTGAATGGATGGTTGATCTGCAGATAGCGGCTGTGGCTGCGCAGCTTCGCCAGATGCCGCGGCATGGTGGCGATCATGCGCGCAGTGCTGCTTTGGTCGAGCAGGTTCGGGCTGACGACCGGTTTGCCCGCGCTGTCCGCCGGTTCCCACACGTTCAGGTGGCCGACGCGGTTGGTTGCTTCGTTGCCGCCGATCACCAGCAGGCCGTAGCCGCTGTCGGAGTCATAGGATTTTGCCAACCTCTTGTATTCATCGTTCTGCGCCAGTTCGTTGTGGTCGGACGCAACGATGAAATGCAACCCGGCCGCAGCGCTAGCCTGCACCATCTCGGCTGGCGTATTGATGCCGTCGCTATGCTGCGTATGCATGTGCAGATCGCCGGAGAACCAGCCCTGCGGCGCGAGGTTGGCGATGCGCGCCAGCGCGATGTTCAGCTTGTGTTCCTGGCCCGATGCCACGCTGACGTAAATCCTGTCCAGATGTTCGTATTCCGGCCCGCGCGAAACGATCACTTCGTATTTGCCTGGCGGCACCTTCAGGCGAAAGCTGCCGCTGGTATCGCTGAAGCCCTGCGCGACGATATCGATGTGGCGCGCGCTGCGCACACGGTTGAACACGCGCACGAAGGCGGGCATGCCCTTGCCGGCGGAATTGGTGATGGTGCCGCTGATGGAAGCATTGTTGCTGGCGGTGACGGTATCCTGGCCGACAATCGATTTGACGGCGCCGCTGTAATCCAGACGCATCGCTGCGGGTGCGCTGACCTTGTCGTCATCCGAACCGCCGCAGGAAACCAGAATCAGGGCGGAGCAGATGATTGATGCCGCAAGCAGTGCTTTTTTCATGTCGCCGTTCGGTTCCTTCCGTGGTCATGCACCATGGGCGAAGCTGGCATCTGGTCGTGCTTGTGGCTACGCCGTGCCAGTCACGGCGAGATTAGTGTTGGCAGATGACGGTTTGGCTACGTCTTGATGACAGTTTGGTTATGCGCGACAGATGCACGCGGCGGTGGGCACGCACCATGCAGCCGGTCATTTTCGTCATGCGCAGTTGCGGGCGTTAGAATGGGCGTTTTGTCCGCCACCGATGAAAGCCAAGACCGTGATGACCGCTACCACGATTCCCGCCCCGATTCTTGATGCGCTGGCACTGGCGCACCCATCCTGGCGCGATGCGCTGGAAGCCGGTTTGCAGGCCGTGGCGCAGGCCGATGCCGCTTATCTGCCGGCGCTGGCCGCGGACGAATTTCTGCCGAACGGCGGCCGGCTGTTCGCCGCGTTTTCGCAACCGCTACCCGAGGTGCGCTATGTGCTGGTGGGCGAGGGGCCATACCCGCGCGCCGACAGCGCCACCGGCTACTGCTTCATGGATGGCGCGGTGGGCGAGCTGTGGGCGGAAAGCGGGCTGTCGAAAAAGGTTAACCGCGCCACCTCGCTGCGCAACTTCATCAAGATGCTGCTGGTGGCGGACGGCCGCCTGCCGGTGGAGAAAACCAGCGGCAATGCGCTCGCGCCGCTGGCGGCCGAGGCGCTGGCCGATGGTTCAACGATGATCAAAACGCTGCCGGAATTGCAGCGCAATCTGCACCGCCACGGCTTCCTGCTGTTGAACGCCACGCTCGCCTACCGGCCGCACGTGCCGCCGGCAAAGGAAGCGAAGGCATGGCAGCCACTGGTCGAGGCAGTATTGCAGGCACTGGCGCGGCGCGAAGGCGAACAGCCGCTGCTGGTGCTGTGGGGCAAGATCGCCGAACGGCTGGCCGCGATGCCCGCTGCCGCGCACTTGCCGCAGGTGGCATCGGAGCATCCGTACAACCTGTCATTCATTGGCAATGGCACGATGCAGGCGCTGTTCGGCCCGCTGGCGCTGCTGCAGCGGGCAAAATAATACTGGGCGGAGTATTTTTGAACCACCAGCGAATATGCGGCCTGGCGGGATGTTTTTGCCATATACCCCGGAAAACCGCCGTTATTCAGCGGCAAAAACGCGGTTCTTGCCGGCGCGTTTGGCCTGGTACATCGCGCGGTCGGCGCGGTTGACGACCGCGTCCTGTTCTTCGTTCGGGTGGCGCAGCGCGACCCCGGCGCTGAAGGTGATCAGGATTTGTTCGTTCTTGTACAGGAAGAAGTGCCGCGTCAGCGCGCGCTGCACGCGCACCAGCGTGTTGACCGCATCTTCGATCTTCGTTTCTGGCAGCAGGATCAGGAATTCCTCGCCGCCGAAACGGGCGATGACATCGGTCGGGCGCAAGGTTTCCTTGACCACGCGCACCAGATGGATCAGCGCTTGATCGCCGGCGAAGTGGCCGTAGGTGTCGTTGAGCGATTTGAAATTGTCGAGATCCAGCAGCGCGACGCATAATGACAGATTGCGGCGGTCGGAGCGAGCCGCCTCGCGCTCGAACGCGTCTTCCATTCCACGGCGGTTCAGGCTGCCGGTGAGCTGGTCTTCGCGCACCAGTTCGCTCATCTGTTCCAGCCGTTTTTCCAGATCGTGAATCCGGCCTTCTGCTTCTTCCGCTTCCTTACGCGCCGTCAGCATCTGATCGCGCGAATTGCGCGCTTCGGTCTGGATTTGCTTGGTTTCGCGCATCACTTCGTCCAGCACGTCGTTTAGCTCGCCGATGTTGGCCGCCTTGCTGATGCGGACCGAATAGGTTTCCATCTTCGCGTGGTAATTGCCCGTGTTGACCGCAATTTCGCCCAGCCGGTCGATGAAGGTCATCATCATGTTCTTGAGCGTGTTGCGCGCTTCGGTCAGGCTGTGCTTGAGTTGTCCCTGCTTGAAGATGACTTCCTTCAGGCTGATTTCGGCATCTTCGAGCGTGCGGTAATTCAGTGGTCCGGATACGAGGTTCTGGATGACTGTAATTTGTCCGCGCAGCCAACTATCGTCTTCCAGCAGTTCGCCGATGTTATCCAGCAGCAGGTTGAACAGACGCAACAGGATTTCCTGCTGTTCTGCGATGTTGCCCGACTTCATTTCAATGCGGTAGCACAACTGTTTCAAGCGGGAAGCGGCGGAGACGAAATCATCGTCAGTCTGCGCGGCCTTGAGCTGGTTGCCAATTGTTTCGGCATCGGCCGCCAGATCGGGCGCGTCCTGTAGCAGCGAGGCGACGGCAAAGCTCAGCGTGCGCACCAGCAGTTCGCGCAGGCTGGCCAGTTGTTCGCTTTCGGCCAGCACGGGCGCGAGTGAAATGCCGGACGGTACGCCGCCCGAGGGCGATTTAAGATATTTGTCGAACAGCAGCGACAGCGCCTTGCCGTAGTCTTCCCAGTCGTTCGTTTTCGCGGCGCGATGGATGCGGTAACCGAGGTCGGCCACGTCGCCCTTGGCGGTGGTGAGCTTGCGCGCGAAACTGTTGAGCACGGTCAGTGCTTCCGGATCGATTTCCGGCGCGGCGCTTTCCTTTTGTTTTTCTGCCAGCATCGGATCGGGCATGCCGGCCACTTCATAGTACAGTTCGCGGTAGGCTTCCGGCGTGGGCGACGTGCGGCGCTGCCCAAACAGGCGGAATACTTCCTTTGCAATCAGTACCGGGTTCTGTTCTTGCGGAGGCGAGGGTTTTTTCATGATGAAGTGCTGCGTGGCCGGAAAGCGTGTTGCCTAATGCCAGAATATGTTATCAGAAGTGGCGGTGATGGCTGAATAAGCCATTGATCTGCGGTTTTTTTTCGGTGTTTGCCGCGGCCTCATTCGACCAGTTGGTGCTTGATCGCATAGTGCGTCAGCTCGGCGCTGTTTTTTAGCTGCATCTTTGCCAGCAGGCGTGCGCGGTATTCGCTCACCGTCTTGACCGATAGCGACAGTTCGGCAGCAATGTCGCCGACCGATTTGCCGGATGCGATCATCGTCAGCGTCTGGTATTCGCGGTCGGACAGAATTTCATGCCGCGGGGTTTCGATATCCTCGCCGACCTGCCTTGCCAGCGCTTGTGCCAGCGACGGGCTGACATATTTCATCCCTTCCGACACCATGCGGATCGCATTCACCAGTTCGTTCGGCGCGCTCTGCTTGTTCAGGTAGCCGGCCGCGCCTGCCTTGAGCGAGCGGATCGCATACAGTTCCTCGCGGTGCATCGACAGCATCAGCACCGCCAGTTGCGGCATTTCCTTCTTGATTTGCTTCAGCACTTCGATGCCGTTCTTGTCCGGCATCGAAATGTCGAGCAGCATCACCTGCGCCTCGCTGCTGCGCGCCAGCCGGATCGCTTCCAGACCGTTCTTCGCTTCGCCGGCGACCACGATGTCGCTCGTGTCGGCCAGAATCTGCTTCAGTCCTTCGCGCACGATGGCGTGGTCATCGGCGATCAAAACGCGGATGGTGGAGGTGGTGGTATCGGTCATGGAACTATTTTAAGGCAATCCCGGTGGCATGTTCATGCACCCGCCTGATTTGATGGCAGCGGAATACGGAGCGAAATCGTGCATCCGCCGCCATCTGTCTGGCCGATCGACAGCCTGCCGCCTAGGCTGTTGGCGCGCTCGATCATGCCGCGGATGCCGAACGATTGCGGTTTCAGCCGTTCGGCTGCCGCCATGCCCTTGCCGTCGTCGATGATTTTCAGGTTGAGGTTGCCTCGGGTTCGGGCAAGCTGCACCGTGACCTGACTGGCGCCCGCGTGCTTGGCGATGTTGGTCAGCGCTTCCTGGAAAATGCGGAAAATCGCGGTCGCCTGGTCGGAATGCAGCTCGATTTCCTTCGCATTGGTGGTGAATTCGCACGGAATGCCGATCTGCTTTTCGAATTCTTCCGCTTGCCACTCGATCGCGGCCACGATGCCGAAATCGAGAATGCTGGGGCGCAGGTCGCTGGCAATGCGGTGCGCCGATTCGATCGTGCGGTCCACCAGCAAATCGACATAGGCCGCCTTTTCCGCCAGTACCTTGCTGTTGCGCGGCAGGCGGCTGGCCAGCAGCGCCAGCGCCATCTTGATCGCGGTCAGGTTGCCGCCGATGTCGTCGTGCACCTCGCGCGCGATGCGGGTGCGTTCCTGTTCCTTCACATGTTCGATGTGCGCGGACAGTTCGGCCAGATGGGTGCGCGAACGCTTGATTTCGATTTCTTCCAGCTTGCCCTGCGTGATGTTGGTCATCAGCCCGTCCCACTGCACGCTGCCATCGGGCAACTGCCGCGGGGTGGCGCGCAGGTTGACCCATTTGATGTCCTTCCATTCGTCGATCCAGATGCGGCCTTCCCAGTTCCATTCGTGCAGATCATGCGCCGACGCATCCATCGATTCGAGGTAGGACGACCGATCTTCCGGCAAGACCAGCTCGAAAAATTGTTCCGGCCGCGAGAGCAGCTGTTCGGCCGCGATGCCGAGCAATGCGTGGCAGCCATCGCTCAGGTAGTTGAACGACAGCATGCCATTGGGTTGCAGCACAGACTGGTAGACGAGGCCGGGCGTATTCGACACGATCGCGCCAAAGCGGGATTTGTCCGGAAGCGCTTCGTCGTTGCGTTGCTGCCGTTCGCTGATGTCCCTTGCAATCACAATCCAGACCGGCGTTGCATCAGTGCGACAACGGAACAGACGGATTTCCGCCGGATAGCTGCTGCCATCCTGACGGTACAGCGCCGTTTCGAACTGATGCGGCCCGGCGCTGGCTGCGGCCGACATCGGCAGCAGCGTTTCCAGCGTGTGCGGCAAAATGTCTTGCGCGATATCCGTCAACGCCATGCCGGCGAGTTCGGCCGCCGGATATTGCAGGTTGGCGCAGGCGGCTTCGTTCACATGCAGCAAGCGCAGGCTGGCGCCATCCGCGACGTAGATTTCATCGAACGAACCTTGCATGACCACGGGGAGCCATTCTGCCGGCATCATGTCTGGGGAGCCTTTCGCGATTGGTTTGATTCGGCAAAGAATACCCCATCTGCAGGCGAAGATTCAAACGATTCTGCCCGTCGGGCGTATGGGCAATGCGAGGGCGAAGAATGGAAATGAAGGGGAAAATGGCGCTTCTTCCTGATTCGTTGACCAGGCGAAACACGCTACCCTGCAGGCGTGGCGCGAATCGTGCGTGCGGCTGCTGTGGCGTCTTGTTCACGTATTTTGATGAATGTTAAGCGGTTTCCGCTGGAGCAGGTTATATTCTTGCTCCGATGCAATGAATTAAAAAGCGTGTTACCGTTGCACGGCACGGGCGCCTACAGGCGCGCAGTATGGGCTGGGCGGCCAGCAGGATATGACTTTGCAGTGAGGTGGGATGGTGGCTGATGTCAAGGAAATGAAGAACAAGGAATTCGATTTCAACGCGCGTGATTTCGAACGGGTTCGCTCGCTCATTTACAAGCAGGCGGGCATATCCCTGGCCAACAGCAAACACGAAATGGTGTATAGCCGCATTGCGCGCCGCTTGCGCGCATTGGGCATGACTTCGTTTGAAACCTATCTCGACGCGCTTGAGGGCGGCAAGCTGGGGGGCGAGTGGGAATCGTTCGTCAATGCGCTGACCACGAACCTGACCTCATTTTTCCGCGAAGAGCACCATTTCCCGATTCTGGCCGAGCACATGAAGGGGCGGAAAGGGCCGGTGGAAATCTGGTGTTCGGCCAGTTCGACCGGCGAGGAGCCGTATTCGATCGCGATCACGCTGTGTGAAGCGTTTGGCACGCTGACGCCGCCAGCAAAAATCATCGCGACCGACATCGACACCAATGTGCTGGCGACCGCGCAGGCGGGAATCTATTCGGATGACAAGCTGGGCAAAATGTCGCCCGAGCGGGTGCGGAAATTTTTCATGAAAGGCAAGGGCAGCAATGCCGGCATGGTGCGCGCGCGACAGGAGTTGCGCGACATGATTACCTTCCGCCAGCTCAACCTGCTGTCGGACAACTGGCCGATCCGCGGCGGTTTCGACGCGATTTTCTGCCGCAACGTGATGATCTATTTCGACAAGCCGACACAGGGCAAGATTCTGTCGAAGTTTGTTACCCTGATGAAACCGGATGGACTGCTGTTTGCAGGACACTCGGAGAACTTCCAGTATGCGTCGAACGCGTTCAAGCTGCGTGGCAAGACGGTGTACCAGCTCGCCAATCCGGGGGCTGCCAACGTGAATTCAACCAAACGGGATTGAACGCATGAGCAGCCTGCCAGACAAACATCTTGCCACCAATATCTACTACGACCGCGGCTTCGATCTGGATGCGGCCAAGATATTGCCGGGCGAGTTCTATTACACGCCGAAGAACATGGTGATCGTCACCGTGCTCGGTTCGTGCGTGTCGGCTTGCATTCGTGACCGGGTGACCGGCATCGGCGGCATGAACCATTTCATGTTGCCCAGCGATGGAAGCGAGGGCGGTTTGATGTCGGCCTCGATGCGCTACGGCACCTATGCGATGGAAATCCTGATCAACGAATTGCTGAAAGCCGGCGCGAAGCGTGAAAACCTGGAAGCGAAGGTGTTTGGCGGCGGCCATGTGCTGCAGGGATTCATCGCCATTAACGTGGGCGAACGCAATGCGCAGTTCGTGAAGGATTATCTGAAAACGGAAGGCATCCGCATTGTGGCCGAAGATCTGGAAGATATTTATCCGCGCAAGGTATATTATTTCCCGCGCACCGGCAAAGTGCTGGTGAAAAAGCTCAAGCAGCTGCACAACAACACCATCGCGAACCGCGAGCAGGATTACGCCAACCGGCTGTCGAGCAAACCGGTGTCGGGCGAGATCGAACTATTTACCTGAACCGTGTGGCGGCTGGCCGCAAGCGGCGCAACAGGGCCGGCTTTTGCTGGCGGGCAGGCTCAGGCCGCCAGTACCGAATGCAGCATCTTGAGCGCGATGATCAGCAGGTAGCCGCCAAAAACTCGTTTGGCCTTGTCACCATCCCAACGGCTGATCAGTCTGGCGCCCCATGATGCGCCGAGCGACGAGCAGCAGACAATTCCGATCAGCGCCGGCAGATGGACAAAGCCATAGGTCAGCGGCGGCAGATTCGGTGTGGACCAGCCAGAAATGAAATAGCTCAATGCGCCGCCGATGGCCACCGGAACGCCAATGGCCGAGGTGGTGCCGATGGCGCGCTTCATCGGCACATTGTGCCAGGCGAGATACGGCGTGACGATGAAGCCGCCGGTGGCAGCGGTCAGCGCGGCGACAATCCCGAAGAAAAATGAAACGATCAGCTGCCAGTGCGTGCGCGGCAGTTGCCGTGTCGGCGCCGGTTTGAAATTGCTGATCATGTTCACGGCGGCCAGCATGACGATGCCGCTGAAAATCAGCGTCAGCGGTCTGGTCGGCAGATGGCTGGCAATGGTCGAGCCGGCGATGCTGCCCAGTGCCAGTCCGACCGCCATCACCCTGGCTATCGTCCAGTCGACGTTGCCCAGTTTGCGGTGCACGTTCATCGACACCGCCACCGTGACGATCATGCTCATCATCGTGGTGCCAAGGGCCATGTGCATGATGTGTTCGTGCGGGAAATGTTGCGCCGTAAACAGCATGTACAGGATTGGCACCAGCACCAGGCCGCCGCCGACGCCGAACATGCCGGCGATCACGCTGACAACGGCACCAAGCAGCGGGTACGCCAGCCACCACAGAGAAACGCTTTCCATGACCAAATCATCCATCAGCTGCGTCAGTTGGGCATGCGGGAAAATGCATGCCCGGTTCACGCATGGTTTGCATTAGCCGTGATACAGCCCGGCCTGCCGCCCTTCCTCCTGCACCAGCGTCAGCAGAATGTCGATCGTCGGCGTCGGCACGCCGGTGAGCCGGCCGAGTTCCTGCACCGCCGTTACCAGCGCATCGATTTCCATCGAGCGGTGCCGCTCCAGATCCTGCAGCATCGACATCTTGTGTCCGACCGCTTTGCCGGCCACGTTCAGCCGCCGCTCGATCATCTCGTCGCCGATGTGCACGTTCAGCGCCTCGGTCACTGCTTTCGCCTCATGCATCATCTGCATGCACAGTGCGCGCAGGCCCGGCTCGGAGGTGATGCGGTCGAGCGTCGCGTGCGTCAGCGCGCTGATCGGGTTGAAGCAGACATTGCCCCACAGTTTGAGCCACACGTTCCAGCGGATGGCGTCGCGGATCGGCGCATCGAAATTCGCCGCCGTCAGTGCTTCGGCCAGCTTCACCACTCGTTCCGAGCGCGAGCCATCCGGTTCGCCGATGATGAAGCGGTTGAATTCGTGGTGCTCGATCACGCCGGGGGCGATCACTTCGCACGCAGGATCGACCACGCAGCCGATCGCGCGCTCGGGGCCGATCAAATCCCATTGCAGCCCGCCGGGATCGACCGATTCCAGTTTGCGCCCGTCGAATTTGCCGCCTTCCTGATAGAAGTACCACCACGGGATACCGTTCATCGCGGTTACCATCGCCGTGTCTGGGCCGAGCAGCGGCTTGAACGCGGCCGCGCTTTCATGCGACTGGTGCGCCTTCAATGCGCACAGCACGTAATCCTGATGGCCGAAATCGGCCGGGTTGTCGCTGGCCGGAATGCGCGCCACCTTTTCCTGGCCGCCGATCAGCAGCTTCAGGCCATTTTTCTTGATCGCATCAAGGTGCTCGCCGCGCGCGACCACGCACACGTCCTGTCCCGAAAGCGCCAGTTCCACTGCCAGATAGCCGCCGATTGCGCCGGCTCCGAAGATGCAGAATTTCATGTCGAACCTCCGTTGTGGTTGCTTGCCTGTATTTAGTGTAATCGCGGATCACTTATAAGAAAAATACTTTTTGTATTGGTGATTTATATGTTTATCATATGATTTGTTTTTGCCAACCGTACCGATCATGGATATCCGCCAGCTCCGCTATTTCATGGCCATCGTCGAAGAAGGACAGATCAGCCGCGCCGCGCAACGGCTGCATATCGCTCAGCCGCCGCTCAGTTTGCAGCTCAAATTGCTGGAGCAGGAACTGGGGGTGCAACTGATCGAGCGCAGCACGCGTCACCTGCAGCCGACGCAGGCCGGCCATGCGCTGTACCAGCGCGCGGAACAGATTGTCGGGCTGGTCGATGCGGCGGCGAAGGAAATGCGCGAGCACGATGGCGCGATGCGCGGCGTGCTGGCGCTTGGCAGTCCGCCGGCGATAGGCAACCTGTACATGCCGGAGCGCATCCAGATGTTTCATGCGCGCTACCCTGAAGTCCGGTTTCAGTGGCGCGAAGGCAATACTTTCCGCATTCTGGAACTGCTGGATGCGAACGTGATCGAATTCGGCATCGTGCGCCTGCCGGTGCGCGAAGGGGCGTATGACATGATTCCACTGCTGACCGAGCCGTGGGTGGCGATTTTTCCGCGCCAGCGCGGACGCAAACGGCGCGTTCGCGTCACTCTGGGCGAACTGGCCGGCCAGCCTTTGCTGCTGATGAACCGGCAGGCCGGCATTCGCGCGCACGATATGGTGCTGGATGCATTCGCTGCCGCCGGTATCGTGCCGGACGTATTCTGCGAAAGCGACAACGTGCTGGCCTTGCTGTCGCTGGTCGAGCGCCAGTTGGGCGTGGCGATCATGCCGCGCTCGACCCTGAGCTTGCGTTCGGCGGACGATTTCGACGTGTGCGAGATTGCCGATTGCCACCTTGAATCGTCGGTGGCGGTGATCTGGCACCGGAACCGGCGGTTGTCCGCGCCGGCACGCCTGTTCCTTGAACTGTTCGATACGGCTACAATGTCCGGTTCCATTCCCGAACAGACAGGTCCATCATGCTGAGCTACCGCCACGCCTTCCATGCCGGCAACCACGCCGACGTGCTCAAGCACTTCGTGCTGATGCAATTGATCCGGCATTTGCAGCAAAAGGACACACCGTTCCACTATGTCGATACCCACGCCGGCGCCGGTTTGTATGCGCTCGATCAGGGTTACGCCGCCAAGAGCCGCGAGGCTGACACCGGCATTGCGCAACTGTGGCAGCGCAAGGATTTGCCAGAGCCGCTGGCCGAATACTTGCAATTCGTGCGCGAAATGAATGCCGATCGCAAGCTGCGCCATTATCCCGGTTCGCCGTGGATAGCGAACGCGCTGCTGCGCGATCAGGATCGGCTGCGGCTGTTCGAGCTGCACCCGACCGACAACAAAATCCTGTGCGACAACTTCCGCGAACTGGAAAAGCAGCAGGGCAGGCCGCGTGGGCGCGGCACGCGCGTGATGATCGAGCGGGGCGATGGTTTTGCCGCACTCAAGGCACTGCTGCCGCCGCCGTCCAGGCGGGCGCTGGTGCTGATCGACCCGCCGTACGAAGTCAAAACCGATTACCGTAGCGTGCTCGATACGCTGGACGATGCGTTGAAGCGCTTCCCCACCGGCACCTATGCCATCTGGTACCCGGTGCTGCAGCGCAACGAATCGAAGCAGTTGCAGAACCGTCTGAAGCGCCTGCCGGCGGCGAGCTGGCTCGACGTGACGCTATCGGTCACCGGTCCGACGCCGGATGGCTTCGGCCTGCGCGCCAGCGGCATGTTCGTGCTGAACCCGCCGTGGACGCTGGCGGCGACGTTGAACGAAGTAATGCCTTTCCTCGTGTCGGCGCTCGGGCAGGATGCCGACGCTGGCTTCACGCTCGAAACCGGCGAGAACCCGGCTCCGGGCAAGGGCAAAGGCCGGAATGCCGACGACGATTAAGCCAGCTGCCAGCGAAAAAGCCCGTTTTGTCAGGGGTATGTGCCTGAAATAAGCTTCCGAGCCACAGTTTTGCTGGCTTTTTAAAAATACTGGCGGGAGTATATTTTTTGGCCTTGCTGACCAAAACCACCATTCTGGTCAGTTATTTTTGGCTGCCACAGGCGTGTTGCGGTTCAGACAGCAGTTTTTCCGGCCGGGCGGCGTGCTGGCGGCGCAGGTTGCCGCTCAGTCTGGAAGGCTTTTGCAGCACGACGGAATAGGCGAAACGGTTGCCCTGATGGCTGCTTTCGACAAAGCCGGCGGCAGCCGCCATCTCGACCACCTTTTTATGGCTGACGTAGTGCGGGTCGAACACGCTTTCGCACACCAGCAGCTTGCCATCTTCTCTTAGCGCCGCATGAATGACCGGGAACACGCGCTTTGCGTCCGGGATTTCACCTAGCGCCATCACCATCACCGCAGCATCGAGCGAACCGTCGGGCAGGTTCGGCTCGCGCGCATCGCACAGCAACAGGCGGATGTTGGTCAGCCCGTTCTGCTCCGCCTTGGCAGCGATTTTGGTCAGCATTTCCGCCTGCACGTCGAGCGCTATGACTTCGCCGCCGGCAGACAGCGCGCGGGCCAGCGGAATCGTCACGCGCCCCGGGCCGCAGCCGATGTCGGCGATGCAGTCGCTGGTGCCGGGGTCGAGATGGCGCAGGATGGCGGCAGAGCGGGTCACGCGCGCGAGCGGATTTTCCATTTCGACTAGCCAGCTGATTGAGGCGGGGCAGGGGAGCAGGCGTTGACGCGAACCGCGCCGCCAGAAGAACCAGATGGCCGCCACGGCGCACAGCGCGAGAACGGAAAGAATAAGAGCCATGTTGCTTGTCGTGCTTGCTGCAGTGAAGAACCGGCGGTCAATCTAGCACGGCCGCATGGTGGCGGCAAGAATGTCGTGGTGTCTGGCAGACAGCGGCTAGCGCGGGCGTGCAACCGATTCGGGCAAGCCGAAGATCCGGTCAAACGCCCAGTGGAAGGCAATCGCATAAAAAAAGAAAAATACCAGCAGAGCGGCATCGGCCAGCAGCGCGTGCCACAGCGACAGCTTGAGCCACCAGGCAAGCAGCGGTATGGTCATCAGCGCCAGTCCGCCCTCGAATCCGGCTGCGTGTGCCAGCCTGCGCCTGGCCGAGCGCACCGTTTCCGGTTGCCGCCGTTCCCAGCGCTCAAACAGGGTGTTGAAGACGTAATTCCAGCCGACAGCGATCAGCGAGATGACGATGGCCAGCGCGCCGGAGGTGTGCAGCGATTGGTCGAACACCCATCCGAGCACGGGTGAAACGAGTACCATGGCGAGTGCTTCATACAGCACTGCTTGTACGATTTTCCGGGTGCGTGGACGCATGTCTTGTGCGGCGGCCTCAGGCTGCTAGCAACAGAAACACAGTCGGCTTCTTGTGAAAATCCGGCGTTTTGCCGCCAGCCATCTGGCTTTTCCACTGCGCCGCGGTTTGCGTTTTCACCGATTCGTCCGGCGCGGTCAGGTCGGTTGCGACGCAGAGCAGCGTGTCCGGCCTGCAGGCGGCGGCGAGCGCTTCCAGCAGCGCGCCATTGCGGTATGGCGTTTCGATGAACAACTGCGTCTGGTGATCCTTCTTCGAGCGATCTTCCAGCGCGCGGATGCGCTTCGTGCGCTCGGCGGCGTCGGTCGGCAGGTAGCCGTTGAAGGCGAAGCTCTGGCCGTGCAGGCCGCTGGCCATCACCGCCAGCAAGAGCGACGACGGGCCGACCAGCGGCTTGACCGGGATGCCGAGCTTGTGCGCCAGCCGCACCAGATTCGCGCCTGGGTCGGCCACCGCCGGCACGCCGGCTTCCGAGATCAGGCCGCCGTCCGCGCCATCGAGAATCGGTTGCAGCAGCGCCGGCAAGGCATCGACCTTGGTGTTGACGTTCAGTTCGGCGATGCGGATTTCCTGCATCGGTTTTGCCAGCGGGTGCGCGGCAGAGACCAGTTTTAGGAACGCGCGCGTGGTCTTGGCGTTTTCGGCGACGAAGTAGCCGAGCTGTGCGGTGGTTGCCTGCACGTGTTCCGGAATCAGTTGCGCCAGCGGCTGCGCGCCTTCCTGTGCATGGCCGAGGGTGTTGGGAACGAGAAAAAGGGTACCGGACATGGTTTTTGAGGTGAAAATATACTGGGTGGAGTAATTTCAAACCGCCGCAGAATATGTGGCGCGGCGCAATGGTTTGATTGTATACCCCCGTTATTTTGCCAAATTCTGGCGGAAGAATGGCATTCCGGCGTGGCGCAGCATGGTGGTGAGCGCAATCAGCGGCAGGCCGGTGAGCGCGGTCGGGTCGCTGCTTTCGATTTGTTCCAGAATGGCGATGCCGAGCGCCTCGTTTCGCGCGCTGCCGGCGCAGTCATACGGCTGTTCGAGTTTTAGGTAGGCGTCGAGTTCGTCGTCCGGCAGGTCGCGGAAGGTGACGAAGGTTTGCACATTTTCCAGTTGCACTGCGTCCGCGCCGGTCTTGCGGCCGTCGAACAGGCACAGCGCGGTGTGGAAGATCACGCGCCGGCCGCGCATTTTCTGCAACTGTTTCAGCGCATTGTCGTGGTTGCCGGGTTTGCCGATCTGTTCGCCATCGAGCGTGGCCACCTGATCGGAGCCGATTACCAGCGCGCCGGGAAATTTGGCCGCAATCGCTGCCGCTTTTGCCTGTGCCAGCCGCAATGCGGTCGCTTCCGGCGCTTCGCCCGGCAGCGGCGTTTCGTCGATATCGGGCACGGCGACGTCAAACTGGATGCCAAGGCGGGACAGCAATTCCTTGCGATAAACGGAACTGGAACCGAGAATCAGGCGCGGAAGGGGGCGGGATTGATGCATGTTGTCGAAAAAATGGGCTAAGGCTTTGACCAAATGGGGATTATCCTGTTATTATCGCAGGTTTTACCGGCTGGCTTCGCCCGATGAGCGCTTTTGTTGTCGATACCTTCGAATTTTGTCGGTTGGGCGAACGCCGGGAAGGCCGGATTGCGATCGCCGATCTGGCGCGCCTGTCCAAGGAATGTCCGGGTTCAACCGGCGTGCTGGATTGGGTGCTGCAGGGTGGAATCGGAATGTTTAACCATTCGCAACTGACCCTGTCGGTTTCCGCTTCGGTTCAGTTGACATGCCAGCGCTGTCTGGCGCCATTTGCCTTTGAGATCCGTTCGGAATCGTTGCTGATTCTGGCGAAGGATGAGGCTGAGGCGGATGAAATCGAGGGGCGGCTGGCTGATGAAGAAGAAGTTGATGTCATCGTCGGCAGCAAGGCCCAGGATATTCTGCAGCTGATTGAAGACGATGCGTTGCTGGCATTGCCGTTGTCGCCCAGGCATGAGATTTGTCCTGGCAAAACGGCGCTGGATGAGGCTGGCGAAAGCAAGCCGTCGCCATTTGCTGCGCTCAAGGCAATCAAGCGGTAATCCGGCAACAGGAAGTTCCGTTGCGGCAGAAATCTGTCGGGCGGATATGTTAGAATCACGAATTATGTTTTTGTAATCAGGAGTAATCATGGCCGTCCAACAAAACAAGAAGTCCCCGTCCAAGCGCGGCATGCATCGTTCGCACGACTTTCTGGTCGCGCCGCAGCTGTCGGTTGAGCCGACCAGCGGCGAAACGCATATGCGTCATCACATCAGCCCGAACGGTTTCTATCGCGGCAAGAAAGTGCTCAAGACCAAGAACGACGATTGATCGGGCTTCGGTAGTCTGCATCTTTTTGAGTGGCGCGTTGTGTTGCATGACCGGGCGCCATTTTTTATTCGCTTCGAGCCAGGCGTTATTTTGACTCGCGCACATTCCGGCGTGGAATTTTCGGCCGGGGCAGGCACTGAATCAAAACGATGACAATCAGAATTTCTATCGATTGCATGGGCGGGGATCATGGCACACCGGTGACCATCCCGGCTGCTTTTGCTTTCGTGAACAGCCAGCCGGATGTCGAGCTGGTGCTGGTCGGCAACGAGGGGATTATTCGCGCGGAGCTGCAAAAGCTGAATGCGGTGAATCACCCTCGCCTGTCGATCCGGAACGCGACGGAAATCGTCGCCATGGACGATTCGGTCGAGGTTGCGCTGCGGCGCAAACGCGACTCGTCGATGCGCGTGGCAATCAGCCTGGTGCGCGACGGGCAGACGCAGGCCTGCGTTTCCGCCGGCAACACCGGTGCGTTGATGGCTATCTCCCGCTATCTGCTGAAAACCCTGCCGGGCGTCGATCGTCCGGCTATCTGCACCATCCTGCCGAACCAGAAAAACGGGCCGACCTACATGCTCGATCTGGGCGCGAACGTCGATTGCGAGCCGGATCATCTGCGCCAGTTTGCGCGCATGGCATCGGCGCTGGTGTCGTCGGTCGAGGGCAAGAGCAAGCCGACGGTCGGCTTGCTGAATGTCGGCACCGAGCAGATCAAGGGCAACGACGTGGTCAAGCGGGCATCCGAACTGCTGCATGAAGATCACGCCAGAGGGGTGCTGAACTATTACGGCAACGTCGAAGGCAACGACATTTTCGAAGGCACGACCGACATCATCGTTTGCGATGGCTTCGTCGGCAATGTCACGCTGAAGGCAGTTGAGGGGCTGGGGCGGTTCTTCCGCGTGGTCCTGACTTCCGAATTCAAGAGCAGTTTCTTCAATATGCTTGGCGCGCTGATCGCGCGCCGCGCCCTCAAGGCAATTTCCAAACGCATGAATCCGTCGCGTTTCAATGGCGCGAGTTTGCTTGGTCTGCGCGGGCTGGTGTTCAAGAGCCATGGCAGTGCTGATGCGTTTGCGTATGAATGTGCAATCCAGCGTGCGTACGACGCGGTCAAGCGTGACGTGTTGCAACGCATTTCCAATACGATGGCCGAGTTGCTGCCGCAACTGGAAAACGATGTTCCTGGCGCAGCGGCAGACTCAATCGAGCAGAAGACAGCATGACTATTTACAGCAAAATCACCGGCACGGGCAGTTACCTTCCTCCACGGCGCGTAAGCAACGAAGAACTGGTGGCGCAACTGGCGGCGAAAGGGGTTGAAACCTCGGACGAATGGATTGTCACCCGTAGTGGTATTGCTTCGCGTCACTATGCCGACGATGGGGTGCTGGCGAGCGATCTTGGCGTCGAGGCGGCGAAAAGGGCGCTGGAAATGGCAGGCGTGGCAGCGAACGAGGTCGATCTGATTTTGCTGGCAACGACCACGCCTGATCATTACGGCGGTTTCCCCAGCACTGCATGTCGCGTGCAGGCCAAGCTGGGCATCACCAGCCATTGCGCCGCGGTCGATGTGCAGGCTGTGTGCAGCGGTTTCGTCTATGCGATGTCGATGGCGGATGCGTTCATCCGCGCCGGCGTGCACAAGAACATACTGGTGATTGGTGCCGAGATTTATTCGCGTGTGGTCGATTTCAATGACCGCACGACTTGCGTCTTGTTCGGTGATGGCTCGGGCGCGGTGCTGGTGTCCGCGTCGAACGAGCCGGGCATTCTGGCAACGAAAATGCATGCCGATGGTCATCAGAACGAGATCCTGCACATGGATGCACGCCTGAGCTGCGGCGTGATGGAAGGCAGCGGCTTCATGTACATGGATGGGCAGGCGGTATTCAAGCAGGCAGTGACGGTGCTCGATCAGGTCGGGCACGAAGTGATGGAAATGGCTGGCGTACAGCCGACCGATATCGACTGGCTGATTCCGCATCAGGCCAATGTGCGCATCATGCAAAGCGCGGCCAAGCGGCTGAAAATTCCGGCGGAGCGGGTGGTGATCACGGTTGACTGGACTGGCAACACCTCGGCCGCGACCATTCCGATTGCACTCGATACCGCGATGCGCGACGGCCGCATCAAGTCCGGACAAAACATCCTGATGGCAGCCATCGGCGGCGGCCTGACTTGGGGCGCTGTGCTGGCGCGCATGTAAGAAATTTTTAACCATAAAGAGACTATCCGCATGACACAGTTCGCCTTTGTTTTCCCCGGCCAGGGTTCGCAAGCAGTCGGGATGCTGAACGGTTTCGCCGACAACAAGGTCGTGCGTGACACGATTGCCGAAGCGTCCGACGCATTGGGTCTGGATTTGTGGCAGATGATTGCCGAAGGGCCGAAGGAAAGCCTGGATTTGACGACCAACACCCAGCCGGTGATGCTGTCGTCGTCGGTTGCGTTTTATCGCGCCTGGCTGGCAGCAGGCGGCAAGGCGCCTGCTGTCGTGGCAGGCCACAGCTTGGGCGAATTTTCCGCGCTGGTGGCGGCAGGTGTGATCGAGTTTAAGGATGCTGTCAAGCTGGTGCGCTTCCGTGCGCAGGCAATGCAGGAAGCAGTGCCTGTGGGCGAAGGCGGCATGGCGGCGATTCTAGGTTTGTCCGATGCGGACGTGATTGCAGCCTGTGCCGAAGCGGCGCAGGGCGAAGTGGTCGAGCCGGCGAACTTCAATGCGCCGTCGCAACTGGTGATCGCAGGCCACAAGGCGGCGATTGCGCGTGCCTGCGAGATCGCGAAGGCGAAAGGCGCGAAGCGCGCGCTGCCGTTGTCGGTATCGGCGCCGTTCCATTCGTCGCTGCTGAAGCCGGCTTCCGATCGCTTGCGTGATTACATGGCGAACCTGAACTTCTCCGCGCCGAAAATTCCGCTGATCAACAACGTCGATGTTGCTATTATTGACGATCCGGCCGCGATCAAGGATGCGCTGGTGCGTCAGGCTGCCAGCCCGGTGCGCTGGGTCGAAACCGTCAACAAGATGGCTGGTATGGGCATTACGCAGACGGTCGAATGCGGCCCGGGCCGCGTGCTGGCCGGCTTGTCCAAGCGTATTAACGACACCGTTACCGGCGAAGCGATCTTCGATCAGGCGTCGCTGGACAAAGTACTGGAGGCGTTGAAATGAGCACTAGCAATACGCAGGATTTGCTGAATCAGGTAGCGCTGGTCACCGGCGCTTCGCGCGGTATTGGTCATGCGATTGCGCTCGAACTGGCGCGTCGTGGTGCAACCGTGATCGGTACCAGCACGTCCGAATCCGGTGCGGCTGCAGTGACGGCAGAACTGGAAAAAATCCGCCCGGGCGCTGGCAAGGGCATGGTGCTGGATGTGGCCGATGCCGACGCCTGCAATGCGGCGGTCGAGCAGATTGCCAAGGATTTGGGCGGCGTTTCGATTCTGGTCAACAATGCCGGCATAACGCAGGACAATCTGGCGATGCGGATGAAGGACGACGAGTGGGACAGCGTCATCAACGTCAACCTGAATGCGGTTGGCCGTCTGTCGCGCGCGGTGCTGCGCGGCATGATGAAGGCGCGTACTGGCCGCATCATCAACATCACGTCGGTCGTCGGTTCGCTCGGCAATCCGGGACAGATGAATTATGCCGCGTCGAAAGCCGGCGTCGAAGGCATGAGCCGCGCGCTGGCGCGCGAGGTCGGCAGCCGCGGCATTACGGTTAACTGCATCGCGCCGGGGTTCATCGATACCGACATGACCAAATCGCTGAATGAGCAGCAAGTGGCAGCGATGCTGCAGCAAATTCCGCTGGCGCGCTTTGGCACGCCGGATGATGTGGCAGCAGCAACGGCGTTTTTGGCATCACCGCAGGCAAATTACATCACTGGCACGACATTGCATGTCAATGGCGGGATGTTTATGAATTAAGCGTTTTTTTGAATATAATTCCACTTCGTCGGTGGGGCACCCATCCGAAAGATTATTTCCGCGCGCAAACCTGATAGAATGCGCGCACTTTTTGAAAACAACTGGAGCTAAACATGTCCGATATCGAACAACGCGTTAAAAAAATCGTCGCAGAACAACTGGGTGTCGCAGAAGCCGACATCAAGACTGAATCGTCTTTCGTTGATGATCTTGGCGCGGATTCGCTCGACACCGTGGAACTCGTAATGGCACTCGAAGACGAATTCGAAATCGAAATTCCGGACGAGCAAGCCGAGAAAATCACGACCGTGAAACAAGCCATTGATTACGCAACGGCAAACGTCAAGTCGTAATTCCCGTACCAGGTTTGCCGGTGCGGCGTAAAGGCCGCATCCACATGTCTATCTGCCCTTGCCTGATGGAAAGGGCGGTATTTGGCATGGCACGTTTTATTGCTAGGAATCAATAAACAGGAGAACAGCTTGAGCCGTCAACGTCAACGCCGTGTCGTCATTACCGGTCTGGGGTGTATTTCCCCCGTCGGCAACACTGTCGCCGATATGTGGGGCGCCGTTACCGCCGGGAAATCCGGGGTCGGCACTATCACCAAATTCGATGCCTCCCCGTTCAGCACCACTTTTGCGGCTGAAGTGAAGGATTTCAAAATCGAGGATTACATCACCACCAAAGAAGCGCGCACGATGGATACCTTCATCCATTACGGCATGGCGGCAGGCATTCAGGCGATCCAGGACAGTGGACTGGAAGTGACCGAGCAGAACGCCGAACGCATTGGTGTGAACATCAGTTCCGGCATCGGCGGTTTGCCGACGATCGAACAGCAGCATTCGGAATTCCTGAACCGCGGCCCGCGTCGCATCAGCCCGTTCTTCGTGCCGTCGTCGATCATCAACATGATTTCTGGCAACCTGTCGATCAAGTTTGGCCTGAAAGGTCCAAACCTGTCGGTGGTTACTGCCTGCTCGACCGGTTTGCACAGCATCGGCCTGTCGGCGCGGATAATCGAATACGGTGATGCCGACGTGATGGTGGCTGGCGGTTCGGAAGCCTGTGTGTCGCAACTCGGCTTGGGCGGTTTCGCCTCGGCGCGCGCTCTGTCGTCGCGCAACGACGATCCGACTACGGCTTCGCGTCCGTGGGACAAGGATCGCGATGGTTTCGTGCTGGGCGAAGGTGCGGGCGTGATGGTGCTGGAAGAATACGAACACGCGAAGGCGCGCGGCGCGAAAATTTACGCCGAAGTGATCGGTTTTGGCATGAGCGCGGATGCGCATCACATGACTGCGCCGCTTGAAGACGGCAGCGGCGCCGGTCGCTGCATGGCGAATGCGCTCAAGGATGCGGGCATTAACCCGACCGAGGTCAATTACGTCAATGCGCACGGCACCTCGACTCCGCTGGGTGACATGGCCGAAACGGTGGCGGTTAAGCGTACGCTGGGTGATCATGCGAAGAACATCGTGATGAGTTCGTCGAAATCGATGGTTGGCCATCTGCTGGGTGGTGCTGGCGGTCTGGAATCGGTCATCACCGCGCTGGCGTTGCATCATCAGATCATCCCGCCGACGATCAACATCTTCAATCAGGACCCGCAGTGCGATCTGGACTACTGTGCCAATACCGCGCGCGATGCAAAGCTGAATGTGGCACTGAAGAACTCGTTCGGTTTCGGCGGCACGAACGGAACGCTGGTGTTCGCGAAAATATAATCTGGCCAGTCAGGCAGTTTGAACGAAGCCCCTCATTCACGCGAATGAGGGGCTTTTCTTTTGCCGGTGCCTCATGTCGTCGATAGCCATTTCTGCCATCGTCAAACCATCTCGCCTGCTGCTGCGATTGCAACTGGTGATGTGCCTGTGCGTTGCGCTGGCAGGCGTGACCATCGGTGCCGGTATCTGGGGCCATTATCCGTTTGCCGCCAGATGGGCGCTGGCAGCAACATGCTTTGTTTGTGCATTCATTGCGATACTTCAGATCCTGCGGCAAAGAATTGCGTTTTCAATTGATATTTCCGGTATCGGACAAATACGGCTCAGGCAATATAACCTCAGGCAGCAGGAAGTAGCTGGCGAGTGGGAAAGCGTCAGATTGACGGAAGCATCGACCATCTGGCCCGGCATGATGTTTTTGTGTCTGGAATCCAGGCAGGGGAAAAAGTTTGTGCTGCGTGTTTTGCCGGACAGCGTTTCAGCGGACGAGTTCCGCGCGCTGTCGGTAGCCTGCCGCTGGATCGTGGCACGCGGCGGGCGACAGGACGACGCGCAGCAATAAAAGCCAAGACTGGTGTCTGGCAGTGGATGACAGGGGCAGCTATCGTGACCAATGAACGCGAAATCGACCAGCAACTGGTGCAGCGCGTGCAGCGCGGCGAGAAGATTGCTTTCGATCTGCTGGTGTCCAAATATCAGCGCCGGTTGTTCCGGCTGGCGCTGAGGCTGGTGGGAGATCCCAGTGAGGCAGAGGACGTTGTCCAGGAAACCTTCATCAAGGCTTACAAGGCGTTGCCGCAGTTCCGAGGTGATTCGGCTTTTTACACCTGGTTGTACCGGATCGGGATCAATACCGCGCGCAATTTCCTGGAAAACCAGGGGCGACGGATTCCGGTATTAAAGGAGGCTGGCGGCGCTGAACAGCCTGAGGCGGGCAGCGAGCATGCCGGTTCCGGTGACGGGGATACGCCTGAAGCGGCGCTGCTGGCGCGGCAGATCGCCGAAACGATCAACCTGGCGATGGAAGAATTGCCGACGGACTTGCGCTTGGCGCTGTCGTTGCGCGAATTCGACGGCTTGAGCTATGACGAAATCGCCATGGCAATGGCATGTCCGGTAGGCACCGTGCGCAGCCGGATTTTCAGGGCGCGCGAGGCGGTGGCGGAAAAACTTCGACCTTTGCTTGATTCCGGTATTGATAAACACCGGTGAAAAGCCAATAATCCCATATCTGTTTCATGCGTGCAAAGTTCCGTCAGGCGGCAGCCATGCTGTGCAATGCAATGCCCACGAGTTGCCGGCATCGCCCAAAGTGGTGATGGTGGCCGCGCCTTGAGTCAACTGCGGATCGAACGAAAACAGGCGACACATGCGGGAAAAGATTTCGGCTTTGGTTGATGGCGAACTGTCTGGCAGCGATCTCAATGCGGCGCTGACTTTGTTGCACTCGCCGGGAGAATTCGCAACGCTGGATGCCTATCACCGCATTCGTCACCTATTGCGTGCCGGTACGTCCGAACCGATGATGACGGACGATTTTGCCGCAAGGCTGAGAGAACGCTTGTGCAATGGCTGATGCAGCATGAAAAAACATATGGAACAGGGGAGTATGGCAGAAAATATGCCGGTTCGTCCGGATATTTCTTGGCGCTGCAGAAATACTCCGTATAGTATATTTTTGCCGTTGCGGCCGGGGTTGAACAGTATCGGAGCAGGAAAATGGTGATGAAAAGGTTCGTGCGGGCAGGCATGGCGGTTTTGCTGTCCTGTCTTCTGTCATCTGCCGCAAGTGCGGCGACCTCCGTCGCGACTGCGACGCCGGCGCATTCCGGCATGGTGTTTGCGGTTGCCTATTCCGCCAATGGCAAGATGGTGGCATCGGCCGGCGAGGATCGACTCATTCGATTGTGGAATCCTGCCCGCGGGGAATTACGGCGGACGTTGCGCGGACATGCCGGCGCGGTGAAATCGCTGGCATTTTCTGCCAACTCGCAAAGACTGGTTTCCGGTGGCGATGACCGCGCGCTCAGGCTTTGGCGCACCGGCAACGGACGTGAACAGCTTGTGCTGGGCGGACATGCGGGCGAAATCAAATCGGTGGCCATTTCACCAGATGGCAAGGTGCTGGCGTCCGCTGGCGGATGGCAGGACAACACCATCAAGCTGTGGGACGCTGCCAGTGGGCGCATGTTGCGCCAGCTCGCCGGCCACACGCGCAGCGTGAACTCGGTCGCGTTTTCCGCCGATGGCAAGTGGCTGTTGTCCGGCAGTTCCGACGGTAGCGTCAAGGTGTGGGAAGTGGCCAGCGGCGGCCTACTGCAAACGCTGACCGGGCATAACGGGGTCGTGATGTCGGTCGCGTTTTCGCCCAATGGCAAAATTGCCGCCTCCAGCGGCTCAGACAACTCGGTACGCACTTGGGATATCGCCGATGCGCGCGAATTGCGCACAATGCTGGGTCACAACAGTTGGGTTGAAGCGATAGCGTTCTCGCCCGACGGCAAGACCATCGCATCAGCCGGCCGCGACAAGGCCATCCGCCTGTGGCAGGTCGATAACGGCCTGGAGTTGCGGGTGCTCAAGGGACATGCCTGGACCGTGACTTCGGTGGCTTTCTCACCGGATGGCAAAAAGCTGGTGTCGGGCAGCGGCGACAGCACCATCATGTTCTGGGATGTGGCCACAGGACGTGCGCTGCGCACGATAGGCCACGCCAATTCCCGTCCGCTCAGAGGAAAATAAACGGCGGTCAGCATGAAACACATCACCTCACAGCGCCGGGAAGGCTGGTTGCACGCATTGCGCCAGCATGCGCGTGCGCGGCCGCTGGCAGCCCTTGCGCTGGTCGTGTCGTTGCTGGCCATCGCTGTCTTGCTGGCGCAAAGCCTGATGCAGGCCTTGTCCGACGAAGCGCGCACCATCATGCTGCTGGCGCTGATGGGCGGCACAGTGGGTTTTGCTGCTACCGCGCTTGGCGCAGTACCCGGTTTGATTTTGCGCCATATTCCGCAACGGATAGAAGATGCGATGCTCGGCATGGCGGCCGGCATGATGCTGTCGGCCAGTGCGTTTTCGCTGATTTTGCCCGGCATCGCGGCGGGCACGCCCATCATGGGAAGCAAACTGGGAGGCGCCGGCCTGGTTGTGCTGGGGATGGCGCTGGGCGTACTGCTGATGATCGGGTTGGAAGAATTTACGCCGCATCAACATGAAAGTGCTGGCGCCTTCGGTGCCGGACACGAGCGTTATGGCAAGGTGTGGCTGTTCGTGTTCGCGATTGCGCTGCACAATTTGCCCGAAGGCATGGCGATTGGCGTCGGTTTCTCGCAGGGTGACATGAAAGTTGGCCTGCCGCTGATGCTGGCGATCGCCTTGCAGGATTTGCCCGAGGGACTGGCGGTGGCGATTGCATTGCGCAGTGCCGGTTTCTCTCCGTTGAGGGCGGTATTGCTGGCAGCGGCGACCGGCTTGCTCGAACCGGTTGGAGCATTGCTTGGGGTCGGTTTGTCGAGCGGTTTTGCCGCCGCTTATCCGATTGGCCTGGGCCTGTCGGCAGGTGCGATGATTTTCGTGGTGTCGCACGAAGTCATTCCGGAAACGCATCGCAACGGCCATCAGACGCCTGCGACGGTCGGGCTGATGATCGGTTTTGCGCTGATGATGGTGCTCGATACTACACTGGGTTAGGGAAGCGCGCTTTCGTGATAGAATATAAAGTTGCTTACACCGTCATGAAATTGACATAAATCTTTATTTTTATTGGAGTTTTTGCAAAATGGCAATCGAACGCACGCTGTCGATCATCAAACCGGACGCAGTCGCTAAAAACGTTATCGGTCAAATCTATGCACGCTTTGAAGGCGCTGGCCTGAAAATCGTCGCTGCGCGCATGGCGCAACTGTCCCGAGCCGAAGCGGAAGGCTTTTATGCCGTGCACAAGGAGCGTCCATTCTTCAAGGATTTGGTCGATTTCATGATCTCCGGCCCGGTGATGGTGCAAGCGCTGGAAGGCGAAGGCGCGATCGCGAAAAACCGCGAACTGATGGGCGCGACCGACCCGAAGAAAGCTGACAAGGGCACGATCCGCGCTGATTTCGCCGATTCGATCGACGCCAACGCAGTACACGGTTCCGATGCGCCGGAAACGGCAGCGGTCGAAATTGCCTATTTCTTCCCGACGCTGAACGTCTATTCGCGTTAATGGCAAGACAGCGATGACGGCACTCACCAACCTGTTGGATTTCGATCCCCAGCAGCTCGTCGCCTACTGCGGCGAGCTGGGTGAAAAGCCGTTTCGCGCCACCCAACTGCAACGCTGGATGCATGTGTTCGGCGTCAGCGATTTCGACGCGATGACCAATCTGGCGAAATCGCTGCGCGAGAAACTCTCTGGTCGCGCGGTGATTGTAGAACCGGCTGTCATCAGCGACAGCACGTCGCATGACGGTACCCGCAAATGGCTGCTTGATGTCGGGCAGGGCAATGCGGTCGAAACCGTTTTTATTCCCGAGGACGACCGTGGCACGCTGTGCATTTCGACCCAGGCGGGCTGCGCGGTCAATTGCCGTTTCTGTTCGACCGGCAAGCAGGGCTTCAGCCGCAATCTGACCACAGCCGAAATCATCGGTCAGCTCAGAATGGCCGAATTTGCGTTGCGCAAGACGAAAGGCATTGAGCCAGGGCCGAAAGGCGAACGCCAGATCAGCAACGTGGTACTGATGGGCATGGGCGAGCCACTACTGAATTACGATGCGGTCGTGCGGGCGCTGAAGCTGATGCTGGACGACAATGCCTATGGATTGTCGCGCCGGCGCGTGACCGTTTCGACTAGCGGCGTGGTGCCGATGATTGACCGGTTGGCGCAGGATTGCCCGGTATCGCTGGCGGTGTCGCTGCATGCACCGAACGATGCGCTGCGCAACGAACTGGTGCCGCTGAATCGCAAGCATGGCCTGAAGGAGTTGATGGCCGCCTGCAAGCGTTACCTGAAATATGCGCCGCGCGATGCGATCATGTTCGAGTACTGCATGCTCGACGGCGTGAACGATACCGACAAGCACGCGCGTGAACTGATTGCGCTGGTAACGGACAGGGCCAATCCGGTATCGTGCAAATTCAACCTGATTCCATTCAATCCATATCCGGAGTCGGGCCTGAAGCGATCTAGGCATGAGCGCGTGCAGGCATTCGGCAAGATTCTGCTGGATGCGGGATTCATTACCACCGTACGCAAGACCCGCGGCGACGATATCGACGCAGCTTGCGGCCAGTTGGCCGGCGAGGTGCAGGACCGCACGCGTCTACGTGAAAGGCTGCAAAGCTCACGCGAAATTTGCACTCCGACTGACAAGAAACGCATCCGCATTGTGGAGGAAGTGGCATGAACGACATGTTGCGCAGGTTTGGTTGCGTAATGGCAGTGGTGTTGCTTGTTATCACGGCGGGTTGTGCCTCCATGCCAGCCAGCGACGGAGGCGAATTGCAGACGGCTTCCGACCAGACAGATGCGCAAAAACGGGCAGCCATCCGTTTGCAACTGGCTGTTGGCTATTACGAGCAGCGCCAGCCGAAAGTGGCGCTGGATGAAATCAAGCAGGCGCTGGCGATCTATTCCGATTACGCAGAAGCCTACGGCATGCGCGCGCTGATTTACATGGAGCTGGGTGAGACACGCCTGGCTGAAGAAAACTTCACTCGTGCGCTCGGACTGGCGCCAAAAAATCCGGATTTGTCGAACAATTACGGCTGGTTCCTGTGCCAGAATGACCAGGAGAGCAAGGCAATGCAATATTTTGAGGCGGCATTCTCCAGTCGAAGCTATCAGTCGCCATCGAAAGCATTGAACAATGCGGGGCTTTGCAGTCTGAAACAGAAAGACAGAAAGGCGGCCGAACGGTATTTCGCCCGGGCATTCCAGTTCGATCCGTCGAATCCGGTAACGAATGCCAATCTGGCGAAAATATTTTACGACCGACAGGATTACGAACGGGCGCATTTTTATATTGGCCGGGTGATTCAGTCAGAAATCTGGGCAGCGGACGTGTTGTGGTTGGCCATCAAGATTGAACACAAGCGCGGCAACAGCGAGGCAGAGCGATCCCACGCGATGCAATTGCGCAGCCGCCATCCTGGTTCGCCCGAATATGCAGCGTATCAACGTGGAGCATTTGATGAGTGATTCAGATTTGAATGTGCAGCAGGCGCAGCCGGAACCGGAATCGGTGACGCCACCAGAAGCGGCGCCATCTCCGCGCTTGCCGGGAGCGGAACTGGCGGCACGCCGGCAGCAACTGGGCTTGACGGTCGAGCAGATGGCGGTTCGGCTGAAATTGACGCAGCGGCAGATCGTTGCCCTTGAATCCGATAATTACGCTGCCTTGCCGGGCATGGCGATCGTGCGCGGTTTTGTCCGTGCGTATGCGAAAGCCATCAATCTCGATCCGGTTCCGCTGGTGGCGCTGCTGCAAGAAGAAAAAAAGGCGCCTGATTTTCAGAATCTCGCACCTTCGCTGCGCGGCATGTCGACCTCTTACACGGAAACGCGATTGCCAACACTGGGCCGTTCGCAAGCGCTGTCCAGACAATGGCTGATAGCGGTGGCTGCGGTGCTGGTGCTGATAGCCGCGCTGGTGGGGGTGAAGTATATGGGCTGGTTGCCCAACCTGTCTGACATGAAGGCGTCGCCGAAGGAAGGGGCGCAGGTTTCGGCGCCAGCGGCAGCAGACGCGAAGAGTGCCGAGTCTGCCAGCGTCGCAGGCAGCGAGGCTGGCAAGCTGGTGCAAAAGGAATTGCCGCCGCTTAAACCGGAGCAGGTATTGCCGGCCACAGAGGAAAATGTTGCTCCGTCGCCGGATGGCAAGGCCGCGGATGCGCCAGCCGCTGCCGCTGAAACGCCAGTCGGCCCGGCAGGGGCGCTGGTACTGAAGGCGCGCGAGCAGTCATGGTACGAAATTCGTCGCGTGAATGGCACCGTGGTCAGATCAGGCATGTTGCATGCGGGAGCGTCGGAAACCATTGAAGTGGCAGAGCCGCTGCTGCTGACGCTAGGCAATGCTCCGGGCGTCGGTGCGACATTGCGTGGCGCACCGCTGGAAATCCGGCCTGAAGAAGGCAGCCGGGTGGTCAAGTTGAGCGTGAAGTAAAAAGTACGGTTTATGTCGTCCAGCAAACATCCGGTGGCATCCGGACCCCAGCCACGCATGATGCGGCGCGGTGTGCCGGTTGAATATGGTGCACGACGAGTGATCATTGGCGGCGGTGCGCCGGTGGTGGTGCAGTCGATGACCAATACCGACACCGCGAACGTGACGGCAACAGTGACGCAGGTAGCGGAACTGGCGCGTGCCGGTTCGGAACTGGTGCGGATCACGGTGAACACGCTGGAAGCTGCTGAGGCAGTGCCGACGATCCGCGAGCAGCTCGATCGCCTTAGTATCGACGTGCCGCTGGTCGGTGATTTCCATTACAACGGCCACACGCTGTTGAAGAATTTTCCTGATTGCGCGCGCGCGCTGTCGAAGTACCGCATCAATCCGGGTAATGTTGGCCAGGGTGCGAAGCGCGATGCGCAGTTCGCGCAGATGATCGAAGTGGCATGCGAATACGGCAAACCGGTGCGCATTGGCGTCAACTGGGGCAGCCTCGATCAGGCGCTGCTGGCACGTGTGATGGATGAAAATGCGGCGCGCACCGAACCGTGGAACGCGCAGGCGGTGATGTATGAAGCGCTGATTACGTCGGCGATCGAAAGCGCGCAGATGGCGGAAAGCCTCGGCCTGCCGGGCGAAAAGATCGTGCTGTCGTGCAAGGTGTCGGGTGTGCAGGATTTGATCGCGGTCTATCGCGCGCTGGGGCGCCGCTGCGATTACGCGCTGCATCTCGGGTTGACCGAGGCGGGCATGGGCAGCAAGGGCATTGTCGCCTCGACTGCGGCCATGGGCGTGCTGCTGCAGGAAGGCATCGGCGATACGATTCGCGTGTCGCTGACACCGGAGCCGGGCGGCGCGCGCACGCAGGAAGTGATCGTCGCGCAGGAAATACTGCAGACGATGGGTTTGCGCCAGTTCATGCCGATGGTGGCGTCGTGCCCGGGGTGTGGCCGCACGACCTCGACCGTGTTCCAGGAACTGGCGGCCAGCATTCAGGATTTTCTGCGCACGCAGATGCCAGAATGGCGGGAACGTTATCCCGGCATCGAAAACATGAGCGTGGCGGTGATGGGTTGCATCGTCAATGGCCCGGGAGAATCGAAGCACGCGAACATCGGCATCAGCCTGCCGGGAATGGGCGAATCGCCGGCGGCACCGGTGTTCATTGACGGGGAAAAGAAAATGACGTTGCGCGGTGCGCGCATCGCCGAGGAATTCCAGCAGATTGTGCTGGAGTATGTGCAAAAGAATTATGGGAAGCAGGCTACCGCCGTTTGAGGCGCGGCCGACAAGAAACTTCATGTCAGACAAAGCAAAAAAAATCACAGGCATCAAGGGGATGAACGACATCCTGCCGGCCGATGCGCCGCTGTGGGAACTTTTCGAAAACACCGTGCAGTCGGTGCTGAAAAGCTACGGCTACCAGCAGATCCGCACGCCAATCGTCGAGGAAACGGCGCTGTTCGCGCGCGGCTTGGGTGCGGTGACCGACATCGTCGAAAAGGAAATGTATTCGTTCGAGGATTCGCTCAACGGCGACAACCTGACGCTGCGACCTGAATGCACCGCCGGCGTGGTTCGTTCGGTGCTGGAACACAACCTGACTTACGATGGCCCGAAGCGGCTGTGGTACACCGGCCCGATGTTCCGCCATGAACGTCCGCAGCGCGGGCGCTACCGCCAGTTCCATCAGGTTGGCGCGGAAGCGGTCGGTTTTGCTGGGCCGGACATCGATGCCGAGCTGATCATGCTTTGTCAGCGGTTGTGGGATGATCTCGGTCTGACCGGCGTCCGGCTGGAGCTGAACTCGATCGGCAATGCGGAGGAGCGCCACCGCCACCGTGCCGATCTGATCGCGTATTTCGAGCGCCACCACGAACTGCTCGATGGCGACGCGCAGCGTCGGCTGCACAGCAATCCGCTGCGCATTCTCGATACCAAGAATCCGGCGATGCAGGAAATGGTGAATGCAGCGCCAAAGCTGATCGATTATCTCGATGCCGAATCGCTGGCGCATTTCGAAGGCGTGCAAAAGATTTTGCGGCACAATAGCATTCCGTACACGGTCAATCCGCGGCTGGTGCGCGGCATGGATTATTACAATCGCACCGTGTTCGAATGGGTCAGCGACGAATTGGGCGCGCAGGGCACGGTCTGCGGCGGCGGCCGTTACGATCCGCTGGTCGGCATGTTTGGCGGCAAGTTCACGCCGGCCTGCGGTTTTGCGATGGGGGTCGAGCGGCTGATCGAACTGATGCGCGCATCGGGTGAGCCGATGCAGCAAAGCCAGTGCGATGTGTATCTGGTGCATCAGGGCGAAGCGGCGCAAATGCAGGCGTTCGTGCTGGCTGAGCGGCTGCGCGATGCTGGTCTGTCGGTCGTACTGCACTGCGCGGCGGACGGCGCTGGTGGTAGCTTCAAGTCGCAGATGAAGCGCGCGGACGGCAGCGGCGCCGGGTATGCGATCATCCTGGGCGAAGATGAAGTGGCGGCGGGCGAAGCATCGATCAAGGCGTTGCGCGCCGACAGCATGGAAAACAACCAGCAGCGCGTCGCTTTCGATGGCGTGGTCGATTATCTGGTCGATCAGATGATAGGTGGTGACGAACACGATTGCGATTGCTGCGGCTGAGAATCATACAAAAGCATTGAAAAAATATTATTAATATCGGGTCTACGACATGGCATACGATCTTGAAGAACAGGAACAGATAGACGCGCTCAAGGCGTGGTGGAAACAGTACGGCAACCTGGTGACCTGGGTGCTGATCATCGTGCTGGGCGCTTACTCGGCCTGGTCGGCATGGAAATATTACGAGCGCCGGCAGGCAGCGCAGGCATCACAACTGTACGAGGAAATGCACAAGGCGATTGCAGCCAAGGACAATGCACTGGTACAGCGCGCGGCAGCCGACATGAAGGATAAATTCAGCCGCACGACTTACGCCCAGATGGCCGGGATGATTGCATCGCGCGTGGCCTACGAGGCGGGCGACATCAAAGCGACCAAGGAGCAGCTCGAATGGGTCGCGGCAAACGCGATTGATGACGAATACAAGGCGCTGGCGAAAATCCGCCTGGCCGGCATCCTGCTGGATGAGAAAGCCTACGACGAAGGGCTGAAACTGGTTTCTAGCGATTATCCGGATGCGTTCGCTTCGCTGGCCGCCGATCGCAAGGGTGACATTCTGGTGGCGCAGGAAAAGATTGACGATGCGCGTGCCGCCTACCAGCTGGCGCTGGACAAGGCCGATCCGAAGGATCCGGGGCGGCAACTGATTCAATTGAAACTTGATGGCATCGGCGGCGCACCAGCCGCCAAGCCTGCAGCCTAATCAGACAGGAGAACGGATATGCGGATCGCGGTCAGGGTAGTGGCTATTGGAATGTTCGCCATGTTGGCAGGTTGTTCATCGCTGAACCCGTTTGCCAGCAAGCCGGTGCCGCGCCATGTGCCGGCGCCGCTGCAGGATTTCAAGCAGACGCTGACTGCGCGTACCGTTTGGACGGCGTCGGTCGGTAATGCCGGTGCCCACATCTTCTCGCCGGCATTGGCGCAAAGCAGTGTGTTTGCGGCGGCGGCGGATGGCACGATTTCGCGCCTTTCCGCCATTACCGGCGGCAGTGAATGGCAGATTAAGGCTGAAATACCGCTGACTGCGGGTGTCGGCACCGATGGCAACGTGGTTGCGGTCGGTGGCGAAAAGGGCGTGTTGCTGGCCTATGACGGCTACGGCAAGCTGTTGTGGAAGGCGCAGGCATCAAGCGAAATTCTGTCCGCGCCCGCGGTCGGGCAGGGAGTGGTGGTGGTGCGCAGCCAGGATAACCGCATCGCCGCTTATGATGTCACCACCGGCAAGCGCAAATGGGTTGTGCAGCGCACGGCGCCCGCATTGGCGTTGCGTTCAGCGCCAGGGCTGATGATTGTAGGCCCGACAGTGGTGGTCGCATTGCCGGGTGGCAGGCTGGTATCGCTAATGCTGTCTAATGGTGGCATGTTGTGGGAAATTGCGGTCGGCGATCCGCGCGGCTCGACCGAACTGGAGCGCATCGCCGACGTGTCCGGCTTCCCGGCGGTGCATGGGCGCGAAGTGTGCGCTACGTCCTATCAGGGCCGCCTGGGTTGCCTCGATGCGGTGACCGGTGCGGCACACTGGTCGAAAAAGTTGTCAAGCAACGTTGGCCCGGCGATGGATGACCGCTTCGTATTCGCTGCTGACGAGAACGGCGCCGTGTCGGCGTTCACCCGTGACGGGCAAAGCGTCTGGCGCAGCGACAAACTCGCGCATCGTGGTCTGTCGGCGCCGGCTTCGTTCGGTTCCGCCGTGGCCGTGGCGGATGCACAAGGTTACGTGCATTTCCTGTCGCGCGACAGCGGTTCGATCATCGGGCGCATCGCGACCGATGGCAGCCCGGTTCTGGCAGGGCCGGTCAGCGCGGGCAACATGCTGATTGTGCAGACTAAGTCAGGAATGCTGTCGGCCATCGCCGCCGACTGATTGACCTGCGAACCGGCTACATCGCCGCAGCCATGCCGCTATCGGGCATCGCTGCGGCGCCTGTTTTTCCGGCTGCGATAAAAACTTGAATCCGGTGGGGTATGCGCAGAAAACATGCCTTTGCGCCGGATATTCCGGGGTGGTTTGAAAATACACCATGGAGTATATTTTTGGCCTGAAATGGCTGGAACATGCCTTCAAAAGAGGCGTTACACTGACCTGCGGCCGTACGCCGTCCGGTCCTTGAATCTGGAATTTGACTGATGAAACCTGTTATCGCTCTGGTTGGCCGTCCGAATGTGGGCAAGTCAACGCTGTTCAACCGGCTGACGCGCTCGCGTGATGCGCTGGTGGCCGATTTGCCGGGGCTGACCCGCGACCGCCATTACGGCGAAGGGCGGATCGGCAAGCGGCCGTTCCTGGTGATCGACACCGGCGGTTTCGAACCGGTGGCGAAGGAAGGTATCATGCACCAGATGGCGCTGCAGACCAAGCAGGCGGTGGCCGAGGCCGACGTGGTGGTATTCATCGTCGACGGCCGCCAGGGGATGACGCCGCACGACAAGACCATCACCGAATTCCTGCGCAAGTCCGGCCGTCCGGTGATGCTGGTGGTGAACAAGACCGAGGGGATGAAATATTCGGCGGTCGCGGCCGATTTTTACGAGCTGGGCCTGGGCGATCCGCGCGTGATCTCGTCCGCGCACGGCGACGGCGTGCACGACATGGTGGACGAGGCGCTTGATCTGGCGCTGGCGCAGACCGCGCCGGTGGAGGAAGAGCCGGCGGAAGCGGTCGATCGCGGCATCAAGATCGCGATTGTCGGCCGGCCGAACGTCGGCAAATCGACGCTGGTGAATGCGCTCTTGGGCGAAGAGCGCGTGATTGCGTTCGACATGCCGGGCACGACGCGCGATTCGATCGAGATCCCGTTCGAGCGCGACGGCCGCCAGTACACGCTGATCGACACCGCCGGCATCCGGCGCCGCGGCAAGGTGTTCGAGGCGATCGAAAAGTTTTCGGTGGTCAAGACGCTGCAATCGATTTCGGAGGCAAACGTCGTGATTCTGCTGCTCGATGCGCAGCAGGACATCGCCGAGCAGGATGCGCACATCGCCGGTTTCGTGCTGGAATCCGGCCGCGCGCTGGTGGTCGGTGTGAACAAGTGGGATGGCTTGCCGGCCGATCGGCGCGATTTCATCAAGGCCGAGGTGGAACGCAAGCTGCATTTCCTGTCGTTCGCCAAATTCCATTTCATTTCGGCGCTGAAAACCTCCGGTATCGGGCCGCTGATGAAATCGGTCAACGCCGCCTATGCCGCCGCGACCGCGAAGCTGACCACGCCCAAGCTCACGCGCGCGCTGCAGGAAGCAGTCGAACACCAGCAACCGCCGCGCAAGGGCGCGGTGCGGCCGAAACTGCGCTATGCGCACCAGGGCGGGCAGAACCCGCCGATCATCGTCATCCACGGCAATGCGCTCGAAGCGGTCAGCGATGTGTACAAGCGCTACCTTGAAAAGCATTTCCGCGAGACTTTCTCGCTCACGGGCACGCCATTGCGAATCGAATTGCGCACCGGCAAAAACCCGTTTGCAACTTCGTCAACATGAATGTGTAAAGATTTGTAGTTGGTCAATACGCGCCGTCCGGATTTGTATAGAATGGGCGGCATAGTGGCGCTAACAGGAACGTTTACGACACTTGAAAAACTGTCCGCAGTCTCCACCTATCAACAACACAATATCAATAACAACAACTGGAGCCGTCATGAGCAATAACAAAGGGCAAATCCTGCAAGACCCGTTCCTGAACATCCTGCGCAAGGAACATGTTCCGGTTTCGATCTATCTCGTCAACGGCATCAAGCTGCAAGGTCAGATCGAATCCTTCGACCAATACGTCGTGCTGCTGCGCAACACCGTCACCCAAATGGTATACAAACACGCGATTTCGACCGTCGTGCCGGCGCGCGCCATCACCCTTCCGACTACCGAGCCAAGCGCCTGATGACTGATTGCACAGCGACCATCGCGACGATGGGAGCCTGCTGATGCGTGCGGTTCTCGTCGGGGTCGATTTCGGCAAGGGCGACTTTGCCGCCAGTCTGAGCGAGCTGTCACTGCTGACGGAATCCGCCGGCGCCCAGCCGGTGGCCACCATCACCGGCAAGCGCGCCAGTCCGGATGCGGCGTATTTCACCGGCACCGGCAAGGTGGACGAGATTGCGCAGGCAATCGCGGAACATCGCGCCGACATGGTGATCTTCAACCATGCGCTCTCGCCTGCGCAGCAGCGCAACCTTGAGCGGCGGCTGAACGTCAACATCGTCGATCGCACCAGCCTGATTCTGGATATCTTCGCGCAGCGGGCGCAAAGCCACGAGGGCAAGGTGCAGGTCGAACTGGCGCAGTTGCAGCATCTGGCGACGCGACTGGTGCGAGGCTGGACCCACCTTGACCGCGAAAAGGGTGGCATCGGTTTGCGCGGTCCGGGTGAAACGCAACTTGAAACCGACCGCCGGTTGCTTGGCGATCGGGTCAAGGTGCTGCGCCAGCGGCTGGAAAAACTGCAGCGCCAGCGTGAAACGCGGCGCAAGTCGCGTGGTCGCGGTCATGCATTTTCAATCTCGCTGGTCGGCTATACCAATGCCGGCAAATCGACGCTGTTCAACGCGCTGACGAAAGCAGGCACCTACGTTGCCGACCAGTTGTTCGCGACGCTGGACACGACTTCGCGTCGTGTATATCTGGAAGAAGCGGGCAATGTCGTCATCTCCGATACGGTCGGTTTCGTGCGCGAGTTGCCGCACCAACTGGTGGCTGCTTTCCGCGCCACGCTCGAAGAAACCATCCACGCCGATTTGCTGCTGCATGTGGTCGATGCGGCCAGCCCGGCGCGCATGGAACAGATCGAGCAGGTGAACCATGTGTTGCGCGAAATCGGTGCCGAAAACATTCCGCAGTTGCTCGTCTGGAACAAGATCGACTCGGTTGGCCTTGAACCGGTTCTGGAGCGTGACGAATATGATAAAATCGTTCGCGTTTTTGTCAGCGCCCGGACAGGTTCCGGTTTGGGTCTGTTGCGTCAGGCGATGGTCGAATTCGCGGCCAGTCACGCGGAGCGTGCAGGCAGTGCAGAAGCAGAATTTCCGGAAGACGATGTGCGTGATCTGCCGGAAAGCCTGATATCCAACCGATGATTTTGGCCAGACATCCAAAATGCTCCTTTCTTCTATAACGAAAAAATTTGGCGTCAAGTTTTCCGACCTGTGGGGGCGTGGCTCCGACAGTGAGGAAGAACAGAAAAGCTACCGCGACAGCAAACCACCGGATCTCGACAAGCTCTGGCGCCGTTTCAAGGAGCGCCTGAACAAGCTGTTTGGCCGCGGCGGTGGTGAAGGCGGCGATGGCGGTGGCGATTCATCCACCGCGGGCATAGGCGTGGCGGCCGTGTTGCTGTTCCTGATCGTCGGCTCGGTCTGGCTGGTCAGCGGCACTTTCATCGTGCAGGAAGGTCAGGTCGGCGTGGTGATGACCTTCGGCAAGCATACCGAAACCAAGATTCCCGGCATCAGTTGGCGCTGGCCGTATCCGATCCAGTCGCATGAAATCGTGAACGTGTCGCAGGTGCGCACGGTCGAGGTCGGTTATCGCTCGTCGGTCAAGGACAAGCAGCCGAAAGAGGCGCTGATGCTGACCAATGACGAAAACATCATCGACATCCAGTTCGCGGTGCAGTACCGGTTGAAGAATGCGTCCGACTGGGTATTTAACAACCGCAACCAGGAAGACATGGTGCGGCAGGTGGCCGAAACCGCGATCCGCGAAGTGGTCGGCAAGAGCAAGATGGATTTCGTGCTGTATGAAGGTCGTGACAAGATCGCGGCCGACGTCAACAAGTTGATGCAAAACGTATTCGATCAATATCGTTCCGGCGTGCAGATCACGAACGTGACCATGCAGGGCGTCCAGCCGCCGGAGCAGGTACAGGCGGCATTCGACGATGCTGTCAAGGCTGGCCAGGATCGCGAGCGCCAGAAAAACGAAGGCCAGGCGTATGCGAACGACGTGATTCCGAAAGCGCGCGGCGCCGCTTCGCGCCTGACTCAGGAAGCGGAAGCATATCGTGCGCGAGTGATTGCCAACGCCGAAGGCGATGCGGCGCGTTTCAAACAGGTGCTGACCGAATACCAGAAGGCGCCGGTGGTTACGCGCGACCGGATGTATCTGGAAACGATGCAGCACATTTTCACCCGCACCACCAAGCTGATGGTTGACGCGAAAGGCGGCAACAAGCTGCTGTACCTGCCGCTGGACAAGCTGATGGCCAAGACCTCCAACGAGGGCGAGGCAGCGAAGCCGACCGCGCCGGCTGCGCCTGCGGCTGAATCACAGTCGGCGGCACCCGCCGCCGCACCGGCGGCTTCGGCGGCAGCGCCAGCTTCGGTGCCACCGTCGCAGCGTGCGCGTGAAACGCGTGGCAGGGAGAGCCGATAATGAGAAGAATCTTTGCCTGGATTCTGGTGGCGCTGGTCGCCTATCCGATGATCGCATCCACCTTCTTCATCGTCGATCAGCGGCAATACGCGATCGTGTTTGCTTTGGGCGAGGTCAAGGAAGTGGTCGAGCAGCCGGGGTTGTATTTCAAGCTGCCAGCGCCACTGCAGAACGTGCTGTTCATGGACAAGCGCATCCTGACCACCGAATCGAACGAGCCTGACCGGATCATCACCGCCGAAAAAATGAACATTCTGGTCGATGCGTTCGTCAAATGGCGCGTGGTCGATGCAAAACAGTTTTTCGTCAGCTTCAGCGGCGAGGAACAGCGCGCGCAGGATCGGATGCAGCAAATCTTGAAGGCGGCGTTAAACGATGAAATCACCAAGCGCACCGTGGGTGAAGTGATCGCCGGCGACCGTACGAAGCTGATGGCGGGCATCATCAAGAAAATGGGCGAGGAAACCGCGCATATCGGCATTGAAATCATTGACGTGCGCCTGAAGCGGGTCGATTACGTCGAGCAGATCAACACCTCGGTTTACGAGCGGATGCGCGCCGAGCGTACTCGGGTCGCGAACGAGCAGCGTTCGACCGGTGCGGCCGAGTCGGAGAAAATCCGCGCCGATGCCGACAAGCAGCGCACGATCATCCTGGCGGAAGCATTCCGCGATGCGGAAAAAATCCGCGGTGAAGGCGACGCCAAAGCCTCGCGCCTGTATGCGCAGGTGTTCGGGCAGAACCCGGAGTTTTACAGGTTCTACCGCAGCCTGGAAGCATACCGTGCGAGCTTCAACAACAAGAGCGACGTGATGGTGGTTGATCCATCGTCTGAATTTTTCAAGTACATGAAAAGTTCGAGGGGCGGAGGGGGCAAGTAAATCCTGCGTCATCCGGACTGGCCGGACGCGGACACCAAGGCCTGAGCGCATGCTGATGCACTCAGGCCTGAAGTTTGTCGGCGCCGGCGTTTTTCATTGAATTAATATTTTCTGCAAATGCAAAACTGGCTTCTACCTGAATACATCGCCGATGTCTTGCCCGCCGAGGCGCGCAAGATAGAGGATTTGCGACGTGTCACCCTCGACAATTTCCGTCTGTACGGTTATGAGCTGGTGATGCCGCCGATGCTCGAATACCTGGAATCGCTGCTCTCGGGCACCGGGCAGGACACCGACCTGTCCACCTTCCGCCTGATCGATCAGCTTTCGGGGCGGACGATGGGCATCCGTGCCGACATGACGACGCAGGTGGCGCGCATCGATGCGCACCTGCTCAACCGTCCGTCGGTCACGCGCCTGTGCTATGCCGGCAGCGTGCTGCATGCGCGCCCATCAGGCCTGTATGCGACGCGCGAGCCGTTCCAGATCGGTGCCGAAATTTACGGCCACGGCGGGCTGGAATCCGATGCCGAAATTCAGGAGCTCGCGCTGGTATCGCTGCAACTGGCGGGCATTTCCGGCGTCTGCATCAACCTGTGCCATGTCGGCGTGATTCGCGATTTGCTCGCCAGCGAGCCGAAGCTGAAAAAGGTTGAAAGCGAACTGTTTAGCCTGCTGGAAGGCAAGGATGTGGTCGGCCTGTCCGAACTGACCAAGGGTTTCGATGCCAAGCTGCGCGCCGCGCTCTTGGCGCTGCCCGGCCTGTATGGCGGCGTGGAGATCATTGCCGAAGCGCGCAAGGTGCTGCCGCCGCTGCCGGGCATCGTGCGGGCGCTGGACGAACTCGAGGCGCTGGCTGCAATGTCGGCCGCCCAAGGCGTCGATGTGACGGTCGATCTGGCCGACCTCGGCGGCTATCAATACCACAGCGGCGTGATGTTCGCCGCCTATGTGCCGGGATTGCCGAACGCGCTCGCGCGCGGCGGACGTTACGACCATGTGGGCGAGGTATTTGGCCGTGCTCGTCCGGCAACGGGGTTCTCGATGGATTTGCGCGAACTGGCGCGGCTGGTGCCATGCGGCGAACCGCAAAAGGCGATTCGCGCGCCGTGGGGAAAATCGACGGAATTGCGCGAAAAAATCAAGGAATTGCGCCAAAACGGTGAAGTTGTGATACAAAGCCTGCCGGGGCAGGGCAACGATCAGGATGAATTCGATTGCGATCGTGAATTGGCAGCCGGCGAAAATGGCGGCTGGGTGCTGAAAAAACTGGTTTAATTTACAAGAAAGACTTATGGCAAAGAATGTCGTAGTGATTGGCACCCAATGGGGTGACGAGGGCAAGGGGAAAATCGTTGACTGGCTGACCGAGCACGCGCAGGGCGTGGTGCGGTTCCAGGGCGGCCACAATGCCGGGCATACGCTGGTCATCAATGGCCAGAAAACCGCGCTGCAACTGATTCCATCGGGCATCATGCGCCCGGGTGTTGCCTGCTATATCGGCAATGGCGTGGTGCTGTCGGTGCCGGACCTGCTGCGCGAGATCGATCGGCTTGAATCGCTTGGCGTCGAAGTCATGTCGCGACTGAAAGTGTCAGAAGCCTGCCCGGTCATCCTGCCGTATCACGTATCCATCGATCTGGCGCGCGAAGAAGCGCGCGGCGATGCGAAAATCGGCACCACCGGCAAGGGCATCGGCCCGACCTACGAAGACAAGGTCGCGCGGCGCGCGATCCGCGTGGCCGACCTGATGTGTCCGGTGCGCCTGTCCGAGAAGCTGCGCGAAAATCTCGACTATCACAACCATGTGCTGGTCAACTTCCTGCACAAGCCCGCGATCGACTTCCAGAAAACGCTGGATGATGCGCTTGTGTCGGCCGAACGCCTGCGCCCGCTGGTGGCGGACGTTTCGAGCGCGCTGCACGAAACCTTCCGCAACGGCGGCAACCTGCTGTTCGAAGGCGCGCAGGGCAGCATGCTCGACGTCGATCACGGCACCTATCCGTATGTCACGTCCAGCAACTGCGTCGCAGGCAATGCGGCTGCCGGTTCCGGCGTCGGCCCGAACATGCTGCACTACATCCTTGGCATCACCAAGGCCTACACCACGCGCGTCGGCTCTGGCCCGTTCCCGTCCGAACTGCCGACCGATGCTGGCGTTGGCCATCACCTGTCTACTGTCGGGAAGGAATTCGGCACCGTCACCGGCCGTCCGCGCCGCTGCGGCTGGTTCGATGCCGCGCTCCTGAAGCGCTCGGTGCAAATTAACGGTGTGTCCGGCATCTGCCTGACCAAGCTCGACGTGCTCGACGGCATCGAAACCATCAAGCTGTGCACGGGCTACAAGCTCAACGGCAAGGAAATCGACATCTTCCCAGTCGGGGCCGAGGATGCCGCGCATTGCGAACCGATCTACGAAGAAATGCCCGGCTGGAAGGACAGCACGCTCGGCGCCAAATCGTTCGATGCGCTGCCGGCAACGGCGCAAGCCTACATCCGACGGGTGGAGCAACTGATCGGTGTGCCGATCGACATGGTTTCTACCGGCCCGGATCGCGAAGAAACGCTGGTTTTGCGGCATCCGTTCCAGTAAGCCCAAGCGAACACCGGGCGAGCGCGCCTCGCCCGGGTTTGTCTCACCTGCTCCGCGCACCGCCCTGAACACGACGTCATCCAGAATATACCCACTGGTGTATTTTTCAACTGCCGCAGAACTTCAGGCGCGGCAAAATGATTTGCTCGCATACCCCCTGATTTTTGCCTGTTTTTAGGCCGAATCAGAGGCGTTTCATTTCCGTTGGCCGTCAAAATAACTGACTCAGAAGACATTTTGGGTCATTGGGGTCAAAAATATACTCCACTCAGTATTTAAAAAAAGCCAGCAAATATGTGGCCCGGCACCATATTATTGCTATATACCCCCCATATTATTCTGTTTCGAATTTGACGATTGAAACAATATTCGGGTAAGCCAGCGGCAAGCTGCGCTCATGACAGACGTTGCTGGGCGAAGGTTGACCCTGGTGGCTGGCGCTTTGTTCGTGTTTGGAGCAACAAAAAAAGGACGGCGGCCGCCGCTGTGACGAACCGTCCGTCCTTTTGCGCTGGGCGCTTAGTCAAACGACGGGTAGAGGCCGCTCCAGGCGATGCAGTAGGTCAGGCCAAGCTGCGGTGGCAGCGTAGGCGTGGCTGCTGCTGCGTTTGCGCCGGTATTCGGGTTGACGGTGACCGAGCCGCCGTTCACTGCTTGAATCGTGATCGTTTGCGCTGGCGTGGTTGGCCTGAGGTTGGTGGCGTCGACACTGGCTGAGATGCCGTTCAGTGTTGCTGTCGTTCCGCTGCCGGGTTGGGTTTTGGTATATGGCCCCGAGCCTGAGCCGGAGCGTCCTGCCAGCCAGTAACCGTTATTGTTGACCGGGGTGCTGACTTCGCCGCCGGCACTAAGCGCTGCCGTTGTGACTGCTGCATTCATTTGCAGGCCGGAACCTGTCTGAGCCGGGATGGTGGCTTGCACGTTGCCGGTGGTGGCGGTAAAGGTGGCAGGGTGCACGTGCGCCGGAACGCCCGATTGCGCTGCCGTCAGCGTCACGCCTTCCGCGCCGCGCAGTTGGCCCAATGCGACTGCGGACGTCGGCGCTGCGCCAGAGATGGATGTGGCTGGGCCAGTGCCGACCGGCACGCGGCCGTTCAGGTTTGGCAGCATGAAATTGGTGCTGCCGTTGCCACCAAAGGTCGCGCCGATCAGGGAAAAAAGGGCACTGTATTGCTGGATTGTCAGGGTGCGTCCGTCGGCTGGAAAAAATCCGCTCGGGCATCCCCGTACATAGGAAACGATGCAGATGCTGCCCAGAAGTTGGGTGCCATCGCCGGCGCAGGCGAAAGCTTGCGGTGCGGCGGCGATGGTGCTACAGGCGAGGGCGAGGGCGAGGGCGTGGCGAGCGGGTTTTTGCATGAATTTCATGGGGGCTCCAATGAGAGGGTGGGTGTTATTAATTGAAAAATAGAAATGTCAAATTTCTGTCACTTTCAGGTAATAAACGATATGGCATAAAAACAGGAATGAATACAAAAAACAATGATTAGCTCTCTTTTTAGGCCATTAACGCAATTTATCTGAAACTGAATTGCAAGTAAATAAACAAGTTTCATTTGTGCAATATGCATGAAAATGGCAATATAATTCAGTGAAAAATGGGTTATTTTGCATTTTTAGCGATGCATTGGTGGTATTCATATCCGCAGTTTTTTTATCGATGCACTGTCTTCCCGCTAACAAAACCGCACATGAGGTTGCGACATGACAACAAGTACGTTCCAGGAAGTTTCCTCCCTCCCTGATTTGCTGCAAACCGTGGACAGCATCGTTGGCACGGCTGCTTTGGCATCGGCCGTGAGCCGGGAAGTGGTGTTCATCGAATCCGGAGTGGCCGATCTTGCCACGCTGACCAAAAGCATCGGTTCAGGCATCGAGATCGTGATGCTCGACGGCGACAGCGACGGCCTGGCGCAGATGGCGGCATGGGCGCAGACGCATTCCGGCTACGACGCCATTCACCTGATCAGCCACGGCAGTACAGGCAGCGTCGATCTCGGCGCAGCCACATTGACTGTCGCCAACCTGAACGAACACGCGGGAGAACTGGCCGCGATTGGTGCGGCGCTGAAAACGGGCGGCGATCTGCTGCTGTACGGCTGCGACGTCGCTCAAGGCAGCACAGGGCTGGAACTGATCGGCAAACTGTCGCAGGCCACCGGCGCGGATGTGGCGGCATCGACCAACGTCACCGGCCAGAATGGCGACTGGGTACTGGAAGTAGCTACTGGCGCCATTCAGGCGAACACCTTGGCCGTGCTGAATTATGCCGGCAATTTGCTCGGAGGAACTGTCAGCTTTACGGTGTTGAACGGCAACTTTACTAGTTATCCGTCGATCATCGATGGCAGTTCCACTGCTGACTATGATAGTGCAAACGACATCGCGGGCGTCGATATCAAGTTTGAGGCAGCGAATCTGGGGCAGCACAATACGGATGGAACGGGTTCTGTCGTCAGCAACGGTGGCGGCGGCACCGGCGAAGGGCTGGCGGCGGTGAGTACTGCGGGCGATGGGAATGGCAGCCTGATCATTACCTGCGCGGGTTATACCTTTGATTTCACAGGTTTTCAGCTCAGTTCGCAGAATTGGGACAACATTGGTTGTGGCAGCTCCGATATTGTCATCACCGCTTACGATGCCAGCGATGCCGCTATGGGTGCGCCGATCACTCTAGTCAAAGATGCAGGAGGCACTTACAGTTATATCGTTGGCGTAGGAAGCTTTGTAACGAGCAACGTCGACCTGTCCTCCGCAGGTTTTACCGGCGTCAGCAAAATCGTGATCGATGTCGATTCCCACAACCTCGCGACGAACAATTTTGCCTTCAGCAACATTACGCCTGTTGCTACCGGCGCGAAACCGGTACTGACCCTTCCCGATGCGCCCAGCTATACGGAAAATGCCTCCGCCATCCAGATCGCGCCGAATGCTTCACTGACCGATGCGGACAATGGCGGGTTAGGCAACTGGAACGGCGGCAAGCTCGACGTGCAGATTTCCGCCAACGGCGAAGCGGTGGATCGCATCAGCATCGTTGACAGCGATGGCGATGCGACGGCAATCACAGTTAGCGGCACGGACATTTCTGCCAACGGCACTAAGATCGGCACGTTGAGTACCAGCGGTGGCGTGGTTACTGGTACGACCAAGCTGACCGTGAGCTTCAATGCCGACGCCAACAATACGTCCGTGCAGGAAGTGATTCAGTCACTCAAGTACGACAACACGTCGGATGCGCCGGGAACGTCGGCGCGTACCGTGGCGTATACCCTGACCGATGAGGGAAATCAGGTGCTCAACAAGAGCAGCACGATCACCGTTTCCGCCGTCAACGACGCCCCCACCGCGACTGTCCCCGGCGCACAATCGATTACCGAAGACGGCACGCTGACTTTCAGTTCAGCGGGTGGCAAACTGATCAGCATCAGTGACGCCGATGTGGGTGTACTAAACGACATACAAGTCACGCTGACCGCAACCAACGGCACGGTTTCGCTGAACGGCACCGGTGGCCTGACGTTTACCACTGGCGATGGTACGGCGGATGCAACAATGACCTTTACCGGTACGTTGGCCAATATCAATAATCACCTTAACGGCATGACGTTCACGCCGACCTTGAACTACAGCGGCGCAGCATCGGTCGTGATCTCGGTCAGCGATCAGGGCAATACCGGCAGCGGCGGCGCGCTGACCGATAGCGAAACGGTCAACATCACCGTTGGCGGCAGCAACGATGCGCCCGTGGTCACCGCCAGCGGCGGCACGACCGCGTTCACCGAAGGCAATAATGTGACTTCGACGCCGGTCGTGATCGATAGCGGTCTGACTTTGAGCGATGCGGACAATGCCACGCTGGCTTCGGCTACGGTCAGCATTACCGGCAATTTCCAATCCGGAGAGGACCGGCTGGCGTTCACCAATGCCGCCGGCATGGGCAACATTTCAGAGAGCTGGAATGTCGGCACAGGCGTGCTGACGTTGACATCGGCTGGTGCAACCGCAACCGTCGCAGAGTGGCAGGCCGCGTTGCATGCGGTCACTTACACCAACAGTTCCGATACGCCGAGTACGTTAAACCGCACCATCAGCTTCACGGCTTACGATGGCGCTGATAGCAGCGCAACAGTCACCAAGACTGTCAGCGTGTCCGCAGTCAACGATACGCCGCTCATTGCCGCGAATACCGGCCTGAGCGTCATCCAGGGGGCGGCCGGAACGGTCGTCACGTCAGCCAAACTGGGCGTGAGCGATCTGGATAATGCCGCCGCGCAACGGACCTATACCGTTGGCACGGCCACAACGCATGGCACGTTGTACAAATCCGGTGTGGCACTGAGCGCGGGCAACACCTTCACCCAGGCCGACATTGATGCCGGCAACATCACCTACACCAACGATGGCTTGAGTGCGGCGGCAGACAGCTTTGCTTTTACCGTTAGCGACGGTGCGGGCGGCAGCATCGCATCGACCACTTTCACGATCAACGTTGCACCGCCCGGGCCGCTCGTTACGAATGTCACCAGCGCGGCAGCGAACGGGACATACAAGATCGGTGATGTCATCGCCATCACGGTCACTTTCGACAAGGCGGTCAATGTCACTGGCGCGCCCACGCTGCTGCTAGAAACCGGCACGACCGATCATGTGGCCAGCTATGCTTCTGGCACCGGCTCGAACACCCTGATCTTTAATTACACGGTGCAGGCAGGCGACAGCAGCGCCGATTTGGATTACGCGAATGCGGCAACCTCGCTGGCGCTGAATGGTGGCACCATCAAGGATGCATCCAGTGCCGATAATGCGGTGCTGACGCTGGCAGCGACGGGCGCGGCCGGTTCGCTGGGCGCGAACAAGGCCATCGTCATTGACGGTATCGCGCCGACGGTGACGGATGCAAAAATCTCGATTTCCGGCGCTAGCGGCACCGGCGGCGCATACAAGGTTGGCGATACGGTAACAGCCACATGGAACAACACGGCTGCTGGCGACAACAACAATGACATTGCTGCGGTGAAGGTCGATTTCTCGCAGTTCGGTGGCGGCGCAAATGTGGCGGCGACCAATGCCGCCGGCATCTGGAGCGCGACCTACACCATCACCGAAGACGGCGGCGGCTCGATTGACGCGACCAACCGGAATGTTTCCGTCACCGCCACTGACAATGCCGACAACGCCACCACGACCGCGGATAGCACCAACGCCACGGTGGACAACGATAGCCCCGGCACGCCGAATGCGGTTGCACCGCTGACGGTGGCGGAAAACAGTGCGAACGGCACCGTGGTCGGCACGATGAGCGGCGGCGGCGCGGACGGCGTGACCTACAGCCTGACTGATAATGCCGGCGGGCGTTTTGCCATCAACGCGAGCACTGGTGTGGTCACGGTGGCCAATGGCAGTCTGCTGAATTACGAGATGGCAACCAGCTACAGCATCACCGTGCGCGCTACCGACAATGCCGGCAATACGACCGATGGCACGCCGAGCGTCACCATCACCAACGTCAATGAGGCGTCGACGCTGACCGGGGCGCCGGCGTCAATCACGGTCATCGAAGACACGGCCGGCAATGTCGATCTCTCGGCGGCGACCTTCGCTGATATCGATACCGCCGGCAACGTTTCATTCAAGATTGTTGCCAGCGCAGGCACGCTGACGGCGACGAGCGGCGGTAGCGTCACGGTGGCCGGCTCGGGCACGGGCACGCTGACGCTGACCGGCACGGCGGCGAACATCGATACCTTCCTGAACACGGCCAGCAATATCAAGTACACCGGCGCAACGAACGTCAACGGCGCCAATGCCGCCACGCTGACGTTGACTGCGAATGATGGCGGCGGTGACGCGGCGCTGGGCGCGGTAGCGGTGGACATCACGGCGGTCAACGATGCGCCGGCCTTCACCAAAGGCGCGAACCAGACCGTGCTTGAAAGCGCCAGCGCACAAACGGTGCCCAACTGGGCCACCGGCATCAGCAGCGGGCCGGCGGACGAGGCGGGCCAGGTCGTGAATTTCGTGGTCAGCAATAACAACAATGCACTGTTTGACGTGCAGCCAACGATCAATGCCAGCGGCAACCTGACCTACACCCCGAACGCGAGCGCCAGTGGCAGCGCGACGGTAACCGTGGCGCTGCATGATGACGGCGGCACAGCCAATGGCGGTGTTGACACCAGCGCCGCTCAAACCTTCACCATCACCGTCACGCCAACGCCGCCAGCGCTGACCAGCGCCACCTATGACGCCAGTACGCATGTGCTCGCCGTCACCGGCACGAAGCTGGTGGCGCAGGCAGGCGCGAGCAACGACATCGACGTCAGCAAGCTGACCCTCACCGGCGAAGGCGGCACAACCTACACGTTGACCGACACAGCCGATGTTGAAATTGCTTCTGCCACCTCGTTTAGCGTGACGCTCAGTGCCACCGACCGTGCCGCGGTCGAAACCCTGCTGCTGAACAAGAATGGCACTGCCTCGACCGGCGGCACTACCTACAATCTGGCTGCCGCCGACGACTGGGCCACGGGTGCGGATAGCAGCGTTAATATCGCCGATACCGCCGGCAACGGCATTACGGTATCGAATGTGGCCGCGCCAGCGATCACCAGCGCGGCATATAACGCGAACAGCGGTGTGATGACAGTCACCGGCACCGGCTTTCTCAAGCTGGCGGGAGCGGCCAACGACATCGTGGCCAACAAATTCGCCTTTACCGGACAGGGTGGCGCGACCTACACGCTGACCGATACCGCCAACGTGGAGATCACGGACGCAACCCATTTCACGCTGACGCTCTCGGCGACCGACAAGGCGGCGGTCAACCTGCTGCTCAACAAGACTGGCACCGCTTCGAATGACAGCACCACCTACAACCTGGCCGCGGCGGAAGACTGGGCGGCGGGCGCGGATGCGGCAGTGGTGGTGGCTGATCTGGCTGGCAACGGCATCGACGTTTCCGATAGTGGTGGAGGCGGCACTCCGGTTACCCCGCCTTCCGCTGGCACGGTTGACGGCGTGGCGGTGCAGCAGCAGACAAGCACGAACACGCAGACGGGCATCACGCAAACCACCACCACGGTGCCGACCATCACCACTGGCCGGGTGGACGACCCGACGACCGCGCACACCGCGCTGGCCGACATCCCAGTCGGTCCGACAGGCGCCACGAATGCGCTGGTCGTCAGCCTGCCCAACGGCAGC
>Ga0316600_10000016_pt1 | contig 206981 bp, 185 predicted proteins | sample OWC_soil_day5_CT_FD_207652 | JGI IMG/M metagenome (GOLD analysis project Ga0316600, IMG submission 207652) | Wetland soil microbial communities from Old Woman Creek delta, Ohio, United States - OWC_soil_day5_CT | ecosystem: Environmental > Terrestrial > Soil > Wetlands | place: USA: Ohio... | reverse complement strand
CTCGGTCTCGATGCACTCAGGAATTGGATCATCAACGCTCCGCAAAAAGCCGCTGACGCATGGCTACAAAATGCCCAAAACAAACCTCAACCCAAACCCAAAATTTGAAGAGTCGTGTACGGTGATCCAGTCGGCGGGATTTTGCTCTAGGCTTTGATCGAAGGGCGGCGAATCGCGCCGCGCCGAACGCGAGCGGGAACGTGTCATGACGTCGGGGCGGCCGAGCATTGCCATTTATTTCGCAAGCCACGACGGGCAGACCCGCAAGATCGTCGATCGCCTCGTCGAGCACCTCGGCGCGCGCGGCGTCGGTGCGATAACAACCGACCTTTCCGCGGCCACATCGCCCGTCATCGATACCGGCGCCGACATCGTGCTGCTGGCCGCTGCCGTTCGTTACGGCTTCCACCTGCCCGCTGCGCGACGCTTCCTCGCCCGACTGCGGACGGAGGTGCCCGAAACACGCATCGCGGTTGTTTCGGTCAATCTGACAGCGCGCAAGCCCGGACGGCAGAGCGCCGAAGGCAACGTCTATCTGCGCAATTGGCTGAAACGAACGGGCCTTCGCCCCGCCCTCGCCGTCGCGGTGGCCGGCCGGCTCGACTATCCCGCCTACAGTTGGTTCGACCGGATGATGATCCGGGCCATCATGTCCATTTCGGGCGGCCCCACCAATCCGGCAACCACAGTTGAGTATACGGACTGGGCAGAGGTTGAGAATTTGTCGCAAAAGCTGGCGACGCTCGTCATGACCTCGCCGTAAAGACTTTCCTTACCATAACTTGCGATCCTGACCTCGGAACGGAGCTTTCCCGCACGCCAGCGCCTTGATGTGGAGCGACGCTGTGGACTTCGTATGTAGGCGTTGAGTGGGTTTTGGCATGGCGACGTTGGCAGCGTATTCAGGCGGTTACGAGCCGATCTCCTTGAGATCGTCAATCCGTTTCACAGGCTTGCCGGTCGCCTCCGCCTTCATGGCGGTGACCGCCGCGGCTGCCCTATGGATCGGCCTCAGCCTGACCGCCGTCGGCACCGTCAGCGAAAATCTGTCGGCCGCTCGCCAGTCGATCTATGACTCCGGCCTGTCCGTAAGGCCATTGCCGGCAACACTGGCACCGGCCAGAAGACCGACCAAATTCGACAAGCTGCCATCGATCGTCGAGCCGGCCACCAGCGCACTCTCAGCCAACGCCATTCTGTTATCCCGCCAGAACAAGGCGACCGCCGCTGTCGCCATGCGCCTTGCGGAAGTGGCCGCCGGGCTGAGGCAGCAGCAGTTCGAGGCGCGGTTCCGGTTGAACATCTCGCTGGCAAGCCGCGCTGGTCTGGCCGTCCGGCATGATCCGCTCGCCGCCCCAAATGCCGGGCCGCGGCCGCCGGTTGCGATGGTGGAAGCCCCGTTGCCCGTGCCACGCCCGGCCCTGCCGACCAAGCCTGTCGGAACGGTCTCAGAAGAACCCAAGGTCGCGGCCGTGGCGCCGCCTGTGGTCGCCATTGCTCCGCCGGTGGCTGCCGTTGCTCCGCGGGCATTGCCGGAAAAGCAGGAAAAACCGGCCGCCATTGTCGACGCCAAGCCAAAGCCCGAGGTCGCCATCGTCGAACCGTTCCGCCGGCCGGGTGTCGCAATCTATGACATCGCCGCCGGCGTCGTTCACATGCCCAACGGCGAGAAACTCGAGGCGCACTCCGGCCTCGGCGACATGATGGACGACGTGCGTTACATCCACGTCAAGATGCGTGGCCCGACCCCACCCGGAACCTACAAGCTCACCATGCGCGAGAGCCTGTTCCACGGTGTCGAAGCCATCCGTCTCACCCCTGTCGATGGCAAGAGGCCCTTCGGCCGCGACGGTCTGCTCGCCCATACCTACATGCTCCGCAGACCCGGTGAATCCAACGGCTGCGTTTCGTTCCGCGATTACGCGCGGTTCCTGGCCGCCTTCAAGCGAGGCGAGGTCAGGCAGATGGTCGTGGTGCCGCGCCTCGGCAACAAGAGCGAACCCAGGGTCGCCTCGCTGTTTTCCTGGTTCAAGAGCTGACGGAATCGGCCTGCCGGTGCGACAAACCACGCGGTTTCGGCAACCGATACCTAGATCCTGGTGCGCCCTATCGGACGCAAGGTGACAATCCAGTTCTTTGTTTGCGCATCGGATTTCCCGAAAACCGGATTCCACTTTTCGGTCCGATGCTCTAGGGCGCGAAAACCTGGATTGCGCCGGACCGCAGGCTGAAGATGGCCGGGGTCTCTGTGACGATCTCGCCATCGGCGTTGATCGGCATCGGCCGGCGTGTCCGGATCTCAAAGCGGGTTCCGCTCATCGTCCGCACCTCGTCCATGAGGCCCTGTCGCCCCTGCCGAAAGGCCAGCGCCATGAAAGGCAGCTTCCAGACGTCGCGAAATTCCAGGGAATACAGATCGAGGCGGTCATCGTTGATTTCAGCCGTCTCCTCCACAATCATACCGCCACCATAGTGCCGACCATTGCCGACGGCGATCTGCAGCGAGCGAACGGTGATTTCCTCGCCGTCGTCGGAGCGAATGATCGCGCCGAACCGGCGGGCTTCGATCAGAACCTTGGTGGCCGTCAGTGCGTAGGCGAGCCGCCCCCAGCGACGCTTCGTCTCCTGGCTCAACCGATCGGCGAGCTTGGCGCTCATGCCAAGACTGGCCACGTTGAAGAAGGGCTTGCCGTTGACATCGCCGACGTCGATCGCCCTGATCCGGCCGGCGGCGATGATCTGCGCCGCGCCGACCATGTCGAGCGGCAGGCCAAGCGTACGGGCGAGATCGTTGGCGGTGCCGCCGGGCAAGATGCCAAGGGGCAAGCCGCTCTCCATCAGCGCCGGTGCGGCGGCATTGAGGCTGCCATCGCCACCGGCGATCACCACAAGATCGACCCTGTCGCCGTATCGGCCAATAGCAGCGGCGAGCGACTCGTCCTCGCGCCAAGCCGGCCGTAGCACGTCGATGCCGGCTTTGTGCAGTTCGGCGACGGCGGCATCGACCCCGGCGCCTGCCGAACGACTGTGTGGGTTGGCAAGAATGAGAGCGCGTCGATCCATTTGATCTCAGACGAAAAAGCTGCCGAGATAGGCAGCGATATGGGCGCCAGCAAAGACCAGTACACCCGTCCAGATAAAGGTTGCCAGCGACAGCACAAGCCCGACCATCAGAGCAAGACCATCGCGAGCGGCCAGCGACAGGCCGATTACCAGCAAGCTGGCCACCGGCCCGACGTTGCCAAATGGGATCGACAACGCCAGCACCACGGCCAATAACAAAACGGGAACACCCACCAGCACGTGGCTCGATCGACCGGTGAGCGATTTCCACCGTCCCTCGCGCACGATCGCTTCGAGGCGCTTCACCCAGGGCAGCGCTCGCATGATGACGGCCTTCACCCCATCTGTCGTCACATGGCGGTCAGCGAGAAAACGCGGCAAGGCGAGGCACGGTCACCCATTCGCAAAAAACACATGGCCGTTTTCGAATGAGACTTTCGGAGCGTTTTCCAAGAAATCTTGCGAAATCGGCAGGGCTAAAACGCTTCTAGTTATTTCCCCGAGCTTTCTTGACTGCCCGGTAAAGATAATAGCGGGGGTTCCTGGGCAAAGACCCACTTTCCCCCGGCATCAGGCTGGCGGACAAGCAAGAAACAAATTTCTGGGGGCTGGATTGAACCTCGCGAGAAAGAAAAGCATCGCCGAGATGATGGCGCAGGCGGGCGGCAAGACTCTGCCGCGCACGCTTGGCGCCTTCGACCTATTCATGATGGGTATCGGCGTGATCATTGGCACCGGGATCTTCGTGATGACCGGCGTCGCTGCTGCGAAATTCGCAGGTCCGGGCATTATGTTGTCCTTCGCCATTGCGGCAGTGGCCTGCGCTTTCATTTGTCTGACCTACTCGGAGCTCGCCGCCGCGCTTCCCGCCGCCGGCAGCTCTTATGCCTATAGCTACACCGCCGCCGGTGAGTTCGTCGCTTGGCTGGTCGGCTGGAACCTGATCCTGGAGTACACAGTGGGCGCCTCAGCGGTTGCCGCTGGCTGGTCGGCCTATTTCACCGGCATCCTAAAGTCCGGAGGCATCGAATTGCCGCACGCGTTGACCGCCGTGCCGCACGATGGCGGCATCGTCAACTTGCCGGCCGTGCTGATCATCGCCTTCTTGACGCTGCTGCTGGTACTCGGCGTCCGAGAGAGCATGCGCCTGTCGCGCATTCTCGTCTTCATCAAGCTCGGCGCAATCTTCCTGTTCCTTCTGCTGGCGACGCCTCAGGTCAATCCCCAGAACTGGGTGCCGTTCCTCCCGTTTGGCATGGACGGAGTCAAGACTGCCGCCGGCATCATTTTCCTTGCCTACATCGGATTCGACTCGCTGGCGACGGCGGCCGAGGAGACGAAGAACCCGCAGCGCAATATGCCGATCGGCATCATCAGCTCACTTGTCGCCTGCACGGTACTCTACATGGCCGTCTCCGCCGTGCTGACCGGCGTGGCGCCCTATACCGAGCTCAACAATGCCGAGCCGGTGACCTACGCGCTGCGCAAGATCGGCTACAACTTCGGCTCGGCCATCGTCGGTGTCGGTGCCATCGCCGGCCTGACCACGGTCTGCCTGGTGCTGATCTACGCCCAGACGCGCGCCTTCTTCGCCATGGCCCGCGACGGTCTGATCCCTGAAGGGCTCTGCAAGGTGCATCCCAAATTCGGCACACCGCACATTGCCACCATATTGGTGGGAACGATGATCGCGCTGATCTCAGGCTTCACGCCCATCGGTCTTGTCGCGGAAATGTGCAGCATCGGAACGCTGTTCGCCTTCATCGTCACCTCGGCCTGCGTGTTGATCCTGCGCAAGACCCATCCGGACCTCAAGCGGCCGTTCCGCTGTCCGGCCGCCTGGGTAGTCGCGCCGCTCGCCATCATCAGCAGCCTTTTCATTATGTATTATCTGCCGGGTGCCACCTGGATCCGCTTCGTCGTGTGGAGTGTCCTCGGCGCGGTGATCTACCTCGCCTATGGTGCCCGCCACAGCAAGCTGGCGGCAGCCGACGCCGTCGCCGGTCTTCGCTCGCGCGATTGTCATCGGCGGCGGCGGATTCATCCCTTGATGCGACTGCGAAGCGACGGCACATAGGAGGAGCACCGGACGGAGATCCCCATGCCGCCGCTTTCCATTCTCGAGCTTGCCCGCGTTACCGAAGATACCGATCCGAAGGGCGCGCTCGACAATGCTCGTGACCTTGCTCGTCACGCCGAAAGCCTCGGCTACCGACGTATCTGGGTCGCCGAACATCACAACATGCGCGGCATCGCCAGTGCCGCCACGTCGATCGTGATCGCTCACATCGCCGGAGGCACCTCAACCATCCGCGTCGGCGCCGGCGGCATCATGCTGCCCAACCACGCCCCTTACATCATCGCCGAACAATTCGGCACGCTCGCCCGTCTCTATGGCGACCGCATCGACCTCGGCCTCGGCCGGGCGCCCGGCACCGACCAACTGACGCTGCGCGCCATCCGGCGGCCACCGGAGGCGGCGGACCATTTCCCCGAGGACGTCATAGAGTTGCAGGCCTATTTCGAGCCGGCGACGGAAGGCCAGCGGCTCGAGGCCGTACCCGCCGCCGGCACGCGCGTGCCGCTCTGGATTCTCGGCTCCAGCCATTTCGGCGCCTTGCTGGCGGCCGAGCTCGGCCTGCCCTATGCCTTCGCCTCGCACTTTGCGCCGGATCTCTTGTTGCCGGCGCTCGATATCTATCGCAGCCGCTTCAAGCCATCGGCGACGTTGGAGCGCCCCTACGCCATGGTCGGCGCCAATATCATTGCCGCCGACACCGACGCGGAGGCGCGTCGGCTGTTCACCACGCAACAGATGTCGTTCGCAGGCATCCGGCGCGGTGCGCGCGGCCTGTCGAAGCCGCCGATCGACGACATCGATAGCTTCTGGACGCCGGAGGAAAAAGCCGACGTCGGACGCATGCTATCCCGCTCCATCGTCGGATCGCCGGAGACGGTGCGGCGCGGCCTCCACGATCTCGTCGGCGAGACCGGCGCCGATGAGATCATGCTGGTGTCCGACGTCTACGATCACGCGAAGCGACTGAAGTCGATCGCGCTGATCGCCGAGGCCGCGGGCATGACAGCCGACGCGACCCTGGCGATCCTCTAGGTGTCGGCTGGCGCCTTTCTCAGCTGAATCCGGCCACGGCATGTGGCACGTAGGGACCTTCGAGCTTGGCGATCTCCTCGGCCGTCAGGTGAACATCGAGGGCGGCCACGGCGTCGGCGATCTGACCTGGCTTCGACGCGCCGACGATGGGCGCCGATATCTCGGCCTTCTGAAGCACCCAAGCGAGTGCCACTTGCGCGCGCGGCAGTCCCCGCGCCGCGGCGATCGCAGCCACCGCCTCCACAACTTGCCGGTCTGATTCCTCGGTTCCGTTGTAGAGCGTCTTGCCAAAAGCATCGAGCTCCTGGCGGCGGGAGACGCTGTCCCAGTCGCGCGTCAGACGACCGCGCGCCAGAGGACTCCACGGGATGACACCGATGCCCTCATCACGGCAGAGCGGCAGCATCTCGCGCTCCTCTTCGCGATAAAGCAGGTTCAAGTGGTTCTGCATGGTGACGAAGCGCGTCCAGCCATTGTTCTCGGCGACATGCAGCGCCTTGGCGAACTGCCAGGCGAACATCGAGGACGCGCCGATGTAGCGGGCCTTGCCGGCTTTCACCACGTCGTGGAGCGCTTCCATGGTCTCTTCGATCGGCGTACCATAATCCCAACGATGGATCTGGTAGAGATCGACATAGTCGGTGCCGAGCCGACGCAGGCTGGCGTCGATGCCGGCGAAGATCGCCTTGCGCGAGAGACCGGAAGAGTTCGGCACTTTCTTCGCGTCGCTGAAGGCCAGCGGGAAATAGATCTTGGTCGCCAGCACGATCTCGTCGCGGCGAGCAAAATCCTTGAGCGCCCGACCGACGATCTCTTCCGACGTCCCATCGGAATAGCTGTTCGCCGTGTCGAAGAAGTTGATGCCCGCTTCGATTGCCTGTCTGATCAGCGGCCGACTCTGTTCTTCCGGCAACGTCCAGGGATGGGCGCCACGCTCCGGCACGCCATAGGTCATGCAGCCGAGACAGATGCGCGAGATATCGAGGCCGGTATGGCCGAGCTTGGTGTAGTCCATGGGAATCCCCTCGATCCATGCGATTTTGCCCAGAGCCTAGCAGGTTCGGCAGGCGGCGGAAAAGCATCGGCCAACAGGCCAGCATTGCGCCTGCGGCTCATCGGCGGCAGAGACCGGAGCCATCGGTAATGCCGATTTGTCGGCCGGCTCGCGTCGCGATAAAACGGACCGCTCAGATCGTTCGAGGGCGCCATGCAAAGCTTCACCTACTGGAACACCACCCGCATCCATTTCGGCAAGGGGCAGATCGCCCGCATCTCCGAGGAAGTGCCGGCCGACGCCCGCGTTCTCGTCACCTACGGTGGTGGCTCCGTGCTGAAGAACGGCGTCATGGATCAGGTGCGAGCGGCGCTTGCTGGCCGCACGGTGATCGAGTTCGGCGGCATCGAGGCCAATCCGCGTTTCGAGACGCTGGTAAAGGTGACCGAACTGGCGCGTGCCGAGAAGGTCGACTTCCTGCTTGCCGTCGGCGGCGGGTCGGTGGCCGATGGTACCAAGTTCGTCGCCGCCGCCGCGCTGTTCGAGGGCGATCCGTGGGACATTCTCGTCGAGCGTGGCACCAACGTCCGGGCTGCCTTGCCGGTCGGCTGCGTCATGACGCTGCCGGCCACCGGTTCGGAGATGAACCGCAACGCCGTCATCACCCGCGCCAGCACGCAGGACAAGCTGCCGATGAACTCGGTGCACGTGATGCCGCGCTTCTCGGTGCTCGATCCGGAGACCACCTTCTCGCTGCCGCCGCGCCAGACCGCCAACGGCGTGGTCGACAGCTTCATACATGTGCTGGAGCAATACCTGACCTATCCCGTGGACGCCAAGGTCCAGGACCGCTTCGCCGAGGGTCTTCTGCTGACGGTCCTCGAAGATGGGCCAAAGGCACTTCGCGAGCCGACCAATTACGCGGCGCGCGCCAATCTGATGTGGGCGGCAACCATGGCGCTCAACGACCTCTTGTCGCGCGGCGTGCCGGGTGATTGGGCGACCCACCGCATCGGCCACGAGCTGACCGGCCTCTACGGGCTCGACCACGCGGCGACACTGGCCGTCGTGCTGCCCTCGCTGCTCAAGGTGAAGCGGGCGCAGAAGCGCGAGAAGCTGCTGCAATACGCCGAGCGGGTGTTCGGCATCACGACGGGCAGTGAGGACGAGCGTATTGATGCCGCCATCAAGCGGACGCGGGCCTTTTTCGAGGCGATGGGCGTCAAGACCAAGCTGTCCGACTATGGCCTCGGCGCGGATATCATCCCTGAAGTGGCCGGGAAGCTACGCGCGCATTGGCAGGTGCCGCTCGGCGAACATCGCGACGTCACGCCCGAGGTAGCGTCGAAGATCCTGGAACTGGCACTCTGACGGGCGCATTCCTGGTGGAATAATCGAGCCACAAACCGGCTCGGATGAAAAGGGCGGCCGCCGCGCCGCCCTTCCCTCCCCCGATTATTGCAGCGGGCCGATCACCTCGACATGGCCGGCATCGGTGCGAGCTTGCCGTTCCGGCCGGTACATGTCCTCGAGCGTCGCGGCCGGCAGATTGAAGCTGCCGGGAGCGACGGCGCGAGCCATGTAGGCGAACTGGAACTCGCTCGTATCCTTCAGGTCAAAAGCCACGGTGAAGCGGTCGGTCTGATATTCGGTGTGAGCCGCGTTGTCGAGCGGCGCCAGCCAGTCGAGCGCCGCCACGTCGCCGGCCCGGACCAGCGACGGGTTGTCGATGGCAAAGCCTGCCGGCAGCGGATCGTTCAGCACGAGGCGCGCCCAACCGGACTGTGTCGTGGTGACGGAGAGAACCACCACCATGCGATCACCGAGCTTGACCGCCGACGGGTCGATCTCCTTGCCGTCGAGGTCATAGTAGGTGCGCGTCAGTGCGTAGCCATTGCCGCCAGCTGGCTCCGGCGTCTGCGGGATGCCAGTTACTGTCACCCGAGCGTCGACCGCCGTCTTGCCGACGTTCTTCACGACAGGCTCCTTGGCGACATCGCCGGGCTGGTATTTTGCCGTGAAGACGCCGTCATGCGGCGTGCCCCCCACATCGAGTTCGGGCTTCAGGCCGTCCTTCAGCATGGCGTGGGCGGCGAGCAGCATCCAGGCCTGCTCCTGGGTGGAGGTATAGCTGCTTGCCTTGTAGAGCTTGCCCACCTCGCGGTTAAGGCCCTGATAATCGAAGGTCGTCAACTTCGATTCCGAGGCGAGTGCCAGGATGGCGGCACCGTCGCGGAGGTCGGAGCCGTAGTCGGCACGCCAGACGCGCCCGCTATCCTTGCCCTCTTCAAGCAGGTCGAGGGACGAACGGAACACGCCGGTGGCCTTCTGGCTGTCGCCGTAGAGAGCCAATGCCGCCCCGAGCTGGGCGCGGGCGAGCGGTGTCCCGAAGGCGTCCAGCTTGGTTTCCGCGAAGAAGCGCAGGTCGCCGATCGACGCGCGACCATTGCGCGCCAAGACGTAGAGCCCATAGGCAACGTCCTCGCCTCCATCGGTGAAGTCGGAGGCGTAGGCGACGCGGTTCTTGAGGTTGGTCACCGCCATGTCGTAGGCAACCGGCGGCACCGTATAGCCCTTCTCCTTGGCGCGGGTCAGGAAGTCGGTGACGTAGGCATTGAGCCACAGATCTTCCGATCCGGGTCCCCAAAGACCGAAGGAACCATCCGAGCCCTGGTTGACCAGAAGCGCGTCGATTGCCTTCTGAACCCGCTCATGGACCGGCGCTTCGCCGGCAAGGCCAGCCGCCAGGATGACATCGTCGAGATAGACGAGCGGCAGCGCCCGGCTGGTGAGCTGTTCCGAGCAACCATAGGGGTATTTGTCGAGCGCATGCACGAGGCCCGGCAGGTCGATGCCCGCTACCGTACCGACCGTCAGCGTGGCGACCCCGGTCGCCGGCTTGAGGCCGGCAAACAGATCGGCGGTGAGTTTCAATTCGCCGCTTGCCGGCTTCAGCGAAAAGTCGCTGACGCGGGTGACGGCCGGCTCGTTGTCGCGCACACCGAGCGTTAGCGTCTTGGTCAGTACGCTGCCGTCGGGCGACTTCAGCGCCGCGGTGATGGTCTCGTCGCCGACGGCTTTGCCGGTGATCGGGATCAGCACGCGCGCCTTGCCCTTCTCAGTGAGGGAAACAGTCGCCCTCGAGAGCTTCTCGTCGAGGTCGACAAGGTTGCCCGCCGCCGTCACCTCCAGCGCGAAGTTGCCCGTAGGGCCTTCGATGTGGGTGAAGTCGAGCGCGAGACGCGAGCGATCACCCGGGGCCAGGAAGTTCGGCAGCGAGGCCTGGATCACCACCGGGTCGCGCACCAGCACGTCGCGCGACGCATGACCGACACCAGTCTTCGACCAGGCGACCGCCATGACCTTCACCGTGCCGTTGAAGTCGGGTACCTTGAAGGATGCATGGGCAAGGCCATCGGCACCGACCTTGGTCACGCCCTGGAAGAAGGCGACCAGTCGTTCGGTGGGCGGCGGCCCCATCAACTTGGAAATACCGCCGCCGTCGCCGCCGGTGCGAACCTCGCCAAGCGCGCCGAGCGTGGTGTCGATCAACTGGCCATAGATGTCGCGGAACTCGATGCCGAGCTGGCGTTGGGCGAAATACCAGTCCTCCGGCGCCGGCACCTTGAACTCCGTCAGGTTGAGAATGCCGACGTCGACGGCGGCAACGGTGACATAGGCGTCCTCGCCGGCCTTTCCGCCGTCGACCTTGACGGCGACATTGAGGTCGGTCTGCGGCCGCATGTCCATCGGCGCATCGATGGCGACCTTCAACAGCCGCTCGCCAGGATCGACCCCCGCCCAGGCGACGCCGAGGGCGCGCGACGGCATTCGCTTTTCGGCGAGATCGAGCGGCCTCAGCAGCGATGCCGTCACATAGGCACCCGGGCCCCAGTCAGCGGTGACCGGCAGTTCGATGGTCGAGCCGCCGGCGGGCACTTCCACCGTCCTCATGGCGATCAGGCGGTCGTCGACCACCGACACCACGGCGAGACCGGCGAAGCGCGGTTCGATGTGCGCCTTGACCGTATCGCCGATGCTGTAGCGCGGCTTGTCGAGCGTGATCTTCAGGAGATCGGGTGTCTCCTCGGATTTGACGGCCACATACCAGCCGGCTTCGAAGCTGGTCGACACCGGGATGACCGCGCTGTCGGCGCTGGTCACGGAGAGCTGATATTCGCCCCACTCGACACGCGCCTCGATGCGCGCCGGCTTGCCGGGGTCGACGTCGAGCTTGCCGTCGGCGACACGCGTGGTCGACTTGATGGCGTGATAGTCCCAGGAGCCGTCGCTCTGGTACCATTGGTAGTTCGTCTGAACGCGCGACAGCGTCCAGGACAGTCCCTTGGCGCCGACCTTGGCATAGTCAGCGTCGAGCACAGCGACGTCGAAGGCCGCATTGCCGCCCTCCTCCACCGCGCCATCGAACAGCGGCTTGACGCCAATGCGTTCATGACCGGTGGAAACCGGCAGCGTCATGCGACGCTCGACCGGCCGACCGTTGGTGTCGAGCACCCGGATATGCACGGCAGCCTGCAGCGGCCGGGTCGTGTCGGCGACCTCGGGCGTCACCAGCGTGACGGTGGCGTCCCCCTTCTCGTCGGTGCCATCGGACTGGACGTCCTGGACGGCCGAGGTGAAGTCGTCGTCGGTGAGGCCGAAGCGATAACCAGGCGCCGAGGGAATGTCGGCCGCCGGCGTCACATAGACCTCGCCCTCAATGGCAAGGCCCGCGGCCGGAGCGCCGTAGAGCCAGTCGGCATGCAGGCTCGCCTCGACCGTGTCACCGGCATGCAGCAGCGTGGTGTCGGTTTTCACCGCGAAGTCGATGCGTTCGGGCTGGAAGTCCTCGACCTTGAAGGTCACTTCCTGCAGCGCGCTGGCCTTGGGGTCGGTATAGGCAGCAGCGCGCCAGGTGCCGCGCTGCGCCTCGCCGGGCAGATCGAAGGAGAGATCACGTCCGCCAGCGCCTTCGTCGGCGGCAAGACGGCGGATGAATTCATTGCCATCGGGCCGGCTGACCACCAGCGTCAGCGGCACGTCGGGCGAAGCCGCCGCCTTGGGATCGCGGGCGAGCACGGTGAGATTTACCGTCTCACCGGGGCGATAGACGCCACGTTCGGTGGTCATGAACACGTCGACCGGCTTGGGCGGATCGCGCCCCTCGACGCCACGATCGGTCAGGTCGAAAGCGGCCTTCTGCAGGTTGAGGAAAGCGAAATCGCCGTCCTTGGTTGCCAGGAGAAGCTGTGGCGCTGAGCCGCCGGTGCCCTTGATGAGGCCGGCATCGAAGCGCGCATAGCCCTGATCGTCCGTCTTGGCCGATCCGAGCACGTCGTTGTCGGCGGCGATCAGCTTCAATTCGACGCCGGCGACCGCCTTGGCATCGCTCAACGCATGAATCACCACATGCAGGCCGTCGTTGCCGGTCATGGTGGCGAGGCCGAGATCGGAGACGACGAACCACTGCGTGGCATCGGCCGACCACTCGTCCTTCTTGTTGACGTCGCGGGCCACCAGCGCATAGACGCCGGGCTCCAGCGTCTTCACCAGTTCACTGACCGGAACGGCGGTGGTCACCTCGCGATTGGTGTCGCGCTTGATGGCAATCTTGCCCGACCAGACCTCGCGTCCCTCGCGGTCGGCGACGGCATCGGCACTCCACTTGTCGAGCTGACTCAGGAAGCGATCTTCGCCGACGGCGTTGACGAGATTGCGGTCGCCAATCTTCAGGACGCGGGCGTCGAGCGTGTCGACGTTGACCGACACCACGGGAATGGTGGAATTGGGCGTCTTCGGCAGCACGTAGGCCTTGCCGACGAAGCGCACCGACGGATCGCGATCGCGAACGTAGATGTCGAGTTCGGCGGTCTTGTTCAGCGCCTCCTCGCCATCTTTGGCGGGCAGGCCCTTGCGGACGGTCACGTGGTAGCGGTTGCCGTATTCGACGCCAGCGGCGCAGATCTGGTTGTCTTCGGCCTCGATCTCAAGCTTGTCACCACCCTCGACGGCGAAATAACCGGTAATCGACGGGTCATTGCGGGCGATCGGATCGGAGAAGGTGACGCAGATGCGCGGCGTCGACGATTGCGTGTCCACCGAATTGTCGGTGACGCGGAAGCCGTGCTGGGCGATCCAGTCATTGAAGGCCGAGCGCCAATCGGCGTCGTCTTGCAGTGCGAGGCGACGACGCAGGGTCTTGATGCCGAGGTTCCAATCCTCGCGGGTCACGAAGGAGTTGGCGAGTGAATTGAGAGCGGCAACCTGCTGGTCGACATCGGCCGCGCGGAGATAAGCGTTGATGGCGGCGGACGTCGATTCCTGAACATAGGTGTCGTGCTTCTCGTTGTCGCTCGGCACCAGAATCGCCTCGTCGGAATAGCGCCACCAGAGGTCGTTGCGCTCCGGGTCGAGGCGAATGGCCTTGCGAAGGTCTTCGGCGGCCTTGAGATGATCGCCGGCATCGATCGCCTTGTCGCTGCTGGCGAGCAGCTTGTCGAGCTTGCCCTCCGCCGGCTCGTCGGCAATCGCGCCTTCGAGCTTGCGGGCCTCATCGATGAAGCTCTGGCCAACAAAGCTCAGTTCATCGCGCCGAGTATCCATGGTGGAAGGATCAGCCACTTCAGAGGCAACAATCCGGCCGGCCACCGCGCCTGCGAACGTGCGGAGATCGCCGACCGTGGCCTTCTTGAAGCACCACTTGGCCTTGGTGTTGTAGGTGAAGGCGACACAACGGCTATCGCCGATGCAGGCCGCCTCGCAGTCGCTGAGTTCGACGCCCTTCAGCGTATCGATATCCTCGCCGAAATAATCGGCGCCTTCGGTGATGACCGCCCGACGTTCGGCTGCATTGCCCGGCGTGGTGAGGGCGAGTCCCGCCGCCGAAAGACATACGAGCGCGAAAAGTCGCGCAAAACGCCGAACGGACACCATGGTTATCCCCCTCGGAACCGGCAGTCGGCCGGACAATGACATCAATCAAAGGCAACTGGATGAAAACACCTATTCCAGCAATAACCGGAGCAGAGGCAGCCGGCAACTCGGCCAAAGGCGATGTTCGCTACTGGAAACGTCAGGGGCGAGCCTTGGTAGGGTCGGCGGCGTCGATTACGCGAATACCGACGCGTGGAGCACCCTGCCACCAGTCCAGGTCGACGTGACCGGCGATGTGGATCGAGCCCCCCCGGCTCGCGGCCAGAAAGTCGCCGAGCGGCTGGCCCGCGGCGCGGAAGGCCATGGCCTTGACGCGGGTGCCGGCCGAGGACGCGAGCGTCAGGCGAAGGTGGTTGCGCCCGACGGCGTCGAGGTAAAGTACCCTGTGGGCCGGGAACACGAACAGCGGCTCGGGCTGCGCCGAACCGAACGGACCAACCCGTCCGATCGCTTCGATGAGGTCGGGTGTCGCACCGTCGGCCGTCAGTGCCGCATCGATTTCCAGCGCTTCGGCGGCGCGGGCCAGCGCCACGCCGTCGGCGACGGCCGCCGAAACGAAGGCGCGGAAGGCGTCGACACCGTCCGCCGGTAGAGAGACGCCGGCCGCCATGGCGTGTCCGCCGCCCTTGGTGATCAAGCCGCGCTCAAGGGCGAGGCGCACGACTGAGCCGAGGTCGACGCCGGCAATCGAGCGGCCGGAGCCCACGGCCCCACCGTCCGCATCCAGGGCGATGGCGAAGGTCGGGCAGCGATAGCGCTCCTTGAGGCGGGCGGCGACGAGACCGACGATGCCGGGATGCCAGTCGGCCGACGCCTCGACGATCACCGGCGGCGCAACGCCGCCGAGCCTGGCCATGACCATCAGCTCGGCCGCATCGAGCGCTTCCGCCTCCAGCGTCTGTCGCTCGCGATTGAGCCGGTCGAGTTCCACGGCGATGCGGCCGGCCGCGACATGATCGTCCGAGGTCAGCAGGCGCGCGCCGAGGCCACTGTCGCCAATGCGGCCACCGGCGTTGATGCGCGGTCCCAGCATGAAGGCGAGATTGTAGGGCGTCGGCGGCCCGGCGAGCTTGACCACATCGGCGAGCGCCGCGAGACCGCGATTGCCGCGCGCCCGCAATACGGATAGGCCCTTCACCACGAAAGCGCGGTTGAGCCCGATGAGCGGCACCACGTCGCAAATGGTACCGAGCGCCACCAGATCGAGCAGCGCCAACAGATCGGGTGGCGGCGTTCCCTGCCGATCGAACCAGCCGCGCCGCCGCAGTTCGCGGTTGACGGCAACCAGCGTCACGAAGGAGACGCCGACGGCGGCAAGATGGCCGTGGCCGGAGAGATCGTCCTGCCGGTTGGGATTGACCAGTGCCAGAGTTGGCGGCAGCTCGACGCCGGCCTGGTGGTGATCGAGGGTGACCACGTCGACACCGCGCCGCCGCGCCTCTTCGAAGGCCTCGAAGCTGGACGTACCACAGTCGAGTGTTACCAGCAGCGTGGCGCCGGTGTCGGCCAACTCGCCAACGGCGCGTGGATTGGGGCCATAGCCGTCGACGATGCGGTCGGGAATATAGACGGCGGGATCGAGCCCCTGCCCCCGTAAGTAGCGAACGAACACCGCCACCGACGTGGCGCCGTCGACGTCATAGTCGCCAAAGACGGCGATCTTTTCACCCCGTTCGATGGCGTCGGCAATGCGGCTGGCGGCCGCGTCCATGTCGGTGAACAGCGACGGATCTGGCAGCAGAGTCCGGATCTGCGGGTTGAGATAGGTCTCGGCCGCCTCGGCCGGCACGTCGCGAGCGGCGAGCAGTCGCGACACCACGTCCGGCAGACCGACCTCCTGGGCGATCTGCCGGGCAAGCGCGCCGCCGCGCATATCCAACCGATCGCGCCAAGGGCGATCGGTCGCGGACCGCGTCACGCCGAGGACGGAGCGGCGCTCGGCCGGAAGGGTCGGCGGAACGGATTCGACAGGAGAAGTCATCGCTTCTCAATAGAGCAAGCGACACGCCTGCGCAAAGTCATAGGACGTGCAGGATGGCCGATCGATCAGGCGCCCCGGTGTTCAGCCGAAATCATCGTCGCGAGCTGATCAACCAACGGGTGATCAGGCCAGATCAGCCCGAGCAGGCCGGTGGCAAAGCTTGCCGGCGCCGAGCCCGGCGCGGTCACCAGCCCGCCGTCAATCACGGCACGCGGCGAATCCACATAACGCGATCCGTCATAATCCGAAACACGATCCCGGAGATAATCGGCGGCATTGCTGGTGTGGCGGCGTTGCCCCAACACACCGGCCCGCGCGGCGGCGAGCGTTCCGCCGCAGATCGCACCGACCGGACGCTCGGCCGCCAGCGCCGCTTGGATGACGATGGCGATATCCGGTGCATCGGCAGCCTCCCAGCCGGACGACCCGATGACCGCCAGTGCGTCGAAATCCGCCAGCGTCAATGTCTCCAAGGCGGCTTCCGGCGTAACACTCAACCCGCCCATCGACCGCACGACACGCCCACCGGGCGTATAGTGGTCGATGCGGGCGCCGAGCCAGGCCCGCGCGGCGGCGGCAAACACACCAAGCTCCCAGTCGGCGAACTCGTCGAGTAGCACGACGGCGATGCGTTTGGTGGTCATGGTCTTGTCCTCTCATGCGGTGCCGAGAAGGAGCTTCGCACCAGTCCAGACAGCTTTATGTCAGCAGCCCGAACCGCCGAAGCGGCTCGCAAAAGAAAAGGCCCGACACGAGCCGGGCCTTTCCTCATTTTATGACCAAAGCCGAAAGGGCTCAGGCGCCCTTGACGACGCTGCGGCCGGCATACTTGGCCTGGCTGCCCAGCTCTTCCTCGATGCGGATGAGCTGGTTGTACTTGGCGATTCTGTCCGAACGGGCCAGCGAGCCGGTCTTGATCTGACCGCAGTTGGTGGCAACCGCGAGGTCGGCGATCGTCGAGTCTTCCGTTTCGCCAGAGCGATGGCTCATGACGGCGGTGTAACCGGCCTTGTGGGCGGTCTCGACGGCGTCGAGGGTCTCGGAGAGCGAACCGATCTGGTTGACCTTGACCAGGATCGAGTTGGCCGTACCGGCCTTGATGCCCTGGACGAGACGCTTGGTGTTGGTGACGAACAGGTCGTCGCCAACCAGCTGAACCTTGCTGCCGATCTTGTCGGTCAGCTTCTTCCAGCCGGCCCAGTCGTCTTCCGACATGCCGTCTTCGATGGTGATGATCGGGTAGTCGGCGGCCAGCTTGGCGAGATACTCGACCTGCTCGTCGATCGAGCGGACCTTGCCTTCGCCCTCGTAGTGGTACTTGCCGTCCTTGAAGAACTCGGTCGAGGCGCAGTCGAGGCCGAGGTAGACGTCCTTGCCAGCCTTGAAGCCGGCCTTCTCGATCGAGGCGACGATGAAGTCCAGAGCCTCAACAGCCGAGCCGAGGTTGGGAGCGAAGCCGCCCTCGTCACCGACGTTGGTGTTGTGGCCGGCCTTCTTGAGGCCCGACTTCAGGGTGTGGAACACCTCGGTGCCGATACGAACGGCATCGGCGATGGAGTCGGCGCCGACCGGCAGGATCATGAATTCCTGGAAGTCGATCGGGTTGTCGGCATGCACGCCGCCGTTGACGATGTTCATCATCGGCACCGGCAGGATGTGGGCGTTCGGACCACCGACGTAGCGGTAGAGCGGCAGACCGGCGGCCTCAGCGGCGGCCTTGGCGACGGCGAGCGACACGCCGAGGATGGCGTTGGCGCCGAGGCGGGCCTTGTTCGGGGTGCCGTCGAGCTCGATCATGGCCTTGTCGACGGCCAGGAGATCTTCGGCATCCATGCCGGCGATCGCCTTGTAGATCTCGTCGTTGACGGCGGCGACGGCCTTGGTCACGCCCTTGCCGAGATAACGGGAGCCGCCATCGCGCAGCTCGACCGCCTCATGGGCACCGGTGGAGGCGCCCGACGGAACGGCGGCGCGGCCGAAGGAGCCGTCTTCCAGAACGACGTCGACTTCGACGGTGGGGTTGCCGCGGCTGTCGAAAATCTGGCGACCGACGATATCGATGATGGCTGTCATTGTGCGATGCACTCCCAGTTGGATTGGGGTCGAATTCCTTAGAGAACCCGAGCGTTCTATAGACCGTCAGTGTGACGCTGCAAAGATGCGAACTGGCACGGATGTCAAGATTGTAATTGGTTTAGGTGAGCCGTTTGACGACGGTTCGAATCGACTTCTCCGAGCAGGTGCAGAAGACGCTTTTTGGGAGAAAATTGGAAGGGATTGCCTTGGTCTTCCGAGCAACCGGCCTTCAAATCGCGCTCCTTGCCTATTTCCTCCTGTCCCTTGAACTGTCCCGCCCGGCACCTCAGCTACAACTTTGGTCGCGACAGTTTGGGGGCATTGCCCGTTCTCTCCGCCCTTCGGCCGTCTTTCGCCGATTTTCAGCCGAACTTACAATGGGTTGAAGGCGATGTTTCTTGACGTCAGGGTGGCGCTCGCCATGCTGGGCCTCTCGTGGCAGTGCCGGGAGATCATCGTCACCGGGAATTGGAGCCCTTCATGGCCAACCATCGCGTCGTCGTCGTCGGAGCTGGATTTGCTGGACTGCAACTTGCGCTCGATCTCAAGGGCGTGCCGGTCGATATCGCGCTGATCGACCGACGGAATCATCACCTGTTCCAGCCCCTTCTCTATCAGGTGGCAACGACGCTCTTGGCCACCTCGGAAATCGCCTGGCCGATCCGCCGCCTATTCCGCGACCGGCCGGAGGTGAAGACGGTGCTTGGCCACGTCACCGGCGTCGACCGGCAGGCAAAGACCGTGCTGCTCAGGGATGGCAGCGCCATTGCCTATGACACACTGGTGTTGGCCACCGGCGCCCGCCACGCCTATTTCGGCCACGACGAATGGGAGGCCTTCGCGCCCGGCCTCAAGACGCTGGAGGACGCCACCACCATCCGCCGCCGCGTGCTCTTGGCCTTCGAGCGGGCCGAACTGGAGACCGATCCGGAGAAGCGGCAGGCTTTGCTGACCTTTGCCATCATCGGCGGTGGCCCGACCGGCGTGGAATTGGCCGGCATCATCGCCGAACTGGCGCATCGAACTTTGGTCGAGGAATTTCGCGAAATCGACACGCGCAGCGCCCGCATCCTGCTGATCGAAGCGGGGCCGCGCATCCTGCCGGTCTTCACACCGGATATGTCGGATTATGGCGCCAAGGCCCTCGCCGAACTCGGCGTGACCGTCCGAACCGGCACGCCTGTGACCGACATTTCGGCCGAAGGCGTTCGCATCGGCGAGGAGTTCGTTCCGGCCAAGACCGTGCTGTGGGCAGCCGGCGTGCAAGCCTCGCGGGCGGCCGAATGGTTGGGCGCGCCGGCCGACCGGGCCGGTCGCGCCATCGTCGAGCGCGACCTTACCGTGCCAGGCGCGCCGGATATCTTCGTGATCGGCGATACAGCTTCGGTAACGACAGCCGAGGGAAAGCCGGTTCCCGGCGTCGCACCCGCCGCCAAGCAGCAGGGCGCGCATGTTGCCAAAGTCATTCGCAGTCGCCTGAGCGGCAGACCATCACCGGGACCTTTCGTCTATCGCCACCAGGGCAACCTCGCCACCATCGGCCGCAGCCGCGCCGTTGTCGACTTCGGCTGGATCAAGCTGAAAGGCGCCATCGCCTGGTGGGTGTGGGGCCTCGCCCACATCTATTTCCTGATCGGCACGCGCAGCCGCTTCGCCGTGGCGTGGAGTTGGCTGTGGATCTTCATGTCCGGCCAGCACTCGGCGCGGCTGATCACCCAGAAGGAGACGCTGAAGGACGAGAACGGCCGCTGACGGCCGTTTACGCCGCAATCTCCTGAAGCACAAAGCGGGTCATGCCGGCGCCCAGCCGGTCGGTGGGCGGCGAGTGAAGCCGAACTCCATAGAAGCCTTCCTTGCCCTCCGCCGCCATCAACCCGATGGTGGCCCCGACCGGCGCCCGTTTCAGAACTTCGGCGAGCATCAGCTCGACGATCAGGCGGCCGACGCCCCGCCCTCGGAAGTCGGGATGAACGATGACGTCCTGAACATAGAAATAGAGCACGCCGTCACCCACCACACGGCCAAAGCCAGCAAGACGCCCGCCGTCGCGTGCCACGACATTGACCAGTCCGGCGGCGAGCGCTCTTTCGGCGACTGCCATCTCGACGGCACCCCAGCCGCAGGCAGCGCGCAGCTCGACAAATTCGCCCGCGGTCGGCGGCAAGGTGAATAATTCAACGGTCATGTGGTCTCCTTCAATGCAAAAGGCGCCCCTTTCGGAGCGCCTTTTGTCTTTATGGGTTTACGGCGAGAGGCCCCTTACTCGCCGGCGACGGCCCATTCCACGGGCTCGCGGCCATCGCGCGTCTTCTTGACGCGCTCGGCAACCAGGAAGGCCAGCTCCAGCGCCTGGTCGGCGTTGAGACGCGGGTCGCAGTGGCTGTGGTAGCGATCCGACAACTGCTCGCCGGAGATGGCAACGGCGCCACCGGTGCATTCGGTGACATCGCGGCCGGTCATCTCGACGTGGATGCCGCCGGGATGAGTGCCCTCGGCGGCGTGCACGTCGAAGAAGGCGCCGACTTCCTTGAGGATGCGGTCGAAAGGCCGCGTCTTGTAGGAGTTGAGCGTGATGGTGTTGCCGTGCATCGGGTCGCAGGACCAGACAACCGACCGCCCCTCGCGCTGCACCGCGCGGATGAGCGCCGGCAGGTAGTCGCCTACCTTGTCAGCGCCGTAGCGGGTGATCAGCGTCAGCCGGCCCGGCTCGTTCTCCGGGTTCAGCGTGTCGATCAGGCGGATCAGCTCATCCGGCGCCAGCGACGGGCCGCACTTCAGGCCGATCGGGTTCTTGATGCCGCGGCAGTATTCAACGTGGGCATGGCCGGGCTGGCGGGTACGATCGCCGATCCAGATCATGTGGCCGGAGGTGGCGTACCAGTCGCCGGTCGTCGAATCGACGCGGGTCAGCGCCTGTTCGTAACCGAGCAGCAGCGCCTCGTGGCTGGTGTAGAAGTCGGTCGTCCGCATCTCGGAGACGCTTTCGGGATGCACGCCGCAGGCCCGCATGAAAGCGAGGCTCTCGCTGATGCGATCGGCGATCTCCTGGTAGCGCGACGACTGGGTGCCCTTGACAAAGCCGAGCGTCCACTTGTGGACGTTGTCGAGATTGGCATAGCCGCCGCTCGCGAAGGCACGCAACAGATTGAGCGTCGCCGCCGACTGGCGGTAGGCCATTTCCTGGCGCTGCGGATCGGGAATGCGCGATTCCGGCGTGAAATCCATGCCGTTGATGATGTCGCCCCGGTAGGACGGCAGCTCGACGCCATTGATGGTTTCGGTCGACTTGGAACGCGGCTTGGCGAACTGGCCGGCGATGCGGCCGACCTTCACCACCGGCTGGGCGGCGCCATAGGTCAGCACCACCGCCATCTGCAGGAAGACGCGGAAGAAGTCGCGGATATTGTCGGCGCCGTGCTCGGCGAAGCTTTCGGCGCAATCACCCCCTTGCAGCAGGAAGGCTTCACCGGCCGCCACCTTGGCGAGCGACTTCTTGAGCTTGCGCGCCTCGCCGGCAAAAACCAGCGGCGGATAGCTCGAAAGATGCGCCTCGACGGCGGCAAGCGCCGCTTGGTCGGGATAGTCGGGCACCTGCTCGATGGGCAGGGCACGCCAGGAGTCGGGCTTCCAGGTGGTGGGCATGACGCGGCTCTTCTTCTTCGATGCGTCGCTCCGCGGAAACCGCCGCGGAGCAGTCCGAATTTGGCGCCTTGTACATGAGGCGCCGGTGAGACACCACCACCAATGCGCGACGCGCAACGGGACGGTGCGGAAGGCGGCGGTACCGTTTCCCCCGTCCGGCATCAGGGCCGGAGGCGGGCGGTCACGGAGCCGCAAATACAAAAACCCCGCCTTTCGGCGGGGCTCGTTCTCGCGCTGGGCCTGTCAGTCAGACAGCTGCGGAACCGGCCACGCCGAAGCGGCATGCCACGCATAAAAGCCCATAAAGCCGTAGAAAGTCGGAACCGCGGCCCGCGAAAGCGGGGCGATCAAGGATGTCCGGATGTGCTGAGCGCGCAACATGGATATCGTCCGACGGGGCGCTTCCGCAGAAACTGCCGAAGCAAGGTTGGCGGACAAAAACCATCGCCCGCCGATCACGTCAAGTAAAATCGCGCAGAGCCCTACCAAGGGAGCGTCAGATCAGGGCCAACTCCCTCAGTGCCCGGCGCATGCCCTCGGGAATATCGCCATCGATCTCCGACTGGCGGATGTCGGCCGGCGCTTCCTTGTCGATGAGGTAGCGCCAGCCCTGGAAGGCGCGGCATGGCTTGTATTCGGTACGGTGCAGCTCGGGATCGAGCACAAGGCCGCAGCGCTCAATGCCATCGCCACCGCGGATTGGGCGAAGTTCCAGGATGCGCTGCCGCACTTGCACGATGCCCTTGATCACCCAATAGAGCGAACCGCCATCGAGGATCTCGTCGACCCGCTTCGGAAACATCCGGGTAACGTGGATGCGCTCGTAGCTCTCGCCACGGGCAGCGTGAACAAGCACTTCCTCGCGATACCACTGATCGAGTTCCTCGACCGTCTCGACACCGACACAGAGCTTGATGATGTGAAGCGGCATTGCTGATTTCCAAAGGCACGGGTCCGTCCGCCTATCATGGTTCGCCGTTGTCGGCGATACAAGTCATCGCGAGCAAGGCGAACTGGCGCGACCGACAGGTGTTCGACAGGTTGGCTGCGGCATGCTCTCGATGGGCGAATCCGTACCTCCCCTTGGGTTCGCCGTCTGGAGGTATTGCATGAACGTCTCTTCAGCGAGCTACCGGCCGACGCCGGCCCCCATCACCATCAAGTCAAATGAGGCCGCCGAGGCGCCCGGCCCCGACCATGATGGCGACGCGGACGATATCGGAGCAATGGCGGCTCCGACCAAGGCATCGGTGGCTTCCGGTGTCGGTCAAAACCTCGACATGCTCGCCTAAGGATCGCCACCGCGCGACCCGGATCGATGCGCGCCCCATGACAACAGGGCGCGCATTTTCCTTTGGACCGTGCCGCCACCCCATATGCGTAACTGAAAGAAGCACCACCTCGCCCGATTTCGCAAGCCTGTTAACTCGGCCTTTGCATACCAAACAAACCACTGATGTTTTTCAATTTTCTTCGCTTAACGCGGCTCGTCGGCGGCATCATATTCACAAGCGAAGTCCTGACAAGACGAACTGCCCAATCGTGCGAGGAGGCCGACAATGAACATTGGTAGCGCCACTCAAAGCAATCCCATCCCTTCACCGCCTCGACCGATCGAGAGCCGACCGGCCAATGTGGAGAGCACTTCGTCCGAACGGGAGCCGGACCGCGACCGCGACGACACGGTCGAGAAGAGCCAGACCACCCCGCAAGCGCCACCGAGGGCCGCCGTCGGCAAAGGCGTCGGCCTGCTGGTCGACGTCAGCTACTAGCTCCGCCTGAAGCCGGGCCAAAAGGTCCCGGTCGCACAAGATCCACGAAGGCAGCGGCAGCCCGGCCGAAGTAGCGCTCGCGATGCCGAAGGGCGTGAAAACGACGACCGGGCAGCGGCGTTTCCACCTGGACCAGCGTGCCAACCTTGAGCGCGGCGCCGGCCACCATGCGCGACAAAATGGTGGCGCCAGCCCCCGCCTCAACGGCGGTGCGAACGGATTCGTTCGACGGCAATTCGAGCGCCACTTCGGCGTCGGCCGCGGACAAGCCGTAATGGGCGAGCGCCTGTTCGAGTGCGACACGCGTGCCCGATCCCTTCTCGCGCAAAACCCAGCGGGCGGACCTGAGCCGTTCCATCATGCCGCCGCCAGCGGCAAGCCATGGATCGGCAGGCGCGGCCACCAACACCAGTTCGTCGTCGAACAGGCGATCGACGGCCAGAGCCGGCTCGTCCACCGGCCCTTCCACGAAGCCGATCAGCGCCCCACCATCGCGCAGTCGTTCGGCAACGAATTCCGTATTGCCGAGTTCCAGCGTCACATGGATGCCGGGGTAACTGGCGGCGAAGGCCTGGATGACACGCGGGATCCAGTAGGTGCCGATGGTCTGGCTGGCGGCGATCGCCAGTTCGCCACGACGGAAATCGGCAAGGTCCGAGAGGACCGCTTCACCGTCGGCAGCGCGAACAAGGATCGCCCTCGCCTCGTCCAGAAAGGTGCGGCCAGCGTCGGTCAATGCGATACGGCGGCCGATGCGATCGAACAGCTTTATCGCGTAGCGGCCTTCCAGCGCCGAGATCGCGGCACTGACGGCCGACTGTGTCAGGTGCAGGTCGTGCGCCGCCTGGGTGACGTGTTCGCGTTCGGCAACGGCGATGAAGATGCGGAGCTGTTCGAGGGTCATGTATGGCTGGTACCCGAGGGATCAGGTCAGCCTTATCAAGATCAAGCTTACGCTGGCAATGAAAAGGCTGGCGAGCGCACCGGTCAGCGCCGGCTTCAGTCCCTTTGCCTTGAGCTTGGCGACGCTGGTCTCCAGCCCCATGGCGGCGAGCGCCATGGTCAAGAGGAAGGTACTGACCGTGCTCGTTTCCGCCTTGATGTCGTCAGGAATGCTGACGACACTGTTAATGGCGACGAGCGCGATGAAGCCGAGCACAAACCAGGGAAGTGGCGCGCGTGGCCGCTCCGACCCCACCTCGCCGAGCGACGGCAGGAAAGCGGCCATGGCGAAGACCATCGGCGCCAGCGTCATGACGCGGGTCAGTTTGGCCACGGTGCCAAAGTCGCCCGCCTCGCGACCGACAGAGAAGGTCGCCGCCACCACCTGAGCGATCTCATGGATCGACGAACCAGCCCAGAGACCGTAATCGCGTGGCGCCAGATCGAGCCCCCCCTGCAGCAGCGGATAGGCGAACATGGCAATGGATCCGAACACCGTGACGCAGGCCACCGCGTAGGCGACATCCTCGTCATGGGCGTCGACCACCGAATTGGCCGCCGCGACCGCCGAAGCGCCGCAGATCGAGGTTCCGGCGGCGATGAGGCGGGTAAGGCGGGGGTCGGCACCGATGACTCGGCCGACGGCCAGCGTGAACAGGAAGGTGGCAGCGACGGCGGTGAAGATAATGGCAACACCCCGCAAGCCCGTCTCGGCCACTTGCCCGAAGGTGAGCTGCACGCCGAGCAAAATGATCGCCAGCCGCAACAACCGGCGCATCGAGAAACCAATGCCGGCCGTCAGCGCCACATGGGTGCCAATGGTGTTGCGGATCAGGATGCCGAGAGCGATGGCGATGATCATCGGGCTGAAATCATGAACTCCGGGCAGCATTCTGAGCCCGTAGGCAAGACCGGCGATTACGGCGCATGCACCGATTCCGGGCGCGGCACGAGCGACCGCCCTCTGAAGGACGGCGATCGGAATTGATTTCGGCGTCTCGATAGATTGTTGGAACATTTTGCTCTTGCTTGGCCATCCGTTGCGATGGATTTCCTATCGCTCAAGCATTCCACGCAAACCAACGCATTGTGCTGCACGAACCGTTCGCTTCGATCGAACGGTCGCCGCAATAACCGACCTGTGCCGATACACTTTCAGACAGATTGCGACCGCTTCAGCGGAATCCGCGGCCGTTGCCGAGTCTATGCTGGATCCGCCGAACCAACCGAAAGAGACTCGATCATGAAAAGCTTTCTTGCAGGCGTCGCAGTCACCATCCTGATCATGGCTGCGTTTCCTTCGCTCGGTCGTTGGGTAACAACGATGCCCTATCGGACGGTTGCGACCTTCAGCCCGGCGGCCGGAAGCTTTCCAGCCGCATGGCAAGGTAGCGGTGGAAGGGGTGGACAAGCGGCCGGCAACTGCCCGCGCGCCATTTCAGCAGGCTATTTCGACTGATAACCGTCAGACGGGCTGATCCACCCTCTCGCTCTTGCTGCCAGGGCCGAGAATACCGAGATCGTCTTCCGCCTTGACGCGGGCGAGCCGCGCCTCTGCTTCATCGGCCTCGCGCTGGCGAGCCCACATGGTGGCATAGAGGCCACCCTTTTCGATCAGTTCGGCGTGCGAGCCGCGCTCGGCGATGCGCCCCTTCTCCAGCACGATGATCTCGTCGGCATTGACCACCGTCGACAGCCGATGGGCGATGACCATGGTCGTCCGCCCCTCGGCGACACGGTCGAGCTCGGCCTGGATCTCGCGCTCGGTGTTGGTATCGAGCGCCGAGGTCGCCTCGTCCAAGATCAGGATCGGCGGCGATTTCAGGATGGTGCGGGCGATAGCGACGCGCTGCTTCTCGCCCCCCGATAGCTTGAGGCCGCGCTCGCCAACCGGCGTTTCATAGCCGTTCGGCAATCCCTCGACAAAATGGGCGATGCGAGCCTGTCGCGCCGCCTCGCGCACCTCATCGGTGCTGGCGTCCGGTCGGCCGTAACGGATGTTGTAGAAGATGGTGTCGTTGAACAGCACGGTGTCCTGCGGCACCATGCCAATGGCCGCCCGCAAGGATTCCTGTGTCACGTCACGGATATCCTGGCCGTCGATGGTGACGCGGCCGGAGGTGACGTCATAGAAGCGGAACAGCAGGCGCGACAGCGTCGACTTGCCGGCGCCCGACGGTCCGACGACGGCTACCGTCTTGCCGGCCGGGATCTCGAAGGTGATGCCCTTGAGAATCTGACGGTCGGGGTCGTAGGAGAACTGCACGTCCTCGAACCGAACCGAACCGCCCTGCACATTGAGCGAGCCGGCATTCGGCGCATCGACGATCTCGGTCGGCTCGTCGAGAAGGTCGAACATCTGCTCGAGGTCGGTGACGCCCTGGCGGATCTCGCGATACATGAAGCCGATAAAATTGAGCGGAATGCCAAGCTGCATCAATAGCGTGTTGATCAGCACGAAGTCGCCGAGCGTCTGCGTGCCGGCCACCACCTCATGGGCCGACATCACCATGCACAAGGCAACGCCGACGGTGAAGATCACCGCCTGTCCCATGTTGAGCCAGGACAGCGAATACCAGGTCTCGTTGGCGGCCGCCTCATAACGCTCCATGGCGACATCGAAACGAGCCGCTTCCATCTTCTCGTTGCCGAAATACTTGACGGTCTCGAAGTTCAAGAGGCTGTCGACCGACTTGGTATTGGCGTCGTTGTCGCTTTCGTTCATGCGACGGCGGATGGCGATCCGCTTGTCCGAATAGCGGATCGAGAACCAGACGTAGAGCCAGATGGTGATGCCGATCACCAGAAGGTAACTCACGCCGAAGTTCACCAAGATGACGACGGCCGACAGAGCAAACTCCAGCACGGTCGGCATGGCGTTGAGGATGGTGAAGCGAACGATGGATTCGATGCCCTTGACACCGCGGTCGATGACGCGGGTCAGGCCGCCGGTGCGCCGCTGCAAGTGAAAGCGCAACGACAGGCGATGCATGTGGGCGAAAGTAAGATTGGCGAGACGACGGACGGCGTATTGGCTGACGTCGGAAAACAGCGCATCGCGCAGATTATTGAAACCGTTCAGCAAAATGCGGCCGACGTTATAGGCCACCACCATCGCTACCGGATAGGAGAGCCACATGAGCGTCGGTTCGGGCACATTCGACTTGGGGGCAAGCGCATCCGTCGCGAAGGCGTAGAGATAGGGTACCAGGACGGTGATCACCTTGGCGAGCACCAGGGCTGCCATAGAAAGCACGACGCGCATCCTGAGATCGGCGCGCCCCTTCGGCCACATGTAGGGCCAAAGCTGGGTGAGGGTCGTCCATAGCGACTTATCGCCGCGGATCTTGGCCTTTTTGCTGGCTCTGGGATCGACTTGGCTCATGGTCCACCGGAAATGCATTGCTCAAAAAAACGCCCGACGCGAACGCGCCGGGCGGCTTGCCGTCTCTCAAATAGTCTCTTTTTCCACCGTGTGCCATGGTCGGGGCGCACAATGGCGGGAATGTTACTGCCCCACCGGCTTCCAGGCCGAATCGCCCTCGGGGACCACAAACACCTGGCCGGGGTAGATCAGGTCCGGATTGCGGATCTGATCAGTGTTGGCTTGATAGATCGTCGAGTAGCGAATGCCCTTGCCATAGAGGCGCTTGGCAATCATCCAGAGATTGTCGCCACGGCGAATGATGAGGGTCTCCGGTTCTGCCGGCTTTGCCTCGCCGGCCGAGCCAGCGCCGGCCTGGGCGGAACCGACACCGGAGGCGACCGTCGGCGCCGCCAAGCCGTCTTCCGCGATCTGGAAAGGCACCTCGGCACGGGCCAGAACGGTCCCGTTGGCACCGATCTGGTCAATGCGGACGAGGTGCTTGCCCGGCGCGAGTTGAGCTTGTCCCTGATAGAGCCAGCGGCCCTTGTCGGCCTTGGTGTCGCCAATCGCCTTGTCGTCCACGTAGAGACGGATCACGGCGCCGTTCTCGGCGGAACCGGCGGCATAGAGGCGTTTCCCGTTCTCAAGCTCGACAGCGTCGATGGTGACGGTCGGAGCCGGAGCGGCGGCGGGTTCGGCCTTGGGAGCGGCAGGCTCAGCGGCCGAACCCGCCGGGGCAGCTTGGGCCGGAGCAACTGGCGCCGGCGCAGTCTCGGCGGGCTTTTCGGCGGCGGGCGCCGGCTCGGCCTGCGCCAACGCCGGTGTCGCGGCGGCGGATTGCATGTCGGCCGGCGGAGCGGGAATTGCCACGGTCGCCGCAGCGGGGGCAACCGGCGTCGCCGCGGGCGCGCTGGTCATGGCGGCGGGCGCGGGCTCGGCGGTCGTCGCCGGCATGGTCTCATTACCGGCGATCGCCGTCGCGGTCGCACTGGCGGATACCGGCGGTTCGGGCGTTGCCGCCGGCACGGCAGCCTTCGGCGCCTCAGGCAAAATGGCAGGCACAGACTCGGCGACCTGGGCGGGCTCGACGCCGGCGTCGGCCAGCTTGGCCTGCGCTTCCTGCAGGCCCGGAACCTGGAGGACGGTCGACGGTGATCCCGGCTGGTTCAGCACCACCAGGACGTCTCCATTGCCGCCCTGGGGCACCGATACGGCGACCGACTGCTCGGAGGTCGCAACCTTGCCGTCCTTGCCGGTGACGCGCACCGACAGGTCATGGGCACCCGGCTTCAACGGGTCGGCGAGAACGATGGCCCAGGAACCGGTGTCGTTGGCCTTGCCGCCGGCGACGACGTCCTTGCCGGAAAGGATTTCCACCTTGGCGTCGGGAGCGCTACGCCCGGCGATGACCGCATCGCCGGTCGGCTCGACGCGGACGAGATCGAAGATGGGAACGACCGTCTCGGCGGCAGGAGCGGTGGCCGCCGCGCCGGCATCGGTCTTGGCCGGCGCCGGCGTTGCGACGACGTCGGTCGAGGCGACCTCATCGGCGACGTGTGCCGGGTGACCGGCGATCTGGACGTTGAGCTGACGCAGCACGCTGTCGAGCGCGCCGGAGAACAGGCCGGCCAGAAGAACCACGATCACGCCGACAGCGCCGATCAGAATAGTGCGAAGTCTGTTGCTCATCACCCGTCCACATCCCCGTCGGATTCGCCGACAAAAGAGTCGCATCGACAAACGCGCCGAATGCAGCCTACCGGTCGATCCGTCCACCACCGACAGTCACACTGGATGATCCACCGAGTCGCAGCTGATCGAACACAATGATTTGAGCCACCGTTAAGGCGTCTCTTCTGTGGCGGGCATGCCGGATCACGCTGCCGCAGTTTTTTTCATGCTGTATACTCATATGGTTAGGCTCACAAGTGCGGCTCTTTACCGGTTTCGAAGGGCAAAACGGTCAAAGCAGATTCCACGATGACCGATGCAAGAAAGCCGCACTTTCCAACATTCCGCGCGGTTGCCGACATCCGCGCCCTCATGGCCGCTTCCCATTTTCCGAAAGCACCGCCGGCTTGACGGCCAAGACATGACGATGCGACAACAAGTGAATGATCAAAATCAACAGCATTTGCGTTTTCTGCGGCTCCGCCAACGGCCGTAATCCCGCCTATGTGGCCGCCGCCGAGCGCCTTGGCACCGACATGGCCGCGCACGGTATTCGTCTCGTCTACGGCGGCGGCAACGTTGGGCTGATGGGCACCACCGCCCGCGCCGTGATGGCCGCCGGCGGTAAAGTGACTGGCATCATCCCCGAATTCCTGATGAACCGGGAACGCATGCTCGACGGTGTCGACGACCTGCACATCGTACCGGACATGCATACGCGCAAACGCATGATGTTCGAAGCGGCCGATGCCTTCGTGACCCTGCCGGGCGGGATCGGCACGCTGGAGGAAGTTGTCGAGCAAATGACCTGGGCGCAGCTCGGCCGGCACAAGAAGCCGATCGTGCTGGCCGATATCGACGGCTTCTGGCAGCCTCTCGTCGAGGTGATCCACCACATGAACCGCGAAGCGTTCATCCGCGAGGGCTTCGAAGTGCGCTATCACGTGGCCAAGACGGCCACCGATATTCTGCCAGCCGTCCTTGCCGCGGCTGGCGGCAACGGCGAGGTTGCCGGAGACACGGAAACCATCGCCAGGATGTAGTCTCAAGCGCCGGCGTGGCCGTTCTTGAGAAGCTTGTAGGTGATGGAATCGTCGAGAGCTTCGAATGAGGCTTCAACAATGTTGGCCGACACGCCGACCGTCGACCAGCGGCGGCCGGTGGCGCGATCAAGGCTTTCGATCAGCACGCGCGTTACGGCACCGGTGCCACCGTTCAGGATGCGCACCTTATAATCGACCAGTTCCAGCGCTGCGATCTCGGCCTGGTACTTGCCGATATCCTTGCGGAGCGCCTGGTCGAGAGCGTTGACCGGGCCGTTGCCTTCGGCCACCGACATCAAGATATCGTCGTCCACCTTCACCTTGACCACCGCCTCGGTGACGACCACGCGTTCACCGACGGCGTTGATGCGGCTCTCCACCATGGTGCGGTAGGAGATGACGTCATAGAAATGCGGCACGTCGCCGAGGTGGCGTAGCGCCAGCAATTCAAAAGATGCGTCAGCCGCCTCGTAGGAATAGCCGCGCGCCTCGCGCTCCTTGAGTTCGGCAAGCAGGCCGACCAGGCGGCGATCGTCCTTCGCATAGGCAATGCCCTGCCGATCGAGTTCGGCGAACAAATTCGAGCGACCAGCCTGATCCGAGACCAGCAGGCGGCGGCGATTGCCGACGCTCTCCGGGCTGACGTGTTCGTAGGTGCGCGGGTCTTTCAGGATAGCCGAAGCGTGGATGCCCGCCTTGGTGGCGAAAGCAGAGAGGCCGACATAGGGGGCATGGCGATTGGGGGCACGATTGATGATCTCATCGAAGGCCCGCGACTGCTGCGTCAACGTTTTCAACTGCTCGGGCGTCACGCCGGTATCGTAGCGACTGGCGAACTCGTCCTTCAGCACCAGCGTCGGCAGGATGGTGGTGAGGTTGGCGTTGCCGCACCGCTCGCCGATACCGTTGAGCGTGCCCTGAACCTGGCGGACACCGGCGGAAATGGCGGCGAGCGAATTGGCCACGGCCTGCCCGGTGTCATCGTGGGCATGAATGCCCAACCGGTCGCCCGGCACCACCTTGGCAACCGCCGACACGATTCTGGCCACCTCGTGCGGCATGGAGCCGCCGTTGGTGTCGCACAGCACGATCCAACGCGCACCGGCGTCGAAGGCGGTTTTCGCGCAGGCGAGCGCGTAATCGGCATTGGCCTTGTAGCCATCGAAGAAATGTTCGCAGTCGACGATGGCCTCGCGACCGGCCTTCACCGCCGCCTCAACCGACTGGCGAATGCAATCGAGATTATCCTCGGGCGTCGTCTTCAAGGCGACGTCGACATGATAATCCCAGGATTTGGCGACGAAGGTCACCGCGTCGACCGGCGCGGCGAGCAGCGCGGCAATGCCGGGGTCGTTGGAAAGCGATACCCCGGGACGCTTGGTCATGCCGAAGGCGGCGAAGCGCGCCTTGGTCGTCCGCTTTTCGGCAAAGAAGGCGTCGTCGGTCGGGTTGGCGCCGGGATAGCCGCCCTCGATGTAGGAAAAGCCCAACTCCTCGATGAGGCGTGCGACGATGATCTTCTCCTCGACGGAAAAGTCGATGCCCGATGTCTGGGCACCGTCGCGCAACGTCGTATCGTAGAGATAAAGGCGGGCTTTGTCCGTCATGGTCGCGAACTCGTTTCGACGTGTGGCGAGCGGTGCTCGCTCGCCTTGGGGTGTTTCGTCCGACTTACTCCGCGAAGCGGTCGGTGGCGGAGATCAGTTCGTGCAGCAGTCCAGGCTCGACCAGCGAATGTCCCGCCCCCTCGACGATGCGGAAGTCCGCCTCCGGCCAAGCCTTGTGGAGGTCCCAGGCGTTCTGCAGCGGCGTACACATATCGTAGCGGCCGTGAACGATGACACCCGGAATGGCCTTCAGCCGGCCGGCGTCTTCAAACAGCTGGCCGGGGCGCATCCATCCTTCATGCACGAAGTAATGGTTCTCGATCCGGGCAAAAGCCAGGGCGAACTCGTCATCGACGAAGCCGGACGTGACGTCCTCATTGGGGAATAGCGTCAGCGTCGAGCCTTCCCAAAGCGACCAGACGCGGGCTGCGGCAAGCCGCGTCGCCCGGTCCTCGGAGATCAGCCGGCGACGGTAGGCGGCGATCAGGTCGCCCCGTTCGGCCTGAGGAATGTGCTCGCGGAACGGCTCGAACTTCTCGGGATGGATCAGCGACGCGCCATATTGATAGAACCACTTCAGCTCGAAGTCGCGCAGTCCGAAAATGCCGCGCAGCACCAGCTCGGTGACGCGTTCCGGATGCGTCTCGGCATAGGCGAGCGCCAGCGTCGAACCCCAGGAACCGCCGAACACCAACCACTTGTCGGCGCCGATCATCTTGCGCAGGCGCTCAATATCCTCGACCAGATGCCAGGTGGTGTTGGCCTCGATCGACGCATGCGGCGTCGAACGGCCGCAGCCACGCTGATCGAACAGGATGACGTCGTATTTCTGAGGGTCGAAGCAGCGCCGCTGGTTGGGCGAACAGCCGCCCCCCGGCCCGCCGTGCAGAAAGACGGCTGGTTTGCCGCCCTTCCGGCCGATCCGCTCCCAGTAAATCTGGTGGCCGTCGCCGACGTCGAGCATGCCGGTCTCGAACGGTTCGATCTCGGGATAATAGCTGCGCAGTTCAGTCATCGTTCAGGCTTTCGGCAGCGGCCAGACGGGCGTGTCGTGGTCTGGGTGCTGGTTGGAAATGACGTCGTTCAGGAATTCAGCGCCCTCGAAGCCCTCGTCGGTACGAACGCGTTTCAACGATGGCAGGCTCGCGGTGAAGGGCAGTTCGGCCTCGACGCCATACTGGACGGTTGGCGGCAAGGCAGCAGGGTCGTCAAAGGCACCGGCGGCGATCGACGGTTCGTAACCATCGGCTTCATAGGTGAGCGGCGTGCCGCAGTCGGCGCAGAAGCCACGCGAGACGTGGTTGGACGAGCGATAGAGCTTGCGGCTCCCGCGCGTCCAGCTGACGCCCCCGACCTCGAAGGCAACGAAAGGCGCGAAGTAGTTGCCGACCGCCTTCTGGCACATGCGGCAATGACAGATCGATACGGAAGAGACCTTGCCGCTGTCGCAGGAAAAGCGGATGGCGCCGCATTGGCAGCCGCCGGTCAGAATGGTCATGGCAATCTCTCCCATTGCTTTGCGCTACCTTACCTTTTCACGTCCCAGGTGGTCTCGATCTCGCCCGTGTTCTTGTTCTTGGCGTCCATCAGCACCACGCCCATGGCGACAAGCTCGTCACGAATGCGGTCGCTTTCGGCGAAATTCTTCGCCTTGCGCGCTTCAAGGCGGGCAGCAATCAATGCCTTGACCTTGCTCTCGTCGATATCGGCGGCTGGGCGCCGTGCTGCCCAGGCGCTGGCGCTTTCGCCGAGGAAACCAAGAAGGCGCAACGATGCCGATAGCGTCGCCGGATCACCCTTGACCGCATGCAGCTCGGCGATAGCTTTCGCCGTATTGAGATCGTCGCTGAGCGCTTCGATCAGCCCTTCCGACGGTTGGCCAGGCGCTACGTCGGCGGCGATGGCATACCAATCGTCGAGCGTCTTCCAGCCATCTTCGAGGCCCTTGATGGTAAAGTCGATCGGCTGGCGATAATGCGTCTTCAGCATGTTGAAGCGCAGCACCTCACCGGGCCAGTCGTCCAACAGCTCGCGGATGGTGAAGAAGTTGCCGAGCGACTTCGACATCTTCTCGCCCTCGACTTGCAGGAAGCCGTTGTGCATGAAGACGTTGGCCATCACGTCCTTGTGGAAGGCGCAACGCGACTGGGCGACCTCGTTCTCGTGATGCGGAAAGACCAGATCGATGCCACCGCCATGAATATCGAAGGTCTCGCCCAGATGCTTCCAGCTCATGGCCGAGCATTCGATGTGCCAGCCGGGACGACCCCTGCCCCACGGACTGGCCCAGCCGGGCTCATCGTCCGAGGACGGCTTCCACAGCACGAAGTCCATCGGGTCGCGCTTGTAGGGTGCCACCTCGACGCGGGCGCCCGCCATCATGTCATCGAGAGAGCGCCGGGCCAGCGTGCCGTAGTCCGGCATGGCCGGCACGTGAAACAGCGCATGCCCCTCGGCGACATAGGCGAACCCGCCGGCGATCAGCCGTTCGATGATGGCGATCATCTCGGCGATATGCTCGGTGGCACGCGGCGTTACCGTCGGCTTGAGGCAGCCGAGTTCGGTCACGTCCTGCTCGAACTGAGCGTAGGTTTTTTCGGTGAGATCACGGATCGCCTCGACGGGCGGCACGCCGGGATAGTCGCGGACGGCGCGCGCATTGATCTTGTCGTCGACGTCGGTGATGTTGCGCACGTAAGTGACGTGCGCCTCGCCGTAGACATGCCGCAGCAAACGATAGAGCACGTCGAAGACGATCACCGGCCGGGCGTTGCCGATATGGGCGAAGTCATAAACCGTGGGGCCACACACGTACATGCGGACGTTGCCGGCGTCGATCGGAACGAAATCGTCCTTGCCACGCGTCAGCGTGTTGTAGAGTCTGAGTGCCAAAAGCCCGTCTCCCCTCGCCATGAAACGCAAAACACGTTACCGCCGGGCCGGCCGGGGGAACCCATCATCCGCTCTGGTCTTCGGAAAGATCGTGACGGGGACGTCCGCGGCCAGCGTGAAGCTCAGCCACAAATAATGCTGGCGGTAATGGTGATGCGCGCGTCCCGGAACATGGCCGTCGATATGCCTGCAAACGCCGTTCGCCGTCAAGGGAAGCGACAAAAAAACGCCGACCGCGACCTGCGGACGGCGGCTTGCGGAATTCGCATGGGTCTTGGCTTTATTTCAGCCAATCACTGCACTTTGTCGCCGGCGCATCGCCCCAGGGCATGATCGGGACAGTGGAGGTGGAGTTCTTGGGGCTGCCCTCGATCAGCTTGTCGGAATAGACGAGGTAAACCAGGACATTGCGCTTGACGTCACAGCCACGGACGATCTGCATCTTCTTGAAGAACAGCGAGCGGCTCTGGCGATACATGTCGGAGCCCTGCTCGAACTTTTCCTTGAAGCTGATCGGTCCGACCTGCCGACAAGCCAGCGAGATGTCCGAGGTCTCCTCGGCAAGACCCAGCATGCCCTCGACGCCCCCCTTTTCCGGCAGCGTGAAATGGCAGGCGACGCCATCCACCACGGGGTCGTCGATGGCATAGACGGCGAGCTTGTGATCGGGCGTCAGAAAGTGCCAGACGGTCGACCGCTTGAAGATCAGATCCGGATCATCGGAAGCCGAGGCAAGCGAGGGCAGAAGGACTGCGAAACACAGGACCATAAAGGCCATGACCGATTTGGCAACATCACGCATTTTGGACACCCCGGTTTCGGCAGACCAGATTGGTTCCAGCCGCGCATGCCGGACATATAGGCGCCCATCGCGGCCGGCCAAGCCCTTTAGCGAAAGACCTCTGCACCAAGCGCACCAGCGGCGGCGCCTTGCAGCATCAGGCCGAGCGCAACGTATCCCTCTGTCGAGAAATGAAGATTGTCCTCGGCATAGTTGCCGCAGGACAAAGCTTCTGCTCCGGCGCCTTCGGCGGGCTGCGATCGGCGATATTGCCCGCACGTGAAGGCATCATCGTCAATCACCACGGGGTGAACCTTGTCGAAACGCTTCCCGAGCGCGGCAATCGCGCGGTTCACGTCCAGACGGCGATCATCAAGGGCGTGGAAATCGGTGCCGCGCGGCGGAATGGTCAGCACAAGCACCGACGTTTCAGGCCACAAGCGGCGCAATCTTTCAACAATGGTCTCGATGCCGATTGCCACGGCGCAGGCTGGCGTGCCGGCGCCGAGATCGTTGGTGCCGATCAGAAGCCCGGCCGCCGAGGGACGGAGATCTTTCAGGTTGGTCTTTTCGAGCCGCCAGAGCACATTGGGCACCCGGTCACCGCCCACCGCGAAGTCGTAGATGGCGGTCGACGGAAAGGCGGCGGGAAGATCGGTACGCCAGCCGGCAAGCAGAGAGTCGCCCAGCAGAACCACGTCGGCCCGCTCCGGACGAGCCGCCTGCACTGTCAGCGTTTCCTTGAGGCTTGCATAGATCAGCGTCCGCTGCGGGGTCAGCGTGAGATCGATGGCAATGGGGTCACAGGCCGGTTCCTCCGCCCTGGCCTTCGGGGATGCCAACAAGACGGTCAGAAGGCAGAGGGCAATAGCGAAACCATACACTCGCATCGCCGTCTCCTCATGCGAACTTCAAGCGCCGATCGCAGCGGAAAGGCGCTCCCCCACCGCCTCGGCGCCAATCAACGGCAAGAGTGGCGCCAGTTCCGGCCCGTGGTCGAGCCCGGTCAACGCCTTGCGCAATGGCAAGAAGAGCTCGCGCCCCTTGCGGCCGGTCCTTGCCTTCAGCGCCGCTGTCCATTCGCGGAAGCTATCCTCGGTCCATGGCTCGGGAGGCAGCGCGTCGCGCGCTGCTTCCAGGAAATCGCGGTCGGCCTCCTCGACCAACGGCGTCACCGGACCGGTGACCAGTTTCCACCACTCAGCGGCGTCGGACAGGCGGGTGCAGTTGCCCTTCACCGCCTGCCAGAAGGCGGGATGGGCGGGAATGCCGAGATCGGTCAACCGCTTTTGAACGGTGGCGAAATCGAGACCGTGGACGATGCGGGCATTCAGCGTCTTGAGCTCGCTCGGGTCGAAGCGGGCAGACGAACGGGAGACGGCGGCGAGATCGAAGTTATTGGCGAGATCGGCAAGCGATCCCACCATTTCGACAGAGTGCGACGTACCGACACTGACGGCGAGCGAGGCCACGGCCTCCGGCTCGTAACCCTCGGCGCGCAGAGTTCGCAACGACAGCGACCCCGTCCGCTTGGAAAAGCCTTCGCCGGTGGCATCGGTCAAAAGGTTGTGGTGGGCAAAGATCGGGACGGCGCCGCCCAGAGCCTCGAACAAGGCGATCTGCACGCCGGTATTGGTGATGTGGTCGCCGCCTCGGATGATGTGGGTGACGGCGGTGTCGATGTCGTCGACCACAGAGGTCAGCGTATAGAGGTAAGTGCCATCTTCGCGGATCAGCACCGGATCGGACAGCGATGCGAGATCGACCGTTTCCTCGCCGCGGCAGAGATCCTGCCAATGCACGAGGTGGCGGCTTGGTGACAGCGGGTCGCTGTCGAAATTGGGCAGCAGGAAGCGCCAGTGTGGCTGCCGCCCCTCAGCCTCAAGGCGGGCACGGTCGTCGGCGGTCAGCTTCAATGCGGCCCGGTCGTAGACCGGCGGCAGATGTCGGGCCAGCCGGCGCTTGCGGCCATATTCCAGCTCTTCGGCCGTCTCGTAGCAGGGATAGAGCCGCCCCTTGGCAATCAGATCGGCCCTGGCAACGGCGTAGCGGTCGAGCCGGTCCGACTGGCGGAAAGACGTATGCGGGCGGATGCCAAGCCAAGCGAGGTCGGCGACGATGTTCGCCGCGAACTCTTCGGTGGATCGGGCGCGGTCCGTGTCGTCAAAGCGAAGGATGAACTGGCCGCCGGTCTTGAGCGCGAACAGCCAGTTAAACAGCGCGGGACGGGCGTTGCCGATATGGATATTGCCGGTGGGGGACGGCGCGAAGCGGACGACAGTGTTCATGATCGTGGTTTTAACCGAGACCGGGCGCGAATGTCAGAGGGCATTTTCAGGAAGATAACAATTGCAAAGTGCATTCGTTCCCGCCTTATGCCTTGCGCGCCCACCGTCCCTCTCCATCCTGCTGCCAGTAGGTGACCTCGAGCCCGCGTCCTTTCAATGTCTTCCAGGCCGCGCGGGCTTCGGCCAGTGCCGTGTCGTCGGTGCCGTCGAAAATCAGTACCAGACGCTCGTAGCGTTCGGCGTCGTCGGGCAGAGGCGCCCGGTCGACGAGAAAGCGGACGGTTGCGTCGTTGGGCGCTTCCGGACCAGTTGCGAGATAGACGGGCTGCAGGGCGGCGTGACCATCGCCCGCGGTGCCGTGCGGCAGGAAGGCGGCGTCATCGAACGTCCATAGATGACTGTCGAGGGCGGCGAGTCGCTCCGGCGTTCCGGCTTCCACCACCACACGCCAGCCGCGTTCGACCGACTTCTGCAGGAGGACCGGCAGAACCCGCTCGAGCGGCTGACCATCAAGATGATAAAAGAGGGCTTCGGTCATCGATCCCTTCGTCCGGCAGGCGGAATCGTCGGCGCCGACGGGCGCCGACGTCTATCTTCAGCTCTCGAAGCGGTTGCGCACCAGACGATCCAGCAGACGCACACCAAAGCCGGAAGCCCAGGCCTTGTTGATGTCGGTTTCCGGGCTCGACATGGCCGTGCCGGCGATATCGAGATGCGCCCACGGCGTTTCGCCGACAAAACGCTTCAGGAACTGCGCCGCCGTGATCGAACCGGCATTGCGGCCACCGGAGTTCTTCATGTCGGCGAAGCGGCTGTCGATCAGCTTGTCGTATTCCGACCCCATCGGCATGCGCCACAGACGCTCGCCGGTATCCTCGCCGGCCTTGACGAGGTCGCCCGCCAGTTGGTCGTCATTGGAGAACAGACCGGCCATCTGCGCACCGAGCGCCACCAAGATGGCGCCGGTCAGCGTGGCGAGATTGATCATGAAAGCCGGCTTGAAGCGGTCGGCCGCATAGGTCAGCACGTCGGCAAGGACGAGCCGGCCTTCGGCATCGGTATTGACCACCTCGATGGTCTGGCCGGACAGCGAGGTCAGAATGTCGCCGGGGCGGTAGGAACCGCCGTCGGGCATGTTCTCGACGATGCCGAGCAGGCCGATGGCGTTGACCTTGGCCTTGCGACCGGCCAGAGCCCGGAACAGGCCGGTGACGGCGGCCGCGCCGCCCATGTCGGCCTTCATGTCCTCCATGCCGGCGGCCGGCTTGATGGAAATGCCGCCCGAATCGAAGACGAGTCCTTTGCCGATGAATACGACCGGCCGATCGTCACTCTTGCCGCCGTTCCACTTCATGACGACGACGCGCGGCGGCCGAACCGATCCCTGGGCCACGGCCAGCAGCGCACCCATGCCGATCTTGCGAAGATCCTTCTCGCCGAGCACTTCCACGTCGACACCGAGCTTTTTCAGTTTCTCGGCTTCGGCGGCGAATTCCTGCGGACCGAACGCGTTGGGCGCCTCGTGGACGAGGTCGCGAGCAATCACCACGCCTTCGGCCACCGCTTCGGTTTCGGCCCAGGCCTTCTTGAGCTTGCCGGCGTGTTCGGCCACGACCGTGACGGCAACGGAAATCGGCGCGTCGTCCTTCTTGACCGTCTTGTATTTGTCGAACTCGTAGGCACGCAGGCGAAGGCCCAGAAGGAACTCGGCGCCGAGTTCGGGCGCGAGCGGCCCGCCGGTCGTCTCGAGAATCACCGTCGCCGCCTTAGCCTTGATCTCCTTCAGCTTGCCATAGACCTGGCCGCCCAGCTTCAATGCTGCCTTGTCGTCGAATTCGGCGGCCGCACCGACGCCGGCCAGAATCAGCCGGCCGGCCGACAGACCGGCAGGCGCGAGGATATCGAGGAACGAGCCGGCCTTGCCCGAGAAGCCGGTGGCCGCCACGGCGCGAGCGAGACCACCGGTCAGCTGATCGAGCACGGTACTCCCCACGACGCCGGCCTTGTTGTCCGGATCGACAAGCACAACCAGCACCGGGGCATCGGCCTCGAGTGTCTTAGAAAAAGAAAGAGTTGGAGCAGCCGCCATGATTTCTTCCTGATTGCCGGGCACCCCTAAGCGGGCGCGGTCCGGATCTGCCGGCCGAATGTGGCGCTTGACGAAGGCGAGAGCAAGACAGGAGTTGCATTCCGGGGCGGTTGTTGGCGAGCGCGCCGAACGGCTTCCGGAAGTACCCCGAAAATTTACCCTTTTCGGGAAGGAAGGATTCACTATAGGTCTGCTAGCCTCGGCTTTCCTGCCGCCGGCGGGTCTGACATGGGGTCACAATGCGGCGCTTCGGCACCTATCTGTTTTCGCGAACACTCTACGCCTTCCTGGGCGTAATGTTGACGCTCGCCGGTATTGCATGGGTGACGCAGGCGCTCCGCCGGTTCGACCTTGTGACGGCCAAGGGACAGGCGATTGCCGTGTATCTCGGCCTTACTCTGCTGTCGATGCCACGCGTCCTGGGCGTCGTGGCTCCCTTTGCGCTGGTGGTGGCTCTGGTCCTGGTCCTGCAGCGCTTGCAGTCGGAAAGCGGCATCGTGGCCATCACGGCGGCCGGGGTATCGCAGCGACGCCTTGTCCTGCCCTTCATCGCCGCGGCGATGACGGTGTCGATTTTCATCGCGGCGCTGGCCTTCTGGTTCAATCCGGGCGCTTCGCGCTCCGTCGTCGACATGATGCAGTCGGTGCGGGCGGATATCGTCGCCAACGTCATCCAGCCTGGCCGTTTCACTCAGGTCGATACCGGCCTGACATTCCATATCCGCAATCGCGATGGCGACGGATCGTTGCTCGATCTTTTCATCCTCGACGATCGCAGCCCGGAATTCTCATATACCTATTCGGCCAAGCGCGGCCGCGTCGCCGAGGTGACGGGCCGTTCGATGATCGTAATGGAACAGGGGACCATCGAACGGAAAGCCAAAGTCAGCGGCGCCAATACGTTCGTCACCTTCGGCTCCTACGCCTTCGATCTCAGCCAACTCAGTGCGAAATCAGGCAACGCAAATTACGGACTGTCGGAGCGGACGCTGGGCGAGCTTCTCGACCTGCGCAAGACCGATGACGATCCGGAGATTGCCCCGGAGATCATGAACCGCCTCGCCGAGCCGATCTATCCGCTGGCTCAAACCCTGGCCGTCTTCTTGTTCCTGGGTTTTCCGACCAGCAATCGACGGGGCCAGACGCTGCCGGTAACCATGGCCATTATCGTGGGGTCGTTGGTGCGCGTGCTCGGATTCGCCGTCATGGGAATCTCAAAGGGAGCGCCGGAAATATCCTTCATGGCCGTCGCAGCGCCGACGCTGCTTACCGTCGTCTTCGCGATCATGATCGTCGTCGGCGTGCATCCGGTCGTTTCCACCGGCTTCATGGACAACCTGATCGACCGGCTGCGGCGAGCGATCATGGGCAGGCAGGAGGCGGCCCGATGATCGGCCGGTCACTTGCCACCTACTTCACTCTGCGCTTCGCCGTGTGGATTTTGGGGATGTTCGTCGGCATCTTCATGCTGGTCTTCCTGATCGATGCCATCGAACTGTTGCGTTCGACCGGCGGCCGTGACGACGTTTCGGTCTCCTTAGTGATCGCCTCTTCGGCCCTGCGCGTGCCGGCGTTGATGGAGCAGGTGTTACCCTTCGCCGTGCTGCTAGGCTCGATCGCCGCCTTCGTGACGCTGTCGCGCGGATCCGAGCTGATGATCGTGCGAGCGGCCGGCCTTTCCGTCTGGCAGTTCACCCTGCCCGCTCTGGCCTTTGCTCTCGTGCTCGGCATCGTCACGTCGACGATCTATAATCCGCTTGCCACTTGGGCCCGCAACCTGTCGAGCGACCTTCTGATCGGATCACGTGCGAGCGTGATGACGACGCTCTTGTCGGGATCGGCGACGCCAAGTTGGACGCGACAACGCACCGGTGACGGCAACGCCGTTCTGCATACGGAAGGCGTCTCAGACGGCGGCAATACCATCCTGCAGCCGGTGTTTTGGGTATTCGGCGCCGATGGCATGCTGGCCGAGCGAATCGAGGCCGAGGTCGGCCAGCTCGAGCCAGGTCAGTGGCGTCTATCCGATGCCGTGGTAACCCAGAGCAACGGTGTTCCCGCCCATCACGACAGCTTCTTTCTGCCGACGGCGCTGACCGCCGAACAGGTTGCCGGAGGCCTCGGTTCACCCGATAGTATCTCGTTCTGGCAGCTGCCCGGTGCGATCGCGCAAGCACGTGCGTCCTCGCTACCGGCAAACAGATTCAGCCTTCAGTATCAATCGCTCCTAGCGCGTCCGCTGCTGCTGGCTTCCATGGTTCTCATTGCTGCAACAGTGTCCCTGGGATTTGCGCGATACGGCGGTGGCGAGAAGATGATTCTCGGTGGCGTCGTTGCTGGCTTCGTGCTTTATGTCGTCATCGAGGTTGCCCGTTCGCTGGGCAGCGAGGGGCTGGTTTCGCCAATCCTCGCCGCGTGGGCGCCCTCGATCGTGGCGATCCTGTTGGGTTCCACGGTTCTGCTGTTCCGCGAGGATGGGTGAGCGTGCGTAGATCTATCGTATCGCAGGCATCGGAGCCGAGAACTGCCGCGCGCCTTCTGTGCGGCGTCGCTGCTACGATTCTCGTCTTCCTGCCGACTGGCGCCCTTGCCCAGTTCGTCAAGGATACCTCGCTGACCGGCATGATCAGCTCGGCAAAGCAGCCGACCAGCGACGAGAAGATGATGATCGAGGCGGACACGGTCGCCTACGATATGGACGCCGATTCGGTCACCGCGACCGGCCGCGTCGTCATCTATTATATCAACCACGTGGTGGTGGCCGACGAGGTGATCGTCAACCGCAAGACCAAGCGTGTGACGGCAGTCGGGCATGTCGAAATCACCGATCCCCAGGGCAATGTCGCGCGTGGCGATCGAATCGATCTCGATAACGACCTGGCTAACGGCGTTATGGAAGGCCTCGAACTCGTCACGACCGATCGAGTCGCCTTCACTGCACGCCATGCCACGCGAAGCAATGGCGATCTGACCGTCCTTGACGACGGCACCTATCTTCCCTGCGTCGACTGCAACGGCGTCAAAGGCAAAAAGCCGATCTGGCAAATCAAGGCGAATCGCATCCTGCACAAGCAGAAGGATCAGACGATCGTCTTCGAGAATGCCACCTTCGAATTCCTGGGCGTACCACTCGCCTGGGTGCCGGTGCTGTCTCAGCCGGACCCGTCGGTCAAGAACAAGACCGGCGTCTTGATGCCAAGCGTCAAGACCAGCAAGAAGCTCGGCTACTCGATCAAGGTGCCCTATTATATCTCGCTGGATCCGAGCTACGGCCTGACGTTGACGCCCACCGTCTATTCGCGCCAGGGCCTTTTATTCTCGGCCGAGTGGCGGCAGCGACTGGAGGGCGGCCAGTATTCCGTTACCCTGTCCGGCATTCACCAGAATGACCCAGAAGCCTTTGCAAAGACGTCAGGTAACGAGCTTTGGCGTGGTTCGGTGGAATCATCGGGCAGCTTCACGATCAACCAAAACTGGTCATGGGGCTGGAATTTTGCTCTGGCGAGCGACAAAACCTTCATGAAGAACTATGACATCAGGTCCGGTAATTCGGACGTTGCGGTCAACAAGGTCTATTTGACGGGCGCTCGCGATCGTAACCGCTTCGACATGGCGGCCTACGGTTTTTTCGTACAGCAGGAAGATTCGCAGACATCGACGCTGGCGCAGGATCACGACCTGCAGGAGAAGCAGCCTTACGTTTATCCGGCGATCGACTCCAAGGTTTATGCCAAGGATCCCGTGTGGGGTGGCGAAGCGTCGCTGACGACCAATTTCACCAGTCTCACTCGGACCAAGGACGACATCTACCAGATGGACAGCAACGGCAACGGTGTCTTTGATGCGGGCGAAAAAACCCGCGTTCGGGCAGCGGCCGGCACCTTCGACCGCCTCAGCGTGGACGCCATGTGGCGCCGGAGAATGGTCGACCAGACCGGCGGCGTGTTGACGCCGTTTCTCTATTTCCGGGGCGACGCCATCTTCTCCGACCCGCACAACAGTGCCGTTTTGCCGGCGACGTCGAGCGGCCTCCTGGGACGGGCGATGCCGGCGGCTGGTCTTGAGTACAGCTATCCGGTGGCGATCACCTCGTCGGTGGGAAATCAGATCATCGAGCCGATCGCTCAGCTGATCGTTCGCCCGGACGAAACGGAAGCAACCCATATTTCGAATGAAGACTCCCAGAGTCTCGTCTTCGATGCCAACAGCCTGTTCGATTACGACAAGTTCTCCGGCTATGACCGTGTCGAGGGCGGAACGCGAGCCAATGTCGGCGTGCGTTATTCCGGTTCGTTCAGCCATGGTTTTGGCATAAGCGGCACCGTCGGCCAATCGTTCCAGCTCGCTGGCGTCAATTCATTCGCGACGGCGACTCAATACGATACCGGCGCCTACTCCGGTCTTGAGTCCGATGTTTCCGACTATGTTGCGGGCCTCAGTCTCAGCACCAAGACCGGATTCCTTGCCAGCAGCAATGTGCGGCTCGATCATGAGAGCTTCGCCGTCAACCGCTTTGACGGCCAGATTCTCGGCATCGGCGGGCCGCTGACGGCAGCCCTGACCTATGCCTATATCCGTTCGCAGCCCGATCTCGGTATCGATGAGGATCGTTCCGAACTACAGGCAGCCACCAGCCTCAGGCTTACCGAGAACTGGCGCGCCTTTGCCTCCAGTCGTTATGATCTGATCAACGATCAATTCGTTCGGCATGCGCTGGGGCTCGCTTATGATACGGAAGAGTTCTCGGTGTCTTTCTCCTATTCGAAAGACCTGACAACCACTCCTAACGATCAGACTTTCTATCTTCGGGCGGGATTCAAGACGCTCGGAGAGGTTGGCACGTCATTCGGTCTAGGCAACTAGTATTGTCGGTGACACGTGTCGCCGCGGATTACCGATCATCGACTTGACAAAATTCTATCGGTAGATGCTCGCGGTTCGGACAGAAACGGGCGGAGAAGGTAAAGATGAATCATATCGTGACGATCGCGAGAAACATGCGGGGCGCGCTCTTGGCTGCGACCATTGCCGCGGTGGCCTCGCTGTCGCCGGCCGGTACCGTCCTCATCGCTCCTGCCCAGGCGGAAAACAACATCAAGGTGGTGGTCAACGACCAGGCGATCACGACGCTGGACGTCCAGTCGCGCGCACGCTTGCTGCAGCTCGCCATGCACCTTGCGCCCGGCGCGGCAACCAAGGCCGCGCAAGACGAACTGATCGACGAACAGCTTCGGCTTCAGGAAGGGGCGCGACGCGGCGTCGTCGTCAGTGAGGATGCGGTGGTTGCCGCTCTCACCTCGATCGCTTCCCGCTCCAAGATGACACTCCCGCAGTTCGAGCAGGCGCTCGGTCATGGCGGCGTGACGATCAAGACTTTCAAGGACCGCATCCGCGCCCAGATGGTCTGGGGGCGCATTATCCGCGCCAAAATCCAGCAGGACATCAAGGCGGAGTCGGCCGATCTGATTCAGCAGATGCGCAACCGCGAGAAGAACGCCAACACCGTCACCGCCAGCGATTACATGCTCCAGCGCGTGGTGTTCGCGGTACAGCGGAGCGCCTCACCGGCGGAGGTCAATCGCCGCAAGGTTGAGGCCGAGGCCCTGCGCAGCAAGTTCCGCAGTTGCGACGAGGGGCTGGCCATGGCCAAGGGCCTTCGGGAAGTGGCGATTCTCAACATCGGTCGCAAGCTGGCGAGCGAAGTGCCGCCCGGTCTGAAAGACGAGCTGGAGAAAACGGCCGAGGGGCACCTTACCGCCCCGCAGCGTTCCGATCTCGGCTTTGAGATGTATGCGATTTGCAGCAAGATCGAAGTGACAGGTGAAGCCGCCGTCGCCGCGGGCCTCGATGCCGAGGCGCTCGACAAGCGTGGCGAGGAGACCTCGAAGAAGCTCACGCAGGAATTGAGGCAAAAAGCCCACATCATCTATCGCTGACCATGCCGGACACATCAGCCATCAAGCAACGGCTTCCCCTTGCCGTATCGGTCGGTGAGCCCGCGGGCATCGGTGCGGAAATTATCGCCAAAGCATGGCTTGCGGGGCGGCAGAAAGCGCTGCCGTCCTTCTATGTGGTAGGCGATCCCGCCTTCGTCGAAAGTCGCCTCGCTCGCCTCGGCCTTGCGGTACCCGTTGCGGTGATATCGCCAGAGTTGGCGGCCAAGGCATTTGCCGATGCGTTGCCAGTGGTCGATCTTGGACACCAAGTGGAAGACCGGCCCGGAGAATTGTCGGAGGCGACGGCAACGGCCACCATCGCCGCCATCGAGACGGCGGTGCGGCATATCCGCGACGGCCGCGCGAGCGGCATCGTCACCGCTCCGATCCAAAAATCCAATCTCTACGCCGCCGGCTTCAAGTTTCCCGGCCATACCGAGTTCCTGGGGGAACTTGCTCGACAGCTCTGGCCCGGCGCGCCGCACGAGCCGGTGATGATGCTGGCTGGCCCGGAGCTGGCGACCGTGCCCATCACCGTGCATATCGCTCTCCGGGACGTGCCCGAGGTGCTGACTGGCGACATGATCGTCACGATCGGCCGCATCGTCGACCGCGAGATGAAGGCAAAGTTTGGCCTCGTCCGGCCACGCCTTGCCGTCGCCGGCCTCAACCCGCACGCCGGGGAACAGGGCGCGATGGGACGCGAGGACCTGGAGATCATTGCGCCGGCCGTCAAGCAGCTCCGGGCAGAGGGCATCGATGCGCGTGGACCGCTACCGGCCGATACGCTGTTTCATGCTCCCGCCCGCAAGACCTACGACGTGGTCCTGGCCATGTATCACGACCAAGCGCTGATCCCGGTGAAAACCATCGCCTTCGACGAGACCGTCAATGTGACGCTCGGTTTGCCATTCATCCGCACCTCGCCAGACCACGGCACGGCACTCGACATCGCAGCCCGAGGCGTAGCCGATCCATCGAGCCTGATCGCCGCCCTCATCATGGCGGGCCGCATGGCAACGGCTGAGACAAGGACATGAGCCAAATCGACGATCTGCCGCCATTGCGCGACGTCATCGAGCGGCATGGCCTCTCGGCGCTGAAGAGTCTCGGGCAGAATTTCCTGCTCGATCTCAACCTCACGGCTCGTATCGCCCGCTCCGCTGGCGACCTTGCCGGCCGAACCGTGGTGGAGATCGGCCCAGGACCTGGTGGCCTGACGCGCGCCATTCTGGCCGCCGGCGCGACCAAGGTCCATGTGATCGAACGCGACCGGCGTGCGATCGCCGCGCTTGAGGAGATCGCCGCCCATTATCCCGGCCGATTGCAGATCACGGAAGGCGATGCGCTCGCCGTGGATAGCGCGGCGCTCGGCGACGCGCCGCCGGTGATCATCGCCAACCTGCCCTACAACATCGCAACGCCACTTCTCACCGGCTGGCTTTCTCCGCAAAGCTGGCCGCCACGCTGGACGGCGATGGTGTTGATGTTCCAGAAGGAAGTGGCCGATCGCATCACGGCACAGGCTGGCGATGACGCCTATGGCCGCCTTGGCGTCCTCTGCGGCTGGCGCACCCATGCTACGCAGATGTTCGACATTTCGCCCAAAGCCTTCGTGCCACCGCCCAAGGTGACATCGACGGTGGTGCATTTTGCGCCCCGGCTCGAACCCCTCCCCTGCGACCAGACCGACCTTGAGGCGGTCACCGCCGCCGCCTTCGGCCAGCGCCGCAAGATGCTGAGGCAAAGCCTTAAGGCGCTGGGCGTCGATCCGGCGGCCCTCTGCGCCGCCACCGGCATTGATCCAACGGCACGCGCCGAGACGATCCCGGTCAAGGGCTTCGTCGATCTCGCCAATACCTGGAAAGCGATGCGCTGAGCGGGTCAAGCCAACAGCGTACTGACGAAGCCCTCGATACCTTCGGCGGCGCGCAAACGCCGGCTGCGTTCGGCGCGCAGGATGGCGGAGAGATCAGCGAAGGCGGCATCCAGGTCGTCGTTGACAACAACGTAGTCGAAGTTCGGCCACTCGGCGATTTCGCGACGAGCGTTGACCAGCCGCTTCTCGATGACTTCAGGCGCGTCCTCCGCCCGGCGGGTGAGGCGCGAGCGCAGCTCGGCCATCGACGGCGGCAGAATGAACACCGAGACGACATCGGACGACATCTTGTCGCGCAACTGGGCAGCGCCTTGCCAATCGATATCGAACAGCACATCACGTCCAGACGCCAGCGCCTCCTCCACCGGAGCCTGCGGCGTGCCGTAGTAGTTGCCGTGCACCTCCGCCCACTCCAGGAGTTCGCCGCCGTCGCGCATCGACACGAACCGCTGCTGCGAAATGAAGTGGTAATGCACGCCGTTGATCTCGCTTGGACGGCGGTCGCGCGTCGTCACCGAGATGGACAGTGTCATGTCACGGTCGGTGTCGAGAATATTGCGCGACAGCGTACCCTTTCCAGCCCCCGAGGGCGACGATATAACGAACATCAACCCGCGACGGGGAAAGCGGATATGCTTTTGATCTGCAGAGACCATGAGACTTACTCGACGTTTTGGACCTGCTCCTTGAACTGATCGACCACCGCCTTGAGGGCAAGGCCGATCCGTGTCAGGGCCGTGTCGTTGGACTTTGAACAGAGGGTATTGGACTCCCGGTTGAACTCCTGCGCCAGGAAGTCCAGCCGGCGACCGACAGCAGCGTCGCCCGCCATGAGCTCGCGCGCCTGCGCGATATGTGCCTTGAGGCGATCGATTTCCTCGCGCACGTCGGCGCGGGTGGCGATCAGCGCCGCCTCGACGTGGAGCCGCTGCGGATCGATGTCCTCGCGCGCCAGCAGCGCGGCAAGCTGTTCTTCCAGGCGGTCGCGGATCGCCTCGGGCGTACGGGCCGGCAGCGCCTCGACCTCGGCAACGAGGCGGGCAACTTCATCGACCTGTTCCCCAAGGATGCGGGCAAGCGCCACGCCTTCGGAGGCGCGCGACGCTTGAAAGGCGACAAGCGCCCTTTCGAAAGCGGCGATCAGCTCGGCTTCGAACACTTTGGCGCTCTCTTCGTCCGGCGCCGCCTCGACCACCTCGACAACGCCACGCACGGCGAGCAGGCCATCGAGCGAAGCCTCGCGAATACCTGGCGTGCCTGCATAACGGCGCGCCGTATCAATGAGAGCGGAGAGCAAGTTTTCGTCGATGCGAAAGGTCTGAGCCGAGGTTTCGCGCGTCACCGTCAGGTTAATCGACACGTTGCCGCGCGCCAGCGCCTCGGACGCCTTACGGCGCACCGTTATTTCCACGGCATCGAATCCGGACGGCAGGCGCAGCCGCAGGTCAAGGCCGCGCCCGTTGACGGAGCGCAACTCCCAAGCGAAGCGATTGCCGGCCGCCGAGCCATCAACGCGGGCGAATCCTGTCATGCTCTTGAGCGGCATAGTCTCATCTCCGGTCCTGGTAGAGCGAATTGGCATTTGAATGCCCGACTGACATCAGGCTCCAGGTCAAATGTCAAATTCAAGAACACCACTGGAAGCAATAGCTTGCTGGCACCTCTTCGAACTCCGACGGTTGCTCGGGGGCTTGTGTTGAGCGGATACAAGAGTCCGGGCCAAACCATCAGGCGGCTTTTACACCAGCAGGCCGAAGCGCCAAGCGGAAAATACACCCGCGTCAAAACCACGTCAGACGATTGTCTTCACAGCCCTCCAACCCTGACATAGACTCAGGTCCAGAACCAAGGGAGAAAGCCAATGGAATACCGTCTGCTCGGACGCTCGGGTCTCAAGATCTCGGCACTCACCATGGGCACGATGACCTTCGGAGGCAAAGGCGCTTTCGCCAAGGTCGGCGCCGTCGGACGCACCGAAGCGGCGCGTCTCATCGACCTCTGCATCGATGCCGGCGTCAATCTGATCGACACCGCCGATGTCTATTCGGAAGGTTTTTCCGAGGAGATCGTCGGCGACCTCATGCAGGAGCGGAAGGGCAAAGGCGTGCTCCTTGCCACCAAGGTCCGCTTTCCCATGGGCAGCGGCCCCAACGACCGTGGCCTCAGCCGCCACCATATCGTCGCCGGATGCGAGGCCAGTCTTCGCCGCCTCAAGACCGAGACGATCGACCTCTACCAAGTGCATCAATGGGACGGCCTGACGCCGGTCGAGGAGTTCACGGAGGCGCTGGACAGCTTGGTGCGCGCCGGCAAGGTTCGCTACATCGGCTGTTCCAACTTTTCCGGCTGGCACATCATGAAGGCGCTCGGCGCCGCCGCTGTCGAGCATCGCCAGCGCTTCGTTTCTCAGCAAATCCACTACACGCTGGAGGCCCGCGAGGCCGAATACGAACTGGTGCCGATCTCGCTCGATCAAGGACTCGGCATCCTGGTCTGGAGCCCGCTCGCCGGCGGTCTCTTGTCAGGCAAGCATCGTCGCAATGCCGCCGCGCCGGAAGGTACGCGACAGCTCGCCGGCTGGACCGAACCGCCGATCCGCGACGAGAACCGGCTCTGGAACATCGTGGATATGCTGGTGGAGATCGCCGACGCGCACCGCATCAGCGCCGCTCAGGTGGCACTCGCCTGGCTGCTCGGCCGGCCGGGCGTCACATCGGTGGTGATCGGCGGCCGCACCGAAGCGCAATTTGCCGATAACCTCAAGGCTGCCGACCTTCAGCTCTCCACCGATGAGCGGAAGCGGCTCGACGAAGTCAGCGCACTGCCGCTCCTCTACCCCTATTGGCATCAACTCCAGACCGCCAGGGACCGGCTGGGTCCGGCCGATCTCAGCCTGTTCGGATTGGCGCCTTAACCGGACAAGGAAAAGCCGCCGGCGAGGAGAGCCGGCGGCCTGATAGGCAGGGAAAAATCTATCCCTTGCGCGGCGGCGCCGTCGAGCCGCCGATGACCAGTTCGATCGGCAGCTCAACCACCCGGCCGCCAATGCCATCCGACTTGTCTCCGAGGATCAGCTCCACCGCCGCCTCGCCCTTGCCGATTGCCGGCTGGCGGACGGTGGTGAGCGGCGGAACGAAACTCGCTGCCTCTTCAATGCCGTCAAAACCGACCACCGAGAAGTCGTCGGGCACCTTGCGGCCGAGTGACTGCAGATAGGCTATGACATGGAGCGCTACGCGGTCTGAGGTGCAAAGGAAGGCGGTGGTTTCGGGATGGGCGGCGAGCACAGCGTCAACGCCGGTGCACACGCCGTCGTACTCGGAGCCTGTTTCGAATACCGGCTGCGGTGGCAGGCCGGCAGCCTGGAACACGTCGCGATAGCCGGACAGGCGGCGCCGGACCACCTCGAAGGTCGACCGTTCGGCCCGGAGGTCGTCGACGAAGCCAACGCGCACCTCCTTCTCGGTCTCGAAGGTGAAAACGGCAAAATGCTTGTGACCGAGGTCGACAAGATGCTGCGCCGCCTCGCGCGCGCCGCGATAATCGTCGATCTTGACGACGTCGAGGCCAGGACCGACCGGGAAATCCACCGCGACGAAGGGCAGACCACGCTTCTGGGCCAGTTCGACCAGCGTGTTGCCCTCGTTGAGGCAGTGCAGAATGAAGCCGTCGACCAGCGCGGTGCGGATGTTCCAGGCGGCGATTTCGTCATCGGTCGCCGACACCAGCGAGATGCCGGCACCACGCGCCTCGCAAGCCCGGGCAACGCCGGACAGGAATAGGCGGGTATACTGGTCGTCGAAGAAACAATTGAGCGGGCCGATGGCTACGACGCCGATGGCGTTGACACGTCCGGCCCTCAGCAAACGACCGCGAGGATCGGGGCCTCGGTAGCCGAGCGATCGGGCCGCTTCTTCGACCCGTTCGCGAAGTTGTTCCGAGACCAAGCCCGGCCGATTGAAGACGTTGGAAACCGTTCCCTGGCTGACGCCGGCGGCCCGCGCCACGTCGGCGAGCTTTACGGTCCTGTTCTGCGAAGTTGAACTTTCACCCATCTGTCCGTCCGATGCACCGGAACTCCGGCAGTACTGACGAGGGACAACGGCGTCTCTCTTCCCGAGATCGCAACCCAAATCCGCACGACGCCCAACGTTTGGAACCGGCAGGCGTTATACGGAAGCCTGCCGCCCATGCCCCCCGGCAAGCGACCGACTGATCAGTTCAACGATGCGACCGATCTCGTTGAAACGATATACGCAAAAGTCTTGAGAACGACAAGAAACTTGCGTTTCGCAACCATCGCCGATGATCAAAACGTCCGAACGTGCCTTCGCCTGAACTTCAGCTGTCGAGTCCGGCGCTATCTTCCGAACGGTTCTACCGCTTTTAGGATGACGTCTCCGGGGAAAGCGTCTCCGTCTTCCCCGGAGACGATTCTAGAGGATGAAGCGGCTGAGGTCGGTGTTCCGAGCGAGGTCGCCGAGTGCTGTCCTCACCGCCGCGCCATCGACGGTCACCGTCTCGCCGGCACGATCAGGCGCCGAGAACGAGATATCGTCGAGGATGCGCTCGAGCACCGTCTGCAAACGCCGGGCGCCGATGTTCTCGACGGTGGCGTTGACGTGGACGGCGATCTCGGCGACGGCGTCGATGGCGTCATCGGTGAAAGCCAGCGTCACACCTTCGGTCTGCATCAGCGCCACATACTGCTTGATGAGACTCGCCTGCGGTTCGGTCAGGATGCGACGGAAATCGTCCTTGTCGAGCGGCTTCAGCTCAACCCGGATCGGCAGTCGGCCCTGCAACTCCGGCAGCAAATCCGATGGCTTGGCAACATGGAAGGCGCCGGAGGCGATGAACAGGATGTGGTCGGTCTTCACCGAACCATACTTGGTCGAGACTGTTGTTCCCTCGATGAGCGGCAGCAGGTCACGTTGCACGCCTTCGCGCGACACCGAGCCATCGCGGCCGTCCTTGGCGCAGATCTTGTCGATCTCGTCGAGGAAGACGATGCCGTTGTTCTCGACCGCATCGATCGCCTCGGCGACGATCTTGTCCTGATCTATCAGCTTGTCGGCCTCCTCGGCGGTGAGCAGATCGTGGCTGTCCTTGACGTTGACGCGGCGGGTCTTCTTCACGCCGCCCATCATCTTCTGCATCATCTCGGAGAGATTGATGACCTGCCCGCCCGGCATGCCGGGGATCTCCATCCCGCCTGCGCCACCGGCCGTGGCGGTCAGCTCGATCTCGATCTCCTTGTCATCGAGCTCACCGGCCCTGAGCTTCTTGCGGAAGCTGTCACGGGTCGAGGGGCTGGCCGATGTGCCGACCAGCGCGTCGAGCACGCGCTCCTCGGCGGCAAGATGCGCCTTGGCCTCGACGTCCTTGCGCCGCTGCGTCCGGACGAGCGAAATGCCGACCTCGAGGAGGTCGCGGACGATCTGCTCGACGTCGCGGCCGACATAGCCGATCTCGGTGAACTTGGTGGCTTCGACCTTGACGAAGGGCGCGTTGACCAGACGGGCGAGACGACGGGAGATCTCCGTCTTGCCGACGCCGGTGGGGCCGATCATCAGGATGTTCTTCGGCAGCACCTCTTCGCGTAGCGAGGAGTCGAGCTGCAGGCGGCGCCAGCGGTTGCGCAGCGCAATGGCGACGGCGCGCTTGGCGTCCTTCTGACCGACGATGTGACGGTCGAGTTCGGAAACGATCTCGCGGGGAGAGAAATCGGGCATAGTTTGTCCTCAGATGGAACCTAAACCTTGCTCAAAACACGCTGAGATGAGTCAGATGGCGAGATGCACGAGAACCGGAGCGGAGCGAACTTTGGGTTCGTGAGCACCAGAAGCGCAGAGATCGAAGCTAGATGACCATTTCAGTAGAGTTTTGGGCGGGGTTTCAGGCCTTGGGCAGGCTTTCGACCACCACGTTTTCATTGGTGTAGATGCAGATGTCGGCGGCGATCTTCATCGCCTTGCGAGCGATGGTCTCGGCGTCGTTACCGCTATCAGCGAGTGCGCGGGCGGCGGCGAGCGCGTAGGTGCCGCCGGAGCCGATGCCGGCAATGCCGCCTTCGGGCTCCAACACGTCGCCGGTGCCGGTCAAGACCAAGGTTATCGAAGCATCGGCGACGATCATCATCGCCTCGAGCTTGCGAAGATAGCGATCGGTACGCCAGTCCTTGGCGAGCTCGACGCAGGCGCGCATCAACTGGCCCGGATACTGCTCAAGCTTGGCTTCAAGTCTCTCGAACAGCGTGAAGGCGTCGGCGGTGGCGCCGGCAAAACCGGCGATCACATCACCGCGCCCGAGCGGGCGCACCTTGCGGGCCGTGTGCTTGATCACCGTGGCGCCAAGCGTGACCTGTCCGTCACCGGCGATCACCACCTTGCCGTCCTTGCGGACCGATACGATGGTGGTGCCGTACCAGGTGGACGGGTTCGTATGTTCCATCATGAGATGCTCCTTGCGGCAACGTCCATCCGCCCGAGGCGCGGAGGCCGTCCCTGAATGACGTCTTTATGTAGGACAGAAATGTCTCTATGCAACTTGCCTCTGGCAAAGCCCACATCACGGTTCTGAAACCGTCCCGACCGTCAGGAGATCTGTCGATGAAGCTCATGGCCTTCGGCCTCGGTTACAGCGCCAAAGCGGCCTTGCGCCGGCTCGCCCCAACGGAAGTGATCGGCACCACGCGATCGGCGGCAAAGGCCGCCGCCCTCGCCTCGCTCGCCGACATGCACCTTTTCGACGGCTCCCGCGAGACGGCGGAAGCGCTGCGGCCGGCGCTGTCCGGCGTCACCCACGTCCTTGTTTCCATCGCGCCATCCGAGGGACCGGACGGCGGCGATCGCGTGTTGCCCGTGCTGGCCGAGGCGCTTGCCGGCGAGAAATCGCTCGCTTCGATCGCCTACCTCTCGACGGTCGGTGTCTATGGCAACCACGATGGCGCCTGGGTGGACGAGACCTCCGACTGCCGGCCGAAAAGTGCCCGCTCGGTCGCTCGCGTGAAGGCGGAAAACGAATGGCTGGCCTTTGGCGCGCGCATCGGTGTGTCCGTGGCGGTACTGCGTCTTTCCGGAATCTACGGGCCAGGTCGCAATGCCTTCGTCAACCTCGCGGAGGGCAGCGCCCGGCGTCTGGTCAAGCCGGGACAGGTCTTCAACCGAATCCACGTTGAAGACATCTCGGCGGCTGTGGAGGGCGCTTTTGCCAGGAATGCCAGCGGCCTTTTCAACATAACGGACGACGAACCGGCGCCACCGCAAGACGTCGTCGCCTACGCCGCCGAGCTGATGGGCGTGGCGCCGCCCCCCGAACAGGACTTCGAGACGGCCGAGCTGTCGCCCATGGCCCGCAGCTTCTATGGCGAAAACAAGCGGGTCGCCAACGGCCGGAGCAGGTCCGCTCTCGGACTGACCTACGCCTATCCGAACTATCGCTCCGCCTTCTCCCGCATGTGGGCGGAGAATAGCTGGCGCTGAACGGCAAACCACCTCCGTCGTCAAAGGACGGCGGAGGTGGTGTAACTGTCGGCGAGGCGATCAGACGAGCGTTGACGCGGCCTTCTGCAACTTGTTGGCAGCCTCGTCGATCGATTGCGTCGAGCGGCTGATGCCATCCAATGCCTTGGCGATTTCTTCGACGCCACTCGCCGCCGTGTGCATGCTGCCTGACATGTTCTGCGTCACGGCTGCCTGTTCTTCCACGGCGCTGGCGATCGACGACGATATGTCGTTGATGCGGCTGATAATGGCGGTAATGCCGTCAATGGATTGAACCGCCTTGGAAGAGATGGTCTGTACCGCCGCGATTTCGCTGGCAATTTCGTCGGTCGCCTTGGACGTCTGGGCGGCGAGCTGCTTGACTTCCGAAGCGACGACCGCGAAGCCCTTGCCCATTTCGCCGGCGCGCGCCGCCTCGATCGTGGCATTGAGGGCAAGAAGGTTGGTCTGACCGGCAATGGTGTTGATCAGCTCGACCACCTGGTCGATTTTCTGCGCTGCGATCGCCAGCCCGGACACCACCTTGGTCGCCATATCGGCCTGCGTGACAGCCTCCTGGGATACCGACAGGGCAACGCTGACCTGACGGCTGATCTCTGCGACGGAGGATACGAGTTCCTCGGCTCCGGCCGCCACCGCCTGCACGTTGGAAGCGGTGATGCCGGCGGTGGAGTTTGCACCGGCGGCCTCGGTATTCGAACGGGCAATCATGCCGGCGACCTCGACCAACTCGCGATTGATCTCGGCCTGGGCGGCCTGACGCTTGCGACGCCGGTCCATGACGGCGCTGATGTCGGTTGCGAACTTGGTGACCCGCACAAGGCGGCCACCGATATCGAAGATCGGATTGTAGGTCGCCTGCAGAAAGACGTCTCGATTACCCTTGCCGATGCGATGGAACTCATCCGACTTGAATTGGCCAGCCCGGAGATCGTCCCAAAACTTCTTGTAGGCCGGACTATTACGCTCTTCGGATGTGACAAACATCGAATGATGCTTGCCGACAATTTCCTCGGGCCGATAACCGAGCGCCTTCTGGAAATTCTCATTGGCCTCGATGATCGTACCGTCCGGGTTGAAGGAGATCACGGCCTGAGCGCGATTGATGGCGTCAATCTCGCCCTGAATCCGAGCGTCTTCCAACTTGCGGTCCGTGACATCGGTGGCGAACTTGACCACGCGATAGACCTTGCCGGATTTGTCCAGAAGCGGATTGTAGGTCCCCTGGATCCAGACCGAGCGACCTCCTTTGGCGACGCGACGAAACTCGGCCGACATGAACTTGCCGGCTTGCAGGTCGCGCCAGAAGGCGGCGTAGGCAGGGCTCTTTACCTCCGTGGGATCCACGAACATCGCGTGGTGCTTGCCCACGATGTCGGCAAGGTCATAGCCCATCACCTTCAGAAAATTGGCGTTCGCGGTGATGACCTGACCGGTCGGGTCGAATTCGATGACAGCCAGAGAACGGTCGAGAGCCGCAAGCACTGCGGCCTCATGACTTGAAAAGGGCCACATCAATCTTCGCTCCCACCTTCCCTGCCAGATCAGCGGCATCGAACGATCACTTCAGAAAGCGGCCGGTTCGTATGCAGCGTGCATGCAGCGGATATGATTTAGAAAACATCAGGCAGCCTTTACACTGCCCATCTCAGCCACTTAATCGCTCATTCATTTACGGAGGGTTTATGCGACCTGAGGTATATCTCGCCTCGATAACCTACTTTCGACCGCGCATTGTTTATCCGGCGTTTTGAGCCGGTGGTATGACTACCTGCAGATCGTTTTGGAACTGCGTAGTGGCGCGGCGCATTGCCAGAGATTGCCAGAGAGGGCTACCCGCTTCCCGCCCACCGCAGGTCTGTCCGGCACCATGGGACTGGTATCCATTCGTCGAGCCGTATAAGAAATGGGCGCCTTTTCAATCGCGGTGGCCCCCAATGCTGAAAGCGCGCGTCATCCCCTGCCTCGACGTCAAGGACGGCCGGGTGGTCAAAGGGGTCAACTTTGTCGACCTCATCGACGCCGGCGATCCGGTCGAGGCTGCCGCTGCCTATGATGCGGCCGGTGCCGACGAACTCTGCTTCCTCGACATTACCGCCAGCCACGAGAACCGCGGCACCCTCCTCGACGTGGTCCGCCGGACAGCCGAACGTTGTTTCATGCCGGTGACGGTGGGCGGCGGCGTCCGATCGGTGGAGGACATCCGGGAACTGCTGCTGGCCGGGGCCGACAAGGCATCAATCATGTCGGCCGCCGTGCGCGACCGCGACCTGGTTCGCCGCGCCTCGGAGAAGTTCGGCGACCAGTGCATCGTCGTCGCCATCGACGCCAAGCGCGTCGCGTCGAACAACGGCAAGCCGCGCTGGGAGGTGTTCACGCATGGCGGCCGGCAGGCGACCGGGATCGACGCCGTCGAATACGCCCAGGAAGTCGTGTCGCTCGGCGCTGGCGAAATCCTGTTGACCTCGATGGATCGCGACGGCACTAAGATCGGCTTCGATCTTGAATTGACTCGCACCATCGCCGACGCGGTATCCGTCCCGGTGATCGCTTCGGGGGGCGTCGGTACGCTGGACCATCTCGTCGAAGGCATCCGTGACGGACATGCCGGCGCGGTGCTCGCCGCGTCGATCTTTCACTTTGGCACTTTCACGATCGGCGAGGCCAAGGCGCATCTCGCCGCGGCCGGCGTTCCCGTCCGCCTTCAAGGATGAACGGCATGGCTGACAGTATCTTCACGCTTTCCGACCTTGAACTGATCGTCGCCGATCGCCTCAAGAACGGGGACGCCACGTCCTACACGCGCAAGCTGGCTGAGAAAGGCCCCGCCAAGGCGGCGCAGAAACTCGGCGAGGAAGCGGTGGAAACCGTGATCGCCGCCGTTTCGGGAGACGCCGACGCGCTGATCTACGAGTGCGCCGACCTTCTCTATCATCTCGTTGTGGTTCTGGCGCTCAAGGGTGTGCCGCTCGACGAAGTGCTCGCCGAACTCAAACGTCGCACGGCACAGTCCGGTTTGCAGGAAAAGGCCAGCCGGCCAGCCGACTGACCTTCGTATCATGGCGCGCCGGCGTTGGCCGGCGGCCGATTCCCGCCACGCATCTGAAATCAGCGGGTCGCCAGACAGCGATCCGGAGACGGTGACGAATGGAACAGTTCGTGCGGAAAGCGCTGTCGCCTTACGAAGTCTATACCCGCGCCGACTGGGCTGTGCTCAGGGCCGGCATGCCGCTGACATTGACGCTCGACGATGTGATTCGGCTGCGCTCCCTAAATGACCCGGTGCAGCTTGAAGAGGTGTCCGATATCTTCCTGCCGCTGGCTCGGCTGCTGTCGCTCTATGTCGAAGCGGCGCAGTCGCTGCATTCGTCGACGCGTCGCTTTCTCGGTCGTTCCGATGCCAAGAAACCGTTCATCATCGGCATTGCCGGCTCGGTCGCCGTCGGCAAGTCGACTACGGCCCGCATCCTCAGAGCCATGCTGTCGCGTTGGCCGTCGTCGCCGAAGGTTGACCTCGTCACCACCGACGGGTTCCTGTTTCCCAACGCGGTGCTGCGCGAAGAAGGGCTGATGGAAAAAAAGGGCTTTCCGGAAAGCTATGACCGGGCGGCGCTGCTTTCCTTCCTCACCGATATCAAGGCCGGCAAGCCGAATGTCTGGGCGCCGGTCTACTCCCATCTCGTCTACGACATCGTGCCAGACGAACGAATTGTCGTCGACCAGCCGGACATCCTGATTCTCGAGGGGCTTAACGTCCTGCAGACGGGCAAACTGCCGCGCGACGGGCGGGGCATCCCGTTCGTCTCCGATTTCTTCGACTTTTCGATCTTTATCGATGCCGACGAGGCCGACCTTCAGCGTTGGTACGTCGAGCGCTTCCTCCGCCTCAGGCAGACCGCTTTCCGCGACCCGCAGTCCTACTTCCGTCGCTACGCCGAAATCTCCGAGGAGGAGGCGCTGGAAATCGCCCTCGGCCTTTGGACGCGCATCAATCTCGCCAATCTCCGCGAGAACATTCAGCCGACCCGCCTCCGGGCCGACCTGGTGTTGCGCAAGAGCACCAACCACGCCATCGAGCAGGTGATGCTCAGGAAACTGTGACCGAAGCCATGCGGGTTGAGATCCTCCGCCGTCGCGGAAGATCTCATTGAGAGTCTAGAGCGACAAGCGTTCTGACGAACGCAAATCGTTGCTCTAGGTCCTTGTTGTCGCATTGTTTTTGCGGAAAACCGGTTTCCACTTTTCCGCACTATGCTCTAGGCCGAGTAAACCTTGGCGCCGGCGATCCAGGTCGACTTGAGGTCGAAATCCTTGGTCAGCATTAGGAAATCCGCATCGAACCCGTGCGCGACCCTGCCCTTGCGCTGTCCTATGCGCATCGCTTCGGCCGGATAGACGGTGGCCATGCGGATCGCCTCGTCGAAGCCGATGTCGAAATGCTCGGCGGCATAGCGCACCGAGGAAAGCATATCGATGTCGGCGCCGGCCAGCGTGCTGTCGGCGAGGGCCAGGCGACCGTCGCGCCGGAAAATGGTACGGCCGTTGAGCTCGAAATCAGGCAGATCGGTGCCGATGGTCAACATGGCATCGGTGACGAGGAACAGCCGGCCAGGTCCGCGCTTTGCCCTGAGGGCTATCCGCGCCGCCGCCGGGTGCACGTGAATGCCATCGGCGATGAGCCCGGCGGAGATACCGCTGTCGAGGACCGCGCCGACCATGCCGGGGCTACGGTGACCGAGCGGGCTCATGGCGTTGAAGAGATGCGTCGCGGTGGTGGCGCCGGCGGCGATATAGGCGAGCGCCGTTTCGTAATCGCAGTCGGTATGACCGAGACTGACGATGCCGCCCGCCGCGGCAAGGCGTTGGACCGCATCGATTGGCGTCGTTTCGGGAGCAACGGTCAGCATCGTCGGGCCGCCATCGGAGAGGACACCGAGGAGTTCCCTGATGTCCGCCTCTTCCATCGGCCGCACATAGGCCGCGGCATGGACACCCCGTTTGGCGGCGGAGAGATGCGGCCCTTCGAGGTGAAGACCGAGAAAGCCAGGCACGCCCGCCGCCCGCGCCGCCTTCCCGGCGGCAATCGCCGCGGTGCGGGTTTCGCGGCGGTCGGTGATCAAGGTCGGCAACAGCGCCGTCGTGCCAAAGCGGGCATGAGCGGCGCAGATGCGCTCGATGGTGGGAACGCTCGGTTCGTCGTTGAAGTTGATGCCGCCGCCGCCATTGACTTGCAGATCAATGAAACCGGGGACGACGAGAAGGCCGCCGGCATCAATCACCTCGGCTCCGGCCGGCACATTGGCGGCAGGAACGAAGCGACCGTCGACCACAGCGATCTTTGCATCGTCGCGCCAGGTATCGCCGTCGAACAAGCGGGCACCGCGAATGAGAAGAGCGGACATAGGAACGTCTCCTTGATGGTGACGGGTCAAGACTGAGGGAGCGTCAGCTCGGCGACGAAGTCGTAGGCGTCAGCCCGATAAAGCGACCGGGTGAATTCAACCACTCGGCCGGAAGCGAGATAGGAAATGCGTTCGATGGAAAGGCCGGCGTCGCCGGCTTGCACGCCGAGCAATGCCGCATCCTGCCCGCGAATATTGCAGGCGGAAATGCGTTGTACGGCGCGTACCGGTCGATAGCCACTCTTGGCCAGCACTTCATAAAGCGAACCGTCCACCGAGCCAGGATCAGGCAAGACATCGGCCGACAGCGACGCTCGTTCGAGCGCAAGCGGCAGGTCATTGGCGATCCGGAGACGCTCGAGCCGGGCGACACGACCGCCACCGGCCAGACCAAGCATCATCGCCTCCTCCGGTGACGGCAAGTGCAGCCCCCGATCAAGCCAGCGGGAGCTGGCTTTGAGGCCGCGCCGCGCCATGTCTTCGGTGAAGGACGTGAGCAGGGAGAGCGATTGCTCCACGCGCTGCACCGGCTTCACGACAAAGGTACCGGAGCCATGTCGGCGCGTCAGCAGACCGGCCTCGACCAGATCGTCCACCGCCTTGCGGACGGTGACGCGGCTGATACTGGCAAAATCGGCGATCTCGCGCTCCGGCGGCAGCGCGTCGCCGTGTTTCAATCGGCCGTCGTTGATTGCGGCCTCGATGGCCTGTCGGAGCTTCATGTAGAGCGGCCCGGTGCCGGAGGCCTGCAAATGCTCGGGTGAAAGGATGTTGGAGATTTCGCCGCTCATGCGTTTCCTCCCCCGCGTCCGAGGAAGTGCCGGACGGCAAGCGCCACTGCTCCGGCCAGCGCATTGCCGGCGGGCGTCACCAGAAGGGGCCGATGCCGCTCGGCAAGGTAAGGCGGATAGAGCGGCGCGAGGCCGCCCAGAAGCGCGATGCGATCCGCGCCGTCGGTGACGATACGGTCGAATGCCAGGTCGACAGACCCGGCCGCCTGCCGGACGACGTCAAGCCCAACGGGATCCCCCTTCTCGGCGGCCATGAAGACGGCCGGTGCGAAACGACCGAAATCGCCCGGGGGCGCCGTTCGGGCAAACTCGACCATTGGACCGGGCGCCCCGCCGAACTCGGCAATCAACCGCTCGGTGAGCGGCGAGGCGGCAATGATGCGATCATGAGCGAGCAGCGTCGCAGCAAGTGCCGCCCGGCCGAGGCTGGCGCCGGACCCGAAGTCGCCGATGACAAAGCCCCATCCGCCATAGGAGCGGACCGTTTCGCCCTGACGGGCAAAAAAGATCGAGCCTGTTCCAAGGATGGCCACGGCACCGTCACCGTCACCGATGGCACCCTCGAGAGCAATGAGGCCATCGGACACGACCTCCACCCGACTGGCCGGCAAAGACGCGGTGATGAAGGCGCCGGTATCGCCAACATTGCTGCCGGCAAGGCCTAACAGCACGCCGGAACGTTGAAGCGCGTTCTTGTCCAGGCCCGCGGCAGCGACAGCTGCGTCGATGGCGACCCGAATATTGGCAAGCGAGCCGACGCGATCGCTCAACACATTGGCGGCTCCGCCCGCGCCAGTGGCAAGGACGCGCCCATGTCGGTCCGCCACTGCCGCCCGGCAGCCGGTTCCGCCTCCATCGACGCCAATCACGAAATCCACCATCGCGCCCTCCGTCCCTCGACACTACCAAAAAAATACCATTTGCCAATCGGCATATTGGTGGAACTCCGAGCTTTTTTGCTAAGTTCCCATTATCAAATTGATTTCAAATACCAAATTCATTTCTACCGCGTATTGCCAAGATGCCATCTCAGTAAAAATGAACGATTTATGATTGCCCCTCTGGACAAGTGGTAGCTTTTTGGCATTATTGCCGTAGTGGGGAGTGGCATAATGACGGCAAAGCTCGGCACCGAGGATCGCGACAGCCATGCGAAAGGGTTCGACACCCTGTCGCCGACGCGGATACTCGAAGTGCTGGCCGCAGCCCAGGCCACCGCTGCCCGCAGCGTCGAGGCAGCTATTCCCGCCATTGCCCAAGCTTCCAACCTCGCGGCGAGAACGCTGGCGTCGGGCCATCGCCTCGCCTATGTCGGCGCCGGAAGCTCCGGCCTGATGGCTCTGGCCGATTGCCTGGAACTGCCTGGCACGTATGGCATCGGCATCGATGAGGCTATCGTCATCCTGGCCGGTGGTCGCGATAGCCTCGTCGACATGCTGGGAGTGGGCGAGGATAACGTTGAGGCCGGCGCCGCCGACCTCGCAGCGACCGGCATCGGACAGGGCGACTGCGTGATTGCCGTCTCTGCGTCCGGCTCGACGCCCTACACGCTGGCCGCCGCTCGCGCCGCCAAGGAACGGGGCGCCGCGATCATCGGCATTGCCAACAACGAGGGCGCGCCGCTGCTTCTCGCGTCCGACGTGGCGGTGCTGCTGAAGACTCCGCCCGAGATCATATCCGGTTCGACCCGCATGGGTGCTGCCACCGCGCAGAAGATTGCCCTCAACATGCTGTCGACGCTGATGGCCGTCCACCTCGGCCACGTTCATGACGGCCATATGGTCAACGTCCGGGCTGACAACGAAAAGCTCAGGTCGCGAGCTGCCCGCATCGTGACAGATATCACCGGAATTCCGACCGACACGGCAACAGGGCTCCTTCGGGAGAGCCGTGGCTCGGTCAAACACGCCATTCTGCTCGCCGCCGGCGCGGGAGATATCGAGACGGCGGATGCCGCTCTCGTCGAGGCCGGCCAAAACCTGCGTCGGGCGATGTCGCTCGTCGCAAAATCATAATCGGGGTTCTCAACGCGCGTCTTCGAGCGCGAACAAAGGGAGACGGACGATGTATCGTACTACGTTGCAGGGTATCCTGCTGGCATCGAGCATCCTGGCCGGCGTCGGCACGGCCATGGCGGCCGACGTCACGCTCAACATCGAGAGCTGGCGCAACGACGACCTGCAGATCTGGCAGGAAAAGATCATTCCGGCCTTCGAGGCCAAGCATCCGGGCATCAAGCTCACTTTCTCGCCGAGCGCGCCGACCGAGTATAATGCGGCGCTCAACGCCAAGCTCGACGCCGGCTCGGCCGGCGACCTCGTTGCCTGCCGGCCGTTCGACACATCGCTGCAGTTGTTCGACAAGGGCAAGCTCGAGGACCTCACCGGCCTCGAAGGCATGAAGAACTTCTCGGAAGTCGCCAAGGCGGCCTGGACCACCGACGACGGCAAGAAGACCTTCTGCGTCCCGATGGCGTCGGTCATCCACGGCTTCATCTACAATAAGGACGCCTTCGCGAAGGCCGGCGTCGAGGTGCCGAAGACCGTCGACCAGTTCTTCGCGGCTCTCGACAAGATCAAGGCCGACGGTACCTACGTCCCCATGGCCATGGGCACCAAGGACATGTGGGAAGCCGCCACGATGGGCTACCAGAACATCGGTCCGACCTATTGGAAGGGCGAGGAAGGCCGCAAGGCACTGATCGCCGGTACGCAGAAGCTGACCGACGATCCGTGGGTCGAGCCCCTCCGCGTGCTCGCCAAGTGGAAGCCCTATCTCGGCGACGGTTTCGAGGCCCAGACCTACCCGGACAGCCAGAACCTGTTCACGCTCGGCCGCGCCGCCATCTACCCGGCCGGCTCGTGGGAGATCTCGCTGTTCAACACCGCCGGCCTGAAGCTCGGCGCCTTCCCGCCGCCGGTCGTGAAAGACGGAGACACCTGCTACATCTCCGACCATAACGACATCGCCATGGGCCTCAATGCGGCCAGCAAGCACAAGGACGAGGCCAAGGTCTTCCTCGACTGGGTCGCCTCGCCCGAGTTCGCCTCGATCTATGCCAACGCGCTGCCGGGCTTCTTCAGCCTGAACTCGACGGCGGTCGAGATGAGCGACCCGCTGGCCAAGGAGTTCGTCTCCTGGCGCGAGAAGTGCAAGCCGACCATCCGCTCGACCTACCAGATCCTGTCGCGCGGCACGCCCAATCTCGAGAACGAGACCTGGACGGAAACGGCCAACGTCATCAACGGCACCGACACGCCGGAAGCCGCTGCCAAGAAGCTGCAGGACGGCCTCGACAGCTGGTACAAGCCCGCCAAGTGATGTGAAACGCGGCGACGGCGCGGCTTTCCGCGCCGTCGTTTCCTCCGCCCTTCGGCGCTTCGCCGGCAGGCTGCCGGCGCTACAGAGATCGACATGACCGACCTTGCATCCGAACAGGGCACGGAAGCCGCGCGGCGGCGACCGCGGCGCTGGCATATCCTCGTCTTCCTCGCCCCTGCCGTCGTCATCTACACGGCGGTGATGATCCTGCCGCTGTTCGAGACGCTGCGGCAGTCGTTCTTCAATACCGTCAACGGCGAGCACGTCTTCGTCGGTTTTGCCAATTTTGCGACACTGTTCGGCGATCCGCGCTGGTCGGCGGATTTCTGGAACGCGCTGCGCAACAACTTCATTTTCTTTCTGATCCACATGGCGGTGCAGAATCCGATCGGTGTCGCGCTCGCCGCGCTGCTGTCGCTGCCGGGCTTGAGGTTCGCCGCCTTCTACCGCACCGCCTTCTTCCTGCCGACGCTGCTTTCCTTCGTCATCGTCGGCTTCATCTGGAAGCTGATCCTGTCGCCGATCTGGGGCGTCGCGCCCTGGCTGATGGACCTCGTCGGCCTGAAGGCGCTGTTTGCGCCCTGGCTCGGCAAGCCCAGCTCGGCGCTGATCACCGTGTCGCTGGTCTCGGTTTGGCAGTTCATCGGCATACCCATGATGCTGATCTACGCCGCGCTTCTCAACATCCCCGAGGAAGTCATCGAGGCGGCCGAAATCGACGGCATTACCGGTTGGGGCCAGTTCTTCAAGATCAAGCTGCCGCTGGTGCTGCCGGCCATCGGCATCATCTCGATCCTGACCTTCGTCGGCAACTTCAACGCCTTCGACCTCGTCTACACCATGCAGGGCGCGCTGGCCGGACCAAACGGGGCGACCGACATTCTCGGCACCTTCCTCTACCGCACCTTCTTCGGCTTCCAGCTGCAGCTCGGCGACCCCTCGATGGGGGCCACCATCGCCACCATCATGTTCCTGATCATTCTCACCGGCGTCTGCATCTATCTGTTCGGCGTCCAGCGGCGCATCCGCCGCTATCAGTTCTGACGGGAGGGGCGGATGTCCAAGGCAAGACACTCAACGCTGCGCACCAGCCTCGTCCATGTGGCGCTGATCGCCTACACCCTGGTGGCACTGTTCCCGGTGTTTCTCACCATCGTCAACTCGTTCAAGAGCAAGCAGGCGATCTTCGGCCAGCCGCTGCGCCTGCCCGGTCCGTCGACCTTCAGCCTGATCGGTTACGAGACGGTGCTGAAACAGGGCGATTTCATCACCTATTTTGAAAACAGCACCATCGTCACGGTCGTCTCGATCTTCCTGGTGCTGCTGTTCGGCGCCATGGCGGCCTTTGCTCTCTCCGAATACCGCTTTCGGGGCAACACGCTGATGGGGCTTTACCTTGCCATCGGCATCATGATCCCGATCCGCCTCGGCACAGTGGCGCTGCTGCAGGGCATGGTCGCGAGCGGACTCGTCAACACGCTGACCGCCCTGGTGCTGGTCTACACGGCGCAGGGGCTGCCGCTCGCCGTCTTCATCCTGTCGGAATTCATGCGGACGGTTTCGGACGATCTCAAGAATGCCGGCCGCATCGACGGCCTCAGCGAATACGCCATCTTCTTCCGTCTGGTGCTGCCGCTGGTTCGTCCGTCCATGGCGACGGTGGCCGTGTTCACCATGATCCCGATCTGGAACGACCTGTGGTTCCCGTTGATCCTCGCCCCAAGTGAGGCCACCAAGACGGTGACGCTCGGCGCGCAGCTGTTCATCGGCCAGTTCGTGACCAACTGGAACGCCGTTCTGGCAGCGCTGTCGCTGGCCATTTTCCCGGTGCTCATCCTCTACGTCATCTTCTCGCGGCAACTGATCCGCGGCATCACCTCGGGAGCGGTCAAATGACATCGCCCGTTCGCGTCCTTTCCGCCGGCCTCGGCAACATGGGCCGAAGCCACGCCCTCGCCTACCACCGCAATCCCGGCTTCGAGATCGTCGGTCTCGTCAACCGCACCAAGGTGGCGGTGCCGGACGAACTCAAGGGCTACGAGATCGCCCCGTCCTTCCCCGAAGCGCTCAAGGCGCTGAAGCCGGACATGGCGTCGATCAGCACCTATTCGGAGAGCCACGCCGACTTTGCGGTGATGGCCATGGAACAGGGCTGCCACGTGTTCGTGGAGAAGCCTCTCGCCACCACCGTGGCCGACGCCCGGCGCATCATCGACTGCGCCATCGCCAACAAGCGCAAGCTCGTCATCGGCTACATCCTGCGTCACCATCCCTCGTGGCAGCGCTTCATCGCCGAGGCGCGGGCGCTCGGTGGTCCCTATGTCTTCCGCATGAACCTCAACCAGCAGTCCTCCGGCAAGACCTGGGAAACCCACAAGGCGCTGATGAACACGACGTCGCCGATCGTCGATTGCGGCGTCCACTATATCGACGTCATGTGCCAGGTGACCGACGCCGAGCCGACGGAAGTGCGCGGCATGGGGCTCAGGCTCTCCAACGAGATCGCGCCCGACATGTACAATTACGGCCACCTGCAGGTGATCTTTTCCGACGGATCGCTCGGTTGGTACGAGGCGGGCTGGGGACCGATGATGTCCGAGCAGGCCTTCTTCGTGAAGGATATCATTTCGCCGAACGGCTCGGCCTCCATCGTCATGAAGGAAGGCAAGTCGGACGACGTCGATGCCCACACCCGCACCTCGACCATCCGCGTCCACAAGGCGGCAACCGGCCCCGACGGTGCTTTTCTTGCCCCCGACGTCGATTACACGATGGCCGGCGAGCCCGGCCACCAGGAGCTTTGCGAGCTGGAACAGGCCTTTATGCTGAAGGCGATCGTCGAGGATATCGACCTCACCCAGCACATGAACGACGCATTGAAATCGCTGGCCGTCTGCCTCGCCGCCGACGAGAGCGTCCGCACCGGCAAGCCGGTCAAGCTGTAAGGAAGTAGCCCGTGGGATCGCTGGAACTCAGGAACATCAGGAAGTCCTTCGGCGCGCAGGAAGTGCTGAAAGGCATCGACCTTCAGGTGAAGGACGGCGAGTTCGTCATCTTCGTCGGCCCATCGGGCTGCGGCAAGTCGACCCTGCTGCGCTCGATCGCCGGTCTCGAGGACGTCACCTCGGGCACCGTGTTGATCAATGGCGACGACGTGACGGTGGCACCGCCGGCCAAACGCGGCATCGCCATGGTCTTCCAGACCTATGCGCTCTACCCGCACCTCAGTGTGCGCGACAACATGTCGCTCGGCCTCAAGCAGGCCGGCACACCGGCGGCCGAGATCGACGTCCGCGTCGCCAAGGCGACGGACATGCTGTCGCTGGAGCCTTATCTCAAGCGTCGGCCGGCCGAGCTGTCGGGCGGCCAGCGTCAGCGCGTGGCCATCGGCCGGGCGCTGGTGCGCGAACCGGAGCTGTTCCTGTTCGACGAGCCGCTCAGCAACCTCGACGCCGCGCTGCGCGTGCAGACCCGCGTCGAGATCGCCCGCCTGCATCGGCAGCTCGCCGCCACCATGATCTACGTGACCCACGACCAGGTCGAAGCGATGACCCTGGCCGACCGCATCGTCGTGCTGAACGGCGGCGTCATCGAGCAGATCGGCTCGCCGATGGAACTCTACAACCGTCCCGCCAACCTGTTCGTCGCCGGCTTCATCGGATCGCCGCAGATGAACTTCATCGAGGCGGCGCGCATCGGCGAGGCGGGCGCAACGATCGGCATCCGACCGGAGCATCTCAGCGTCTCGCCAACCGAAGGTCGCTTCCGGGGCAAGGTGATCCACGCCGAGCATCTCGGTGCCGACACCAATCTCTACCTCGAAACCGAGAATGCCGGCCTCCTCACCGTGCGGCTGTTCGGCGAGCACCGCTATACGGCGGATGATATCGTCTATGCGACGCCGGATCCGGCCAAGATTCACCGGTTCGATGCCAACGGCAAGACGGTCGTCGCCTGATTGACTGCCCCATTCTTCAGAGATGCCGCCTGCGGGCGGCGTTTCTTTTTCCGCTGCCAGCAATTCCGATCAAGCGATATCGGTTGCATCAGGGCATGAAGGAGACGCCTCTCAACCCACGAGGATGAAATGGGCGTTCTGGAAAAGGCGATCTGGTACCTTGAGCTGAACATCGGGCGTCCGATGACGCTCGCCGAGCTGGCAGACCTTTGCTCTGCCAGCCCCTGGCACCTGTCGCGCCTCTTTCAGACGAATGTCGGTCTCGCACCGATGAGCTATTTGAGAGCCCGGCGGCTTGCGATTGCCGCGGAGGCTTTGGCGACAGGCGATCAGGAGATCCTGCCCGTCGCTCTCGACGCGGGCTACGGCTCCCATGAGGCATTCACCCGGGCTTTCGCCAGTTGCTTCGGCGTGCTGCCAAGCACAGTTCGTCAAGCCCGAACCACAAGCTGCCTGACCTTGATGGAGCCTTGGACCATGCGCAAGGATATGATCGTCGACCTAGCCGCCCCCAAGTTCCGTGAGCGCGGAGCCTTCCGCGTGATCGGTCTTTCGACGCGCTGCACCTTCGAAACCAATGCCGCCATTCCCCGGCTGTGGGGCGATTTCAATCCGCGTTGCGGCGAGATTCCATCGCCTGTGGGCACAGCCGCCTATGGTGTCTGCTGCGACATGGAAGCCGACGGGCATTTCCGTTACATCGCGGGTCTCGAATCCACGTCGACGCGCGTTCCTGAGGGGTTCGATTTCGTCGACATTCCAGCGAGCCGATATGCCGTCTTCGAGCACGTCGGGCATCTCTCAGAGTTCAACAAGACCGTCTATACCATCTGGAACAAGGCCTTGCCCGACGCCGGACTGGAACCGGCCAAGACGCCGGACTTCGAGCTCTACGACGAGCGCTTCCATCCCAAGACCGGCGACGGCACGGTGGAGATCTGGATTCCCATTGCCCGCTGAGAGGCGCGGCGTCGCCCTCCGTCACCGGCCTTATCTGTGCCGGACGGAGGGCGTCCTTAGCGTGACCAGCTCCTCGGCGGCGGTCGGGTGGACGGCCATGGTGCGATCGAAGTCGCGCTTGGTCGCGCCCATGGTCAAGGCAACGCCGACGAGCTGGATCATCTCGCCGGCATCCGGGCCCATGATGTGGACGCCGAGCACACGATCGGTGACCGCATCGACGACCACCTTCATGAAGGTACGCTCGTCGCGACCGGCGAGAATGTTGCGCATCGGCCGGAATTCGGTCTTGTAGACGTCCACCGCCTGGTAGGTGGCGCAAGCTGCCTCTTCCGACAGGCCGACCGTGCCAACTTCAGGCGTGGTGAAAATCGCCGTTGGAAGCAGCGAATGGTCGGCAAAGCTTTCCTTGCCGCCAAACACCGTATCGGCAAAGGCGTGCCCCTCGCGGATGGCCACCGGCGTCAGTTGGGCGCGATTGGTCACGTCCCCCACGGCATAGATGGAAGGGACCGACGTTTCCGACAGCGCGTTGACGACCACCGCGCCATCCTGATCGAGCACCACACCCTGGTTTTCGAGACCAAGTCCCGTTGTGTTCGGCTTGCGACCGGTCGCGGCAAGAATGAGATCGGTGTCGAGGTTGGCGCCATCCATCAGCTCGACGGCGAAACCAACCGCCGTCTTGTCGATGCGACGCACCTGCACGCCGGTCCTGAGGTCAACGCCACGCGCTCTGAGCGCATCGGCGAGCTTGTCGCGCACTTCGCGATCGAAGCCGCGCAGAACCTGCTCACCGCGGTAAAGCACGGTGGTGGCCACGCCGAGGCCGTTGAGGATGGACGCAAACTCCAGGGCGATGTAGCCACCGCCAATCACCACGGCCCTTTCAGGCAGACTCGGAAGGTCGAACATGTCGGTCGAGGTGACCGCATGTTCCATGCCGGGAACCTCCGGGAGAATCGGACGATTGCCGGTGGCGATCAAAATGCGGCCAGCGGTGATCGTGCGCCCCGACGCCACGAGGCGAACCTCGTTGGGGCCGGTGATGACGGCGCGATCCCGAATGACCTCGGCGCCCGATCGCTCGAGGTTGCCGACATAAATGCCCTCGAGACGGGTGATCTCCCGCTCCTTGGCCTCTCTCAGCGCATTCCAGTCGAAGGTCCGTTCGCCAACCGTCCAGCCAAAGCCGGCCGCATCGTTGAACTCGCCGGCAAAACGGGAAGCGTAGACCAGGAGTTTCTTCGGTACGCAGCCGCGGATGACGCAGGTACCTCCGAACCGGGATTCCTCGGCGATGGCGACGCGAGCGCCATAGCCGGCAGAAATGCGCGCGGCGCGGACCCCGCCGGAGCCCGCGCCGATAACGAAGAGATCATAGTCGAAAGATGCCATCACCAACCGCCGCGCTGAGGAACCAACGTCCTCATATCACGTCACTAGCCGGTCGTGGCAACTGCCGCCCACGTCACTTAGAAGTTATAGCCGCGCTTGTTGAGCTCGTCCCGCGACCGCGTCACGATCTCGGTCGAGATGGCATCCCGCCAGATACCGGCAGAGCGCATCGAATCCTGGATGATGACCGGGGCCATCTGACCGTATTTCTCACCAACCGGCGATTTGAAGAAAGCGGTGATCTGCTTCAGCTCGTCCTCGCTGAAACGACCGGCCCAGACGCGCTCCAGCTCACGATCGAGGTCCGGGCGGCGCTTGGCAAGGTCGAGAGCGACGGAGCTGACGACTTCCTCGATATCCTTGGCAGCACCGGGGTTGGAGCGCTGGAAGAGCGCCTTTGTCTGGTCGGCAAGGTTGAGGAGGATTTCGTTGAACTGCTCGGAAGCGTGGGCCGCGGCGATGGTCTCGCGAGCCGCGGCAATATGGGACTCGGTGAAGTCCTCTGAAAGTGCCGGAGACGCCAGCGCGGCGATCACCATGGCCGCCGCCAGCGGGCGGCGGAGAAGGTTCAGGGTCCGGTGCATACACAAATCTCCGATATCGACTTCGTCGTTGACTTCAATGGTCCCAAGGGCAAGCTTTCCAGACGCCCGTCACAGCGCCAACGCAACTCCAACACGGAATCGTTGGCGGTGTCGGTCGCATCGAAAGCGCCGTCGCCCCAGCCTGTGAAACCGAATTCTGGCGAAATGATGCGCCCGCCGCGATCAAGCCCCATTTCCCCGGAAACGGTCCCCGCTGGTTTGCCGCAAACTGACCAATGCCGCAAGCCCGTTGCGTAGGGACGAGACCTTGGTCGACCTGCGCCAAGCCCCAATATGGGCAAGTGCCCCTGTCATCTCCCCATCGGCATGCTAAACCCTTGCCTCATCGCCTGGGGAAAAGTGGGTCGAACAATGCGTCCGGTTGTGGTTTTCGATCTTGACGGCACGTTGCTCGACACGGCGCCCGACCTTCTACGGGCGCTGAACCAGATTCTGAACGAAGAGGGTCTTTCCGCAGTCCAGCGCGCCGATGTGGCAGGCCTGTTCGGCCATGGCGCTCGGGCTCTGATCGGCGAAGGATTTCGTAGAGGCAACCGACCGCTCGACGCGCCACGGCTGCCAGGATTGGTCGAGCGATTCGTTGCCTTCTATGCCGCCGAAATCGCAGCCGAGACGCGGCCCTACCCTGGCCTCGTTGAGGCCCTCACCCGACTTTCCCGTCGCGGTTTTGGCTTGGCCGTGTGCACCAACAAACGGGAAGTCCTGGGCGAGGCGGTGCTCAAGGGGACCGGCCTTTACGCTTTATTCGCCGCCGTGATCGGTGGCGACAGCCTGCCCGAGCAGAAGCCGCACCCACGCCCTCTCCTTGAGGCAGTCGCCCGTGCCGGCGGCAGGGCGGATATGGCGGTCATGGTTGGCGACAGCGAGACCGACATCGCCACGGCGCGGGCCGCCAGCGTCCCGGTGATCGCCGTGGATTTCGGCTACGGCGGTCGCCCGGCGGTCGAGTTCGGCGCCGACATCGTCATCAGCCACTATGACGAACTGAACCGGGCCATAGACACGCTTCTGCCGAGTTGCCGCTAGTCGCCGAGCGTGATCCTGCAGAAGGTGGCGATGGCCAAACCAACCAACATGTTCGTTCTCAAACCCGCTGGATTCCTGTGAACGTCGCGCTTCCGTCCGACCAGGCCACACGGAAGGGCCGCGCCGATTGTCCAGAGCTGCAGGATCTCGATCGGCAGCGGAAACTCGAACGTGAATTCTCTGATTATGCTTTGCGGCATAGTCCTTCTTCTGTTTGCCGACAAAAACTTCGCGGAGGAGAAAGGTTCCGGGCTGACTCACTCTGTAATAATACTAGGTCGGCCTTGCCAAGGACACTCGACGTGAGGTTGTTCGTTGCATCCATTTCCGCTTAAGTGGCATCAGGGAACGAATTGTGTCAGCATGAACTTAGTGTCTGGCGTAATTAGTATAATACTCGAAACTAGACAGAGTAATTGCAACGCCTACGCGCAAGAGCCCAACTCGGCCCCTTGTAAACAATACGGAACGTAACCTCACGAAACAAACCCATTTGAGGCGAAGCAACGATTGCGACCATCGTCGAAAGGGTGAATCTTGATGCTTAATGCTTGGGGAATATTTTTTCGTTGTTAACGGTTGCCGGCTAGACAGGGGGGAGCTGTCAGGTTTGACAGCGGTGTCAGCGCTGGGGGATCCGGTGAACATTCAATCGATTAAGGTCAAGATCGTCTCGTTGTCCGTCGTTTGCCTGGTAACGACTGTCGCGGCCGTCGTTGGCTATGGCGTGTTCGCCAGCAAGAAGGTCAACGAACAAACCAACAAGAGCGTCTCTCAGTTGCTTGACGCAAAATCGCGCGAAGCCCTGCAGGCAATCGCCACGACGCAAGCTGGAGACATCCGCGCGGAAGTGGACACAGCATTTGCCGCGGCCCGCAACATGGCGCGCGCCTTCGAAGTCATGGTCGGCGATGGTGAGTCCGCGACGCCGGTCGAACTGCGCCGGGCCCAGCTCAATGCCACGCTGCTCAATGTTCTCAAGGACAATCCGCGCTTCAACGGCACCTACAGCGCCTGGGTCGTCGACGGCCTTGATGGCAATGACGCGGCCTCCAAAGGCAAGACCAACATCGGCTCGGACCAGACCGGGCGCGCCCTTCCTTATTGGACACGCGACAGCGCCGGCAAGATCGCGCTCCAGCCACTGGTTGAATACGACAGCCGCGAGAGCCACCCCAACGGCCTCATGAAGGGTGGTTGGTTCATCGGCCCGCAGGAAACCGGCAAGGAAAGCATCCTCGCCCCCCTGCCCTATATCGTCCAGGGCAAGGCCGTCTTCCTCTCGACGATGTCGGTTCCCATCACGGTCAACGGCAAGTTCCTGGGCGTCGCCGGCGCCGACTTCGATCTGTCGGCCATTCAGAAGCTGGCAGAAGCTGTGAATGGGCAAATCTACGGTGGCGCCGGTGCCATCACCATTGCGACCGATAAGGGGCTGGTCGTCGCCTCAAGTCTCGATCCCACAGCCATCGGCGGACCGCTGTCAAAGCTTCTCCCCTCATGGCAGGAGGACATGAAGACGATCGTCGCCGGTAAGCAGGACATCACCTATGAAGAGGCGACTGATCGCCTGCGTGTGTTCGCCCCCGTGCCGCTCGGCCGCACCGGAACGAACTGGTCGGTGATCATCGGCGTTCCGCGTGCGGTGGTCATGGCCGACGTTACCAAGCTTGCGACAGAAACTGGCGCTGCCCAGAATGACAGCACCAGCAACCAGGCCATCGTGTCGCTGGTGGCTACTCTTGCCGGCATCTTCGTGATGTGGCTGGTTTCGCTGTCGGTCAGCAAGCCCATCCAGCGCCTCACCGCTGCCATGGAAGGCCTCGCAGCCCGCAAGACCGGCATCGTCGTGCCGGGTACCGATCGTAAGGATGAGATCGGCGCCATGGCCCGCACCGTCGGCATCATTCAGGATAACGCCGTTGTCGATGCCAAAGCGGCGAGTGAACAGTCGGCAGCCAACGACGCCCGCATCGCGGCGGAACGCAAGACGGCGATGGATCGCATGGCCGACGAATTCGAGAGATCGGTCGGCGCCATCGTTGGTTCGGTTTCCTCGGCATCGACGCAACTCCAGTCGGCCGCCCAAACCTTGACCAGTACGGCCGAGGATACGTCGGTGCGCTCTGCCGAGGTTGCCCAGGCATCCGAAGAGGCTTCTGCCAACGTCAACACCGTGGCTTCGGCCTCCGAGGAGATGGCGGTTTCCGTCCAGGAAATCAGCCGCCAGGTTGCCGAAAGCGCGCGGATGGCAGCCAGCGCCGTGCAGGAAGCCGTTGGCACCGCCAAGACCGTGAAAGACCTGTCGGAAGCCGCCCAGCGGATCGGCGAGATCGTCGACCTGATCGGCAATGTCGCCGGCCAGACCAACCTACTGGCCCTCAACGCGACGATCGAAGCGGCCCGTGCCGGTGAGGCCGGAAAGGGCTTTGCCGTGGTCGCCTCCGAGGTCAAGAACCTGGCCGATCAGACCGCCAAGGCGACAGCTCAGATCAGCGCGCAGATCTCCGGCATTCAGTCGTCCACCGGCACCGCCGTCTCGGCCATCGACAGCATCTCCAAGACCATCGAGAAGATGGATGAGATCGCCGCGCTGATCGCCGCGGCAGTTGAGGAACAGGCGGCTACGACGCAGGACATTGCCCAGAACGTCCAGAGTGCATCGACTGGTACGACCAACGTGTCCCGGAACATCGTACTGGTCACGCAAGCGGCCTCGGCCACAAGCGCCGCTGCCGAACAGGTTCTGAGTTCGTCGGCGGAACTGTCGCAGCAGTCGGACATGCTGAAGGAACAGGTCAGAACCTTCCTGGCAACTGTCCGCGCCGCCTAGATCGTCGTGCGTCCTAACGGACGCAAGGTGACGATCTAGTTCTTTGTTTGAGCATCAGATTTTCCGAAAACCGGATTCCACTTTTCGGTCCGATGCTCTCGGCAGAGAAAAGCCAACACGACCCGCGAGAAGCCGCAAGGTTTCCCGCGGGTCTTTCTTTTTTTGTGAATTGGCGCAGGCCGGCTGCCTTGCGATTTCGAACAGCGCAGCGGCGGGATGAGGCGGTGAAAAGCCATCATGGCGCTGGAAACCGCTGCGCCGATACGCGATGATCCAGCTTCAGCCAGCCGCGTATTTCCAGCCAGAGCATTTGGTTTGATCTGGTGATCCCTACCATCGCGCACCGACAAGGCACATCAAGGAACGCCGCCCATGACTTCCCCTCTGAGCCAGGACGAAATCCGCCGTTACTCGCGGCATTTGCTGCTGCGAGACGTCGGCGGCGCCGGTCAGCAGAAGCTCAAGGCGGCCAGGGTGCTGTGCGTCGGTGCGGGCGGGCTCGGTTCTCCCATCATCGAGTATCTGGCCGCCGCCGGCGTCGGCACGCTCGGCCTCGTCGATGACGATGTGGTGTCGCTCTCCAATCTGCAGCGACAGGTCGTGCATTCCACAGCCAACGTCGGCAAGCCCAAAGTCGAGAGCGCCGCCGAGCGCGTCGCGGCCTTGAACCCCAATGTGGTGACCGAGCTGTTTCCGGTGCGTCTTGACAGCACCAACATCGCCTCCATCTTCGACCGCTTCGACATCATCGTCGACGGAACGGATAATTTCCCGACGCGCTTCCTGGTGGCGGACACCGCCTATGCGCTGCAAAAGCCGCTCGTTTCGGCGGCAGTCCAGGAATTCTACGGCTCGGTGACGACGCTTCAGCCCTATTTGCTCGATGACAAGGGGCAGCCTGCGCCGAGCTGGCGTTGCCTGATGCCGCATGAGCCTGAAGGTGACGTGCCGACCTGTTCCCAAGTCGGCATTCTCGGCGCGGTGGTCGGTGTGCTTGGCACTCTTGCGGCCTGCGAAGTCCTGAAATTGATTACCGGCGTCGGCAAGCCTCTGATCGGGCGTCTGCTGATGGTCGACATCCGCGACATGAGAGTGGACACCATCGGCTATCGCCGCCGTCCAGACACAGTGATGCCGGGGTTGCCAAACCGACCGGCGGAAGCAGATCAGGCTCGATCCCTCATCTGATCACACCTAGAGCCGAATGACCTCGACGGTCTCGCCGGCCGCTATCGCCGGCGCGTATTCGGGGCGGATAACCAGGGCATTGGCCGTCGCCAGAACCCTCAGCAGGGAAGAATCCTGTCGAGCAAAGGGGGTTACGCGGAGCAATCCATCCCTCATGAACAGGTGACCACGCAAATAGTCGCGCCGCATGTCGTTGGGCTGGAGATCGGCTTCCAGAGTGGCGGTTGAGGTCTCGGGCAGCACGTCCCCCCGACCGAGCATGGCGCGGATCAGCGGCGCCAGAAACAGCACGCCACAGACCAGCGTCGATACCGGATTGCCGGGAAGGCCGAGCACTTCGGCCTGACCAACGCGGCCGTGCATCAGCGGCTTGCCCGGTCGCATGGCAACCTTCCAGAAGCCAATCGCCGCCCCTTCCGCCTCAAGAGCGGCGCGCGTGTAATCATGGTCTCCAACGGAGGCACCACCGATCACCACCACGATGTCGGCGCCGTCGTCCAGGCCACGCCGGATACGCCGGCGCAACAAACCGAGATCGTCAGGGGCAATGCTGAGATCAATCGGATCGCCACCCGCCTCTCGGATCAAATGAGAGAGTGCGACCGATGACGAAGCGATAATCTGATTTGGCTGCGGCTCGCCTCCTGGTGGCACAAGCTCGTCGCCGGAAGCGATCACCGCAACACGCGGTCGGCGCCGTACCATCAGGCTGTCGTGGTTCATGGCGGCCGCCAGCCCCAGCGACGTGAAGCCGAGACGGGTTCCCGCGACCAGGCCGATGTCTCCCTCGCTGAAGTCGAGCCCACGCGGGCGGACATATTGGCCCGGGACAGGAGCGACCTTGACACGAACGCGATCGAGATCCCGCTCGGCATCCTCCTGCATGACAACACAGTCCGCGCCGGCGGGCAGCGGCGCGCCGGTGAAGATGCGGACCGCCTCTCCCTCGCTCAGCGTGCCGCCAAAGCCGTGGCCGGCAGCCGACTCTCCCGCGACGCGAAGCCAAACGTCGCCGGTGGCAGCGGCTGCGCACATGGCATAGCCGTCCATCGACGACAGAGGAACCGGTGGCTGCGTCCGGCGCGCCGCGAGATCGGCGGCCAATACGCGGCCGCCCGCCTCGCTCAGTGACACCCGCTCGCTGCTCGTCGGCCTGACGGCGGACAGGAGTTCGGCTTGGGCAACTTCCACGGAAATCAGCGTCATGACAGCTCCTGTCGACGACTTCGAATAGGTCAGGTGTTCGCCAGCCAGTGACCAGACTTGCCACCGCTCTTTTCGAGAAGATGGATGGCCTCGATGCGCACGCCCTTTTCCACCGCCTTGACCATGTCATAGATGGTCAGGCAGGCGACCGAAACAGCGGTGAGCGCCTCCATCTCGACACCGGTCTTGCCGGTGCAGCGCACGGTCGCCGATACGATGATTCCCGGCAATGCCGGATCAGGCTCAAGGTCGAGCACAACCCCGGACAACGCCAGCGGATGGCAGAGGGGGATGAGGTCGGCCGTCTTCTTCGCCGCCATGATGCCGGCCAACCGCGCGGTGGCGATGACATCGCCCTTCGGCACCCGACCGTCGACGATCAGCGCCAGCGTCTCCGCCTTCATGATGACCCGACCGCTGGCGGTCGCAGCGCGCTGCGTGACGTCTTTTTCGCCGACGTCGACCATATGGGCAGCGCCCTTGTCGTCCAGGTGACTGAGACCGTCCTTCATAACGTGCTTTTCTCCCAGAAAATTCGGACTCGAACCGCCGGTCTCGCCGTTGCCGGCTCCAGTCTCAGACGGCAACAAGGACGAATGAAATGCTCGCGACACCGAATACGCCATGCCAGCAATCGTCCATACGCACCACTTGGCATTTCCCGACCGATCTCAAGGTTCTCGCCGCCGACTACGACGGCACCCTTGCCGATCGGGGTCGGATGAGCGCGGACACCGTGGCGGCACTGCGATCCCTGCGCGCCGGCGGCTTCCGGCTGATCCTGGTATCTGGCCGGCGGCTCGACAACATCCGTCAGGTCTGTGGCGAACTCGATCTGTTCGACGCGGTTATCCTGGAGAACGGAGCCGTATCCTTCTGCCCGGCAACTGGAACCGAACAGCTGATCGCGCCAGCCGTCGACGAACGCTTCCTGGCCGACCTGGCGCGGGAGCTGCCCGGCGAGCCATTGTTTGTCGGGCGCTCGATGGTGGCCACCGCCGCCGGCAATGCGGGCTGCGTGGAAGTGTTGATCGCGCTCGGCGGCTATGATCTTGAAGTTGTCGGCTGCGGTCGCCGGATATTGGTCTTGCCGAAGGGCATCAACAAAAGGAGCGGTCTTTCCCACGCTCTCGCCAGTCTCGGACTGCATCGAGATCAGGTGATCGCGGTCGGGGACGAGGAAAACGACATGGAACTCTTCAAAGGCTGTGCTCTGACGGCGGCGGTTGGCAACGCCGCGCCAGAACTGAAGGCGACCGCCAATCTGGTGCTGCCGGGCGAATCCGGACAAAGCGTGCAGTGCCTTGTCGACATGCTGCTCACGACCATCCCTTGAGGTGACGACCTCATGGTTTTCATTGCCGATCATCAGCCACCCAAAACCGGCAGGCGGATACAGCGGATGGTTCGGCCATAGCCGTCGGTCAGAAAAGCGCTCATGATCGCTGCTGGTACGCCTTGAACTTGCCTTGAGGCTGGCCGGTTGCCGTCGGAAAATCGCCTGCACCTCAGCGCAGAACCCGCAGTTCCTCCTTGAGACTTTCGATATCCGGAATGACGAAGGTGCGCGGTGTCGGCCGCTGGACATCGCCCGTCCGGATAAGCTCTGCCAGAACCGTCGAGACCGATTGGCGCGCGGCTCCGATGGCCATGGCAAGATCATCGCCATGCGGCGCGGCATCAATGACAACCCCCGCCGAGGTCTGGCGACCATCGTGCTCGGCCATCTCGCAGAGATATCTGATCAAGCGGTAGCGCACGCTACGGAAGGCCATTTCGCCGACCATGGTCAGCGACCGGTTCAGCATCTTCTCGACGGCCGGCAGAATGCACATGCCGAACTCGGGATGGTCGCGGGTCAGGCGCCGGAACAGGGCGCGTGGGACCACGGCCGCCTCGCCCTCCTTGCGCACCTCGACCACCATCTCCGGCTGGAGCGGTACCGCGTCGCCCGGACCAAGCGTGAACAGCGTCAGTTCCTTGCCCTCGTGCGAGGCGAAACACCGATAGCGGCCTGAGGCGACGATCAGGATGGCTTCGCCGATATCGTCCATCAGATTGGCGCCGTAGACGAGTTGGCCGACCTTCATCTTACGCAGCTTCGGGCCGCCTTCGGTTTGCAGCGTCTCGAGGACCACATGCGGAAGCGCATCCTTGCCAACCGGTTCGCCAAGCGCCGGCCGCACGGGCTCGCGTTCGATCGTTCTGCTCGGCTCGGCGCCGCCCTGGGCTTTGCGCGGCATCTGCATGCGGGCAAAGAAGGTCGATCCCTGAGCGGATTGCACCACGCACTCATCGGCTGAAGCTTGCCGCGTCACGCTGGCATGCTGCACCGAGAAGAGTTGCCGGAAATGCATGACGCCGATTGCCGACCAGCTGAGGCCGATCAACTCGATCGCCGCGCGGTTGGCGCCAACCAGACGATCGCTGTCGAAGGCCAGCAGACCCTCGTTGGGACTGCCGAGCAGACGCGGATTTGAATGCAGATGCATCTGTTCGAAGCGTCCATATCGCCGTTCGAACACTCGCCGCTCGATTTCGTTGGCGGCCCGCTTCAAGAGAGGCAGCGAGTAATCGTGCGCGACCGTGACCGACGTCGACAGATCGATAATGCCGGCCAGGGCGCCGCACGGGTCGATGATCGGCACCGCGGAACAACTGATATCCGTATTGCCATTGCAAAAGTGCTCGGCCCCGATGACCGATAGGGCGAAGCGCTCGGATACGGCCGTGCCGATGGCATTGGTCCCCATCGCCTGCTCGGACCAGTCGCCGCCCGCGCACAGGCCGAGCCGCTCCGCTTCATCGCTGAACGTGTTGTCGCCCAGACGGACCAGCACCACGCCGTTGGGGTCGGTCAGCACCACCACGCCACCGAGCGGCTGCGTTTCGCGACAGAGCGTGACGATTTCACCCCAGGCGGAAACCAACAGTTCCTCGTTACGCTCTCTCAGCTCCTTGAGAGCGGTTTCGGTGAGCCGCGTCTCGCTCCGTCGAGGCTTGCCGTTGACCAGGCCGTGCATGCTGCTGCGCTCCCAGGAACGCAGGATCGGCAGCGATACACCCGCGGGCACAATGCCATCGGACATGAATTTCGAGCGGACAGCCAGCAACCCATCCTGATCGGGAATGGGGCCAGGACGAATGCCGCGCTCATGTCGTCCAGATGTACTTCTGCAAGTTCCGCAGGCGGCCGGTCCCCCCGTCGGAATCGCACATGTATCGGCTTCGAGCCGTTGAGGCAGGACCATGTCAGCACCCTCCAGGGGCATCCAGCGCTGAAGTATCAAAGACATCGCTCACATTTTTCTCGCGATGAGACCACCTCAGACAAGCCTCCCGGCAGCGAGGCCGGACTTCTGGTAAAAGTGGGCTTTCCTATCGTGGAATTCGATCATAAGCCCCACCGAACTAAATCGTTATGATCCTTCAGTCGATATAACATCATTCTATATAGCGATGTTATTTTTCTTTTTGTTTCAGCCATTTACCCCTCCCCCTGGACCACCGTTACCCTGCGCTTGCGGCAAAGAGGAAAAGACGGACCAGATGCTAACCCGATAGCAACACTCATTTTTACCGATTGCAGCAGCGGGCCGGCAATTGGATGATGAAGAAGCGCGTATCGAACATCCTCGATCGTTCGTGGGTCGGCCGTCAGGATATCGACGGTAAGGCCTGCATTGCGGCCGGATCTCAGCTGGATCGAGAAATCGATCACCCCCGGAACCGCGAAGACAATGTCATCGACAATCTCCGCCGATAAGCTCCGTCCTTCTCCGACCGCAATTGGCTCGCCGATCCTCCCACCGAGCCGAAGCCGCCTGAGGATTGACCCGCAGTGACAGCGCGTTTCGACGATGCATCCGCTGTCGCCGGTGCGATAGCGAATGAGCGGCAGGCCACGGCGGCGCAAGGTACTGACGACAACCTCGCCCTCATGGCCGGCCGGCAGTACCCGACCGGTGTTCGCCTCGATAACCTCGAGATAGAGATCGCCTTCCCGGATATGCAAACCATCGTGTGCCTCGCAGGCGAGCGCACCGCCATATCCTGTTTCGGTCATGCCCCAATGTTCGAACACCTCGGTGCCCCAGACAACCGCGAGCGCCGCCTTGAAGCTTGGCGAAACGCTGTCGGCACTGACCAGTGCCGTTTCGATGCGGAGCGATGGCCCACCATCGGCCGCCATGAGCCGCGCGACGGCCCCCAGCGTCACCGGCATGCCGGCAATCGCCACCGGTTGCAGTTCGCGCAAGGCGCCGACCAGGGTTTCCAGCGTGCCGTCGACAGGCAGCGCCACGGGAAGAGCCCCGAGTCTTGCCAGTCCGCGCATCAGGAGATCACCGACGCTGTCTGGCCGTTGGGCGGGAAAAGCCACCGCCACGCAGCTCCCCGGGCGAACGATGGTCGCCATGCCGTGCTCGAAATAGGCGACGATCGCCTCGATATCCGCCTCGGTGAAGAACAGGCGCTTCTGCCGACCTGAAGTGCCCGACGTCGGAATGGTGACGAGACGCACCGCGTCGCGCATCGGCAAGGCGATCAGCGACGGATCATTGCGCACGAGGTCGGCCGGCGTCGTCAGGGGGAAACGGGCGATATCGCCGAGATCCTGGAGATCGCCCCGTTCCGGCCAATCGCTTCGCTGCCGGTAGAAGGGGCTTTGGGACCGCGCGTAGGCAATCGTCTCGTTCAGGCAACGAAGCTGATAGGCCTCGATATCGTCGCGGGTTGGCAGGCGATCGAGGCCGATCGTCCGCCCCACCCAAGCATCCAGCGTTCCGAACCCATTCATGTCGACGGCTCGCGGTAAAGCGACCGCCCCTGGAGATCGGTCAGATTGTAGGCGCAGAACGGGATAACGCGACCGTCGGACTTTGCCACATGGATATGGCACTGGCGCAGGCGATCGAGGTCGAGCGTCCAGGCGTCCTGGAAGGCCATGCCGGACAGCGACAGGCGCTGGCTCTGCTGCTCCAGAAACGCATCGAAAGCCTCAAGACCGGCAGCCGGCATTTCCTCTTGGGGCGCCTTCGTCCATTGGCCCGCGACATAACGCTGGGCGCGGGCCACGGCCGGTGAGCGCCACGTCGTGGCTTCGCAGCATCCCGCCTCGCCGGTTGTGTTCCCTGTTTGGGAACCACAACAGCCGGTCCCCGGCTCCGGATCGGAGCGAAAGCGACCGGAACGGTCGACAGCAAAGCGGCCACTGAAAGAACAGAAGGGATTCTCCGCCGAACCGGGACGGAAATCCTCGAGCCCAATGGCGCCGCCGGCATGCTCGATCAGCGCCTCCATCACCTCCGGCAGGGTTATGCGGTCCTCGTCGCTGGGAGCCCGAGGATTGCGCCCGAAATACGAGACCGGCTGAAAATGGACGGCCCGCACCGTCGGCATCTGTTGCTTGGCGAAATCGACGATGGCGCCGATCTCACCCGTGTTGACGCCGGGGACCAACGTCGGCACCAGCACCACGCCGACACCGGCCGCCCGCGCGCTCGCGATGGCGAGGCGCTTTGCCGCCAACAGGTCCCGGCCGCGCAACTGCCGATAAACGGCATCGCTGACACCGTCGAACTGCAGGAAGACGCAGTCGAGACCGGCATCGGCCAGGGCGGCAAGATAGTCGGGCTCGCGACCAATCCTGAGGCCATTGGTGTTGAGTTGGACAAAATCGAACCCCTTGGCCCGCACCAGGGCGACGACCGCGGGGAGATCATCGCGCACCGTGGGTTCACCGCCCGACAGCTGGATATGCACCTGCCCGCTGCCCGACCTCAGCTCGTCGAGGGCAATGCCGATTTCGTCGATCGGCATGTCCACTCCATGCCGACCGGCCGAGGCGAAGCAAACCGGGCAGACAAGGTCACACCGCGACGTCACCTCGATCAGCACGCAGCATCCTTGCTGACGATGATCGGCGCAAAGCCCGCAATCCCTCGGACAGCCCTCGGCGATGTCGGTTTTGACACTGACCGGCAGAGCGGTGGCGCGAGGACTGCGGGACCAGACATCGTAACTGCGAAGCCCCCGCCATACCGGCGTAACGACGCGACCGTGCGCGGGACAGGTCTTGTCGAGGTAAACCGTGTCGCCAACGGCAAAACGCTCGGCCGGAATGGTGTCGAGGCACTCCGGGCAGACGCTACGGGTGCGTCCAAGGGACAGGCGAACGGGACCGGTCATCATCAGCTCCCCACCAGCACCGAGGAACCGCCGACGATCATGGGGCCGAGCGGTCCGGTCACGGCCTCGACGGCATCAAGCACGGCTTCGACGGCGGCGCGGCGACGTCGCGCACCGGCCAATGCGGCGGGATTCGCAGCAAACGCGGCAAGGGCCGGCGCGAAGCGGTCTTCAAGGCTGACGCGCCGCTCCCCCTTGATCAGCTTGTCGGCGAGAAACACCAGGTGCCGTTCGTCGATCGGCTGTTCCGGCTCGAAAGCCATTTCCATGTGGGCCGCGACGATTTTGGCGACATCGGCAAAGCCGAACGCGGCAACATGCCGGGCACCCGCCAAAGCGTGATCGGGCTCGCCTTTGGCAATATCGTGAAGCAGCGCTCCGGCCCGGACGGCATCGGCGTTCATCGGCACCCCCTTGGCAATCAGACGATCGGCGATCTCGACAGCCAGCCGAGCGACAGCGGCACAATGGCGACGAGTCGGCTCCGGCGTACCCATCGCCTCTTGCATCGCCTCGCACTCCGCTTCGTCGGGATGGTGGCGATGCGGCAATAGCGCGGCAAGGCGGCGGTAGTCGTCGGAATAGTCCATGTCACGCAATATGCCGCTGTCAATGACGGGAATGGACCGGGCGTGCTGTTGGTGTCGCTCCAGAATGTCGCGTAGCGTCACTTCCGAAGGCGCCGCGAGGATTTCGGCGAAGAGTTGCCGGCGAATGAAAGGCGGATGACCTGACTGGCCGCGAAAGGTCGGGCGAAGGATCAAGGCCTCCCCTTCCCTCGCGCCTCTGGCAATCCGGGCCAAAGTCCCGGCCCTGACGAGCGGCACGTCGACCGGCAGGATCATCACGCCTTCGACCATGTCGGGCAACGCCGCAATCCCGGCCTTGACGCTCGACATCATGCCTTCGGCGAAGGCTGCGTTGACCACCGCCACCGCGCCGTGGGCCTCGACGGCCGGAACCATCCGCGCCGCCTCGTTGCCGACGACGATGTAAGTCTGTCCGATGGCGGCCTCGGCGATGGCAGCGATCACGTGCCCCAGCACCGTGTCATTGCCAAAGGGCAAGAGCGGCTTGAACGCGCCCATGCGCGACGACCAACCGGCCGCCAGCACCACCACGGCAATGCTCGGCAGCGGCGCCCCCACCGGATCACTCACGGCTTTTCCTCCGGCGGGAAAGCCGTGATATCGACGCCGTGATCGGCAAGCGTTTCCTTGATCTTGCCCCAAGCGGCGATGACCAGCGCCGGGCAACGCTCCCGCTTCAGGGACGCGTCGAACTTCATGATGTCGGAACAGTTGATGCCGCCATACTGACCGGTCGCGGCGGCGGTGAACCAGCCGGCAAAGTCGTCGAGCATGGCCCCCAGCTCAGGATGCTCGCGTTCGCCATCACCGCCCCGCCCGGCATAATAGCCAATGACGCAGCAGCCGGCCGATAGGGCTCCGCAATTGAACCCTTGCCCCATACCGAGGGCCAGCCCGGACATGGCCCGGACAAGACCCGGGTCGTCACGCCCCTGCGCCTCAAGGGCGAGCCGCATCAGGATGTGGCTGCACTTGAAATCGTCGAGCAGCAACTCGGCAACGCGGAAGGAGTCCTCGTTCATGGGTTTGCCCTCCCTTTCGACGCCATCGGTTCGCCAGATCGCGCGGCGACGAGCAGTCGATAGCGCGGACGACCGGCCGTTTGCCCAGCGCAAGCGCAATCGCCCCACAAGGCGTCGAGCGAACCGTAGTGGAAGATGAAGCGCGCGACAAAGCCGGCGAGCACGTCCGATCTGTCTTCGTCGTGAAGAATGACAAAGCCGGCGGCCAAAATGTCCTCGCAGAGGTCGTCTCGCCCGTCATCGCGCGGCCATTCGACGTCGGCGAGCAGCAAACGTCCCCCCGGCTTCAGCACCCGGGCCCATTCAACGAGCGCCGCACGACGGTCAGACATCAGCGACAGGCTGCATTCGGAGAGGACCGCGTCGAAACAGCCATCGGCAAATGGCAGGCGTGCGCCATCGCCATGGAACAGCGCCGAGACGACCCGCGAAGCAGCGATCGCCAGCGTCCTTGGGTCTCGATCAACGCCAATGCCGACAAAGCCATGTTTCTCAAGCCAAACCAGGCTTTCACCGGCGCCACAACCGACATCCAATACCAACTCACCGAGACGCAGGCCGGACCGCTCGAACAGCGCTTTGACGATCGCCCCATCGCCTGGCCGCAACCGCTCGCCGGTGGCGCCCTCGACACAACCACTGCCAAACAGGCCCGGAAGTGGCAGTGACGATTTGTCCATCACTTATCCTCCAGAGCCTGTTCGACCTTGAGCATCCGCCCGGAGGCGAGCTCCTCCGAGACATAGACGAAACCGCAAGATGGGCAGCATGGCAGCTCGACCGGGAAGGTCTGGCCGAGATAGCTCGCCTCGACCTTTCGCATTTCCAATGGCTTATCGCAGCGGGCGCAGACGAGATCGGGAATATCGCCGGAAGTACCGGTCATGGCTTCACCTCCACCTGCATGCGGTGGCCATAGGCGCGATGAACGACGAAGCCCGCTTCGGTCGGTTCGTATTCAACCCATGTGGTCACCGTGCCGATGCGACCGGAGGCGGTAAAATGGCCGCTGATCCGATCCTTGAGCCGACAGCCGGTCCGCTGCGCCTCGGCGATCACCTCGGCGATGTCGTCGACCAGCAACAGCTTGCACTCAATCTCGGCCCGGACGGAGTCGGCGATAATGAGGGAAACGGACGGAACGGGATCGCTCATGCTTTCTCCCCAGAGGTCACGCCGCATGCGCCGGCTCAACCGCAGTCGATTGTCGCGACGCCCCGAGAAGCCAGGGTCGGGGCGAGCAGCGGGATCGTCGGCGTCGGGGAAGATCAGGTCAATGAGATGAAGGGCGCGCTTGCCACGCCGGGCAAAGTTGTCGCGGCACATGGCACAGTAGGCGAGATAGTCGTCATCGCTCTCCGCGATCCGCTGGTCGACGAAAGCGTTGCCGACCTCGGGATTGGCGAAGGAGACAAGTCCGCCGTAACCGCAGCATGTGGTCTTCTCGGCGCCGGTCAGTTCGCGAACGTCGGCTCCCATCGAGGCGGCGATGGATCGCACCGCCGCTTGAACATCATGGGCATGCCGGCTCGTACAGGGATCGTGGATGGCGAGCGATTTCACGACCGATCTCGGCACCGCGACATCCGGCAGACCGATCGCAGCAAGCTCGGTCCAGAGCGAAGAAACCGGGATGTCCGGCAGGAATTCGCCGATCTGCTTGAGGCAAGTCGAGCAGGCCGTGACGATGCGCGGCCTCCCCTGCTCTTGCCATACGGCGTGAAGGTGATCGAGCACCTCCCTGTGCAGCGCCTTGCGCCCCGACCAATGGGCCGGCGCGCCACAGCAATCCATCATGAAACCAACGCCGCCCGGTAGACGTTCCGAGAGATAGCGATAGACAGCCTCGACCTGATGCGGCGCCGAGGCCGGCAACTGGCAACCGGGAAAGAACAACACGGCGCTTTGGTCATGTCCCGGCTGATGGCGAACGAAGGCAACCTCGTCGGAACGACTGAAAGCCATGTCACGCAACGCGAAATCATGGTGGGAGGCGGGCATATGGCCACGCTCGACCATGCTCTGACGCGCATCGAGACAAACGTCGCCCATGGCGAGATCATTCGGACAGAGCGTCTCGCAGAGCCCGCACAAGGCGCAACTATCGATCATCCGGTTGGACTTGCGATTGCCCATGATGATCGAGTCGTTGTTGTAGATCTCGCGCACCGCCCGCTTGGGATAGGTCTTGTAGTGGGCGAGATAGGCGCACGCCTTGACGCATTCGAGGCAATGACAAGGGAAGCAGCGCGCCGCTTCGCTCATGGCCTCGGCGTGACTGTAGCCGGCGGTGGGATCGGCCGGCTCAACCGGCGGCACGGCAACCTGGCTCGCCGTGTTGACGTAAAGACATGTGCCGGTAGCATTATCGTCGGCGCGGCTCGCCGTCAGCGAGGCGCCTTGCAGAAAGCGATCGATGGAAACCGCCGCCCGCCGGCCGTCCCGAACCGAGAAGATGGCCGAATAGGTTTCATCGTCACCGGTATGAAGGCAGCTGCCGAACACCGCCGGCCGCGAGGTCGCCAGCGTGATCGGATCGAGATCAATCCGCCCGGCGGAGGTCAGACGCAATGTCCCTGCGAACGGAATGGCCGGGCCGGGACCGATGGCCAGGAGAACGGCGTCATGCGCTGCAATGAGATCGGCGAGCACAAGCAGGCCGTCGCCACCCGTCACCCTTTGGCGGCAACGGATGTCGACGCCGAGCGATATGAGCGCGCCGAGATCGGCCTCGACCGCCGATGGCGGCAACAGGGAGGGATAGGCGTCATGGCGGAGGCGCTCAAGCGGGCGCGGTTCAGCCTCAAAAACCGTGACGGCGTGCCCCTTCATCGTAAGGTCGAAAGCCGCCGTGAGGCCAGCCAGCCCGGCGCCGACGACAGCAATTGTCTTGGGTTTGCGTGCTCGCTGAGCCGTGCGGCGAATTGTCGGATAGGCCTCTTCGACGAGCGCCCGTTCGAGCGCGCCCAAGCGGACGGCGCCACCCGCCTCGGCCCGGCGGCAGACCGCCTCGCAGGGGTGTTCGCAGATATGAGCGATGATGGCCGGAAAGGGAACAACGCGGCTAAAAAGCCCCATGGCCCCGGCGAAATCGCCGGCGGCCATCTTCTCGGCCATGCCACGCGCATCGGCGCGCAACGGACAGGCAGCGGCGCATGCCGGTGGCTGCTCCTCAATGCAGAGCGCTTCCCACGCCTTGATTTGGTCGCCATCCATGATGGTCTCGATAGGTTGCCATTGAGCCGAATTAGGTACGGGCGGCCCGGGAGAGGTCGGGCCGCCCGCGGTTTAGGGGAGCGGGCGGAAAGGCTCCCCTATTGTCGGATCTCAGTTGTGCTGAAGATCCTTTTTGGCCGCGGCCGCTCCTGCCTTCGCCTCAAGCCCCATCTTAATCGCCTCAGGCAGAGCAGGAATACGGAATATCCGCACGCCGCAGGCGTTGTAGATGGCATTGAGGATAGCCGGATGAAGCGCTGTCAGCGGCGCTTCGCCGACACCGGCGGCACCGAAGGGACCGAGCGGGCGAGCGGTTTCGAGATAAAGGATCTCGATATCGTCCGGCACATCCTTCGGATAGGGAATGCCACAGTCCTTGAGCGTGGTGTGCAGGTCCAGGTCCTCGAAGTCCTCGGTCAGAGCAAGACCGATGCCCTGGGCAAGACCGCCGTAGACCTGACCGTCGACGGTAGCCTTGTTGATGATGGTGCCGACGTCGATGGCCGTCGTCAGCTTGACCACGGACGCCTTGCCGGTCTCCACGTCGACTTCGACCTCCGGCATGAACACTTCGTACATGTAGATCGGGAACGGGTTGCCCTGGCCGGTGTCGGCCGAGCAGTCGGTGCAAGCCGCCGCCACCCACTTGCCGTCGTAGGAAAGCGGAATGTTCTCGGTCACCATCTCCTTGTAGGTCCGATAGCTGCCGTCCGGCTTCTTCATGGCGTTGAGCAACATTTCGGCAGCGACGCGGATAGCATTGCCGCAGAAGACGTTGGAGCGACTGCCACCAGCCGGTCCACCGTTCGGCCCGAAGGTGTCGGCCATGACCAGCCCGATCTGCTCCGGCTTGACGCCGGCCACACGCAACACCTCATGCGCCATGGTCTGGGCGGAGAGATCGGCCCCCTGGCCGTGGTCTTCCCAACCCGAGTGGACGATGAAGCCGGCGGGCGTCATCTCGACACGAGCTTCCGAACTGTCAGGCCCATCGAGACCGCAGCCATAGATGCCGAGGGAAATACCGACGCCGCGCTTGGTCTCGGGAGTCGACAGTTTGGCAGCCCGCTTCTTGGCTTCCAGGTATTTCGGCCGGATCAGGTCGAACAGTTGCTTCAGAACCAGCACCTCGGGCTTCTGCCCGGTGGGTGTCGTCGACGTCTCGTTGTAGAGATTCTTGTAGCGGAACTCGAGCGGATCCTCGCCCATCTTCTCGGCCAGCATATCCATGGCGATTTCGCCGGCCAGGAAGGCCTGCGGCGAACCATAGCCACGGAAAGCCGAGCCCCAGGCGTGGTTGGTCGCAACCGTCTTGCCCTTGCCGCGGATGTTTTCGAGGTGGTAGCCGGCGCCGGTGAACTGGGCCTGGCGCAGCGTCACCAGATCGCCGAATTCCGAATAGGGGCCGTGATCCAGCCACCAATCGGTTTCCATGGCGGTGAGCTTGCCATTCTTGTCGCAGGCGAGGCGGATGTTGATGTTGGCCGGGCTGCGCTTACCGGTGTAGGTGATGTTCTGATACTGGTCGTAGACCAGCGACACCGGCTTCTTGGTGACCAACGCGGCGACGCCGAGCAGAGCTTCCATGGTCGGCGAGAACTTGTAGCCGAAGGTGCCGCCGGTGGGATTCTGGATCAGCCGCAGCTTCTCGGGAGGAATGCCGAGGCCGGGGCAGATCATGGCGTGATGCAGATGCACGCCGATCGACTTGGAGAGGATCGTCAGCACGCCGTCATCATCGACGAAGGCTTCGCCGCAGTCCGGCTCCAGATGCAGATGCGGCTGGCGCGAGCAGTAGGTGGTGATGTCGACGACGGCGGCGGCACTGGCCATCAGCGGCTTGGTGTCGGCACCCTTGACGACGCCCTGCTCGTAATAGGCATTGGGAACGCCCGGATGGATTTCCATCGCATCTGGCGCAAGGGCGGCGAAGCCGGACATATAGGCCGGCAGCACTTCGAGATCGACCTTGACCTTCTTGGCGGCGGCGCGAGCATGTTCCTCGGTATCGGCGGCGACGATGGCAATGGCATCGCCGAACTGGAAGATCTTTTCCTTGCACAGGATCGGACGATCCCAGCCGTCACCCTTGTTGGTCGGGAAGGTGATGAGGCCGGTGATGGCGTTCTTGCCGCCGACGTCCTTCCAGGTGATGATCCGCTCGACGCCGACCATCTTCTCGGCTTCCGCCGTGTCGATGTTCTTGATCAGGGCATGGCTGACGTCGGCCTGCACCAGCGCGAGGCGCAACGTGCCGGCGGGCATCTTGAGCGCAACGTCGGCGCCAAAATCCCAGGTTCCCGTCACCTTGGCGACAGCCGACGGACGAATGTATTCGGTGCCGAGGATGGAGCCGTCCTCCTTGGGCTTCGGCATGATGTCGTAGATGGTCTTCTCGCCACGCATGATGGCAGCGGCGTCCATCACCGAGTCGATCAGCGGCTTGTAGCCGGTGCAGCGGCAGAGATTGCGGTTGCGATGGAACCAGGCGCGGACTTCCTCGCGGGTCGGGTTGAGGTTCTTGTCCAGCAAGGCCTTGGCCGACATGATGAAGCCGGGCGAGCAGACGCCGCATTGGGCACTGCCGTGAGCCATCCAGGCAACCTGCAGCGGATGAAGATTCTCGGGGGTGCCGATGCCTTCGATGGTGACGACCTTCGAACCGGCAACCAGCTTCTCCATCGGCGTCACGCAGGCGCGGATGGGCTTGCCGTCGATCAGCACGGTGCACGAACCGCACTGGCCGTCGGCGCAGCAAACCTTACAGCCGGTGAGCATCATCTGCTCGCGCAGCACGTCGGCGAGCGAGCGCTTCGGGTCGGCAACGACCCAGCGCTCCACACCATTCACGTTTAGAGAAATGCGTTTCATGTCTTCCTCCTAGGCTATTCCGTTCGTTTCAACGTCCCCAACTCAGCTGGCGGCAGAGAGAGGGGCTCCCTCTTCGCCAGCCGCACACCAGTCCATGGTCCGCGTCAGCGGGCATGCCTTGTCGACACCTCGGATGTGGGCGATCATTTCGGCGGTCACTGAGACCGCGATTTCCTCAGGCCCTTCGGCCCCGATCTCGAGACCGACCGGCGCGTGGACGCGTGCGAACGCTTCCGGAGCGAAGCCGGCGGCAACGAGATTCTTGTAGACGGTGAGCACCTTGCGCTTCGAGCCGATCATGCCGATGTAGCCGGCCGGCGTGCCGAGCGCCCAGGCGAGCGCCTCCTGATCGAGGGCGTGGCCGCGCATGGCGATGAACACCAGCGACGAGGCATTGGGCGAAAGATGCGGGGTTGTCGCCGCGAGCGGTCCGGCATGGGTGCTAGCAGCGGCGGGGAACCGCTCGGCATTGGCGAACTCGGCACGGTCATCGACGACCACCGTCTCGAGCCCCAGCGTCCGGCAGATCGTTTCGGTCATCAGGCCGACGTGGCCGCCGCCGAAAATGTAGACGGTCCGGTTGGGCATGATCGCCTCGATGTAAAACTGCAGATTTCCGCCGCAGATCATGCCGAGATCGAGCGTCGGGTTTTTGTGAAGGTCGATGGCCAGCATTTGCGACAGGCCTGATGCGATAACCTCGCGGGCGACCATGATCGCCCTACCCTCGGCAGCCCCGCCACCGACCGTGCCGGCGATGGTGCCGTCGGCGCGCACCAGCATCTTGGCCGCCGTCGCCGAAGGCGTTGACCCCGATTGGGTCACAATGGAAACCAGCGCGGCGCGACGACCGGCATCGCGCTCGCAGATGAGTTCCTTGTAGATATCCATGTTGTCCTCCGGCGGCCTGCGAGACACAGCAAACCCGAACGGCCAACCGCTTTCAGCTCCTCTGCCGAACCCGAATTTCCTCCTCGGGGCGGCGCTGAACGGCGACCTGTCCATGTTGGCCAGAGTCAGCCATCGCGAGGACAAAATCTGTCCGATACAGGACTCGTGGCGCGGAAATCGCTGTCGCCTGCGCGACGGCGCCGAACGGTTCAAATGGATAAAGGGAAAAAAATTGGCGGAAAACCGCAATTTCAGAGCATTCAGCTCTCGTCCGGGCGCTGGATGCGTATGAACACGCACAGGATGGGCGCCACAGCGCCGGACGCTCGGCACTAACCCTGCCGACCGGCACGACGGGGCTTATCAGCCGCCGGTCATCGGCGGAAACAGGGCGATCTCCCGCGCCGCGCCGAGCAATTCGTCCTGTTCGATGTGCAGTTGATCGACGGCGACGCGGATGGTCGACGGCGACTCCAGCGCGTAGGCATAATTGTCGCCGCGCCCGGACAGCCAGGCGATCATCTCGCCGGCTGTACGGACGTTGTCAGGCAAGCTGAGGCGCTCGTCGGAAAGACCGATGCGTTCACGCACCCAGGCGAAATAGATGACGCGGATCTCGCGGCTCTGCGCTTCCATCGGCTCCTCCGATCCCATGTTGCGTGATCAGGCTGCGACCGGCTGGGTGACATGCGCGGCCGCGATATCGTCGGCGAGGCGGTCAAGTTCGGCGAACGCCGCTTCGCGCGGCAGGCCCTTGACCATCACCGGCTCGAAGAAGGTGGCGTTCAGCTTCGGCAGCATCGACTGGACGATCTCCGGCAGATTGCCTTCCCAGCCAAAGGAGCCGATCACCGCCGCGTATTTTGCCTTGAGGCCGAGCACGTTGGCGAGAAGCGCGGCATAGGCGACACTGGGGTGCGGCCCCGACAAGACTGTCGGCGAAGCGAACACGACCGTCGATGCCTCAACGAGGCTCATGGCGAACTCGCCGGTATCGAGATCGACGACATTCATCGGCTTGACGCCGATGCCGCGCTCGACGAGCCGGTCAGTGAGATAGCCGACCATCAACGCCGTGCTCTCATACATCGACACGTAGGGAATGACGACGAAGGGCTTGGGCTCGTCGGACGTCCAGGCACGATAGAGGTCGAGGATGAACGGTGGGCGCGCATAGATCGGCCCATGGCTCGGCGCGATAAAGTCGAGGTCCAGCGCGCCGACCTTGTCGCAGGCCTCCTTCGAGAAGGACCGGTAGGGCATCATGATCTCGGCGTAATAGCGCTTGGCCGCCGTCTCGACCCGTGCCTCGTCATCGGCGTAGAGGTCGGTGGTGGCCAGGTGAGCACCCAGAAAATCGCAGGTGAAGGCGATGCGCGATTCCGGCACGTAGGTGACCATGGTATCCGGCCAGTGGACCCAGGGCGTCATCAGGAATTGCAGCGTTTTGTCACCGAGCGACAGGCTGTGGCCGTCACCGACGGTGATGAAGGCATCGCGGCTGACCGGCAGCGTATCGAGGATGAAACGCTTGCACTTGGCGTTGGTCACCACCTTGGCCTCGGGGAAAAGCTCGAGGACGGCGGGGATGGAGCCGGAATGATCCTGCTCGGCATGGTTGGCGACGATATAGTCGATCCGCTCGATGCCGGATTTCTTGATGGCAGCGATGAATTCCGCGGTTTTCGGCGGATAGATGGTATCGATCAACGCCGTCTTTTCGCTGCCCTTGATGAGATAAGCGTTGTAGGTGGTGCCTTCCGGCAGGGGCACCAGTTCGTCGAAGAGTTCTCGATCCCAATCGATTGCTCGGTAGGAGAAAATACCGTCCGTAACCTTTTGCGGGATCATTGCGAATACCTTTCACTTGAAGACGACAGAGAGGGCTGGCTCAGCAGCAGCCCGAAGCCTGAGCGGGACCGGCCTGAGCGCTCGAACCGGATGGTGAGCACTCGAACCGGCCGAAATGGGTGGTCCGATCGCCATCGACGCGGAAATGACGCTTGAGGCGGCTTTCCCCGGCCATGGCGGCCGTATTGCCGCAGACCAGCATCGGCTTGCCGGTGATGAAGCGATGATGATCGTCGAGAATGAAGCTGGCGGGTGCATCCGGTACGCTGCCGAGATAGGTCGCCACCTGACCGTAGTCCTCGCAACAGTCCTCAAGGTTATCGAGCTTGAAGGTGCGAATGGTCATCGATGAGAAAGCCGTTGGGCCGACCAGGAGTTCGACATAGGGATGGTCGAGGACGATGGCTCGCCGGGCGAGCAAGCGAACATCCAGCCAGCCGGCAGCCGCCATCAGGCGACGGAAATCTTCGACATAGAGCGCGCCGCCCAGACACTCGCCGACCAACAGCGGGTCGGTGGCAACGTCGGCCGGCAGGCGACGACTGGCAAAAACGTCTGAAAACAGCAATTCGCCGCCCGGCTTCAGAACCCGGCGTATCTCGGCGAACACCTTCGCCTTGTCGACTGAGAGATTGAGGGCGCAGTTGGAGATCACCACGTCGACCGATCCGTCGGCGATGCCGAAGGCCGAGAGATCTTCGAACCGACCTTCAAGAAAGCTGACGTTGGATATCCTATGCCCAAAGATGCGCGCCTGTTCCGCCTGATGGTCGCGACCGACTGCCAGTTGCTCGGGCGTCATGTCGACACCGATCGACCGGCCGGCTTCCCCGACCAGAGCCGACAGCATGAACACGTCGCGCCCGGTGCCGCAACCAAGGTCAAGTACGGTCAGGCCTTCGACATCATCGGGGATCGGCGAACCACAGCCGTAGAACCGGTTCGTCACTTCGGGATGGATGGAGGAAAGAATGGATCTCAGGCGCGGCGAAAGGTGGTCGGTGGAGCAGCAGGCTCCCGTCTTCAGATCCTCTCGGCCGTTGAGCTTGGCACCGTAATAGTCCCGAACGGTGGCCGTTACCCGGTCCATTTCGACCTCCCTGCCCTTGTGGCGAACCTCAGCCTGGAGCTTTCCAGGCGCCACCATCGCTCCAAATGGGGAACAGGTCTGTCACCGACAGGACAGGGAGCGAAAATGGCATGTCGGTGATCCGGCTCTTGTTGAATGCCACGACGATTCTGTCAGCGCAGAAGCCTCACCCCCCCCTTGTCGCCAGAGGTCACATGATCTTTGCTGCACATGGAATGAGAAGGACCAGCGGCTTGGGCATCGAAGCGATCAGAACAGAACGTCTGCTTGGGCTCCTTGGCGATCGTCCAGAGCCGGTCGTTGTCATCGAAGCCCTGGCAGGCATGGGCAAGAGCCGTCTTCTCGATAACCTGAAAACCGCGTCTGAAACGTCGGCCAAAGGCGCGTCGCCAGACAAACGAGCTGGTTCGCTGTTCTGGGATGTGCCGTCTGAAGGACCCTTTGATCGGCTCGATATTGTTACGCCCTCCTCCCGGCTGACGCTTGCCAAGAGACCTCATGTTCAGTTGCCGGGCCTGGACAGGCTCTTTGCCTTCGGACAGGCCTATCGCCTTGCCGAAGAGGCGCTCCTTTACCAAACGGACGAACTCATTGAAGCCTTTGGCGAAAAGGCGGGATTGGATATCGCCTCCCAGACCGGCGGCTGGCCACTGCTGATCGACGACAACGGGCAAAGATGGATCGATCGCGACATCCTGAGCCGCTTCATCGCCGATGAAATCCTGGCGCACCTGCCGGACGAAACGCTCATCTGCCTCGCCATGATGAGCGCAGGAAGCAGAGTAACCGGGGGGGCGCCACCGCTGCCCCTGGCACGCCTTGATCCGTCAGGAGCGTGGATCATCGGCGGCCTTGAGTTCGCAGAGCCGCTTGCCGCGGCGCTCGCCACGGAGCAAAACCGCCGCCTGACCAATCCCGATCTATGTCCTTCGCTGGCTGAAGCCAGCGCCAAGCTGGGATTTGCCAGGCAGACTATTCTCGACATGCAGAGGGTGGAGGCCTTCGAGGCCGCAGAACGCCTGCTTGAGGCAGAGCACGGCTGGTATTTCCTCTACTTCCATGGCGCCACCGCCTTCGACGAAGTTCTGGCCGGGTTCCCCGAAGAGGCGAGCCGGCAAAGCGACACCGTGGTGTTCTGCCGCGCCTTGCAGGCCTTGAAGCATGGCGAAGTATCCCTTGCCCGACGGCTGCTCGCCGACCGGTTTGGCAGTGAGACGCTTGATCCAGCCAAGGTGCTCGCTGTCCGCGGGCGCTATTCGGCGGAATTTCGAAGCTTTCGCCTGGTGATGCTGATTTACGAGGACATTCCGCTCACCGAGGAGCTCCTGCGGCTCGCCTTCGCCATTCTCGCCGACCTGCCGATCGAGGCTCATCTGCTGAGGGGCAGCATTCACAACGCCATCCTTGAGTTCTACCTGCGCACGCGCCGGTTCGCCGAGGCGGAAGACGTGGCGGAACGAGCCCTACGGCACTATCGCGCGGCGGGCGCCAGCCTGCTCGCCTTCTACATTTCGCTGCATCTCGCCATCATGCGCCTGATGTCGGGCGATGCGGCCTCTGCCGGAGAGTGGGCGAACGAAGCCGAACGCGACATGGCCAGCCTCGGCTTTGACAGTCCGCACGATCTGCTGCTCCTCAAGCTCCTCAAGAGCTGCGTTGCCTACGAGGAAGGCCACGACGAGGCGCTGATCCAGTTCCTCAATCAGGATCTCGAGCTGTTCTCGCATGGCGAGATCTGGCCGACGCTCGTCGAATTCGCGCTGCAATACGGCAGCCAGGCCTTGTCGCGGCGCTATTCGACCATCGCGGCCCGCTCCTTCCTGGATCGCTGGCGGGTGTATCAGGTGCAGAACCGGCAGTTCCAGATGATGATCGACAGCCGGGAAGTGGTGGTGATGCAGAACGGCAACCGGTGGCGAGAGGCAGCCGATCGTCTGGCGCAGCTCACGACGCCGGTTACACAGGACGTTGCCTCGAACGCCCGTGCGCTTGCTCGCCTTGGTCACCGAGACGAAATCGCCGTCGCGCTGTGCTGGCTGCGGCACATGGTGTTCGAAACACCGACCCGACCGGACCTCGTCGAGTGTCTCGCCGCCATCGAGTCCAACCTCGCCCTGACGGCGCGCCAGCGGCTCGGGGTGCAGATCTGGAGCGCCTATGTCTTCAAGCGTCAGCGCGACCTGACGCGCGCCCGCGCCCAACTGCAGGCGACCTTCGAGACGGTGGCGCGCAACGGCTGCCTCGGTTCCCTGTCCGAAGAGCAGGCCTTTCTGGCGGATCTGCTGGCCAACCGCCGGATTTCGGACTTCCTGTCGGCCTTGAGCGAGGCACGCCAGGTGCTGCGCCGGCTTCGCGACTTCGGGCTTGGCAACTCCGGCCTTGGATCGCGCAATGGCCTGTCGCGGCAAGAGACCAAGGTGCTGATGATGGTCACCGAGGGGGCGTCCAACAAGTTTGTCGCCAAGATGCTGCAGATTTCCGAACCCACCGTGAAATTCCACCTCGGCAACGTCTATCGCAAGCTTGGCTGCCGTAGGCGCAAGGAGGCGATCGCCGCCGCGCGGGCGCTGGGGCTCGTCGGCTAGACGGCATTTCAGACCAATACCTATACCTTTTTGCGCAAAACCTATCCGTCGGACTGCTTGAGAACCATTCGCGGGTTCCGCAACATCGACCCAAGTGCAAGAGACGAAAATCGTCCGAAACGACCGCGATCAAGCGTCGGCCTTTTGGCCCGCGCCGAAAAACAGCGGCGACAAAAATAACCACGAGGGGTCCCCGTCCATGAACCGCAAGTCCCGCTTCCTCCTGACTGTCTTTGCGACCGCCGCCGCATCGGCCATGACCGCCGGTGCCCTGCAGGCCAAGACCGTCGTCACCATGAACACCGTGCAGATCTTCGGAACCATCGATCCGGCCAAGATCTCCGACTACACCGACTATATGGCTGCCGTGAATCTCTACGACGGCCTCGTCAACGTCGACCCGGCCGGCAATCTCGTTCCGGAGATTGCCGAGAGCTGGACCGTCTCGCCCGACACCAAGGAAGTCACCTTCAAGCTGCGCGCTGACGCGAAGTTCTCGGACGGCACGCCGGTCACCGCCGCCGACGTCGTCTACTCGGTCGAGCGCCTCCTCAAGATCAACCAGGGTCCGGCCAACCTGTTTGCCGACGTGCTGAAGTCCGGCTCGGTGACGGCGGTTGACGATCACACGGTGAAGTTCACGCTGTCGAAGACCTTCGCGCCGTTCCTCTCCACGGTTCCGGCAATCATGGTGCTGAACTCCAAGGTTGTCGAGGCGAACGCCGGCAGCGACGACGGCCAGACCTATCTTGCAACGCATGTCGCCGGCGCCGGCGCCTACACGCTGACGAGCTGGGATCGCGGTTCGCAGATGACCATCGACCGCAATCCCAACTACTACAAGGGATTCGGGCCCGGCCCAATCGACGAGGTCCGCTGGATCATCACCAACGACGAAGCCACCGTGCGTTCGCTTGCCGCGTCGGGCGAGCTCACCATGTCCTCGCAGTATCAGTCGCCGGAGACCTACAAAGCGCTGGAAGCCATGGGACGCTTCAAGATCGTGGCCGAGGACACGCCCACCGCCTTCTATCTCAAGCTGAACACCAAGGTGGCGCCGACCGACGACCTGCATATTCGCAAGGCCATCGCGCTTGCCACCGACTACGCCACCATTCGCGAGGTGATCCTGCCCGGCGGCGAGCTCAACGGCCCGCTTCCCAAGAATTTCGCCGACTTCTATGCGTCCGACCTGCCGGCGCCGAAGTTCGACGTCGAGGCCGCCAAGGCCGAGATTGCCAAGTCCAAGTACGCCGGCAAGAAGATCCCGATCACCCTCGGCTATGTCGCCGGCACCAAGTTCGAGGAAGAGATCAGCCTGCTGATGCAGGCCAACCTCGAACAGCTCGGCTTCGTCGTGACGCAGCAGGCCGATCCCTGGAACAGGATCACCGAGATCGCCAGCAAGGTCGAGACCAGCCCGGCGGTCAACCAGATCTTCTTCTCACCGACCTATCCGTCTCCGGACTCGATGTTCTTCACCCAGTATCACTCCAAGGCCGCCGGCACTTGGGCGTCCATGGAGTGGCTGCAGGACCCGGAAGTCGACAAGCTGATCGACGCCGCGCGCGCCACCACCGACAAGGCCGAGCAGGCAGGCTCCTACAAGACGCTGCAGCACAAGCTGGTCGACCTGCAGGCCGACGTCTTCCTGCAGACGCAGACGGTGCAGCACGCCATGGACAAGTGCCTCGACGGCTTCAAGGCGGTGCCCATGCAGTCCTTCGACTACGACTTCACCAAGTATCACTGGACCTGCCAGTAAGCGGCCCGGCAATGCGAGCGGCGTTGATGCTCGCATCCTGAATTCACGGGAGACCCCCTGCTCCCGTGACGGTCGGACCGGCGCGCTGTTGCCAAACCGCGCCGGTTCGCTTCTTTCCCAAGGCCACGGAGACCGCTCCTTGGAATTCCTCCGCTTCCTTCTGCGACGTGTCTTGTGGTCGCTGCTGGTTCTTGTCGGGCTGTCGATGGTGATCTTCATCATCGCCCGTGCCGTTCCGGGCGATCCGGCCCGCATGGCACTCGGGCCGACAGCCACGCAGGAACAGGTCGCCGACCTGCAGAAGAAACTCGGCCTCGACAGGCCGATCGTCCAGCAATACGGCCTGTTCATCGCCGGCCTCGCCCACGGCGACCTCGGTCGCTCGCTGCTGACCGAGCGTCCTGTCAATGACGACATCCGCGATACCTTCGCGGCGACGCTGGAACTGGTGTTGGCCACCATCTTCATCGCCGTGGTGCTGGGCGTGCCGCTTGGCGTGGTCGCTGCCTACTGGAAGGATCGCTGGCCGGACAACGTGGTGCGGATCGTCGCCATCTTCTCGGCGGTGACCCCGAGCTTCTTCCTGGCTCTCTTGCTGCAGATCCTCGCCGGCTATGTGCTGCACATCCTGCCGACGACCGGCCGTCTGCCACCCAATTTCGATTTTGCCCCCACCCACACCGGCCTTGTGCTGATCGACTCGCTGATCGCCCTGCGCCCCGACGCCTTTCTTGAAGGTCTGCGCTATCTGCTGCTGCCGGCCATCGCGCTTGCCGCCGCCACCATGGGCCAGATGGCGCGCATCACCCGCTCCTCGATGATCGATGTCTCAAGCCAGGACTACATCGAGGCGAGCCGCGCCTTCGGCGTGCCCGAGTGGGTTCGCGTCTGCAAGTACATGCTGCGCCCGAGCTTCGTGCCGCCACTCACCATCCTCGGGCTCGAATTCGCGTCGCTGATCGGCAATGCCTTCGTCGTGGAACTGGTGTTCGCGTGGCCGGGGATGGCCGCCTATGGCATCCGCACCATCCTCCAGAAGGACCTCAATGCCGTGATGGGCGTGGTCATGGTCTCCGGCGTGTTCTTCGTTCTGGTCAACCTCGTCATCGACCTTCTGGTCGGCCTCGTCGATCCGCGCGTACGCATCCGGGGGAGCCGCCAATGAGCGACGAACTGACCCTTGCCGAAGACGCGCCGCGCCTGTCGAGCGCCTACCAAAGCTGGTACCGTTTCTCGCGCAACCCGACGGCGATGATCGGCCTCGTCATCGTGGCTGTCTGCGTTCTCGCCGCCATCCTGGCACCGTGGATCACGCCGCACCCCGATCACGTCGGCGCCGTCGTCAATTTCCGCGCCCGCCACCTGCCACCATCGGCGGACTACTGGTTCGGCACCGACAATGTCGGCCGCGACATCTTCACCAGGGTGATCTTCGGCTTCCGCATCTCATTGATGCTGGCCGTGGTGGTTCTCGGCACCGCCATCCCGATCGGAACGATCCTCGGCCTGATGGCCGGCTATTTCGGCGGCTGGGTCGAGATCGTCTTCATGCGCTTCACCGACATTGCGCTGGCGATCCCGCCGCTTGTGATGGCGCTCGCTGTCGCGGCCGTGCTGTCGCCCGATCTCGTCAACTCGATGCTGGCCATCGCCGCGCTCTGGTGGACCTGGCACACCCGCCTCATCTACTCGATCACCCGCCAGCTCAGGACGCGGGAGTTTGTGGAAGCGGCCGAGACGCTGGGCGCCAGCAAGTTCCACATTCTGTTCCGCGAGATTCTGCCCAACTGCGTGTCGGCCATCGCGGTGAAGACGTCGCTCGACTGCGGCTTCGTCATTCTGGTCGGTGCATCGCTGTCCTTCCTGGGGCTCGGCATCCAGCCGCCAACGCCCGACCTCGGCACCATGGTTGCCTCCGGCTCGGCCTTCCTGCCCGACTACTGGTGGGAATCGGTACTGCCGGGTTGCGCCATCCTGTTCGTCGCCCTCGGCTTCAATCTGCTCGGCGACGGCCTGCGCGACCTCTACGACGTGGAGAACGTGCGATGACCGACGCCCTGCTCTCCGTTCGCAACCTGTCGGTCGCGTTCACGACCTATGGCCGCACCCAACCGGTGCTGCACGGCGTCAGTCTCGACGTTCCCGCCCGCAGCCACGTGGCGCTGGTTGGCGAAAGTGGCTCCGGCAAGACGGTGACCATGAAGTCGATCATGGGCCTCTTGCACATGCCGCCGGCCTCGATCAGCTCCGGCGCCATCCTCTACGATGGCCGCGACCTCTTGACCATGCCGCGCCGCGAGCGGCTGAAGCTCACGGGCACCGACATGTCGATGGTGTTCCAGGACCCGATGAGCTCACTCAATCCGGTCTTCACCATCGCCGACCAGATGTCGACGATCCTGAAATACGCCGACAAGCGCCTTGGACGGTCGCGGTCGCGCCGACAGCGCATGGACCGCGTACTCGAAGTGCTCGGCCAGGTCAGGATGCGTGAGCCGGAACGCGTTGCGCGCTCCTACCCCATCATGCTGTCGGGCGGCATGCGGCAGCGCGTGCTGATTGCCATGGCGCTGCTATCGGAGCCACGTCTGCTGATCGCCGACGAGCCCGGCACGGCGCTCGACGTCACCACCCAGGCGCAGATCCTGAAGCTGCTCAAGGATCTGGTCGAGGAACGCGGCCTCGCCCTTCTGATGATCACCCACAATCTCGGCGTGGTGCGCGAGACCTCGGACTACGTCTACGTCATGCACAAGGGCAAGGTGGTTGAAGAGGCGCCAACCGCCGAATTGTTCGCCGCGCCAAAGGTTGCTTACACCCGTGCCCTGATCGACGCGGTGCCGCGCCTCACCGGCGCAAGGCCAACCCAACGGATGGAGGCCGCGCCGTGAACGCCAGACAAAGTCCGCTTCTCGAGGTCGTCGATCTCGTCAAGAGCTTCCCCGTATACAACGCCTTCGGCAGCCGATCCGGCGAGCTCGTGGCGGTCGATCACGTGTCTTTCTCCATCCGGCGCGGCGGCATCTATGGTCTTGCCGGCGAGAGCGGCTCTGGCAAATCGACCATTGCCCGCATGATCATGGGGCTTCTCGCGCCAACCGGCGGCGACGTGTTGCTCGGCTCGGAGAACATCACCGGCACGCTCGGCACCCGCGCTCGCTCACGCCAGGTGCAGATGGTGTTCCAGAACCCCGGTTCGTCGCTCAATCCGCGCCGCACCATCGGCCAGTCGATCGCCGTGCCGCTCGAAGCGCACGCTTATCCGCGCGCCGACCGGCGGCGGCGGATCACCGAACTCCTGGACATGGTGCAGTTGCCGGCCAGCTTTGCCGATCGCTATCCGCACGAGCTGTCCGGTGGCCAGAAGCAGCGCGTCGCCATCGCCCGGGCGCTCGCCGTGGCGCCGCAATTGATCGTTCTCGACGAGCCAACGTCGGCGCTCGACGTGTCGGTGCAGGCCAAGGTGATCGAGCTGCTGACCGAGCTCGGACGCCAGCTCGACCTCACCTATCTCTTCATTTCCCATGACCTCAGCCTGATGCGCAATTTCGCCGACGAGGTGGGCATTCTCTATCGCGGCCGCATCGTCGAGAGCGGCCCGACAGCCAAGGTCTTCGAGCACCCCGAGCACGACTATACGCGCCTTCTCATCGCCTCGGTTCCGGTGATCTCGGCCGAGGAGGAGGCCCTGCGGCCCCACATTCCCTTGATCGACGGAGAGATTCCGACGGCGGAAAAACTGCTCGCCCTCCGGGAGAGCCAAAGAACAACCGAAGTTCCCAAGAGGATCTGACAGATGATCAGAATTGGCATCGACGTCGGCGGCACCAATACGGACGCCGTCGTGATGGATGGCGCACGCGTACTTGCCGGCGTCAAGGCAGCAACGACGGCCGACGTCATGTCAGGCGTCGTCAACGCACTGGCTGACGTGCTGAAGGCATCCGGCAAGGCAGCGGCCGACATCGACGTGGTGATGATCGGCACCACCCACTTCACCAACGCCGTGGTGCAGCGGCGCGATCTGGCCAAAACAGCCGCTGTCCGCCTCGGCCTGCCGGCAACGGCATCGCTGCCACCGATGGTCGACTGGCCGGAGGACCTCAGGGAGGCCATCGGCAACCTCAGCTATCTCGCCCACGGCGGCAACGAGTTTGATGGCCGCAAGATCTCGCCGCTCGACGAGGCGGAGCTGATCGGTATCGCCGAGGACATCAAGGCCAAGGGCGTCAACACCATCGCCATCACCTCGGTGTTTTCGCCGGTCAGCGACGAGTGCGAGAAGCAGGCCGCCGCCATCTTCGAGAAGACCATTCCGGGCGTTCACATCACCCTGTCATCGGAGATCGGCCGCATCGGCCTCCTGGAACGCGAAAACGCGGCGATCATGAATGCCTGCCTGCGCGACCTCTCAAAGGATGTGATCGAGGCCTTCCGCAACGCCATCGCCTCGGCCGGCATCAAGGGCAAGTTCTTCCTGACGCAGAACGACGGCACGCTGATGGAAGCGGCCTTTGCCGAGAAGTTCCCGGTGCTGACCTTCGCCTCCGGCCCGACCAATTCGATGCGCGGCGCGGCGTTCCTCTCCGGCGTCAAGGACGCCATCGTCGTCGACATCGGCGGCACCACCTCCGACGTCGGTTCGCTGCACAAGGGCTTCCCGCGTCAGGCGACGGTGGCCGTCGAAGTGGGCGGCGTCCGCACCAACTTCCGCATGCCGGACGTATTTTCCATCGGCCTCGGTGGTGGCTCGCACGTGGTCGAGACCGACAAGGGGATCAAGGTTGGCCCGACCTCGGTCGGCTATCGCATCATCACCGAGGCGCTGATCTTCGGCGGCAAGACGCTCACCACTTCGGACGTGGTGGTCGCTGCCGGCAAGTACGATCTCGGCGACCGTGCCAAGGTCGCTCACCTTTCGCCCGCGTTGATCGCCGCCGCAGAGGCACGCATCGCCGCCATGCTGGAGGACTGCGTCGAGCGCTCGCGCCTGTCGCCGGATCCGTTGCCGGTCATCGTCGTCGGCGGTGGGTCGATCCTGGTCGACAAGCCGATTGCCGGCCTGGACCTGATCAAGCCCGACCACTTCGCCGTGGCCAACGCTGTGGGTGCCGCCATTGCCCAGGTCTCCGGCGAGGTCGACCGCGTCTACGCGCTGGCCGAAATGGGTCGCGATGCAGCACTGGCCGATGCCAAGGCGCAGGCGATCGAGGCGGCGGTCAACGCCGGTGCCGCCCGCGACAGCATCGAGATCGTCGATGTCGAGGACGTGCCGCTCGCCTATCTGCCCGGCAACGCAACCCGTGTTCGCGTCAAGGCCGTAGGAGAGCTGCATGTCGCCTAAGGGCTATCTCCTCAAGGAGAGCGACCTGCATCCGCTGTCGCTCGGCGCGGCGCTGCTCGGCACGGGCGGCGGCGGCAATCCCTACATCGGCATGCTGCGGACGAGGGAACTGATCCGATCCGGACACGAGATCAGGATCATCGATCTCGATACGCTGCCGGACGACGCGCTCGTCGGCGAGGTCGGCGGCATCGGCGCGCCGGTGGTCGGCATCGAGAAGTTCGAGGAAGGTCGCGAGTGCTACCACGCCATGCGGGCCGTCGAGGAGGCTGCCGGCGTCAAGATGTCGGCGCTCATCTCGGCGGAGATCGGCGGCTCGAACAGCCTTGAGCCGATCATCGCCGCCGCCTACGCCGGCCTGCCGGTGCTCGACGGCGACGGCATGGGGCGCGCTTTCCCAGAAGTGCAGATGACGACCTTCTTCATCTACGGCGCACCGACGGCGCCGGCTGCCATTGCCGACGAGAAGGGCAATGTCGTGGTCTTCCGCAAGGTCATCGACATGTTCTGGCTGGAACGCTTCGCCCGCGATGCCGCCGTGGCCATGGGCGCCACGGCCGGGCTCGCCTCGGCGCCGATGACCATGGAGTATGTTCGCCGCACCGCCGTTCCCGGCACCGTCAGCGAGGCGCTGAGGATCGGCCATACCGTGCTGGAAGCTCGCAAAGACAGGCGTAACGTCATCGAAGACGTACTCAAGGTCACCGGTGGCGGCCTCTATTTCACCGGCAAGATCACCGACGTCAGGCGCGAACTCACCGGCGGCTTTGCGCGGGGGCACGCCATCCTCTCGGGCGTCAACGAGTTTGCCGGCTCCGAGGCCCGCATCGCCATCCAGAACGAGAACCTCGTCCTCTGGGTCGACGGCGAACCGAAGGTGATGGTGCCGGACCTCATCGTCAATCTCGACCTCGATACCGGCGAACCGATCACCACCGAGGTGCTGCGCTACGGCCAGCGCATTGCCGTGCTCGGCCTGCCGGTCCATCCGCTCATGAAAACCGAGAAGGCCCTCGAGGTCGTCGGCCCCAAGGCCTTCGGCTATCCCGAACTTACCTTCGTTCCCATCGCCGCCCTGCAAGCGTCCACCCAAGGATGAAGCCATGAAGATCAAGCGCATCGTTCACGCCGAAGACATGGAGGACATTGCCACCGGTGGCGCCATTCTCGGGACCGGCGGCGGCGGTGATCCCTACGTCGGCAAGCTGATGGCTCAGGAGGCGATCCGCCGGCACGGACCGGTCAAGATCATCGACGTTGACGAGCTCGCCGACGATGCCCTCGTGGTGCCGGTCTGCATGATGGGCGCGCCAACGGTGATGACCGAGAAGATCCCGGCTGGTCACGAGCTGATCATCGCCTTCCGCAAGCTCGAGGAACTGCTCGGCCGCAAGATCGACGCGGTGCTCTGCGGCGAGGCCGGCGGCGTCAACTCGACGACCCCCTTCGTGGTGGCCGCCGAAACCGGATTGCCGCTGGTGGATGGCGACGGCATGGGCCGCGCCTTCCCCGAGCTGCAGATGGAGACCTTCGGCATGTATGGCGTCAAGGCGACGCCCATGGTGCTCTGCGACGACAAGGGCAACTCGCTGGTGCTCGACACCGTGTCCAATGCCTGGACGGAGCGTCTTGCCCGTGCCGCCACGGTGGAGATGGGTGGCTCGGCCCTGCTTGCCTTCTATTCGATGGATGGCGCCACCGCCAAGAAATGCGTGGTGCGCGGCACGCTCAGCCTGACGGCCAAGCTCGGCGAGACGCTGCGGGACGCACGCGCCGGCCATCGCGACCCCGTCACGGCCATTGTCGACGAGCTCGATGCCCAGGTGATCTTCCATGGCCGCATCAAGGATATCGAGCGGCGCACGGTGGGCGGCTTCGCCCGTGGCAAGGCGCGCTTCGAGGGTGTCGAAGAGTGGAAGGGCCATGACTTCAGGCTCGACTTCCAGAACGAGTTCCTGGTGGCCGAACGCGACGGCCAGATCATCGTGACGACGCCCGACCTGATCACGGCGCTGGAAGCCGAGAGCGGTAACCCGGTGACCGCCGACGCCCTCCGTTACGGTCTGCGTCTCAAGGTCCTCGCCCTGCCCTGCAACCCGCTCTGGCGCACGCCACAAGGCATCGAACTCGTCGGGCCGCGCTACTTCGGCTACGAGGTGGATTATCGGCCGTTGCAGGCGTGAGATAGGCGTCAGCCTCGGCGATGGATGCCACACCTCGTCGCCGAGGCTTTTGTTTCCGATGGCATCACGGCTTTGGATCCGGAACCAACCGCGCCAGTACCGCTTCGACGTCATCCATAAAGGCGGCCCATGTGCCGTCCTCATCGATTCCGGCAATGCGCAGCAGGAACAGCCCCTCGACCGCGAGAAAAGCGACGCGAGCAGCCTGCCCGTCGGCGGTTCCCGTATCGAGCCGCTTGAAGATCCCACGATACCACTCGCGAACTCCATAGAGATTACCGGGATCCTGAATGTAGCTGGTCATCAATCCGGCCATCTTGGCGTCCAGAACGTCCTGCGAAGCGCGCATCGCCTGAATGTAGCGATGAACGAGTTCCGGTGCGGTCACCTGAGCATCCGCCTCCAGCAACTCGTCGAACTTGCTGGTCCACCTTTCGACCAAAGCTCTGACGAGTTCCTCTTTCGAGGCGAAGGCGTATTGCACGCCGCCCTTCGATATCCCCGCAGCGCGCGCCAAAGCATCGACCGTCAAAGCCTTGGCGCCCTGGCTGCGGACGATCTCCTCCGCCAGGTCCAACAACCTGTCGCGGACAATTGTCGGTTTTCTGCCCAAAGTCTCGCCCACCTATCCGATTGCGCATTGAAATCCATACATATGTATTTATATGCGGCCGGCAACAGATATTTGGGTGAACCATGTCCTCGACCCGTACCGACCGGAAACGCTGGCTCGTCCTGATCGCCGTCATGCTGGCCTTCCTGCCGGTGGTTTTCGACATGACCATCCTGCATATCGCGGTGCCGGCGTTGACCCAGGCACTCGGCACGACCAACACCGAAGTGCTCTGGATCATCGACATCTACCCTCTGCTGATGGCCGGCCTGCTGGTGCCGATGGGGACGCTGGCCGATCGGGTGGGCAACAGGCGGATCCTGCTGATAGGCCTCACCATTTTCGGTCTGGCCTCGGGTCTGGCCGCTTTCGCGCAGAGCGCGGCGATGCTGATCGGCGCCCGCATGCTCCTGGCTCTTGGCGGCTCGATGATCATGCCCTGCGTTCTCGGCATTATCCGCCGCACCTTCGAGGATGATGGCGAACGCGCGCTGGCCCTTGGCCTTTGGGGCACGGTCGGCTCAGCCGGTGCGGCGGTTGGACCATTGGTCGGGGGCGCGCTCCTTGAACATTTCTGGTGGGGGTCGGTCTTCCTGATCAACGTCCCCGTCATGCTCGTGGTCGGGCCTGCCTGCTATATGCTTCTGCCCCGCAGCGAGGTGACCTGGACCGGCAAATGGGCCTTCGGACATGCCATCCTGCTGATCGTCGGCATGATCTCGGTCGTCTATGGCATCAAGGCCGGTTTTGGAGCGAAGCAATCGCCGCTGGTCGTTGTCGCGATTCTGCTTTTCGGGCTGGCGATGCTGGCACTGTTCGCGCAAAGGCAACTGCGGTCGGCAGACCCGCTTCTCGATCTCTCGCTGTTTGCGAAGCCAGCCATCATGGCCGGCATGATCATGGCCGTTGTCGTCACCGGCGCGCTGGCCGGCGTCGAGCTGACGCTGGCACAGGAGCTTCAATACGTCCTCGGTAAGACTCCCCTCCAGGCGGGGATATTCATGATCCCCATCATGGTCGCATCGGCGATTGGCGGTCCGATCGCCGGCTACCTTTCCAACGCGTTTGGACTGCGCCTGCTGGCGAGCCTTTCATTGTTCGTCTCGGCCCTCGCGCTCGGTCTGCTGGCCTGGAGGGATTTTGGAGAGCCCGGCCTGAGCGTTCCGGTCATGCTTGCGGTGCTGGGACTGATGCTGAGCATTGGCCTCACTGCCTCATCCATCGCCATCATGGGTTCGGTCGAGGCGAACAAGGGCGGTGCCGCAGGCTCGCTCGAAGCCACCGGTTACGAGCTGGGCACCGGGTTGGGGATCACCCTGTTCGGCGTCTTCATGTCAGCCGTGTTCGGCCACATGATCGAGTTGCCGGCGGGCCTGTCGCCTGCTCTCGGAGAGCAGGCCATGCGGTCGATCGGCGATACCTATCTGGCGGCCCAGCAGCTCGGCGACGGTCAGGCCGCAACTCTGATCGACGCCGGCAAGGCCGCCTTCGCCGAGACCCACTCAGTGCTGCTTTCCACCGCCGCGAGCCTGATCGGCGTCCTCTCTGTCGCGGTCTTCTTCATGCTCGGCAGCTATCGCAATCTCGGGAGCGCTGACAGTTAGGCGGGTACCGTGTCGGCCGTTCGCGGCAGACGAATCTCGACGGTCAGCCCGGGCTGCCCGGAGGGAACGATGATCGCGTCGCCACCATGCGCCTGGGCAATGGCCTTGACGATGGACAGCCCAAGTCCGGATCCGCCAAGGCTGCGGCCGCGCGAATCGTCGGCGCGCCAGAAGCGATCGAAGGCACGGGCACGGTTTTCCTCGGAAAGCCCGGGGCCGTTGTCCGAGCATCGGAAGAAGACGTGTCCGTCCGTAACGCCCGTCTCGACACGCACATGCGCCCTGGGCGCATAGCGTCGGCAGTTATCCAGGATGGCCACCATGGCCTGCCGTAGCCGCGCCGGATCGGCGCTCACAACGGCACGGTCGAGCTGACGGGCGACGGTGATACCGGCCGCATGCAATTGATCGTCAAGAGAAAGCAGCGCCGCTTCGGCCTCGACTGCCAGATCAAGCCGTTTCAAGTCGGGTTCGAGCTGGCCCGCATTGTTGAGAGCCAAGGTGCGCAGCTCCTCGACGATGGCCGAGAGATCGTCGACATGGGTGATCAGCCGTGTGTAGAGCTCGGGGCTGGGTGCGAAGGCGCCGTCCAATAACCCCTGTAGCCGCCCGCGCAGGATGGTCAGCGGGGTTCTAAGTTCGTGCGCGATCGCCGAGTTCGAGTATTTCAGCTCGGATTGGGCGCGCTGCAACTGCTCGGCCATCCGGTTGAAGTCATCGACCAGATCGCCCGCTTCGCCAAACCTCTTGGCGCCACTTGCGGCGCGGGCCGAGAAATCGCCCTGTGCGACCTTGCGCGCGGCTCCAGCGACCGACTTCAGAGGTTCGACGATCTGGCGTGACAGACGCCAGCCGACCACCGACGCCGTCAGGATACCGATGCCGAGAAGAAGCCCCAGCGTGACCGTATCGCCCAGTCGCCAACTCTCGTCATAGGTCGCTTCCGGGTAAAGCCAGTCATAGATGAAGAAAAAGTAGGCCATCAGGCCGAAGCAGACGACCGCGAAGGCCATCAGGGTCAGCGTGATCATTGCCCTGACGATGCGGGCATTGAGGTTACCGCCCATGGCTACTGTCCAACCGGTAGCCTACCCCTCGAACGCCAACCAGAAGACCATCGGCGCCCGCCCCGGCAAGCTTGCGGCGCAGGTTGCTGACATGGCTGTCCACGGTACGGTCCAGCGCCTCGCTCTCGGGGAGGCAGGCATCGACCAGTTCCGAGCGCTCAAACGCCCGGTCGGGCGAAGCCGCCATATGAGCGAGAATGCGGAACTCGGTCCGCGTCAGGTCGAGCGTCACCGAACCGGCCTCGTTGTCGACGGCCGCTCGATAGGCTTGCGGATCGACGACCAGAGGCCCGACCCGCAAAACGTGGCCGCCGCTGCGGCCCACCGTCCGGCGCAAGACAGCCTTGGCGCGGGCGACGATTTCCAGCGGATTGAACGGCTTGACGACGTAATCGTCGGCGCCGATGCGCAAGGCCTGAAGCTTGTCGAGATCCTCGGCAAGAGCAGTCACCATGATGACGGGCGTGTCGCCTCGCCGGCGGATCGCCGCCAGTACCTCGTAGCCATCGAGACCGGGCAGCTTGATATCCAGCACCACGAGGTCGGGCCGAAGCCGATGATGATGGGCAAGCCCGAGAGGACCATCGCCGGCGGTGATCACCCGAAAGCCCTCGCGCGCAAAATAGGCCTCAATGATCTCGGCGATCTCCGGCTCGTCTTCGATGATGAGGATCAATGCGTTGTTCATGGTCGTTCTTTCAGAAACCGGTCACTCGGCTGGCACGGACGATACCTTCGGGATCGCTTGCTCTGCCCTCTGAACGGTCAGCCGGCTGACGACAACATAAAGCACCGGCACGAAGAAAACTGCCAGCAAGGTCGCCGAAAGCATGCCGCCGAAGACGCCCGTCCCAATGGCGTTCTGGATCTCGGATCCGGCTCCGCGCGCCGTCATGAGCGGAATGACGCCAAGGATGAAGGCAAGCGAGGTCATCAGGATCGGCCGTAGCCTCAACCGGGCAGCTTTCAGCACCGCACGGGACACACCAGCTCCCTGATCGCGCAAATGGCGGGCATACTCGACCAGCAGGATGGCGTTCTTTGCCGACAGGCCAATGATCGTGATGAGCCCGACATTGAAGAAGACATCATTCTCCAGCCCCCTTGCCAGAACGGCCACGACCGCGCCGAGCACACCCAAAGGCACGATCAGCATGACCACCAACGGAATCGACCAGCTTTCGTAAAGTGCCGCCAGAACGAGGAAGACGATCAGCCCTGAAGTCGCGAGAAGGAGCGGAGCCTGCGAGGCAGATTGTTTCTCCTGCAAGGATTGCCCCGTCCATTCAAGTGCGAAGCCCTGTGGCAGTTGCCGGGCCAGCCGCTCCATCTCGGCCATCGCAACGCCGCTCGAAACGCCGGGCGCCGCGGAGCCCGAAATACGCGCCGCCGGATAGCCGTTATAACGCGTCATCTGCAGGGAGGAATTTCCCCATACCGGTCGAACGACTTCGGACAGCGGCACCATGCCGCCATTGATGTTGCGCACCTCAAGCCGCAGTACATCTTCGACATGCATGCGCGCGGGCGCGTCGGCCTGCACGATCACCTGTTGAAGGCGGCCCTGGTTCGGGAAGTCGTTGACGTAGGTGGAGCCGATCGCCGTGGATATCGTGTCGCTGATGGCCGAAAACGGAACTCCCAGAGCCTGGGCCTTCTGACGGTCGATCTCCAGCGAAATGCTCGAACCGTCGGGAAGCCCTTCGCTCATCACGCCAGTCACCAGCCCGCCTTGGGAGGCGAGCGCGATCAGTTGCTCTTCTGCCGCCTTCAGAGCGACTGGACCGAGGCTGGCGCGATCCTCAAGCCGCAGGGAGAACCCCGAGGTCGTGCCCAGGGAGTCAATCGCCGGCGGCTTCATGATCATCGCCGTGCCCTCAGGGATGTTGGCCATCGCGGCCTGTGCGGCGGCGACTTCGTCATTCACGGAGGTCTTGCGATCGCTCCAGTCCTTGAGGCTGGTGAAGGCCTGCGCGGCGTTGGGACCCGAGCCCGAGAAGCCGAAGCCCAGGATGACCGTGCTGTCCACGATGTCGGGACGGGTCGCGGTGTGGGCTTCATAGGCAGCCACGATTTCGCGGGTTCGCTCGGCCGTCGCGCCAGCGGGCAGCTCGAACATGGCCATGAAACTTCCCTGGTCCTCTTCCGGAACGAAGGCAGTGGGTATCAGCACATAGCCAAGACCAACTGCGCCCAGAAGCAGGACATAGATGACCAGCATTCGCCCTGCTCGCCGCAGAACCCAGCCAACCCAGCCGGCATAGCCGGCGGTGAGGCGGTTGAACCTGCAATTGAACCAGGCAAAGAAGCCCTTCTCTGAATGCTCCGTCACGGGCTTCAGAATCGTCGCACAGAGAGCCGGCGTCAGCGTGAGTGCGAGGAAGGCCGAGAACAGGATCGAGACCGACATGGACAGGGTGAACTGACGATAGATCGCCCCCACCGATCCGCTGGCTAGGCCCATGGGGATGAAGACGGCGGAGAGCACCAGCGTAATGCCAATGATCGCTCCCGAGATTTCGCGCATCGCCTGGCGCGTCGCATCCTTCGGCGAAAGCCGCTGTCGGGTCATGATGCGCTCGACATTCTCGACCACGACGATGGCGTCGTCGACGATGATGCCGATCGCCAGCACCATGCCGAACATGGTCAGCACGTTGATCGAGTAGCCAGCCGCCATCATCACGGCAAAGGTACCCAGCAGGGCGACCGGCGCCACGATCGTCGGGATCAGCGTGTAGCGAACCTTTTGAAGGAACAGCAGCATCACCAGGAACACCAGCACCATCGCCTCGATGAGCGTTTGAACCACCTTGATGATCGATACCTTCACGAAGGGCGCGGTGTTGAACGAGATCGAGGCTTCCATATCCTCAGGCATGCTTGTTTGCAGCTCGGCAAGGCGCTGTTCGATGGCCGACGCGGTACGCACGGCGTTGGCACCGGACGCCAGCTGGATAGCCGCTGCCGCAGCCGGCTTGTCATTGCTGCTGACACCGAAAGCCAGCGTCTGCGCGCCGAGCTCGACACGCGCCACATCCGACAGGGTGAGGCGCGAACCATCGACCTGCGCACGCAATGGGATCGCGGCGAAGTCGTCGGGCTTTGTCAGCTGTCCCCGTACGGTCAGCGGCGTTGAAGTCTTCGTGCCCGGCACGGTGGGCTCGTCCCCGACCCGTCCGGGCGAGACCTGGGCATTTTCGCGGGTGATGGCTTCGGTCACGTCCGCCATGGTCAATCCATAGGCGGCAAGCTTCTGAGGATCGATCCACACACGCATGGCGCGCTCGGACCCAAACTGCTGCACGCGCCCGACGCCGGGGATGCGTTTCAGTTCCTCGGACAGATTGCGGCTCAGGTAATCGCCAAGCGCCAGTTCCTCGGTCGCTCCACTCCGCGACTTCAGCGTGATCACCATCAGGAAGCCGGACTCAGCCGCCTCCACGTTCAAGCCAGTCCGACGAACGATTTCCGGAAGGCGCGCCTCGGCGTTCTTCAGCCGGTTCTGGACGTCTACTTGTGCGAGTTCGGGGTCTGTCCCCGGCTTGAAGGTGACCACGATATTGGCCCCGCCGGTCGAGTCGACGGTGGACTCGTAATAGAGGACGTTCTTGACACTTGAGAGTTCCTTCTCGATTGGCGTGACGACACTGTCATTGACGGTCTGTGTCGTGGCGCCGTTATACGTCGCAAAAATATTGACGCTGGGGGGCGCCACCTCCGGAAAGCGCGCCACAGGCAATTGCGGGATCGCGACAATACCGGCCAACGCCATGAAAATCGCGATGACCCAGGCGAACACCGGCCGGTCGATGAAGAACTGCGACATGAACTCGTCTCTTAAAGCTGACCGTTTGTCGTCGGGGTGTCTTGGCGGAGCTGTGTGGCCGTAACGGTCATGCCGTTTTGCACGCGATCCTGTCCGCGTACGGCGATCACTTCGCCCGCGTTCAAGCCCGATGTCGCGACAATCCGTCCGCCGACGGCATCGCCCAATCGCACTTCACGCCGTTCAGCTCGGCCATCGGGGCGCACGACCACGACCTGCGCCTCGTTTGCATTGCTCCGCAGAACCGCCTCCTCGGGCACCAACAATGCGTTCGAAATGATACCGCGCGGCATCTTCACCCGCACATACATGCCCGGCAGCAGGGACAGATCGGGGTTCTCCACTTCGACCCGGATGGACGCGTTGCCGGTGCCGGAATCCACGACAATGTCGGAAGACTTCAGCCGCCCCGGTCGCGTATGCGGCACACCATCGGGGTTCAGAACCTCGATCGACCCCACGCCGTCGGCGGCGGCCAATTGCACGGCATCGAGCCGTGCCGCAGGTAGACGCAGATCGAGGTAGACGTGGTCGACATCCTGCACGACGGCCAAAGCCCGTTCCGACGATGATGAGGCCACGCCACCGACATCCACCAGACCGCTGCCCATGTACCCTCGTATGGGGGATCGGAGAGTGGCGAATGCAAGATCGAGCCGGCGCCGTTCGACAACCGCCCGTGCCTCCGCGAGGGTGGCGCCGGCCAGTGCCAGCTCATTGCGTGCGTTATCGTTCTGCTCGCGACTGGAGACATTCTTGGCGAGCAGCATGTCCGCGCGCTCCAGATTGCGCCGCGCATGTGCCTCCGCGGCCGTTGCGCGCTTCAGCCCTGCTTCCGCGATTTCAAGGTCTGCCTTGAGCGGAGCAGGGTCGATCTGAAACAGGATCTGCCCCTCATCGACCCGTGCGCCCTCTTCCACGAAACGCTGGATGATGACGCCGCCGACCTGGGGCCTGATCTCGACGCGCCGATAGGCCGCCACCCGGCCAGGAAGCTCGTCGTAAAGTACCACCTGCTTGGGCGAGAGGGTGCTGGTGACGACCTGCAAGGGCGTATCGTCGGCGGCTGCCTGCTCCTCGGCGGTGGCGGACAAACGGGCAAAGATCGCCCCGATTGCAACGACAGAGAGGGCGGAAACCAAGAGAAGAAAGCGGACGCGCGGCATTTGTTTGAATCCAGATGCTGAGTTTAGCAAACTGGTTCTCATTTGCCCGTCGACATCAGGCCGAGGTTTCGTGGAGGTTTCGTGGATAAAGGCTGGCGGGAGCCTGCCGATTCCGGCTGCCAAACCCAGCCGCCTCACAAACGAAAGCGCGTCGCCGCTGTCATCGCACGTGGCTTTCAGGCTGTCAGCTATGGACGCGTGCAAAAACAAAAGGCTCAGCCTGAGAGCTGAGCCTTTTAGTGAATGGTGGTCGCTGTAGGGATTGAACCTACGACCCCCGCAGTGTGAATGCGATGCTCTCCCGCTGAGCTAAGCGACCTTCAACCAACCTACTACCGTGTACGACCACACTTTTCAAGGAAGACTACACTGGCGTGAACCAAGTGCTCTCCCACTGAGCGACGCGCCCGAACCGTCATGCGGTGGGGCGATATAATGGCCCTCGGCGGGGCAAGTCAAGGCATCAGGGGAACGAAAATTCGTTCGCTGGGGACAGGCGTCGAGAAGCCCTGAGGTGCGGCCTTTGTCGACGAAAACTCGTTTGGTCCAGCGGGACAAATGCGACAAGCCGAAAAAATTCCGCGGCGCCCGGGGGGATCTCCGGGCGCCGCGCGCAAGGCGCTGCGTAGGGGAAACGCTCTCGACCGGGTCAGGCAGCGGTGTCGAGCAAAGTACGCAGCGATGGATGTATGTCCGGGCTTTCCTCGGACAAGAATTTCAAAAGCGCCTTTTCGTTGGCGTGGATCACCCCGTCACGACCGATACGATCGGCCAGCCATTTCACTTCCTCCGAGGTGACCGCTTCCGCCTCGCGGATACGGGTCTCGTCGGCCTCCATTAGCACTGAAGATGTGTCATCTTGCTGACGCCAGGCTGACCAGACGCCCCGAAGGCCGTTGGACAGCATGCTGGAGAGCATATCGCCGAACAGCGCGGTGACGCCGCCGGACGGCGCGTCGAGCCAAGCATCGCGGCTCAGCGTTTCCTCGCGCGACATCAGCGTGTAGCCGTGCGCCGCCATCAGGAAGGAGGCGATCGCCTTGACGAACAGATCGGACCAGGCGGGGTCGTTTTCCGCCTCGCGACTGCGATCGTTGAGATCGAACAGCACTTCCGCTTCTTCGCGGCTGATGCCGACGGACCGCTCGTTGCCGAAGGCATAGAGGATGGAGCGCAGGCGTTCGACGTCGGCGGCGGAGATGACGCCGCCCTCGCCGTCCTCGGCGCCGGCCAGCACGGACCGCGACACTTCGGCGAGCGCGAAGGCGGACAGTTCCGCCGGCACGGAATCGGCCCGGCGCATGATGTTGACCAGAAGATCGACCTCGAGATCGGTGGTGATCCCGTCGGACGAAAGCACACCAATCAGCCAGCGGGCCATTTCCTCGCTGACGTGGCCGCTCGGTGCCGTCTGCAGGGCGACGTAGTCGGTCAGGGCCTCGATATAGAGCTGCCGACCGGCCGCCGTCGGAAAACCTTCCTCAGCGGCGAGATGACAAAGACGACGGACATCGTCCGAATCAATGGCACCATCGGCGTAAACGGCGGCACGCAGACGGGCAACCGCATCGAGCGACTTTGCGTCAGGCGCTATCGTCTTTCCGATGTCGGTCATGATCCCCCGCTCCCCGTGGCTCACCTTGCAAAGAGGCTACACCACAATTCCGACTTCGAGCTTAAGGGAACGGGTTAAAAAACCATTGAAGACAGATGGTTAACGATCACATTCGGTATGCTCGGCGGCCCATCGGGACAACAAATGGCCGTGGCACCTCGAATTTGGCCGGAATGCCGGCATCTGGTTATGGCCGCCGGCGCTAGCCGTTAACGTCAATTCTCGCCCTGCCGCTCGCGACGCAAGCGCGCCCAGTAGTCGAGGCGCTTCCTGAGTTCACGCTCGAAGCCGCGCTCGACCGGCTGGTAGAAAGTCCGGCGGCCCATCTTCTCCGGGAAATAATCCTGGCCGGAGAAGGCGTCCGGCTCGTCGTGATCGTAGCGGTAGCCTTCCCCATACCCCTCGCCCTTCATCAGTTTGGTGGGCGCATTGAGGATACGGCGCGGCGGCACGAGACTGCCGAATTCCTTGGCCGCCGCCATGGCGGTCTTGAAGGCGGTATAGACGGCGTTGGACTTCGGGGCGGTCGCCACGTAGACGACCGCCTCGGCGATGGCGAGTTCGCCTTCCGGCGAGCCGAGCATTTCATAGGCGCCCTGGGCGGCAATGCAGACGGACAGCGCCTGCGGGTCGGCAAGACCGATATCCTCGGCGGCCATGCGGATCACCCGGCGGATGACGTAGAGAGGATCCTCACCGGCATCGATCATGCGGCAGAAATAGTAGAGCGCCGCGTCCGGATCGGAGCCGCGCACCGATTTATGCAGCGCCGAGATCAGGTTGTAATGGCCATCCTGCGCCTTGTCGTAGACCGGCGCCCGCCGCTGGACGATCTCCTGCAGCGTCTTGGCGTCGAATACCTCATCTTCGCCGGCGGCGCGCCAGACGTCTTCCGCAAGCGTCAGCGCGGCGCGGCCGTCGCCGTCGGCCATGCGGACCAGCGCCGCCCTCGCCTCGTCATCGAGTGGCAGCGGCTTGCCGGTTACCGCCTCGGCGCGATCGAGCAACTGGCCGATCGACGTTTCGTCGTGCGCCTTGAAGACCAGCACGTGGGCGCGCGACAGCAGGGCCGCGTTGAGCTCGAAGGACGGGTTCTCGGTGGTGGCGCCGATCAGCGTCACCGTGCCGTCTTCCATCACCGGCAGGAAGCTGTCCTGCTGGGCGCGGTTGAAGCGGTGGATCTCGTCGATGAACAGCAGCGTACCGCGCCCGAGCGCCCGTCGTTGGCGGGCGGCCTCGAACAGCTTCTTGAGGTCGGCAACGCCGGTGAAGATGGCCGAGGCCTGCTCGAAGGCGAGATTGGTCTCGTGCGCCAGCAGGCGGGCAACAGTGGTCTTGCCGGAGCCGGGCGGCCCCCAGAGAATCAGCGAACCGAGCGAACCGGAAGCCAGCATGCGGGTGATGGTGCCGCTTGCCCCGACCAGATGATCCTGGCCCACCACTTCCGACAGGCTGGCCGGCCGCAGGCGATCGGCCAGCGGACGGCCGGCCCGATTATCGGCCGTGCTGACGCCAAACAGATCGCTCATCGGAAGGCCATGCGCAGGATCTGGCCGTTGCGATCGATGGCGACGCGCCAGAACATCGGATCGGACCCGGCGACGTCAGCAAGAACCTTGGTCGCCGTGATGTCACTGCCATTGACCGACACGATGATGTCGCCCCGTTGCAGACCGATGCGATCGGCCGGCGAGCCGGAAGTGACCGCGGTGATCACCACGCCGGTCTGGCCGCGATAGGTGAGCCCGATCTCGGCGGCAACGGCGGGGGATACGTTGGCAACCGTCGCCCCCTGGAACGGCGAGCGGGCATCGATGGTCAGCGTTTCGCGCGGCGTCGTCTCCGGCGCGGCCATCAGCTTCACGGACACCTCGATCAGCTTGCCGGCCCTGTTCACCGTGAGCTTGGCCACATTACCCACGCCCTTGGTGGCGAGACGGTAGTTGAAGACACGCGGATCGCTGACCTCCACGCCATCCACGGCGACGATCAGGTCGCCGGCGTCGAGGCCGGCCTCCTCGGCCGGGCTCTTGCGGAGAATCGACGTGACGAGCACGCCCGAGGGCCGGTCGAGGCCAAGACTCTCGGCGATATCCGACGTCACCGGCTGCAGTTCAGCACCGATCCAGGGCAGTTCGACGGCGGAACCGCCACGCCGCGCCGAATCGACGAACACCTTCACCATGTTGGAAGGAATGGCAAAACCGATGCCGTTGGAGCCGCCGCCGCGGGTGAAGATGGCCGTATTGATGCCGACCAGCTTGCCGTCCATGTCGACCAGCGCGCCACCGGAGTTGCCGGGATTGATCGCCGCGTCCGTCTGGATGAAGAACTGATAGTCGGAGATGCCGACCTGGCTGCGGGCCAGCGCCGAGACGATGCCCTGCGTCACCGTCTGTCCCACGCCGAACGGATTGCCGATGGCCAAAACCAGGTCGCCGACCTGCAGTTCGTCGGAATTGGCGAGGGGCAGCGTTGGCAGTTCCCCCTTGGGGGTGCGGATCTTCAGAACGGCGAGATCGAGCTGCTCGTCCTTCAGCACTACGTCGCACTCGAACTCGCGCCGATCGGCCAGCGCCACCTTCACGTCGTCGCCGTCCTCGATGACGTGGTTGTTGGTGACGATGAGGCCAGAGGGATCGACGATGACGCCGGAGCCGAGCGACTGCTGGTGTCGCTCGCGCTGTTGTCCGCCCAAACCGGGAATGTCGCCGCCGAAGAACTGGCGGAAGAAGGGATCGTCCATCAGCGGCGAGGAGGCCACCTTGACGGTCTTGGTCGAGTAGACGTTGACCACGGCCGGTCCGGCCACCTTGGCAACCGGCGCAAAGGACAACTTGACCTGCGCCTCCGACGTCGGCAAGGCCCGTTCCTGAGCCGTCGCCGCTCCCAGCGACGCGCAGGCCAGAAAGCCGAAAGCCAGGATGAGGCGAGACAGTCCGTTGGGTCGCATCGCGTAACTCCAAGAGCGCATGGTCGACATGCCGTCTTTTACGCCGCCGAATATGGCAACGGAAGGACGCCCAAACAACAAGGGGCGACCCGATGGGCCGCCCCTTGCTCAACTTTCAGCGAAATTCGTTCGATCAGGCGGCGGCCGTCTCGGCCTCGACCGGCTGGGCAGCCTGGCGGGCCTTGTCGGCGGCGCCCTTGGCGGCGACGTCGCGATCAACGAACTCGATCACGGCGACAGCGGCCGAGTCGCCATGACGGAAGCCGGCCTTCAGCACGCGGGTGTAACCACCGGCGCGGGCCTTGTAGCGGGGGCCGAGCACGTCGAACAGCTTCTTGGCGGCGATCTCGTTGTTCTGCAGCTCGGCAGCGAGCTGGCGACGAGCGGCGAGATCACCCTTCTTGGCGATGGTCACCAGCTTCTCGACGATCGGACGCAGGTCCTTGGCCTTCGGCAGGGTGGTGACGATCTGCTCATGCTCGACGAGCGAGATGGCAAGGTTGGCGAGCATCGCCTTGCGATGGCTCTGTGTGCGGTTGAACCGACGGCCCGCATTACCGTGACGCATGGCCTACTCCTATTTGTCTTCGCGCGGCTCACGCCGGGCAGGATTGTTTTGAACGAGCCGGAGAGCCACGCCCCCCGGCGAGCTTCTCGGCTCAGTAATTGTGGTCTTCGTAGCGCTTGGCCAGGTCTTCGATATTCTCGGGCGGCCAGTTCGGGACTTCCATGCCGAGATGCAACCCCATCTGCGCCAGCACTTCCTTGATCTCGTTGAGCGACTTGCGGCCGAAATTCGGCGTGCGGAGCATCTCCGCCTCGCTCTTCTGGATCAGATCGCCGATGTAGACGATGTTGTCGTTCTTCAGGCAGTTTGCCGAACGGACCGACAGCTCGAGCTCGTCGACCTTCTTGAGCAGCGCAGGATTGAAGGCGAGCTCCGGAACGGTCTCGACCTTGGTATCCTTCTGCGGCTCTTCGAAGTTGACGAAGATCGCCAGCTGGTCCTGCAGGATGCGGGCGGCGTAGGCGACGGCGTCCTCGGGCTTCACCGAGCCGTCGGTCTCGACGGTCAGCGTCAGCTTGTCGAGGTCGAGATCCTGGCCCTCACGGGTGTTCTCAACCTTGTAGGACACCTTGCGAACCGGCGAGTAGAGGCTGTCGACCGGGATCAGACCGATCGGAGCGTCCTCGGGACGGTTGCGGTCGGCCGGGACGTAGCCCTTGCCGGTGTCGACCGTGAACTCCATGCGGATCTCGGCGCCCTCGTCGAGGGTGCAGAGGACCAGTTCGGGGTTCAGGATCTCGATGTCGCCAACGGTCTGAATGTCGCCAGCGGTGACAACGCCCGGACCCTGCTTGCGCACGACCATCCGCTTCGGGCCCTGGCCCTGCATGCGGACGGCGATTTCCTTGATGTTGAGGATGATGTCGGTGACGTCCTCACGCACGCCGCCGATCGAGGAGAACTCGTGCAGCACGCCGTCGATCTGAACCGCCGTCACCGCCGCACCCTGCAGCGAGGACAAGAGGACACGACGGAGCGCGTTGCCGAGCGTCAGACCGAAGCCACGCTCGAGCGGCGAGGCGACGACAGTCGCGAAGCGCTTCGGATCGCGGCTCGGGATAACCTCGAGCTTGTTCGGCTTCTTGAGCTCTTGCCAGTTCTTCTGGATGCTCACGTTGATACCCTTTCATATGAAGCGGTTCGCCGCGGGCCGCATCCCCCGCAGGGACCACCGCCTTGACGGGCCATGCCCGGTGCCGTGAAAGCGACCGGACGTTCGCGGATCGGCGTCAGACGCGGCGACGCTTACGCGGACGGCAACCGTTGTGCGGGATCGGGGTAACGTCGCGGATGGAGCTCACCAGGAAACCGGCGGCCTGCAGTGCGCGCAGCGCCGATTCACGGCCGGAGCCCGGACCGCAGACTTCGACTTCCAGGGTCTTGACGCCATGCTCGGACGCCTTGCGAGCGGCATCCTCGGCAGCCATCTGGGCAGCGTACGGGGTCGACTTGCGCGAACCCTTGAAGCCCATGGTGCCGGCGGACGACCAGGAGATGGTGTTGCCCTGAGCGTCAGTGATGGTGATCATCGTGTTGTTGAAGGTAGAATTCACGTGGGCGATGCCGGACGTGATGTTCTTGCGTTCGCGACGGCGGACGCGGCCTGCGGCTTCCTTGGCCATGCTCTCTTCTCTCTCGTTTCGATCTCGTCACCGCCGTAATTCCAGCGGCTACACCGGAGCGCACGCCTCTAGACGAAACCCAGCGCACCGGAACGAATTCAGGAAAGGCACCCTGCCCCTCCCCTGTCGGCGAACGATCTATCCAGACCTTCCACCATGGACAAAGCGCCGTCCGCGATCGCTCGCGGAACCGGCGCTAAGTCCGAACCCTGTCGCCAGCCCGGCATAGCACCGGACCGACGAAAAGGAATTACTTCTTCTTGCCAGCGATCGCCTTCGCCGGACCCTTGCGGGTGCGGGCGTTGGTGTGCGTGCGCTGACCGCGGACCGGCAGGCCCTTGCGGTGACGCAGGCCACGGTAGCAACCGAGGTCCATGAGACGCTTGATGTTCATCGCGGTCTCACGGCGGAGGTCGCCCTCGACGACGTAGTCGCGGTCGATCACTTCGCGGATCTGCAGCACTTCGGCATCCGAAAGCTCATTGACGCGCTTGGCCTGATCGATACCGACCTTGCCCAGGATTTCCTCGGCGAACTTCGGGCCGATGCCATGGATATACTGCAGCGCGATCAGGGCGCGCTTGGCGGTGGGAATATTGACGCCAGCGATACGGGCCACTTCACTTCACTCCTGTCGTCGCGATCCTTTTGGATCGCTCCCTCCCCCGATCGAGCCGTGGAGGTCGGTGTCTAGACGGCGGCCCCATCAAGCGGCGCCAGCCGGGTTACGTTCGCGAAAACCATGGCACACCATCCAACATGGACAAGCGCCTACGGGCCATCGCACGAAGAACCCGTGGATAGGTGGCGGTTCATAGCCGGAACCGGCCTCTCCGTCAACCTTTCGGACACGGGTTTGTCGCCGAAATCGCCGCCCGAAAGTCCGGTCGGCGACCGATCGCCCGACAATGGGAACTGTTGTTCCCCGCCGGGCGTCCGTCTCACTCGAGGGCAGCGCGAATCGCGCCGGCAACCTCTTCGATGGGGGCCATGCCATCAACCGACTTCAACAAGCCGCTTTTGGCATAGAAAGGCGTAAGTGCCGCCGTCAGAGCGCGGAACTCTTCGAGGCGCTTGCGGAACACTTCCGGATTGTCGTCCTTGCGCACCGGCTGGCCGGCCGCCTTGGCTTCCTCGGCACGGCGAACGATGCGGTCGACGAGCTTCTCGGCATCCACCTTGAACTCGATCACCGCGTCCAGCTTCAGCTTCTTCTCAGTGAGCAGCTTGTCCAGCGCCTCGGCCTGGGCCACGGTGCGCGGAAAACCATCCAGCACGAAGCCATTCTTGGCGTCCGGCTCCTCGATTCGGTCCGAGACGATGCCGATGACGATTTCATCGGAGACCAACTGACCGGCGTCCATGACGGCCTTGGCCTTCTTGCCGATCTCGGTGCCGGCGGCGACAGCCGCGCGCAGCATGTCACCGGTCGACAGCTGGACGATACCGTAACGGTCGACCAGCTTCTGCGCCTGCGTCCCCTTGCCGGCGCCCGGCGGTCCGAGAAGAATCAGCCTCATCTACGCTTCCCCCGAAGTTTGCTCTTCTTGATCAGCCCCTCGTACTGATGGGCGAGGAGATGCCCCTGAATCTGGGACACGGTATCCATGGTGACCGACACGACGATCAGCAGCGACGTGCCGCCGAAGTAGAATGGAACACCCGTGGTGGAGATCAGGAACTCGGGCAGCAGACAGACGACGACGAGGTAGATGGCACCGAGAACGTTGATGCGGGTCAGGACATAGTCGATGTAGATGGCGGTGCGCTCGCCCGGTCGGATACCGGGGACGAAGCCACCCTGCTTCTTGAGATTTTCGGCCGTGTCGGTCGGGTTGAACACGATGGCCGTGTAGAAGAATGCGAAGAAGACGATCATCGCGGCGTAGGACAGCATGTAGAGCGGCTGTCCGTGCGCCATCAGCGTGCCGAAGGTCTGCAGCCAGCCGCCGGCGGCATTGGTGCCGGCAAAGCCGGTAATGGTGCCGGGGATCAGCAGGATCGACGAGGCGAAGATCGGCGGAATGACGCCCGAGGTGTTGAGCTTCAGCGGCAGATGGCTGGACTCGCCCTGGAACATCTTGTTGCCGACCTGGCGCTTCGGATACTGGATCAGCAACCGGCGCTGGGCGCGCTCGAAGAAGACGATGCCGCCGATGACGACGACGGCCAGCACCAGCACGGCCAGGATGATCGGCGTGGCGAGAGCGCCCTGACGGCCGAGTTCCAGCATGCCGACAAGGGCGTGCGGCAGGTTGGCGATGATGCCGGCGAAGATGATCAGCGACGTGCCCTGGCCGATGCCGCGGGAGGTGATCTGCTCGCCCAGCCAGAGAAGGAACATCGTGCCACCCATCAGCGACAGCACGGTGGAAACGGTGAATGCCAGACCGGGGTTGAGGACGATCGAGCCCTGCCCCTGCAGGCCGACGGCGATACCGTAGGACTGGACGGCAGCCAGCAGCACCGTCAGGTAACGGGTGTACTGGTTGATCTTCTTGCGGCCGGACTCGCCTTCCTTCTTGACCGCTTCCAGCGCCGGGATGACCGAAGTCAGCAGTTGGATGATGATCGAGGCGGAGATGTAGGGCATGATGCCCAGAGCGAAGATGGCCATGCGGCCGACGGCGCCGCCCGAGAACATGTTGAACAGGCCGAGGATGCCCTGGCTCTGCTGCTTGAAGGCATCGGCGAGCGCCTGCAGGTTGATGCCCGGAAGCGGAATGTAGGTGCCAAGGCGATACACCAGAAGGGCGCCGAGGGTGAACCAAATCCGTTTCTTCAGCTCTTCAGCCTTGGCGAGAGCGCCGAAATTCAGATTTGCAGCGAGTTGTTCTGCCGCAGAGGCCATGTCTCACTCCGCCCGAATGGGGAACCTCGGGGCGCACCGCACCGCCTGAAGCGGCGCCGTTCCACCCATCATGCCACCGGCCTTAGCGCCTTCGAGCGATTCGATGAAGCGCCTTGTTCCGGTTTCGAACCGCCGCCGCGCGGGACGTGGGCAGGCAAATCCGAACTGTCCGCTATATAGACCCAGGTAGCGGACGAAATAAGCCCCCGGGAGATACCGAATCCCACGCGTCGCGCAAACGATCACGTGAAGACGGCGTCACCCCGAGGGCGTTGTCCTTACGCCTTGGCAGCCACCGAGACGGTGATCTTGCCGCCGGCAGCCTCGATCGCCGCGACCGCGGGCGCCGAAGCGCCGACGACCTCGAAGGTCAGGGCCGTCTTGATCTCGCCGCCCAGCACGCGCACGCCGTCAAGCGTACGCCGCAGCAGGCCGGCCGCCACCAACGCCTCGACGGTGACAGGCGCCTTGGCGTCGAGCTTCTTGGCATCGACAGCCGCCTGGACCTTCGTCAGGCTGATCTCGTTGAGATCGAGCGCGAAGATGTTGGTAAAGCCGCGCTTGGGCAGGCGACGATGCAGCGGCATCTGGCCGCCTTCAAAACCGGCAATGGCAACGCCCGACCGCGAGGTCTGGCCCTTGACGCCGCGACCGGCGGTCTTGCCCTTGCCCGAACCGATACCGCGGCCGACGCGCATGCGCGGCTTGGTCGCGCCTTCGTTATCCTTGAGCTCGTTGAGCTTCATTTCATCGATCCTTTCGACCGGCGGGTATCTCAGGCCTCGCCCACGACGCGGACGAGGTGCTGGACCTTCGCGATCATGCCGCGAACCGAAGGAGTATCCTCCAGCGTCGACGTGCGATGCAGCTTGTTGAGACCGAGGCCGATCAACGTGGCACGCTGGTCGGCGGGACGGCGGACGGGGCTGTAGATCTGCTCGACCGTAACGGTCTTGCTCGACTTCTTGTTGGTCGACATGGTTTTCACCTTACGAAAGCCAGTTTACGAATGAGGAGGGAGAGGCCCCCCCTCCCCCGTTCGATATCCATCAGCCTTCGGCCGACGCCGCAGCTTCCGGGTCGATGTCACGACGACGGGACTGCAGGGTCGAAACCTTGAGACCACGGCGGGCGGCAACCGACCGCGGGCTATCTTCGTTCGCCAGGGCGGAGAAGGTAGCGCGGATCATGTTGTAGGGGTTGGATGAGCCAAGCGACTTGGCCACCACGTCCTGGATGCCGAGCGTCTCGAACACGGCGCGCATCGGGCCACCGGCGATGATGCCGGTACCAGCTGGCGCAGTGCGCACGTAGACGCGGCCAGCACCCCAACGTCCAGCGACGTCATGGTGCAGCGTCCGGCCTTCCTTGAGCGGCACGCGCACGAGGGCACGCTTGGCGGCTTCCGTCGCCTTGCGGATGGCCTCGGGCACTTCGCGCGCCTTGCCGTGGCCGTATCCGACCCGGCCCTTTTGATCGCCGACGACGACGAGTGCGGCGAAGCCGAAGCGACGACCACCCTTCACCACCTTGGCGACGCGGTTGATATGGACCAAGCGATCGACGAATTCGCTATCGCGCTCGTCGTTGCGGTCCCGATTGTTGCGTTCACGTTCAGCCATTGTCTTTATCTCTCTCGATCGGGACCGGCCTCAGAAGTCGAGTCCGCCCTCACGGGCGGCATCCGCAAGCGCCTTGATGCGGCCGTGGTACAGGAACTGACCACGATCGAAGATGACCGTGGTCACCCCCGCCGCCTTGGCGCGTTCTGCGATGAGTTTGCCGACCGCGGCGGCCGCGGCCACATTGGCCCCGGTCTTCAGAGCGTCGCGGACGTCCTTGTCGAGGGTCGACGCGGACGCCAGAGTGCGACCCTGAACGTCATCGATAACCTGAGCATAGATGTGCAGCGACGAGCGATGCACGGAAAGCCGGAGGCGACCGTTGGCCGCCGCCTTGATCGCGCGGCGCACGCGGGCGCGGCGGCGATCGTTGCCGGTGAGGTGAGCCATGATCGTCCCCTTACTTCTTCTTGCCTTCCTTACGGACGATAAACTCGCCCGCGTACTTCACGCCCTTGCCCTTATAGGGCTCCGGCGGGCGGTACTTGCGGATTTCGGCGGCGACTTGACCAACACGCTGGGCGTCGATGCCGGAGACGACGATTTCCGTCGGCTTCGGAACGGCGATCGCGATGCCTTCCGGCACCGGATAGGCGATGTCGTGGCTGTAGCCCAGCGAAAGCTGCAGGGACTTGCCCTGAAGCGCCGCCTTGTAGCCAACGCCGGAAATCTCAAGCTTCTTCTCGAAGCCGACCGTCACACCCTTGATCAGGTTGGCGATCTGCGTGCGGGACATGCCCCAGCTGGCGCGGGCCAGCTTGGACTCGTCCTTCGGTTCAATCTTGATCGAGCCGTCGTCCGTCTTGGCGACGTTGACGTGCTCGTTCAGAGCGAAAGTGAGCGTACCTTTCGGTCCCTTGACCGAAACGGTCTGCCCAGCGATGTCGGCCGTGACCCCCGAGGGGACCGGAACAGCCTTCTTGCCAATGCGCGACATGGTTTTTAACCCGTTTCCAGTCGAAGGTTAGAAGACGCGGCAGAGAACTTCGCCACCGACATTCTGCTCACGAGCGTCGTGGTCGGCCATCACACCGCGAGGGGTGGAAAGGATCGACACACCGAGGCCGTTGGCAACTCGGGGGAGGTTCTTCACCGAAGCGTATACGCGGCGGCCCGGCTTGGAAACGCGCTCGATCGTACGAATGACACCCAGGCCATCGTAGTACTTGAGTTCGATTTCAAACTCGCTACGGCCCTCGGCATCGACCTCGGCGTAACCACGCAGGAAGCCCTCAGCGACCAGGACGTCGAGAACGTTCTTACGCAGCTTGGAAGCCGGCGTAGAAACCTTCGACATCTTGCGCATCTGGGCATTACGAATGCGGGTGAGCATATCACCCAAAGGATCGGTCATCGGCATGGGACCGTTCTCCTTACCAGCTCGACTTCACAAGACCCGGGATGAGACCGAGCGACCCCAGCTCACGCAGGGCGATACGGCTCATCTTGAGCTTGCGATAATAGGACCGCGGACGGCCGGTGACTTCGCAGCGGTTGCGGACACGCACCGGCGACGAGTTGCGCGGAAGCTCGGCGAGCTTCAGGCGAGCAGCGAACTGCTCCTCGATCGTCAGCGACTTGTCGCTTGCAACAGCCTTGAGGGCCTCACGCTTGGCGGAGAACTGCTTCACCAGCTTCTGGCGATGCTTGTTCTTCTCGATGGCGCTCTTCTTAGCCATTTAAATCCGAACCCTTCTCGTCACTGCCGGAACGGGAAATTGAAGGCCTTGAGAAGCGCACGCGCCTCGTCGTCGGTCTTCGCCGTGGTGCAGACGATGATGTCCATGCCCCACACCTGATCGACCTTGTCGTATTCGATCTCGGGGAAAACGATGTGTTCCTTGATGCCCATGGCAAAGTTGCCACGACCGTCGAAGGACTTCGGGTTCAGACCACGGAAGTCACGAACGCGCGGGAGCGCGATGGTGATGAGGCGGTCGAGGAACTCGTACATGCGCTGACGGCGGAGCGTCACCTTGGCACCGATGTTCATGCCTTCGCGCAGCTTGAACGTCGCGATGGACTGGCGGGCCTTGGTGATCACCGGCTTCTGGCCGGCGATAAGGGTCAAATCGCCAACGGCGGAATTGATCTTCTTGCCATCCGCGACAGTCTCGCCAACGCCCATGTTCAGGACGATCTTGTCGAGAACCGGGACTTCCATCGCGTTCTTGTAGCCGAACTGTTCGATGAGAGCCTGGCGGATAGTCTCGTCGTAGGTGCGCTTGAGGCGCGGAATGTAGACCGCATCAGCCATCGATCACATCTCCGGAACGCTTGGCGAAGCGGACCTTGCGGCCGTCGTCGAGCAGCTTGAAACCAACGCGGGTCGGCTTGCCGTCCTTGGGGTCGGCAACGGCGAGATTCGAAAGGTCAAGCGCCGCTTCCTTCGCGACGATGCCCCCTTCGGACTTGGCCGACTGCTTCTGATGATGGCGAACGACGTTGACGCCGCGGACAACAGCGCGATTCTCGGTCGGACGGACTTCGATGACCTCACCGGTCTTGCCCTTGTCCTTGCCAGCGAGAACCACGACCTTGTCGCCCTTTTTAATCTTGGCGGCCATGGTTACAGAACCTCCGGGGCGAGCGAGATGATCTTCATGTGGTTCTTGGCGCGAAGTTCGCGCGGAACCGGTCCGAAGATACGGGTCCCGATCGGCTCTTTCTGGTTGTTGATGAGAACGGCGGCATTCTTGTCGAAACGAATGACCGAACCGTCCGTGCGCCGGATGTCCTTGGCCGTGCGGACCACGACCGCCTTCATCACGTCGCCCTTCTTCACGCGACCACGAGGGATGGCTTCCTTGATGGAGACGACAATGATGTCGCCCACCGAGGCGTACCGCCGCTTCGCGCCGCCGAGCACTTTGATGCACATAACACGACGTGCGCCGGAATTATCCGCCACGTCGAGGTTGGTTTGCATCTGAATCATGACTTGGCCGCCTTATCTTGATGCATGCGCCCACCAGCGCCAGAAGGCGCAGGCGGGCAGCGACTTTGTTTTGGAACTCGGAAAATAGAGGTACGGCGTGCCGGACCCTGATTTCGAGTTCATCCCAGTCCCTGGCCGTATCCGCAGCCCGGGAGGCCTAGCCCCTACCCCGCCGCCTCTTGAGGCGACAGGAAAACGAAGCTAGATGTCTCGCTTTCGCCGTCAAGTCGGACCGCCCTCAGGCAGCCTCGACCAAACAATCCGAAACGGAACGGCATAGCCTGCCGTTCCGCTCTGAAACTAGCGTCTGCCGCATAAGCCTCTCCGGGTCGGAAGTCAATGACCCGGGGGTGCTATTTCGAGACAATCACCCAAAGGGTTCCGTCTCTCGCAGCTTTCTGCCTCGCCTGGCGCCACGGTCGGCGCCGGAGGCAATCATCTCACCCGCTCAGCTTGCGCTCGCGGTGGAGAGTACAACCCAGCGCTTGGTCTTGGAAATGGGCTTGCTTTCCTCGATGGAAACCACGTCCCCGACCTTGTACTGGTTCGTCTCGTCATGCGCCTGGTAGTTTTTCGTCCGGCGCACGGTCTTCTTGAGCACCGGATGGGTGAAGCGACGCTCCACCTTAACTACGACCGTCTTGTCGGTCTTGTCGCTGACGACGACGCCTTGCAGGATGCGCTTCGGCAACTCGTCTCTCCTTAAGCGTTCGCAGTCGCGCGCTTATCGCGCAGAACCGTCTGGATGCGGGCGATGTCGCGACGCACGACCCGCACGCGGGACGTATTCTCAAGCTGGCCCGTCGCCTTCTGGAAGCGCAGGTTGAACTGCTCTTTCTTCAGCTTGGCCAACTCGTCCTCGAGCTGGTCGGGCGTCATGGCCCGAACGTCGTTCGCCTTCATCGTTTTCTCGTCCTAACAGTAGGGCCGGTCTTCCGATCGGCACCCGCTGACCGGAAGATCATCGACCTTCCGGGCGGGTGCCCCGCGGATCACTCGGCGATGCGCTGAATGAAGCGCGTCTTGATCGGAAGTTTGGCCGCGCCGAGACGGAGCGCCTCGCGGGCAACCTCCTCGGGCACGCCGTCGAGCTCGAACATGATCCGGCCGGGCTTGATGCGGACGCACCAGAACTCCGGCGAACCCTTGCCCTTACCCATACGGACTTCGGTCGGCTTGGCGGTGACCGGAACGTCCGGGAACACGCGGATCCAGACACGGCCGATACGCTTCATCTGGCGGGTGATCGCGCGGCGGGCCGCCTCGATCTGCCGCGCGGTGACGCGTTCCGGCTCCATGGCCTTGAGGCCGAAGGCGCCGAAGTTCAGCTCAGTGCCGCCCTTCGATACGCCGTGGATACGGCCCTTGAACTGCTTACGGAATTTGGTGCGCTTCGGTTGAAGCATCTTCCTTCTCCCAAAACTCTAGTTAGCGCGCACCATCGGCGTCGCGGTCGCGACCACGGCCACGGCCACGGCCTTCACGGTCACGAGGATCGCGATCCCGGCGGCGGTCGCCGCCCGAACGCTCGCCATCGTTGCCACCCTCAAGCGCCCGACGCTCGGAAGCCATCGGGTCGTGCTCCAGGATCTCGCCCTTGAACACCCAGACCTTGAGGCCATTGGTGCCGTAGGCGGTGTGGGCGGTGGCAATGCCGTAATCGATGTCCGCACGAAGCGTATGCAGGGGCACGCGGCCCTCGCGATACCACTCCAGACGGGCGATTTCGGCGCCGCCGAGACGACCACCGGCGTTGATGCGGATACCCTCGGCACCCAGACGCATCGCCGACTGAACCGAACGCTTCATCGCACGGCGGAAAGCCACGCGGCGCTCGAGCTGCTGGGCGATCGACGCGGCGATCAGTGTCGCGTCGGTCTCGGGCTTGCGCACCTCGACGATGTTGAGATGCACTTCCGAGGAAGTGAACTTGGCGATCTGCTTGCGCAGCTTCTCGATGTCAGCACCCTTCTTGCCGATCACCACGCCCGGACGAGCCGAGTGGATGGTGACGCGGCACTTCTTGTGCGGACGCTCGATCACGACCTTGGACACCGCCGCCGCCTTCAGTTCCTCGAAGAGGAAGTTGCGGATGGCGAGATCCTCATGCAGCAACGCACCGTACTCGGCCTTACTCGCGAACCAACGCGAGTCCCAGGTCCGGTTAATGCCGAGGCGCAGACCGATCGGATTAACTTTGTGACCCATCAGACGGTCTCCTCGACTTCGCGAACAACAATCGTGAGGTTCGCAAACGGCTTCTGGATTTGACCGACACGACCACGAGCCCGCGGCGAGAAGCGCTTCATGACGAGGCCCTTGCTCACGAAAGCTTCCTTGACGACGAGAGTGTCGACGTCGAGGTCGTGGTTGTTCTCGGCATTGGCAATCGCCGACTCCAGCGTCTTCTTCACATCACCAGCAATACGCTTGCGCGAGAAGGTGAGATCGGCCAGCGCCGTGTTGACTTTCTTGCCGCGGATCATGGCCGCGACAAGATTGAGCTTCTGCGGCGAGACGCGAAGATTGCGGGTCACCGCCTGCGCCTCATTGTCGGCGAGCGTGCGTTCACGCTTCGGCTTGCCCATGGGTTACTTCCTCTTCGCCTTCTTGTCGGCGCCATGGCCATAGTAGGTACGGGTCGGCGCAAACTCGCCGAACTTGTGACCCACCATGTCCTCATTCACGGACACCGGGATGTGCTTCAGGCCGTTGTAGACGCCGAACGTCAGTCCGACGAAATTCGGCAGGATCGTGGAGCGACGGCTCCAGATCTTGATGACTTCATTGCGCCCGCTGGCGCGGCTGGCTTCCGCCTTCTTGAGGAGGTAGCCGTCGACGAACGGGCCTTTCCAAACCGAACGAGTCACGGTCGTTCCTCTCTCTTACTGCGACTTCTTGCGCGCATGGCGGCTACGGACGATGAACTTGTCCGTGGACTTGTTCGATCTCGTCTTCTTGCCCTTGGTCGGCTTGCCCCACGGGGTAACCGGATGGCGGCCACCGGAGGTGCGGCCTTCGCCGCCGCCGTGCGGATGGTCGATTGGGTTCATCGCCACGCCGCGGTTGACTGGACGCTTACCCAGCCAGCGATTGCGGCCGGCCTTGCCGATGGACACGTTGGCGTGGTCGGGGTTCGACACGGCGCCGATGGTGGCAAAGCAAGTGCCGAGCACTTTGCGCTGCTCACCGGAGTTGAGACGCACCACGGTGTAGCCCTGGTCGCGACCGACGATCTGCGCGTAGGAGCCAGCCGAACGGGCGACCTGACCACCCTTGCCGGGCTTCAGCTCGACATTGTGAACCAGCGTGCCGACCGGGATGGCCGACAGCTGCATCGCATTGCCGGGCTTCACGTCAGCGGCGGCGGCAGCGACGACGGTGTCGCCAACGGCCAGACGCTGTGGGGCCAGGATGTAGGCCAGCTCGCCGTCCTCATACTTGATGAGGGCGATGAAGCCGGTGCGGTTGGGATCGTACTCCAGACGCTCAACCACGGCAGGAATGCCGAGCTTGCGACGCTTGAAGTCGATGAGACGGTAAGAGCGCTTGTGACCACCACCACGATGATAGGCAGTGATACGGCCGTGGTTGTTGCGACCGCCGGTCTTGTTGAGACCTTCGGTCAACGCCTTCACCGGCGCGCCCTTGTGAAGCTCGGAGCGATCGACGAGGACCAGCTGGCGCTGGCCCGGGGTCGTCGGCTTGTAATATTTGAGTGCCATAATCGTCCTGCCGCTCGGATCAGAGGCCCGTCGTGATGTCGATCGAATGGCCCTCTTCGAGGGTCACGACCGCTTTCTTCACGTCGGACTGGGTGCCGATGATGCCACGGAAGCGCTTCGTCTTGCCCTTACGCACGAGCGTGTTCACGCTCTTGACCTTGACCGAGAACAGCTGCTCGACGGCGGCTTTGATCTCGGGCTTGGTCGCGGTCTTGGCAACGTCGAAGACCACCTTGTTGTTCTCAGCCTGGATGGTCGCCTTTTCAGTGACCACCGGCATGCGGATGATGTCGTAGTGCTTCAGATTGGTCATTTGAACCGCTCCTCGAGCGCCGACACGGCCGCCTTGGTCAGAACCAACGTGTCACGACGCAGAATGTCGTAGACGTTGATGCCCTGCACGGGCAGCACGTCGATCTGCGGAATGGCACGGGCCGCCAGGCGGAACTGATCCTGCGGATTGGCTCCGTCGATGATCAGCGCGTTGGTGAGGCCGAGCGCGGCGAGCTTGATCTTCAGGGCCTTCGTCTTGGACTCGGCGGCGACCGCCTCGTCCAGCACGAAAATGTTGGCACCCTTGGCCTTGGCCGACAGGGCGAGCTTCAGGCCGAGGGCCCGAACCTTCTTGGGCAGATCGTGCTCATGGCTGCGCACCACGGGGCCGAAAGCCTTGCCACCGCCACGAAACTGCGGAGCAGCCTTGTTGCCGTGACGGGCGCCGCCGGTGCCCTTCTGCCGATACATCTTCTTGCCGGTCTTGGTGATCTCTGTACGAGTCAGAGTCTTGTGCGTGCCGGCCTGGCGCTTGGCGAGCTGCCAGCGCACGACGCGCTGCAGGATGTCGGCACGCGGATCGAGACCAAAGATCTCGTCCGAAAGCGCGACCGTCCCGGCAACAGCGCCATCGAGGGTCTTGACTTCGAGTTCCATCACTCACCTGCCTCCGCGGTCGCAGCGGGCGCCGCCTTGCGGAACTTGCCCGGGGTGGGAACACCTTCCGGAAGCTTCTTCTTGACCGCGTCGCGGACGAGGATCCAGCCGCCCTTGGCGCCGGGAACCGCCCCCTCGACCAGGATCAGACCGCGATCGGCGTCGGTGCGCACGATCTTGAGGTTCTGAGTGGTCACGCGCTCATCGCCCATGTGGCCAGGCATCTTCTTGTTCTTGAAGACCTTGCCCGGATCCTGGCGCTGACCGGTCGAACCCAGAACGCGGTGCGAGACCGAGTTACCGTGGGTGGCACGACCGCCGTGGAAGTTCCAGCGCTTCATGGCGCCGGCGAAACCCTTACCGATCGAGGTACCGGTCACGTCGACGAACTGGCCGGCAACGAAGTGATCGGCCGTCAGTTCGGCACCCACCTCGATGAGGTTCTCGGGGGTAACCCGGAACTCGGCGATTTCGCGCTTCGGCTCGACCTGCGCCACGGCAAAGTGGCCGCGCATCGCCTTCGAGACGTTCTTAACCTTGACCGTACCGGCTCCCAACTGGACCGCGGTATAGCCATTCTTTTCTTCGGTACGGTGAGCGACCACCTGGCAGTTCTCAAGCTTGAGAACCGTCACGGGAACATGCTCGCCTGCGTCGTTGTAGACGCGGGTCATGCCGACCTTCTGTGCAATGACACCTGAGCGCATAGCGTTCTCTCTCAACCCGGCTCTTGTTCTCAGAGCTTGATCTCGACGTCCACGCCGGCCGCGAGGTCGAGCTTCATCAGCGCGTCCACGGTCTGCGGGGTCGGATCGATGATGTCCAGGAGGCGCTTGTGGGTGCGCATCTCGAACTGTTCGCGGCTCTTCTTGTCGATATGGGGCGACCGGTTGACCGTGAACTTCTCAATACGAGTCGGAAGCGGAACTGGACCCCGGACTTGCGCACCAGTGCGCTTGGCCGTGTTGACGATCTCGCGCGTCGAGGCATCGAGGATACGATGATCGAACGCTTTGAGACGGATACGGATATTCTGACCGTTCATTTGTTTACCTCTAGAGGAGACGTGGGCGGAGCGAACTCCGCCCCGTATCACCTCGAAACGATCAATTACTCGACGATCGAAGCGACGACGCCGGCGCCAACCGTACGGCCGCCTTCACGGATGGCGAAGCGGAGCTTCTCTTCCATGGCGATCGGAACGATCAGTTGGACGTTCATCGTCACGTTATCGCCCGGCATCACCATCTCGACGCCTTCGTTCAGCGTCACCACGCCGGTCACGTCCGTCGTGCGGAAGTAGAACTGCGGGCGGTAGTTGGTGAAGAACGGCGTGTGACGGCCACCCTCTTCCTTGGTCAGGATGTAGGCTTCCGCCTTGAACTTGGTGTGCGGGTTCACCGAAGCCGGCTTGCACAGCACCTGGCCGCGCTCGACGTCTTCACGCTTGGTGCCGCGCAGCAGGGCGCCGATGTTGTCGCCGGCCTGGCCCTGATCGAGCAGCTTGCGGAACATCTCGACGCCGGTCACCGTCGTCTTGGTGGTCGGACGGATACCGACGATCTCGACTTCCTCGCCAACCTTGACGATGCCGCGCTCAACGCGGCCGGTCACCACGGTGCCACGGCCGGAGATCGAGAACACGTCTTCGATCGGCATCAGGAACGGCTGGTCGATCGGACGATCCGGCTGCGGGATGTAGGCGTCGACCTGGGTCATCAGTTCGAGGATCGAGTCATGACCGAGGATCGGATCGCCGCCCTCGAGGGCAACCAGCGCCGAACCCTTGACGATCGGAATGTCGTCGCCGGGGAAATCGTAGGACGACAGAAGCTCGCGCACTTCCATCTCGACCAGCTCCAGGAGCTCGGGATCGTCGACCATGTCGCACTTGTTGAGGTAGACGACGATGGCCGGAACGCCGACCTGACGGGCGAGCAGGATGTGCTCGCGGGTCTGGGGCATCGGGCCGTCGGCAGCCGAAACCACCAGGATCGCGCCGTCCATCTGCGCCGCGCCGGTGATCATGTTCTTCACATAGTCGGCGTGGCCTGGGCAGTCGACGTGGGCATAGTGACGGTTCTTCGTCTCGTACTCGACGTGCGCCGTGTTGATGGTGATGCCGCGCGCCTTCTCTTCCGGAGCCGCGTCGATCTGATCATAGGCCTTGAACGTCGCGCCACCGGTCTCGGCGAGCACCTTGGTGATCGCAGCGGTCAGCGACGTCTTGCCGTGGTCAACGTGACCGATCGTGCCGATGTTGCAGTGCGGCTTCGTCCGCGAAAACTTTTCCTTAGCCATCGGATATCTTCCTTTGTCTCGTGTAAGCGGGTGAGGTCGGCGGTCCGGAAATCAGGCGTACTTGGCCTGGACTTCCTGGGCGACCGCAGCCGGGACCTGCTCGTAGTGGTCGAACTGCATGGTGTAGCTGGCACGTCCCTGGCTCATCGAGCGGAGCTGGTTCACGTAGCCGAACATGTTGGCGAGCGGAACGAAGGCCGTGATGACATTGGCGTTGCCGCGCATGTCCTGGCCCTGGATCTGGCCGCGACGGGAGTTGACGTCGCCGATGACGGAACCGACGTATTCTTCCGGCGACACGATCTCGACCTTCATCACCGGCTCAAGCAGAGCCGGCGAGGCCTTCTCGATGGCTTCGCGCAGAGCGGCGCGAGAGGCGATTTCGAAGGCGATGGCCGAGGAGTCCACCTCGTGGTAGCCACCGTCGATCAGCGTGACCTTGACGTCGACCACCGGGAAGCCGGCGATCGGACCAGAGGTCATCACCGAGTTCAAGCCCTTCTCGACGCCGGGGATGTATTCCTTGGGAACCACGCCGCCGATGATCTTGTTCTCGAATACGAAGCCCGAACCGACTTCGCCCGGCTCGACGACAAACTTCACCTTGGCGAACTGACCGGTACCACCGGTCTGCTTCTTGTGGGTGTAGTCAATCTCGGTCGACTTGCGGATGGTCTCGCGATAGGCAACCTGCGGGGCGCCGACGTTCACCTTGATGTTGTGCGGAGCACGACGGAGAATGTCGATCTTGATGTCGAGGTGAAGCTCGCCCATGCCCTTGATGATGGTCTGGCCCGACTCCTGGTCGGTCGAGACGCGGAAGGACGGATCCTCGGAAGCCAGCTTCTGGAGAGCCATGGAAAGCTTCTCCTGCTCGCTCTTGGTGGCAGCCTCGACGGCCATCTCGATGACCGGCTCGGGGAATTCCATCTTCTCAAGGATGACGGGCTTCAGCGGGTCGCAGAGCGTGTCGCCGGTGCGGGTGTCCTTGAGGCCAACGAAAGCGACGATGTCGCCGGCGCGGGCTTCCTCGACGTCCTCACGGGTGTCGGCGTGCATCTGCACCATGCGGCCGATGCGCTCGCGCTTCTCGCGGGTCGAATTCAGAACGGTCGAACCCTTGGTCAGCACGCCCGAATAGACGCGGGCGAAGGTCAGCACGCCATAGGGATCTTCGATGATCTTGAAGGCGAGCATGGCGAGCGGCTCGTCGTCGGAAGAATGACGGACGATCTCTTCCTCGTTCTTCGGATCGATACCCTTGGTCGGCGGCACGTCGACCGGCGACGGCAGGTAGTCGACGACCGCGTCGAGCAGCGTCTGCACGCCCTTGTTCTTGAAGGCCGAGCCAGCCAGAACCGGGAACCAGGCCGAAACCAGAACCGCCTTGCGGATCAAGCGCTTGAGGGTCGCCTCGTCGGGCTCGTTGCCCTCGAGGTAGGCCTCCATGGCAGCGTCGTCCATCTCGACGGCGGCTTCGATCAGTTCGGCGCGCGACTCCTTGGCGCGTTCGAGCATGTCGGCCGGGATTTCCTCGTCATGGAACTTGGCGCCGAGCTGCTCGTCTTCCCACACGACCGCTTTCATGCGGATGAGGTCGACGATGCCCTTGAAGTTGGCTTCCGAACCGATCGGCAGCTGCAGAGCGACCGGACGAGCGCCGAGGCGCGTCTTGATGTCGCTGAGGCACTGGTCGAAGTTGGCACCGGTCTTGTCCATCTTGTTACAGAAGACAATGCGCGGCACATTGTACTTGTCGCCCTGGCGCCACACCGTTTCGGTCTGCGGCTCGACGCCCTGGTTGGAGTCCAGCACGCAGACAGCACCGTCGAGCACACGCAGCGAACGCTCGACTTCGATGGTGAAGTCGACGTGGCCTGGGGTGTCGATGATGTTGAGGCGCTTGCCGTTCCAGAAGGTGGTGGTGGCAGCCGACGTGATGGTGATGCCGCGCTCCTGCTCCTGCTCCATGTAGTCCATGGTGGCAGCGCCGTCGTGCACTTCGCCGATCTTGTGGGACTTGCCCGAATAGTAAAGGACGCGTTCCGTCGTCGTCGTCTTGCCCGCATCGATGTGGGCCATGATGCCGAAGTTGCGGTAGTCCTCGAGCTTATGCGTACGAGCCATGTTCGTCTCCGCCTGTCCGGCTTACCAGCGATAATGCGAGAAGGCGCGGTTGGCTTCGGCCATCCGGTGCGTGTCTTCGCGCTTCTTGACGGCGGTACCGCGGTTGTTGGCGGCATCCATCAGCTCGCCCGACAGACGATCGATCATCGTCTTCTCGTTGCGACCACGGGCAGCCGTGATCAGCCAGCGAATGGCGAGAGCCTGACGGCGCTCGGTGCGAACCTCGACCGGAACCTGGTAGGTGGCGCCACCGACGCGGCGCGACCGGACTTCGATCTGCGGCATCACGTTGTGAAGCGCCTGATGGAAGGTCTGGACAGGGCTCTGGCGGGTGCGGGTCTCGATGCTGTCGAAGGCACCATAGACGATCGCTTCAGCAACGGACTTCTTGCCGTCCTGCATGATCGAGTTCATGAACTTGGAAACGACGATATCACCGAACTTCGGATCGGGATTGATCTCGCGCTTCTCTGCACTGTGACGACGGGACATACTTCGTCTCCGGGTATAGCAAAATAAGACCGACCGGATCCGGCTTCACGCACAGATCCGGCCAGGGATCACTTCGGACGCTTGGCGCCGTACTTGGACCGGCGCTGCTTGCGGTTCTTGACGCCCTGCGTGTCGAGCACGCCGCGCAGAATGTGATAGCGCACGCCGGGAAGGTCCTTGACGCGACCGCCACGGATCATGACGACCGAGTGCTCCTGGAGGTTATGACCCTCACCAGGAATGTAACCGATGACCTCGTAGCCGTTGGTCAGACGAACCTTGGCGACCTTACGGAGAGCCGAGTTCGGCTTCTTCGGGGTCGTCGTATAAACACGCGTGCAGACACCGCGCTTCTGAGGGCAAGCCTCAAGATGGCGGGCCTTCTCGCGGTAAACCGGCGCCACGCGCGGGTTACGGATCAACTGATTGATCGTCGGCATCCTTCACCTTCAATCCAAACGTCCGGAACTCAAGACCGGAACTACACTTCCTTCAGAACCAACCGCCGCCCAAAACGAGGCGACAGGTCAGCTCCCTGACCAAATTCGCAGCTCCCCGCACCCCGCCCGCACAAAACGAAGCGCGCCGATAACGTGAAATCTCACGTCCGGCGCGGCGGAAAGCAGAGGAACAATACCAAACGGCACCGTTCGTGCGTACAACAGCTTTCACCACCAGTGGAGCGAGTAGCGTTTAACGGCGCTTGATCAAGGGTTTAAGGACCAGTGATCGATCAGCCGTTACAGACCAACTCTTCAAGTGGCGCGGACACTACTCAAACAATCCCCAACCGTCAAGTCGGCCACGCAAAAAAGGCGGAAACCTCGGCCTTCTGCGGACGCCAGCGCACCCCTCGCGCACGATCCGGCAATTCCATGACAATTCAGCGCAACAAATGCAACTCACCCTGCCCCTTTCGTCGGCGTGACGAGGCGAAACACCGAATCCGGTCCCCGAATCCGACGGGCACCTGGGCGCCGTTTCACCAACGAATCCCCAGGAGGCGAATCCTCGGGAGCACTCCAATGAAAAGCGCGGCGTCCCTTTCGGAACGCCGCGCCCTATCAACTTGCGGGATGGGTCCGTCAGACCTCGGTGCCGATCCGATCGACTTCGCTGACGGTCACCTCGACGCCCTCGCCGAGGGCATCCTTGCGGCGTTCCTCGAGGATCAGCTCGTCGCGGCGCATCGCCACCTGGCGGATACGGCTCATCAACGAACCGGTACCAGCCGGGATCAGGCGACCGACGATGACGTTCTCCTTGAGCCCTTCGAGCGTATCGACCTTGCCATTGACCGCCGCCTCGGTGAGGACGCGGGTGGTTTCCTGGAAGGACGCCGCCGAGATGAAGGAGCGGGTCTGCAGGCTGGCCTTGGTGATACCGAGCAGGATCGGGTGGGCGACCGCCGGATGCTTGCCTTCGGAGGTCGCCTTCTCGTTGATCTGCTCGAACTCGAGCTTGTCCACCTGGTCACCGCCCATCAGGTCGGTGTCGCCACCCTCGGTGACCTCGACCTTCTGCAGCATCTGGCGAACGATCACCTCGATGTGCTTGTCGTTGATCACCACGCCCTGCAACCGGTAGACTTCCTGGATTTCGTTGACGAGGTAGGCAGCCAGTGCCTCCACGCCCTTGATCGCCAGGATGTCGTGCGGCGCCGGATTGCCGTCGACGATGTAATCGCCCTTTTCGACCACGTCGCCTTCCTGAAGGTGGAAGTTCTTGGTCTTGGGGATCAGGTACTCGCGCGGCTCAAGGCTGGCGTCATGCGGCTCGATGAGCACGCGACGCTTGTTCTTGTAGTCGCGGCCGAAGCGGATGGTGCCATCGATCTCGGCGATGATGGCATGATCCTTCGGACGACGCGCCTCGAACAGCTCGGCAACACGCGGCAGACCGCCGGTGATGTCGCGCGTCTTGGCGCTTTCGAGCGGGATACGGGCGAGCACGTCGCCGGCATGCACCTTCGAACCCGGCTCGACCGACAGGATCGCGTCGGGGCTGAGCAGATAGCGGGCGTCGCCACCCTTCTGCGGCTTGCCGATCTTGCCGTTGGCGTCCTTGACGATCAGCGCCGGCTTGAGGTCCGACGTACGGGCCGAGCCGCGCCAGTCGATGACCACGCGCTTGGTGATGCCGGTCGCCTCGTCGGTGGTTTCCGACACCGAGGCGCCTTCGACCAGATCCTCGGAGCCGACGATCCCGTCGACGTCGGTCAGCACCGGACGGGTGTATGGATCCCACTCGGCCAGACGCTGGCCGCGCTTGATCTTGTCGCCATCGTCGACGTGCAGGCGCGAGCCGTAGACCACGCGATGGGTCGAACGCTCGTTGCCGGCCTCGTCGACCAGCACCACGGCGAGGTTGCGGCCCATGGCGATGAGCTTGCCCTCACTGTCGCGCACGACGTTGCGGTTGCGGATCTTCACCGTGCCTTCGATGGACGACTCGATGAACGAGCTATCCACCACCTGCGCGGTGCCGCCGATGTGGAAGGTACGCATGGTGAGCTGGGTACCCGGCTCACCGATCGACTGGGCGGCGATGACGCCGACCGCTTCACCCATGTTGACGGGTGTGCCGCGCGCCAGGTCGCGACCATAGCACTTGGCGCAGACGCCGACCTTGGTGGCGCAGGTCAGCACCGAGCGGATCTTCACCGACTGGATGCCCGACTTCTCGATACGCTCGACGTCGCGCTCCTCGATCAGCTTGCCCTTCGGAACCACCACTTCGCCGGTGGCGGCCACGGTGATGTCTTCCGCCGCGGTACGGCCGAGGATACGGGCGCCGAGCGTGGCCACAACCTGGCCGGCGTCGACGATCGCCTGCATCCTGAGGCCCTGGTCCTCGGCGCCGCAATCGACCTCGGTGATGATGCAGTCCTGCGCCACGTCGACGAGACGACGGGTGAGGTAGCCCGAGTTGGCGGTCTTCAGAGCGGTATCGGCAAGACCCTTACGAGCACCGTGCGTGGAGTTGAAGTACTCCATCACGCTGAGGCCTTCCTTGAAGTTCGAGATGATCGGCGTCTCGATGATCTCGCCCGACGGCTTGGCCATCAGGCCGCGCATACCGGCGAGCTGCTTCATCTGGGCCGGCGAACCGCGGGCGCCCGAGTGGCTCATCATGTAGATGGAGTTCATCGGCTTGGTACGGCCGGTTTCGTCCTTCTGCACGGAGGAGATGCGCTTCATCATCTCCTCGGCGACCTTGTCGGTGCACTTGGCCCAGGCGTCGACCACCTTGTTGTACTTCTCGCCCTGGGTGATCAGGCCGTCGGAGTACTGCTGCTCGTAGTCGTTGACCAGCGCCAACGTCTCGCCGACGAGGTTCGCCTTGGTCTCGGGGATGACCATGTCGTCCTTGCCGAAGGAGATGCCGGCGTTGCAGGCCTCCTTGAAGCCAAGGGCCATGATCTTGTCGCAGAAGATCACCGACTCCTTCTGACCGCAATGGCGGTAGACGGCGTCGATCATGCCCGAGATCTTCTTCTTGGTCATAAGCTCGTTGCAGAGATCATACGGCACGTTGTGATGCTTGGGCAGCAACTGACCGATCATCATGCGGCCGGGCGTGGTCTCAAAAATCTTGGAGACCGGGTTGCCGTCCTTGTCGATGGTCTTGAAGCGGCCGCGTACCTTGGAGTGCAGCGTCACGGCGCCCGTGTCGAGCGCATGCTGCAGCTCGCCGAAGTCGGCAAAGGCCATGCCCTCGCCCGGCTCGCCGTCGTTCATGATCGACAGGTAGTAGAGACCGAGCACGATGTCCTGCGACGGAACGATGATCGGCGCGCCGTTGGCCGGATGCAGGATGTTGTTGGTCGACATCATCAGCACGCGAGCTTCGAGCTGAGCCTCAAGGCTGAGCGGCACGTGCACGGCCATCTGGTCGCCGTCGAAGTCGGCGTTGAAGGCCGAGCAGACGAGCGGATGCAGCTGGATCGCCTTGCCCTCGATCAGGATCGGCTCGAAGGCCTGGATGCCCAAGCGGTGCAGCGTCGGCGCGCGGTTCAGCATCACCGGATGCTCGCGGATCACCTCGTCGAGGATATCCCAAACTTCCGGACGTTCCTTCTCCACCAGCTTCTTGGCCTGCTTCACCGTCGAGGAGAAGCCCTTGGCGTCGAGGCGCGAATAGATGAACGGCTTGAACAGCTCAAGCGCCATCTTCTTCGGCAGGCCGCACTGATGCAGCTTCATCTCGGGGCCGACCACGATGACCGAACGGCCGGAGTAGTCGACGCGCTTGCCGAGCAGGTTCTGACGGAAGCGGCCCTGCTTGCCCTTCAGCATGTCGGACAGCGACTTCAGCGGACGCTTGTTGGCACCGGTGATGACGCGGCCGCGACGGCCGTTATCGAACAGCGCGTCCACCGACTCCTGCAGCATGCGCTTTTCGTTGCGGATGATGATGTCCGGCGCACGCAGCTCGATGAGGCGCTTCAGGCGGTTGTTGCGGTTGATGACGCGGCGGTAGAGGTCATTGAGGTCGGAGGTCGCAAAGCGGCCGCCGTCCAGCGGCACCAGCGGACGCAGATCCGGCGGGATGACCGGGATGACGCTCATCACCATCCACTCGGGCTTGTTACCCGACTCGATGAAGGCCTCGATGATGTTGACGCGCTTGGCAAGCTTCTTGGGCTTCAGCTCGGAGGTCGACTCGGCGATCTCCTGGCGCAGCTTCTCGGCCAGCTTGGCAAGGTCAAGCGACTGCAGCAGCTCGCGAATGGCCTCGGCGCCGATCAGCGCGGTGAAGGTATCCTCGCCATACTCCTCCTGAGCGCGCATGTAGTCCTCTTCCGAGAGGAGCTGATGCTGCTTGAGAGGAGTCAGGCCCGGCTCGGTGACGACGTAGTTTTCGAAATAGAGGATGCGCTCCAGATCCTTGAGCGGCATGTCGAGCAACAGACCGATGCGGCTCGGCAGCGACTTCAGGAACCAGATGTGGGCGACGGGCGCGGCGAGCTCGATGTGGCCCATGCGCTCGCGGCGGACGCGCGACAGCGTGACTTCGACGCCGCACTTCTCGCAGATGACGCCCTTGTACTTCATGCGCTTGTACTTGCCGCACAAGCACTCGTAGTCCTTGATCGGCCCGAAGATACGGGCGCAGAACAGACCATCACGCTCGGGCTTGAAAGTCCGATAGTTGATGGTCTCGGGCTTCTTGATCTCGCCATAGGACCAGGACAGGATCTTCTCGGGGGAAGCGAGAGAGATCTTGATCTGGTCGAAGACCTGCACGGGAGCCTGTGCGTTGAAAAGGTTCATGACCTCTTGGTTCATCGGCTCGTTCTCCTGTGATGCTGCCCGACCGCCGTCTGTCCGCCTGGCCGGCGGGGGCCGCATGAAAATTCTCTGAGGCGCTGCTGGCGCCGGTTCCCTGTGCATATTCGGCTCGGATCCGAGCCACAAGAATATGCACAAGCTATTGACTCTTGAGCATTTCCTTATCGATCGGATGGGTCCATCCGATCGGGAAATGCTCGGGACACGCCGAACTGCCGGCGCTTTGGACGCCGACAGCTCAAGGCATTTCCGTCGTTAGGTGCGCCGGATCACTCCGCCGCGTCCTGGGGCCGTTCGTCAGCGATAACGGCGTGTTCCTTGGAGTTGATGAGTTCGACGTTGAGACCGAGCGAACGCATTTCCTTGACCAGCACGTTGAAGCTTTCCGGGATGCCGGACTCGAAGGCTTCGTCGCCACGGACGATCGCCTCGTAGACCTTGGTGCGGCCGGCCACGTCGTCCGACTTCACCGTCAGCATTTCCTGCAGCGTGTAGGCCGCGCCATAAGCTTCGAGCGCCCACACTTCCATTTCACCGAAGCGCTGGCCACCGAACTGCGCCTTACCGCCCAGCGGCTGCTGGGTGACGAGGCTGTAGGGGCCGATCGAACGGGCGTGGATCTTGTCGTCCACGAGGTGGTGGAGCTTCAGCATATAGATGTAGCCCACGGTGACCTTGCGGTCGAACGCCTCGCCGGTACGGCCATCATAGAGGACCGACTGGCCGGACGTGTTCACGCCCGCCTTGGCCAGGAGCTCGTTGATGTCCGGTTCGCGAGCACCATCGAACACGGGGGTGGCGATCGAAATGCCCTTCTTCACCTGATTGGCGAGAAGCACGATCTCGTCGTCACTGTATTCGCCGATGTTCTCGGTCTTGGTCGAACCCTTGTAGGTATCGACCACGAGATCACGCAGCGGCTCGATGCCCTGGCCATGCCGGTAGGCTTCCAGCATCTCGCCGATCTTCCGGCCCATGCCGGCGCAGGCCCAGCCAAGATGCGTCTCGAGGATCTGACCGACGTTCATGCGCGAAGGCACGCCGAGCGGGTTGAGCACGATGTCGACGTGGGTACCGTCCTCAAGGAACGGCATGTCCTCGACCGGCACGATGCGCGACACGACGCCCTTGTTGCCATGACGGCCGGCCATCTTGTCGCCCGGCTGGATCTTGCGCTTCACGGCGACGAAGATCTTGACCATCTTCATGACGCCCGGCGGCAGTTCGTCGCCGCGCTGCAGCTTCTCCACCTTGTCGATGAAGCGCTGCTCGAGCCGCTTGCGGCTCTCGTCATACTGCTTGCGCAGGGCCTCGATCTCGCCCATGGCCTGCTCGCTTTCGAGGGCGAACTGCCACCACTGCGAACGCGGGAACTCCTCGAGCTTCTCCTGGTCGAGAAGGGTGTCCTTCTTGAAGCCCTTGGGGCCGCCGACGCCCATCTTGCCGATCAGCATGTCCATCAGACGGCCGTAGACGTTACGGTCGAGAATGGCCTGCTCGTCGTCGCGGTCCTTGGCGAGGCGCTCGATCTCCTCGCGCTCGATCGCCATGGCGCGCTCGTCCTTCTCGACGCCGTGGCGGTTGAAGACGCGCACTTCGACGATGGTACCGGTCACACCCGGCGGCACGCGCAGGGAGGTGTCGCGAACGTCCGAGGCCTTCTCGCCGAAGATGGCGCGCAGGAGCTTTTCTTCCGGCGTCATCGGGCTTTCGCCCTTCGGCGTGATCTTGCCGACCAGGATGTCGCCGGCCTGCACTTCGGCGCCGATGTAGACGATACCGGCTTCGTCGAGGTTCTTCAGCGCTTCTTCCGACACGTTCGGAATGTCGCGGGTGATTTCTTCCGGGCCCAGCTTGGTGTCGCGGGCCATCACCTCGAACTCCTCGATGTGGATCGAGGTGAACACGTCCTCGGCCACGATCTTCTCGGAGAGAAGGATCGAGTCCTCGTAGTTGTAGCCGTTCCACGGCATGAACGCGACCAGCACGTTCCGGCCGAGCGCCAGATCGCCGAGATCGGTCGACGGACCGTCGGCGATGATGTCGCCCTTGGCCACCACGTCGCCGACGCGAACCAGCGGACGCTGGTTGATGCAGGTCGACTGGTTGGACCGCTGGAACTTCATCAGACGGTAGATGTCGACGCCGGACTTCGACGGATCGAGGTCCTCGGTGGCGCGGATAACGATACGGGTGGCGTCCACCTGGTCGATGACGCCGCCGCGCTTGGCGGCAATGGCAGCACCGGAGTCGCGGGCAACGACCGGCTCCATGCCGGTGCCGACGAACGGCGCCTCGGCACGCACCAGCGGCACGGCCTGACGCTGCATGTTCGAGCCCATCAGCGCGCGGTTGGCGTCGTCGTTCTCAAGGAACGGGATCAGCGCCGCGGCGACGGACACGACCTGCTTGGGCGACACGTCCATCAGGTCGACGCGTTCCTTGGCCACCTGCGCCGTTTCACCGGCGTGGCGCGAGATGACCAGATCGTTGACGAAGTGACCTTCGTCATCGAGCTGGGCGTTGGCCTGGGCGACCGTATACTTGCTCTCTTCCATCGCCGAGAGATAGACGACCTTGTCGGTCACCTTCTCGTCCTCGACGATCCGGTACGGGCTCTCGATGAAGCCGTACTTGTTGACGCGGGCGAATGTCGCGAGCGAGTTGATCAGACCGATATTCGGGCCTTCCGGCGTCTCAATCGGGCAGATACGGCCGTAGTGCGTCGTGTGAACGTCGCGGACTTCGAAACCGGCGCGCTCGCGGGTCAGACCGCCCGGGCCAAGGGCCGACAGGCGGCGCTTGTGGGTGATCTCGGAGAGCGGGTTGGTCTGGTCCATGAACTGGCTGAGCTGCGACGAGCCGAAGAACTCGCGCACGGCAGCGGCGGCCGGCTTGGCGTTGATCAGGTCCTGCGGCATGACCGTGTCGATATCGACCGAGCTCATGCGCTCCTTGATGGCGCGCTCCATGCGCAGCAGACCGACGCGATACTGATTTTCCATCAGCTCGCCGACCGAACGGACGCGGCGGTTGCCGAGGTTGTCGATGTCGTCGATCTCGCCCTTGCCGTCGCGGAGTTCCACCAGCGTCTTGATGACGGCGAGGATATCCTCCTTGCGCAGGATACGAACGGTATCCGGGCACTGGAGGTCCAGGCGCATGTTCATCTTGACGCGGCCGACGGCGCTGAGGTCGTAGCGCTCGGCGTCGAAGAACAGCGACTTGAACATCGCCTCGGCGGTATCGATGGTCGGCGGCTCGCCGGGACGCATGACGCGGTAGATGTCGAACAGCGCACCTTCGCGCGTCTCGTTCTTGTCGACGGCCAGCGTGCTGCGGATATAGGCACCGGTGTTGACGTGGTCGATGTCCAAGAGCGGCAGCTCGTCGATGCCGAGATCGGTGAGCTGGGCCAGCATCTTGGCGGAGATCTCGTCGCCGGCTTCGGCGTAGATCTCGCCCGTCTGAACGTTGACGACGTCTTCGGCGATGTAGAGGCCTTCGATCTCCTCGTCGGTCACCTTCAGGGCCTTGAGGCCCTTCTCGGCAAGCTGGCGAGCGGCGCGCGCGGTCAGCTTGCGGCCGGCACCGACCACCACTTCGCCGGTATCGGCGTCGATCAGGTCGGCAACCGCCTTCATGCCCTTCATGCGGTTGGCATCGTAGGGCATGCGCCAGCCGTCCTTGGCGCGCTCGTAGATGATCTTGTTGTAGAAGGTGTCGAGGATCTCCTCGCCATCGAGGCCGAGGGCGAACATCAGGCTCGTCACCGGAATCTTGCGACGGCGATCGATGCGCGCATAGACGATGTCCTTGGCGTCGAACTCGATGTCGAGCCAGGAACCGCGATACGGGATGATGCGCGCGGCGAACAGCAGCTTGCCCGACGAGTGGCTCTTGCCCTTGTCGTGGTCGAAGAACACGCCCGGCGAACGGTGCATCTGCGAGACGATGACGCGCTCGGTGCCGTTGACGATGAAGGTGCCGTTGTCGGTCATGAGCGGCATGTCGCCCATGTAGACGTCCTGCTCCTTGATGTCCTTCACCGACTTGGCGCCGGTATCCTCATCGACATCGAACACGATGAGGCGCAGCGTCACCTTCAGCGGCGCGGCAAAGGTCATGCCGCGCTGGCGGCACTCGTCGACATCATACTTCGGCGCTTCGAACTCGTAGCGAACGAATTCAAGAAAAGCCGTGCCGGCGAAATCGGAAATCGGGAAAACGGACTTGAAAACGGCCTGAAGGCCCTCCTCCGGACGTCCACCCTTGGGCTCCTCCACCATGAGGAACTGGTCGTAGGACGCCTTCTGGACCTCGATCAGGTTCGGCATCTCGGCAACTTCCCGGATGTCTCCGAAGAACTTGCGGACACGCCTGCGGCCGTTGAACGTTTGCGCCATTGCTTCCCTCGTACACCGTGATCGGCAGACCGGAACCCTTTGATGTGCAACGTTCTCAAACGTCGCCGAAGGGCTCGGGACAAACCGACCGTCAACCGACAGGCCAAGTCTTTAGCCAATTCGATCAGATTCGGGCCAAAAAAAGGCCTTCTCAAAAACAACCGTTGGGCGGCCCGATTTTGTCGAGCCGCCCACCGTTAAAATTGTCAGGTCGATTACTTGACTTCGACCTTGGCGCCAGCTTCTTCCAGCTGCTTCTTGATCTTGGCGGCTTCGTCCTTGGACGCAGCTTCCTTGACCGGCTTCGGAGCGCCTTCGACCAGGTCCTTGGCTTCCTTGAGGCCGAGACCGGTGATGGCGCGGACTTCCTTGATCACGTTGATCTTCTTGTCGCCGGCATCGACCAGGATGACGTCGAACTCGGTCTTCTCTTCCTCGACGGCGGCCGGAGCGGCAGCGCCACCAACGGCGGCAACGGCGACCGGAGCGGCGGCGGAGACGCCCCACTTCTCTTCGAGGAGCTTGGACAGCTCGGCGGCTTCGAGGACGGTCAGGGCCGACAGTTCATCGACCAGCTTGGCAAGATCAGCCATTTCACTTCTTCCTTCAGTAACGGTTCGAACCAGATTTGTGTTTCAGGTCGAACGGCCTCACGCCGCTTCGTCCTTCTTGGCATAAGCCCCGAACACGCGGGCCAGCTGGCCGGCGGGTGCCTGCAGGACGCCTGCGATGCGGGTCGCCGGGGTATTGATCATACCCAGCAGCTTGGCGCGCAGTTCGTCCAGCGACGGCAGGCTCGCGAGAGCCTTGACGCCGTTGGCATCGAGGTTGGTCTTGCCGAGAGCGCCACCCAGAACGACGAGCTTGTCGTTGGTCTTGGCATACTCGACGGTGACCTTGGACGCCGCGACCGGATCCGCCGAATAGGCGATGACGGTCGGACCTGTGAACAGGTTAGCAATGTGCTCGGCATCGGTGCCTTGAAGAGCAAGCTTGGCGAGGCGGTTCTTGGCGACCTTGACCTTGCCGCCCGCGTCCCTCATGCGGGCGCGATACGCCTGCAGGTCAGCGACGGTAAGGCCTTGGTAGTGGGATACGACGATGACGCCAGCGCCCTTGAACGAGGCGCTGAGTGCGTCAATCAGTTCCCGCTTTTCCGCTCTATCCACGGCCTGTCTCCAGATGAACGACAAGGCTTGCGCCCCATCGTCAGGTTGCTGTTGCCACGCCTCTGCCCGTGAGGGCTCTTGCGTGACGCTCGCGGCCTGTCCGCCAACCCGTTCCGGAAAACCGGCGTGGCTGGAGGGAAGAGTTCGAACCGGTACTTGTCACGGGAAGAACGGCGAACCGCCCTTCGGATGCATACGGATCTAACTCCCGTCTCATGCTGGCCCCGACGTCACCCAGAGACTGGGATCGGTCCGTCAGCTTAGGTCACGGCAGAAATGCCGGGACACCCGCAATCTCGGACAGGGTCGGAAACTCCCCTCAGGGCAAGCCCTTCCGGAAGCCACCGATCCCGCCGGCCGAAGCCGACGGGAAACTTTTCGCTCCGCATTGGGAGCCGCCGGCCCTCACAGGGCCGGAATTCATCGTCAGGAAGCCGCGCCCAGCGAGCCGACTTCGACCTTGACGCCAGGCCCCATGGTCGAGGAGACCGACAGGCGCTGCAGGTAGGTGCCCTTGGCACCGGCCGGCCGGGCCTTCTGCACGGCGTCGACGATGGCGCGAATGTTGTCGAGCAGCGCCTCAGCGGTGAACGACGCCTTGCCGACGCCAGCGTGGACGATACCCGCCTTCTCAACGCGGAACTCGACGGCGCCGCCCTTGGTCGCCTTGACGGCAGCGGCAACGTCCTGCGTGACGGTGCCAACCTTGGGGTTCGGCATCAGGCCGCGCGGGCCGAGCACCTTACCGAGACGGCCGACCAGCGGCATCATGTCCGGAGTGGCGATGCAGCGATCGAAGTTGATCTCGCCCTTCTGGATGGTCTCGACCAGATCCTCGGCACCGACGATGTCGGCACCGGCGGCGGTCGCTTCGTCGGCCTTGAGGCCACGGGCGAACACGGCGACGCGGACGGTCTTGCCGGTGCCATGCGGCAGTTGGACGACGCCACGAACCATCTGGTCGGCATGACGGGGATCGACGCCAAGGTTGATGGCGACTTCGACGGTCTCGTCGAACTTCGCCGTGGCGCGTTCCTTGATCAGACCGAGGGCCTCGGTCAGCGGGTAGAACTTCTTGCGATCGATGCCTTCACGGCTGGCGGCGACGCGCTTGGGAAGCTTGGCCATGTCGGTCACTCCGCGATCTTGAGACCCATGGAGCGGGCAGAGCCCTCGACCATGAGCATGGCGGCGTCGATGGAGGTGGCGTTCATGTCGACGAGCTTCTTCTCGGCGATTTCACGCAACTGCGCCTTGGTGACGGAGCCGGCCGAACCGGCGCCCGGCGTCTTCGAGCCCTTGTCGACACCGGCGGCCTTCTTCAGGAAGTAGGAGATCGGCGGCGTGCGAAGCTTGAAGGTGAACGAACGGTCGGCAAAGATGGTGAAGAGCACCGGGATCGGCATGCCCTTTTCCATACCCTGCGTCTGCGCGTTGAACGCCTTGCAGAATTCCATGATGTTGAGGCCGCGCTGACCGAGCGCGGGACCGATCGGGGGCGACGGGGTCGCCGAACCGGCCGCCACCTGAAGCTTCAGGTAGCCGGTGATTTTCTTCGCCATTTTCTTCTCCTCGTCGGCAGCCCCGGCATCGCCGGCTCGCCTTCAGGTTCGTGGTCGGAGGACCGTGTCCCGGCGGCGATGGCCGGGGCCCCTCTCCCACGGGGTGGGTGCCGACCGGCGAACCGGACGGCGAACGCGGCACCGGGAACCGGCACCGCAAACGTGCGTCAGACCTTTTCGACCTGACCGTATTCCAGCTCGACCGGCGTGGCGCGGCCGAAGATCGAAACCGCCACCTTGAGACGGCTACGTTCCTCGTCCACCTCTTCCACGAGGCCGGAGAAGGAAGCGAACGGGCCGTCGGACACCTTGACCTGCTCGCCGATTTCGAAGCTGACGGACGGCTTGGGCCGCTCGACGCCAACCTCGACCTGATTCATGATGCGCTCGGCCTCGCGGTCGGGAATGGGAACCGGCTTGTTGTCGGAGCCCAGGAAACCCGTCACCTTCGGCGTATTCTTGATGAGGTGATAGGCCTCATCGGTCATGTCCATGCGCACGAGGACGTAACCGGGAAAGAACTTGCGCTCGGCCGAGACCTTGCGGCCACGGCGTACCTCGGTGATGCTCTCGGTCGGCACGAGAACCTGCTCGAAGAGGTGCGCGAGCCCGCGCTGCTGAGCCTGCTCCTTGATGGAGTCGGCCACCTTCCTCTCAAAGTTCGAGTAGGCGTGCACAATGTACCAGCGTTTTGCCATGTCGGTGCTCCCCAGGCGGTCGTTCGTCAGCCGCTGAGGCCGAGCAGCAACCCGACACCCCAGTTCATGATCATGTCGGCAACCAGGAAGAAGATTGCCGCAAGGATGGCCATGATGAACACCATGGTCGTCGTGATCGCCGTTTCGCGTCGGGTCGGCCACGTGACCTTACTGGCCTCGGTCCGAACCTGCTGCAGAAACTCAAGGGGGCTAGTCTTGGCCATACATCCACTCATGACGGTCGGGCGCGCGGAACGTCAGCTCCGCGCGCCACGAGACAGGAACCGTTATCTATAGCGTTCGACAGGTCCACGCAAGAGGGAAATGGCAGGGGCAGCAGGGCTCGAACCCGCGACCTGCGGTTTTGGAGACCGCCGCTCTACCAACTGAGCTATACCCCTAGACTTCCACTCGCGGACGCCAGTCCGTTCGCTTATAGCCGAACCGGCCTCGGGATCAAGCACCAAAAGCGCGGTGCGCCCTTCTCACCGATTCTTGCCGGCGGAGCAAGCCCCGCCCGGCAATTTCTTTTTCCCCCGAATGACTTGGCTGTGGATCAGCCCGGAAAATCAGGAGATTCCGGCGGCCGGAGCCGCCGGAAAAGTTCAACTTACTCGACGATCGAAGCGACGACGCCGGCGCCAACCGTACGGCCGCCTTCACGGATGGCGAAGCGGAGCTTCTCTTCCATGGCGATCGGAACGATCAGCTGGACGTTCATCGTCACGTTGTCGCCGGGCATCACCATCTCGACGCCTTCGTTCAGCGTCACCACGCCGGTCACGTCCGTCGTGCGGAAGTAGAACTGCGGGCGGTAGTTGGTGAAGAACGGCGTGTGACGGCCACCCTCTTCCTTGGTCAGGATGTAGGCTTCCGCCTTGAACTTGGTGTGCGGGTTCACCGAAGCCGGCTTGCACAGCACCTGGCCGCGCTCGACGTCTTCACGCTTGGTGCCGCGCAGCAGGGCGCCGATGTTGTCGCCGGCCTGGCCCTGATCGAGCAGCTTGCGGAACATCTCGACGCCGGTCACCGTCGTCTTGGTGGTCGGACGGATACCGACGATCTCGACTTCCTCGCCAACCTTGACGATGCCGCGCTCAACGCGGCCGGTCACCACGGTGCCACGGCCGGAGATCGAGAACACGTCTTCGATCGGCATCAGGAACGGCTGGTCGATCGGACGATCCGGCTGCGGGATGTAGGCGTCGACCTGGGTCATCAGTTCGAGGATCGAGTCATGACCGAGGATCGGATCGCCGCCCTCGAGGGCAACCAGCGCCGAACCCTTGACGATCGGAATGTCGTCGCCGGGGAAATCGTAGGACGACAGAAGCTCGCGCACTTCCATCTCGACCAGCTCCAGGAGCTCGGGATCGTCGACCATGTCGCACTTGTTGAGGTAGACGACGATGGCCGGAACGCCGACCTGACGGGCGAGCAGGATGTGCTCGCGGGTCTGGGGCATCGGGCCGTCGGCAGCCGAAACCACCAGGATCGCGCCGTCCATCTGCGCCGCGCCGGTGATCATGTTCTTCACATAGTCGGCGTGGCCTGGGCAGTCGACGTGGGCATAGTGACGGTTCTTCGTCTCGTACTCGACGTGCGCCGTGTTGATGGTGATGCCGCGCGCCTTCTCTTCCGGAGCCGCGTCGATCTGATCATAGGCCTTGAACGTCGCGCCACCGGTCTCGGCGAGCACCTTGGTGATCGCAGCGGTCAGCGACGTCTTGCCGTGGTCAACGTGACCGATCGTGCCGATGTTGCAGTGCGGCTTCGTCCGCGAAAACTTTTCCTTGGCCATCGCTTCGTCTCTCTCGAAAGGTTTGTGGGGCCTTTTCGTGCGCTGCCCCCGAACCGGGGCGGCCGGTCGGCGGCTCGAATAGTGCCTTTTAACGCAAGGTTCAAGCCCTGATTAGCGCCGCTCCCCCCGCAAAGAGCAATCAGCGCCAAGGCTGTGCCATATGGACCGCTTTCCTTGAAAATTCAAGGTCGCCACAGGGCTAAGGCAAGCCGCCTTCGGCGTCCCGCGCGTCGCCGCCTGTCGGATTACGCAAGGCCACCCGCTTGCAGAGGGAAATTGCGACTTGTTTCTTGTCGCCTCGCATCGCCTGGCCGGCGGAATGATTAGGCACGTACCCCAGGGCGCGTCACCTCGGAAAACAAAATCCAGATAAAAGCCGTCATCTTTCGCGACGACCCGCAACATAACATTATAGTAGTATACTACTTCTCAAGTAGGGACGCTCTAAAGTTATCATATACTTAATCCGTATATCCCGACTCCGAGAAATTTGAAACAATCACAAACAATCAGACCGAGCACCCCTCCCCCGGGCAGAAAATAACCAATTCTTAATTGCCGGCGTTTAGTTCGGACTAGAAAGAGAGCTTCAGCTTAATACGGAACGCGAGCGCTAATTGTCATTTCGGAAAGCCTCGATGAATCGACCGTTCTCTCTTTTTCTGTCCCGCGTCGTTGCTTCCTTGCTGGCAATGGCGCTTGCACTTTCCGCGATAGGACTATTTCTGATCTGGGCGGCAGGGTCGGTCGATCGCGAAGACATCCGCAGACAGGGCGAGATCGCCAGCTACGCGTTGAAAGAAATTCGCAGCAACCTGTCCCATAACCAGGAAAGCTCCACCTTCTGGGATGAAGCCGTTGAGAGAACGGCCACGAGCGGCAATGAAGAATGGATTGACAACAATCTCGGAAGCTGGATGCAGACATTCTTCGGCGTCGATGAAGCCTATGTTCTGGATGGGCAGGACCGGCCGATCTATGCCTTTGCCGAGGGCCAGATAAAGCCGCCCGTCTTCTTCGAAGAACGCCGCAAGCTGTTGCTGCCCTATCTGCAGACCCTCCGATCCAAACTTGCGACCGGAGAAGCGCCGGCCGAGGCCAGTCATGAGCAATCGGTGGGCGTCAGCGACTACATCTATATCGCGGGCCGCCCCGCGGTCGTCAGCGTGAAGCCCATTGTCTCCGACTCCGGGAGACTGAAGCAGCCCGTCGCGACGATTCATATCCACGTCGCCGTCCAGTATCTTGAAGGCGAGGCCATCCGCAAGGTTGGGCAGGCGCACGTTCTGCAAGACTTGAAATACGTTCCGGCCAGCGCGCGTCAGCCTGATGCAGCATCAGTGGCATTGACCGGCGACCCCAGCGGCGCGGCCGTGGAATTCGAGTGGACACCCTATCAGCCCGGGCGACGCCTTCTAGCCTCCCTCTCGCCAATTCTGGCGCTGGTCGGATCGACGCTCATGGTCGGCGCCCTGCTGATCTCGTCGGCCGCCTATCGACGCAAGCTGGATCGGATCAAGAACAACGAGCACATCCAGTATCTCGCGTCGCACGACCCTCTGACGGGGCTGCCCAATCGATCGGCATATGAGAAGGCGGCCGATGACCTGGTCGATCAGTTCGCCCTTCACCAACAGTCCGATCCTCTGGCGTTTCTGTTCATGGACCTCGACCGGTTCAAGCAGGTCAACGACATCCTGGGGCACCAGATCGGCGATGCCGTGCTCGTCGAATTTGCCCGTCGCGCGGCCGGAATCCTCCCTGCCGATGCTCCGATCTTTCGGGTGGGCGGAGATGAATTCGCGGTTCTGGTCCCCAACCGGACAAAGCGCGAAGTCGAGGATCTGTGCAGCCGAATTATCGACAGTCTCGCCGAGCCGATGGAGTTCGACGGCCGCCGAGCCTTCGTCGGCGTCTCCATAGGCGTGTCGATGGCCCCGCACCACGGAACCGATCGACCGGAGTTGAACCGGAAGGCCGATGTGGCTCTCTATCACGCCAAGTTGGCCGGCCGCCGTCGCTTCTCGATTTTTGGCAGCCAGATGGACGATGCCATCCAGAACAGGGCCGCCATCGAGGCGGATCTCCGCGAGGCCCTGCGGATCAAGGCGGGACTCTCCGTCGTCTATCAGCCGAAATTTGCCAGCGAGGGCGACAGGGTTCTGGGAGCCGAGGCGCTCGTCCGCTGGCAACACCCCGAACGAGGAGCGATTTCGCCGGCGATCTTCATTCCCATCGCCGAGGAAGCGAGCCTGATCGGCGAGTTGGGCTTATGGGTTCTGGAGACCGCGTGCCGAGAGGCTATCGCCTGGCCGGTGAATCATCTCGCCGTCAATGTCTCTCCGATCCAGTTGCGCGTCGCAGGATTTGCCGAAGCGGTGTTTGCCACACTGCGGAAAACCGGTTTTCCGGCAAACCGCCTCGAACTGGAAATAACGGAGACGGACTTCGCGGATTCCGAAGAGGTCGGGCTGCGGAACATAAGGACCCTGAGTTCGGCGGGGATCTCGATCGCCATCGATGATTTTGGCACCGGGTCCTCGACCTTCGAACGGCTGAGGGACATCAGCTTCGACCGCATCAAGATCGATCGAAGCTTTGTGAAGAACATCGCCGAGTCCGAGGGCGACGCCGAGATTGTCCGGGCGATGATTTCGATGGCGCATGCCAAGGGGCTCAAGACGACCGCCGAGGGGATCGAAACCCCTGAACAGAGAAACGTTCTTCGGGCTTTCGGCTGCGACGAACTCCAAGGTTTTCTGATGGGAAAACCCATGCCGCCCGATCAGCTATCACAAATTCTCAGAACGGCCGCGGCCATTGCCGTTTAGGGACCGTTTTCCGCGTTGGAACCTGTCGCCCGCCGCGATCAGCATCAACGCCAGTCCATTGCCGAGCCAAGGACCGTCTTCCCGCCGCGCTCTCGATGCCGGCGAGACGGTTATCTTGCGCGTTCACCGGAATCTCCTTTGAACGTGATCGCGTTGGCCATTTACTCGTGACCTAGGTAATATACCTATCTGAACGCAACATATTGGCGGTTCAGGAACGGCACGATGGCTGATGCGTTTATATCCAGGCAACAAACGACCTCCCTTTCCATTGGCGTCGCGGAAACGAATTGAGCCTCCCGAACAGCCTGCTTTCCAGCAATCAACGCGCCCCAACGCCCCTTTGGGCCTGAACTCCAGACGCCCGAAGCCCGCGACGGCTTCACGGAGAAAGACACATGCAGATCGGAATGATGGGACTGGGCCGGATGGGCTACAACATGGCGCTGCGGCTCATGGCGGGTGGTCACGAAGTTGTGGCCTACGACCTGAACCGTGACAGCGTCGCCGCCATCGAGGCAGACGGCGCCGTCGCTGCCACTTCGGTCGAGGACTTCATAGCCCGCCTGAAGCCGCCGCGCGCTATCTGGCTGATGCTGCCGGCCGCCGTCACGGAGAGCACGGTCCGCGACCTTTCGCCACGCCTTTCGCCCGATGACGTTATCGTCGACGGCGGCAACTCCAACTATCGCAACGCCGTCGATCTCGCCGGCGAGCTGGCCACGGCGGGGATTCACTTTCTCGACGTCGGCACTTCGGGCGGCGTGTGGGGCAAGGAACGCGGCTATTGCCTGATGATCGGCGGCGACGCCGGCGCCGTGGCCCGGCTCGATCCGATCTTCGCGACTCTGGCGCCCGGCGGCGACCCGTCGTTCGGCACGGCCGAGCGCGGCTACCTCCACTGTGGTCCGGCCGGTGCCGGGCACTTCGTCAAGATGATCCACAACGGCATCGAATACGGCATGATGGCCGCCTATGCCGAAGGGTTGAACGTGCTGAAGTCGGCCAATGCCGGCGCCGTGGCGCGCCAGGCCGACGCCGAGACCAGCCCGCTCGACGAGCCGCAGTATTACCGCTTCGACTTCGACATCGCCGCCGTCACCGAGGTGTGGCGACACGCCAGCGTCATCAGTTCGTGGTTGCTCGATCTGACCGCCTCGGCCTTGGCTGCCGATCCCAACCTCGCCTCCTACCAGGGCAATGTCGCCGATTCCGGCGAGGGGCGCTGGACGCTCAAGGCCGCCATCGACACCTCCGTGCCGGTGCCGGTGCTGTCGTCGGCGCTGTTCGGCCGCTTTACCTCGCGCGGCAACGATGAATTCGCCAACAAGGTGCTTTCGGCGATGCGCCAGGCCTTCGGCGGCCATATCGAGAAGAAGGAGGGCCACTGACATGCCCAGAGCCATCAAGGAAGCCCGCAACGGACGCTCGGATGCCCTCGTCATCTTCGGCGCCACCGGCGACCTCGCCCGCAAGATGATCTATCCGTCGCTGTACCAGATGGTGCGGCGCGGCAACTTCAACGAACCCATCGTCGGCGTTGCCCGCGATAGCTGGAGCGTTGAAAAGCTGCTGGAGCGCGCCCGCGAGAGTATCGCGGCCAGTTGCGGCGCGATCGACGAACCCACCTTCGCCAAATTCGCAAGCCTGATGCGCTTCGTTCCCGGCGACTATCAGGACCCGACGACCTTCACCCGGCTCGGTGAGGCGCTGTCCGACCGGCGGCGCGTGCTTCACTACCTCGCCATCCCGCCGTCGATGTTCGCTTCGGTGACCGCCGGCCTCAAGCAGGCCAACCTGTCGGCCGGTGCCAGACTGATGGTGGAGAAGCCGTTCGGCCGCGATTTGCAATCGGCCCAGGAGCTCAACCGCGTCCTGCATGTCGTCTTCAAGGAGGACGACCTGTTCCGCATCGATCACTACCTCGGCAAGGAGGCGATCCAGAACCTCCTGTACTTCCGCTTCGCCAACTCCTTCCTGGAGCCGCTGTGGAACCGCAACTACATCGACAGCGTCCAGATCACCATGGCCGAGAATTTCGGCGTCGAGGGACGTGGGCGCTTCTATGAAGAGGTCGGCGCGCTGCGGGACGTGGTGCAGAACCATCTGGTCAACGTGCTGCTGCTGCTCGCCATGGAGCCGCCGGTCAACGCCCTGTCGGACGATCTGATCGACGAGAAGGTGCAGGTGCTGAAGGCCACGCGCCCGCTCGAAGAGCGCGACGTCGTCAGAGGCCAGTTCGAAGGCTACCGAAACGAGCCAGGCGTTGCCGCCAACTCCCGCGTCGAGACCTTCGCGGCGGTGCGCCTGTTCATCGACACATGGCGCTGGCAGGGCGTGCCGTTCTACATTCGCGCCGGCAAGAACCTGCCGGTGCGCGCCACCGAAGTGGTGGTCCGCTTCAAGCGGCCGCCGCTTGAGGTATTCGACCCGATCCGCCCCGGCGAAGCCAACTACATGCGCTTCCGCCTGGGACCCGAGGTGTCCATCGGCATCGGCGCGCGGCGCAAGGCCAACGGCGGCAACATGATCGGCGAAGCGCTGGAGCTGACCGCCGTCAGCGACAGCATGGACAACATGCTGCCCTACGAGAGGTTGATCGGCGATGCCATGAACGGCCGACGCCAGCTCTTCACGCGCGAGGACATGGCGGAACTGGCCTGGCAGATCGTCCAGCCCGTTCTCGATGCGCCCAGCGCGCCGGCTTTCTACAAGCCGGGGACCTGGGGACCACGTGAAGCCATGGCCGGCTTCGAGCCCGCCGGTGGCTGGGTTGACCCAAAGGGATGATCGGATAACGCCCGGCGGCCGAGAGCCGTCGGGCATCCTCAGTGCCGTTCCCAAAAACCGGCCTCAGGCCCGCTCGACCCGGTTCCGGCCGTTCGCCTTGGCGCGATAGAGGGCCGCGTCGACGCGCCGGAAGAAAGCACTCGCGTCCTCACCGGCGGCAATCTCGCCAACGCCGATACTGACGGCAAGGCCATCCGTGATCGGCCGCGCGTCGGCAACCAGACGCCGGATATCGCCTGCCAGCGTCGAGGCGAAATCGAGGGACGTGTCAGGCAGCAGGACCGTGAACTCCTCGCCGCCCCAGCGGGCGACGCAATCGGTCTTGCGCGCCTGAAGCTGCAAGATGTCGGCAACCTTGCGAAGGATGTCATCGCCGACGTCATGACCGAAACGGTCATTCAGCTGTTTGAAGTGGTCGATATCCAGGACCATGAGGCAATAGGGGCGACCAAGAGCGGAATGACGCTCGGCGGAGATTTGCAGAACCTGTTCGAAGTCGCGCCGGTTCCTGAGCCCGGTCAGCGAATCCGTGAGGGCGGCCTCCTCCAGGCGCTCCTCCAGACGCTTTCGATCGGTGATATCGAGAAGCACGCCCGTGAACGCGACTTCGCCGCTCGGCTGCAGACGCGTCTTGGCCCGCCCCAGGAGCCACTTTTTGCCTTCTCGGGTTCTTATCTGGAATTCCCGTTCCCAGGGCTGAAGCCACCGGCCCGATTTCTTGAGGCTGCGCAGCAAGCCAATCCAGCCGGCGCGCGGGAGAAAAGGCGACAGAACCGCCAATGACGTCAGATCGGCATCCTTCGACGCCCCGAGAAAACCCGTGGCCGCGGCATTGAAGTAGGTGGCCCTGAAGCGTCCGCTTGGCGTCATCATGGCCTGGAAGACGACGCCGGGGATCGAATTGATCAAATCGGCAACCTGATCCTCCCGCTCGCGTTCCTTGGTCAGGTCGGTGAAACTCAAGACCGCGCCTTGCACCCCATCGCCGACGCGGATTGGGCTGGCGACGAGCCGAACCGGAAATGGCGTGCCGTCCGCCCGGCGCATGGTGCATTCGAAACCTTGAGCGGTCGAACCGGTCGTGGCCGCCAGAAGAATCCGGTGCGCCTCGCTATGCTCGCCGTTCACGCCAAGAAAGCGATGAACGCCGAGCTTGATAACCTCGCTGTCATGGAGAAGCCCAAAGGCTTTGACGGCCTCCGGGTTGACGAAGGTAAAGGCGCCGGCATTGTCTATGCCACAGACACCGACACTGACGCTCTCAAGCAGCAGGCGATTGAACTGCTCCGCCTCGATGACCTCGGTAATGTCCTGAACGATGCACAGCAGCAATTTGCGATCAATCAAGTGCATCGGGCCGGCATAGACCTGTACGTCTCGAATTGTCCCGTCGGCCAGCCGATGGCGGAAGCGTTGCGGATAATGGCCGCCCGCCCAGGACGAGATCTCACGCATGACGGTCAGGACCGAACGGCCCAACGTGTTGATGTCCCACACATGCAGCTTGCGAAACGCCTCGCGGCTGTAGCCATAGAACTCCAGCGCCTTCTTGTTGGCATCGACGATCGCCCCGTCGTCTTCGGGATCGATCAACACGATGGGGGCGGAATTCGTTCCGAACAGCGTATCGAAAACAATACAACGCATTTCATTTTTGGTTGGGCAGCGCAGGAGCATGCCGCCGCACTCAGGTACGGAACACGCTGAGGCCAGTTCGTCCTCTTCCGCCCAAGCGCGACAAAACTGTTCCATCATCAGACCTCGCGATCGCTGATCGGCAGGCTGCTCGACAACTCGTCAGTCAATTCTGACGTTTATTTACCTACATGAAAAACTTCAAAAGTTCCATAAGTTCTCGACAACTCTCATATTTAGGCAACTCATCGCCCGCGTATTTTGCCTGGCACAGAAAACAACCGCCTCTCGTCGGCCTCGACTTGTCGAGTTGATGGCTCGGAACCAGCGTTCTTCAGGCGGCTTCAATGCGGGCACGCTCGGAAATACATAGAACGCGCGGCGCTACACTACCTCTTGTTGTGGGATTTCAGCATTTGCCCACACCCAACCCTTCCAGGCCCGTTTTGGAACGAGCGATGAAGTGCCAACGCCATGGCGACAAGGCCGGAAACGACAAAGCGCTCGAACCGGTCAGGTGTCGAGCGCTCGACGTCGTTTTTGGTCGGGGACCAGATCGCCTCAGGCCATCACAGACCGAGGGTCCGGTTGAAGTTGCGGCGGCTGAGATTGCGCTCGCGAGCTTCGAGGTCGTAACGGTCGCCGGCTTCGTAGATGTAGGCCAGCTCAACCTCTTCGGCAGTCGGAACGCGGAGGGCCTTGGCAGCACGCTTGAGGGTGGCGAACATTTCGGTTTTCCTTCTTCCAGACCGGAGGTTTCCGGCCTCTTCTCTCTGTTCTCTTGACGCCCTCAATATAGGCCCGGAGCCGCCTGCGACCTAATCGCAAGTTCTGAAAACCACTTTCAGATTCTCTGTCGGCCAGACCCGCTCCTCGCATGCCCGCTGCGATGTCTCTCGGTGCCCCTAGACAGGCCGCCCAGCGCTTTGGCATCACCGACAGCCATTCGGGAAAACACATAGAGATCCATTGCTTTTGTTCAGCTTTCATGCTGACTTCGCACACGAACCAGCTGTTCGGGGGACGGTCGAGGAATGCTCAGATATCTGCTAGGCGCTGCCATTGTCTCAGCGGTCACGCTTCAGGCGCTGCCCGCCGTTGCTAGTGGCTGTGGAGAGACACAGCCGCCATCACTCGAAACAAACATTCCAACCGGCATCCGGTTCACCAATGACACCCATTATACAATGCGCATCTATTGGGCGGACTTCGAAGGGCAACTGAGGGAATACGGACTGGTTCAGCCGGACGAAACGGTCGGCTTCAAGACTTATGTGCATCATCGCTGGTATGCGGAACTCTATACGCCGATCGACTCCGCCTGCGCCGGCCCGATTTCGGCTCCAGACACCGAAACCTGCGACATGCGCTTTGTGTTCAATGAGGATACGGGGGAGATCCTCATGGATGGTGGCTACTGCGATTACTGACAGGGCCAGATGTTCAGAACCGCCCCCTCGGGGAGCGGTGGTTCCATCTGCCTCTGCCCTTGGACGGTTCGCGGAGCCTCGCATAACGACAAAGCGCCCGAACCGGTCAGGTCTCGAGCGCTCGACGTCGTCATTGGCATGCCAGCTGGTTTGCCGTCAGATCCTCAGAGGGCGATGCCACGATTGCGGCTGTTGAGGTTGCGCTCGCGGGCTTCCAGGTCGTAGCGGTCGCCGGCTTCGTTGAGGTAGGCCAGATCGCGCTCAGCCTGGGTGGGAACGCGGAGGAGCTTGGCGGTACGCTTGAGGGTGGCGAACATTTGGGGTTTTCCTTTTGCTGACCGGAGGTTTCCGGCCTCTTTCTCTGTTTCTTTTTGCACCCTCAATATAGGCCCGGCAGCCCTCGCGACCTAATCGCAAGTTCTGAAGGTCACCTTCAGTTTTTCTATAGGTAAAAGCCCGTTAGCAAGCCGGTCTGCTCCTCAAGCGCGCTGCCAGGAGCTGGCAACCGTGGAGACGAGCGATTGCACCGGCGAGGAAACCAAGGGACGATAGGCGATCGCCAGCATCAACGGCGCCGGGCCATCGACAAGCGGCCGCATCGTCAGGGTCGCCGGCATCAGGCGCTCGGCATAATCGGGCATCAGCGAGAACCCATCGGTGGCCATGACCAGCGAAAAGGCCGAGGCAATGTCGGCGGCGACGTGGGTCGGTGACAGGGCCAGGCCTCGCTGCTGCCCCCAGGCGTCGATACCGCCCCGCAGAAACGGCGCGACCCGGCGGTTGACCGAGACATAAGTGTGGCCGACCAAGTCGGAAAAGGTCAGCGTCGATCTTTGCGCCAATGGGTGACTGGCTTGAAGAAATACGCTGATGCGATGGTAATCGATCGGCTCGAAGTGCAAGTCGAGATCCGCTTCCGAGGGACGCGCGAAAGCGAGATCCAGGTTGCCGTCCTTGAGATCCTGAATCAAAGCGGTTGAGGGCGCGCTGGTTACCTCGATATCGACCTGACCGGCAATATCGCGCGCAAGGCGCTGGAACTCGGGCAGGACGAAGGTCTCCAAACCCGGAATAATACCAACGCGGACCATCATCGGGGCGTCTCGGACGATGCTGACGGCATCGTCAAGCTGCTTCAGCACCTGCCGGACATGGCCAAGAAACAGCTTGCCCGGCCGCGTCAGAACGACACCGCGCACCCGGCGATCGAACAGCTCAACGCCCAATTCGCGTTCCAAATCCTTGAGTTGGCGGCTGAGCGACGGCTGCGCCGTGTGCAGGCGCGTTCTGGCGGCGGCGCTGACGCTGCCCTCGTCGGCCACCGCCACGAAATAGCGAAGGTGTCTCAGTTCCATTGCGTACATATCTCCCAGGTATGGGAAATAGGCCTATCAAGTCTTTGTGGAGATGGCAACGCTGGCTCTAGGGTGCGCTCAACCCGCTCTCGCAAGAGGGCACGTTGAAGTCCCAGTCAGCCGGAGGTGCGGTTCGCGAACCGCGGCAACCCCATGAAGCAGAGCCACGAAATCCTGTTCGAGCCGATGAAGATCGGCAGCCTGGAAATCAAGAACCGCTACGTCATGGAGCCGATGGGTCCGGGCGGACTTTGCGATGCCGACGGCACCTACAACTATCGCGGCGTCGAATATTACGTCGAGCGCGCCAAGGGCGGCGCCGGCCTGCTGATGACCGGCGTCACCATGGTGGAGAACGACATCGAGCGCTGCGCCCTGCCCTCGATGCCCTGCCCGACGCTGAACCCGCTCAACTTCGTCAAGACCGGCAAGATCCTGACCGAGCGGGTGCACGCCTACGATGCGCGCATCTTCCTGCAGCTCTCCGCCGGCTTCGGCCGCGTGTCGATGCCGTCCATCGTCGGCCGGACGGCCGTCGCGCCATCGCCGATCCCGCATCGCTGGATCGACGGCGTGACCTGCCGCGAACTGACCATCGAGGAGATCAAGACCTACGTCCGCAAGTTCGCCGACAGCGCCGAGATCGCGCAACGGGCGGGCTTTGACGGCATCGAAATCCATGCCGTCCATGAGGGCTACCTGCTCGACCAGTTCGCCATCTCCATGTTCAACCAGCGCACCGACGAATACGGCGGCAGCCTGGAGAACCGCCTGCGCTTCGCCGTCGAGATCGTGCAGGCGATCAAGGCGCGCTGCGGCGCCGCCTATCCGGTTTCGCTGCGCTACTCCATCAAGAGCTTCATCAAAGACTGGAAGAGCGGTGGCTTGCCGGGCGAGGAATTCGTCGAGATGGGCCGCGACATTCCCGAGGGCATCGAGGCGGCCAAGCTCCTCGAAGCCGCCGGCTATGACGCCTTCAACGGCGACGTCGGCTCCTACGACAGCTGGTACTGGAGCCATCCGCCGATGTACCAGGCCAAGGGCCTCTACCTGCCCTACAACAGGATCCTGAAAGAGGTGCTGAAGGTGCCGGTGATCACCGCCGGCCGCATGGACAACCCGGATCTCGCGGCGGAGTCCATCGTCTCCGGCCAGACCGATTTCGTCGGCCTTGCTCGCCCGCTGCTGGCCGATCCGCAACTGCCGAACAAGGTGCGGGCCGAGAAGATCGATCGCATTCGTCCCTGCCTCTCCTGCCAGGAAGGTTGCATGGGGCGTCTCGCCAGATATTCCCAGATCTCCTGCGCTGTGAATCCGGCTTGCGGCCGCGAGGCGGAGTATGGCCTCACCGCCGCCCTTGAAAAGAAGTCGGTGATGATCGTCGGCGGTGGCGTCGCCGGCATGGAAGCGGCCCGCGTCGCCACGCTGCGCGGCCATGTCGTCACCCTCTACGAGAAGTCCGGCCGCCTCGGCGGCGTCGTCATCCCCGGCGGCGTGCCCGACTTCAAGGAAGACGATCACGCGCTCATCCACTGGTATGAGCGCGAGCTGCGCGAACTGAAGGTGCCGGTGGTGTTCAACACCGAAGTGACCGAGGAGACCGTTCGGCTTGCCAAGCCCGACGTGCTGATCGTCGCCACTGGCTCGCAGCCGAAAATGCTGAAGATCGGCGACGCCCAGAACGTCTACACAGCCGAGGATGTGCTGAATGGCGTCAAGCCGGCCGGAGACAGCACCATCGTCATCGGTGCCGGCCTCGTCGGCTGCGAGACGGCGCTATGGCTGCATGACCAGGGCAAGAAGGTGACCATCGTCGAGCTGGCGCCGAAGATCCTGGCGCTGGCCGGCCCGCTCTGCCACGCCAACCACGACATGCTGCACGACCTGCTGATCTTCAAGAAGATCGATATCCTGACGTCGAGCTACGTGGCCGAGGCCGTCAGGGACGGCTTCAAGGTGAAGAGTGGCGACAAGGAGACCATCGTGCCGGCCGACAGCGCCATCGTCGCCATCGGCTACCGCTCGGAGCGCAGCCTCTACGACAAGGTGCGCAACCTGGTGCCGGAGGTCTACAGCTTCGGCGACGCCCGCCAGGTCTCCAACATCATGTATGCGATCTGGGATGCCTACGAGGTCGCCCGCTCGATCTGATCCGGATTGTCTGACAACGACATGCCGCGCCGTCCCCTGGGATGGCACGGCTTTTTTGAGATTGAGCTGAGCCGCAGAAACGACAAAGCGCCCGAACCGGTCAGGTGTCGAGCGCTCAACGTCGTGGTCAGATTGTCGGCTTTCTGCCGTCGAACCTCAGAGGATGATGCCACGATTGCGGCTGTTGAGGTTGCGCTCGCGGGCTTCCAGGTCGTAGCGGTCGCCGGCTTCGTTGAGGTAGGCCAGATCGCGCTCAGCCTGGGTGGGAACGCGGAGGAGCTTGGCGGTACGCTTGAGGGTGGCGAACATTTCGGTTTTCCTTTTCCTGACCGGAGGTTTCCGGCCTCTTTCTCTGTTTTCTTTTGCACCCTCAATATAGGCGACAAAGCCCCTGCGACCTAATCGCAAGTTCTGAAGGTCACCTTCAGATTCTCTTTGGATAATGGTTCGTTAGCGGGGGCAGGATGGCCATGATCGCTCATCAGGCCATCCCCTTCAGGCACTGGAACCACTCCTTCGGCAGCGGCCTCCGGTCCTCCAGCGGCACCACCCGCTCCGTCTTTCCGTCCATCAGCCGCCGGTAGCGCCACAGGGCGGCCCGCGCCTTGGACCATTCGTCCACCGCCAGCGCGCGGAGCTGAGGCGGCAACGGCGGGAAGGAGAGGTTCGGCTTGTCGTTGAGGGCGGACACCTCGCCCTTGATCCAGCGCTTGGCGGCGACCGCAACAGTCCAGGCCGGCACGTCCTCGAGGGCGGTCTCGTAGGCCTCCCTGCGGACCTTCGCGACGGCTGCGTCGATGTTGGCCGCAGGGAACACCGTAAGGAGTTTGGCGACCTGCGCCAGCGCCACGACCGCGTCGGGCTTGGCTTCGGCAAGCGGCGCAACCTCATCCACCAAATGCGACAAGATCGATCGTTCGGCCGGGGTAAGCGCCCGGCTCAAGGTCGGGGTCCGGCTGGCCGCCTCCTCGGGTCGCAAGGTGCTCTCCAATTCGGTCAGCGAAAGCGGCAAGGATAGTATCGTGGGGCGAAGCTGCGGCAGGACGGGGAGTGCTGCGGGACGTGTGGGACTGCTGGACAGGGTTCGGCTCCGGTGCGGGTTTCAGGCGGGTGTCGCGGGCTTGGTAGACGGCTTCGGTGAAGTAGCTCCAGGAACGGATGCTCGACGGTCTGGCCCGGCTGCATCGGGCCTGGATGGTCGGGAGGATATCGGCCTTGAGGTCGCAGCCGTTGCGGATCCAGTTCATCGGATCGGAAAGGACGAGCAGCCCCGGCGCCGAGGCGGGTTTGGCCAGTGCCCTCCCCCCGGCGTCGGTCAGCTCACGAGCCAGCGTTTCGCCATCCAGCTCCGAGATCGGCATCGAGACGGACTGAGTTTCCGAGCCCAGGTTCGAAACCGTGTCGCGCGCCTCGTCCGGTGTAGTCTGGGGGGATATAGGGGGGTGTTTGGGGGTGTGGGGGAAAGAGGGGGGACGGGGGGCGTCGCGCGACTGTCCGGTGACCGTCGCGTGACCGTCACGCTTCCTGTCACGTTCCCTCTCACGCTGCTGGCGCTTGCGCTCGGTCGCCCTGGCGCGACGCTCTGCCTCGACAGCCTGCCCTTCCTCGACCGCACGAACGGCGATGACGATGGCATCGATCGGGGCGCCAGTGGCGGCCAGTTCTTCGATGAGGCGGGCGATGCTCATCGATCGCCCTCGATTGGCCAAGTCCGCATGTCCGCCTCCCGTTTTGAGAAGGAATTTACCCAACATCACAAGGGCATAGGCGCGCTTGCGGTGTGGTCTATTCATACGGGATGAGGGGTTTTGTGCTCAAACGGGAGGCGTTGCCACTTGAGAACCGTGATAGTAAGGCGTATTTATATACGCATTGGGAGCATGCTCGGTGGAAACCAACAGCAGGGATATCATCAAGCGTCTTGAGAAAGACGGCTTCGAATTGGTGAAGGTCACCGGCTCCCATCACAAGTTCAGGAAAGGCGACAAGATCGTCACCGTTCCTCATCCCAAGAAGGACCTGCCTCTCGGCACGGTCCGAAACATCTACAAACAAGCCGGATGGCTGTAGGGGGCCCCTCATGCGCTACTATATCGGCGTTGTGCATAAGGACGCGGACAGCGCCTTTGGCATTCACTTCCCCGACGTTCCCGGCTGCTTCTCGGCTGCCGATGAGATGGACGATCTCCTGAGCAATGCCAGCGAAGCGCTTTCGCTGCATCTTGAGGGGGAGTCCCTGCCCGAAGCGCGTCCGCTGGAAGCGGTCCGTGAGGACGAGGAGGTCAAAAAGGATCTGGCAGCAGGCGCCTTTTTACTGGCCGTCCCGCTGATCAGCCTGACCGGCCGGACGACAAAGGCGAACATCACCATGGACGCCGGCCTACTGGCCGCCATCGACCAGATCGCCAAGGCGCGTGGCCTGACGCGCTCGGCCTTTCTCGCCGATCTGGCCCGACGGGAAATCGAAGGAAACCGCGCCTCGGCCGCCTGACAAGACGGCATCTTCGATCATCCCTCTCGCGGACAACCCGCCGGATGACCGCTTGGCTCGCCGGCATCGGTTGGCCACCCTATGCCGACAGAGTTCTGTCGATGCGAAGAGAGTAATGAATGGAAGAGGCACCGACTTACTAAAGATAAGGCGAAGATAGAGAACAAATATCAGGCAAAGCATAAGGAACGATACCTCTTCTATAGCCAACGCGATGAGGGAATTCGACTCTTGTTCCTAAAGTACAAAGAGCCACCAAGTCAGATTGACGTCGGCGTTCCAGCCCCAAACGTCTCAGTGGTGCGAAAGCTAGTTGCGAAAAATCGAGCGCCAGACAGCGACGCATAACCTTCGACTACCTTGATCCGCCAATGCCAATGCAATAGCAGGCCAAACTGCACCGCCGGAATGCGCCCAGCATAGGAAGGCGAGCCATTGCCGCTCCGACGCTGGCTTGGTTTTCGGTTTGTACGCAACTAGCGGTTTAAACACGTCGAATCGAGCGGCTGCAAACTGCCGTCGCACGGAACGTTGCACGAAATGAGCTAAGTGTTGGAGCGGGTGAAGGGAATCGAACCCTCGTATTCAGCTTGGAAGGCTGCTGCTCTACCATTGAGCTACACCCGCTTCGAAGACGGGATGTTTAGGGAGACGCGGGCGGCTTGTCAACGGCGGAGGGCGGCGGCGAGCGCCGAGATCATCGTGTGAACCACGGCCGGATCGGCGCGGCGGCCGGTGTGGTTGAGGCGGATGAGGCGGTCGGCCCCTGTTCCTACGCCGAGGGAAAAGTCGGGATCGGTGCCCCTCAAACGCTCAAGAAGAAGCGTGGCATCGACATCGGCCGGCACCGCGAAGGCGGTGACGAGATTCGAAGCCTCTCCCTCGCCGGCCCACGGGTTCAGACCGAGCGCCAGGAGGCCATCGCGGGCGGCGGCGGCGGCTTCGCTGTGGCGGTCGATGATGGTCTCGATCCCTTCTGCCTCCACCCGGTCGAGCGCGGCGGCGAGCGCCCAGAGTTCGAGCGGTGCCGGCGTTCCCGGCAGCGCGCCTCGCCCGGCGTCGAGCCAGAGGTGCTTCTGATCGATCAGCGACAGTGTCGAGGTAACAGGAGCATCGGGTCGGCCGATTTCGGTCCAGGCGCGCTGGCTGACAGCGACGGCGGAGATGCCGGCAGGCCCGGCCAACGCCTTCTGTGGCCCTGCCACGACGATATCGGCCCCCAGCGCGTCGGCGGCAAACGGGTGCCCGCCCAGCGAAGCCACCGCATCGACGATGGTCAGCATGTCGCGCTCGCGGGCCAAGCGCAGGATGGCCTCCAGCGGGTTGAGAATGCCGCTCGCCGATTCCGCGTGCACCACCGCCAGCAGCCTGGCGTCAGGATGGGCATCGAGCGTCGCCGCCACCGCCCGCGCGCTGACCGGCCTTGCCGCTTCGGCACGGACCTCGACGACGCTGGCATCGGCCCGCCGCAGCCAGCGGCCGAACCAGACGCCATAGGGGCTGGTGACGATGTTGATGGCCTTGATGCCCGGCCGGCCGAGGCTGGCCGCCACCGCCTCGAGCGCCACCACCGCTTCCGCCTGCACCAGCAGCACGTCGCCCGACGCGCCGATCAGCCGGGCGAAACGGTCGGCGAGACCGGCGACGCGATCGGCCGGGAACGGCGGTGGATCGAGAAGGGCTTCGGGGTTGAAATCGCTCATGCTGGCAGCTTTCCCTTTAGAGCGCTGTTCGATCTGATTGAATCAGATCAGCGCTCCAAGTGTTTGTTCAATAAGCATCATCTTGCCGATCCTCGCTTCGCTCCGGTCGGATGATGCCAGTGAGGCGCGGCACGGCGCCGATCAGGTGGGCGAGAACGTCCGACGATGGCGCGGCGATGACGGAGGCGGCCGGCCCCTCCTCGACGAGGCGGCCGGCGTCCATCACCGCGATCCGGTGGGAGACGGCGCGCACCACGGCGAGGTCGTGCGAAATGAACAGATAGCCGACGCCGGTCTCCCGCTGCAGGTCGACCAACAGCTCCAGTATACGGCCGCGCACCGAAACGTCGAGCGCCGACACCGCTTCGTCGAGGATGACGAGGCGTGGCCGGACCGAAATCGCGCGGGCGATGGCCACCCGCTGGCGTTGGCCGCCCGAGATATCGTGGATCGAACGTCCGATCAGGCCAGAGGACAAGCCCACGCGGTCGATCAGGCGGGCGACCTCGGCGGCGCGCGCCGCCTTGGGCACCACGGCGTGAATGCGCAGCGCGTCGGCAAGGACGCCGCCCACGGTGGCGCGCGGGTTGAAGGCGGCGAGCGGATCCTGGAACACCATCTGCATGTGCCGCCGGGCGGCGCGCAGACGGCCACCGCCGAGCGCCAGCCAGTCATCGCCCATGAAGGCGATGGCGCCGCTCTCCGGTGCGATGAGACGGGTCAGCACGCGCGCCAGCGTCGACTTGCCGCAGCCGGAGCCGCCGACGAGGCCCAGCGTCTCGCCGGGCGCGATGGCGAGCGACACGCCGTCGAGCGCGGTGATGTGGCGCCTGCCGCTCGTAAAGGTTCGGCGCAAATCGCGGGCGGTAAGCAGGGGTTCGGTCATGGTGCCTCCCCGACGAGAGGCGGCGTTGTGAGATCGATATGGGCGGCGATCAGCGCCGCCGTCTCGGCCGCCTTCGGCGCGGCGATCACGTCGGCAACGGGTCCCAGTTCGACGAGGCGTCCCTCGGCCATGACGGCGACGCGGTCGGCGATGCCGGAGGCCAGCGCCAGATCGTGGGTGACGAAGATAAGCGTCATGTTTTCGGCCCGCACCAGCTCGACCAATAGCTCGACGATGGCCGCCTGCACCACCACGTCCAGCGACGAGGTGACCTCGTCGGCGATCAGCAGGTGCGGCTGGGCGGCGATGGCGGCGGCGATGGCCACGCGCTGCCGCTGGCCGCCGGAGAGTTGATGCGGGAAGGCACGAGCGATACGCTCCGGCTCCGGCAGGCGGACACGCGTGAGAAGGCGGAGGACTTCCGCGTCGGCGGCGCGGCGGCTAAGGCCGAGATGACGGCGCGCGCCTTCCCCCACCTGCTCGCCGATGCTGAGCACCGGGTTGAGGCTCGATCCGGGGTCCTGGAACACATAGCCGATGTCGCGGCCGGCACGCGGCCCGCCCTCGAGGCCGGGCCAGCGGAGGAGACCGGCGACCTCCGTCCGCTCGGGCAGCAGATCGGCGATGGCGCGCGCCAACGTCGACTTGCCGGAGCCGCTTTCGCCGATGATCGCCAGGATTTCGCCCGCTTCGACTTCGAGCGATATGCCGATGAGCGCCGACGCGGCGGCGCGGCGATAGGTGACGGTGAGATCGGCGATGCCGAGAACTGTCGTCATGGCCGCCCTCCCCGGCCCAGCGCTTCGCCGGCCGCCTCGCTGACCAGGTAGACGCCGAGCACCGCGACGACGAGGCCGATGCCGGGGATCACTGACAGAAAGGGCGCGGCGCGCAGTACGTTGCGCCCCTCTGCTATCATCGAGCCCCAGGTGACGACGTTGGGGTCGCCGAGGCCGAGGAAGGACAGCGCCGCTTCGGTGAGGATCGCCGCCGCGACGATCACCGCTGCCAGCGCGAAGACCGGCGGCAGTGCGTTGGGCAGGATTTCCTTGAAGGCGATTTCGATGGGGTGCATGCCGATGACGCGGGCGGCGGCGACATAGTCGCGCTCGCGGATGGACAACACTTCGGCGCGAACGAGGCGGGCCGGCTGCGCCCACGAGGACAGGGCGATGGCGACGATGACGGTGGGGAGCGAGCCGCCGGCCACCGACACGAAGGCCAGCGCCAGCAGAAAGCCGGGCACGATCTGGAAGGCATCGACAACGCGCATCAAGGCTTCGTCGACCAGCCGGCCGGCAAAGCCGGCGATGGTGCCCACCATCGACCCGAGCAGCACCGAGGCGGCGGCCGCCGCCAAACCGACCACCAGCGAGGTGCGGGCGCCGTGCAGCAGGCCGGCCAGCACATCACGGCCGAGCCGGTCGGTGCCGAACGGCAGCGCCGGGTCGGAAAAGGGTGCCAGCAGCGCCGGGCCGGCGATGCTGAGGGGATCGCCCGGCGATATCCACGGGGCAAGCAGCGCGGCGGAGGCGATGACGGACAGCAAGGCGGCGCCGATGGCGCCCGTCGGGCTGGAGAGCAGCCGGCGCAGGAAGCTCATGCCGGGGTCTCCGAAGCGCCGATGCGCGGATCGAGAATGGCATAGAGCAGATCGACCACGAGATTGACGCAGATCACCAGCACCGCCGACGTCAGGATGATGCCGATCAGCAGCGGCGCATCGCGGCCGGCCACCGCCTCCCGGGCCAGCCGCCCGAAGCCGGGAATGGCGAACACGCTCTCGATGACCACCGAGCCGCCCAGCATGCCGGCCGATTGCAGGCCGAGCACGGTGATCAGCGGCAGCAGCGCCGCCCGCGCCACGTGCCGCCAGACGATGCGGCGACGCGTCAGGCCCTTGGCGCGCGCCGCCAGTATGAAGTCCTGCCGCCAGATCTCGGCCATGGCGGTGCGCATCACCCGAAGAAACAGCGCCAGATAGATGAAGCCTAGGGCGGCGACCGGCAGCGCCAGATGGCGGGCGATATCGAAGGCGCGGGCAAGGCCGTGCTTGCCGGAAGCGATGGTCTCGATGCCGGCAATCGGCAGCCACCTGAGCGACACCGAGAAGACCAGCGCCAGCACGAGCCCCAGCCAGAAGCCGGGAATGGCGTAGAGCGTCAGCGCGCCGATGGAGAGCGCCCGATCGCGGAAGGAGCCCGGCCGGCTGCCGGCGACGACGCCGAGCAGCGAACCGAGGCCGAAGGACAACGCCGTGGCCGAGCCCATCAGCATGAGCGTGGTCGGCAGCCGCTCGAAGATGAGATCCTTGACCGGCCGCTCGAAGGCCACCGACCAGCCGAGATCGAGCCGGCCGAGCGCCGCGATATAGAGCAACAGGCGGGAGAGAAGCGACTGGTCGAGCCCATATTGGGCGCGCAAGCCGGCCGCCAGCGCCGCGTCACCGCCACCGGCCGAAAGGAGATAGGCATCAACCGCGTCGCCCGGCGCCGCTTCCAGCAGCAGAAACGTGGCGACCACGACAATCAGCAGCACAGGAATGGCGCTGACGGCCCGCCGCCTGACGAGGATCAGGGCGCGATGCAAGCTTCAAGACTCCCGGCTGCCTGACGGCTTGAAGCCGCAGCATCTGGACTAGCATCCTTGAAAGGCTTCCAACGACCTCAAATCAAGGAAAAATAATCTCTTTGAAGGCTGCAGGGGCGCGGCGGCGTTGCGCGGCCCTCGGCAAGCGGACATCTTGCCCTCCAACATGGGGAGAACAGTTCACCGATGACAGGCGAATACACTGTTAGCGTCGAGATACCCAGCATCGACGATTATTGCCGCCTTCGCCGCGACTCGGGCCTCACGCCACGCAGCCCGTTGGCCGCGGCGGCAGGCCTGCCCAACACCGTCGTGGGCGTGCTGGCGAGACGCGGCGACCATGTCGTCGGCATGGGACGCGTCATCGGCGACGGGCTTTGCTATCAGGTCGTCGATATCGCCGTGGACCCTGATCATCAGGGGCGCGGCCTCGGCAAGGCCATCGTCTCCCGCCTGATGCAGGAACTCAAACAACTCGCCCCGGCGGAGGCCTACGTCAGCCTGATCGCCGATGGTGACGCCAGGCATCTCTATGCCCAATATGGCTTCGAACCCACCGCGCCCGCGTCCATGGGGATGGCGCAGTGGATCGGGCGATAAGCGGAAACCGCAAGGCCTAAGCTTGATCCCCTAAGCTAGCGTTTAGCGCGAACTCTCGACGTCATTTTATCGCGTCCCTTTGTCCGTCAAGGCGAGATCTCTGCAACCTTCTTTTGAAAGATTCCCCTTAGCCGGTCATCAACAGTCGCCAGGTCTGTGACAGGCGTTGCATCCCCGTCGTCAGCCAGAACGAAGCGAATTGACCCATCTTTGCCTTCAAGGATGTCGAGCAGGCGGCCTTTCCTCTCCTGCATGTAGAACACAGCCATTTTTCCTTGATAATCACGAAACGAGACCTGGCCGATTGCGTCGAACATTTCAGCCTTTCCTGCGGAGAGGAATGCTAGGCGGCGGCGAATAGTCTCGAAAGCACGTAGCTCGGCCCCAGTTGTGACAATGCCGGGTTTGTCGCTGGGCTGGACCGTCACCGAAGGCGTCGGCTCTGGGGGCGACTCAGATCGCATGGGTAGAGCCGTCGTTCCCGCTATATCGAGCCGCTTGAGTACGTGAGACGTAAAGACGTCGTTGAATGCCGCCTTCGCGATGTCGCGGTAGCCGTCGACCGCAGTGGATCGCACGTGCTTTATGTCGACTTCTTTTAAGAGAAACCGGGTGAACTCGATGCTCGGGGACAGAAACTGAGCCCCGAGGTAGTCGTAGAATGCGCGGTGAGTGATGCTTCTCCGGGCGTTTTCAGACACCGTTTCCGGGTCGAATTTCGCTTTGGTCAGGGCAAATAAACCCTCTAACGCCGTATCCGAAATTGGAGTCTTTTGAAGGTCGCCGAAATTGATGGTCAGGAAGGGATCGTCATCCATCATATTGGGCTCTTGGCTATCAATGAAGAACTCGTAAAGGATACCGTCCGTCAGGATCCCAAGCTTCACCGTTTTCGACGCATTAAAATAGGCTTTCAGCTGCCCTCTATCGTCCTTCTTTCCATTTCCGAGACACTTACATTCAACCGCGATAACCGGCTTCATGTCCCTCAAGATAGCATAGTCCGCTCTATTCTTGTATTTCTCCGAGAAATCAGATGCGTGTTCTGCAGCGACTTCGGTAGGATCGAGAATATCGTAACCTAGCAGACCGATGAATGGGAGGATCAGGGAAACCTTTGTGGCTTCCTCGTTCTTTACATGCTCCCGAACACGCTGAATCCGCTCCGCGAACGTAGCTAAGGCAGCCCGAAACTCTTCGATTGTTTGTGCCATTTCAACCTCCCCCGAAGTTCGACACTACATTATCGAGCAGGCTTCAACACTACAACCGTGAATACTATGTATTTCGACTATGGAATAATCTGAAAAATCAAGCGTACGTTCGAAGGCCGTACAGCCTTCGCCACAACGCTGCTTTAAACATGATTGTAATGGTGCCGGCGGAGAGGATTGAACTCCCGACCTTCGGTTTACAAAACCGCTGCACTACCGCTGTGCTACGCCGGCGCGGATTTCCGAATAGCCGATGGCACGGTCAGGCGCAACCCTGCCCGTGCATCTGTCAGGCGTCCTATCGTCAGGCGACGGCGATGGCCTTGCGCACCATGTAGAGCGACAGCACGGCGGCGTTGGAGACGTTGAGGCTCTTGATTTCGCCGGGCATGTCGATGCGGGCGAGCACGTCGCAGAGTTCGCGCGTCCGCTGGCGCAGACCCTTGCCCTCGGCACCGAGCACCAGACAGACCGGCGCGGCAAAGCGCGCTTCGTCCAGCGCCTCAGGGGCCTCCGAATCGAGGCCGACCACCGTGAAGCCGGCCGCCTTCATTTCTTCGAGCGTATCGCCGAGGTTGCGGACGGTGGTCACCGGCACCACGTCGAGCGCACCGGAGGCCGATTTGGCCAGCACGCCGGATTCGGCGGCGCTGTGGCGCGTCGTCGTCAGCACTGCATCGACCGAGAAAGCCGTTGCCGACCGCAGGATGGCGCCGACGTTGTGCGGATCGGTCACTTGGTCGAGCGCCAACACGAGGCGGGCGCCAGAGAGGTCCAGCGTGGTCAGCGGCTTGAGCGGCTGGACTTCCAGCGCACACCCCTGGTGAACGGCCTCGGAACCCAGCAGCCGGTCGAGAGAATAGGGAGAAGCCTCCTCGGCGGCGAGCGGCAGCTTGCCCTCGGGAAAGCGCTCGGCCAGACGGGCCTGGGCATTGCGGGTGGCGAGCAGGCGCAGGGCGACGCGGCGGGGATTCTTCAGCGCAAATTCCACGGTGTGCAGGCCGTAGAGCCATAGCGCCTCGCCCGCCTCGCGCTCGCGCTTGGGACGGGGGCGAAACTCGCGCGGCCCGAATTTGCCGGCTGGCCGACCCTGCGGCGGGCCGGAACGTCTGGGAGGGCGCTTGGAAGAGGGAGTATCGTCTGACATGCGGCGCTTATAACCGTGGAGCATGTTTGGCGCCAGTGGCCCGGCTTTTTCTTCGGCCTCATTCCTCAGCGAACCGCCCCGCTCCCCTGCTTCCGCTTCAGCCCCACTCCGTTGTCGACAAAACAATTGGCATGGGGTTGACAGCGCCCGGCATGGTCGCCATAAGAGCGCCCGTTCAGCCAACGCCTTCGGACGTCGGTGGAGCGGGCTGGGAGAATGTCCCGAGTGGCAAAGGGGGCGGACTGTAAATCCGCTGGCTAAGCCTTCGTAGGTTCGAGTCCTACTTCTCCCACCATCCCTTTTTTCCACACATGCCCCCTTAAGCACGGCCCTTGCTGCGGCGAGTGAACTGTTCGACCGACGCGCAAAAGGGCAGAGAATCGCGACCAGACGTCGCGATTTCCGCCTCTTTGTCATTGTCGATGTCGGCCGGCGCGCCGTGGCTACCCAGCCAACGCCTCGAACAAGCGGGCCACCGCCTCCGCCCCAGGATCTGCATGACCGGCGAGCTTTTCGGCGTTGACGTAGGCGGCTCGGCCGGCCTTGGCGACGCTCAGGGTGGCGGTGTGGTCGGCGCCCTTGCGGGCCGCCGCCGCCGCCGCGGCGATACCGTCGTTGAGGGCGGAAAGCGCCGGATAGAGGGCATCGATCATGGTGCGGTCGCCCGGCTTTGCACCGCCAATTTCCTGCATGCGCGCCAGCCCGGCCAAAAGCGCGTCGCGCATGGGCAATCCGCTGGAGGCCGCGTCGCCGGCCGCCGCGAAGAAGATGGCCAGCAGCACGCCCGACGAGCCACCCATGGTCTGGCTGAACTCCAGCCCGATGGCCCTATAGAGCTGCGTATGGTCGGCGAGCGGCAGGTGATCCAGTGCGCCGAGCAATGCCCTTGCCGCGCCGGCCAGGGTGGATCCGGTATCGCCGTCGCCCGACTTGCTGTCCAGCACGTTCAATTCGGCTTCGAGCGAGATCATGATGTTGCAGCACTTCACCAGGAAATCGCGCGTCGCCGGGTGCTGCGAGGGGATCGGCAGGATCGGCCTCAGGCCATCGGGCAATGCCAAGGGAACGGGAGCGCCGACCCGGTGACAGCCAGGCCAGGCCGACATGGCGACGGGGCTGCGCAGCGACGCCTCGTCGTCGGGTGTCAGGGGATAGAGCGACACCGAAACGCCGCGCATATCCAGCGACGTCATCATGGCGGCCGGGCCGACGATGTACTTGATCTTCTTGCCCAGTTCCGAGCGCAGCAGCTCGTAGGCCAGCACCGACATTTCCAGTTCGGAGGCGCCGCCGAGATTGTTGAGTAGGGCGACATACGCGCTGTCGCCAGCCTCAGCCGCCAGCTTGTCAATCATCGCCGCCATCGCCTGCTCGGCGCCGAGAAAGTCGATCTGCTCGACCCCCGGCTCGCCGTGAATGCCCAGGCCCAGTTCGGCCTTGCCCGGGGCAATGCGGCTCTCCTTGGCCGAGCCGGGTACGGTGCAGGTATCGAGCGACATGCCGATCGATCGGGCGCCAGCAATGATCCGCTCGGCGGCGGCGGTGACGGTGGCGAGATCGCAGCCCTTCTCGGCGAGATCACCGGCCACCTTGTGCACGAACAGCGTGCCGGCCAGCCCGCGCGATTGCGGCAGGTTGGGCAGGGCAATGTCGTCGTCGACGATGACCATGTTCACCTTGAGGCCGAAGGCGCGCGCCCGTTCGGCGGCGAGACCGAAGTTCAGCCGGTCGCCGGTGTAGTTCTTGACCACCAGCAGGCAGCCCGCCGGTCCCGTCGCGGCGAGAATTCCGGCAAGCACCGCGTCGACGGATGGCGAGGCGAAGACATCGCCGCAAACGGCCGCCGTCAGCATGCCCGGGCCGACGAAGCCGACATGGGCGGGCTCGTGTCCCGAGCCACCGCCGGAGACGATGGCAACCCGGCTCTTGTCCCAATCGGCCCGCATCACCACGCGGATATGTGGGAAGCCGTCCAGCCTCACCAGCCGCCCTCCCGAGGCCATCACCGCCCCTTCGATCGCCTCGGTGACGATGTTCTCGCGCTTGTTCATGAACTGCGTCATGGTTTCCCCCCCTCAGACGATACGGGTGCCGGCGGCGTCGAAGTAGAACGGCCTCAGCGGTTGAATTTTCACGATGTCCCCTGCCCGTAACGGCGTGTGGGCATCGATGACGGTGGTCAGATCGTGGTTCTTGAAGGCCAGATGCAGGCGGGTCTGGTCGCCGAGATGCTCGACCCGCTTGACCAGGCTGTCCTGCCCCTCGCCTTGCTGAATTTGCTCGGGCCGCATGCCGATGAAGGTTGCACCCGACGGTGCCGGGCCGAACAGATCGGCCGGCAGGATGTTGATATGTGGCTGCCCCAGGCGCCCGGCGGCGTAGATGCTGACCGGCTGCTCGTAGATCTGGCGCGGCGTGCCGAACTGCACAAGCCGGCCGTGGTCGAGCACGCCGACATGGGTGGCCATGGTCATCGCCTCGATCTGGTCGTGGGTGACGTAAAGGAAGGTCGCGCCCAGATTGGCCTGGATGTTCTTGAGCTCGATGCGCAGGTCGGCGCGCAACTTGGCGTCCAGCGAGGAGAGCGGCTCGTCCATCAGGTAGACGTTCGGGCTGCGGACCAGGGCGCGGCCGATGGAGACACGCTGCATTTCGCCGCCGGACAGGGCGGTCGCCTTGTTGTCGAGCTTGTGGGAGATCTGCAGGATCTCGGCGACTTCGCCGACCTTGCGATCGATCTCAGCCTTGGGCGTCCTGAGCAAGGGCGACTTCAGCGGAAACTCCATGTTTTCGCGCACCGTCAGATGCGGATAGAGCGAGTATTGCTGGAACACCATGGCCACATTGCGCTGGGCAGGCGGCAGGCCCCGCATGGAGCTTCCCGCGATGAACACCTCGCCTGCATCGGGCGTGTCCAGCCCCGACACCATGCGCAGCAGCGTGGTCTTTCCAGCGCCGGTCGGCCCCAGCAGCACCACGAAGGCGCCATCGGGAATCGTCAGGGAAACGTCCTCAAGGGCCGTCTGCCGACCGAAGGATTTCGAGACAGTCTGCAAAAGGACTTCAGCCATGGTGCAGCACCCTCTGATTGGCCGTTGAGATCAACGCATGGCCATTGGCCGCGAACAGCGAAATCGAGCGGGCGTCGAACCTGAGCCCCACGCTGTCGCCGACCGTCACCAGCTTGCTGGAGCTGAGGCGCGCCTTGACCTGACCAAGCGGCGTATCGAGCGTGACGATCTGGGTGGTGCCGAGATACTCGGCGGCCATGACGCGCCCGCGATATCCGGCCGCGTCGTCGAGATGGACATGTTCGGGCCGCACGCCCAGGACCAGCCCGCCTTCGTCGCCGCCGATCATCTTGGGGATTTGCACCTCGCTGCCGGCCAGCGTGACCGAGGTCGCGCCATTTCCCACCATGCCCTCGAAGGGCAGCAGGTTCATGGCCGGCGAGCCGATGAAGGTGGCGACGAAGGTGGTGGCCGGCCAGTCGTAGATCTCCTGCGGGCGGCCGAACTGCTCGACAACGCCATGGTTCATCACCACGATCTTGTCGCCCATCTGCATCGCTTCGAGCTGGTCATGCGTCACGTAGACCGTGGTGGCGTGCATGCGGTCATGCAAGGCGCGCAGCTCCTGCGCCATGTGCTCGCGGAACTCGGCATCGAGCGCGCCGAGCGGCTCGTCCATCAGGAAGCAGGCCGGGTCGCGCACCACCGCACGCCCGAGCGCCACGCGCTGCCGGTCGCCGCCGGATAGTCCACCGACCGGCTTGTCCAGCAAGGCGGTGATGCCCAGGATCTCGGCCACCTCTTGGACCTTGGCGCGCACCTGATCCCTCGGCATGCCCTGACTGACCAGCGGATAGGAGATGTTCTTGCGCACGTTCATGTGCGGGTAGAGCGCGAACATCTGGAAGACGAAGGCGATATCGCGCTTGGAGGCCGGCTTCTGGCTGACCTCGGTGCCGTTGATGTAGACCTCGCCGGCCGTCGGCAGCTCCAGCCCGGCGATCATGCGCAGCGTCGTCGTCTTGCCGCAGCCCGACGGGCCGAGAAGCATGAAGAACTCGCCGTCTTCAATGGTGAAGCTGGACGACTGCACCGCGGTGAAGGCGCCAAATTCCTTGCGCAGGTTCTTGATGACGATCTGTGCCATCGCTCACTCCGGAAAATGGCTGACGATGATGAACAGAACCGTTCCCACCAAGGTCACGATGAAGGAATAGCTGAACAAGACCAGCGCGATAGGCTGCATCAGCATGACCACGCCGAGGGCGATCAGAACCGTGGCGACCATCTCCCACGGGCCTCGGCGGAGGCGCAGCAGACCGTTGATGAAGTCGTTCATTTGCGGACCGCTCCGAAGGTGATGCCGCGCAGCAGGTGTTTGCGGAGCAGGATGGTGAAGATCATGATCGGCAACAGGAACAGCGTGGCACCGGCCGCCACGGCGGGCCAGTCCTTGCCGCCCGAGCCGATGATTGTGGGTATGAACGGCGGCGCGGTTTGCGCCGTGCCCGAGGTCAGGAGCACCGCGAAGGCGTATTCGTTCCAGGAAAAGATCAGGCAGAAGATGGCGGTGGAGGCGATGCCGGTGGCCGCCTGCGGCAGCACCACCTTGTAGAAGGCCTGGAAGCGCGTGTAGCCGTCGATCAGCGCCGCTTCTTCGTATTCGATGGGGATTTCGTCGATGAACCCCTTCAACAGCCAGACCGACAGCGACAGGTTCACGGCGGTGTAGAGCAGGATCATGCCGAGGTGGGTGTCGCTCAAGCCGAGTTGCCGGTACATCAGGAAGATCGGGATGGCGACGGCAATGGGCGGCATCATCCGGGTCGACAGGATGAAGAACAAGAGGTCGTCCTTCAGCGGCACCTTGAAGCGGCTGAAGGCATAGGCGGCGATGGTGCCGAGAAACACCGACAGGAAGGTCGAGCCGAAGCCGATGATCACCGAGTTCATGAACCGCTCGCCGTAGCGCGAGGGGCCGTTGATGACCATGTCATACTGTCGCACGATGGCGTCGTACCAGGTGGTCGGCGGGCCCAAGGCGGCGAGATCTTCCGGCGTCACCCGGCTGCGCGAGGTGAACAGGTTGACGTAGCCCTCCAGCGACGGGGTGAAGACCACCTTCGGGGGATAGGCGATGGCGTCGGCCGGCGTCTTGAAGCCGGTGGCGATGATCCAGGCCAGCGGCAGCAAGGTCAGCAGCGCGTAGCCGACAACAAGGACCCCTGCGAACCACTTCTGGCGATTGGACGGCTCGGTGATGGAGTAGCTCATCTGTCTTTCACCTTGTTGAGCGCCTTCACGTAGATCGACGCCAGACCGAAGACCGTGACGAACAGGATCACCGCGTAGGCCGAGGCAAAGCCGGTGCGCCATTTCTCGAAGGCCTCGCGCTTGAGGTCGATCGAGGTGAGAAGGGTCGTGGCGCCGGGGCCGCCGCCGGTGAGCTGCACCACCAGGTCGAACATCTTGAAGTTCTCGATGCCCCGGAACAGCACGGCCAGCATCAGGAAGGGCAGCGCCATGGGCAGCGTGATGGTCCAGAACTGCCGCCACTTGCTGGCGCGATCGCATTCGGCGGCTTCATAGATGCTGGGCGGTATCGACCTGAGACCGGCGAGACAGATCAGCATCACGAAGGGCGTCCACATCCAGGTATCGACAAGGACGATCGTCCAAGGGGCGAGCGAGACATCGCCGATCATCGAGAAGCTGGCAGGGTCGACACCGGAAAAGAACTCTATGAAATAGTTGAACAATCCGATCTGCGGCTGATACAGGAAGGTCCAGAAGTTGCCGACGACCGCCGGTGACAGCATCATCGGCAGCACGATCAGCGTGGTCCACAGATCGTTGCCGCGGAACTTCTTGTTGATGAGATAGGCCAGCGTGAAGCCGATCACCACCTGCAGGACAATGGTCCAAATCAGGAAGTGGGCGGTCGCCTGCAAGGAGGCCCAAGTATCGGGATTGGTCAGGATCTTGCGGTAGTTCTCCAAACCGACGAACTCGACCGGGTTGTTTGGCCGGTTGGTGCGAAAGTTCGTGAGACTCAGGCGGATCGTCCAGATCAGCGGAAAGATGTTCACCGCCAGCAGCAGCAATATGGTCGGCGTCACGAACATCCAGGCGATTGTCCTGTCGGAAACACCCCGGATACGGCGCGCAAGTTTGGGTGGCGTGGCTGACGCGACGCGTTGGACGAGATGATCAGACATGATGGTGCGTTCCTGGAGCGGCGAGCCGCCGGGCGCGGACTCGATCCGGCTCGCTTGAAGCCTGGAGGAATTGCCACCCGCGACCTATGCGAGGCGGGTGGCAATGCAGTCAGTACTTACCTTCTTCCTCGAAGGTGGCGTGCCAATCGGCAACCAGACCGTCGAGGGCCTGCTTGGCGGTGCCGTGGCCGGCCACCACGTAGTCGTGGAACCACTTCTGCGAGGCTTGCATCAATGTCGCGTAGCTGGGTTCCGCCCAGAAGTCCTTCACGATGGCCATGCTGTCGAGGAAGGTCTGGGCATAGGGCTGGCTCTTGGCAAAGCCAGGGTCTTCCACCACGGCACGCAGCGCCGAGTAGCCACCGAGCTTCCACCACTTGGCCTGGACGCTCGGCTGCGCGAACCACTTGATGTAGGTGAGCGCGGCGTCCTTCTTGTCCGAGGCCGCAACCACCGAAATGCCCTGCCCGCCCAACTGGGCGAACTTCTCGCCCTTCGGGCCCGCCGGGTTGGCGAAATAGCCGGTGCGTTCACCGCCCACGTTGGCATCGGTATTGAAGCCCGGCCAGGTGAAGGCGAAGTTCATCTGCATGGCAACCTGACCCGACTTGAAGGCGTCGACGCCCTCGGTCATGTAGCCGTTCGATGAGCCCGGCGGCACGCAGCAATCGTAGAGCGACTTGTAGAACTCCAGCCCCTTGACGGCATCGGCGGAGTTGACGAAGCCTTCCATGTCATAGGGCTTATCGGGGTTTTCGTATTTGAAGCCATAACTATAGAGGACATCCATCACCCCCATGGTGATGCCCTCCGAGCCGCGCTCGGTATAGATCGACGCGCCGTAGACTTTCTTGCCGTCGATGTCGCGGTTCTGGAAGAACTCGGCGACCTGCTTCAGCTCGTCGAAGGTGGCGGGCGCCGCCAGCTCGTGGCCGTATTTCTTCTTGAATTCGGCCTTCAGCTCCGGCCGCGAGAACCAGTCCTTGCGATAGGTCCAGCCGACCACGTCGCCGAAGGCGGGAAGCGCCCAATAGTTCGGCGTGTTCTTGGGCCATTCGGAATAGCCGACCACCGTCGCCGGGATGAAGTCGTCCATCTTGATCTTGTTGGCGTCGAAGAAGTCGTTGAGCTTGATGTACTGGCCGTTTTCTGCGGCGCCGCCGATCCACTGGCTGTCGCCGATCATCAGATCGCAGAGTTTGCCGCCCGAATTCAGCTCGTTCAGCATGCGGTCGGCAAAGCTGGTCCACGGCACGAATTCGAAATGCATCTTGTTGCCCGACTGGGCCTCGTATTCCTTGCTGAGTTCCACCAGCGCATTGGCCGGATCCCAGGCTGCCCAGCACAGCGTCAGATCCGCGGCCCGCGCTGCGCCACCGCCAATGGCGATGCTTGCCAATGCGGCAAGAAAGACCCGCTTGAATAACTGTTTCACGCTCATTTGGTTGGTCCTCCCCATAGCAAGCGCAGCAGCCTCCTCGCCACAACACTTACGGGGTTGAACGTACATGAGGTACGTGCCTCATAGCAAGAGAAATTTTAGGTACGTACCTCATACCTGTTGCGCTCGGCGAAAATTTCAATGAAAAGAAGCAAGTGAGCGAAGCGGGAGGTCAGATGCGACCGACAACCAAGGATCTGGCCATTGAGGCGGGGGTCAGTCTCGCGACGGTGGACAGGGTTCTGAACAACAGGCCCGGCGTGCGTCAGGACACCGTCGACAAAGTGAACCAAGCCATTCAAAAGCTTGGGTTCATTCGCAACGTGGTCGCCGCCAATCTGGCGCGCGGAAAGAGCTACCGCTTCCTGTTTTTGCTGCCGCGAACCGGCGACGAGTTTCTTGCCGGCCTGATCGCGCGCATCCACGAGGCCAATCAGAGCTTCGCGGCGGAGATGATCCAGGTGGATGTCATGCACATCCACGAAAGCGATCCGCACCAGATCGCCAAGGTGCTCGGCTCGCCCGACCTGGAGCAGGTGGACGGGATCGCCATCATGGCCCCGGAATCGCCCCAGGTGCGCGATGCCAAGGCGCGCCTGATCGAAAAAGGCATCGACACCGTCAGTTTCATCGCCGGACAGGTCGCCAGCGATCACGACGATTTCGTCGGCATCGACAACCACGCGGCGGGCGCCACGGCGGGGCGGCTGATGGGGCGCTTTCTGGACCGCTCGGCGGGGGCGATCCTGGTCATCGCCGAGACGATGCTCGCCCGCGACAGCCTGGAGCGGCGGCTGGGCTTTGATGAAATCATCAATGCCGATTATCCGCATCTCACGGTGCTGCCGTCCCTGGAAACCTATGGCGATACCGAGCGCACGGCGCGCATCATTCGCAACAGCCTTCTCAGCCATCGCAACATTGCCGGCGTCTACATCGTCAGTTCCGAGGCTCGGGTTCCCCTTGAAGTGGTCACCGAGGTCTTCGCCAAGAACAAGCCGGTGATTATCGCCCATGAGCGCACACCGTTCACGGAGGCTGCCCTGCGCTCGCATCAGGTCGACGCGCTGATCACCCAGGATCCCGGCCATCTGGTGCGCAGCGCCATACGCATCCTGCGCGCCCACCGGGATGGCCGCGAAATACTGGCCTCCCAGGAAAAGATCCGGATCGAGGTCCTGATCGAGGAAAACCTGTAAGCCTCTCAAAACGCTTATGGAGCGCGTTCAGATCGCCGAAGCGCTGTCGAGGCTACCGTAGCTCGCCTTGGCAAGACCCAGCAACGTCTCGCGCGGCAGGTTGCCGACCAACACGCAGCCAAGCGTTTCCGCCTGCCAGGACACTGCCGTGAGCCCACCGCCCGAGCTGAAGCGCATGGCCGTCTCCGCGCCCGCCTTCGGCACGATGTAGAGAGTAACGCGAGAGCCGTCGCGATTTTCGTACATCAGCAGGGCGGCGGCGCTGGTGGCAGCCGGTAGCAGACGGCCGCCGACCAGCGAGAAACCGGCCGACGAGAGATCGGGGATGGCCAGCGTGCGGTCGAGCCGCTTGGAAAGCCATTTGGTGAGATGGGCACCGTCTTGGCCGCTGACTTCCACCGGATGCAGCACTTCCGGCGCATAGAGCGCATGGGCCGCCTCGGCCTCGCTCACCAGCGTCGCTTCGGTGAGGTTGGGCGTGGTGAGACCGCGACCGACCCAGCCGCTCACCCCGCCGAGGACGACCAGCACCAGAGCGGCGGCAATGGCTGTGACGGAGCGCATCATGCGATGCCGGCGTTCGATCACCAGGCGATGCGGCGACAGGCGCGAGGGCACCGCTTCGTCGGCAACGTGGCCATAGAGGGCCCGCAAGGTGGCGGTCTGATCTCTCCAGGCCGCGACGCGTTCGCTTTCGGCCGGGTTGTCGGCCAGATAGGCCTCCACCGCCGCCCGCTTGGCAGGGTCGAGCTCGCCATCGACATAGGCGTTGAGATCCGTCTCGGTGATCATGTTCGTGTCGCTCATTTCACCGACCTCAGTCTCGGTCCCGTTCCATCCACCATGGTGCGCAAGGCCTCGCGTGCCCGGCCGATCCGGGACATCAGGGTGCCCTGGGGGATATCGAGGGCACTGGCCGCCTCCGCATAGCTCATTCCCTCCAGCGCGACGAGCAGCAAAGCCTCGCGCTGCTCGGCCGGAAGCCGCTGTAGCGCGGCGGCCGTTTCAGCCAGCGCCAGCCGCGCGCCCTGCGTTGCCGGTGTGGCCGGCTCGAACGGCAGGACGTCCAGCGTTTCCTGTTCGGGCGAGTTGCGCTGGCGGCGGCGATCGTTGCGATAGAGATTGATCATGATCTTGAAAAGCCAGGGGCGGAGCGGGCCGATCGGCCGCCACAGGCTCTGCTTGGTAATCGCGCGTTCGAGACAATCCTGGACGAGATCATCGGCCTGATCAGTGTTGCGGGTGAGCGCCCTTGCGTAGCGTCGCAAGGCCGGCACCAGCGTCTCGATATCGTCCAGGAAGCTCGACATGATCCCGGATTACTCCTTGGCGAGGTGCCAGACGCCGCCCATGCCGTCGCCGCTGACGTCGCCCGGCTTCTTGTCGCCCATCCAGAAGTAGAGCGGCTTGCCCTTGAACGCCCACTGTTGCGAGCCGTCCTTGCGGGTCACCAGCGAGAGATCCCCATCTGCCTTGGCACCGGCCGCAGCCGTCACCGGCGGCCACTTCACCGCGCAACCACCATCGCAGTTGGAGACGCCGGCGGCATCCTTGTCAAAGGTATAAAGCGCCATGCCCTTGGCGTCGGTCAGGATTCCGCCCTTGGCGGTGTCCATCGTCTTGATGGCGCCCGAGGCGTAGTCCTCGGCATACGCCGGCGTGAAGGCGGCGGTGGCAAGGCCGGCGGCAAGCAGCGCGGAAACGATCAGTCGGTTCATGATACCCTCCTTGGGGGCGCGGATGTTCCAGCTCCCAAAGACAACAACACCGCTCGTTCGATTTTATTCCATGCGCGATAAACTATTTTTGCGAGTCTGTCGCAAAGGCCGAAGAAACGCTTCGCATCCGCGTTGCCTCCTCGGCCGGCGGTCGGTGGCGCAGACAAGCTAAAGCGAGGCGATCCAACCATCGGCGGTCCGTTCGAGACGCGGCGTCGACAGCGAGCCGACAACCCGATCGGGCCACATCGGCGACAGGTCGGCCAATGCCGGCCGCCAGCGTTCGGTCTGCAGCATGGCGGCGCCCACCGCCACCGGCTCGACGCCGACAGTCGCCATCAAGCGCAAGCCAGCGACGATGGAGGTTCCCGAGGAAATCACGTCGTCGACAAGGACAACCCGCCTGCCTTCAAGAAGCGGCAGCATGCGCGGGTCGATATAGAGACGCTTGATGTGGTGGGTGGTGATGGAACTCATCGGAACCGACAGCTCCTCGACATACCAGAACTTGCGCGATGTGCCGCAGGGGACATAGCGGGAATGGCCGAGCCGCTCGGCAACGGCGGCGGCTAGCGTCAGTCCCAGGGTGGGAAGGCCGACGACTATGTCGGGCGAGAAGGGGCGCAGCCGGGCGGCAAGGTCGTCGGCCAACGCGGCGAGCACTGCGAAGCTCGCCTGATTGATGATCAGCGAGGCCAGCCCGTGCTGGCCATCGCCAAGCGCCCGGATGGGCAGCAGAAGCTGCCGGCCGTCAGCGAGACGAACCGGATAGGACTCCGAAAACGGGCCTGCTTCGGCGTAGGTGTCAGCGGGGTGGAACGTTTGCCAGAAATCGTGCGGCTGCATGGAACCCCCCGTTGATGCCTCCGGTGTAGAGGCAAGTCGCCGCCAGGAAAAGCATCTCGGTAGCGAGGCGACGAGCGCACCGGAGGGGAATGAAATCGCGTTCAGGATGACCCTACGGGGAGACACCGAAGCCGATATCACCTTGTTTTATATAAAATTGTCATCCTCGCGCAGGCGAGGACCTCGGGCAGGATGAAGTACAACGCCGATATAGCGCTCCAGCAACGTGAGGGAGCCTGATACCCCCCTCTTCACCTTCTCGTCCTGAGGTCCTCGCCTGCGCGAGGATGACATTATTATATATGTATCAATGTGTTGCTAGAACGCTAGTGCTGTTGCCGAGCTGCCATCTGCAAGTCTGAGAGACCTCAACGCTCAACAGAGCTGATGATACATTCTGCCGTTTTGGCCGGAGATGTCGCTTCAGATTGGCCTTGCGCGAAAAATAGTTCTCCGGACCGTTGCCGTCCGCAATTTCATCCCTGTAACATCCGGCTCGGCGAACCGACAGTGTCACCCTGATCGCATCCGCAACGGTCCGATCGCCGAAGCTTTCGCCGGAGCCCACCATGACCTTTGCCGTCCTTTCCCGCCGTGGCCTGATCAAGGCCTCCCTGCTTCTCGCCGCTTCGACCGCGCTTTCGACCAACCGCCTGTGGGCGCAGGACAAGACGCGCCTGGTGGTGGCCGCCGACAGCGAGCCGAAGAACCTCAATCCAGCCGTCGTCGCATCCAACGGCGTGTTCTTCCTGTCGAGCAAGGTGATCGAGCCGCTCGCCGAGGCGTCCTACGATGGCGAGAACGGGCTTGCGCCGCGCCTTGCGCTATCCTGGCAAGGCGCTGACGATGGCCTGTCCATCACCTTCAAGTTGCGCGAGGGTGTCGTCTGGCACGACGGCCAGCCATTTACCTCAGCCGACGTCGCCTTCTCGGCGCTGGAGGTGTGGAAGCCGCTGCAGAATTTGGGGCGCTCGATATTTGCCAACCTCTCCGCCGTCGACACGCCGGATGAGCACACCGCCGTCTTCAAGTTCTCCAAGCCGACACCGGTGCAGTTGATCCGCAACGCGCTGCCGGCCGTCACTTCCGTGCTGCCGAAGCACGTCTTCGCCGGCACCGACCTCAAGGCGGCGCCGACCATCGACAAGCTGATCGGCACCGGACCGTTCAAGTTCACCGAGTACAAGCCCGGCGAATATTACCTGCTCTCCAAGAATGAGCATTACTGGGAAAAGGGCGAGCCGAAGGTGGACGAGATCGTCTTCCGCGTGCTGCCCGACCGGGCCGGCGCCGGCGCGGCGCTGGAAGCGGAGGAAGTCCACCTCGCCGCCTTCTCGGCCGTACCGCTCGCCGATCTCGACCGCATCTCCAAGGTGCCGGGCATCAAGGTGATTTCCAAGGGTTACGAAGCACTGACCTATCAGTTGGTCGTCGAGATCAATCATCGCCGCAAGGAGTTGGCCGATCTCAAGGTGCGGCAGGCCATCGCCCACGCCATCGACAAGGACTTCGTCGTCAAGACGGTGTTCCTCGGCTACGCGGCAAGCGCGACCGGTCCGGTGCCCAAGAACGCGCCGGAGTTCTACACCGCCGACGTTCCGACCTACGAGTTCAGCGTCGACAAGGCCAACGCGCTGCTCGATGAGGCTGGCTACAAGCGGGGCGCCGATGGCACGCGCTTCCAGCTCAAGCTGCTGCCGGCGCCCTATTTCAACGAGACGCGCCAGTTCGGCGATTATCTCCGGCAAGCGCTGGCCGCCGTCGGCATCGACGCGGTGATTGTCAACAACGACGCGGCCGGCCATCAGAAGGCCGTCTATACCGACCACGCTTTCGACTTGGCAGTAGCGCCGCCTGTGTTCCGTGGCGATCCGGCGATCTCCACCACCATCCTGGTTCGCTCCGGCACGCCGGACGGTGTGCCTTTCTCCAACCAGGGCGGCTACGCCAACGCCGAGCTCGACGCCCTCATCGACAAGGCCGCCGCGACGGTGGACACCGCCGCGCGCATCGAACTCTACAAGGACTTCCAGAAGAAGGTGGCTGCCGACCTGCCGCTGATCAACGTTGCCGAATGGGGCTTCATCACGGTGGCGCGCGACAGCGTCGAGAACATCGCCAGCAACCCGCGTTGGGCGGTTTCCAACTGGGCCGACGTGGCTCTGAAGAGCTGAGTTGCGATAAGAGGCGCCTCGCAAACGGGGCGCCCCTACCCTCCGGTCGTATTCATGTGCCGGCCCTTCACCGAGGGGATGCCGGTGCGGTCGATGACGAAGTCATGGCCGCGCGGCTTGTGGGCGATGGCCTTGAGGATGGCGGCGTCGAGCAGATCGTCACCCTCGGAGGCGCGCAGCGGCGCCCGGAGATCGACCTTATCCTCCTGTCCCAGGCACATGTAGACGGTGCCGGTGCAGGTGACGCGCACGCGGTTGCAGCTTTCGCAGAAATTGTGGGTCATCGGCGTGATGAAGCCGAGGCGGCCGCCGGTCTCGCGGACGGTCACGTAACGCGCCGGACCACTGGTGCGATAATTGGTGTCGTCCAGCGTGAAACGGCGGGCGAGCTGCGCTCTCACCTCGGTCAGCGGCAAGTACTGGGCGAGGCGGTCACCATCGATCTCGCCGAGCGGCATGGTCTCGATCACCGTCATGTCGAAGCCGCGGCCATGCGCCCAGGCGAGCATGTCGCCGAGTTCGAACGCGTTGACGTCTCGGAGCGCCACTGCGTTGATCTTGACCTTCAGACCGGCGTTTACCGCCGCGTCGATGCCACCCAACACCTTGTCGAGGCTGCCGGTGCGGGTAATGGCATGGAACTTCTCGGCATCGAGGCTGTCGAGCGAAACGTTGATGCGGCGAACGCCACAGTCAGCCAGTTCATTGGCGAAGCGGCTGAGCTGCGAGCCGTTGGTGGTCAGCGTCACCTCGTCGAGGCTGCCGTCGTCGAGGTAATTCTTGAGGAAACGGAACAGCGCCATGATGCCGCGCCGGACCAAGGGCTCACCGCCGGAGACGCGGATGCGGCGAACGCCGCGCCGGATGAAGGCGGCGCACAGCCGATCGAGTTCCTCCAGCGTCAGCAAGTCGCCATGCGGCAGGAACGTCATGTCGCTGGACATGCAGTAGACGCAGCGGAAATCGCATCGGTCCGTCACCGAGACGCGCAGATAGTCGACGCGCCGGCCGAAGGGATCGATCAGATTGGAAATCTGCTGCATGCGGTTGCGTTCACCTCAGGCCGGTCCAGCCAAGGCGACGACGATAGCCCAACCAGCCGCTCGAGGATACCTCCAAGCAACACTCACCTTTGACTGACCGCAGAGCCTGACTCGAAACTCGCTGGGGTGTGGCAGATAGCGACGGGTTCGAGAACCGGAGCGGAGCGGACTTCCTGTCCGTGAGCACCGGAAGCGCAGAACACTAAGTCATATGCCCGGCCCAGTAGAATTTTCAGGCAGGCTCAGAGCTGCTTGTCCTTGTCGAGCTGGATATAGGAGAGCGGCAGCGCCGTGGTGTATTTGATCTGCTCCATGGCGAAGGCCGAGGAGACGTCGGAGATCTCGATCTTGGCGATCAGGCGCTTGTAGAAGGCATCATAGGCCTCGATGTCCGGCACCACGACGCGCAGGAGATAGTCGACCTGCCCGCTCATCCGGTAGAATTCGACCACCTCGGGGAACTCGCGGATCAGCTCGGCGAAGCGGCGCAGCCACTCCTCGGAATGCTGGTTGGTGACGATGGAGACGAACACCGTCACCTTGGTGTTGACGGACTTGGGATCGAGCAGCGCCACGCGCCGCAGAATGACCCCATCCTCCTCAAGCTTCTGGATGCGCCGCCAGCAGGGTGTGGTCGACAGACCGACCCGCTTGGCCACCTCGGCCACGGGAATGGTGGCGTCCTCCTGGAGGATCGAGAGAATTTTCCTGTCCAGCCGGTCCAACATGATCGCATTCGCCCACTGCTTGAAATGAGTTTCTATTTTTGAAGCTCATATGGTCACGAATAAGAATTTTTTTCTCAATTTTGTCAAGTGCCGTTCGACGGGCCTGGCTGCGCAGGGCTCACGCATACCAACCGTTAACCATACGAACGAACCGGCCGTTAGGGAAAACTGGGCTTTAGTGTGGCACGACCTCTGGCTGGAAGTTGACATCAAGCATGATCCTGGGCTCGGACCAGTCGCAGACCGCCCGTCTGGAGCAGAACAGGCAACGCTCCATGCGACGCCGCGACGTGACGCGCGCGGTGCGGGACGTACGCGAACGCCTGTCCTCGGACTCCGGGACACGGCCGGCCTTCGATTACGAAATCCTGCTGGAATATGCGCGCAACCGCCTGTCGAGCTGGCTGCCGGTGGGGCTGCTCATTCTGGCGCTGGGCGGCATCGCCGCCTACTGGATGGCCTACCAGTATGTCGCGGTCTGGGCCGGCGCCGTCTTCATCGCCCACACGCTGATCGGCTTGATTGCCCGACGCTTCAGCCAGACGCCGGCCGGATCGGTGAACCTCAGATACTGGCGCCGTCAGTTCCTGATCGCCGAGGCGCTGTTCGGTCTGGTCTTTTCAGCCCTGTTCTTCCTGCCGGGCGCCATCTTCGGCGGCACCGGCACCTTCGCTTTCGGCGCGCTTCTCACCGCGATTGCCGTGCTGGCGATGGTCACGAGCAATCTGCCGCGCGCCGTGGTGCTGAGCACGCTGCCGATCGCCGTCGGCGGCGCATTGAAGCTCGCCATGGGCCGCGGCTTCGTCGACTATTCGATGGCCAGCTTCCTGGTGCTGGCGGAAATCTTCTTCGTGCTGCTCGCCTATCGGCTCTACCAGTCGACGTTGACGATGATGGAGTTCCGCGTCGAGAAGGATGCGCTGATCGTCGAACTCGAACAGGCCAAGGTGATCTCCGACGAGAGCCGTCGCCGCGCCGAGGAAGCCAATCTCGCCAAGTCGCGATTCCTCGCGACCATGAGCCATGAACTCCGGACGCCGCTCAACGCCATCCTCGGCTTCTCCGAAATCATGATGAACGAGGTGTTCGGCCCGGTCGGCAACCAGCATTACAAGGGATACGCCGCCGATATCCATACGTCCGGCCAGCACCTTCTCAAGCTGATCAACGAGATCCTCGATCTGTCGCGCATCGAGGCCGGCCGCTACCAGATCAATGAGGAAGCGGTGACGCTCTCCTTCCTCGCCGAGGAATGCCACCACCTTCTGAAGCTGAAGGCCAAATCGAAGAACCAGACGATCATCGAGCAATTCGAGCCGGACCTGCCGAAAATCTGGGCCGACGAGCGGGCGGTGCGCCAGATCATCCTGAACCTCTTGTCCAACGCGGTGAAGTTTACCCAGCCTGGCGGCGAAATCCGCATCCGCCTCGGCTGGACGGCCGGCGGCGGCCAGTATGTGTCGGTGCGCGACAATGGCCCCGGCATTCCCGAAAACGAAATTCCCATCGTGCTGCAGGCGTTTGGCCAAGGCTCGCTTGCCATCCAGACCGCCGAACAGGGCACCGGCCTCGGCCTGCCGATTTGCGTTGCCCTCATGCAGATGCACGATGGCAGCCTCGACCTGCAGTCGAAGCTGCGTGAAGGCACCGAGGTGACCATCACCTTCCCGCCGTCGCGCGTCATGGAAGTGATGCCGCCCATGGAGGAAGGCGCGCAGGGCCGCGGCAAACGACCGAGCCAGCGCCGCTACGCCTGACCTACAGATCCATTTCGCAAATCGTGCCAATCGGCTATCTCTGGTTTGCCAACGGGAACCAGTCGCGCCATGGACGACCTTCTGCTTTTTGCCGCCCTCATTGTCCTGACGGTCTTCGTCGGCTCGCTGCTCGGCATCATCGCCTTCGCCAGAACCCGTGAGATGCAACGTCGCCTTGAGCGGCTGGAAGCGATGCTGCGTGCCATCCGACCGGCGGAGGTGCGCGCCGAGACGATGTCGGTGCCGCCCCTTCCCGAGGTCGCGACACCTGAAGAATCTGCCGAGACACCTTCCCTTTCCGAAGACGCGCCAGAGCCGGTCGAGGAAACGAAAAGCGCCGAGGAGGCTCCTCCGCCGGCGGAGGAGAAGGAAGAGGAGCAGCCAGCCATCGCGGCCCGTGCCTCGCTGGAGGAAAAGATCGGTAGCCGCTGGGCCGTCTGGGTCGGCGGACTGGCGCTCGGCCTTGGCGGCATCTTCCTCGTCCGTTACTCGATCGAGGCCGGACTCCTCGGCCCGGCGGCGCGGGTGCTGCTCGGCCTCGTCTTTTCAGCTTTGCTACTCGCTGGCGGCGAGTGGCTGCGCCGCTCCGGCTTTGCCGAGACAGACGGCCCGGCGAAGCGCGCCTACATTCCCGGCGTGCTCGCGGCTGCCGGCGCCGTGTCGGCCTTCGCCTCGGTCTACGCCGCCTATGGTCTCTATGGGCTGATCGGGCCGGCCATTGCCTTCCTCGCGCTCGGCGCCGTTGGCGTAGCGACCTTGGCCCTCGCGCTCCGACATGGCCCCGCGCTGGCAGCGCTCGGCCTGCTCGCCGCCTACGTGACGCCCCTTCTTGTATCGACCGGCGAGCCGGCGCTGTTGCCGCTGGTGCTCTATCTCGCCGTGGTCACCGCTGCGACCTATGGCGTGGCTCGCCTTCGCCTGTGGCGCTGGCTTGCCGTGTCGGCCACGGTCGCCAATGTCCTGTGGTCGTTGCTGCTGTCCGGCACCACGCTCCCATATGGCAACAACGCCAACCAGTTCTACGTCGCCGCCCATTTCCTGGTGTCGCTGCTGCTCTCCGCCGTGGTTTTCGTGACCAGCCATGCGCCGCGCGACCGGACAGCCGAAGCGCCCTTCGATCGGACGGCGGCTGGCGTCGTCAGCCTGTTTGCCCTGCCGCTTCTCGCCTTCGTGGCCGCCGCCGGCACAGGGCCGGTGACGATCGGACTGATTGCCGCCTTCGCGTTGCTTCTGATGGCGCTGGCCTCGGAATGGCCGGCAGCGCGCGGCCTCGGGGTGACGGCTCTTGTCGCCACGCTGCTTGGCTATGGGCTCCTCCAGGTGACGGTCTCCGGCGTCGTCATCGATCCGGTTACCGGCGAGCCGACGGTGCCGGGCTTTGCCGACCTTCTGGCCTCACCGGCCGGCAACGACTATCTCGCTGTGGGCCTCCTGTTCGGACTGCTTCTCACGGTCGCCGGCCTTGTCGGCGCCCTCGCCTCGCGTGGCCGCCCGCAATTGGCCGTCGCCGGCGCTTTCGCAGCGCCGGGCCTCATCGCCATTGCCTATCTCAACACCAGCCGCGACCTCTCGGCATCGCCGACCTTCGCCGTCGCGGCGTTGATCGCGGCCGGCTATCTCGCCTCGGTCACCGAGTATCTCGGCCGCCGGCTTGCGCTCGGCATCGCGGGACGTGACGGCGCCATTGCCGCCTATGCGGTCGGCTGCGTCGCCGCGCTGGGCGCGGCGCTCACCATCGCGTTTGAGAAGGGCATGCTGACCGTTTCCCTGGCCCTTTTGGTTGCTGCCATCGCCTGGGTGGAAGCGCGACGGCCGGTGGCTGCCTTGCGGCCCACCGCGCTGGCGGTTGCCGCGGTGGTGATCGCCCGTATCCTCGGGGACCCGCGCATCGTTGGCGACGATCTCGGCACGACCGTGCTGTTCAACCCGCTCCTTTACGGCTACGGCGTGCCGACGCTATCGTTCGCCTATGCTGCCTGGCGCTTCGGCCGCACGCCGGGCGATCCGCGCCCCGTCCCGGTATTCGAGGCGCTGGCCGTCATCTTCACGGCGCTGACGGCCACGGTCGAGATCCACCACGCCATGAACGGCGGCGATCTGTTCGCGCCGGTGTCGAGCCTTGCCGAGCAGAGCCTGCTCAGCATGGTGATGCTGGCAATCTCGCTCGGTCTCAACTGGCTGGGCGTCCGCCGGCCGTCCGTGGTGATGGGCTGGGGAACGCCTGTGTTCGGTGGGATCGGCCTTGTGATGGCGGCCATAGGCCTGCTTGTCGTCAACAATCCCATCTTCACCGCCGAGCCGATCAATGGCGGCAGTTTTGACGGCACGCTCCTCGTCGGCTACATGGCGCCGGCTGTGCTTGCCTTTCTGGTGGCGGGCGTCGCGCGCCGCCGGCCGGACCTCCCCAGGCGATCCGTCGCATTGGCCGCCACGGTCGGCGGCCTGCTCGTCGCCATATGGGCAACGCTCGCCGTACGCGCCGGCTGGCATAGCGGCGATCTCGGCTGGGGCGAGGTGCGGGAAGGCGAGCTCTATGCCTACTCGGCGGTCTGGCTGGCGCTCGGCCTTCTGGTGCTGGGCGTTGGTGTTGCCACCGCCAACCGGGCGGTGCGGACGGTCGCGGCGGTAATCGTCGCCGGCGTAGTGGCCAAGGTGTTCCTGATCGACACAGCCGGCCTCACCGGCGCGCTTCGCGCTCTCTCCTTCATCGGCCTCGGTGGCGTGCTGGTGGCGATCGGCCTCGCCTACCAGACGGTGCTCACGAGGCGCTGAGGCTGGCTTGCCGGACCTCGGAAGACCGCGTATTTTCCCGAGCCCGGTCATCGAGGCAGTTCGCTATGGTTCCCGCTCTACCGCTCAGGCATCTGCGCCGCCTTGCCGGCATGAAGCAGTCGCATCTCGCCGACCTGATGGGCGTCACCCAGCCCACCGTGTCGCGTTGGGAGAACGGCACCCTGCCGCTCACGATCGAGCAAACACGGGCTTTGCAGGCCATCTTCGCCACACGCCCCGATCCGGCTCAGGACGCGGCGCTGAAGCGACTCGTCGAGACGTCGATGAACCCGGTCCATCTCATCTGCGATCGCACCCACCGGCTGCTCGCCGCTTCGTCGGCCCGCGCCGCCGACTGGCGGGTGGATATCGCCGATTATTTGGGACGGTCGCTGCTGGTCTACGCGTCGGAGGAGATCCTGGCGGCGGAAGCCCGTCTCGACGATCTCGGCTGGCATGACGGCCAGTTGGCGTCGCTCGCCTTCGACACCGGTGCCAACAGCGATCCCGACATCCCCATTCGCCCCGGCCCGATGCTGTGGGAACGCGTGACGCTTTCCGATGGCTCACCCGGCCGGCTCGTCACCTCCTTCTATGACTAGAGCACCATGCGTTCTGACGAACGCAGATCGTTGCTCTAGGTCTTTGTTGTCGCATTGTTTTTGCGGAAAACCGGTTTCCACTTTTCCGCACAATGCTCTAGTCCGCATAATTCATGCGTGGAACGTGGCCGGTCGCGCTGCTAGCCGTCGTCCGAAAGGATGACGACAATGACCGGACGCTGGCCGACGATTATTCTTCTCTGGTTCATCGGGGTGCTGGCCGCTGCCCAGCTCGGCAAGATGGCGGCGCTGATGCCGGCGATCCGGGCCGATCTCGGCCTGACGCTGGCCGGCGCCGGATTGATGATCTCGTTGATCGAGGCGGGCGGTGCCAGCCTGGGCAGCATCGCCGGCATCCTGGCCGCCCGCTTTTCCGGCCGCGCCGTGCTGGCAACCGGCTCGGTGCTGATCGCGGTGGCCGGCCTCGCGGCGGCCGCGGCGCCGGAGGCCGCGCTGCTCTACGTCGCCCGCCTCGTCGAAAGCATCGGCTACCTGATGGTGGTGATTGCCGCGCCGAGCCTGATCGCCATGGCGGCCGGCCGTGACAGCGCGGCGGCGCTTGCCCTCTGGAGCACATTCGTGCCGGTCGGTATCGCCGCCGGCACGATAGCATCCGGATTGGCCGCCAGCTGGATCGATTGGCGCCTGATCCTGGTGTTCTGGGCACTCGCGGTCCTGGTGACGTTGCCGCGAACCTTCCACCTGCCGGCCATGGCCGAGCACCGGCAGACCAGCTTCGCGGTCCCGCCCTTGGCGGTGTGGGCGCTGGCCATCGGCTTTGGCTTCTACACGACGCTGGAAGTCGGCGTCCTCGGCATGTTGCCGGCCTATCTTGCCGAAGCCTGGGGCTTTTCGATCGCCGCCGCAGGCACCATCACCGGCCTCACCTCGGCCGCGACGATCGCCGGCAGTTTCGCGGCCGCCCGTCTCATCGGCAACGGCGACGATGCACGACGGCCGCTGGTATTAATCGCCATCGGTCTTGCACTGCCGGCGGTGCTGTTCTTCCCCGGCTTTCCCGGCCAGGGGCTTGCAGCACACATGTCGGCTGCCACTGTCGCGGTGGCGGTCATCGTCGCCAACGCCATCTCCGGCCTCGTCGCCGCCGTCGCCTTTGCCCGCATGCCGACGCTGCTGCGCCGCAGCGGCGTGCCGCTCGCGCTGGTCACCGCGTCAAACGGCGTATTCGCCCAATTCGGCGCATCGGGATCGCTGATTGGTCCGCCGCTTGTTGGCTACGCGGCGAGCCGCTGGGGCTGGCCGGTGATCGCGCCGCTGGTCGCCGGCCTGTCGCTCCTGTCCCTCGCGGGCTTTGCGCTCGCCGAGCGGTTGGCCGGGAGTGGCGAGAGGGAAGTCCCCTCGGGGACCAAGGTCAGGCCATAAGGTGCTCATGCAGGATCAGGCAGCCAAGGCCAATCAGCACGAGGCCACCAACCACCTCGGCCGAACGGCCGAATCGGTTGCCGATCAGCCGACCCATGATCACGCCGCCGGCCGACATCAGGAAGGTGGTGGCGCCGATCGCCGCCACGATGAGGATGATGTTGGCCTTGACGAAAGCCAGCGAGACGCCGACGGCCATGGCATCGATGGACGTGCCGATGGCGGTCATGACAAGCGCCGTTGGCGTGCCGATGAAGCTGACTTCGCAAGCCCCCTCCTCCTCGGCGCGGAAGGCGAGGAGAACCATGCGGCCGCCCACCAAGGTGAGCAGGCCAAAGGCCAGCCAATGGTCGAATCTCGCCACATAGGAGCTGGCTGCCGCGCCCGCCGCCCAGCCAATGAGCGGCGTAATCATCTGAACGACCGCGAACACCGCGCCGACCAGCACCGCGTCGCAGAAACGGCACTGGCGCCGAAGGCTGGCGCCGCCACCGACCGAAGCGAGCAGGCTATCGATGGACATGCCCACAGCGAGCACGGCGATGGAGATCGGAGACATCGGCAATACCAGTCGAGCGCAAACCGGATGACGTCGTCACATCTCGCTCGAAGATGGCGTCACCACGGTCTTGCCGGACCTTTCGGCCTTCCGCGCCACGCAAAGACTGCGAGCATGTTGACGCGGTCCCGTCTGAAGCGACGGTGGCTACTCCCCGATAAATGTCGGATAGCCGGATCCGGATTTAAAATCAAGCAATTACAAACACTTAGCTGAAAATGACACTCATTTGCAACTAGGGTGGAATGGCAGACTGACAGGAACAGGCCACTGTCATCAACTCTGTTGAGCATTGAGGTCTCTCCGTCTTGCATTGAGGATGACGGTTTGATGGAACCCGAAAGCCCACGCGAGCGGCTATTTCTTGTTTTTTCTATATAAATTGTCATCCTCTGCGCAGGCAGAGGACCTCAGGCAGAATGAAGCGATTGGCCGATATCGCGCTCAAGGCACGCAAGCGAGCCTTATACGACCCTCAGTGACGTCTCGTCCTGAGGTCCTCTGCCTGCGCAGAGGATGACAGATTTATATTTATAGGCAAATACTTAGTCGCTTCTCGCTCCTTATCAAGCTGTCGTCCTGGCAAACCTTGCCTTCTCCGTCCTTTGCAGGCCGGCCCCGGGTGAGCAGTCGCAAGGGTCTTGCGAAGGGCGAATGGCACCCATGTTTGGAGCAGTTGGCAGCGGTGTATCGCTGCCAGCCGCCATCACACGGGTCACTTCTCCAGGCGGTAGATCAGGCTCGAGGTATCCCACCTGTTGCCGCCAGCGGCCTGGACGTCGGCATAGAACTGGTCGACGAGCGCCGTGAGCGGCAGCCGGGCGCCGGTCCGCCGTCCCTCATCGAGAACGATGCCGAGATCCTTGCGCATCCAGTCGACGGCGAATCCGAAGTCGAACTTGCCGGCCGTCATGGTCTTCCAACGATTCTCCATCTGCCAGCTCTGGGCTGCGCCCTTGGAGATGGCGGCGATGGTCTTTTCGACGTCGAGGCCGGCCGACTTGGCAAAGTGGATGGCTTCGGCGAGCCCCTGAACCACGCCGGCGATGCAGATCTGGTTGACCATCTTGGCAAGCTGTCCGGACCCCGGCGCTCCCAGGTGGACGATCATCTTCGCGTAGGCGTTCATCACTGGCTCAGCCGCGACGAAGCTCTTGTCGTTGCCGCCGACCATGATGGTCAGCGCGCCGTTCTCGGCACCCGCCTGGCCGCCGGACACCGGCGCATCGAGAAAATCGAGGCCGAGGGCAACCGCCTTTTCCTGAAGTTCCCGGGCAACGCCAGCCGATGCGGTGGTGTGATCCACAAAAATGGCGCCCTTCTTCATGCCGGCAAAGGCCCCGTCGGGACCGAGCACGACGGAGCGAAGATCGTCGTCATTGCCGACGCAGGCGAACACCAGATCGGCCTCTGCCGCCGCCTCGCGCGGCGTCGGTGCGGCGCGCCCGCCAAAAGCCTTCACCCAGGCGTCCGCCTTGGCGCCCGTCCGATTGTAAACGGTCACCTCGTGACCGCCGCGCGTCCGGAGGTGACCGGCCATCGGGTAGCCCATCACGCCCAGCCCCAGGAATACGACCTTTGCCATTTTGAACCTCATCTATCCATTTGCAGTGTTTTCGCTTATTGTTGCAGGCGCTTGTCCCTGCCGCGTCTAGCAAAAGACGCGGTGGCGAACCAGATGGCGGCGATGCCGTGGCGCGGGGGAACCCTTTTGCCGCTGACGCGTTGAAGTCACCGACAGGACCAGATTGGAGGCAGTCATGAAAGTTCTCGCTATTGCAGTCACCGTGGTGGCACTCGGCCTTGGCGCTTGCGCCAACCAGACGCCCACTCAGCAGCGCGTTACCACCGGCGCGGCCATCGGCGCGCTGGGCGGCGCGGCGGTCGGCGCCATTGCCGGCGGCGGCAAGGGCGCGTTGATCGGCACGGCCGTCGGCGGTATCGGCGGCGCGGCGATCGCCGGTGCGACAGCACCGCGTGAAGACTGCATCGCCTACGACCGTTACGGCCGGGCTTACCGCACCGCCTGCCGCTGATAGTCCCGGCGCCGCCTTTTTAAAAGTCGCGCCCCACTTCCAAGGCCCGGAGCCCCCGCTCCGGGCCTAATTTGTTTCGCTAGCGACGAAGATGACGCGTGAGACGGCGCTCCATCATTTCCCAAAGGCGTCGCAATACCTCTACTGTGACGAGGTAGATCACCGCGGCCCAGATGTAGATCTGCAGGTCGTATGTTTTGGAGAAGGCGTAGCGGGTCTGTCCCATCAGATCGAGCACGGTGATGATCGAGGCGATCGCCGATGCCTTGATCATCAGAATCACCTCATTGCCATAGGGCCTCAGCGCGGTGATCAGCGCCTGCGGCAAGATGATCTTGCGCATGGTGATGAAAGGCCGAAGACCGAGCGAATCGGCGGCCTGCCACTGACCGGAAGGCACGGAGCGGATGGCACCAGCGAGGATTTCCGCCTGGTAGGCCGCCGTGTTCAGCGAGAAGGTCAGCACGGCGCAGAAATAGGCGTCGCGGAAAAACATCCAGAGGCCAGCCGCCTTCAGCACATCGGTGAACTGTCCGGCGCCGTAGTAGACGAGGAAAGTCTGCGCCAGGAGCGGCGTGCCGCGGAAGAAGTAGGAATAGCCGAAGGCGATGCCGCCGATGATCGGATTGTGGGACAGGCGGCCGATGGCGACCGGGATGGAGATGAGCGCTCCGAGCAGGATGGACAACACCACGAGGTGCAATGTCACCCAGATGCCGTTCAGGATACGCGGGCCATATTTGGCAATCTTCTCGGGATCGTAGCCGACCACAAGCATGTAGACGATCGAAAGACCCAGGAGCGCCCAGAGCGCCAGCAAGATCAAACCGGCAATGCGGGCGCCGGTCCAGCGACGACGAGCGGCGGCGGGCGGTCGCTCGGTGGAGGGAGCATCGACGTAAGTCATCATCGACTCCCTTGTCCGCGTTCAGCCCAGGCCGACACGCGCCGCAGTCCGAAGGAAGAGATGATCGACATCACCAGATAGAGCGAACAGGCGACGAAAAAGAAGAAGAACGCCTGCTTGGTAACGCCGACGGCGATGTTGGTGTTCCTGAGGAGATCGGTGAGCCCGATCACCGACACCAGCGACGTGTCCTTCAGCAGATTGAGCCACAGGTTGGAAAGGCCCGGCAGCGCCAGCCGAATGAGCTGCGGCAGGATGACCAGCAACATGGTGCGGGAGCGCGACAGACCGAGCGCATAGGCGCCCTCGTATTGGCCAGGGGTAATGCCCCGGAAGGCCGAAAGAAACACCTCGCTGGCGTAGGAGGAAAACACCAGCGCCAGGGCGATCATGCCGGCAAGATAGCTGTTGACCTCGAAGGCATAGCCGAACAGCAGGCGCCAGAGCGCCGACAGGGCCATCTGGCCGCCATAGTAGATCAGGAACAGCGTCAGAAGTTCGGGCAGCCCCCGAAAGATCGTGGTGTAGACGTGGGCGGCGTTGCGCAGCAGCGGTTCGGTCGAGTTTTTTGCGACGGCGATCAGAAAGCCGATCAGCAAGCCCAGCGGCAACGTAGCAAGCGCCAGCGTTACCGTCACCAGCACGCCACGCGCCAATTCGTCGCCCCAGCCGCTGTCGCCGAAAGACAGCAGTTCCATATAGTTGGCCATCCGGCCGGTCTCCCCGTCCACACCCCTGCCATGATGGCCTGTCCCGCCACCACGCTTTCCCCGTCGTTGCGGGAATCCTGGCTTGCAACAAGCGCGGGACTGCCGTCAAAAAGCAAATCCCGCGCCGTTTCAATCGGTGAATTTCAGTACTCGGATTCAGCCGCCATAGACGTCGAAGTCAAAATACTTCTTGTTGATCTCCTGGTACTTGCCGTTGGCGCGGATCGCCTTGATCGCCGCCGAGAACATGTCACGCAGGTCGGTATCCTCCTTGCGGACGCCGACGCCGGCACCGGGGCCGTGGATCTCGAGAACCGGCTTGACCATGCCGACCAGCTTGCAGCAGGCACCAGCTTCGGTCTTCAGCCACTCGGAAAGGACGACGCTATCGTCATTGACGGCGTCGAGCCGACCGTTGGCGAGGTCGAGCTTATATTCGTCGGCGGTCGGATAGGTCTTGAGTTCGCTCTTGGTCAGGACCTTCTCGACATAGTCGGCATGCATGGTCGACACCTGCGCGCCAACGGTCTTGCCGGCGAGATCATCCGGCGTGACGCCCTTGATGGCGGTGTCCTTGGGGGCAACGATGGCCGGCGGCGTGTTGTAGTACTTCTCGGAGAAATCGATGACCTTCTTGCGCTCCGGCGTGATCGACATGGAGGCGATGATGGCGTCGAACTTGCCGGCCAGCAGCGCCGGGATCATGCCGTCCCAGTCCTGGGCGACCACTTCGCATTCGACCTTCATCTCGGCGCAAAGAGCGAGCGCGATGTCGACGTCGAAGCCCTTCATCTTGCCGTCGGTGTCGACGTAGTTGAAGGGCGGATAGGCGCCTTCGGTGCCGATGATGACCTTCTTCCACTCCTTGGCCGCAGCGCCGCCGAGCGACAGTGCGAGCAAGGCGGCAGCGGTGACGAGCGTCTTGGTGAACTTCATGTTTATCCCCTCTGAGCCTGTTTGGCCGGCCGTGGCATCCAGCGCGCGAACCGATTGCCCGACGGCAATCGACGCGTCCGAGTGGCGACCCCCTGTTCATAGTCGGCGCAGCCGTCGGAGGAATTGAATCCTTCGTTGAAGCAGCCGCCTGCGCCCAAACCTTCCGGCGAACCGACGCACTGCCTAAACCTTGTGCTGACGCCGATCCGCCCGCATCTTCATCTCATTCCGCGATGGGATGCAACGGGGGACATTATGGTGGCGATCCGGATTCTGCACGCCGGGATGACCACGGACGACCGGCCGCGACCAACTCGGCCGCTTTGGCGAGGTCATCAGGGGTATTGATGTTGAAGAAGGGATCGACCGTCGCTCCCCCGACGGCGATGGGAGCGAAGGTAACGCCTCGCGTCCGCTCTCCGGCAAGGAAGGCGCCCACCCGTCGATCCGTACCGCCGGCGAGGAAGGCCGAGAGCCGGGGAGCCGCCGAAAGCGGCCAGAGGGCGCAGAGCGGCGCCCTCCCCGAGGGACCCTCGGCAAAGACGATGGTGTCCGGACCATCGATACCTGCCGCGAGGCGTGCGGCCAATTCGGCCGGCAGAAACGGCAGATCGACCGGTGCGGTCAGCAGACAGGTCGGCCGAAGCGGCATCGACACCGCGCGTTGAAGGCCGGCAAGAACGCCGGCCAGCGGCCCCTCGAAGGTCGGCATTTCGTCCCGGACAACGGGAAGGGTCAGGTTCGGCAGGTCGAGATCGGGCGGCAGATTGATGGCGAGATCGTCAACCTGCGGCGTGATCACCGCCACCGTCCGCTCAAGCAGCGTCATGCCAACAAGTTCGATCAGCGCCTTGGGCGGTCCACCCATGCGGCTCGAGCGTCCCCCGGCGAGTATGAGACCGGCAAGTTTCATCATGCCACAAGTGAACGGTATCCCGAGGAGCCGGACAACCCCTCTTAAGTCCGCTCGCATGATTGCCCTGCCGCAAATTCACTCCCGGTCGCTCGTATTATGCATTAGGTAGGATCCAAACCATTCGGAGCACGCCATGCCAAGCCTCAAGGATCAGGTCGCCGCCGCCCTCAGCAAGATCGCCATGCCCGGCACCGGCAAGGACATCGTCGCGGCCGGGGCCGTGTCGGACATCTACGAGAAGGATGGCAAGGTGATGCTGTCGATCTCGGTGCCCGCCGACAAGGCCTCGCGATTCGAGCCCATCCGCGCGGCAGCGGAAGCGGCGGTGAAATCCATCCCCGGCGTCGTCAAGGCGACGGTGGCGCTGACCGCCGAGGTAGCTCCCGGCAGCGCGCCCAAGGCGCCGGCCCATAACCATGGCCACGCCGCGCCGGCCAAGAATGGCATTCCCGGCGTGAAATCGATCATCGCCGTCGCCTCAGGCAAGGGCGGCGTCGGCAAATCCACCACGGCCGTCAATTTCGCCCTGGCCTTGGCGGCGCGCGGCCTCAAGGTCGGCATCCTCGACGCCGACATTTATGGCCCGTCGGTGCCGCGCCTGATGGGCCTGTCCGGCGAGAAGCCGGAGGTCAATGAAGACCGCACGCTGGTGCCGCTCGAAAACTACGGCATCAAGGTGATGTCGATCGGTTTCCTGGTCGACGAGGAAACGCCGATGATCTGGCGGGCGCCGATGGCCGTTTCCGCCCTAACCCAGATGCTGCGCGAGAGCGCCTGGGGCGAACTCGACGTGCTGGTGGTCGACATGCCGCCCGGCACCGGCGACGTGCAGCTCACGATGGCGCAGCAGGTGCCACTGACCGGAGCCGTCATCGTCTCGACGCCGCAGGATCTGGCGCTGCTCGATGCGCGGCGTGGTGTCGCCATGTTCCAAAAGGTCGAGGTGCCTGTCCTGGGCATCGTCGAGAACATGGCCTACTTCGTCTGCCCCAATTGCGGCACCCATCACGACATCTTCGGCCATGGTGGCGCAGCCCAGGAAGCCCACCGCATCGGCGTGCCCTTCCTCGGCGAAGTGCCGCTGGAGATGCGCATCCGCGAGACGTCGGACTCCGGCATGCCGGTGGTCGCCACCGAGCCGAACGGCCCGCATGCCGAATCCTACCTCGCCATCGCCGGACGCGTTCTCGACGCTCTGGCCGGCAAGCCCGAACGGGCGGCCCCGCGCATCGTCATCGAGTAAATCCTGATGAACGAGCCCGGTGCTAGACGTTATGACCGTGCCTTGAGTTCGGCGGTCCGCCCTCTCGTGCTTTAGAGATACGAGGGTTGCTCGGACGCACCGAGCCGAGCCTCATGCACGGAGGACGGACCATGAAGGAGTATAGCGAA